>Ga0209952_1000145_pt1 | contig 249681 bp, 214 predicted proteins | sample ThiBiot_750_biof_2_FD_183951 | JGI IMG/M metagenome (GOLD analysis project Ga0209952, IMG submission 183951) | Wastewater bioreactor microbial communities from Cape Town, South Africa - Thiocy_cont_750_biof (SPAdes) | ecosystem: Engineered > Bioreactor > Thiocyanate-remediating >...
CGTGGAACGCACCATTGCCTGGTTGAACCGCTGCCGCCGTTTGGCCAGGGACTGGGAGTGCCTCAGCCAAAACGCCCTCGCATTCCTTCGCTGGGCGTCAGTCCGCCTCATGCTCCGAAGGCTCTGCCAAACAAGAATATGATCTTGGACCGACTCTCAGACGATCATCCTTGCGCCGCGCTCCCAGGTAGACCTTCGGCGGCAGCGGATCGATGGCTGCCCAGGCTTCGTCGCTCAACATGAACTCGCCGGCCATCCCTGCTCTGCCCTCCGTAACGTGGAGAACTATCAAATCAGATATCGATCAGCGATCCCGACATCTTGATTGGAGTCTGCCCTTAGTGCTCAATCTTCGGCAGGGCGGGCTATGCGACTGGAATGGCAGGGCCGTCCGACGCCGATCATGACGCGGCGCGTCCGGTAGGCGGCTGATGCTGGCGCCACCGCGGGGGTGGCAGGATTCACGCCGGTCGGTATCGGCGGGGCACTGCCACATTGGCCAGCAGCGTCAGCGCCAGCGTTGTTCCCATCAGGATAAAGGCGAGAGCGCCGGCAAACGGCCAGTTATTGTTGGTGTTGAACTCCCAATAGAGCAACGGCGCCATCATCTGGAACCGCGGCCCGCCGAGCAGCAGCGGCGTCGGAAAGGCGTTCATCGATAGGATGAAGCACAGCGCGCCACCGATCATGATCCCCGGCATGGACAAGGGTATGATCACGCGAAGGAAACTGCGTGCCGGCGGCGCTCCCATGCTGGCCGCCGCTTCCTCCAGCCGCGGATCTATGCCCTCGAACACGCTCTGCAACGTCAGGATGGTGAAGGGCAGGTTGATCGAAATGATCCCGAGGATCACCGCCGTCTCAGTGTACATCAGGTCCACGCCGTGTGCACCGAACAGTACGCCCGCGATGATGTCGAGCATCCCGCCGCGTGCGAACAGGATCATCCAGCCTGCCGTGCGGGTCACTGAGCCAATGAACAGCGGCAGGATCAGCAGCATCACGTAGGCGGATTTCCAGCGGCTTTGCGTGCGCGCCAGCCGCCAGGACATCGGTATGCCGAGCGCGAGGCAGGTCACCGTGACGATCGCCGAAACGCGGATGGTGACCACCATCACATGCAGGTAGAACGGATCGGAGAAAAATCGGACATAGTTCTCCGGCGTCAGCGCCGCGATCATCATCTGGGTCGGATCGAACCGGTTGATGCTGTAGCGCGCCAGCAGCACCAGCGGCGCCAGCATCATGACGCAGACCAGCACACTCGCCGGGGCGAGCAGGGAGGCGGCCGACAGCGTCTCCCTGCGCGCCGCCGCCTGCTCCAACCCTATGCGCATATACGGCCTACTTCCGCGCGATGTTCTTGAGCCACCAGTCGTTCAGCGCCGGCGATTCCTTGGCGATCATCGGATAGTCGGGCTGCACCAGCTTGGCACCTGCGGGTAGGGCGAGGTCGTCCGCCACCTTGCCGGTCAGTAGCGCGTTGCTGACGGTCGGCAGGTAGCCCATGTGTGCCGCAAAGCCGCGCTGGGCGGAGGGGTCCAGCAGCGCGTTCATATATTTGTAGGCGCCGTCCTTGTCGGGGGCGTTCTTCGGCATGACCATGCCGGAAACGTAGGCGATCGCGCCTTCCTTGGGGAACGAGCCGCGCACCGGGAAGCCGGCATTGCGCCACATGATCGTGCGCGCCAACCAGATCACCGCGACATCGATCTCGCCCGACTTGAAGGCCGGCGCGATGGCGTCGGTCTCGGCATAGAGCCGCAATCCGTTGGCGTTCAGCTTCAGCAGGTATTCTTTGGCGCTGTCGAACGCATTCGGATTGCCGGCGGTCGCCTGGGCGGCGCCCATGATCACCCAGACCGCGGTCGCCGCCTGCACCCCGACCTTGCCCTTCCAGCGCGGCTCGAGCAGTTCGGCCCAGGTCGTCGGGGGCGTTTTTACCGTGTTCGGGTTGTACGCCAGCACCTGCGGGCTGTAGATGTGCGGCACGAACTGGTCCGGCATGAAGCTGCCGCTGCGCAGATCGGGAGCCACGTATTTCAGATTCGGCACCTTGGTCGTATCCAGCGTTTCCAACAGCCCCGACGATGCCGCGCGATAGCCGTTGAAGGAGCCGAGGCAGGCGATGTCCAGTGTGCCGCGCGGAAGCATGCGTTTGGCAAACATCTGTGCCAGCCGCGGCGCCTCGTCGGAGACCGACTGCGTCACCTCCACGCCCGTCGGCACCAAGAGCGGCGTATCGATGTTTTCGCGCAGCAGGCGGGCATAATCGCCACCCCAGGTGCCGACGATACAGCGCTCCGCAGCCGTTGCCGCCTGGCCACCGAGCGGCGCCAGGGCGAGTGCACCGGTTCCGGCCAGCATGGAGCGGCGGGAAAGCGGCATTCCGTTCTTCGTCTCGTCCATCATGTGTCTCCTATGCTGAATTCTTATCGTATTTCGCCGATCGGCGCGGGCCGATCGTGCTCGTCGAACAGGCGTTCTACAGCGACGCCCCAGGTCACGCAGACGCGCTCTCCCGCTGCGCGCCGCCGCTCAGCATCGCGCCCCGCGGAGGGGCCGCGCACGATGACGTCTGGTCCAGCGTCCAGCCGCACCACATATTCCATCACGGCGCCAAGGTAGGTGCCCAGCATGACCGTGCCCTGTGCGCGGGCATCGGCGGCGTCAGGGTCGCCCAAGTGAATGCTTTCCGGCCGGATCGCGAGGCAGGCCGGCCCGACCGCGTGGTAGCGGCCGGCCAGGGCGATACACCCGTCATTTTCGGTCAGCAGCGTGCCGCCACGGTCCAGCCGCCCGCGCAGCAGATTGCTGTTGCCGATGAAGCCGGCGACGAAGGGCGTGGCCGGGCGCTCATACAAATCCTCCTGCCGGCCGACCTGCTCCATGCCGCCGTCGCGCATCACGACCAAGCGATCAGCCATCGCCATCGCCTCGCCCTGGTCATGGGTCACCACGATCGCGGTGATGCCGCGGTCGCGCTGCAGGATGCGGATCTCGCGCGCCATTTCCTGGCGCAACGCGGCGTCCAGGTTGGACAGCGGTTCGTCCAGCAGCAGCAGCCGGGGATGGATCGCCAGCGCCCGCGCCAGCGCCACGCGTTGCTGCTGGCCGCCGGATAGCAGGCGCGGCAGGCGTTCGGCAAAATGCTCCAACTTCACCAGCCGCAGCATCTCGTCCACCCGCGCATTCGCCGCGTCGGTGGCCATGCGCCGCATCTCCAGTCCGAAGCGGACGTTGCGCGCGACCGTCAGGTGCGGAAACAGTGCGTAGCTCTGGAACACAATCCCGATGTCGCGGCTGTAGGCCGGTACGCCGACCAGGCTCTCGTTGTCCAGCAGGATGTCACCCCCGGTGGGAGGGACGAAACCGGCGATCATGCGTAATGTGGTGGTCTTGCCACAGCCCGACGGCCCGAGCAGCACGATCATCTCGCCGGGCGCGACATCCAGGGTCACATCTCGCACCGCGAGATGAGTGCCGAACTCCTTGCGCAGCGACCGCAGATTGAGTGCGGCGGCGGACGGCGCGCCGCTCATCGTACGACCTTCCCGATGCGAACAAAACGGTCGAGGATCAGCATCAGGCCACCAACCAGCACCATCTGCGCCACGGCGACCGAGGCTACCAGCGGATCGATGTGGTACTCGAGGTATTCAAGGATCGCCACCGGCAGGGTAGTCACTCCGGGCGCGACCAGGAACAGCGCCATTTCCAGATTTCCGAAGGAGAAAATGAAAGCGAACAGCCCAGCGGCAACGATACCGGAGCGCATTGCCGGCAGGGTCACGCGCCAGATGACCGTCAGCGGCCTCGCACCCAGGCTGGTCGCCGCCTCCTCCGCCGCGCGGTCGTGGTTGATCAGGCTGGCAACCGACAGGCGCACCACCCAAGGCAGGGTGATGACCAGATGCGACAGGATCAGCCCGAGCAGCGATCCGGTCAATGGCCAAGAGGTGCTCGTTTCAATCAGCACCAGGAACAGGAAGATCGCCAGGCCAAGCGCGATGCCGGGAATGGTCAGCGGCGCCAGCAGAAGGGTGCTGATCACGCTGACACCGCGGAAGCGATGGCGCGACAGGGCGATCCCCGCCGGCACCCCCAGCAGCAGACTGCCCACCACCGAACTAAGGGCGAGTTCCAGACTGACGACAATGGCACCGCCGAAATTCGGCAGAATGGCCGCGTACCAGGACAGTGTGTAGCCCGGCGGTGGGAACAGGATCAGCTTCTCGTCGAATAGGCTAAGATACACCGTGAGCAACAGCGGCACGAAAATAATCAACAGGCCGGAAGTGATGAGCGTCCAGATGCCCAGGCGACCGAGGCTCGCGGCCCGCCGGCCGGCGTCTCCCCGGTTCAGTGTCAGCGTTGTGTTCAAAGCGATACCCTCTCGCCCCCAGGGATGCCAGCGACCGACTGAGCCTCTGCCCGCACGATGCTCCGATCCACGCCATTTCGCGTCAAGAGCATTTCCCCAAGCGCAATCATCGCGCCATCCTGAGACGGTTCTTGTGGAAGTGTCCGCCCTTCATGATCGCCGAGAGATGCGCACCCTGCTTTTCGAGCAGAGTAATGTCGGAAAGCGGATCACCGTCGACGACGATCAGGTCGGCCCAGGCGCCTGGCGCGATGCAGCCGAGCTGGCCGGGACGGCGCACGACCTCGGCCGCGATCGTGGTGGCCGAGCGGATCACCTCGATGGGCTTTTGGACCTCGCAGCGGATCGAGAACTCGCGGCTCTGGTCCTCGGCAAGCGCGCCGAGCAGATCGGACCCGTACGCGACCTTGACCCCGGCCTCCTTGCATATCTCGAGCGAGCGGAAGCCGCCTTCGAGGACTAGGTCATTCTTGGCGAGCATCTCGGGGATCATGCCGTACTCCGCCGCGCGCTCCTTCATCGCCACATATGCGACAAGGTTGGCGACGACGTAGGCGCCGTGCTCGGCCATGCTCGCCGCGGCGTCGGCATCGATCAGGTTGCCGTGCTCAATCGTCCGCACACCGAGCGTGACCGCCCGCTTGATGGCGCGGGCCGTGTAGGCATGGGCACAGACATAGCGGCCGAACGCCTCGGCCTCATCCACCGCCGCGCTGATCTCGGCATCCGAGAACTGGTCCGATTCCAGAGGGTCGTAGGGCGAGGCGACGCCGCCCGAGACCATGATCTTGATGTGGTCGCTGCCCTGCCGCATCTGCTCGCGCACGGCCTTGCGGACCGCATCCTCGCCGTCGACGACGAGCCGCAGATAGGCCTGTCCGTTGCAGCATGCGCAAGGATAGCCCTGATTGGTGCGCGAGCGTCCGTCGCTGTGCCCACCGGTCGGGCCGATCGAGCGGCCGGCGATGAACAAGCGCGGGCCGGGGATCAGGCCCTGGTCCACCGCCGTCTTCATGCCCCAGTCGGTGCCGCCGGTGTCGCGCACGGTCGTGAAGCCGCGGTCGAGCATCTGGCGGATGCGGCGTGCCCCACGCGCCGCCGCCAGCGTGAGCGGCACGTCCTCCATGCGGCGCATGTAGACTTCGGAGTGCAGGCAATGGACGTGGCAGTCGATGAGCCCGGGCATCACTACCCGGCCGCCACAGCCGATCGCGGTCACGCCGGCTGCCTTGATCGGGGTGTCGGACACTTCCTTGAAACGGCCACCCTCGATGAGGATCTCGTATCCGTCACGCACCTCGCCGAAGGACGTGTCCAGAAGGCGAAGATTCCTGAGAAGGATCGGCGCGTCCGCCGGCCGTTGAGATGCGATCACTTCACAGCTCCCTGGAAATCATTGGTCCGGATTGAGGCGGGCATCAGTGAAGGGCGCACTTGTGGAACACCCCGTCCTTCACGATGGCGCTGAGATGCTGTCCTTGCCCCGCAAGGAGCTCAAGATTCTCTAGCGGATTGCCGTCGACAACCAGCAGGTCGGCAACCGCGTCCGGACGCAAGCAGCCAAGCCGGCCCTCCTGCCGCAGCAGCCGGGCGCCGATCGTCGTCGCCGAACGGATGATGTCGATCGGCGGCAGGACCTGCGAGCGGATGACGAACTCGCGGCTCTGGTCGACCTGCAGTGCACCAAGCAGGTCGCTGCCATAGGCCACCGGCACACCGGCCCGCTTGCAGATCTCGAGCGAGCGCAAGCCGCCCTCGATCACCACGTCGTTCTTCTCCAGCATGTCGGCGGTCATGCCGAATTCGGCGGCACGTTCCCTGATCGCATAATAGGCGACGAGGTTCGCCACCATGAACATGCCCTTCTCGGCCATCAGCGCGGCCGCGGGCTCGTCGATCAGGTTGCCGTGCTCGACGCAGCGGACCCCGCCCCTGGCAGCGCGTGTAATCGCCTCGGCCGAATAGGCGTGGGCGCAGACATAGCGCCCGAAGGCCTTGGCCTCGGCCACCGCGGCCTCGACCTCGCGCATCGAGAACTGCAGGGAATCGAGCGGGTCGTAGGGCGACGCGACGCCGCCGGACATCATGATCTTGATGTGGTCGCAGCCCTGGCGCATCTGCTCGCGGGCCGCCTTACGAACCTCGGCCTCGCCATCGGCCAGGCACATCGAGAAGGCGAGCGCGTCGCAGCAGATGCAGCGGGCGCCGGCGTCGGTGCGGCGACGACTGTCGCTGTGACCGCCGGTCGGGCCGATAGCGCGACCGGAGATGAACAGGCGCGGCCCGGCGATGAGCCCTTCCTCGACGGCGGTACGGAGCCCCCAGTCGGCGCCGCCGGTGTCGCGGACGGAGGTGAAGCCCCGATCCAGCATGCTCTGCATCGCCACCATGGCGTTTGCGGTCATCAGCGTGATCGGCATGTTCTCCAGATTGCGCAGGAAAACCTCGCTGAGGACGACGTGCACATGGCTGTCGATCAGCCCGGGCATCAGCGTGCGTCCGCCGCAATCGATCACGGCGGCATCGTCAGTCCGGATCGGTCGCTCGGACACCTCGCGAATCCGATCTCCCTCGACGAGAAGGTTGAACCCCTCCAACACTTCGTCCCGTTCCGGATCGAGCATGACAAAGTTCTTGAACAGCATTTGTCCCAAGAGCTGGTCTCCCGACTGCCGCACCGCTTGCGTCTGCAACGCAGTGCCGAACCCTACACTTTCTCAATTCCCGCCGGACGCTGCGCGACCCCGGCGGAAAAATTGCAACTTGAGCAACACTATGCATACAGATAATATACAAAACAAGCGTGATCTGGCGTGCTGCTCCACCCAGCTCTGGAACGAGGAATCCGATGAGCCACACCCGTAAGCCGCTTCCGGTCACTGTGCTCACCGGCTTCCTGGGCGCGGGCAAGACGACCCTGCTGCGGCAGCTTCTGGCGCAGCCCGACGGGCTGAAGCTGGGCGTGCTGGTCAATGATTTCGGTGAAATCAACATCGACTCGGCCCTCATCGTCGAAGGCTCGGCCGAGAGCGTCTCGCTGAGCAACGGCTGCGTGTGCTGCTCGATCCAGGCCGAGCTGGTCGACGCCGTCCGCCTCCTCGTCGAGTCGCGCCCCGATCTCGACCGGATCATCGTCGAGGCGAGCGGCGTCTCCCGGTCACTGCCATTGGCCGACACCATGATCTCCGTCGAACTGACGGACGCCGTCGCCCTCGACGGCATGTTCTGCCTGGTCGATGCGGCATCCTTCCCCGAACTGGACTATGCCGCGACCGAACTGGCGATCGACCAGATCACCGGCGCAGATCTCATCGTCCTGAACAAGACCGACCTGGTGTCGCCTGAGCAACTCGCGCAGCTCAGGGAAAGACTCGCCGGCCTGATGCCCCATCTGCGGATCATCCCGAGCGTGCAGGGCGACGTGCCGCGCGATGTGTTGTTTGGCCTGCGTGCCGAAACGGACCATGCCGCGCATAGGTCGTCGCATGCGCACGACCACGACGTGCACGGACCCGATTGCGGCTGCGGACACGACCACGACCACCATCGCCACGACGAGGATCGCGCGCACAGCCACGACGACGATCGCGCGCGCGGCCACACGGACGCGTTTGCCTCCTGGTCCTGGCGAACCGGGGCATTGCTCGACGAAGGCAAGATAGGCCCCGCCCTGCGCAAGCTGGGCGCCGGATTGTTGCGGGCGAAGGGAATTCTGCGTGTGCGGCGCGGCGACGGCTCCACAGCGATGCTCGAGTTCCAGCAGGTCGGCAAGCGCTCACGCCTGTCCGCCATCGACAAGGCCGGAACGCAGGACAGTGCCGTCGTTGCCATCGGTTTGGCCGGCCAGATCGACTCGGCCACCTTCGGAGCCCTGCTCGACCGTTGCCGGATCGATGCCGCCGCCTGATGCGCCGGCGCAGGCGTCCGCGCGGTATCCCCGCCCGCTTGGCATACCGGTTGCGGTCTGCTTCACGGCGTATCAGAGCGAGCACGGCATGCCGTACTGGAAGATCCGCCCCGTGCGCGAGACCTATCTGCCCGGCAACGCCGCGATCGAGCTGGACGAGAGCATTGTCGACCGCAGCTACGATCTCGTGATCCGCAAGACCGGCCCGGCGATCTTCTACGAGACCAAGGTCGAGCCTTTCCTGACCAAGGCAAGCGTCGACACCGTCATTGTCACCGGGGTCAACACGAGCGGCTGCATCCGCGCCAGCGTCATCGACAGCTTCCAACGCGGCTACCGGACCATCGTGCCGGAAGGCTGCGTCGGCGATGTCGAGGAAGGTCCGCATCACGACACTCTCCGCGACGTCGAGCGTCGCCATGCCGAGCTGGTGACACTCGACTCCGTGCTCTCTCATTTGCGTTCGCTCGGCTGAAACGCTACGGGTGCGCATCTTTCTCGCCGATATCGACCCGTTCACGAGGGCAGAGACAAGCGTGCCCACGCGGCGCCGGGAAAGAGACCGCCGCTTGCCCGAAATCGCGCAATCACCGAATCCATCTCAGGCAGGACCGAACTAATGAATGCCAAAACCAGCAGTCTTCCGGCCGAGCGGAAACGGGGCTCGGGCGTAAAGCTCGTCTACGACATGCTGCGCGACGAGATCCTCAAGCTGACATTGCCTCCGGGAAGCCCTGTCGACGAAGTGCAGCTTGCAGAACGTTTTGGAATGTCGCGCACGCCGATCCGCGAAGCGCTCGTTCGTCTTGCGAGCGAAGGCCTGGTCGAGACCCTGCCGAACCGATCGACCCTGGTCTCGAACATTGACGTGCTGAACCTGCATACCTTCTTCGACGCGATCACGCTGATGTACCGGGTGACGACCCGGCTTGCGGCCCAGCACCATCGTTCGGAGGATCTGGTGGCGATCCGCGCGCAGCAGGCCAAGTTCGCGGCGGCCGTGGCGATGCAGGACGCGCTGGCGATGATCTCGACCAACCGGCAGTTCCACGCGGCGATCGCTGAGGCCGGCCGGAACCCATATTACTACGGCCTGTTCGTGCGCCTGCTCGACGACGGACGCCGGATCCTGCGACTGTATTACCAGTCCTTCGACGACCGGCTGCCCGAGGAATACGTCCACGAACACGAAGATATGATCGCCGCCATCGCCGCCAGGGACATCGCGCGCGCCGACACGCTCGCCCGTGCGCACGCCGATCAGATCGTCCGCCAGATCCAGCGTCTCTTCGCCGCCGACACGCGTCAGGACATTCCTCTCTGATCCCGCTGGATTTATGTCGACAAGTTGCATACTATCTTCCGGTCCGCACATGTGTTTCGGGCAGCGTGCCGGTTCGGCACTCAAATTCGTTCAGAGATGGCTCGATGACCCATAAGATCTTCACAGGCGTGATCCCCGCCCTGATGACCCCCTGCAAGGCTGACCGCAGCCCGGACTTCGACGCTCTCGCCAGGAAGGGCAGGGAGATGATCGAGGCTGGCATGGCTGCGGTTGTCTATTGCGGCTCCATGGGTGACTGGCCGCTCCTGACCGATGCCCAGCGCATGGAAGGTGTCGAGCGCCTGACGAAAGCCGGTGTGCCGGTCATAGTGGGCACGGGCGCCATCAACACGGCTTCCGCCGTCGCGCTGGCGAGGCATGCCGGCAACGTGGGTGCCGCCGGCCTCATGGTGATCCCGCGCGTGCTCTCGCGCGGCACTGCGGTCGCCGCGCAGCGCAACCACTTCAAGGCAATTCTGGCAGCCGCCCCCGACCTGCCGGCCGTGATCTACAACAGCCCTCACTATGGCTTCGAGACCCGCGCCGACCTGTTCTTCGAGCTACGCACCGCGCACCCGAACCTGGTCGGCTTCAAGGAGTTCGGCGGCGCGGCCGCGATGAGCTATGCCGCCGAGCACATCACCAGCCATGACGAGAACATCGTCTTGCTGGTGGGCGTCGACACCTGTGTGTTCCACGGCTTCGTCAAGTGCGGCGCCGTCGGCGCGATCACCGGTATCGGCAACGTGCTGCCAAAAGAGGTCTTGCACTTCGTCGCGCTCGTCAAGGCGGCAGCCGCGGGCGACGTCGATGCCCGAATACGCGCCCAGGAGCTGAGCGAGGCGCTAGAGGTGCTGTCGATCTACGACGAAGGCACCGACCTCGTGCTGTACTACAAGTACCTGATGGTGATCGAGGGCAACCGCGAATATGAGCTGCATTTCAACCCGACGGACGAGCTCTCCGCCAGCCAGCGCGCCCATGCGGAGCAGCTGCTCAAACAGTTCAAGACGTGGTACGCCGCGTGGAACCGCCTGCCGGGCGCCGTTCAGGCCCATCGCGCCTGACGACATCTGCCACGGCCAAGCCGGATCTCCCCCGGCACGCTTTCGGTCCGCCGATTCCAGCGCCCGGTCTCGTACCAGAATTTGCCGCCGGAACTGTTGCCCAGCGACCTGCACGACTGAACCGCCGGGTCCTGCCGTCAGGCTATTGCATATTTTTTTTATTCTTGAGCTGATGTCTGCCAGTGCTTCGGCCCCGGTAGAAACTGGGGGCCGGAGCGCGGACACAACCAGCGGGACTCGCATGGCGCCAGATCCGGATGTGTTCGTCGTAGGAGCGGGCGTCATAGGGATTTCCGCCGCCTTGGCGCTGCAGGCGAGGGGGTTGTCGGTCGCGGTCGTCGACCGCGAGGGCCCGGCCGCCGGCGCCTCCGCCGGCAATGCCGGGGCCTTCGCCTTCACCGACATCCTGCCCCTCGCCTCGCCGGGCATCCTGCGCAAGGCGCCGAAATGGCTTCTCGACCCGCTTGGACCTCTGAGCGTCCCCACAGCCTATGCGCTGCAAATCGCCCCGTGGATGTTCCGCTTCTGGCGCGCCTGCTCGCCCCGCAACGTAGCACACTCAACCGTGGCGCAGACTGCGCTGATGGATCTTTCCAGGGCTGAGCTGGAGCCCTTCCTGCACGCGACCGGCACCGCCGCGATGCTCCGCAAGGATGGCAACCTGCAGGTGTACGAAAGCGAGGCGGAGTTCCAGGTCTCCCTGCCTGGCTGGCGGGTCCGCGCCGAGCACGGCATCGACTTCCGGCACATGGGCGCAGCGGAGATGGCGGACCTGCAGCCCGGCCTCGCCCCACGCTTTGGTCTCGCCACCTTCACGCCGGGCTGGTACTCGATCGCCGATCCCAAGCTGTACACGATCGCGCTGGCCGAACGCTTCCGCCAGCAGGGCGGCGCCCTGCTGCGCGACGAGATATGGGGGCTGGAGACCGACGGCAACAGCGTCACGCTGCTCGGCGCGGGCGGCGTGCGCCGGCGTGCCGGCCACGTCGTGCTCGCTGCCGGAGCGTTCTCGCACCGGATTGCCCGCACGATCGGAGACCGCATCCCACTGGAAACCGAGCGCGGCTACAACACGACCCTGCCGGCGGACGCGTTCGACCTGCGAACGCAAATCACCTTCGGCGGCCACGGTTTCGTCATTACCCGACTCTCGACCGGCATTCGGGTCGGCGGTGCCGTCGAGTTCGGCGGGCTGTCGCGCCCGCCCGACTTCCGCCGCTCGGAGGCGATGTTGGCCAAGGCGCGCGCCTTCCTGCCCGGGCTGCGGCCGGAAGGCGGCGTGCAATGGATGGGTTTCCGCCCCTCGCTGCCGGACAGCCTGCCCGCCATCGGCCGCGCTCGCGCGACCTCGCGCGTGATCCATGCCTTCGGACATGGCCATCTCGGCCTGACCCAATCCGCCGGCACCGCTCGCCTCGTCGCCGACCTGGTGACGGGCCGCGCCCCGGCGATCGAGATCGCGCCGTTCTCGCCCCAACGCTTCTGACCGGAGAGTCTGCGATGGCAACACATACCTTCTCCTGCATCGACGGACATACGTGCGGCAATCCCGTCCGCCTCGTCTCGGGAGGTGGACCGCGGCTCGAGGGCGCCAACATGCTGGAGCGGCGCGCTCACTTCCTGCGCGAGTTCGACTGGATCCGGACCGGGCTGATGTTCGAGCCGCGCGGCCACGACATGATGTCGGGCTCGATCCTCTACCCGCCGACGCGCGCCGACTGCGAGGTCGCCGTGCTGTTCATCGAGACCTCGGGCTGCCTGCCCATGTGCGGGCACGGCACCATCGGCACGATCACCATGGCCATCGAGAACGGGCTGATCAACCCGCGCGAGCCAGGCAAGCTCTCGATCGACGCTCCCGCCGGCAAGGTCGACATCACCTACCGGCAGGAAGGCCGTTTCGTTGAGGAGGTCCGCCTGACCAACGTGCCGAGCTTCCTGCATGCCGAGGGACTGACGGCCGACGTCGAGGGCCTGGGCGAGATCGTGGTCGACGTGGCTTATGGCGGCAATTTCTACGCCATCGTCGAGCCGCAGAAGAACTTCCGCGACATGGCCGACTTCACCGCGGGCCAGCTAATCGACTTTTCGCCCAAGCTGCGCCGGGCGCTGAACGAGAAATACGAATTCGTCCACCCCGAGCACGCGCAGATCAGCGGCCTGTCCCACATCCAGTGGACCGGCGCGCCGACCGTGGCGGAGGCCAACGCCCGCAACGCCGTGTTCTACGGCGACAAGGCGATCGACCGCTCGCCCTGCGGCACGGGCACCTCGGCGCGGATGGCGCAGCTCGCCGCCAAGGGCAAGCTCTCCGTCGGTGACGAGTTCGTCCACGAATCGATTATCGGCTCGCTGTTCAAGGGCCGCGTCGAAGCGGAGGTGCGAGCCGGCGACCGCAAGGCGATCATTCCATCGATTGCCGGTTGGGCGCGCATGACCGGGTACAACACGATCTTCATCGACGACCGGGACCCGTTCGCGCACGGCTTCGTCGTGGCCTGAGCCACGCCCGGCGTCGACGAGGAACTCGTCGTAGCGCAATGGGGTAGGGGTAGCCGACGCCGCGGATTACCTCGGTCATGTCCGTCAAGATGGTGGATGTGGACCGGCGACGGGGTTCGATGCCGATCGGCGCGGCAACCTATTGACTTCCTAAGGTTTTGTGGGTCACTCGCTGGCGGCTATTCACAGATTGCCGGCCTGGTGGGGGCCGAGCCGCCGCATCGTCGGCGTCAACGTCGTAGCGTTCCGCCTCGCTGCCCGTTGGTATTACGGCCGTGCCGCGCCAGCGGCCTGCGCCGTCCAGGTCTTGTAATCGGCGTCGGAGATCGTTGGCAGCTTTTTGGCGAAGGCAACGATTTTCCAGATTTCGTTGTCCGGCACCTCGATCATCCCGAAGCTCGGCATGCCGGTCATGCGGATGCCGTTCTTGATGACCCAGAACAATTCACGCGGTTCCAGCGTCGGCGCGACCTCCTTGAGGTCGGGCGGGCCGGGGTTCAGCCCTTCGGAAAACTTCGCCCAGGTCACGCCGGGGGCGCCATGGCAGTTGGCGCAGCCGCGCGCGGCGTAGGCGCGGGCGCCGTCCTGCACGGTGGCGGGGTCGTCGAGCGAGAACGGCGGCGTTGCCGTCGCATGATGGCTGATCGAAGCCTGGCGCACCCGGATCAGCGCGGCGGCGACCAACCCAGGATCGTCCTGCGTCGCCGCGATACTGTAGTAGCCGCCGAAGAAGAACACCGCACCGGCAATGCCGGCGAGGATCGCGAGACTGCCCAAGAATGCCAAGAGCCGCATCCGACACCCCCGTTTGCATGGTGCGCCACTCTGCGCGCCTGCGGCGTGGGTCTGCAAGACCGGATTGCCGCCGGCGCTAACGCGGATGCGCCGGCTCGCCCCGCCCCGGATGCACCATGTCCGCCACGTTCCCAACGGCGGTCGGCAGCACGCGCCAGCAATCCACCACAACCCGCCGTGTCCCGCCGGCCGCGAAGCAACCGGGGTTCAGCGCCGCGAAGACCGGGTCCGGGGTCGTCACCACCACGATCTCGGCCGCCGCGACCGCCGCCGCGGCATCGCCGAACGGCGTGACCGCCTCGCCCAGCACCGCCGCCGCTCCTGCCAGCGCCACCGGGTCGGCGATCAGCACCGCATGCCCGGCCACCGCCAATGCGCGGGCGATCAGCACCCCCTGGCTCTCGTCCACCACCGGTGTGTCCGGCTTGTAGGCCATGCCGAGCACGGCGACCGTCACCGGCCCGCCCGCCAGCCGCTGCACCAGCGCCACCACCCGGTCCACCTGGCGACGGTTGATCGCGTCGGTGGCCACCGCAATATCCGCCGCCACGCCCAGCCCGCGCGCCAGGCTCGCCAGCGCCACGTTGTCGCGCGGGAAGCACGGCCCGCCATAGCCCAGCGCCGCGCGCAGGTATTTCGGCCCGATCCGGCTGTCCCGCCCCAGCGCCGCGGTCACCACGTCCACATCCGCGCCGGGCAGGCGCTCGCACATCTCGGACAGCATGTTGGCGTAGCTGATCTTGGTGGTCACGAAGGTATTCACCGCGATCTTGGTGATCTCGGCGTCGATCCAGCCCATCCGCTGCACCGGCGGATCGCCTTCCACCACGCCCCGGTATGCCGCCTCCAGCACGTCGCCCGCCCGCGCGTCGCTCTGCCCGATCAGCAGCATGTCCGGCCGCAGCAGGTCGCGCACCACGCTGCCCAGCGCGATGAATTCGGGGTTGTAGGTCAGCCCGATATCGCGCCCCACCACGCGCCCGCTCGCCGCCTCCAGCGCCGCGCGGATCTCGCCGCCGGTGGAGCCCGGCATCACCGTGCTGGTGATATTGACCACGTGGTAGCGCCCGCCACAGCGCAACGCTTCGCCCACCCGCCGCACCGCGTCCAGCACGAAGCGGTTGGAGAACCTCCCGTCCGGCCCGCTCGGCGTCGGCACGATCACGAAGGACAGGTCGGTCCCGGCCAATTCGGCGAAGTCGGTGGTGGCGCGCAGCCGCCCGGCCGCGGCCTCGATGCAGGCCTGCAATCCCGGCTCGGCCACCGGCGCCCGCCCGGCATTCATCGCCGCGACCGCCGAGGGATTGAGGTCCACGCCGACCACGCGATGCCCCCGGCTGGCCAGCACGGCGGCCAGCGGCGAGCCCAGCTTGCCCAGCCCGATGACGGCGATGTCCATGTCAGCCATTCGCCATTACCTGCTGCGCGATCCAGCGATAGGTGTCGGCCATCCCGTCGGCCAGCGCCCGGCTGGGCGCCCAGCCCAGCGCCTCGCGGATCATCCGGTTGTCCGAATTTCGCCCGCGCACCCCGGTCGGGCCGGCGATGTTGCGAATGCCCACGGCCTTGCCCGCGATGCCCATCACCATCCGCGCCAGGTTGTTGATGCTGATCATCTCCTCCGAGCCGATATTCACCGGCCCGGCCACGCCCGAGCGCATCAGCCGCAGCGTCCCCTCGATGCACTCGTCGATATAGAGGAACGAGCGCGTCTGGCTGCCGTCGCCCCAGATCTCGATGGCGCCGCCCTCCGGGCACTCCGCTACCTTGCGGCACAGCGCGGCCGGCGCCTTCTCCCGCCCGCCGCGCCAGGTGCCGCGCGGGCCGAAGATGTTGTGGTAGCGCGCGATATGCACATCCATGCCATGGTTGCGGGCATAGGCGAGGTAGAGCCGCTCGCTGAACAGCTTCTCCCAGCCGTATTCGCTGTCCGGCGCCGCCGGATAGGCGCTGGCCTCGGCGCAGTTCGGGTTGTCCGGGTCTTCCTGGTTGTGCGCCGGGTAGATGCAGGCCGAGGAGGAGTAGAATATCCGCCGCACCGCCCGCCGCCGCGCCGCCTCCAGCATGTTGAGGTTGATCGCCGCCGAGTTGTGCATGATGTCGGCGTCGTTCTCGCCGGTGAAGATGAACCCGGCGCCGCCCATGTCGGCGGCGAGCTGGTAGACCTCGTCGAACCGCCGGTCCAGCACGGCGCGGCAGAAATCCATGTCGCGCAGGTCGCCGAGGGCGAAATCATCCGCCGCCGTCTCGCCGAACTCGGGGAATTTCAGGTCCACCCCGCGCACCCAGAACCCTTCGGCCTTCAGCCGCGCCACCATATGGCTGCCGATGAATCCACCGGCGCCGCACACCAAGGCTGTTTTCATGGCGTTTCTTCTCCGTATCGATATCCAAATGACCATAGCATGGCATGGCGGTGCGCGTCAGCCCGGCTCCCCGTCCATCATCCGCAACCGCGCCACGGTGAAGCGGCCGCGCAGCCAGCCGATGCTGGACAGCACGAACTCCAGCAGCAGCGGCGGCGCTCCCGGCCAGTCTTCTGGCCCGTCGTCAGACCCGTCGTCAGGCACCGTGATGTCCAGCACGATGCGGTGCGCCACCAGGCCCGACAGCAGCACCACGCGGCCGGCCAACACTCCCGCCCGCGACTGTGCCACCAGTTTCACCGGCCCCGGATGCGGCAGACCGCGATCCGGCTCGAACTGCAGTTCGAACCGCCACCGCCCCGGCGGCAGGTCGAGATAGGGGCCGTAGAACACATGGCCGCGGCGGCCGGGCAGGGGGCGGATGCCGCCCGGCTCCCGCCGCCCTGCTTCGCCGATCGCCAGCCGCGCCAGCAGGTCCAACTCGCGCAGCGGCGGGGCCTGCGGGGACAGCGGCAGCAGCATCCCCTGACGAATGCGCGTGGCCAGCGGCGAGCGCGCCGCGCCGACATGCTCGCGCATCAGCTGGTCGAAGCGGTTATGGATGGCGTTCACGGCGATGAAGCGGCGCGGCGCCCGGTCCGGCGCGGCCATCCGCAGCCGCTCGGCGCGCACCATCGCCCGTAGCCCGGCGGCGACGGCCCGCAACTCCGGCGCCAGCCCCGCCGGCCCGTCCGCCGAGCTGTCGCAACCCGGCGGCAGGCCGAAATCGAACACGAACACGTCGGCCTCCGCGCCGATCTCGGCCGCGCCGGCCCATTCCGCCCCCTCGGGCAGCGCCGGACCCAGCCAGTCCGCCCCCGCCGCCACCCGCACCGGATGCGCGAAGCCCAGCGCCCGCCACGCCTTGGCGAACAATGCCAGCAGGTCGCGCCGGCCGGCGAACCAGCCCAGCCGCGTCGTCCGGGGATAGCTTGAGAGCGTATCGAGCAGGAACGGCAGCACCCGCGGCGCGTCGTAGCCGATCCGGTCGAAGCGCTCCATCGCCAGCGCCACCGTCGTCGGCGCCGTCATTGCCGGCCCGATCGCGCCGGCCAGCGCCTCGACGTAGGACACGGCGCTGCCGTCGAGGCGGATCTCCTCCACCGCCTCACCGGCCAGCCCCCAGGTCTCGGCCTGTCCCGGCAGCCCTGGCTCGGCCACCGCGTGCACGAACCTCTCCATGTCGTTCTCCACGCTGTCCGGCCGGTGCGCCGGCGTCACCTGGCGCGTGTGGTCGCAATGGTAGCCGAACAGCGCGTCAACCAGGTCTCCGGACGGCCCGCACAGCAGGCTCACCCGCCGGGCGATGTTGGCGTCCACGTGCCAGCCCAGCAGCATCCGCTCGTCGAACCCATGGATCCGCACCAGGTCCTCGCGCAGCATCAGCTGGAAATCCCCCGGCCCGTCGAACGGGATCGACGGCAGCGGCAGGGTCACGATCTCGTTCAGGTGGAATCGCCGCCCCCAGTCGCCCACCCGCGCGATGGTGCCGGCGGCATCGCCGCGGTCCAGGCTCTCCCACAGCGACTCCGGCAGCTCCATGCGCGGCAGGTGGAAATACCCGTCCGGCAGCCCGGCCACGATGGCGGTCAGCGACGTCGCCGCATGCGGCACGAAGATCATGTCGGTGTTGGTCGACAGCACCCAGCGGTTGGCCGGGTTGGCCCGCCGCAGCGCCACGTTGCGCGCCACCGGCTCCAGCGCCACCAGATGGCTCAGTCCCGCGAAGCGCCGATGCTGCGCCGGCCGCACCCGCAACACCCGCAGCAATTGGCGCGCCCGCGCCGTCAGCGTGTCGGCTATCGCCTCCGGGAAGCTCGGGAAATCGTCCGGCGTGTTGTAGTCGACGAACAGGATCTCGTCGTCCGGCCCGTCCAGCAGCGCCGCGATGCAGTTCAGGCTCAGCGCCGCCCGCTTGTGCAGGTTGTAGCCATAGCTGTCGTTGCGGCCGTACAGGATCACCGAGATCAATCGCGTCGCTCCGCTTGCCCGGCCTGATGCCAGCTTGCCTACTTGTAGCTCCCCCCCTGCCGCTGGGCTATAGAGCGCGGCCCGCAGCGCAGGAGAGGCTGGTGCCGCCAACCATCTGGATCGATGTCGAGGACCTATTCGTCCACGCCGCCCGCCATGCCCGCGTGAGCGGCATCGAGCGCGTGGCGTTCGAGCTGTGCAAGGCGCTGCGGGAAGGCGAGGCGGCGGAGCGGGTGCGCTTCCTGCGCCAGCACCCGGCGCACGGCACCTTCCATGAGGTGCCCTGGGCGCAGGTGCTGGCGCTTGCCGGCGCGCCCGGTGAGCAGGCATCCGCGCCGGCCGCCATCGTCTCCGCCGCCGCGGCGCCGGCCCAAGGCGCGCTGGCGGGCCGGCGCACGCTGCGCCGCCGCGTCGCCATGGCGCTGCCGCCGGCGGTGCGCGAGCCGCTCGCCGGCGCCGTCCGCGCCCAGCTCGCCGCCCTGCGCGGCTTCGCGGCGGCGGGCCGGGCGCTGTTCCGGGCCGCCCGCGCCGACGCGCCGACCATGCCGGGCCTCCCAGCGCAGCCCTTCGATGCCCAGGCGCGGCCGGACGACACGCTGCTCGTGCTGTCCGCCGGCTGGCAGTTCCCGGGCCATGCGGAGCGGATCGGCGCGCTGCTGCGCCGCCACGGCATGAAGCTCGGCATCTGCATCTACGACATCATTCCGCTGCTGCGCCCGGAGTGGTGCGGCCGCGGCATGGCGGAGGATTTCGGCCGCTGGTTCACCGCCATCACGCCGCTGTGCTCGCTGGTGATGTCCTGCTCCCAGGCCACGCTGGACGACATGGCCCCGCTGCTTCCCGCCGCCGGCGTGCGCACGGCGCGCATCGCGCTGGGCAGCCTGTTCACCATGCCGCCCGCGCCGGAGCGGCCGTTCGCCCACCTGCCGGCGCCAGGCAGCTACGTGCTGTTCGTCTCCACGCTCGATGTCCGCAAGAACCACATCCTGCTGTTCCGCCTCTGGCGCCGCCTGCTGGCCGAACGCCCGCGCGCGGAGGTGCCGCGGCTGGTGTTCGCCGGGCGCATCGGCTGGGCGGTCGCCGACCTGATCCAGCAGCTCGACAACGCCAACTGGCTGGACGGCCATATCGTGCTGGTCAAAAGCCCGTCCGACGCCGAGCTGGCCGCCCTCTACCGGGGCTGCCGCTTCACCATCTACCCCTCGCTCTACGAGGGCTGGGGCCTGCCGGTGGTCGAAAGCCTGGATTTCGGCAAGCCGGTGCTGGCCTCCAACGCCACCTCCCTGCCCGAGGCCGGCGGCACGCTCGCCCGCTATTTCGACCCCGACAACCTGAACGACGCCCTGGCCGCGCTGTGCGCGGTACTCGACGATCCGGCCGGGCTGGCCGCGTGGGAGGCGCGGGTTCGCGCCGAGTTCCGCCCCACCCCCTGGTCGCAGACCGCCGCCGAGCTGCTGGCGCTGGTGGACGCTGGCTGAGCCGCTCAGCTTGCGTGATGCCGGCTTGCGGGATGTCTGCTGATTCTCGCAGCTAATGCGCAACATCTTGCCACCGGTGGTTGCGCTGCCTACTTTGCGGCGTCCGCCAGGGCCACCCTGGCGAACGTCGAAAGGGAACCGGTCCGGACCATGCCGCACAAGCGTCTCTATGCGCCTCCGCCCAAAGGCCATGGCCCCGACCGCCTGGCCGCCGCCATGGACCCGGCCAGCTTCGAAGAGCCGCAGGCCGCCCGGCCGCTGACCGAGGCGGAGGCGGCGTGGCTGCGCGCCCGCCTCCACGGCCGGCTGATCCTGCCCGGCGAGGAGGGCTACGCCGAGAACAGCCGCGTCTTCAACAAGCGCTACCGCCCGCGCCCCGACGCCATCGTCAACGCCGCCGACGAGGCCGACGTGGCGGTGTGCCTGGCCTTCGTCCGCGAGGCCGACATGGCGTTCCGCGTGCGCGGCGGCGGCCACAACTTCGCCGGCTACTCCGGCGGCCCGGGCATGGTGATCGACCTGACCCTGCTCGACACCATCACGCTGGACCCGCAGGCAGCTACGGTCACGGTCGGCGGCGGCTGCCCCCAGGGTAGGCTGGGCGACCTGCTGGCCCAGAGCGGCTTCCACCTGCCGCTGGGCGACTGGCCCAGCGTCGGGGTCGGCGGCTACATGCAGGGCGGCGGCTATGGGCTGACCTCGCGCAGCTTCGGCATGAACCTCGACCATGTGCGCTCGCTGCGCGTCATGCTGGCCGACGGGCGCATCGTCACCGCCACGGAGCGGGAGAACCATGACCTCTGGTGGGCGGTGCGCGGCGGCACCGGCAACATGTTCGGCGTGGTGCTGTCCATCCAGTACGGCCTGCGCCGCATCTCCAACCTGGCCGAGGCGTCGCTGGTCTGGGGGCTGCGGACCGGGGCGGAGCGCGCCCAGGCGGCCCGCGTGCTGCTCACCCTGCAACGGGGCTACATGCGCGGCGACGAGGTGCCGCACACCAACATCTCCTGCATGGCGATGTTCGGGCTGAACGACGACGACCCCGCCTATCGCGGCCCCTGGCTGATCGTCGATGTGGACCATGTCGGCAGCGAGGCGCAGATGCAGGCGGCGATCGCCCCGCTGCTGGCGCTGCCCGGCCAGGTCCCGGATTTCGACTTCGACCGGCTGGGCCGCGGCACCGAGATCCCGCCGCTGTCGCGCCACTCGCGCTACGTCACCCGCGACCTCGCGCCGGCCGACTGGGACGGGCTGCTGGAGTTCTACGCCACCACGCCCTCCACGCTGAACACCCTCTATATCCAGGCCGCCGGCGGCCCGCTGAACGCCATCCCGCGCGAATCCGCCGCCTTCATCCACCGCAGCGCCGCCTTCCTCACCTTTCTGGACGTGTTCTGGCACGACGGCGCCGAGAAGGAAGCGGCGCTGGACTACCAGGCCCGCTGGGGCGCGCTGATGGAGCCGTTCTGGAATGGCCGCTGCTACCAGAACTTCCCCGACCCGACGCTGGTGGACTACCGCGCCGCCTATTGGGGCGAGGCGTTCCCCGCCCTGCTGGCGGTCAAGCAGAAATACGACCCGCACGCGGTGTTCCGCTTCCAGCAAATGCTGGAGCCCCGGCCGGGCGACCCGGACGAGCCGCCGGTCTGGCCGCCGCGCGTGGTCGAGTCGCTGCGCCGGCCGATCGCGGTGGCCTGAGATGACGGACATGCAGCCCGGTGCGGACGATGCCTGACGCCCGGATCGCGTGCCCGGCCTGTGCCACGCTGGCGCCGCCGGGCGCGCGGTTCTGCGACTCCTGCGGCCACGCGCTCGATCGCGTCTGCCCGAGCTGCGCCACCGCCAACCGCCCCACCGCCCGGTTCTGCAACCAGTGCGGCACCAGCCTGACCGCCCCGCCACCGATCGAGCCGCCGCCGGACCCGCCGCCGGACCCGCAGGCCGAAGCGCCGCACGATACCTCGCTGCCTGAGGCCCCGCTGCCCGAGGCCCCGCTGCACGAAGGCGAGCGCAAGCACGCCAGCGTGCTGTTCGCCGATGTCCGCGGCTCCACTGCGCTGATCGAGGCGCTGGACGCCGAGCAGGCTATGGCCGCCCTGGACCCGGCGGTGCAGATCATGGTCCACGCGGTCCAGCGCTTCGGGGGCGTGGTCAACCGCCGCATGGGCGATGGCGTGATGGCCCTGTTCGGCGCCCCCGTCGCCGCCGAGGACCACGCCCTGCGCGCCTGCCTCGCCGCCCGCGCCATGGTTGACGGCATCGAGGCCCTGGGCGACCCCGACATCGCCATCCGCGTCGGCCTGTCCAGCGGCGACGTGGTGATCCGCCCCACCGGCAACGACGCCGGCGACTACGACGCGATGGGCGTGAGCGTGCACATCGCCGCCCGCATGGAGCAGATCGCCGAGCCCGGCACCGTGCTGCTGACCGGCCCCACCGCGCGGCTGGCGCAGGGCATGGTGCAGCTCGTCCCGCTCGGCCCCACCCCGGTCAAGGGCATCACCCAGCCGGTGCAGGTGTTCCGCCTGCTCGCCGCCAGCGAACAGCCGAGCTGGGAGGTGCGCTCCGCCGCCAACGCCCTCTCGCCGTTCATCGGGCGCGAGGCGGAGCTGACCCAGCTCGGCCTCGCGCTGCGCCGCGCCCGGCTGCGGCGCGGCCAGGCGGTCTGGATCTGCGCCGATGCCGGCGTCGGCAAATCGCGCCTGGTGCACGAATTCCTCCAGATCCTGCCGGCCGGCGGCTGGTCGGTGCTGCGCGTCGCCGCCACGCCGCAGGTCACCGGCGTGCCCTACCACATCGCCGCCCAGCTCCTGCGCGCCCTGGCCGGCGCCGCGCCCAACGAGGCCGGGGCCGAGGTCGCCCGCAAGCTGCTGGAGGCCTTGGCGCTGCACGCCGACGCCGGCGCCGTCGATGCCCCGCCGCTGCTGACCCTGCTCGACCAGCCGGTGGACGACCCCGCCTGGGCCGAGCAGGACCAGGCCGCCCGCCGCCGCCGCCTGGTCGCCTCGCTGCGCCAGGTGGTGCTGCGCGAGGCGGCGGCCCGCCCGCTGATCCTGCTGGTCGACGACTATCACTGGGTGGACCAGCCCAGCATCGCCGTGCTCGACGAGATCGTCGCCGCCATGGGCGCCGCCCGCCTGCTGGTGCTGGTCACCACCCGTCCGGAACGCCGCCCCGCCTGGGGCGGCGCCACCGGCCACGCCAACGGCTCGGCCGAGCTGCCGGCCGGCGGCGACGTGGTGGCGATCAATCTGCAACCGCTGCCGCCCGGCAATGCCGACGCCCTGCTGCAGGACCTGCTGGGCGCGTCGGACGCGCTTGCCCCGCTGCGCGCGCGCATCGTCGCCCAGGCCGACGGCACCCCGCTCTTCCTGGAGGAGATCGCCCGCTCGCTCATCGAAAGCGGCGTCGTCATCCCGCACGGCCCGACCGACGGGCAGGAGCCGCCGCACCTCGCCGTCACCCAGCTCACCGAGGTCATCATCCCCGCCTCCGTCCAGGGCATCCTGGCCGCCCGCATGGACCGTCTGCCGCCCACCCGCCGCCGCGTGCTGCAGGTCGCCTCGGTGATCGGCAAGGACGTGCCGCTGCCGCTGCTGGAGGCGATCAGCGAACTCCCCCCCCACCAGCTCGCCGTGGAACTGGCCGAGCTGCGCGCCGCCGGCTTCCTCTACGAGGTCGCGCTGCCCTCCGGCATCGAGCACACCTTCAAGCACGCGCTCACCCACGCCGTCGCCTATGACAGCCTGCTCCGCCGCCACCGCCGCGACCTGCATGCCCGCGTGCTCGCCGCCATGCAGCGCCTCTACGCCAGCCGGCTGGAGGAGTTGACCGAGCAGCTCGCCGGCCATGCCCTGCGCGGCGAGGTCTGGCCCGAGGCCGTCCGCCGCGCCCTGGCCGCCGGCGACCGCGCCAACAGCCGCTCCGCCTGGCAGGAGGCGGTGGCCTTCCTGGAGGACGCGGTCGCCGCGCTCGACCGCCTGCCGCGCGACCCCGGCACCCTGGCGCAGGGCATCGAGGCCCGGCTGAAGCTGCGCGTCGTCCTCGCTCCCCTGGCCGACACCCCGCGCATGATGCGCTACCTCGACGAGGCCGGCGCCCTGGCGCAGGAGGCCGGCGACCAGGTCATGCTCGCCCGCGTCAACATCAGCCGCGGCGCCATGCTCGCCCATATCGGCGACCTGCGCGAGGCGCTGGCCGTCAGCCGCATGGCGCTGGACACGATGCAGGCGGTGCACGACAGCGTCGGCGTGGTCGGCGCCGCCTTCGCCCTCGGCCAGGCCATGTGGTACGCGGGCGACTTCGCCGCCGCCGAGGCCATGCTCACCGCCAACCTGCCGCACCTGCAAAACGAGCGCCGGCTGCACGGCACCATGATCACCACCGGCACCGCCTCGGCCATCTATCTGTGCTGCCTCTCCGCCATCCATGTCCGCACCGGCGACCTCGCCCGCGCCGTCCGTGCCAGCCAGGAGGCGCGCGACATCGCCGAGGCCACCCGCCGCCCGTTCGACCTGCTGGCCGCCGCCATCTACGAAGGCCCGCTGCACCTGCTGTTCGGCAACGTCGATGCCGCCATCGACGTGCTGGAGGAGGCGATGGACATCACCCGCGCCAGCGACATCCCCGTCCACATCCCCTTCATCGCCCGCAGCCTCGGCCGCGCCTACGCCATGGCCGGCCGGCTGGAGGAGGCCGAGGCCCTGCTCGACAGCGCGTCCGACTATGCGCAGCGCCATGGCCTGGGCGGCATGCGCCTGCTCTGCGGTCCGGCGCTCGCCCTGGTCCGCCTGCACCGCGGCGACCCGCGCGCGCTGGCCACCTGCCTGTCCACGCTGGAGGCCGCGCGCGCCGCCGGCATGCGCCCGGTCGAGGTGCAGATCATGCATGTCCTCGGCCAGTTGCACGCCGCCTCCGCCGCCCCGGCGGAGGCCGAGATCTGGTTCCGCCGCGCCATCCAGCTCGCCGACGCGCTGGGCATGCGCCCCGACGCCGCCAGCGCCCGCGACGACCTCGCCGCCCTGCTGCGCACGGCCGGGCGCAACGGCGAGGCGGCGGCGCTGGAGGCGGTGCGCGACGACCTGCGCCGCGCCATGGACGGCGGCGGCACCGCGGCCTACGCCGCGCCGCGCCCGCGCCTGCCGGTCTGGCGCCAGGGAACCTGATCCCGGGTATATAAGCCCGGGTACATAAGCATGCGGAAACGACGAGCCATGGCATGTTTGCGGCTGGCAGGCGAGCCGTTCCTGGTCTAAGACGGTTGCACGGTCGCGGATCACTCGCGGCGCAACGATATGGGGGCCGGAATGGCGCGTTTTGTGGTTGATCTTGGCGACGTGAAGCTGACCGACGAGGAACACAACGCCATGGCCGGCGCCATCCACAGTGCCGTCATCGGCCAACTCGCCAAGGTGTCCGACAGCAGCGTGCACACCGCCACCAAAACCCTGCACCGCGCCGGCATGGGCTTCGCCCCGGCCGATGCCACCGCCACCGCCAAGCCCAAGAAGGCGAAGAAGCCGGCCTGAGCGACTCGCCGCCGTACCCCTCGATGGCCAGACAACCGGCGCCGCTGTGCCCGAGCACGACCGCGGCGCCGGGGGTGGAGGGCGTACACCTCACCGGCGTGGTCGGCAGCGATGGCCGGGTGGCCAACCTGCTCACCCCGTTGCCGGTGGACGACGCCTTCCTCGCCGAGGCCAACCGCCACGGCACGCCGGAGCGCCGGTTCCGCTTCTCCGCCCCCTGCGTGGAGGGGCGCTGCGAGAACTGGCAGGCCGGGCAGGGGGGCGAGGGCGGGCAATGCGGCCTGATCGGGCGCATTCGCACCCATGTCGCCGCCCATGCCCCGGCCGAGCCGCCGCCCGCCGGGCTGCAACCCTGCGCCATCCGTGCCCGCTGCCGCTGGTGGCAGCAGGATGCGGCGGCGGCCTGCGCCGTCTGCACCCTGGTGACCTACAACCCGTAACGCCTGCCTGCCCGTAACGCCCCCCCCCGTAACGCCCGCCGACCCGTAACGCCCGCCGACCCGCCTTCCGTCCGGCGGCCGCTCACCATTCGGCACAACACCCACCCTTGGCGTCGTGGCGCGGACGTTGCAGCATGGCGCCACGACCAGCCCGGCACCCGGCCGGCACGGCGATCGAGGGGGACGGCGCATGGCGCATCGAGGCATGAAATTCGGCATCTTCCTGGCGCCGTTCCACCGCGTCGGCGACAACCCCAACCTCGCCATCCGCCGCGACATCGAGATGCTCGAATGGCTCGATTATCTGGGCTACGACGAGGCCTGGATCGGCGAGCACCATTCGGCGGGGTGGGAGACCATCGCCTCGCCCGAACTCATCATCGCCGCCGCCGCCGAGCGCACCAAGCGCATCATGCTCGGCTCCGGCGTCACCAGCCTGCCCTACCACCACCCGTTCCTGGTCGCCCAGCGCTTCGTCCAGCTCGACCACATGACGCGCGGCCGCGCCATGCTCGGCTGCGGCCCCGGCGCGCTGATCTCGGACGCCTACATGATGGGCATCGACCCCACCACCCAGCGCCGCCGCATGGACGAGTCGCTGGACGCCATCATGGCCCTGCTCGCCTGCGACAAGCCGGTGACCATGAAGACCGACTGGTTCGAGCTGAAGGAGGCCCGCCTGCACCTCGCCCCCTACAGCGACCCGCATTTCCCCATCGCCGTGGCCAGCACCATGACGCCGGCCGCCCCCATTGCCGCCGGCAAGCACGGCGTCGGCATCCTCTCGCTCGGCGCCGGCCTGCCCGGCGGGCCGGAGGCGATCGCCGGCCAGTGGAAGATCGCCGAGGAATCGGCCGCCAAGCACGGCAAAACCATGGACCGCCGCAACTGGCGCCTGGTCGTCAACGTCCACGTCGCTGAGGATGACGACCTCGCCCTGCGCCAGGTCAGCCACGGCGAGCGCATGGAGACGGTAACCTATTTCGAGGATGCGCTGGGCCGACCGCCCGGCCGCTCGGAAGACCCGCTGCGCGAGGGCGTGAAATCCGGCTCCACCCTGGTCGGCAGCCCCGACCTGGTGGCCCGCGGCATCGAGCGGCTGGTCGGCCTCTCCCAGGGCGGCTTCGGCGGCCTGCTGTTCCGCGCCCATGATTGGGCCGATCGGGAACAGACCTGGCGCAGCTACGAGCTGTTCGCCCGCTACGTCATGCCGCGCTTCCAGGGTTCGCTCGCCACCGTCAACGCCAGCCACGAATGGGCCAAGGACAACCGCAAGACCGTGTTCAGCCCGAACGTGGAGGCGCTGCGCAAGGCGTATACGGATGCCGGGCGCGAGGTGCCGAAGGAGTTCCACGTCCGCGCCTCCGGCGCCCGCGACGCCGACATGCCCAAGGGCTGACCGCCCGGCGCCGCGCCGCCACGAAGAATTCAATGGTAGGCGGCACATCGTGCGAGTTGTTGCGCGGGGCGTAGCCAAGTAACATGCCGGGCATGGTCGCCAAACCGGCATCCCTGCCTATCTCGACGTCTGCCGCCGAGGCGCCGGCCACCGAGCCGGTTGACGGCGCTCCGGCGGCTGCTCCTGCGTCTGGCCCGATGGTCCATGTGGTGGACGACGACGCGGCGGTGCGCCGCACGCTGGCGCTGGTGCTGACCGCGCACAACCTGCCAGTGCGCTGCTACGACTCGGCCGAGCAGTTGCTCTCCTCGCTGGATGGCATCGAGCCGGGGTGCATGGTGGTGGACCTGCGCATGCCCGGCATGAACGGCATGGCGCTGCAACGCGAACTGGTCCGCCGCGGCTGCCGCCTGCCGGTCATCATCGTCACCGGCCATGCCGAGGTGGCGGTGGCGGTGCAGGCCATGAAGGCCGGCGCGGTGGATTTCCTGGAGAAGCCCTATAGCGAGGCGACCATGCTGGCCGCCATCCGCGCGGCGCTGGCCCAACTCGCCGACGCCGGCCAGCACGAGGCCCAGGCCGCCGCCGCCGCGCAGCGCGTCGCCACCCTCACGCCGCGCGAGCGCGAGGTGCTGCATTGGCTGCTGGACGGCTGCGGCAACAAGATGATCGCCCAGACGCTCGGCATCAGCCCGCGCACGGTGGAGATCCACCGCGCCCGCCTGATGGAAAAACTGGAATGCCGCAGCCTCGCCGAGGTGCTGCGCACCGCGCTGGCGGCCGGGGTCGAGGGCGGCTGAACCCGGGCCGGCGCACGTTACGCCACCCTGCGCGCCACCCTGCCAGCGACTCTACAATAGGTAACATTCCTGACTGGTGCCACGCGCCATTAACCCCCATGTTGCGTAAGGATGAGACCGCATCCGGGCGGCGGAACGCCTGGATGGTCCCAAAACGGCGACCGGATGGACATACCCATGGATCACGCAGGCCCCACCACCGAGCTTCCGATGGCGCACCAGGACCGCGGCGCGGACCCGGATACGTATGGCGATCTGGTCGATCCCGACTTCACGGAGGCGCTGCTGGCCGCGCTGACCGGCATGGCGGTACGCAGCCCGCGCCGGCAGGCCGATCTGGCGGTGGCGCTGCTGCGCTCCGGCATGACGGTCGACGAAGCCAGCGTCACCGCCGCCTTGCGGCACCTGGAGCGGGACGGCTGCATCGAACATCTGGTGCCGCTCACCGACGGCGGCCTGCTGATGTCGGTCACCGCCCACGGCATCGAACGCCTCTCCCACACCGCCCGCCGCTACGTGCTGGACGTCGCCGGGAAATAGCCCGAAGCGGGCCGGGACAAGGCCATATGCCGGCGTAGCGGTGAAGAGAAGCAGGGCCAATCCCGCTTCTCTTCGCCTCTACGCCTCTTTGTGGGCTTTCTTCCTTCGCTTTGCCGCCACCTCTCGGGACCGATCCCTAGAGTGTGATCGGCGCAGGTGGAATCACACGAAGCCGTGAATCACACGGCAAAACAACGGCCTAGAGTCTGTCAGGCGCTTCTGTCAGCGCCTGACAGACTCTAGGCCGCCGGCTCCACTGTCCGAGCCACCGGCTCCAGCAGCCCGCAAGCCGCCGCGAAGGCCGCCTCCACGCTCAAATCCTCCATCCGGTCCCCCTGCGCCAGCACCGCCCGGGCGCGCCGCCCCGCCGGGGCGTATTCCGCCGCCGGCGTCGGCCCGAACAGCCCCAGCGTCGGCGTGCCGGCCGCCGCGGCCAGGTGCATCAGCCCGGAATCGTTGCCGACGAACAGCGCGCACTCGGCCAGGCACGCGGCCGCCTCGGCCAAAGTGAGCCGGCCGGCGAGGTCGATCGCCTGCGGCAGCGCCGCCAGCACCGGGGCGGCCAGCGCGCGCTCCTGCGCCCCCGGCCCGGCCAGTACCACCACCCGCGCCCCGGCCAGCGGCCCGGCCTGCAACGCCCGGGTCAGCGCCACGAACCGCTCGGCCGGCCACACCTTGCCGTCCCAGTTGGCCGTCGGCCCCAGCGCGATGACGGGCGTGCTCCCCGGCCCGACCAGCGCGCGGGCGCGCGTCCGGTCCTCGGGGGCGAACCACGCCACCGGCAGCGGCGGCGCGGCAAGGCCGAGGATGGCGGCAAGCTGCGCCGTCTTGTGCCCCGGCCGCTTGCGCATCACCGCGCGCCGCCGCGTCGGCACCAGCCAGGCAAGGGCGGAGGCGCGGATATCCACCACCAGGTCCCACCAATGCGGCGCCGTGGCCGCCCACAGCCCCAGCCAGTGCAGCCCCAGCCGCCGCTTCTCGAACACGATCAGCCGCTCCAGCCCTGGCATGCGCTGGAACAGCCCCGCCGCGGCCGGTCCGCAGGCCACCGTGATGCGCGCGCCCGGATGGGTGCGGATCAGGTGGTCCAGCAAGCCGGTGGACAGGACCGCGTCGCCGATGCGGTTGGAGGTGACGAACAGGATGCGCATGCGGCGGTTGCGATAGCACGCCGGCGCCGCGTGCGGCGATACCCCGCTTGGCCGGGCCGGCCGGGCCGTGTAGAGCAGCGCCAGGAGGGCTGCGCGGATGTGTGGAATCGCCGGCGTGATGATGCGCGACGGCACGGCCCCCGACCCGGCCGTGCTGGACCGGTTGCAGGCCGCCATCGCCCATCGCGGGCCGGACGGCCACGGCCGGCTGGTGCGCGGCCCGGTGGCGCTGGTGCATAACCGCCTGGCCATCATCGACCTGGTCACCGGCGATCAGCCGCTGTTCGCCCCCTCGGGTGCGGCCCTGGTGGCCAATGGCGAGATCTACAACAACCCCGAGCTGCGCCAGGCGATGGCCGGCACCGCGTTCCGCACCGGCTCGGACTGCGAGCCGGCGCTGTGGCTGTACGAGGCCGGGGGCACCGGCTTCGCCGACCGGCTGCGCGGCATGTACGCCATCGCCATCGACGACCCCCCCCGCGGACGGCTGGTGCTGGCGCGCGACCCGTTCGGCATCAAACCGTTATACTACATAACTACCCCGAGCCTGTTCGCCTTCGCCTCAGAGCCGCAGGCCCTGCTGGCGGCCGGATTCGGGTCCCGCGTACCGGATGAACGCGCCCGCGCGGAGCTGCTGGCGCTCAAATTCACCACCGGTTCTGCCACGATTTTCCCCGGAATCCACCGTGTTTTGCCCGGTGAAACCCTGGTTTTCGAGCCCTCAGGCATCGTCGAACGCCGCCACCGCGCCGCCCTGCCGCCCGGCCCGCCGGAGCCGATCGCCGCCGGCGACGCGCTGCGCCGGCTGGACCAGGTGCTGCTGGACAGCGTGTCCGTGCATCTGCGCTCGGACGTGCCGTACGGCCTGTTCCTGTCCGGCGGCATCGACTCGGCGGCCGTGCTGGCCCTGATGAGCCGCGCGACAGGCCAGCGAATCCAGGCACTTACTTGCGGCTGGGAAGGCGCGGGCGGGATCGACGAAACCGCCGAGGCGGCCCGGCTGGCCACCGCCATGGGGGCCGAATGCCACCGGCTGGAAATGGGCCCCGCCGATTTCTGGCGCCTCGCCCCCCGCATCGCCGCCGCCATCGACGACCCCACCGCCGACGCCGCCGTTCTGCCCACCTGGATGCTCGGCCGCGCGGCGGCGGGGAGCTTGAAGGTGACGTTGTGCGGGGAGGGGGCGGATGAATTGTTTGGCGGCTACAGCCGCTACCGCAAGCGCCGGGCGCCGTGGCGCTGGCTGACCCGGCGGCCGCGCAGCAAGGGGGTGCTGGGCGGGGCCGGGCCATGGCGCGAGGGCATCGCGGCGGCCGAGGCGGCGGTGGCGGGCGACCGGTCGGCGGTGCAGGCGGCGCAGGAGGTCGATATCGCCGAGTGGCTGCCCAACGACCTGCTGACCAAGCTGGACCGCTGCCTGATGGCGCACGGGGTGGAGGGGCGGACGCCGTTTCTCGACCCGGTGGTGGCGGAGTTCGCCTTCCGCCTGCCGGACGCGCGCAAGGTGGGGCTGCGCTTCGGCAAGCTGCTGCTGCGCGACTGGCTGGCCGGCGCCTTTCCGCAGGCCGGCGCCTATGCCCGCAAGAAGGGCTTCAAGCCGCCGGTCGGCGCCTGGATGCAGGCGCGCGGCGACCTGCTGGCCCGGCTGGTGGCAGCCCAGCCCGGCGTTGCCGCGGCGGTGCCGGCCGCCACGGTGGCCGCTGCCTTCGCCGCCGCCGACCGCGACTCCCAGCGCGCCTGGAGCCTGTTGTTCTACGCGCTGTGGCACAGCCACCACGTGCTCGGCCTGCCGGCGGAGGGGGATATCGGCGACACGCTCTCGGCGGCGGCGCGCGGCTGATGCGGCTGCCGGCGCTGCTGGCGTTGATGGGGATACGGGCGACCGGCAGCTTCCAGTTGCAGGCGGTGGCCTCGGCGGCGCCGGCGCTGGTGGCGGGGCTGGGGCTGTCGTACGCCGAGCTGGGGCTGCTGATGGGCGCCTTCATGGTCAGCGGCATCTTCGTCGCGGTGCCGGCGGGGCTGCTGGCGCGGCGGATCGGCGACCGGGCGGTGCTGCTGGGCGGGCTGGTGCTGATGGCCGGGGGCGGGGTGCTGGCGGGGCTGGCGGGCAGTTTCGTGCTGCTGCTGGCCGCCCGGGTGCTGTCGGGCGTGGGCGGGGTGGCGGTGCTGATGCTGGTCATCAAGATGACCACCGACCGGTTCAGCGGGCCGATGCTCTCGACCGCGACCAGCATGGTGATCGTGACCTGGCCGGCGGGCATGGCGGCCAGCCTGCTGGTGATGGGGCCGCTGGCGGCCAGCGGAGCGGATGGCTGGCGGTGGGTGTTCGCGCTGTCCGGGCTGCCGGCGCTGGTGGCGCTGCTGCTGGTGCCGCTGGTGGGCCAGCCGCAGGCGACGCAGGCGGGGGGCGCGCACCGCGCGGTTCCGCCGGCGCCGCGCTGGCCGATGGTGGCGGCGGCCTCGCTGTGCTGGGCGCTGCTGAACGCCGCCATCGCGGTGATGGCCGGCTTCCTGCCCGGCTACCTGATCGCGCATGGCAGCGCGCCGGCGCCGGCGGCCTCGTTCGCCAGCCTGGCCTCGTGGGCGTTCGCGGCGGCGACGCCGTTCGGCGGGCTGGTGGCGGACCGGCTGACCGGGCGGGCGGCGGCGGTGATGGCGGGGGCGGTGGCGACGGCGGGGCTGTTCGCCGCCGTGGTGGCCTCGGGCGGGGCAGGGGTGGTGGTGATCCTGCTCGGCGTGTCGTTCGCGCTGTCGCCGGGGGCGCTGACGGCGCAGGTGGGCGAGGCGACGCCGCCCTCGGCGCGGGCGGCGGTGTTCGGCTGGTACAGCGGCGGGTCGTATCTCGGGCTGGCGATCGCGCCCTGGATGGCCGGGGCGCTGCGCGACGCCAGCGGCAGTGCCGCCGCGCCATTGTTGTTCGGCGCGGCCCTGATGCTGGGGCTGTTGCCTGCCTATGTGTGGTTCCGGCGCAGCGTTTCACGCTGAGGCGCCGCCGCGCACCAGGAGAACGATACATGACCGATACCACGCCGCCCCCCCCCGCCCCCCAGCCGCATGGGAGGCGGGTTGCCCTGGTGTTGCAGGGCGGCGGGGCGCTGGGGTCGTACCAGGCCGGGGTGTACGAGGCGCTGGCGGCGGCGGGCTGCCTGCCGGACTGGGTGGCCGGCATCTCGATCGGGGCGATCAACGCGGCCCTGATCGCCGGCAACCCGCCCGAGCGGCGCGGCGACGCCCTGCGCGCCTTCTGGGAGCAGGTGAGCGCCCCCACCGCGCTGTGGCCGGAACTGCCGGTGCCGGGCTGGGCGCAGGCGGTGCGGCAGGGGGCGCTGATGTCCACGCTGGTGTTCGGCCAGCCCGGGTTTTTCCGCCCGGCGCCGCAGGTGGGCAGCACGACCAGCTACTACGACACCTCCGGCCTGAAGGGCACGCTGGAGCGGCTGTGCGACTTCGACCGGATCAACGCGCGCACGACCCGGCTTTCGGTGGGGGCGGTGAACGTGCGGACCGGCAATTTCGCCTATTTCGACAACGCGCAGCGGCGCATCGTGCCCGAGCACATCATGGCCAGCGGCGCGCTGCCGCCCGGGTTTCCACCGGTGGAGATCGACGGCGAGCAGTATTGGGATGGCGGCCTGGTTTCCAACACGCCGCTGCAATACGTGCTGGACGACATGCCGCGCCAGCCGACGCTGGCCTTTCAGGTGGACCTGTTCAGCGCCCGCGGGCCGGTGCCGACCAACCTTGAGGAGGTGGAGGAGCGGCGCAAGGACATCCAGTATTCCAGCCGCACCCGCATGGGCGTGGACCATTTCCGCCAGGCCCATGCCGTGCGCCGCCATGTCGGCCGGCTGCTGGACCGGCTGCCGCCGGAATTGCGGGCCGACCCGGTGGTGCGCTTTCTGGAACGACAGGCCTGCCAGGTGCAGATGGACGTGGTGAACCTGATCTATCGCCCGACCGAGCCGCAGGGGGCGACCAAGGATTTCGAATTCTCGCGCCCCACCATGCTGGCGCGCTGGGACCAAGGCCGCTCCGACGCCGCCGCCTCACTGGCCGCCGCGCCGTGGCGGGAAGCGGTCCCGCCACAGGAGGGGGCGCGCAGCTTCGACGTGCTGGGGCCGCGGAAGTAGGGGCGGGTTTGGGGGCGGGGAGGCTGGGTTCTGCGCAGGGGGCGGGGAAGGCTGGGCTCTGCCCAGAGGGCAGGGAAGGCTGGGCTCTGCCCAGACCCGCCAGGGGCCGAGCCCCTGGACCTCGGGGTTTTTGGGGGGCTCAGTTGGAGGGTGGCAATTGGTGGACAGGGGGCTTGGAGACCTGACTACTTCGATGCCTGCTTTGTGCCCATTGCCGCTCAGCGTCGCAGTTACCCCTCCCGGAAGCGGACCTTCGTTCGCCCATCATCCTGTTAAGCGCGTACCCACGTCCGACATAAGGACATTGCTGGTCGCGTTGGAGTTGTGTTTCAACGGTGCGTAGGTATCGCGGGCAGACGTGGAATCTTGAGGATCAGAAGGTTGGCTCGAGATAAGCTTGCTGAAATTGCTGCCAAACGTGCGCGGGGCGAAGGCCTCGGCTATTGGCGCGGTAATACCGAGATCGAGGTTCTTGAGAGCCAGTGGCGAGGCGGGGAAGGTCCACTTCAGATTCCGCCTTTGTTCATCCCAATTAGGCTGGTGACAATTCTTGAAGTTTTCACGCGCGAGTGGGTAGCGGAGATTATTGATTCCGGCGAGCCCTATATGAGCCGTGCTGCTAACATCGTTAAAGGCTCGCTCAAGATCGATTTCGCGTTGGCGCAGGCGCTCGTGGGCAAGCAGGTCACATTCGGGGAGCTGGTGGCGCATGACATCCCAGTCAATGGGATCGGCGACATTGACCGCGTTTTCTCTCAGCTGCTGAACGAACCGCTTTTCGAGCATCTCGATGGGATCGTAGATCGTTGGGCGATTACGATAAGGGGAGAGGCGGCCCTCCCCGTAATGCCCGACCCGCGCGGTACGCGATCCAAACTCGCGCGACTTTTCGAAGACCGACATATCATTGTTCACGAACTCCCGGACGACTACAGTTCGGCAACGGCTTCACTCGCTGATTACCTCCGTGCAACCTCCGTATTTCTGAACGCTGCGAGCCAAGCCTTTGGCACGCTCCTCCACGGCGATTCCCCGCTGACCCAGACTGGCATGAACATTGAGGCAGCTGAGAAGGCTAAAGCGGCAGAAGATGGGCTTGCCGCTGTGCTTGCTAGGTTGGACCCGCAAAAGTCCGAAGAGGCTTTGTGGGCAGGCCAAGCGGCTTGGGAGGAGTATCGCCGGTTCCACGCAGAATTCCGCTCCGGCGTCAAACACACCGGGCACGGCAGCATCGCGCCCATGCTCTATTCTTTGGAAATTGAAGCAATTACGCGGCAGCGGATCGAACAGTTAGAATGGTACCTAAACCGTAGAGAAAAGGACCTTTGAGAGTGGCTCCTTGCCTCCCCTCGTATCAGAGTGCATCGCGTTGGACGCATAGGGAAACCCAGTCCCTGACAGAGTCTACCACGCGCCATTTCGTGCAAAAACTGCTGATATAGGTAAGTGTGGCCGCACGATGGTCGGAAGAGCGACACATCTCTCGCAATAGCTTCCCGGTTCCAGCCGTTCCGTTCCCGGCCAAACGTCGAACCTCGTACGGCCAGCCGTGAAGGTCGCTTTTGAGTCGCAAGCCAACACTTGAACCGCAACATCCTCGGAAATTCCAGAAGACATCGAGGTCCAGGGGCTCGGCCCCTGGTGGGGCGCGGGGCAACGCCCCGCTGCTTGCTTCACCGGGGCAAATGCTCAAGCTCACGGCAGAACCTGCCTGACTCTCCGCCCCACCGTCTCGTTGTGAATCTTCCCGCCGTCCGGCGCGCGCGGGGCGGGTGTGCAACCCGCCCCGCGGCCCAGCGTGGCTAGGCTTTCGCCACCACGGCGCGGACCACGGCGACGGCTTCCTCGATCTGGGCGGCGGTCACGTCCAGGTGGGTGCAGGCGCGCACGCGCAGTTTGCCGGTGGTGGAGAAGGCGACGCCGTGCAGGCGGGCGGCGTCGGCGAGTTGGGCGGAGGTGAGGCCGGTGCCGGAGACGTCGAAGAAGACCAGGTTGGTGTCGGGTTCTTCGACCTTGATGCCGGGGATCTGGGCGAGGCCGCGCACCAGCAGCTTGGCGTTGGCGTGGTCTTCGGCCAGGCGGTCGATATGGTGGTCGAGCGCGTAGATGCAGGCGGCGGCGCAGATGCCGCCCTGGCGCATGGAGCCGCCGACCCGCTGTTTCCAGCGCCAGGCGGCGCCGATGAACTCCTTGCTGCCGCACAGCACGGCGCCGAGGGGGGCGCCGAGGCCCTTGGTGAAGTCCAGCCACAGGCTGTCGAAGCCCGCGGCCATGTCGCGGGCGGAGGTGCCGGCGGCGACGACGGCGTTCATCAGGCGGGCGCCGTCCATATGGGTGGCCATGCCGTTTTCGTGGGCGATGGCGGTGAGTTCGTTCATGCGCGCCACCGGCCAGACGGCGCCGCCGCCGGTGTTGGCGGTCTGCTCGATTTCCATCAGCGTCTGCGGCGGGGCGTAGCGGGTTTTCGGGCGGATGGCGGCGCGCAGGGCCTCGGCGTCGAACATGCCGCGGGGGCCGCGCAGGCCGGTGATCTGGGCGCCGGTGAGGGCGGCCGCGCCGCCGCCTTCGCTGGTGAGGATGTGGGCGGTTTCATGGGCGAGGATTTCGTCGCCGGGGCGGCAATGGGTGAGGATGGCGACCTGGTTGCACATGGTGCCGCTGGGGAGGAAGACCGCGGCTTCCTTGCCCATGAGGGCGGCCATCTGGTCGCACAGCGCGTTGACCGTGGGGTCGAGGCCGAACTGCTCGTCGCCCACCTCGGCGCGCATCATCGCCTCCTTCATGGCGGGGGTCGGCTTGGTCTGGGTGTCGGAGTAGAGGTTGACGCGCAGGGGCGGCAGGTCGGCGCTGGCGCGCAGCGGGGCGTAGTCCATCGGCGCAGTCTCCAGTCTTTTGAGGGGGCGGGTCGGGAGGCACAGAGAAGCAGCAACCGGGCGGGTGCGCCAGATGGGGTGCGTCAGCGGGGACGGCTGGCCAGGGGGCTGGGGGGCAGGCGGGCGGCCCAGCGGGCGCGGTTCAGCAGGCCGGGGCCGAACAGCCAGGCGGCGCAGGCCAGGGCCGGCAGCAGGGCGCGCAGGTAGAGCAGGGGGATGAGTTCCAGGTGGCGCACCGCCAGGCTGTCCAACGCGAGGCCGAGGGCGACCAGGGCCACCACCGCCAGGATCGCCCCCAGCGGCCGCAGCACGTTGCCGTGGCGGCGGAACGGGCCGGCGAGCACGGCGACCAGCGCAACCATGACGTAGCTGGCGGTGGACAGGGGCAGGGCGAGGCGTTTGTGCGCCTCCACCCGCATGCGCGGGATGTCGCGCGGGTTCACGCTGCCGGGGGCGGGGTTCAGCAGTTCGCCGATGCCCATTTCGCCCATGTCGCGCAGTCGGGTGGTCTCGCCGCGGCCGGGTTCGGCGAGGTCGATGCTGTTTTCCTTGAAGGTGAGCATGTTGAGGCGGCCGGTCGCGGCGTCGATCTCCTGGCGGCTGCCGTTGACGAGCAGCACGCGCGGGCCGGTGGCGCTGTCGAGCAGGCGGCCGCTTTCGGCGAGGATGGTGGCGCGGTGGGCCTTGTCGCGGGCGTCCTCGATCATGATGCCGTGCAGGGTGCCATCGGAGTCGCGGGCGCGGACGTAGACCACGAGGTCGTCGGAGATGGACGTGAACACGCCCTCCTGCAGGAGGAAGGCGGCGATGCGGTTGCGGATCTCGAACTGGAATTCGCGGAAACCGCCGGCGGTGGCGGGGACCAGCCAGAGGGTGAGGGCGTAGCCGACGCCGATGGCGAGCGCGGTGAGGGCGAGCGCCGGGCGGGCGAGGCGGTAGGGCGACAGGCCGGCGGCGCGCATCACCGTCAGTTCGCGGTCGCCGGCGAGGCGCTGGTAGACGAACTGCACCACCACGAAGCAGGTGACGGGCAGGATGACGGCGACGAAGCCGGGGATGAGCAGGCCGGTCAGGCGCAGGAACACGCCGAGGGAGAGGCCGCGATTGACCACCATCTCGACGAAGCGGAGCGACTGGGTGAGCCAGATCAGCGCCACCAGGCCGAAGGTGACCACGATCAGCGCCGCCAGGAGCTGGCGGAACAGGTAGCGGTCGATCAGGGGGGCGGGGCCGCGCCGGCTCATGGCCGCCGGCCCAGGCGGATGCAGGCGGCGTAGCAGTCCAGCAGCCGGTCGGTGACCACCTCGCGGGTGAAGTCGGCGCGGTAGGCGGCGTGGCCGGCTTCGGCCAGGGCGGCGCGCAGGGCGGGCTCGGCGATGGCGCGGCGCAGGCAGGCGGCCAGGGCGGGCGGGTCCTCGACGGGGCAGAGCAGGCCGGTGGCGCCGTCCTTCACATACTGGCGGGCGCCGTCGGCGCTGGTGGCGACCAGCGGGCGGCGCATCGCCCAGGCCTCGGCGATGACGGTGCCGAACGGCTCGTAGCGGCTGGGGAGCACGCAGATGTCGCAGGCGGCCAGAAGCGCCTTGCGGTCGGTGCGCCAGCCGAGGAAGCGGACGCGGGGGGTAAGGCCCAGATGGGCGGCCAGGCGCTCGTATTCGGTGCGGGCCGGGCCGTCGCCCGCCAGCCAGAGATAGGCGCCGGGGAGTTCGGCGAGGGCGTGCAGCATGGTGTCGATGCCCTTCACGCGGTGCATGCGCGACAGCACCAGCAGCAGGGGCGCGCCGGGGGGCGTGTCGAGCGTGGCGCGGTCCACCGGGGGGGCGTCGGGCATGGTGCCGAAGGTGTTGACGGTGAAACAGCGTTCGGGCGGCGCGCCGGCGGCCACGATGTGGCGGGTGATGTCGGGAGTGACGGCGATGAAGCTGTCGGCGGTGCGGAAGTATTTCAGGTCGTAGTAGTCGCCGAACCAGCCGACCACCGGGGCGGGCATGGCGGCGGGCACGAAGCTGGCGGCGCGCTGCATCCAGGCGTGCACCAGGTCGGCGCCGAGGGCGGTGGCGGCGGCACGGATGCGGCGGCCGCGGCGCAGCGCCCGGTCCACCCGCGAGAAGCCGAAGGGGCGGGCGTCGACGCCGGCGGCGGCGTAGCGGGCGAGGGCGGCCGGCCAGGGGCGGGTCAGCACCGTCTGGGCCACGCCGCGCTCGTGCAGGGACAGGATGGCGTCTTGCGCGAACGTCTCCGCACCGCCGACCTCGGCTCCCGCGATCACGTGAAGGACCTTCATCGCGCGGTGCAATAGCCGGGATGCCGGCCGGCGTCGAGGCGGGACTTGGTGGCCGGGCCGGGCGCTGGCATCATGCCGGCGCACAGATGCGAGGGCCTGATGGCTGGCTATGACATCATCGTGATCGGCGGCGGGCTGGTGGGCGGGGCGATCGCCTGGGGCGCGGCGCGACTGGGCGCCCGGGTGGCGCTGGTGGACGAGGGCGATGTCGCGTTCCGCGCCGCGCGGGGCAATTTCGGGCTGGTCTGGGTGCAGAGCAAGGGCGCGGACATGCCGGCCTATGCGCACTGGTCGCGGCGGTCGGCGGAGCTGTGGCCCGGGTTGCAGGCGGGCATGCTGGCGGCGACCGGGGTGGATGTGGCGTTGCAGCAGACCGGCGGGCTGGCGTTCTGCCTGTCGGACGCGGAGATGGAGGAGCGGGCGGCGCTGATCGCGCGCATGCACAATGCCAGCGGCGATATCGGCACCCGCATGCTGGACCGCGCCGAGTTGCGGGCGATGCTGCCGGCGGTGGGCGACGCGGTGGCGGGGGCTTCGTTCTGTCCGATAGATGGGCATGCCAACCCGTTGAAGCTGCTGCGTTCGCTGCATGCGGCGCTGCTGCGGGCGGGGGGCGACTACCTGCCCAACCGCACCGTGGAGCGGATCGACCACCAGCCGGGCATGTTCACCCTGCACGCCGGGGCGGAGCGGCTGACCGCGGCCAAGGTGGTGGTCGCCGCCGGGCTGGGCAGCGCCAGGCTGGCGCCGATGGTGGGGCTGGACATGCCGGTGACGCCGCTGCGCGGGCAGATCGTGGTGACCGAGCGGGTGCGCCCGTTCCTGGACTGCGCCACCCATATCGCCCGCCAGACCGACGAGGGCAGCGTGCTGCTGGGCGACAGCCACGAGGATGCGGGTTTCGATACCTCCACCGGCGTGCCGGTGGCGCGCGGGATCGCGGCGCGCAACCTGGCGGTGTTCCCGCTGCTGAAGGACGCCAACGTGGTGCGCGTATGGGCGGCGCTGCGGGTGATGACGCCCGATGGCTGCCCGATCTACCAGCACTCCGAGAGCCATCCCGGCGCGTTTGCCGCCACCTGCCACAGCGGCGTTACCCTGGCCGGCGCGCATGCGCTGGCCCTGGCCCCGGCCATCGTGGCTGGCCAGTTGCCCGAGAGTTTCGATGCGTTCCATCCCCACAGGTTCCAGCTTCAGCCGGCTTGACGACCCCCGCGCCGAACTGCGCTTCAGCTTCGAGGGGCGGGCGATGGTGGCGCGCGAGGGCGACACGCTGGCCGCCGCCCTGCTGGCCGGGGGGGCGGGGTTCTTCCGCGCCACCCCGGTTTCGGCCAGTCCGCGCGCGCCGTGGTGCATGATGGGGGTGTGCTTCGACTGCCTGGTGGAGGTGGATGGGGTGGCCAGCCGGCAGGCCTGCCTGATCGAGGTGCGCGAGGGCATGCGGGTGCGCCGCCAGCACGGGGCGAAGGCGCTGTGAGCGAGCAATTCGACGCCATTGTGGTCGGTGCCGGCCCGGCCGGCATGGCGGCGGCGAGCCTGCTGGCCGAGCGTGGCGCCGCGGTCGCGCTGCTGGACGAGCAGCCGGCGCCGGGCGGGCAGATCTATCGCGGGATCGAGGCGGCCTCGCCAGGGCTGCGCGCGCTGCTGGGGGCCGAGTATGCGCATGGCGCCGGGCTGGCGGCGCGGCTGCGGGCCAGCGGGGCGGCGTATCGGCCGGGCAGCGCGGTGTGGAACCTGACCCCGGCGCGCGAGGTGTGGGTGAGCCGTGGCGGCGCGTCGTCGATGCTGCGCGCGCGGGCGCTGATCCTGGCGACCGGCGCGATGGAGCGGCCGGTGCCGGTGCCGGGCTGGACGTTGCCGGGGGTAATGGGGGCGGGGGCGGTGCAGATCCTGCTCAAGACCGCCGCGCTGCGGCCCGACTCGCTGGTGCTGGCTGGCTCGGGGCCGCTGCTCTATCTGCTCGCCGCGCAATGCCTGGCCGCCGGCAGCCGCATCCTCGGGCTGCTGGACACCACGGCGCGGGCCAATGAGTGGGCGGCGCTGCGGCATCTCCCGGGCGCGACCGGATGGGGGCTGCTGGGCAAGGGGCTGCTGCTGAAGGCGCAACTGCGCGCCGCCGGGGTGCCGACCTGGCGGCGGGTGAGCGAGCTGCGGCTGGAGGGCGGTGGCGCGGTGGAGGCGGTGAGCTTCCTGGCCGGCGGCCAGCGCCAGCGCATCGAAACCCCGCTGGTGGTGCTGCACGAGGGGGTGATTCCGGCGCAGCAGGCGACCCGCGCCCTGGGCTGCGCCCATGAATGGGATGCTGGGCAGCGCTGCTTCCGCCCGGTGCTGGATGGCTGGGGCAATACCAGCATCGATGGCGTGCTGGTGGCCGGCGACGGGGCCGGCATCGGCGGCGCGCGGGCCGCCGAGCATGCCGGGCGGATCGCGGCTGCCGAAGTGCTGCGCCAACTGGGCCGGCTGGACGCGGCGGCGCGCGACGCGCTGGCCGCACCCGACCGGCGGGCGCGGGCCGGGCACCTGGCGGCGCGGCCCTTCCTGGACGCGCTCTACCCGCCGCCGCCCGCCATCCTGCGCCCGGCCGACGACGTGGTGGTGTGCCGCTGCGAGGAGGTGACGGCCGGGGCGCTGCGACAGGTGGCCGCACAGGGCTGCCAGGGGCCGAACCAGGCCAAATCCTTCCTGCGTGCCGGCATGGGGCCCTGCCAGGGCCGGCTATGCGGCCCGGTGGTCAGCGAGGTGCTGGCCGAGGCGCTGGGGCGCGGCGTGGAGGATGTCGGCTATTACCGCATCCGCCCGCCGTTGAAGCCGGTGACGGTCGGAGAGTTGGCGACGGCGGAGGGGTAGGGAAGCGAATCGTCCTGCCTCCCCTCCGCCACTCAGAACTGCCCGAACATGCGCTGTCCCGGCACCGGCAGGCGCGCCCGCAGGATGGTGCCGCTTTGCGACTCCGTGATGAACAGGTCGCGGTTGTCCGGGCCGCCGAAGGCGACGTTGGTGCACTGGCCGCCGAGCGTGGTCTCGATCAGGTGGGTGGGGCGGCCCAGCGCGTCGAACCGCCAGACGCCGAGGCCGATATGGGCGACCACAAGCCCACCCTCGGCATCCAGCGCCATGCCGTCGGGGCCGGAATTGCCGCCGGAGAGTTGCAGGAACAGCCCCGCCTTGGAGACGCTGCCATCACCCATCAGCGGCAGCCGCCAGACCGCGTTGGCGCGGGTGACGGCGACGAACAGCTGGTTCTCCGCCAGGTTCAGCACCAGCCCGTTGGGGCTCGGCACCGTGCCGATCAACTGCTCCAGCCGCCCCGCCGCGGTGTAGCGATAGACCCGCCCTGTGGGGTCGTGCAGCCCGGTCTGGCCCTGGTCGGTCAAAAACAGGTCGCCATTGGTGGCGAAATGCAGGTCGTTCAGGCCCTTGAAGCCCTCGCTGTGGCGGGTGCGCAGCAGCGGCGCGAGGGTGCCGGTGGCCGGGTCGAGGGTGAGCAGGCCCTGGCGGTAGTCGGCGATGAACAGACGCCCGTCGCGGTGCAGCTTCAGCCCGTTCGGCCAGCCGTCGTACTGCGCCGCCACCCGCCATTCGCCGTTGGGGGCGATGGCGAAGACGCGGCCGAACGGGATGTCGACCACGTACAGCGTGCCGTCGCGCGCGAAGCTAGGACCCTCCAGGAAGCTGTCCACCGGCGCGCCGCCGCGGTTGGCATCGGCCCATTCGGTGCGCACCAGGGCGCGGAAGCGGTCGGGCAGGCGGGTGAACACCTCCGCCCTGATGGTCTCGGGCGGGGCAAACAGCATGGCGGCCTCCTCGGGCTTCACGGGGGAACTTCGCAGGCGGAACGGTGCCTTTCCTTCCGGCCAGGATAGCGGTTCAATGACCCCGGGCAACCGGGCCGCGAGCGCCCGGCAGGGAAGGAAGCGGACCATGCGGCAGATCGGCCATTACCTGAACGGCGCGCACGCGGCCGGCGGCGGCGCCACCGCCCCGGTGTTCAACCCGGCGACGGGCGAGGTGTCGGGCCAGGTCGCCATGGGCGGGGCCGCCGAGATCGACGCCGCGGTGGTGCATGCCGCCGCCGCCTGGCCGGCCTGGGCCGCCACCCCGCCGCTGCGCCGCGCGCGGGTGATGTTCAAATTCAAGGAGTTGCTGGAACACGCGAGCAAGCGCCTAGCCGCCGCGATCACCGCCGAGCACGGCAAGGTGCTGAGCGATGCCGAGGGCGAGATCCAGCGCGGGCTGGAGGTGGTGGAGTTCGCCTGCGGCATCCCGCATCTGCTGAAGGGCGAATATACCGAGGCGATCGCCAGCGGGATCGACGGCTGGTCGGTGCGCCAGCCGCTGGGGGTGGTCGCCGGCATCACCCCGTTCAACTTCCCGGCGATGGTGCCGCTGTGGATGATCCCCGTCGCGCTGGCGACCGGGAATTGCTTTATTCTCAAGCCCTCCGAGAAGGATCCTTCGGCCAGCCTGATCCTCGCCGAGCTGCTGGCGGAGGCCGGGCTGCCGGCCGGCGTGTTCCAGGTGGTGCAGGGCGGCCGGGCGACGGTGGAGGCGATCCTGGCGCATCCGGGGATCGAGGCGGTGAGCTTCGTCGGTTCCACCCCGGTGGCCGAGGCGGTGTATCGCGGCGGCACCCAGGCGAACAAGCGGGTGCAGGCGCTGGGCGGGGCGAAGAACCACTTGGTGGTGATGCCCGATGCCGACATGGACCAGGCGGTGGATGCGCTGATGGGCGCGGCCTATGGCAGCGCCGGGGAGCGCTGCATGGCGGTCTCGGTGGCGGTCGCGGTGGGCGACGTGGGCGACCGGCTGATCGAGCGGCTGGCGCCCCGGGTGCGGGCGCTGAAGGTGGGGCCGGGCACCGACAAGGAGGCCGAGATGGGGCCGCTGGTCACCGCCGAGCACCGCGCCAAGGTCTCCGGCTACGTGGACCAGGGGGTGCGCGAGGGCGCGAAGCTGGTGGTGGATGGGCGCGGGCTGAGCCTGCAGGGCTATGAAGGCGGATTTTTCGTCGGCGGCAGCCTGTTCGACGGGGTGACGCCCTCGATGCGCATCTACCAGGAGGAGATTTTCGGTCCGGTGCTGGCGGTGGTGCGGGCAACCGACCTGGGCCAGGCGGTGAAGCTGGTCAACGACCATCGCTTCGGCAACGGCGTGGCGCTGTTCACCGCCGACGGGGGTGCGGCGCGGGCCTTCGCCAGCGCGATCAAGGTGGGCATGGTGGGCATCAACGTGCCGATCCCGGTGCCGGCCGCCTTCCACAGTTTCGGCGGCTGGAAAAGCTCGCTGTTCGGCGACCATCACGTGCACGGCATGGAGGGCGTGCGCTTCTACACGCGCTACAAGGCGGTCACCCAGCGCTGGCCGGCCAGCATCCGGGCGGGCGCGGAATTCACCATGCCGCAGATCGGGCGCTAGCGGTGGTGGACCTGGCCGATTGCCGCAACATCGCCGATCTGCGGGAGGCGGCGCGGCGGACGCTGCCGCGCTTCATCTTCGAGTTCATCGACCGTGGCGCCGAGGACGAGGTGGCGGTGGCGCACAACCGCGCGGCGTTCGAGCGGATCAAGATTCGCGGGCGTTCGCTGGTGGACATCTCGCAGCGTGACCTGTCCACCACGCTGTTCGGGCGCAGGATGGCGATGCCGGCGGCGGTGGCGCCGATGAGCCCGCTGGGGCTGGCCTGGTACCAGGGCGAACTGGCGATGGCACGCGCCGCCGCCGCCGCCGGGGTGCCGTACACCCTGCCGACCATGGCGATGACGCCGATGGACGCGATCCTGGCCAGCGCCGCCGAGCGGATCGCCGGCGAATCCGGCGCGCGGCTGTGGTTTCAGCTCTACACCTGGGAGGATCGCGCGGCCTCGGACCGGCTGGTGTCGCGGGCGCGCGATGCGGGGTTCGAGGCGCTGCTGGTCACCGTGGACACCGCGGTCTCGCCGAACCGGGAATACAATCAGCGGAACGGCTTCGTGATGCCGTTCCGTTTCACGCCGAACGTGATGCTGGACATGCTGCGCCATCCGGCCTGGCTGGCGCGAGTGATGGGGCGCTATCTGACCACCACCGGGCTGCCGCGCATGGAGAACTACCCCACCCGCCACCGCGCGACGCGCCCCTCCAACGATCCGGGGCTGAAGAGCACCAACTCGCTGAGCTGGGACGATATCCGCCGGCTGCGCGACCTGTGGCCGGGCAAGCTGCTGATCAAGGGCGTGATGCGCGGCGACGACGCGGCGCAGGCGATGGAGCACGGGCTGGACGGGGTGGTGGTGTCCAACCACGGCGGGCGCAACCTGGACAGCGCGGTGGCGCCGATCGAGGTGCTGGCGGAGGTGGTGGCGGCGGTGGCCGGGCGCGGCGCGGTGCTGATGGACAGCGGCGTGCGGCGTGGCTCCGATATCCTGAAGGCGCTGGCGCTGGGCGCGGACGCGGTGCTGCTGGGGCGGCCGATGGCCTTTGGCATGGCCACGGCCGGGCAGGCGGGGGCGGCGCGGGCGCTGGCGCTGCTGCGCGAGGAGTTCAGCATCGCCATGGCCTATGGCGGCTGCCGCAGCGTGGCCGACATCACGCCCGACCTGCTGGCCGCGTTCCCTCAGGGCGCCGCCGCGGGAGGCTGAATCCGCCCGGCGCGTGTAACAATTATATCAAATAAGACAGGTATAAATATTACCGAATAACGGATATTTTTTGCTGGCGCTCTGGCACACAACAGTGTGGGCTTCTCACACCGATGTGTGTAAGGCGACTATTTTGCGTTACTCTGGCAATGCATGCTAGGTCCGGCTCCGCCGGAATCGCATCGTTTCATTGGTCTGACAGGGCTGCAGCCCCGGAAACGCGCCGTTTTTCGCGCCGCAACATGGCATGGCGCCGGTCTGGATTGGTCAACCAAATGGGTGGGATGCGCGCCACTGGAGGACCGGGTCCGCCGCGCCCGGATGGGCGTGGCCGTCTCGCACAAAAGATATCCGTGTGCATGATATGAATATTGACGAGATGAGCAGGGTTTGTGATACCTTTTATTAACTCGTGAGGGACTCTCCGTTGATCGTGTCGACTGGGAAGCCCTCGCTCAGGAGATCTGGCGATGCGCGACGAAGCCTGCCGCCCTTGCCCTTGGAGCGCGACGCCGTCGTCGCGCCGTGGCCGGGCGGGTGGTGGGAACCGGCGCATCGTTGGACCTCTGCACTCCATCAGGACGGCATGAAGGATTAAGGCGATGGCGACGACACTCCTGGCATTCGGCTCCGGCGATACCATCCTGGGTCTGGACTCCTACCCCTTGGCCTCGCCCGGCGTCGGCACCCGCATCAGCATGGCGGCGATGCCGACTGCGTCGTATTCCGGCAACGGCACGTCCGGCGCCGGCTTCAAGGTCACGGTCACGATCGGCACGCCGAGCGGGCCCGGTTCGGTGACCGGCGTGGCATTCCTGACCTCGATCGCCGGCGGGACGGCAACCTCCTCCACGGGTGGCACGGTCACCACCGGCTATCAGGTCGGCCAGGGCACCACCGTCACCTTCGTAACGAGCTCGAGCGCGTCGCTGCAGACCTTCCTGCAGGGCATCTATGTCGGCGACACCGTGCCGATGGGCTCGACCGACAATTACCGCCTGACCCTGACGCTGAACGACAACGCGACCGGCACCAAGAGCTTCACGCAGTACTACGACACCCCGGCGGTGTGCTACCTGCGCGGCACCAGCATCGCCACCGAGCAGGGAGACGTGACCGTCGAGCAGTTGCAGATCGGCGACATGGTCCGTACGCTGGACGGCAGCCTGAAGCCGGTGAAGTTCGTCGGCATCCAGGCGTTCGAGCCGGAATTCGTTGCCGCTGCCCCCTCACAGCGCCCCGTGCTGATCCGCAAGGACGCCATCGCCGCCGGGATGCCGGCGCGCGACCTGTACGTCTCCGCCATGCACAGCCTGTATATCGACGACGTGCTGGTGCCGGCGGTGGCGCTGCTGAACGGCCGCTCGATCGTGCGGGCGGATGTGCCGGGCACGGTGGAGTATTTCCACATCGAACTGGACGCCCATGAGGTGATCTTCGCCGAGGGTCTGCCGGCCGAGTCGTTCATCGACGACGACAGCCGCGCGATCTTCGACAACGCCTTCGAATACGAGGCGCTGTATGGCGAGGGGCCGGTCCTGAGCGCCTATGCGCCGCGCATCGAGGAAGGTTACACGGTCGACGCCATCCGCCGCCGCATCGCCGCGCGGGCCGGCGTGGCGTTCGCCGCCCCGGCCGCCCCGGTCAAGGTGATCGGCCATGTCGAGCGCCTGCAGGACGGTGTCGTGGAGGGCTGGGCTACCGACGAGGTGAATGCCGACACGGCGCTGGAGCTGGATATCCTGGTGGACGGCGAGAGCGTCGGCCGCACGCTGGCCAACCGCTACCGCACCGACCTGGACCATGCCGGCCTCGCGGGCGGGCGCTGCGCCTTCTCGATGGCCTTGCCGGCCTCCGCCACCAGCCTCGACCAGGTGCAGGTGCGTATCGCCGCCACCGGCGCCGAGCTTCGCAAGGCCGCGGCCACCGTTTCGGCCGCCTGATCGGTCAGGACGATATGCCGCCGAGACAGCGTCCCGGCGGCGCGACGACAGCAAGGCGGTCCCGGCAGCGGGGCCGCCTTTCTGTGTCCGGGGTGTGCCGATCGGCGTTCGGACCAGATCTTCTGAAATTTCGAGGTCCAGGGGTTCGGCCCCGATACTTCAGGACATTGGCGGGTCTGGGCGGAGCCCAGTCTTATCTTGCCAGGATATTCAGACCGGTGGCGGCAACGCGCTCTCCGGGATCGGCTTGGGCATAGTCTCGGCCGTGAGCGTCTCGTGCGCCAGCAGATCCTCGGCGCCCTTGTCCAGTTCGGCGCGGTTGGCCCGCAGGATGGCGATCGCGCGGGACAGGGCGCGGCGCAGCAGAGCGCGCACCGCCTCGTCCACGTCATGGGCGGTCTGTTCGCTGAACCGGCGTTGCGCCCAGAAATTGCCGGGCTGGTTCAGGAACTGGCCCTGTTCGGTGTCCCATGCCACCGGCCCCAGCCCGGCATCCATGCCGAAGCGCAGCACCATGCCGCGGGCGATGTCGGTGGCCTTGGCCAGGTCGTCGGCGGCGCCGGTGGAAACGTCGACGTGGCCGGGGTCCTCGCTGATCAGCGTCTCGGCGGCCCGGCCGCCCATCAGCACGGCCATGCGTGCCTCCAACTCGGTGCGGCCCATCAGGTAGCGGTCCTCGGCCGGGTGCTGCATCGTGTAGCCCAGGGCGGCTATGCCACGCGGGATGATCGAGATCTTCTGCACCGGGTCCGCGCCCGGCACAGCCATCGCCACCAGCGCGTGGCCCATCTCGTGATAGGCGACGATGCGGCGCTCGCGCGGAATCAGCACCCGCGAGCGTTTTTCCAGTCCGGCGACGATGCGCTCGACAGACTCGGTGAAGTCCTCCATGGCGATCGCCTCGGCTTTGCGGCGGGTGGCGCGCACCGCGGCCTCGTTGGCCAGGTTGGCGAGGTCGGCGCCGGTGAAGCCGGGGGTGAGGGCGGCGACGCCTTCCAGATCGACATCGGCGGCCAGCTTCAGCTTCTTCACATGCACCTTCAGGATGGCCAGGCGGCCCGCCCGCTCCGGCCGGTCCACCAGCACCTGGCGGTCGAAGCGGCCGGCGCGCAGCAGGGCGGGGTCGAGGATTTCCGGCCGGTTGGTCGCCGCCAGGATCACGATTGCCACCGAACGGTCGAACCCATCCATCTCGGCCAGCAACTGGTTCAGCGTCTGCTCCTTCTCGTCCTGGCCACCGATCGGGTTGATGCCGCGGGCACGGCCCAGCGCGTCCAGCTCGTCGATGAAGATGATGCAGGGGGCGGCCTTGCGCGCCTGCTCGAACAGGTCGCGCACCCGGCTGGCGCCGACGCCCACGAACATCTCGACGAACTCGGCGCCGGTTGTGGAGAAGAACGGCACCCCCGCCTCGCCGGCCACCGCGCGGGCCAGCAGCGTCTTGCCGGTGCCGGGCGGGCCGATCAGCAGGATGCCGCGCGGGATCTTCGCGCCCAGGCGGCCGAATTCCTCCGGCCGCTTCAGGAAATCGACGATCTCATGCAGTTCGACCTTCGCTTCGTCCACGCCGGCGACATCGTCGAAGCTGACCTTCACGTCGGTCTCGGCCACCAGCTTGGCCTTGCTGCGCCCGACCGACAGCAAGCCGCCGCCCAGGCCGCCGCGCCCGCCCAGCATGTAGCGCGAGGCCAGCATCCACACGCCGACGAACAGCAGCGGCGGCAGGATCCAGCTCAGCAAGGTGCCCAGCGGCCCCGCGCCCGGGCTCGCGCTGAACTCCACGCCGCGCTTCTCCAGCGTGCTCGCCAGTTCGCCAGGCACGCGCTGGGTGACGAAGGATTGCGGGCCGTCGGACGGCTTCTCCTTCAGGTCGCCATGGATGGTGTCGCCGGTGATGGTGACGCGCGCGACCTTCCCCTGGTCGAGATACTGCATGAACTTGCTGTACGGAATCGGCTGCACGCCGGTTCCGAGCTGCCCGAACAGGCTGAACGCCAGCAACAGCATCATGCCGATCCAGGCGAGTTGCCCGAGCGGAAGCTTGTTCACGCGCGCCGCCCCGGCTCAGTGCGCCATCAGCACAGGCAGGTCCGCACCGCGCAGAACGTGCTGGGTGAAGCCGCCGAACACCACCTCGCGCAGTCGGCTGTGACTGTAGCCGCCCATCACCAGCAAGCTGGCCTGCTGCTGCGTGGCGGCGGCCAGCAGCACCTCCACCGCCGGACGGCCATCGCGCGCCAGCTGCTGGATCTCGGTGTTGGCGTTGTGCCAGCGCAGCGACCGGCGCAGCCGCTCGCAGGAGGCGTCCTTGGCCGCGTCGTCCTCGGTCACCGACAGGATGACCACCCGGTCCGCGCGGTCGATGAACGGCATGGCGGCGCTCACCGCCCGGGCCGCCTCGGGGGTGTCCTTCCAGGCGATCACCACGGTGCCGGGCAGCGCCTTGGGCGGATGGGCGGCGGCGATCAGCAGCGGCCGGCCGGTGTCCATCAGGGCGGCTTCCAGCACCTCCATATCCACGTCGCCGCCCTCGCGGGTGCGGCCCACCACCACCAGGTCGGCGAAGCGGCCGTATTCGGCCAGCCACTGCGCCTCCTGCCCGGTTTCCACCGCCATCTCGGCGCTGACGCCGTCGGCCGGGCCGACCGCGCCGGCCACGATGCCCTCGCGCTGGCACAGGGCGCCGAACTGCTCCCACGCCTTGCGCTCGGTCACCTTGGCCTCCGCGTCCATCTTGTCCAGCACCTCCTGCACCACGTCGCCGCCGCCCAATCCGCCCGAGGTCATGGCCATCAGCACGTCGGTGGTGTCCAGCTTGACGTGCAGGAATTCCAGGTGCGCGCCGGCCAGGCGGGCCGCCTGCAGCGCCGTGTCGTACACGGCGGCGTCGCTGGCGGCGCCGGTGGCGGGAACGAGGATATGCTTGTACATGTTAGGTCTCCTTCTGCCGTCATGCTTAGTCCAGCCGCGGCACGGTCGGTCTGATCTGGATCAATGAACCGGAGGCTGGACCGGGCTTGGCTGGCGCGCAAGGGCAGCAACAGGGGATATGCCATGAATGCGGGCGATGTGATGACCAGGGACGTGCTGACGGTCGGGCCGGATACGCCGGTGCCGGCGATCGTGCGCCTGCTGCTGGGCCGCGGCATCAGCGGCGTGCCGGTGGTGGACGCCGAGCGCCGCGTGGTCGGCCTGGTCAGCGAGGGCGATCTGCTGCGCCGCGCCGAGATGGGCACGCAGAAGCGGCGCGGCGCCTGGATGGCCTTCTTCACCGGCACCGCGACCCTGGCCGGCGACTACGTGCGCAGCCACGGCGCCGTGGCCAGCGACGTGATGACGCGCGAGGTGGTCTGCGTGCAGGCCGACACGCCGCTGGCCGACATCGCCGACCTGATGGAGGACAAGCACATCAAGCGCGTGCCGGTGCTGGCCGACGGCAAGCTGGTGGGCATCGTCAGCCGCGCCAACCTGCTGCGCGCCTTCGCCTCGCGTACCGACGCGCAGGCCGCCGCCAACACCGACGACGCCGCGATCCGCGAGGCCCTGCTGGCCGAACTGGCGCAGCAGCCCTGGAGCCGCCGCGCGGAGAACAGCGTGGTGGTCACCGAGGGCGTGGTGCATCTCTGGGGCCTGGTCTCCACCCCCGAGGAAAGCCGCGCGCTGCAACTGGCCGCCACCAACATGCCCGGCGTGAAGGCGGTGCAGAACCACACCATCGTGCTGTCCGAGGAGCCGTACCCAATCTACCCGGGCTCCTTCGCCGCCTAACGCCTTAGCCGGGTCACCGCGAGGCAGGCGCCCAGGATCAGGGCGCCGCCGAGCAGCACCGTCGCCGTCGGCACTTCGCCGAACACCGCGAAGCCGATCAGCGCGGCCCAGGGCAGGGCGGTGTATTCCATCACCGCCAGCGCCCCGGTGGGCGCCCGCGCATACGCCCAGGTGAGCAGGAACTGCCCGCCCACCCCCAGCGTGCCCAGCAGCATGAAGGCGGCCCACATCAGCGGCGGCTGCGGCGTCCAATCGGCCAGCGCCAGCGGCAGGGTCAGCACCGCCGGCACCACCTGCTGGATCAGCACAATCATCTCCGGCCGGTCGCGCTGGGCCTGCCGGCGCAGCAGGATCATGCTGCCGGCGTAGCACACCGCCGCCCCCATCGCCGCCGCCGCGCCCAGCCTGTCGGTGCCCGCCGCCGACAGGCCGCCGGACAGGATCACCGCCACGCCCGCGAAGCCCACCGCCACCGCGCCCAGCACCTTCAGCCGCAGCCGCTCGCCCAGCAGCGCCGCTGCCAGCAGCACCATGAACAACGGCGCCAGGAACGACAGCGCCAGCGTCTCCGCGAAGGGCAGGCGGCGCAGCGCGAAAAAGAACAGCGCGCAGGTTCCCAGCACCAGCACGCCGCGCAACCCGTTGGCGCGCCATGCCGTGTGGCCCGACAGGGCGCGTGCCCGCCAGGCCATCAGCAGCGCCGGCGGCACCGCGAAGGTGAAGCGCATGGCGACGATCTGCACGATGGTCAGGCCCGCCGGCAGGCCCTTGATGATCGCATCCATGCCGGTGAACAGGAAAATCGCGCCGGCCGCCACCAGCAGCGGCGCCATCGCCGCCACTGGAAGCACGGCCGGACTCCGGGCGGCGACGGGGGCGGACATGCGGCGTGCCGGCCCCCCGCCGCCTCAGGCCGGGTCGGCGCCGACGCGCACCAGCATCTTGCCGAAATTGCCGCCGCGCAGCAGCAGCGCCAGGGCCTCCGGCGCGCTCTCCAGCCCGTCGATCACCGTCTCGCGGTAATGCAGCGAGCCGTCGGCCACCCAGGGGGCGGCCAGGGCGCGCCACTCGGCGAAGCGCTCCGGCTTGTCGGAGACGATCAGCCCCTCGATGCGCACCCGCTTGCCGACCACGAAGCCCAGGTTCGGGCCGGGCGGGAACTCGCGCTCGTTGTACTGCGCCACCATGCCGCACATCACCACGCGGGCGAACGGGTTGAGCAGCGGGATCACCGCCTCCTGCACCGCGCCGCCGACATTCTCGAAATAGACATCGATGCCGTTCGGGCAGGCTTCGGCCAGCGCGTCGGCCAGATAGGGGCTGCGATGGTCCACGCAATCGTCGAAGCCCAGGGTTTCCTGCACCCACAGGCACTTGTCCGGCCCGCCGGCGACGCCGACCACGCGCGCTCCGGCCCGCTTGGCGATCTGCCCGGCCACCGAGCCGACCGCGCCGGAGGCCGCCGAGATCACCACCGTCTCGCCCGCCTTGGGCTGGCCGATATCCTTCATGCCGGAATAGGCGGTGGTGCCCGGCATGCCCAGCACGCCGAGATAGGCCGAGAGGGGCGCTGCGCCCGGGTCCAGTTTGGTCAGCGCCGTGGCCTGCGACAGGCTGTGGCTCTGCCAGCCGCGGCTGCCCAGCACCACGTCGCCCGGCTTGAAGGCCGGGTCGCCGGAGGCCATCACCTCGCCGATGCTCTCGCCGGTCATCACCTCGCCGATCTGCACCGGAGCGGCGTAGGATTTGCGGTCGGTCAGCCGGCCGCGCATGTAGGGATCGACCGACAGCCAGATGGTGCGGGTCAGCACCTCGCCGGGGCCGGGGGTGGGGATGGCGTCCTCCACCACCTCGAAATCATGCGGGCTGGGCTCGCCGGAGGGGCGGCGGCGCAGCACCACGTTGCGGCGGATGCCGGTTGGCACATGGGTCATCACGCGGCCTCCGATTTCAGGACCAGGCGTCCGGTCACCTTGCCGGCGCGCAGGCGCATCAGCGCCTCGTTGGCGTCGCGCTGCGGCACGGTGGCCACCGGCAAGGGTTGCAGGTCGCCATCCTGCGCCAGGTGAATAAGCTCCCGCAACTCCTTGGGATTGCCCACATAGCTGCCCTGGATGGTCAACGCCCGCATGGCCATCAGCGGCAGCGGCAGGGAAAGCTCGCCGCCGAACAGCCCCACCTGCACCAGCTTGCCGCCCTTGCGCAGCGCGTCGAAGGCAAGCTTCGCGGTCTGCGTGCCGTTCACCAGGTCGATGATCGCCAGCGGGTTGCCGCCGCAGGCCTCGATCAGCCGGGCGGTCACGCCCTCGCCGGCGCCATCGACGGTCCTGGTCGCCCCGGCCGCCTCGGCGGCGGCGCGCTTCTCGGCGCTGATGTCCACCACCACGATGTTGCGGTGCTTCATCGCCTTCAGCACGGCGATTGCGTTCAGCCCCAGCCCGCCGGCGCCTACCAGCACGATCGGCTCGTCCGGCGAGATCGGCATCACCTTCTTGATGGCCGAGAACACCGTGATGCCCGAGCAGGCATAGGTCGCCGCCACCGCATGCGGCACGCTGCCCGGGTCCACCAGGTGGCGCGGATGCGGGGCCACCACATGGGTCGCATAGCCGCCGTTCTGGAACACGCCCAGCGCGCGGCCCTGCAGGCACATGTTGTCGTCCTCGGCCAGGCAGGCGGCGCAGGTGCCGCAGCCCACCCAGGGGAACACGATGCGGATGTCGCCCACCTTCACCCCGGTCGCCTGCGGCCCGAGCTTGACCACCCGGCCGACGATCTCGTGGCCCATCGCCAGCGGCAGCGTCAGCCCGCGATCCTTCAGGCTCATCACCTTGCCGCCGCCCAGGTCGTAGCGGCCTTCCCAGATATGCAGGTCGGAATGGCAGACGCCGCAATAGGTGGTCTCCAGCAGGACCTCGGTGCCCTTCGGCTCCGGCGTCGGCATCTCGATCTCCTGGAGGGGCTTCTCGTTCTCGACAACGGCCCAGGCGCGCATGGTGGTCCTCCGTACTTCGTTGGGGGGAGATATGGAGACCGGCGGGGGGGCCGGTCAAGCGGGCCGCCGTCAGGCGGGCCGCACCGCCTCGGGGTTCATCACGCGGATCGGCGCGCCGTTGGCCCAGGCCAGCAGGTTCTCGGCGCAGAACCGGTAGAAATCGGCCATGTTGTCGGCGGTGACGTAGCCCAGATGCGGGCTGAGCACGCAGTTCGGCGCCCCGCGCACCGGGTCGTCGGCCGGCAGCGGCTCGGTGTCGAACACATCCAGCCCCGCCATCACCCGCCCGTCATACAGCGCCGCCACCAGCGCCGGCATTTCCACCAGCGGCGCGCGGGAGGTGTTGATCAGGATGCCGCCCGGCTTCATCCGCGCGATATCGGCGCCCGAGACGATGCCGCGGCTGCGCGGCGACAGCACCATGTGGATGCTGATCGCATCCGAGGTGGCGAGCAGCGTTTCCTTGTCCACCCGCGCCACGCCCACCTCGGCGGCGCGCTCCTCGGTCAGGTTCTGGCTCCAGGCCTGCACCTTCATGCCCAGCGCCAAGCCGTAGCGCGCCATGGTGGCGCCGATGCGGCCCAGCCCGATGATGCCCAGCGTGCGCCCGGCCAGGTCCATGCCCGGCGCCACCCGCTCCTGGAACCGCCCGGCGCGGATTTCGCTGTCGCCCTGCGCCAGCCGCCGCGCGCAGGCCAGCAGCAGCCCCAGCGCCAGCTCGGCGGTGGCGTTGGAGGACCGGGTGGCCGGGGTGTTGCACACCAGCACGCCCTGCGCGGTGCAGGCCGGGATGTCGATGGCGGCGTTGCGCGGGCCGGGAGAGCTGATGATGCGCAGCCTCGGCAGCCGCGCCAGCAGCGTGCCGGGGAACTGGGTGCGCTCGCGCATCACCAGCAGCCCGTCGAACCCGCCCAGCGTGGCCGCCAGCGAATCGGGGCCGGGGAAGGGGGCGCGGAAGAACACCAGCTCGGCCTTGGCGCGCAGCGCGGACCAGTCGATCGCGGCCTCGGCGATGCCCTGCCAGTCGTCCAGGATGGCGATGCGGGTCATGGCGGTTCTCCCGTTGCGTTCGGGCGCAAGGTGCAGGCAGCCTTGCGCGGATGCAAGGCGCCCCACCGGGGGCGTTGGGGGGAGAGAGTCGATGTATGTCGTGTTTGGCCGCCCCGGCTGGGGCTCGGCGCTGGTGGAAGCCCAACTGGCGGCCTACGGGCTGCCGTTCGAACTGCGGGAGGTGGACAACCTGTTCACTTCCGCCGAGGCGCGCGCGGTGGTGCTGCCCTTCAACCCGCTCGCCCAGGTGCCGACGCTGCTGCTGCCGGACGGGCAGGTGATGACCGAGAGCGCCGCGATCACCCTGCACCTGGCCGATGTCACGGGCAGCGACCTGTTCGTGCCGCCGCCAGGCGACCCGTCGCGGCCCGCCTTCCTGCGCTGGCTGGTGTTCCTGGTGGCCAATGTCTACCCCACCTTCACCTATGCCGACGACCCGGCGCGCTTCGTCGCCGCCGAAGGGGCGCAGGCGGGGTTCAAGGCCAAGGTGGGCGTCTATGCGCAGCGTCTGTGGGGCGTGATGGAAGGGCAGGCGGGCGCGCCCTGGTTCCTCGGCGCGCGCTTCTCGGCGCTGGACCTGTATGTGGCGGTGATGACCCACTGGTTCCTCGGCCCGCGCGTCGAGGGCCAGCGCTCGCGCGACTGGTTCGCCGCCAACTGCCCGCGCCTGCACGCCATCGCCCTCGCCGCCGACGCCCGCTCGGAGCTGGCCGCGGTGCTGAAGCGCAATTTCCCCGCCGGCTAGCCGGGTTGGGCGCGGAGTGCTTGAATCGCCGCCCAACAGGAGGATCGCATGGAGAAGGTGGCAATCATCGGCGCGGGCTTCATCGGCCGCGCCTGGGCGATCGTGTTCGCCCGCGCGGGCTTCGCGGTGCAGCTCTGGGACCCGGTGGAGGCGGCCACCAGGGCCTCGCGCGGCTTCATCGCCGAGCGCCTGCCGGAACTGCGCGCCGCCGGCCTGCTGGCCGACACGCCCGAGCAGGTGCTGGCCCGCATCGCCCCGATGGACACGCTGGAGGCGGCGCTGGCCGGCGTGGTGCACGTGCAGGAGAACGGGCCGGAGGTCGCCGAGACCAAGCGCGCCCTGTTCGCCCGCATGGACGCGATCGCGCCGCCCGAGGTCGTGCTGGCCAGCTCCACCTCCGGCATCCCCGCCAGCGCCTTCACCAAGGGCCTGGCCGGCGCCCGCCGTTGCCTGGTCGCCCATCCGGTCAACCCGCCCTACCTGGTGCCGCTGGTGGAGCTCTGCCCCTCGCCCTGGACCGACGAGGCGGTGGTGGCGCGCACCCGCGCGCTGATGACGCGCGCCGGCATGGTGCCGGCCACGGTGAAGCGCGAGATCGCCGGCTTCGTGCTGAACCGGCTGCAGATCGCCCTGGTCAGCGAGGCGTTCCGCCTGGTCGCCGACGGCGTGATCTCCCCGGCCGACCTGGACGCCACCGTCAAGCACGGGCTGGGGCTGCGCTGGTCGTTCATGGGCCCGTTCGAGACCATCGACCTCAACGCCCCCGGCGGTGTGGCCGACTACGTGGCCCGCTATGGCGGGCTGTACACCGAGGTGCAGAACGAGCAGACCCCGATCGAGCTGACCGACGAGGTGGTGGCCGACGTGGAACACGCCCTGCGCCAGAAACTGCCGATGGCGCGCCACCGCGACCGCCAGGAATGGCGCGACCGGCTGCTGATGGGCCTGCTGGCGCACAAGAAGGGCCAGCCGGATTAACCCCGCCGCCGGAGAGCTGCGCCATGGCTGGCCGGTGGTGCTGGTCTGCTTCTGCACCGCGCTGTTCGCCTGGGGCTTCGGGTTCTACGGCGTGTCGGTCTACGTGGCGGAGCTGCACGCCACGCGCGGCTGGTCGGCCACGCTGATCTCGTCGGCGACCACGCTCTACTACCTGTTCAGCGCCCTGCTGCTGACGCGCGTGCCGGGCTGGATCAACCGCCTCGGCCCGCGCGCGGTGCTGCTGGGCGGGGCCACGACGCTGCTCGGCGGCGCCTGCGTGATCGCCTGGGCGGCGCAGCCCTGGCAGTTGTTCGCGGGCTGCCTGGTGATGGGGGTCGGCTGGGCCTGCACCAGCACCGCCGCCCTGGTGGGCACGCTGGCGCTGTGGTTCGACCAGCGGCGCGGCATGGCGATCAGCCTGGCCCTGAACGGCGCCAGCGCCGGCGGCTTCACGGTGGCGCCGGCGCTGGTGTGGTTGGCCCATTCCCACGGCCTGGCGGCGGCGGTGCCGGCGCTGGGCGGGACGCTATTGGTACTGCTGGTGCCGCTGGTGCTGCTCGGCGGCGGCCGGGCGCGGCAGCCGGTGGCGCGGCCGGGGCCGGTGCCGGCGGGGTTCGGAACCCGCCGTCAGGCGCTCAAAAACGGCCATTTCTGGTCGGTTTCCGCCCCGTTTTCGCTCGCAATCATCGCCCAGGTGGGGCTGATCGTGCACCAGGTCTCGTTCCTGCTGCCGCATCTGGGCGCCGAGGGGGCGAGCGTCGCGGTGGGGCTGACCACGCTCTGCGCGGTGCTCGGCCGGATCGGCCTGGGGCTGGTGATCGACCGGCTGGACCAGCGGCGGGCGGCGGCGGCCGGCATGGCGATCCAGGTGGTGGGGGAGGTGCTGATGATGGCGCTGCCCGGCGTGCCGGCGGCGCTGTACGTGGGGTGCGCCTGCTTCGGGCTGTCGGTGGGCAACACCATCACGCTGCCCTCGCTGATCATCCAGCGCGAATTCCCCGCCGGCAGCTTCGGGATGCTGGTCGGGCTGTCCACGGCGGTGGGCCAGCTCGGCTATTCCTTCGCGCCGGCGATCATCGGCGTGGTGCACGACCTCTCGGGCGGCTATGGCGCGGCGCTCGGCCTGTGCGCGGCGCTGGAGGCGGTCGGCGCGCTGCTGCTGCTGGGGTGGCGGGGGCGCTAGCCGCCCCCGCTTTGCCTCAGCCCTTCAGCCGTTTGGTCCAGGCGGCCAGCGCCTGCATCAGGCCGCGCACGAATTGCTGGCTGGCCTCGTCGGTCAGCCGGCGCTCGGCGCTGAAGCGCTGGCCGGCGCCGCCGATCAGCACCTGTGGCCCCACCATCACCTGCGCGCCCACGTTCAGCAGGATCTGCCGCAGGTGCAGCTGCGCCCGGATCGAGCCCAGCGCGCCGGGGCTGGCGCCCATGATGGCGATCGGCTTGTTGTCGAACGGCTGGTGCGGCGGGCGGCTGGCCCAGTCGATCGCGTTCTTCAGGATGCCGGGGATCGAGGCGTTGTATTCCGGGGTCACGATCAGCAGCGCGTCGGCGGCGCGGATCTTTTCGCGGAACAGTTCGGCGGCGGCGGGGATGCCCGACCCGGCCTCCAGGTCGCCGTCGTAGAACGGGATGTCGCGGAAATCATGCGTTTCCACCGTCATGCCCTCGGGGGCGAGTTCCACGGCGGCGTTCAGCGCCATGGCGTTGAAGCTGCCGCTGCGGAAACTGCCCGCGATGCCCAGAACCTTGATGGTGTCGCTCTCGCTCATGTAGCCCTCATGGAGATGAATGGTGGCGATACCCTCGCGGGGCCGGGCGATTGTGTCAAACCGTCACGGGTCAGGCTGTCACGGGGCCACGAGGTCATGGGGTGGCCAGGAAATCGGCCAGCGTGAGCGCCACCACGGTGGTGGCGCGGTAGAGCTCCTCCAGCGGCACCCGCTCGTCGGCGCGGTGGGCGTTGGCTTCCTCGATGCTGCGCGGGCCGGCGCCGTACAGCACGATCGGCACGCCGGCGGCGGCGTAGTGGCGGGCATCGGTGTAGAGCGGCACGCCGCCGGCGGTGACCGGCTCGCCCATCTCGCGCGTCGCGTGGGCGCAGAGCAGCTCGGTCAGCCCGCGCGCGGCGGGGGTGGGGGTGAGGGGGGTGGCCAGCAGGATGCGGCGCACCGCCACGCCGGCCTGCGGGAACGCCGCGGCGGCGGCGGCGATCACCGCGCGCAACTCCGCCTCCACCGCCTCCGGCCGCTCCTCCGGCACGATGCGGCGGTCCATGCGGAAGGTCACGCGGTCGGGCACCACGTTGGTGTTGATGCCGCCCGCGATCAGCCCCACGGTGAGTTGCGGCGCGCCGATGCCGGGCACCTTGGAGGCACGGGCGGCCAGGGTGGGGCGCCAGGCGTACAGCGCCGCCAGGATGGCGCTGGCGGCCTCCAGCGCGTCCACCCCGGCCGAGGGGCGGGCGGCGTGGGCGGAGCGGCCGGTGACCTCCACCTCCAGGTGCAGGCAGCCGTTATGCGCCTCCACCACCTGGTAGGAGAAACCGGCGCCGAGCGCGAAATCCGGCTTGCTGATGCCGTGCGAGAGCAGCCAGGCCGGACCGATCTCGCCGCCGGTCTCCTCGTCGTAGGTGATGTGCAGCTCCACGGTGCCGCGCGCCAGGCCCGCCCGCTCCAGCGCCAGCAGGGCATAGGCGTAGGTCGCGATGTCGGACTTGGACACCGCGGCGCCGCGGCCGTACATCCAGCCGTCGCGGATTTCCGCGCCGTAGGGATCGGCGGTCCAGCCCTCGCCGGGCGGCACCACGTCGCCATGCGCGTTCAGCGCGATCACCGGGCCGTCGCCGAAGCGGCGGCGCACCACCAGGTTGGTCGCCGAGACCATTCCATGCGCGCGGGCGACCGCGTCGGGGACCTTGTGGCGCTCCACCGTCATGCCCAGCGCTTCCAGCAGGGCGGCGGTGCGCGCGGCGTGCGGGTCGCAATCGCCGGGCGGGTTGTCGGAGGGCACGCGCACCAGCTCGGCCAGGAATTCCACCTGGGCGGCGCGGTGCTGCTGCAGGAAGGCGCGGACGGCCGGGCGGTCGGTTTCGGTCATGGCGGGCTCCATCGCGCCCGCGCGTCGGCCGGGCGTGCCCGCGTGATGGCCGATCCGGCGGCCGCAGGCAAGCGGGGGCGGGGTGCGACGCGGGATTGAAACATGCAACCATTGTCCTGTATCGCCCATTGTCATGTATTGTCAGGGCAGCCAGGGAGTGCACCGCCGTGTCGGGAGTGGCTGACCATGACGTTATCCTGCTGGAGGATGACGACGATTTCGCCGTGGAGCTGTGCGAGTATCTCGGGCGGCACGGCTTCTCGGCGGTGCAGGTGCGCACCGTGGACGCGCTGCTGCGCCGGCTGGCGCAGGGGCGGGTGGAGGCGGTGATTCTCGACCAGTTCGTCGCGGCGAACGACATCATCATGTCGCTGGCCGATATCCGCCGCGCCTATGCCGGCGGGCTGGTCTTCCTGACCGGCAACGAGGAGCTGGCCGACCGGGTGATGGGCCTGGAGATGGGGGCCGACGACTTCATCTCCAAGCTGGCCCCGCCGCGCGAGATCGTCGCCCGGCTACGCTCGGTGATCCGCCGCTCCTCCGAGCGGTTGCAGGCCCGCGCGGCCGGCGCGCGCGAGGGCGGCTGGGTGGTCGATCGCCAGCGCCGGCAATTGTTCCAGCCCGGCGGCGCGGTGGTGCACCTGACCGCCCACGAGTTCGAGCTGCTGGCGGTGCTGCAGGCCCATCTCGGCGCGGTGGTCTCGCGCGACGCGCTGTCGGAGGCGGTGCTGCGGCGGCCCTATACGGTGCTCGACCGCTCGGTGGACAACCTGGTGCTGCGGCTGCGCAAGCAACTGGCGGCGCATGGGGCCAGCGACGACCTGATCAAGTCGGTGCGGGGGGCAGGGTATGTGTTTATCGGGTTTCCGGCGGGGGGTGGGAGTAATTAAGGAAGGCTTCTTTTTGTGAACAAAAAGAAGCAAAAAAACTTTATTCGCTGGAGTCTCCCCAGTCCGGGCCGGGTCCCCAACGAATAAAAGTTTTTTGGTTCTTTTTTTCAAAAAAGAACCGCTTCCTTAATGCAACCTGGGCGCCCGCAGGAAGCTGCTCCGATCCGCCGAGGTCACCCGCACCGTGACCTTGCTGCCATCGCGGCCCAGCCGCAGTACCACCGGGGTACCGGCCGGCCCGACGGCCCACAGCTTGCGCCACAACTCGGCGAGGTCGGCCACCTCCTGATCGCCCACGCCCAGGATGCGGTCGCCCTGCTGCACACCGGCCTCGGCCGCCGGGCCGCGCTCGGCCAGGCCGCCGACCACCAGCCCGCCCTCGTTCTCCATGGCGTACAGCCCCAGCCAGGGGCGCGGCGGCTGGGCGGCGCGGCCGCGGGTCAGCAGGTCGTCCAGCACCGGGCGCAGATGCGCCACCGGCACCACCATGTTCATGTCGGTCCGCTTCTTGCCGTCGCCTTGTTGCAGGATCAGCGAGCCGGTGCCCATCAGCCGGCCGTCCTTGCCGATCAGCGCCGAGCCGCTCCAGAACGGGTGGGCGGGGGCGGTGAAGATGGCGTTGTCCAGCAGGTATTCCCAGTAGCCGGCGAATTCCTGCCGGCCGACCACCCGGGTTTCGATGGCGTGGTGGCGCCCGCCGCCGGCCGCCAGGATGGCGTCCGCCCCCACCGCCAGCGCGTCCGAGTCGCCCAGTTCCAGCGCCGGCACGCCCAGCCGGCCCAGCGCCTGCACCAGGCCGAAGCCGCTCGCCTGGTCGAACGCCAAGGCGTGGCCGGCGACGGCGCGGCCGTCATGGGTGATCAGCCAGACCTGCTCGGCCTCGGTGATCAGGTAGCCGATGGTCAGCACCAGCCCGTCCTCGCGGATCACCACGCCGTTGCCGGTGCGCTCGGTGCCCAGGGTGCCGGCGGTGAAGGCGTCGGCCGGGACATGCGTGCGCACACCCACCACCGCGCGCAGCGCGGCTTCCAGGTCGAAATCGTAATCGTCGGGGTCCGGCTGGAGGTTCAGCGGGATGTCCCATTCGGGTGTCGGCATATCGGGCATGCGGTCCTGGCGATGACAGCCTTCTATATTGGCTGATCCGTCCCATACGGCAACCATGGCGCGGGCGCCGGGTCAGATTTCCCGCAGCGCCCGGCCCACCGCCGCCAGCGTGGCGTCCACCACCTCCTCGTCATGCTCGGTGGAGAGGAACCACGCCCCCCGCTCCAGCGCCCGCACGCCGTGGCGCAGCAGGGCGGTGGTGAAGGCGACGTAGCGCCGGCGGTCGAACCCGGCGAGGCCGGCCCAGTCGCGCGCCGGCTGGTCCATGCCCAGCGCCACGTGGAATATGGTTGGGAAGCCGGCGACCACCGCCGGAATGCCGGCCTCGGCGAAGTGCCGGCGCATGCCCTCCATCAGCCGGGTGCCGCGCGCCTCAAGCCCGGCGAAGGTGGCCGGGTCGCGCAGCCGGCGCAGGGTGGCCACGGTGGCCGCCATGCTGACCGCCTGGCCGTTATAGGTGCCGCCATGCATCACCCCCTGGGCGAGCTGGTCCATCAGTTCGGCCCGCCCGGCGATGGCGGCGACCGGGAAGCCGTTGGCGATCGCCTTGGCGAAGGTGGCGAGGTCGGGTGTCACCCCGAAATGCGCCTGCGCGCCACCCGGGCCGACGCGGAAGCCGGTGATCACCTCGTCGAACACCAGCACGCTGCCGGCTTTGGTGCAGGCCTCGCGCGCGCCCTCCAGATAGCCGGGCAGGGGGAAGATGCTGCCCTGGTTGCACATCGCGGCTTCCATGATGACCATCGCCACGTCGCCGCGGGCCAGCCGCTCGCGCAAGGCGGGCAGGTCGTTCCAGGGCAGCACGTCGATCTCCGCCCCGGCATCCGGCAACTGGCCGCGGCTGCCCGCCACCGGGCCGGCGGCGTCTGGCGGCGGGGTGGTGGACCAGAGGATATTGTCGAACCAGCCATGGTAGTGGCCGGCGAACTTCACCACCACGCGCCGCCCGGTGGCGGCGCGGGCGATGCGCAACGCCGCCTGCACCGCCTCGCTGCCCGAGGAGGCGAAGCGCATCCGCTCGGCGCAGGGCACCATCTCGCAGACCAGCCGCGCCGCCTCGGCCTCCAGCGCGCTCTGGCCGCCGTACAGGATGCCGTTGGGCAGTTGCCGTTGCACCGCCGCGATCACGTCGGCCGGGGTGTGGCCCAGGATCATCGGGCCCATGCCCAGGTAGTAGTCGATCAGCCGGTTGCCGTCGGCGTCGATCAGGTGCGCGCCGTCGCCGCGCTCGATCACCAGGGGGGTGGGCGAGATGCCGAGGCGGAAATTGCTGGACACCCCGCCGGCGAGGTATGCGGCGGCCTCGGCGATGCGGCGGCGGGATTCGTCGAAGTGCAGCGCCTCGGCCGGGTGGGTGTTGCGCCCGTCTCCTGTGCGCCCATCTCCTGTGCGCCCGTCATCGGCCGTGTGCGTCGGCATCGCCGGCTCCTCCTGATGCTGCCGGAGGCTCCCGCCCGACCGTTGCGCTGTCAAGCCGCCGTTCTACATGCGGGCGACGACGATCGCCATGGCGGTGTTCAGGCTCTCGCCGAACACCGGGTAGGCGGCGGCGACGGCGGTTATGATGAAGCCGATGATGATGGCGTATTCCGACGCGGCGATGCCCCGGCGGTCGGTCAGTAGCGCGAACCGGCTGCGGCGGTGCGGCATGTGGGCGGCTCCCCAGGGTGCGGACGGTCGCGGAATGACGGCCAGGCGGCACCAACCGCCAGTCATTGCACAAACAGATGTCCATCCGGTTACAGCATGGCCATGATTATGGATCGGTATACATCATAACCATGATGGCGCATAACCATCCGGCGCCCCCTTGCGCGGACCGTTCCGCCAGCGGACACTCCCGCCGCGAGGGAGCGAGCGACACCACCGATGGAACCGACCGACGGCCTGCCGCCGCCCCAGCGCCGCCGCGCGCTGTTCACCCTGGCGCTGGCCATCGCGGTCTCGGTACTCGGCAGCGCCCTGCCCAACATCGCCCTGCCGAGCATCGCCCACGACCTGGGGGTGACGCCGGCCGCCTCGGTCTGGGTGGTCAACGCCTACCAGATCGCGGTGACGGTGACGCTGCTGCCGTTTTCCTCGTTGGGCGACATCCTGGGCTACCGGCGGGTGTATTTCTGGGGGCTGGTGATGTTCACCGCCGCCTCCCTGGCCTGCGCGCTGGCGCCCAGCCTGCCGCTGCTGACGCTCGCGCGGGTGTTCCAGGGGCTGGGGGCGGCGGGGCTGATGAGCGTCAACACCGCGCTGATCCGCACCATCTTCCCGCATGCCATGCTGGGGCGCGGCATGGGGGTGAACGCGCTGATCGTGGCGACCTCCTCGGCGCTGGGGCCGACGGTGGCGGCGGCGATCCTCTCGGTGGCGGACTGGCCGTGGCTGTTCGCCGTCAACGTGCCGATCGGGCTGCTGGCGATGGCGCTGTTCGGCGCGCTGCCGGGCTCGCCGCGGGCCCGCCACCGCTTCGACCTGCCGGGCGCGGTGCTGAACGCGGCCACGTTCGGGCTGTTCATCACCGGGCTGGACGGTTTCGGCGGCGACCAGCCGCGCGGGGTGGCGGTGGGGCTGATGCTGGCGGCGGTGGGCGTCGGCGTGGTGTTCGTGCGCCGCCAGGCCACGCTGCACGCGCCGATGCTGCCGGTGGACCTGTTCGCCAACCCGGTCTTCGCGCTGTCGGTGGCCACCTCCATCTGCTCCTTCGTGGGCCAGACCTCGGCCTATGTGGCGCTGCCCTTCCTGTTCCAGGCCGGCGGCGCCAGCGCCATCGAGACCGGGCTGCTGATGACACCCTGGCCGCTGACGGTGGCGGTGGTGGCGCCCTTCGCGGGGCGGCTGTCCGATCGGTTCTCCGCCGGGCTGCTGGGCGGGCTGGGGCTGGCGATGATGGCGGCCGGCATGCTGGCGATCGCGCTGCTGCCGGAGGGGCCGGCGTTCTGGAACGTCGCCTGGCGCATGGCGCTGACCGGGGCGGGGTTTGGGCTGTTCCAGTCGCCCAACAACCGGCAGCTGATGAGCGCCGTGCCGCGCGAGCGCAGCGGGGCGGGCAGCGGCATGCTCTCCACCTCGCGCCTGCTCGGCCAGACGGTGGGGGCGGCGCTGGTGGCGGTTCTGTTCCACCTCACCGAGGCGGGGGGCGTGGCGCAGGGCGCGCATGCGGTGATGCTGATGGCGGCCGGCTTCGCGGCGGTGGCGGCGACGCTGAGCGCGCTGCGGCTGCTGCGCTGAGGGGATAGCGCCGCCGCCGCATCGCAAGGCTCAGTTCAGCGTCAGCCCGGCATCGACGATGAAGTTCTGCCCGGTGCAGCCGGACGCCTCGTCGGACGCCAGGAACAGCGCCATGCGGGACACGTGGCTGCCATCCAGCGGCAGCTTCAGTGCCTGCGCCTCCAGGATCGCCCGGTCGATCTCCGGCGAGCGCCACAGCCGCGCCTGCCGCGGGGTGTTGATGGCGCCGGGGACGATGCAGTTCACCCGGATGCCGGCGGCGCCCAACTCGCGCGCCAGGGTGCGGGTCATGCCGTTGATGGCGGCCTTGGCGGCGGTGTAGCCCACCATGCCCGGCCGGGCGCGCATCCACGAGATCGACCCCATCAGGATCACCGCTCCCGCCCCCCGCGTGGCCATCGCCGGCGCCACCTGCTGGGTGGCGAAGAACTGGTGGTCCAGGTTCAGCGCCAGGGTGCGCCGCCAGTCCTCCGGCTCAACCCCCTCCCAGCCATGGCGGTCGTCGCGCGCCGCGTTGTTGACCAGGGCGGCGATCGGCGCCTCGGCCTCCAGCGCCGCCAGGGTGGCGCGCAGCGCCGCGATGTCGGTCACGTCGCAGGACCGGAACGCCGCCCCGGTCTCGGCGGCCAGCGCCGCGCCGGCGGTCGCGTCGATATCCAGCATCGCCACCCGCGCCCCCTGCGCCGCGAAGCCGCGCACCATCTCCGCCCCGATGCCCGAGGCGCCGCCGGTGACCACCACATGCCGCCCGGCGAGCGAGGCGTAGCGGGCGCCGGCGTAGCTCATGCGAGGGCCTCCACGGCGAACACCGTCCGCCCGCCGCGTGCCTCGCCGGGGGCGAGCACCAGCACGCCGTGGTCCGGCTCGCTGTCCATGCGGTTCAGCGCGTCGTTCATGTGGCTCACCGGCTCCACGGCGAAGAAATCCTTGCCGTCCGGCACGTACACCACGGCGTGGCCGAACACCGGGTCGGCCGCGATGGTCAGCGCGTAGCCCAGGTCGGGATAGGCCAGCCGCGCCCGCCCGTCCCAGCCGGCGAAGCCGTTGTCCACGAAATGCGCCCCCACCCGCATGCCGGCGCGATAGTCCCATTCCGGCGGCAGCGCGATCCGCTCCGACGGGATCTGCCCCGGCCGCCCGTTGCGCCAGACCGATTGCGCACTGAATTGCAGCGTCGCCGCCGGGCTGCGCGGAAAGAACGGGTGCAGCCCGAAGCCGGCCGGGGCGGGCTGGCTGTCGGTGTTCTCCATGCCGATCCCGATCGCCAGCGCATCGGCGGTCAGCGTGAACTCCTGCCAGGCGCGGAAGGCGAACGGCCAGTCCGCCGAGGGCGCGTGCACCAGTTCCAGCCGCGCCGTGCTCGCGGTATGCGCCGCCACCGTCCAGGCCCGCAGCCAGCCGACGCCGTGGATAGCGAAGCCGCCGAACCGCTCCGGCAGCGTGTGGGTGACGCCCTGCCAGGTGAAGCGCCGCCCGGCGACGCGGTTGGAGAACGGCACCAGCGGATAGCTGGCCAGCAGCCGCGCGTTGTTCTCCGCCCGCGCCTGCGCCAGCACCTCCGGCGCGGTCGGCCGCATCATCGCCCGCCCGCCCCGCCGCCATTGCACGATCGACCCGCCGATCTCCGGCGCCAGCAGCAGCGTGGCCTCGCCCGCCGTCAGTGTCAGCATCGCGATGCTCCCCCTCAGGCGGGGGTGAGGCGGATGCGCAGCCGCGCCGCCGCGTCCACCGCCGGTTGCGAATACAGCAGCGGCACATACTCGCCCGCCGCCCAGAGCGGCGCCAGGTCGCCGTAATGCGGGCTGCGCGGGTCGCCGGACTGGCCCGGCGCGTTGATCGCCCGGCTGTTGTCCCAGGCGCCGACATCCAGCACCATGCGGAACGAGGCGCCGGAGGTGACGCGGAAATCGGTCGCCCGGTAGCCGGCATTCATCACGCAGGAGCCGGAGCCGCCCTTGGCCAGCGGGCCGACATCCGCCGCCCCCTGCATCACCGGCGACAGCGGATGCTCGAAATAGCCGTGATGCAGCGCGCCCCATTGCCAGCGCGCCGGCTCCGCGCCCAGCCGCGCGCGGCCGTCGGCGACGGCGGCGGCCAGCGTGCGCAGCAGCATGGCGTCCCGGTCCGCCAGCCGCTCGTCCGGCGTCTCCAGCAGCGCCAGCAGCGTGTCGTGGTCGCCCGGCACCATCAGCGCGCGCACCACCGGGTCGGGCGCGATGCGGTCCAGCAGCGCCGGCTTCAGGTGTTTCGTCCACCACAGCTCGTGCAGCGCCGCCGCCGCACTGCCGCGCGAGAGGTGGAAATCCCAGCCGCGCAGCAGCCCCAGCGCCACCGCCGCCTCGCCCTCGGCGCCTTCCAGCCCGGCCAGGATCGGCGCCAGCCGGCGCGCGGGCACCGAGAGGTCGTCGGTCTGCAACGCCATCGAATCGGCCAGCGTGTGCCGGTCCTGCGCGCCCAGCACCTCGTGGATGCGGTTGGTGCGCGAGCGCTCCGACCATTCGAAGCCGATCCGCCGCTCGTCGATCGGGTAGTCGTCCGGCAGGTTCATCTCGTTGGCGGTGGCCACGAACCCCGCCGCCGGGTTCACCGATTTCGGCAGGTCGTCGCGCGGGTGGAAGCCCTCCCACTCGTAGCGCCCGTCGCCCGGCACCGGCAGCAGCCCGTCCCAGTTGCGCCGCACCGGGGTGCGCCCGGCGGCGAACCAGGCGATGTTGCCGGCGGCGTCGGCATAGACATGGTTCACCGAGGGCGCCGACCAGTGCCGTAGCGCCGCCTCGTATTCCTCCAGCGTGGTCGCCTGCATCACCGCCAGCGAGGTGGAATAGGCCGAGGACCCCGGCTCGAACCACACCGAGCGCACCGCGTAGGCGCGGCCGGCGGCCTCGTGCACCACCGGGCCGTGGCGGGTGAATTTCAGCACCACCTCCTGCGCCGGGGCGCCCTTCACGGCCAGCGCCTCGCGCACCACCCGCATGCGCTCCCAGCCCGCGCCGTAGCGGTACAGCTCGGGGTCGTCCGGGCTGGTCTCGTAGACATACAAATCCTCCTGATCCATCGGGAAGATGGTCAGGCTGAACGCCGAATGCCCGTTATGGCCGAACGAGATGCCCGGCACCGCCGGCTCGCCGCAGCCGATCGCGTCGATCCCCGGCCCGGTGAGGTGCACGATGTAGCGCAGCGAGGGCAGGGCGTGGGCCCGATGCGGGTCGCTGCCCAGCACCGGCCGGCCGGTGGCGGTGCGCTGCGGCGCCACCGCCCAGTTGTTGGAGCCTTGCAGGTACACGTCGCCCAGCTCGGTCACCCCGGTCCAGCGCCAGGCGTCGTCCAGCGTCGCCGCCAGCCGCTCGGGGCTGAAATCCGGCGCCACGGTGGCCAGCTTGAACACCGTCAGCACCTCGGGCGGAATGCTGGCGAGGTCCAGCCCGTCCGGCACGATCGGCGTCCAGGCCGGCTCGATCGCCTTGCGCGCCAGGTCGGTGCGGGCATCGGCGCGCGCCATTACCTGCGCCCGCGCCACTTCGGACAGCACGTTGCGCACCAGCGCGTGGCTGCGGATGCGCACCACGTCGGCGGCCTTCCAGCGCTGCGGGCGGGTGCCCATGGCGGCGAACTCGGGCGCCAGCAGCTCCGGCCGCGCCTCGGTCTGGCCGATCCAGGCGTTCAGCCCGGCCACGAACGCCTCGGTGATGGCGCGCGCCTCGGTGGTGCCATAGGCGGCCCACTCGGCCTCCATGTCGCCGCGATACAGGAACAGCCGCGCCGCCCGGTCCTGCGCCAGGAAGCCCGGCCCGAAATCGGCCGCCAGCAGCCCCAGCCCGCGCTTGCGCCACAGGTCGAGCTGCCACAGCCGGTCCCGCCCGGCGTTGAAGCCCTGCACGAAGAACACGTCGCGGCGGGTGGCGGCGCGGATATGCGGGATGCCCCAGCGGTCCACCACGATCTCGGCTGGCTGCTCCAGCCCCGGCACGGCGTGAACGGTCTCGGCGGCGGCATCATCCGGCATGTCTGCTGTTCCCTCGGTGGCGCGCCAGAGTTTCACGCCCCCGCCGGAGCGGCAAGCCGGCCCCCCGGTACGGCTCGAAGCAAGAAGAATCACATGGAGACGGGGAGGCGGGGAGAAGAACGGCCTGCTTCTCCCCGCCTCCTCGTCTCCATGTGAATCTCGCCTTCCTTGCCCGCTACTCCACCGGATCCAGCGGCCAGATCGGCCGCCGCACCCGGCTGAAGCCACCCTGGCGCAGGATCACCGAGCCCAGGCCGCCGCCATCCACGGTGATCACCTCGCGGCCGATCGGCTCGAAGGCGGCGCGGAAATGGTGGTTGGACTTCACCGCGATGGTGGTCATGCGCGTCGGGTCGATGCCCATCGAGGTGAGCTGCGCGGTGTCGTTGGCCTGCCCGTTATTGGTGATCACCACGATGTCGATGCCGCCGACGCGGAACACCATCGACAGCCCGAAATCCACCCACACGCCGCCGCCCATCGGCCCGAATTTCTGGAACCGCCCGTCGGTGATCGCCACCACCTGCCCGGCCAGCGTCAGCGGCCCGCCGCCGGCCGCCGGGTCGTGCTTGCCGCCCAGCAAGATGGCGCCGACATTGCCCACCCCGATCGCCTGGCCGTCCAGCACCGCCTTGGGATCGTAGATGGCGTAGAATACGGCGTTCTGCAGGTCGGCGGCGATCATCGCGCGCAGCAGGTTGGTCGCGTCGCCGTAATGGCCGCTGCCGGGGTTGTCGGTCACGTCGGCCATGATCAGCGGCTTGTCGTGCCCGTCATTGGTCCGCTGGCCCTCGCCGGCCTTGGCATGGGCCACCGCCTCCTCGATGGAGCGATGGGTCACGCTGACGAAATGGCGCGTCGCCCAGGCATGGTCCATGAAGTCCTCGGCGATCGCCAGCGCGGCGGCTTCGTCGTCGTCGGTGGTCACGGTCACGCTGGGGCCGATGTCGTGAATGTCCGCCGCGGTGAAGCCGGCGCACACGCTCACCACCAGGGCGCGGCCCTCGCGCTCCAGCGCCTCGCCCCGGTCGATCAGCTCGCGCATCGGCCCGGTCTGGGTGCGCCCGCCATCCAGTCCGCGCAGCATCGGCCGCCTGGCGATCACCGTGCGCGGCCGGATCTCCCCGGCCATCGCCCGCTCCAGCAGCTCGGCCCCCTGCCAGGCGCGCTCGTAATAGTCCACGTGCGGATAGGTGCGCACCGCGATCAGCGCATTGGCCAGGCGCGCCATCTGCTCGGTGATGTTGCCGTGCAGGTCCAGCGTCACCACGATCGGCACGTCCGGGCCCACCGCCGCGCGCAGCCGGCGCAGCAATTCGCCCTCGCCGTCCTCGTGGCTCTCGGTGACCATGGCGCCGTGCAGGTGCAGCAGCGCGCCGTCGATGCCGCCCTCGGCGCCGGACAGCAGCATGCCGGCCAGCGTGTCGAAGGCGAGGTCGGTCACCGTGCCGGAGGGATTGGCCGAGGCGGCGACGGGGTGGGACAGCGTCCAGCCATATTTGTCCGCCGCCTCGAAGGTGGCGCCCAGCGCGCTGCGGGTGCCGCGCCGTGCGCCCGGGATCTCGTTGGCCGCGATCAGCCGGCCGCGGCGGAAATTCTCCAGCGTGGTCGGCACGATGCTGAAGGTGTTGGTTTCATGCGCGATCTCGGCGGTCAGCACGCGGCGGCTCATCGGTGTCTTCTCCTGGTCCTGGTGGTGCGAGGCTAGAGCATGATCGCCAGCCCGCGCCAGCCGGCCCCTAAATCGCCGCCAGTTCCGCCCGCGCGGCCGCCAGCAGCGCCTCGGCCTGCGCGCGGTGGCGGGCGGGCAGGGCGGGGCCGAGATAGTCCAGGTAGCGCGCCAGGTACTGCGCCCGCCGCGCCGGGTCCTCGTCGGGCAGGGCGATGAAGCGGGTGTCGTGGAACGACATCTCGCGGATCACGAAGGCCGGCACCGGCGCGCGCATCGGATGGAAGCCGGGGTTGGTGGAGCCGGGCACCGTGCTGGCGGGGTGGAACTCGCCGATCATCTGCCCGGCCTCGATGAAATGCGGCTTCAGCAGCCGGTGGCCGCCATCGATGAAGCCGCCGGCCCGCTCCGCCGGCAGGTCCGGAAAGAACACCACCAGCGAGCGCAGCGCCCGCGCCGGGGCTTCGGTTGGCCCCATGGCGGCGAACACCTCGCGCAGCGGCGCCATCGCCGCGAAGGCGTCGCGCGCCTCGCAGCCCTCCGCCCGCCCGATGGCGAAGGTCACCAGCCCGCGCTGCAGGGCCGGCCCCACGAAAGGGCAGACGGCACCTGGCCGGTTCAGCCCGTCATGCGGCTGGGTGATGAAGTCGCGCAGCCAGTCCAGCCCGGCCCGGTACGCCGGATAGCGCGCCGCGCGCGCGCCGGCGGCGTCCGCGGTGCAGATCGAGTCCGCCACCACATGGTCCTGCAGGCGGGGAAGGGGGTGCTGGCACGGCATGGTCGCGGCACCTCCTGTCTGTGCTGGCGGGGTGTTCGTCCTGGCTGGGGGCGTGTCCGCGGCCCCCGCTTTCGGGCAAGTATACATTTGCGTACATTTACGTAGGGGTTTGTCAAAAATGCGGTAGGATCGTGAAAAAAGCGGGGTTCAAACGACAATATAACAGTCATTCGACCATCAATCCAAATACGGCCGCGCCGCCGGCAATCGCCCGCCAATACGGCATTGCGCGGGTGCGGCGATAGCCCGAAGTATTCGCCCGGCTACATCGCTTCACCGCCCATCACGGAGTCGTGCCGGCATGACCAGGCCTGCCCTGACCGCCCTCCTCAACCGCGCCAGCGGCCCGCTCTACCGCCAGGCGGCGCAACACCTGCGGCAGGCCATCACCGGCGGGCGGCTGAAGCTGGGCGCCGAGCTTCCCACCGAGGCGGTGCTGGCGGAAGGTTTCGGCGTCAGCCTGATCACCATCCGCGCCGCCCTGCGCGAGCTGGAGGGCGAGGGCCTGATCCGCAAGCGCGCCGCCAAGACCGCCGTGGTGGCCGGCACCCAGCCGCGCGGCCAGCCGGACACGGCCATGGCGCGCCAGGTGAACAGCCTGGACGACATCGTCGCCGCCACCGACGGCGCCCGGCTGGAGATCGCCAGCTACCGCCCCGCGCGCTCGGCCGAGGCGGCGCGGGAGTTCGGGCTGGACGGACGCGGCATGCTGCCCTGCCTGCGCGGCCGGCTGCTGCGCGGCGGCGCCCCGCTGGCGGCCTTCACCATCTTCTTCCCGCCGGATATCGGCCGCCAGCTCAAGCGGGCGGATTTCGACGACGTGGTGGTGTTCCGCTCGGTGGAGCGGCGGCTGGGCATCCGCATCGCCGGCGCGCGCATCACGGTGGGCGCGCAACTGGCCGACCCGGCGCTGGCGGCGCTGCTGGACTGCGACGAGGGCGCGCCCGTCCTGGCCAGCCGCACCGTCTATCGCGATACCGCCGGCGCGCCGGTGGAGGTCACGCTGACCCGCCATCGCGGCGACAATTACAGCATGAGCTACGAGGTGCCGGCGCGCTGAACAGATATGTATAAGATATAATTATTTTTCATACCTAATAGGGGGTTTGCAGCCGGCGCCGGGCGCGCGATGCTGCGCCAACCAACCCGGAGGACGCCGCCATGCAGCCAGAAGACGCCATCTATCCCAGCCTGCGCGACCGCGCGGTGTTCGTCACCGGCGGCGCCAGCGGCATCGGCGCCGCCATCGTCGAACATTTCGCCGCCCAGGGCAGCCGCGTCGCCTTCGTGGACATCCAGGCCGAGGCCGGCCAGGCGCTGGCCGAACGGCTGGCCGGCGCCGGCCGGCCGAAGCCGCTGTTCCTGCAGTGCGACCTCACCGATATCAAGGCGTTGCAGGCCGCCGTTGCCGAGGCGGGTGCGGCGATGGGGGATTTCACCGTGCTGGTGAACAACGCCGCCCATGACGACCGGCACGACTGGCGCACCGTCACCGTGGAATACTGGGAAGGCCGGCTGCAGGTGAACCTGCGCCACCAGTTCTTCGCCATCCAGGCGATCGCCCCCATGATGATCGCCGCCGGCCGCGGCTCCATCATCAATTTCGGCTCCATCAGCTGGCACCTCGCCTCCGGCGGCATGCCCGCCTACACCACCGCGAAAGCGGGGGTGGAGGGGTTGACGCGGAGTTTCGCCCGCGACCTGGGGCCGCACGGCATCCGGGTGAACTGCGTCATCCCCGGCTGGATCATGACCGAGCGGCAGAAGGCGCTGTGGGTGACGCCGGAGGCCGAGGCCGCGACGCTGGCCGCGCAATGCCTCAAGGGATTGCTGTATCCGCCTGATCTTGCACGAATGGTGCTGTGGCTGGCGGCCGAGGACAGCCGCATGTGCACCGCCCATACCTGGACGGTGGACGCCGGCCGCTCATAGCCGGCCGACCGCCCCCGCCACGGCGGCGATCACGGCGTCCCAGTCGCCGGGGCGGGGTTGGCGGAACAGCGTGGCGGTGGGGTACCAGGGGCTGTCCGAACGGTGGCGCAGCCAGCGGAAATCGGCCGAAAACTGGAGCAAAACGAGCAGTTTTCGCCCCATTCCGCCGGCCAGATGCGCCACCGAGGTGCAGGACGACACCACCACGTCCAGCTCCGCCACCAGCGCCGCGGTCTCGGCGAAATCGCTGAGGTCGGCGGCGTGGCAGCGCACCCCGGGCAGTCCGGCGAGCATGGCGCGGTCGGCGGGGTCGATCTCCTTGTGCAGCACGTGCAGTTCCACCCCAGTCGCCGCCAGCGCCGGCAGCAGCCGGTCCGGCGGCACCCGGCGCAGCCAGCCGAGCGGGGTGCGCGGGTCGCCGGTCCAGGCCACCCCCACCCGCAACACCCCCCGGCGCGGTCCCAGCCGGGCGGCCCAGGCGGCGCGCAGCGCGGGGTCGGCGTGCAGGTAGGCGGCGGCCGGGATGGTCTCCAGCGTGGTGCCGAAAGCCAGCGGCAGGCTCATCAGCGGGGCGTGCAGGTCGTGCGGCGGCGGCGGCGCGTCGAGCGGGACGAGCTGGTCCGCCAGCCCGTCCAGCAGCCGCAGCAGCGGCGGCGGCGGCGCCAGCACCACGCGGGCGCCGCGCGCGCGCAGCAGCGGGGCGTAGCGGACGAATTGCAGCGTGTCGCCGAAGCCCTGTTCGGCGCGCAGCAGAATGGTACGGCCGGCCGGGTCGGTCTGGCCGAGCCAGGGCGATGCCGGGGCGTCGCCGGCCATCCGCCAGCGGCTTTCATAGCGCGCCCAGCCTTCCGCGTAGCGGCCGAGCGCCAGCAGGGCGGTGGCCTCGCCGAGCATCGCCTCGGCGTTCTCCGGGTCCAGTTCCAGGCAGCGGCGACAGGCGGCGATCGCCTCCTGCGGGCGGTCGAGCAGGGTGAGGGCGGCGGCGCGGTGGCGCCAGGCGAGGGCGGGCTGGTGGCTGTCCGGGATCGGCGCGAGCAGGTCCAGCGCCGTGGCCGCGTCGGCCAGCGCCAGGGCGGCGCCCGCTGCGTCGATCCGGGCGACGGCGGCGTCGGGTTGGGTGGCGTCGGGTTGGGCGGCGATGGCGGTGCGGTAGGCGGCCAGCGCCTCGGCGTGGCGGCCCTGGGTGTGCAGGGCGTTGCCCAGGCCGTGCCATGCCGCCGGGTCGGGCAGGGCGGCGCGGTAGGCGGCCTCGGCTTCCTGGGCGCGGTCCAGGCGCAGCAGCAGCGTGCCCAGGCGCAGGCGCAGCGGCGCCGGGTGCTCCGCCTGTTCGGCGGCCTGGCGCAGATGGATCGCCGCGGCCTGCGGCTGGCCGGCCAGCAGCAGCCGGTCCGCGAGGGCGGCGAGGCGCTCGGCGTTGCCCCCCATTGCGCGGCTCAGAGCGAGGTGAAGCCGTCGTCGGCGGCGATCACCGAGCCGTTCAGGAAGCGCGCCGCCTCGCCGGCGCAGAGCAGCAGCAGCAGCCCGTCGAGGTCGCGCGGCTCGCCCATGCGGCGGCGCGGCAGCGAGGCGACCCAGCGCGCGCCGGCCTCGGTGGCCAGGTAGTCGGCGCTGATCTCGGTGGCGATATAGCCGGGGCAGATGGCGTTAGTGTTGATGCCGTGGCGGCCCCATTCGCGGGCCATCGCGTGGGTCATCTGGATCACCCCGGCCTTGGACATGCCGTAGGTGGACAGCTGCCCGATCGCGCGCTGGCCGGCGATGGAGGCGATGTTGACGATGCGCCCGGCGATCCTGTGCGCCAGCATCTGCCGCGCGGCGGCCTGGGCGACGAAGAAGGCGCCCTTCAGGTTGGTGTCCAGCACCGCGTCGTAATCGTCCTCCTCGATCGTCTCCAGCCGCGCCTGGCGGCTGATGCCGGCGTTGTTGACGAGGATCTCGATGGGGCCGAGCGCGCGCTCCACCTCCGCCGTGGCGGCGCGGATGGAGGCGACGCTGGCCACGTCCATGGCCACCGCCAGCGCCCCGCCCGGCAGCCGCGCCGCCAGGGCTTCCAGCCGGTCGGTGCGGCGGGCGGCGATGGCCACGCGGGCGCCGGCGGCGGCCAGCACCTCGGCGAAACGCTCGCCCAGGCCGGAAGAGGCGCCGGTGACCAGGGCGACGCGGCCTGAGATGTCGTTGGGCATGGGAGGGCTCCAGGAAGGGGGAGGAAGGGCTTCTTTTCTTGGAAAAAAGAAGTAAAAAAACTTTTATTCGTTTGGTGGTTTTCGGGCGGTGGGCTTGCCGCCACGCGGCCCTAAACGAACAAACGTTTTTTGGTTCTTTTTTTCAAAAAAGAACACCTTCCTCAAACCGCCAACCGCACCCGCGCCGCCGCATACTCCCGCGCCAGCCTGGCCACAAGCTCCGCCACCGGCACCACGCCGGTGACCGCGCCGATGCCCTGGCCGGAGCCCCAGATGTCTTTCCACGCCTTCGGCTTGCCGCTGTCGAAGTTCATTTTCGACGGGTCGGAGACCGGCAGGTTCTCCGGGTCCAGCCCGGCGCGCACCAGGGTGGGGCGCAGGTAGTTGCCGTGCACGCCGGTGATGGCGTTGGTGTAGACGATGTCGTCGGCGCCGCCGGCCACGATCATCTCCTTGTAGCCCGTCACCGCGTTGGCCTCCTCGGTGGCGATGAAGGCCGAGCCGATATAGGCGAGGTCCGCCCCGGCGGCCTGGGCGGCCAGGATGGCGCCGCCATTGGCGATGGCGCCGGACAGCGCCACCGGCCCGTCGAACCAGGCGCGGATTTCCTGCAGCAGAGCGAAGGGCGAGAGCGTGCCGGCATGCCCGCCGGCGCCGGCGGCCACCGCGATCAGCCCGTCGGCGCCCTTCTCGATCGCCTTGCGGGCGAAGGTATTGTTGATCACGTCGTGCAGGGTGATGCCGCCATAGGCGCGGGTGGCGGCATACACCTCCTCACGCGCGCCGAGCGAGGTGATGGTGAGCGGCACCTGATATTTCACGCAGACCTCCAGGTCGTGCATCAGCCGCGTGTTGCTGCGATGCACGATCTGGTTGACCGCGAAGGGGGCGGCCGGGCGGTCGGGGTGGCGGGCGGTGTGCTCGCCAAGCTCGCCGATGATGCGCTTGAGCCATTCCTCCAACATCTCGGCCGGGCGGGCGTTCAGCGCCGGGAAGCTGCCGACGATGCCGGCCTTGCACTGGGCGATGACCAACTCCGGCGTGGAGACGATGAACATCGGCGAGGCGATCACCGGGAGCGACAGGCGCTGCAGCACGGGGGGGAGGGACATCGGGCTCTCTGCTTGCGGGAGCGCCGACGATACGATGAAACGGCGCCAGTGAAACAGCCCGGGTGGCGGCCCCCCTATCGCGAGGCCTGGTGGCGGGCTTGCCAGAGCAGGAATTGCTGGAACAGCGCCTCCTTCTGCGCCGTGGTCAGGCCGCCGCCGTTGCTGCCGAGGCTGGTGAGGAAGGTGGTGAAGTCGCGCTGCAACGGCGTGTCGGTGCTGCTGACGGCCATGCGGCGCATGGCCTCCTGCGCCTCGGGGAAGCGCGTCCAGCCCGGCACCTGGGCGGCGAGGTTCACCTCTTTCCATTTGGGGTGCCGGCCCGGCTCCAGGAATTTGGGGAATTTGGCGAAGAACTCGTCCACGAAATGCGCCACCCGCTTGTAGCGGTCGGTGTTCGGCGCCCAGGCATAGGCCGCCATGACGGCGCCGACGGCGATCGTGTCCACGCTGCCGTCGGCCGGAACCAGGTCCGGATAGGCATCGTGGCCGAGCTTGGAGGGGATATAGGTCTGCGCCAGCACGTCGTTCAGCGGAATCGGCAGGAAGTGCAGGCCGGAGCTGCTGTCCAGGCCCGAGAACAGGCGCGCCGGCTTGCCGACGACGTAGATCAGCGCGGCGATCTTACCCTCCTTCAGCTTCGCCAGCGCGCTGTCCTGGTCGTCATGGGCAAGCTGCGCCTTGATGCCGAGGCTTTCGAACAGCAGCTGGGTCGTCATCGCCGTGCCGCTGCCGACCACATCGACGTTGACCGTCTGCCCGGACAGGTCCTGCAGGCGCGTGATGTCGCGCCGCGCCAGGATGTGGACCTCCTCCTCGTAGAGTTTCGCGATGTACTGGATCGCCTGGTCGGCGCCGGGGAAGAGCTGCCGGCGGCGCACATAGGTCAGCGCGTCGGACTGCACGATGCCGACGTCGATGCCCCGGAGGAACAGGATGTCGGAGATGTTCTGCACCGAGCCCTTGCCGACCAGCGGCAGCACCCGCAGGGAGGTGCCGTCGTCGAGCACGGAGGCCAGGTCGGCGGCGATGCGGATATAGGTGCCGGCGACGCCGCCGGAGATCACGCCGACCGTGCCGGCATTCGCCTGCGCCACCCTGGCGGAGGCGCTGCCGGTGGTGTCGGGCGGCGCGACCTGTGCCCGCGCCGGCGACAGGCTCGCCAGCCCGAGCAGGAGGAGCAGCGACAGGCATCGTTTCAGGTGCATCGTCATCTCCCTGTCGGCGGCGCGTCAGCGCGCGGCCGTTCCCAGTCGTTCCAGAAGTTGCACGGCGGCGGTGTCGCCCAGTTCGATGGCCCGGCGGTACCAGCGGCTTGCCGCCTGCGGATCCGCGCGGAACCCCACGACGCCGATCCGGGCAAGGACGCTGGGGTCCGACATCCGGCCGGCGGCCACCGCCGCCGCGGCGCTGCCGGCGTCGGCGGCGCGCTCGTAGAACAGCCGGGCGGCGGAGATGTCGCCCGCGGCGAGCATTTCGTCGCCGCGCCGCATCAGGGTGGCCAGGACGGCTGGCGGCAGGCGCGGCGTGGCGGGCGGCGTGGCTGCCGACGGCGTGGCTGCCGACGGGGCGGCTCTCGACGGGGCGGCTGCCGCCGACGTGGCTCCCGACGGGACGGCTGGCGACGGGGCGGTGCTGGCGACGACGACCGTGGAGGCCGCCATGACAGGCTCTGGCGCGGGGGGCGCCGGGCGCCGGGCTGGCTGGGCCGTTTGGTCCTGGGCGGGCTCGGCCGGGGCTGGTTCGGCCGGGGCTGGTTCGGATCTGGCGGGTACGGCGGGCAACGCGATGGCCACGACGACCCGGGTGGCGGGCGGCGGCGCGGGCAAGGCCGGGACCGGCGCGGCGGCGAAGTCGGCCGCGTCCGGTGGCGGCGGCGCGTCCGGCACGAGATTGGCGAATGCGGCGTTGGAGGCCAGGGGTGGGGTGGCCAGGGGTGGGGTGGCCAGGGATGGGGTGGCGGGCGTTTGGGCGGCGAAATCGGCGGGGTCCGGCACGGGTGGCGCATCCGGCGCGATGCCGGCGAGCGCCGCGTCCACGGCGGCGGGATCCATGCCGGCGGGCTTCACGGCGGCCAAGGGGGCAGCCAAGGGGGCGGCGGCCGATAGGGCGGCGAAGTCGGCGGCATCCGGTGCGGGCGGCGCGCGCGGCAGGACGCCGGCAAGAGTCGCCTCGGCCGCCCTGGCCGCGCGTATCGTGGCCGCGAAATCCTCGCTGCCCGGCGGGGGCGGCGCTTCCGGCGCGACGTTGGCGAACGCGGCGTCGGTGGCCGGAGCGGGGGGGGCGATATCGGCGGTTTCCGGCAGTGGCGGGGGCGAGGGTGCGATGCCGGCGAGGGCCGCATCCACGGCGGCGGTCACGACAACTGGCAGGGCGGCGAAATCGGCGGCTCCGGGCGCGGGTGGGGCGTGCGGTGCGATGCCGGCGAGGGCCGCCTCGGCCGCCGTCGCCGCGAAATCGTCGATGCCTGGCGGTGGCGGGGCTTCCGGCGCGGCGCTGGCGAATATGGCACGGGCGACGGCGGCGCGGGCGGAGGCGGTGGCCGGCTGAAGGGTAGCTCGCGGGGTGGCGGCTGGCGGAGCAGCGGCTGGCGGAGCAGCGGCTGGCGGGGGGGCAACCGGCGCCGGGGGGCTGGTATCGGCGGTCCTCGCCGGGAGCGGCGCTTGCGGGACAGGTTCGGCCGGCGCCGTGGCGGGCGCCGGGCCGGCCGGGGGCGGCCCGCCCGGCGGCACGGCATGGAACTGCCAGGCCGCACCGGCCCCGGCGACCGCGACGGCGAACACGATGGCCCCGGTGCGCCGCATGCGGCCGCCGCTGGCGCGCACCGGCGGCTGGCGCGCGGCCGGGGTTGCCGGCGCGGCTGGTCGCCTGGCAGCGGCGGGCACGGGGGCGGCCGCCACCGCGACAGCCGGCGCGTCCGGCATGGGCGGGTCCGGCGCGGGCACTTCCGGTGCGGGCACGTCCGGCATGGGCGCTTCCGGCGCGGGAACCTCCGGCATGGGCGGGTCCGGCGCGGGCACTTCCGGCATGGGCACTTCCGGCGGGGGCTCGGCCAGGGTGGGCGCAACGGCGGGCTGGATCACCGCCAGCCGTTCCGCCAGGCCCGCCGGCGCCCCGGCCGCCCACACGCCGTGAAACGCCGTGTCCCCGACGAACAGCACCCGCAGCGTCTGCCCGATCATCGCGGACTGGCTGGCGATCAGCACGATGCTGCGCAGCGCCGAGGGTTCCAGCGCCTCCGCGTCGTCGATCCGCAGGATGGTGATGGCCTCGTCGTTGTCGGGGAACAGCAGCCGCTCGCAGGCGCGCGCCGCCTCGTCGGGGGAAAGCTCCGCCGGCTCATCGACGTCCAGCACCTGGCTCAGCACCCGCTTCAGCGTCAGCGTCCCGGGGCCGGTGTTGGCCGCGGTGATCACCCGCGTGTCCGCGCCGGCGATGCTGTCCGGCACATGGCCCAGGTCCGACCGCATGGGCGCCGGGCCGAGCAACGCCACGAACGGCGCGCCGCCGACCAGCGTCGCGACGGCCTGGCTGAACAGCTCCGCCAGCGTGGCCGGACGGTCGTCCCGCGCGGCATCGTCGGAGACGAGCGCATCGGCGGCGACGTGCGCCATCGCATCATCCCTCACGGCAGCACGCAGTTGCATCATTCATACCCGCCAGTTGCCTGCGCCGGACGCCATCCGCCTTAGCGACGCGCCGACTGATGCCAGGATGCTGCCCTGAAATGCAGGTATGCCCCATGCCGGGGCGCTGTAATACTTCACCAGTAAACCAAAATGCCAAGAGATTGATCGATTGCTTAATGAGCCTAGGCAGCACTCTTGTCGTTCTTCAACAACAATCTCGCTGAAGACGCGGCTGCACACCCGCCGGCCGCGCGCGACCGCCGATTTGGCCGGGGCTCGGTTTCAGGCGCCCGTACCGGGGCGGCGCTCGTTCCGGCTTTAGGAGAGTTCCATTTGAATCAAGCAATATCAAATAGTTTGGCGATCATATGGGTTGCCTGCCGGGCGTCGCGCCGGGCTGATAGGCTCGCCCGTGCCGCGTCGGCCGTCGCGCGCCTCGGCGGCACGAAGCTATGGCGGCGCATGCCGTGGGCGAGTTAAGGAAATTACGCACAGTAAAAATGTTTACCTGACAGAAAAGAATGTGCCGCTCCATGGCGCCGGCCGCGCCGCGCGCTCCCGCGAGGGCGGGCTTGCGCGCCGCCGCGGGCAGGCCGAAAATGCGGTGAAACGGACCGGAGGACGCCATGGACCTGAACTTCACGCCCGAGGAAATCGCCTTCCGTGACGAATGCCGGCGGTTTTTCCGCCAGGAATTCCCCGAGGCGATCCGCCGCAAGGTGCTGGAAGGCCAGCACCTGACGCGCGAGGAGATCGTCACCAGCCATCGCCTGCTGAACGCGCGCGGCTGGGCGACGCCGAACTGGCCGAAGGAATGGGGCGGGCAGGACTGGTCGCCGGTGCAGCTCTATTTCTACCAGGACGAGATGCAGCAGGCCGGCGTGCCCTCGCCGCTGGGCTTCAACACCTCGATGGTCGGGCCGGTGATCGCGCAGTTCGGCAACCTGGCCACCAAGGAGCGGTTCCTGGCCAAGACGGCCAACCTCGACATCTGGTGGTGTCAGGGGTTCAGCGAGCCGGGCGCCGGGTCGGACCTCGCCGGGCTGCGCACGCGCGCCGAGCGCCGCGGCGACACCTGGGTGATCAACGGGCAGAAAACCTGGACCACCCTGGCCCAGCATGCCGACTGGATCTTCGTGCTGTGCCGCACCGACCCGGCGGCCAAGAAGCAGGAGGGCATCAGCTTCATCCTGGCGCCGATGGACACGCCCGGCATCACCCGCCGGCCGATCCAGACCATCGACGGCGGCCACGAGGTCAACGAGATCTTCTTCGACGACGTGGTGGTGCCGGCCGAGAACCTGGTGGGCGAGGTGAACAAGGGCTGGGACTACGCCAAGTTCCTGCTCGGCAACGAGCGCACCGGCATCGCCCGCGTCGGCTTCTCCAAGGCGCGGTTGAAGCGCATCCGCGAGCTGGCCAGCCTGGAGCATGTCGGCTCCCACCGCATCATCGACGATCCGAAATTCCGCGAGAAGCTCTCGGCCGTCGAGATCGAGCTGAAGGCGCTGGAGATGACGCAGTTGCGCGTGGTCGCCGGCGATCGCAAGCGCGACAAGGGCAAGCCGGACCCGGCCAGCTCCATCCTGAAGCTGAAGGGCTCGCAGATCCAGCAGACCTCGACCGAGCTGCTGATGGAGGTGGTCGGCCCCTACGTGATGCCCTTCGCGATGAGCGACGAGGGTAGCGGGCGCAATGAAACCGGCTATGGCCCCGATTACGCCGCCGGGGCGGCGCCAGCGTATTTCAATACGCGCAAGGTGTCGATCTATGGCGGCTCCAACGAGATCCAGCGGAATATCATCGCGAAGGCGATTCTGGGATTCTAGGAAAGAAGATTCACATGGAGGCGGGGAGGCGGGGAGAGGCAAGAGTGAAAGGCTTTCTGCTTCTCCCCGCCTCCCCGCCTCCATGTGTTTCTTTGCTTGCTTGTCTGCTTACCGACCGGGGAAATGCCACATGGATTTCGACCTGACCGACGACCAGCGCCTGTTGAAGGACAGCGTCGATCGCCTGATCGCCGACCGCTACGATTTCGAGCAGCGCAAGAAGGCCCGCACCGAGAAGGACGGCTGGAGCCGGGCGATGTGGGCGCAGTTCGCCGAACTCGGCCTGCTCGGCCTGCCCTTCGCCGAGGAGCATGGCGGCTTCGGCGGCGGGCCGGTGGAAACCATGATCGTGATGGAGGCGTTCGGCCGCGGCCTGGTGCTGGAGCCGTTCCTGGCCACCGTCATCCTCGGCGGCGGGCTGGTCCGCCGGCTGGGCAGCGCCGCGCAGCAGGACGCGCTGCTGCCGCAGGTCGCCGCCGGCAAGCTGCTGCTGGCCTTCGCGCATGTGGAACGCTTCTCCCGCTACGACCTGTCCGACGTGCAGGCCACCGCCACCCGCGCCGGCGACGGCTGGGTGCTGAACGGCGAGAAGAGTGTGGTGCTGCACGGCGACTGCGCCGACAAGCTGCTGGTGACCGCGCGCACCGCCGGCGGCCGGCACGACCGGGCCGGCATCGGGCTGTTCCTGGTCGATGCGGCGGCCGCCGGCGTGTCGCGCAAGGGCTACGCTACGCAGGACGGGCTGCGGGCGGCCGAGGTGGCCTTCGCCAACGCCCCGGCCGAGGCGGTGCTGGGCGACCCCGGCGGCGCGCTGCCCGGCGTGGAGCGCGTGGTGGACGAGGCGATCGCCGCCATCTGCGCCGAGGCGGTGGGGCTGATGCAGTGCATGCACGACATCACCGTGGACTACATGAAGACCCGCCAGCAATTTGGCCGGGCGATCGGCAGCTTCCAGGTGCTGCAGCACCGCAGCGTGGACATGCTGGTGGCGCTGGAGCAGGCACGCAGCATGGCGATGTTCGCCACCATGATGGCCGCCGACGAGGACGAAACCATCCGCCGCCGCTCGGTCTCGGCCGCCAAGGTGCAGATCGGCCGCTCCGGCCGGCATGTGGGGCAGGAGGCCGTGCAGCTGCACGGCGGCATCGCCATGACGATGGAATACAAGGTCGGCCACTACTTCAAGCGCATGACCATGCTGGAGATGCTGTTCGGCGATGCCGATACGCACCAGAAGATCGTGTCGGAGATGGGCAGCCTGTTCTGACGGGGCGGCAGCGCGACAACAGGCAATTTCGGGAATGACGGCATGACCAACCTCAGCGCGGCCAACAGGCTGCGGTACGACCTGTCGGGCAAGGCGGCGCTGGTGACCGGGGCGGCCTCCGGCATCGGGCTGGCGACGGCGACCATGCTGGCGCGCAACGGCTGCGCGGTGGCCATCAACTTCCTGGCCGGCGACGCGCGCGGGCCGGAAGCAGTGGCCAATCTGCGCCAGGAAGGGCTGAACGTGATCGAGGCGCCGGGCAACGTGGGCGTGGCCGGCGAGTGCGAGGCGATGGTGCAAAGCGCGGTGCAGCGGCTCGGCCGGCTGGACCTGCTGGTCAACAACGCCGGCACGCCGGGAGTGACCGCGCTGATCCCGCCGTCGCGGCTGGACCTGATCACCGAGGAGCTGTGGGGGTCGGTGCTGGAGGTGAACCTGCTCGGGGTGTTCCGCTGCTCCAAGGCGGCCGCCCCCTTCCTGAAGGAGAGCCAGGGCGCGATCGTCTCCACCGCCTCGATCGCCGGGTTGAACTCGGCCGGCAGCTCGATGGCCTATGGCGCGACCAAGGCGGGGGTGGTCAGCCTGACCAAGAACCTGGCGCGCGGCCTGGGGCCGGAGGTGCGGGTGAACGCCATCGCGCCGGGCGCGGTGAACTCCTCCTGGCAGATCGCCTGGACCGACGAGCAGCGGCAAAGCTCGATGGAAAAGGCCGCGTTGAAGCGCCGCTGCGAGCCGGAGGACCTGGCCGAGGTGATCGTCTTCCTCGGCTTCGGCGCCAGCATGGTCACCGGCCAGACCATCGTCGTGGATGGCGGCCTGACGCTGTAGCGGCCGGCGGCCCTACCGCGCCGGGCGAGAGCGGCGCGGCGCCACCCGTTCGCGCGCGGCCGCGACCCGCCCGGCGGCGGCCAGCGCCGCCCGGGCCCATTGCAGCAGCTCGTCCGGCTCGTCGAGCAGCCGCTCGGGCGGCTGCCAGAAGGCGAGGTCGATCATCCGGCCCTGCTTGGCGTAGTTGAGCGGTGGCGCGGACGCGGCTTCCGCGAACAGCGTCCGGTTGCCGTCGTCCACCCGCAGGTAGAGCGTGTCGTCCGCCACCATGGCGAACATCAGCCCGTGGCAGAACACGCCCGTCTTGCCGAACATCCGCCGCAGCGTCACCTGCCCGAGCGGTGCCAGCCGCTCGCGCAGGAAGTCGGCGAACCCCTCGCTGGCGACCATCTGGGCGGGCGGGTTAGGCCAGTTCGCACACCGTCAGTTCGCGCCCGGCCAGCAGGTCCTTCGAGCCGGCGGCCACGCTGGGCATGCGCGGGTTGGCGCGATGGGCGTCGAAGGCGGCCATGTCGCGGTAGATTTCGCACAGCATGATGCGGCCGTGGTCGGGCTTGCCGTCGGCGCCGAGCGGCTGCAGCACGTCGAACCGCTCGCAGCCCGGCTCCTCGGCCAGGGTGGCGGCGGCGTGGGTGCGGATATGGGCGTTGAACGCCTCCCAGCATCCAGGCTTGACGCGAAAATCCACCATGATGCCGATGCGGGCCATGGGCGTTGCTCCTGTCGGTTGGTTATTCGGCCGCGACGGCGCGGGTGCGGCGCTCGCTGACCAGGGCGATGAGGCAGGTGGAAAGCATGAAGACGACCGAGCCGCCGAACACCCAGAACGGCGCGCCGCGGTCCATGATGAAGCCGAACAGCATCGGGCCGACGATGCCGCCGATGTTGAAGCCGGTGGAGACGATGCCGAACACCCGCCCCTCGGCGCCCGGCGGCGCGGCGGCGCGCACCAGCATGTCGCGCGAGGGCATGATCATGCCCGACATGAAGCCGGCCAGCCCCATGGTGCCCACCAGCGCCGGGGCGGGCAGGGCGACGGTGCCGACCACCAGGATCAGCACCGCCGTCAGGCCGAAACCGATCGCCGCCACGTCGCCGTGCCGGCGCGTCTTGTCGGCGATGTAGCCGCCGGCCAGCACGCCGAAGGCGCTCATCAGCAGGAAGGCGGTCAGCGCCGCGTTGGCCAAGCTCAGCACCGTGCCGTACAGCGCATGCAGCGCCACCACCGAGAAATTGCTGATGCCGCCGATCGACAGCCCCAGCACGGTGAAGAACACGATCAGCGACACCACCGTGGGCGTCAGGAGCGAGCGGTTGGAAACCGGCCCGCCACGCCGCGCGGCGCGGGCCTGGGCCGGCGCCTGGCGCATCAGCAGCAGCGGCAGGGCGGCCAGCGGGCCGAGCAGGCCGGCCAGGATGATGGCGCCGGACAGGCCCAGCCGGTCGGCCGCCAGCAGCATGGCGAAGGGCGCGATGGCGCCGCCGAAATAGCCGGAGAAGGTGTGGATGGAAAAAGCGCGCCCCATCCGCGCCTCGCCGATACCCGAGGACAGGATGGCGTAGTCGGACGGGTGATAGACGCAATTGGCCAGTCCGGCAGCGGCGGCGGCCACCAGCATCCACGGATAGGACAGCGTGAGGCCGAACAGCACGAACGACATGCCACCCACCAGCAGCCCGGCGATCAGCACCCGGCGCGGCCCGTAGCGGTCCACCGCGAAGCCGGCCGGCGCCTGCAACAGGCCCGAGACCACGCTGAACACGGTGATCGCCAGCCCCAGCTCCACGAACCCCACGCCCATCCGCCGGCGCAGCAGTTCGAACAGCGGCGGGAACACCAGCATGTGGAAATGGCTGACCAGGTGCGCGCCCGATATCAGGCCCAGCGTGCGCAACTCGCCCGGTTGCCAGGTGCCTTTCATCGGTGGTGGCCCTTCATGCTGCCCGGCGCGGTCGCACGGGCTCTCCCCTGGTCGTTCCGCAGTCTACGCCGTGACGCGCGGATGCCGAAACCCCCCTCACTGCAAGCGGGTCACTGCAAGCGGGTCACTGCACGCGGTGCAGCAGCGCCTCGCCGGCGGCCAGCCGGCGGCAGTTTTCGGCGGCCAGGGCGAGGCTGCGGTCGAAGGTGCCGGTGGTGAGCCAGGCGACATGCGGGGTGACGACGACATTCCGCAGGCGGAACAGCGGGTTGTCGGCACTGGCCGGCTCATCGGCGAACACGTCCAGGCCCGCAGCGCCGAGCCGGCCGCAGGCGAGGGCGGCGGCCAGCGCGTCCTGGTCCACCAGCCCGCCGCGGGCGGTGTTGACCAGCACCGCGCCGGGCTTCATGCGCGCGATGGCGGCGGCGTCGATCAGCCTGGCGGTCTGCGGGGTGAGCGGCAGATGCAGCGAAACCAAGTCGGATTCGGCCAATAATGACCAGAAATCGACGCATTCATCGGGTGAATCCGGGCGGTTTTCGCGCGCCGTGTAGAGCACCCGGCACCCCATCGCCCGCAACACCGGCGCCAGCGCGCGCGGCACCGCGCCGTAGCCGACCAGGCCGACGGTGCGGCCGCCGAGTTCGCCCAGCGAGTCCTGCACCGCCGGCGCCGCCGCCCAGGTGCCGGCGCGCAGGGCGGCGTCGAAGGCGGGCAGGCGGCGCAGGGCGGCGAGCATCAGCAGCAGGGTCATCTCGGCCACCGCCGGGGCGTTGGTGCCGGGCAGGTTGCAGACCGGGATGGCGCGGGCGGCGGCGGCGGCGAGGTCGATGGTGTTCACGCCGACGCCGATCTTCTGGATCAGCCGCAGCCGGGGGGCGCCCTCGATCACCGCCGCGGTGCAGGGGCTGAGCACGTGCCACAGCACGTCCGCCCCCCGCATCGCGGCGCGGAAGCCGGCGGCGTCGTCCTCGGGGCAGACCGTCACCTCCAGCCCGTCCAGGGCGGCGAGGCGGGCCGCCAGGGCGGGGCCGGCGGCGTAGTGGAAGACCACCTTCACGGCGTGTTGCGCCCCAGCACGCTGCCGCCGGCGAAGCGGCCAATGGGGCCGAGCGCCTCCTCGATGCGCAGCACCTCGTTCCATTTGGCCATGCGCTCGCTGCGCGCGAAGCTGCCCACCTTGAGCTGGCCGGTGCCCCAGCCGATGGCCAGGTGGACGATGGTCACGTCCTCGGTCTCGCCGGAGCGGGCGGAGACGATGCCTGCGTAGCCGCATGCCTTCGCGGCGTCCCAGGCGGCCTTGGTCTCGGTCAGCGTGCCGCGCTGGTTGGGCTTGATCAGCACGGTGTTGGCCGCACCCTGGGCGCTGGCGGCGTGGATGCGGGCGGCCTCGGTGACCAGGAAATCGTCGCCGACCACCTGCACCTTGTGGCCGACGGCGCGGGTGAAGGCGGCGAAGCCGGCGGCGTCGTCCTCCGCCAGCGGGTCCTCGATGGAGGCGATCGGGTAGCGGTCGATCCAGCCGGACAGCATTTCGCCCATGCCGTCGCTGTCCAGCTCGCGGCCTTCGAGGCCGAGCTTGTAGCGGCCCTTGGCGCCGAACTCGCTGGCGGCGATGTCGAGCGCGATGGCGACCTGCTCGCCTGGCACGTAGCCGGCGCGCTCGATGGCGCGGACCAGCATTTCCAGCGCCTGTTCGTTGGTGGCGAAGGCCGGCCACCAGCCGCCCTCGTCGGCCACGCCCTGCAGCGTGCCGGCTTCCGCCATCAGCGTGCCGGCGGCGCGGTAGACCTCGGCGGTCCAGTCCAGCGCCTGGGCGAAGCTGGCGGCGGCGGGGCACATCACCATGAAGTCCTGGATGTCCACCCGCCGGCCGGCATGGGCGCCGCCGCCGAAGATCTGGATCTGCGGCAGCGGCAGCAGTGTGGCGTCCGCGCCGCCGAGATGGCGGTAGAGCGGGCGCCCGGCCTCGGCGGCGACGGCGTGGGCGGCGGCCATGGAGACGGCGAGGATGGCGTTGCCGCCGAGTTTCGTGCGGGCGGGGGTGCCGTCCAGCTTGATCATCGCCGCGTCCAGCCCAGCTTGGTCGGCGGCGTCGCGGCCCAGGATCTCCTCGGTGATGGCGTCGTTGATGTTGTCCACCGCCTTGGTCACGCCGTAGCCGCCGAAGGCGGTGCCGCCGTCGCGCAGGTCCAGCGCCTCACCGGAGCCGGTGGAGGCCCCGGCGGGCGCGATGGCGCGGCCGACGGCGCCGCCGGAGAGCAGTATCTCCGCCTCCACGGTGGGGCGGCCGCGGCTGTCCCACACGCGGCGGCCGTGGACGTAGACGATCTCGGTGTCGCTCATCTTGGGCCTCTCATGGGGTGGCGGTTTCCTCTCTCCAGGCGGCGGCGATCTGGTCCAGGCGGTCGCGGGGCGCGGCCAGCAGGGCGCGGGCGGCGCGGCGGACATGGGCCTTGTCGGCATCGGTGGTGATGTACTCCGCCGGCGACTTGCCATCCACCCGCGCCAGCAGCAGGCCGGGCAGCAGGCGGGCGGCGCGGGCTTCCAGGGCCGCCGGCGCCTCCCACGCGATGCCGGCGCGGTAGGCCGCGGCCAGGGCGGCGAAGCAGGCCAGGAAGCCTGGGGCGGCGGCGGGGGTCCAGAGGCATTTCAGCAGCAGGTGGTTGAGGCAGAAGGCGAGGTCGAAGGCCGGGTCGCCCCACCAGGCGCACTCGGCGTCGAGGAAGACCGGGCCGCGCGGGCCGGCCAGGATGTTCTTCGGGCTGACATCGCCGTGCACCAGGGCGCGCTTGTTGGCCCGGGTGGCGGCGACCAGGGCGTGCAGGGCGTCGGCGCGGTCCGGGTGGCGGGTGGCGGTGGCGACCAGGTAGGGTTCCAGGCGGATGTCGTAGAAGATCGAGTCGGTTGGGAACTCGGCGGCGGTGGCCGGATCGGCGGCGGTGGCGGCGTGGATGCGGACGAGTCGCGCGCCGACCGCCGCCGCGAAGGCCGGGTCGGCATGGCCGTCGCGCAGCAGCGCCTTCCAGAGCGGGTGGTCGGCGGCCGGCAGGAATTCCATGGCGAGTGCGCCGGTGGCCTCGTCCTGGCCCAGCAGCGCGGGGGCGCTGCCCGGCACGGCGGCGTTGGCCCGGCGCATCCAGCGCGCCTCGTACAGGTTGCGCGACACCGGCGCGCGCCAGTCGGCGGCCACGCGCAGTTTCGCCAGCGCCCGCTTCACGCAGACCGGGCCGCCCGGCAGGTCGATACGCCAGATGTCGGACGACACGCCGCCGGTGAGCGGCTCACCCAGCACCGGCTCGCCGTGCCACAGGCGCATGTGGCGCAGGCCGGCGAGAATTTCCTCGGGTGGCGCAATCTCTCCCATGGCGTCATCCTGTGCGGCGGCACGCGATGTGGCAACGGGAGGGCCGGAATGGAGACGATCGAGGCGGATTACGTGGTGGTGGGCGCGGGCTCGGCCGGCTGCGTGCTGGCGGCCAGGCTGAGCGAGGACCCCTCGGTGCGCGTGGTGGTGCTGGAGGCCGGCGGGCCGGACCGCAACATCTGGATCCACATCCCGATCGGCTACGGCAAGACCATTGCCGACCCCTCGGTGAACTGGTGCTACGAGACCGAGCCGGACCCCGGCCTGGGCGGGCGCAAGATTTTCTGGCCGCGCGGCAAGGTGCTGGGCGGCTCGTCCTCGATCAACGGGCTGCTGTATGTGCGCGGCCAGCCGGAGGATTATGACCAGTGGCGCCAGCTGGGCAATGTCGGCTGGTCGTTCGACGACGTGCTGCCGTATTTCAAGCGCTCCGAGGGCCGGGTGGGCGGCGGCGATGCCGGCGGGCTGCGCGGGCGGGACGGGGCGCTGACCGTGACCGACTTCAACGACCGCAACCCGCTCTCGGAGGCGTATCTACAGGCGGCGACCGAGATCGGCATTCCGCGCAACGACGACTATAACGGCCCCACCCAGGAGGGCGTCGGCTACTACCAGACCACGATCCGCAACGGGCGGCGCTGCTCGGCCGCGGTGGCGTTCCTGAAGCCGGCGATGAAGCGGCCCAACCTGCGGGTGATCACCCGGGCGCTCGCCGAGCGCATCCTGTTCGCCGGCAAGCGGGCGGTGGGGGTGGCGTTCAGCCATGGCGGCGAGAGTGTCACGGTGCGCGCTACCCGCGAGGTGATCCTGTGCGGCGGCGCGGTGAATTCGCCGCAATTGCTGATGCTGTCGGGCGTGGGGGCGGCGCAGCACCTGACCGACATGGGGGTGGCGGTGACGCACGACCTGCCGGGGGTGGGGCGGAACCTGCAGGACCACTACCAGGTGCGCTTCGTCTATAAATGCACCCAGCCCATCACGGTGAACGACATCATGATGAGCAATTTGCGCATGGCCAGGATGGGGGTGCAGTACCTGCTGACCCGCGGCGGGCCGCTGACCGCCAGCGCCGGGCAGGTGGGGATTTTCACCCGCACGCGGCCGGAGCTGGCCTCGCCGGACATCCAGTTCCACTTCATCGGCTTCTCGGCCGACCGGCCCTCGGAGGGGTTGCACAAGTTCTCCGGCTTCACCCAGAACGTGTGCCAGTTGCGGCCGGAAAGCCGGGGCGAGATCCTGCTGAAATCGCCCGACCCCAAGGCGCCGCCGGCGATCCACCCCAACTACCTGGCCACCGAGCTGGACCGCGCGACGCTGATCGAGGGGCTGAAGCTGGGGCGGCGGATCGCCGGGCGGCCGGTGATGCAGCGCTTCATCGCCAGCGAGTATCTGCCCGGGCCCGGCACGCAGAGCGACGCGGAGTGGCTGGACTATGCGCGCGCCTATGGCAGCACGATCTATCACCCGATCGGCACGGCGAAGATGGGCCATGACAGCATGGCCGTGGTGGACGACCAGTTGCGGGTGCATGGCATCGACGGGCTGCGGGTGGCAGATGCGTCGATCATGCCGACGATGGTTTCGGGCAACACCAATGCCGCCTGCATCATGATCGGCGAGAAATGCGCGGATATGCTGCGGGGGCGGCAGTTGGCCAGGGCGGCATGAAGGAAGATGTTCTTTTTTGAAAAAAGAACCAAGAAACTTTTGTTCGCTGGAGTGATTGGAGGCGGAGACTCCAACGAATAAAGTTTTTTTGTTTCTTTTTGTCCACAAAAAGAAGACCTTCCTTGTTTGTTGAAAGGTTGCATGCGTGATCTACGAAGACCTAGGCATCCCCACCCTCATCAACGCCTGCGGCACCGTCACCAGGCTCTCCGGCGGGCGGATGGCGCCGGAGGTGGCGGAGGCGATGCGGCAGGCGTCGCTGGCCTGCGTGGACATAGCGCGGATGCAGGCCGCCGCCTGCCGGGTGATCCGCGAGGCGACCGGGGCGGCGGCGGGGATCGTGACCTCCGGCGCCTCGGCGGGGGTGCTGCTGGGCGCGGCGGCGTGCCTGGCGGGGCTCGACCCGGCGCGGATGAACGCGCTGCCGGCGGTGGCGGACGGGCGGTGCGAGTTCATCGTGGTGCGCAGCCAGCGCAACATGTACGACCGGGCGCTGGCGGTGGCCGGGGCGGGGATCGTGGAAGTGGGCATCCCGGACCGCTACAGCGGCCCCGGCGTGCGCGACGCGGCGTGCTGGGAGATCGAGGCGGCGATCGGGCCGCGCACGGCGGGGGTGTATTACCTGGCCGGCGCGCAGTCCCGCCCGGCGTTGCGCGACGTGGCGGCGGTGGCGCATGCGCATGGGCTGCCGGTGCTGGTGGATGCGGCGGCGCAGTTGCCGCCGGCCTGCAACCTGCAACGCTTCCTGAAGGATGGCGCCGACTTGGTGTGCTTCTCGGGCGGCAAGGCGATCGGCGGGCCGCAGGCGTCGGGCATCCTGGCCGGGCGGGCCGACCTGGTGGCCTCGGCGCTGGTGCAGATGCTCGACATGGACGTGTACGACGATATGTGGGCGCCGCCGGCGGAATTCGCGGCGCTGGCGCAGTTGCGCGGGCTGCCGCATCACGGCATCGGGCGGTCGTGCAAGGTGGGCAAGGAGGAGATCGCCGGGCTGTGCGTGGCGCTGCGCCGCTTCGCCGCCGAGGACCCGGCGGCGCGGCGGGCGCGCTGGCAGGCGGTGCTGGCCGAGATCGTGCGGGCGGCCGGGCTGGACGGACTGCGGATCGAGAGCGGGCCGGTGCCGCTGCTGGCGCTGGACTGCGGGTCGGAGGCGGCGGCGGTGGCGTTGGCGCGGCGGCTGGCGGCGGGGGAACCCTCGATCGCCTGCGCGCCGGGGCGGCGGGAGCAGGGGGTGCTGGTGTTCAATCCGCTGGCGCTGAACGAGGATGAAGCGCGCATCATCGGTGCGCGATTGAAGGAGTTGGTTGCATGAAGACCGAGGCGATCGGCGCGACGCTGCTGGACCAGACGGTGAAGGGCATGCCGGGCGGGGTGACGCCGTTCCGGCTGGACGCCATCGGCGCCAAGGGCTGGAACGTGCTGCGCGAGGATCTGACACTGCCGCTGGCGGTGCTGAAGGACAGCGCGATCCGCCACAACAGCGCCTGGATGCGGGATTTCATCGCGCGCGGCCATGCGGTGATCGCGCCGCACGGCAAGACGACGATGGCGCCGCAGCTGTTCGAGCGGCAGATGGCGGATGGCGCCTGGGGGATCACGCTGGCGACGCCGCAGCAGATCCAGGTGGCGCGCAGCTTCGGGTTCCAGCGGATCGTGCTGGCCAACCAGTTGGTGGGCAGGCAGGCGATCCGCTACGTGCTGGAGGAGATCGGCCGCGATCCGGGGCTGGATTTCTACTGCATCGTGGATTCGCTGGAGAACGTGGCGCAACTCGCCGGCGCGGCGCGGGCGGCGGGGGCGGGGCGGCCGCTGCAGGTGCTGCTGGAAGGCGGCATGATGGGCGGGCGCACCGGGGTGCGCGACCAGGCGCAGGGGCTGGCGGTGGCACGGGCGGTGAAGGCGGCCGCGCCATACTTGGTGCTGCGCGGGGTGGAAGGGTTCGAGGGCCTGACCTCCGGCACCCGCGCCGAGGCGGAGGCGCAGGTGCGCGGCTTCCTCGATCTGCTGGTGAACCTGGCGCGGGCGTGCGAGAGCGAGGGGCTGTTCGGGGCGGGGGAGGTGATCCTGACCGCCGGCGGCTCGGCGTTCTATGACATGGTGCTGGCGCGGTTCAACCACGCCGGCCTGTCGGGGCCGACGCGGGTGCTGACCCGCAGCGGCTGCTACCTGACGCATGACAGCGTGAGCTACCGGCGGCTTTTCGCCGATATCGTGGACCGCACGCCGGATGCGGCCGCGGGCGGCGGGCTGGTGCCGGCGCTGGAGGTCTGGGCCTATGTGCAGTCCCGCCCCGAGCCGGGCAAGGTGCTGCTGACCATGGGCAAGCGCGACGTGGGCGTGGACGACATGCCGGTGGCCCAGACCTGGTATCGCCCGGGCACGCCGGCGCCGGTGGCGGTGCCGCCGGGGCATCGGGTGGTGGGGCATAACGACCAGCATTGCCACATGCTGGTGCCGCCGGATTCGCCGCTGGCGGTGGGCGACATGGTGAGCTTCGGCGTGTCGCACCCGTGCCTGACCTTCGACAAGTGGCAGGTGCTCTGCGTGGTGGACGACGATTACAACGTGGTAGGCGCGGTCAAGACGTTCTTCTAGGGGTGGCTTGACAGGGGAGCGGGGCGGGGGCGTTCATTCCGGCAGCAATAATCGTCCAGGAAATGCCGCCATGCGTCTGTTCTCGGCCACGATCGCGACGGAGACGAACACCTTCTCGCCGCTGCCCACCTCGATGGAGGCGTACCGGGAGGGGGTGTTCCTGCGGCCGGGCGAGCATCCGGCCGAGACGCCGCTGATGTGCACCGCGCCGCTGTGGGTGGCGCGGCGGCGGGCGGCGGCGGAGGGGTTCACGCTGATCGAGGGGAGCTGCTTCGCCGCCAGCCCCGCCGGGACCACCAACCGCGCCGACTACGAGACGATGCGCGACGAGATCCTGGCGCAGGTGGCGGCGGCGCTGCCGCTGGACGGCGTGCTGCTGGGCCTGCACGGCGCGATGGTGGCGCATGGCTACGACGACGTGGAGGGCGACTTGGTGGAGCGGGTGCGCGCCATCGTCGGGCCCGGATGCCTGATCGGCGTGGAGCTGGACCCGCATTGCCACCTGACGCTGAAGCGCGTGCGGATGTCGGACTTCATTGTGCTGTATAAGGAATTTCCGCATACCGACGTGGTGGAGCGGGCCGAGGACCTGCTGGACATCATGCTGAAGGCGCTGCGCAAGCAGGTGCGCCCGGTGATGTCGATGTACGATTGCCGGCAGATCGGCAGCTATCCCACCACGCTGCCGCTGATGCGCGGCTTCGTCGATCGCATGAAGGCAATGGAAGGGACGGACGGCATCCTGTCGATCTCGATCGGCCATTGCTTCCCCTATGCCGACGTGCCGGAGATGGGCGGGCGCATCCTCGTGGTGGTGGATGGCGACAAGGCGAAGGCCGATGCGCTGGCGACGCGGATCGGCGAGGAGTTCGTGGCGATGCGCGGCCGCACCGCGCCCGATTATCTGGAGGTGGATGCCGGCATCACCGCGGGCCTGGCCGTGAACGGTCATCCGGTGGTGATGGCCGACCCGGCCGACAATGCCGGCGGCGGCGCGCCCAGCGACAACACCACCATCCTGCGCCGGCTGATCGAGCGGCGGGTGGACGGCGCGGCCCTCGGCCCGATCTGGGACCCGATCGCCGTGCGGCTGTGCTTCGACGCCGGGCTGGGCGCCAGCTTCCCGCTGCGCTTTGGCGGCAAGATCGGCCCCGCCTCGGGCCAGCCGGTGGACGCGACGGTCACCGTCACCGGCCTGGCGCGCGATTGCTGGCAGAGCTTCGGGCCGACCCAGGTGCCGCTGGGCGACTGCGCCTGCGTCGCGGTGGGCGGGGTTTCGGTGGTGCTGATCACCAACCGCACCCAGGCGCTGGGGCTGGAGCTGTTCCGCAACGTGGGCCTGGAGCCGACCGAGCAGAAGCTGCTGGTGGTGAAATCCACCAACCATTTCATGGCCGCTTTCGGGCCGATCGCCAAGCAGGTGCTGTATATCGACACCGACGGACCGATTCCGCGCGATTACCGCAAGATTCCCTATACCCGCGTGCAGCGGCCGATCTGGCCGCTGGACGAGCAGACCTCCCCCGGCTTGATCTTCTGAAGGAATATTGCGCCACCCGCTTGTCGTGGGCCGTGGACGGGCATTACTGTCACGAACCGGTCGCGCCGCGGCGTGGCACGGGCAAAAATGGGGAGCTGGGCAGATGAAAACGACGCGCCGTTCGATCATGGCAGGCGGTCTCGCGCTTGCGGGCACCGCCGCCGCACCGGGCATCCTGCAGGCGCAGGCACGTCCGCCCGCCTCGCGCACCGTGCGCGCCGTGCTGCACGGCGATATTCCCACCTACGACCCGATCTGGACCACGGCGAACATGTCCGCCTATCACGGCGGCATGATCTACGACACGCTGTTCGGCGTGGACGCCAACGACGTGCCGCAGCCGCAGATGGTCGGCAAATACGGCGTCAGCGACGACAAGAAAACCTGGACGTTCGAGCTGCGCGACGGGCTGAAATGGCATGACGGCACTGATGTCACCACCGCCGACATCATCCCCAGCATCCGCCGCTGGGCGGCGCGCGACGGTGCCGGGCAGTTGCTGATGCAGCGGGTGAAGGACATCTCGGCCAAGGACGCCAAGACCTTCACCATCGCCCTGAACGAGCCGTTCGGCCTGATCCTGTATGCGCTCGGCAAGACGGTCACCCCCGGCGGCTTCATGATGCGCAAGCGCGAGGCCGAGATCGACCCGATGCAAAAGATCGACAAGATCGTCGGCTCCGGCCCCTTCGTGTTCAACGAGGGCGAGACCAAGCCGGGCAACCAGTATGTCTACGACAAGAACATGGCCTATGTGCCGCGCGCCGAGCCGGCCAGCGGCATCGCCGGCGGCAAGATCGTCAAGCTCGACCGCGTCATCTACATGAACATGCCCGACGCGCAGACCGCCGTCTCCGCGGTGCAGGCCGGCGAGATCGATTTCTACGAGACCCCGCCCGTGGACATGCTCGACCAGTTCAAGGACGACCCGGACGTGGTGGTCGAAACCCTGAACAACCTCGGCAATGTCGGCTGGATCCGCCTCAACTTCCTGCATCCGCCGTTCGACAACGTGAAGATTCGCCAGGCGATGCTGTATCTCGCCAAGCAGGCCGACATGCTGCGGCCCACCTTCGGCGACGGCAAGAACTGGCGCGAATGCGGCAGCCTTTTCGCCTGCGGCTCGGCGATGGAGAACGACGCCAACGAGGGCTGGTTCAAGGGCGGCCAGAACATCGAGAAGGCGAAGGCGCTGCTGAAGGAAGGCGGCTATGACGGGCGCGAGATCGTGCTGCTGCAGGCCACCAACATCGCCTACATGATGAACGCCGCCACCGTGCTGGCGCAGGAGATGCGCCAGGCCGGCTTCAAGGTGCGGCTGGAGCCGATGGACTGGTCGCAGGTGGTGCAGCGCCGCGCCAGCAAGGCCAAGCCCGAGGAGGGCGGCTGGAACATCTTTATCACCTCGGCGGGCGGCGGCGGCATGGGCAACCCGTTCACCAACTCCGGCATGGGCGCCAACGGCGAGAAGGGCTGGTTCGGCTGGCCGTCCGACGCGAAGCACGAGGAGCTGCGGCAGGCCTGGATCAACGCCGACACGGTGGAGCAGCGCAAGGCGATCGCCGCCCAGATCCAGGAGAATGCCTGGAACTTCGTGCCGCATCTGTATTTCGGCCAGTGGGTGCAGCCGGCGATCCATCGCAAGAACGTCACCGGCTGGCTGCACGTGGCCGAGATCATTCCGTTCTGGAACGTGCAGAAAACCTGAGGCGGCCCGCACTCGAATGACTGTATCCGAATGACCGCACCCCCATGACCGGCACCATCGTCCGGCGCCTGCTGTCGATGCTGCCGGTCATGGCCATCGTCGCGGTCTGCGTGTTTCTGCTGCTGCACCTGGCGCCCGGCGACCCGGCCGCCATCATCGCCGGCGACAACGTGACGGCGGAGAACATCGCGCTGATCCGGGCCAAGCTCGGCCTGGACCAGCCGGTGTGGAAGCAGTTCCTGGTCTGGGTCTGGGCGCTGCTGCATGGCGACCTCGGCAGCTCGATGTTCTGGGGCGACCCGGTGATCTCCCTGATCGCCCAGCGCGCGGCGCCCACGCTCAGCCTCGCCTTCACCACGCTGGTGGTGGCGGTCACCCTCGCCATCGGCATGGGCGTGCTGGCCGCCGCGCGCGTGGGCACCTGGGTGGACCGGGTGGTGATGGGCATCTCGGTCACCGGCTTCTCGGTGCCGGTGTTCGTGGTGGGCTACGGGCTGGTGTTCATCTTCGCCCACCAGCTGCACTGGCTGCCGGTGCAGGGCTACCGGCCGCTCAGCGAGGGGTTCCTGCCCTGGCTGCGCAACCTCACCTTGCCCTCCATCGCGCTCGGCCTGGCCTATGTGGCGCTGATCGCGCGCATCACCCGCACCACGATGCTGGAGGTGCTGGCCGAGGACTACATGCGCACCGCCCGCGCCAAGGGGGTGGCGGTGGCGCCCATGCTGCTGAAGCATGCGCTGAAGAACGCCGCCGTGCCCATCGCCACCGTCGTCGGCAACGGCGTGGCCCTGCTGATCGGCGGCGTGGTGATCACCGAGACGGTGTTCAACATCCCCGGCATCGGCCGGCTGGTGGTGGACGCCATCGCGCGGCGCGACTACCCGATCATCCAGGGCGTCATCATGGTGTTTTCCGGCGTCTACGTGTTCGTCAACCTGCTGGTGGACCTATCGTACACCCTGTTCGACCCCCGGGTGCGCGGGTGAGCGGGGCGCTTCGCTTCGTCCGGCGCAACCCGACCATCGCCGTCGGCGCGCTGATGCTGCTGGCGGTGGCGCTGGCCGCCGTGTTCGCGCCGCTGATCGCCGGCGACCCCCTGCTGCTGGTGCCGATCGACCGGCTGCTGCCGCCCTCGGCCGCGCATCTGCTGGGCACCGACCACCTGGGCCGCGATGTGTTCGCCCGGGCGGTGTACGGCGCGCGCATCTCGCTGATCGTCGGCCTCTCGGTGGCCGTGGTGTCGATCGCCATCGGGCTGGCGATCGGGCTCGCCGCCGGCTACTGGCGGCGCTTCGACGCGGTGGTGATGCGCTTCATGGACGGGCTGATGGCCATCCCGTCGATCCTGCTGGCGATCGCGCTGGTATCGCTCAACCGCGCCAGCGTCGGCATCGTCATCGTCGCCATCACCATCCCCGAGGTGCCGCGCATCGTCCGCCTGGTGCGCTCGGTGGTGCTGACGGTGCGCGAGATGCCGTATATCGAGGCGGCGGTCTCCGGCGGCTCGCCGGCGCGCAAGATCATCCTGCGCCACATCCTGCCCAGCACCATCGCGCCGCTGATCGTGCAGGGTACCTACATCACCGCCTCGGCCATCCTGGTGGAGGCGGGGCTGTCCTTCCTGGGTGCCGGCGTGCCGCCGGAAATCCCCACCTGGGGCAACATGATCGCCGGCAGCCGGCTGTATGTCGGCCGCGCGCCCTGGACCATCTTCGCCCCCGGCGTGCTGCTGGCGCTGGTGATCCTGGCCGTCAACCTGCTCGGCGACGGGCTGCGCGACCGGCTGGACGTACGCCTCGCGCGCCGGATGTAGACCCGATGGAACCGATCCTCACCGTCACCGACCTGCGCACGCATTTCTTCACCCGCGACGGCGTGACCCGCGCGGTGGACGGCGTGAGCTTCCACGTCAACCCCGGCGAGACGCTCGGCATCGTGGGCGAAAGCGGCTGCGGCAAAAGCGTCACCGCGCTGTCCGTCATGCGCCTGCTGCCCGCCGGCCTCGGCCGCACCGTCGGCGGCAGCGTGCGCTTCGGCGGCCAGGACCTGGTGCAGCTCGACGAGCCGGCGATGCGGCGCATCCGCGGCGACCGCATCGCCATGGTGTTCCAGGAGCCGATGACCAGCCTCAACCCGGTGCTGACTGTGGGCGACCAGATCGCCGAGGCGGTGATGATCCACCAGGGCAAGTCCCGCGCCGAAGCCTGGGGCCGCGCCGAGGAGATGCTGAGCCTGGTCCGCATCCCGGACGCGGGGCGGCGGGTGCGCGACTACCCGTTTCAGTTCAGCGGCGGCATGCGCCAGCGGGTGATGATCGCCATGGCGCTGTCCTGCCACCCGCAACTGCTGATTGCCGACGAGCCGACCACGGCGCTGGACGTGACCATCCAGGCGCAGATCCTCAAGCTGATGATCGAGCTGAAGGGCCGCATCGGCGCCGCCATCCTGATGATCACCCACGACCTCGGCGTGGTGGCGGAAACCTGCCAGCGGGTGATCGTGATGTATGCCGGCCGCAAGGTGGAGGAGGCAGAGGTGCAGGACCTGTTCGACCGCCCGCTGCACCCCTACACGCGCGGCCTGATGGCCTCCATCCCCCGCCGCCGGCCCGGCGTGCCGCCGGCGCGGCGGCTGCGCGAAATCCCCGGCATGGTGCCGAGCCTGCTGTCGCGCGACGGCAAACCCCCGGTCGTGGGCTGCGCCTTCGCGCCCCGCTGCGAACTGGCGACCGAGCGCTGCCGGGTGGAGGCGCCGCCGCTGGACGAACACGGCCGCGCCCACACCGTCGCCTGCTGGGAAGCCGCGGCGGTGCCGGCATGAACCCGCCCGCCCCGATGAGCGCCCCGGTGGGCGCCCCGGTCGTCGAGGTCACCGACCTCGCCAAGCACTTCCCGGTGCATCGCGGCGTGCTGCGGCGCGAGGTGGCCCGCGTGCGCGCGGTGGATGGCGTGTCGCTGTCGATCCTCCCCGGCGAGACGCTCTGCCTGGTGGGCGAATCCGGCTGCGGCAAATCCACCGTCGGCCGGCTCATCCTGCGCCTGATGCAGCCCACCGGCGGGCGCATTGTGCTGGGCGGCGTGGATGTCACCACGCTGGGCGAGGCCGCCATGCGGCCGCACCGGCGCCACGCGCAGATGGTCTTCCAGGACCCCTACGCCTCGCTCAACCCGCGCCTGCCGGCCGGCACCATCGTTGGCGAACCGCTGGAAAACTACTCCGACATCTCGGCGGCGGCCCGCACCGAGAAGGTCGCCGCCTTGCTGGAGCGCGTCGGCCTCAGCGCCCAGGCGATGGGCCGCTACGCCTTCGAGTTCTCCGGCGGCCAGCGCCAGCGCCTGGGCATTGCCCGCGCCCTGGCGCTCGACCCCGGCCTGATCGTGGCCGACGAGGCGGTTTCGGCGCTGGATGTCTCGGTGCAGGCGCAGGTGCTGAACCTGCTGATGGACCTGCAGGAGGAGCGCGGCATCGCCTATCTGTTCATCTCGCACGATCTCGGCGTGGTCGAGCATATCGGCCACCGCATCGCCGTGATGTATCTCGGACAGATCGTCGAGCTGGCCGACAAGGCCACCATCTTCGACCGGCCGCTGCACCCGTACACCGAGGCGCTGATCGCCGCCGCCCCGGTGGCCGACCCGCGCGCCCGGCGCGAGCGGCTGGTGCTGGAAGGCGATATCCCCAGCCCGATGAACCCGCCCACCGGCTGCCGCTTCCACACGCGCTGCCCGATCGCCGTCGCACGCTGCCAGACTGAAGTGCCGGTGCTGCGGGAGGCGGCGCCGGGGCATGTGGTTTCGTGCCATTTGCGGCCGTGAAGGTCTTCTTTTTGTGAACAAAAAGAAGCAAAAAAACGTTCTGTCCGTTGGAGTGTAAGTGCCCTCCGGGTCGCCGCGGAGGCAAGGCGAATAGACGTTTTTTGGTTCTTTTTTCCAAAAAAGAACCCCTTCCTTGCCTCTTCCCCCATCCTGCCACACCATCCCCCGACAAGGCCGCCACAGTGGCCGGCAACAGGGAATCGTCCGATGGTCACCAATCCGGTCCGCCAGAAACTCCTCGCCGGCGGCACCTCGCTCGGCGTGATGGCGCACGAGTTCTTCACCCCCGGCCTGGCCGGCGTGCTGGCGGCCGGCGGCGCCGAGTTCGTGCTGATCGACATGGAGCATGGCGGCGTCGGCATCGACACGGTGAAGCAGCAGATCGCCTTCGCCTACGCCGCCGGCATCATGCCGTTCGTGCGCGTGCCGGCCTGCGAGCGCCATCTGGTCTGCACCGTGCTGGATGCCGGCGCCATGGGCATCATGGCGCCCATGCTGGAGACGGCCGAGCAGGCGCGCGCCCTCGTCTCCTGGTGCCGCTACCGGCCGGAGGGCATACGCGGCCTCGCCTTCGGCCTGGCGCATGACCGCTACCGCCCGGCGCCGCTGGCCGAGGCGGCGGCGGCGGCCAACGCGGCGGTGCTGACCATCCCGCTGATCGAGACGGTGGCGGGCCTGGCCAATGCTCGCGCCATCATGGCGACGCCCGGCATCGACCTCGGCTGGGTCGGCCATTACGACATGACCGACAGCATGGGCATCGCCGGCCAGATCGACCACCCGCGCTACCGCGCCGCCGAGGCCGAGTTGCTGGCCGCCGCGGCCGCCGCCGGCAAGCCGTTCGGCTGGCTCGCCGGCAACGGGGCGGAAGCGAAGGCGGCGCTGGCCAAGGGCTATCGTTGCCTGAGCATCAACACCGATGTGGGCCTGCTGCGCAGCGCCGTCGCCGCCGAATTCAAGGCGGCCCGCGGTTAATCGAACACCGCGGGCGGCCGCTCCGCCCGCGCCCACAGCGCGGCCACCACCGCCAGCACCGCCAGCCCGCTGCCGGCGGTGGCGACCACGGCGCCCAGCGGCCCGAACTGCTCGGCCAGCGCGCCGATCAGGATCTGCCCCAGCGGCCCGGTGCCGATGCAGACCGTGATCAGCCCCATCTGGCGCGAGCGCACATGCGCCGGCGCGCCGGTCAGGATCAGCGTGGTCTGCATGTTGCCGAACAGCGCCAGCCCGATGCCCCCCGCCATCAGCACCGCGCAGGCCAGCCAGTAGCCGGGCATCAGCGGCATCGCCACCAGGGCCGCCAGGAACGCCGCCGAGCCGCCCAGCATCAATGCCCGCGGGCTGGATTTCGGCGCCGCCCCGGTCAGGAACAGCCCGCCGATCAGCGAGCCCAGCGGCTCGGCCGCCGCCAGCACGCCGGCAAGCCCGGCCGACACCTCGAACACCCCGCGCGCGATCGGCGCCACCAGGGCCACGTAGGAGAACGCGAACAGGTTCATCGTCATCGTCACGCCCAGCACCGCCAGCACGGTGGGCTGGGTGCGCGCGAACGCGAGCCCCTCGGCCAGCTCGCGTGGCACCCGCGACAGCGCGAGCTTTCGCGTCGCCTGGGCGTGGTTCAACCCCGGCACCAGGCAGGCGGACAGCAGATACATCACGGCGGAGATCGCGAACGCGCCGGCCACCCCGAACATCGCGTAGGAGACGCTTCCGATCACCGGCCCCAGGCCGCGCGTGCAGGCTCCGGTCAGGCTGTCCAGCGCCACCGCGCGCGACACCAGGGCCGGCCCCGCCGCCTCGCCCACCATCCGCCGCCGGGTCGCCATCTCGGTTGCCCAGACGCTGCCGCTGGCGAAGGCGGCGAGCGCGATATGCCAAGGCTGCACCACCCCCAGCGCGCCCAGCGCGCAGATCGCCGCCGACGCGCAGGCGGTCAGCAGCAGCCCGGCCAGCAGGATATGCTTGCGGTCGATCGAGTCCGACACCACCCCCGCCACCGCCCCGAACAGCAGCAGCGGCAGGGTGCGCGCGGCCGAGACGAAGGCGACCGCCATGCCCGAGCCGGTGACCTCGAAGGTGAACAGCGCGGCGGCCAGCATCTCCACCCAGCGCATGGCGTTCACGGTGCCGCCGATGCTCCACAGCCGCACGAAGTCGCCCGAGGCCAGCAGGCCCCGGATACCCTCGCGATTCGTGCCTGTGCCGGACCTGTCCATCCCCGCGACAAGTCTGTGCATGCCCGCGCCGGCCTGACCAGCCACCCCCCCTGTAGCCGTGGCTGGCGCGGCGGGCCATGCCTGCGATACCCTGGGCCAAAGCACACGGGAGACGACCATGCGCCTGCCGACCCTCACCCAGGATGCGATGACCCCGGCCCAGCTTGCGGTCTACAACGCGGTCGTCGCCGGCAAGCGCGGCAGCATGCCGCCACCCACCATGGCCTGGCTGAACAGCCCGGAATTCGCCATGCGCGGCCAGCATCTGGGCGAATTCATCCGTTTTGACACCTGTTTCGGCCCCGCTTGGGTGGAAATCGCCATCCTGGTCACCGCCAAATACTGGCGCGCCCATTTCGAATGGTGGGCGCATCGCCGCATCGCCGAGGCCGCCGGGCTGGATGCCGCCATCATCGACGCCATCCGCGACGGCCGCGACCCGCCGATCGCCGACCCGAAGGCGCGGGTGATCTACGACTACGCCACCACCCTGCACCGCGACCGCGCCATTCCGCAGGCGCTGCACGACCGCATGGTCGCTGCCTGGGGTGCGCAGGGCGCGGTGGAACTGGTCGCCACCTGCGGCTATTACGCCATGGTCGCCATGACCCTGAACGCGTTCGACGTGGAACTGCCCGGCGGGCAGGCGTCCGAACTTCCCTGAGGAGCCGCATCATGACCGAAGCCTGCATCGTCGGCTGGGCCCACACGCCGTTCGGCAAGCTGGATGAACCGGATGTGGAGAGCCTGATCGGCCGCGTCGCCCGCACCGCCATCGAGGATGCCGGCATCGCCCCCGCGGAGATCGACGGCGTGTTCGTCGGGCTGTTCAATAACGGCTTCTCCAAGCAGGATTTCCCCGCCTCCCTGGTGCTGCAGGCGCTGCCCGAACTGCGCTACATCAGCGCCACCCGGTACGAGAACGCCTGCGCCTCCGGCTCGGCCGCCATCCACGGCGCCCGCGACTTCCTGGCCGCCGGGCGCGGCCGCTTCGCGCTGGTGGTGGGCGCGGAGAAGATGACCGCCACCCCCGGCCCGCAGGTCGGCGACATCCTGCTCTCCGCCGCCTACCGCAAGGAGGAGGGCGACATCCCGGCCGGGTTCGCCGGCGTGTTCGGCCGCATCGCCGAGCGGTATTTTCAGAAATATGGCGACCAGTCCGACGCGCTGGCCACCATCGCCGCCAAGAACCACAAGAACGGCGTGGACAACCCCTACGCCCAGATGCGCCGCGACCTCGGCTTCGATTTCTGCCGCACCGTCAGCGAGAAGAACCCGTACGTCGCCGCCCCCCTGAAGCGCACCGACTGCTCGCTGGTCTCCGACGGCGCTGCCGCCCTGGTCCTCACCGACGAGGACACCGCCCGCGCGCTCGGCAAGGCGGTGCGCTTTCGCGCCGCCGTGCAGGTGAACGACTTCCTGCCGCTGTCCCGCCGCGACCCCACCGCCTTCGAGGGCGCGGCCGTGGCCTTCCAGCGCGCGCTGGCCGCCGCCGACCTCACCCTGGCCGATATCGACTTCGCCGAGGTGCATGACTGCTTCACCGTGGCCGAGCTGCTGGTGACCGAGGCGATGGGCCTGGCGGCGCCGGGGCAGGGCGCCCGCGCGGTGCTGGACGGTGTCACGCAGAAGACCGGCCGGCTGCCGGTCAACGTTTCCGGCGGGCTGAAGGCCAAGGGCCACCCGATCGGCGCCACCGGCGTCTCGATGCACGCCATCACGGCGATGCAGCTCACCGGCACCGCCGGGGCGATGCAGCTGCCGAAGGCCGATCGCGGGCTGGTGTTCAACATGGGCGGCGCGGCGGTGGCCAACTACGTCTCGGTGCTGGAGCGGCTGCGCTGATCCCCACCAGCAACCTCGCCCATCTGCTGCTGCAAACGGCCCGCCGCTTCCCCGGCCGGCCGGGCCTGATCCGCGGCGAGCGCGCCTGGAGCTGGGCGGAAATGGCCGCCCGCGTCCGCGCCGCCGCCGGCGGGCTGCGCGCGGCCGGGCTTGGGCATGGCGACCGGGTGCTGGTGCATGCCCGCAACGGCCACGCCATGTTCGAGAGCATGTGGGCCGCCTGGATGCTGGGCGCCGTCTGGGTGCCCACCAATTTCCGCCTGACGCCCGGGGAGGTCGCGTACCTCGCCTCCTCCTCCGGCGCCCGCGCCCATCTGTTCGACGGCGCCTTTCCCGAGCACGCCGCCGCCGCCCGCGCCGCCAACCCGGCGGCCACCCTCCAATTCGACCTGGAGGGCGAGTGGGAGGCCCTGGCCACCGGCCCCGCCGCGCTGGACCGGCCCGCCGATGTGGACCGCGACCATCCGTGCTGGTTTTTCTACACCTCCGGCACCACCGGCCGCCCCAAGGCGGCGATGCTGACGCACGGCCAGATGGAGTTCGTGGTCACCAGCCACCTGTGCGACCTGATGCCCGGCACCACCGAGCAGGACGTGTCCCTGGTGGTCGCTCCGCTGTCGCACGGCGCCGGCATCCACGCTTTGGCGCAGGTGGCGCGCGGGGCGGCCAGCGTGCTGCTGCCCGGCGAGCGGCTGGACTGCGCGGAGGCGTGGCGGCTGGTGGAGGCGCACCGGGTGAGCAACATGTTCACCGTGCCGACCATCCTGACCATGCTGGCGCGCGACCCGGCGGTGGACCTGGTGGACCATTCCAGCCTGCGCCACGTCATCTACGCCGGCGCGCCGATGTACCGCGCCGACCAGGTGCACGCGCTGCGCAGGCTCGGCCCGGTGCTGGTGCAGTATTTCGGCCTCGGCGAGGTCACCGGCAACATCACCGTGCTGCCGCCGCATCTGCACAGCATCGCCGACGATCCGGCCTATCCCATCGGCAGTTGCGGCCACCCGCGCACCGGCATCGAGATCGCCATTCTCGACGCGGCCAACGCGCCGCTGCCGCCCGGCGAGACCGGCGAGATCTGCGTGCGGGGCCCCGCCGTGTTCGCCGGCTACCACGACAACCCCGAGGCCACCGCGAAGGCCTTCGCCGGCGGCTGGTTCCATACCGGCGATCTGGGCCACCTCGACGAGCGCGGCTTCCTCTACATCACCGGCCGCGCCTCGGACATGTATATCTCCGGTGGCTCCAACGTGTATCCGCGCGAGATCGAGGAGGCGTTGCTGCTGCACGAGGCGGTGGCCGAGGCCTGCGTGGTGGGCCTGCCGGACCCGAAATGGGGCGAATCCGGCGTGGCCGTGCTGGTCGCCCACGCGGGTGCGGCGATCGACCCGGCCGACCTGCTGCGCCACCTGGATGGCCGCATCGCCCGCTACAAGCTGCCGGCCCGCGTGGTGGTGTGGGCGGAGCTGCCCAAGTCCGGTTATGGCAAGGTGGCCAAGCGCGAGGTGATCCGGTTATTGAGCGAAGGATAGCCGAAGAAGAAGATTCACATGGAGGCGGGGAGAAGGCACAGCCCTATCTCAACCTTTCTTCTCCCCGTCTCCCCGCCTCCATGTGAACTTTTCCTTGCTTCAGGCCACCAGCCCCGCCGCCCGCCGTCCGCTCAACCATGCCCCGCCCACCGTGCCGGCCAGCCCGTCGGTGCACACCGCCTCGCCGGCGAACACCAGCCGCCCGCCGCCGAGCGGCGTGCCCAGCACCGCCCGCGCGCCGTCCTGCCCCGGCCGTGCATAGGCATAGGCGCCGCGCTGCCACGGATCGTCGGCCCAGGGGCTCACCGCCGCCTCGCCCAGTCCGGCCGCTGCCCCCATCACCGCCCGCCATTGCGCCCGCGCGAACGCCTCGGTCGCCGCCGCGCCCTCGCGGGCCAGCGCCCATGCCGCCGGCCCGCCGACGAAGCCCACCACGTGGTCGCGCCCGAACGGCCAGGCCTGGAAGAACATCGTGGGGTCGCCCCGCGCGGCCACCCGATGCTGGATGGAGCAGGTGTCGGGCAGCCCCAGCCGGCCGCCGCCGCGCAGCGCCACCTTGGTCAGCAGCCCCATCGGCAACCCGTCGATCGCCGCCCGCACCGCCGCCGGCAGGGGCGGGTCGAAGCCGATGCCGCCCGCCGCCAGCACGCCGGTGGAGACCGTCATGATGCAGGACCGCGCCCGCAGCGTGCCGCGCGGCGTGGCCACCGTCACCGGCCCGTCCCAGCCGATCCGCGTGGCCGGCGTGTCCAGGTGCACCGCACCGGCCGCCGGCGGCAGCAACTTGGCCACCAGCGCGCCCACCCCGGCCGGCGGCACCAGGTCCGCGCCCAGCAACTCGTTGGCGGACCAGTCGCGCACGCTGAAATCATCCGGGTCGGCGGCGGCGATCAGCGTCGCCTCCCAGGTCTCGATGGTGGCGCACCATGGGTCGCCGCGCAGCCCCGCCACCGCCTCGGCCAGGCTCGTATCCGGCCCCGCCTTCGCCCGGCCATGCGCCACGGCGTCGAACGCCGCCGAGGCCGCGTCCCGCGCCGCCCATTCCGCCGGGCTCGCCGCCCGCCCGTCCACCACCAGCCGCCGGCTGCGCGCCGCATCGGAATCCAGCAGCTTCTCCCCGGCCAGCCGTGCCAGCGCCACCAGCGGGTTGCGCGCCGCCTCGTGCAGCCAGGAGGCGCCGAGGTCGAGCGGCTCGCCCCCGAACCCCACCGTCCAGGCCCGCCCGCCGACCCGGCCGGAGGCCTCCACCACCGCCACGCGCCGCCCGGCCTCGCGCAGCGCGGCGGCAGCCGCCAGCCCGGCGACGCCGGCGCCGACCACGATCACGTCCAGGGTGTCATTCATTCGGTTTCGGCTCGCGGGAAGGAAGGTTCACAAAGAGACGTAGAGGCGAAGAGAGTATGCCGGCCCGGCCGTGCTTGCGCTTCACCCCTTCTCCACATGCGATTTTCCGGCTTCCTTTGATCGAAACCGGCGGGCGGCGGCCATCAGCCGCCTACTCCTCGCCCTCGGCCCGGCGCACGTCCTCGGCGGTGCGCGGCGCCGGGCGCTGCGGGCCGGCATGCGGGTCGAAGCTCTCGTTCATCACCGCCTCCACCCGGCAATCCTCGCACATCCGCACCACGTCGATCCGCCGCGCCGAGGCGCCCGCGAACATCCAGTGCCGGTCGGCCAGCCTGGCCACGATCCGCTCGATGGAGCTGCGCGTGCCGAACGGCTTGCCGCAGGCGATGCAGGGGAACGGCTCCTCCTGCTTCACGGTGACGGCCGGCGCCGACCAGGCGGCCGGGTCCAGCCGCGGCACGAGGCGGATCACCTTTTCCGGGCAGGTCGCCCGGCACAGCCCGCATTGCACGCAGGCATCCTCAGCGAAGCGCAGGGTCGGCCGGTCCGGGTCGTCGCGCAGCGCCCCGGTCGGGCAGGCGGCGACGCAGGCATGGCAGAGCGTGCAGCCGGCGGCATCGATGTCCAGCCCGCCGAACGGCGCGCCCGCCGGCAGCGCGATCGCCCCCGCGCCCGCTCCGGCCACGCGATGCAGCTCCTTCAGCGCCGTCAGCGTCAGGTGCCGCCCGCCGCCCATCGGCAGGAAGCGCGACGGCCCGGCGATCCCCGGCCCCAGCGCGGCGATCGTCCACAGCACGTCGGGGTCGTCGCTCTCCAGCACCCGGCAGCGGTTCTCGCCCAGGCCCAGCCCGGCCAGCACCGCCTCGGCCAGCGCCACCGTGCGCGCCAGCCCGGCGCCGTCATGCGCCGGCCGTGCGGGGCGCAGGAACACCATCCCGGCCAGCCCATAGGCGAAGCCGGCGGCCACCAGCGCCAGCCCGGCCGACGTCACCTCGTTCAGCCGCAGCGGAATCACATTGGCCGGCAGCCCCCGCCCCAGCCGGGCGGCGGCGTCAATCAGCGCCTGGCCATGCGCCTCGTCGTGCAGCAGCAGCACGCCGTCCCGCCCGCCGGCATCGTTATAGGCCATCATTATCACACGCAGCCGGCGCAGCACCGCCTCGTCCGGCGGCACCGCATAGGTCGCCGCCCCGGTCGGGCACACCGCGGCACAGGCGCCGCAGCCGGCGCATATCGCGGCGTCGATCGCCACATGGTCGCCGGCCGGCGCGATCGCCCCGGCCGGGCACAAATCAAGGCAGCGGGTGCAGCCGGTGCGCCGGTTGCGCTGGTGCGCGCACAGCCCGGCGTCGAACGCCACGTAGCGCGGCTTGTCGAACTCCCCCACCAGCGCCGCCGCCTCGGCGATCAGCCGTTCCACCGTCTCCGGCCGGGCGGGGTCGGCGCGCAGATAGCCCGGCCGGGTGGCGGAGAAAAGCGGCGCGCCGCCCGACACGTCCAGCATGATGTCGCAGCGCGACACCGCGCCCTCGCGCGCCGCCCCCCAGCGCAGCGCCGCGCGGGAAGAGGCGGCGGGGCGGGCATAGTCGTTCACCACCAATTCGAACGCGCCCAGATGCCCGCGCGCGGTGGCGATGCTGCCGCGCAGCACCGGGAAGGCGCCGCTGGCCGGCGGCACCACCTTGCCCGGCCGGCTCAGCAGCACCGTCACGTCCAGCGCCTCGGCCAGCCGCCGGCCGACCTCGACCGCCGCCTCGTCATGGCCGTAGACCAGCGCCACCCCCTCGCTGCGCATCGAGACCAGCGGGGTTTCCGGCATCGGCACCGCGGCGGCGGCCAGCAATGCCGCCATCTTCGGTCCGGCCTGGCCCCCGGCATCCGACCAGCCGGCCGCCTCGCGGATATTGGCGAAGGCCAGCGGCGCGGCGAACCCGGCCTCGTCGGCCACCTCGCGGAACAGCGGCGCCTCCTGGGTGCAGCCCACCGTCACCGGCCGCCCCTCGGCCAGCGCCGCGCGGAAGGCGTCCAGCCGGGTCCGGCACAGATTATCCGACCGCCGCACCTCGCCGCCGCACCGCCGCAGCGCCGCGCCGTCCAGCGCCATGCTGTCCTCGCAGGAGCAGGCGAACACGATCGGGGTGCTGTCGGTCATCTGTCGTCCTTTGCCGCCGCGGCGCCTATACTGGCACAACGCCGCCGCACGGGAGAGAGCATGCTGCGCCTGCCGCCGCCCTACACGGAATTCGCCGCCCCGCAGGGTGACGCGCTCGCCTGCGCGGTCGCGCTGGCGCCGGCGGAGGGGGCCGGCACGCTGGCCTGGCACGCCGGCGGCGGCATGGTCGAATGCGCCGTGGTGCTGGAGCCGCTGGAGGCGCTGGCCACCGCCCGGCTGGTGCTGTTCGCCGGCATGAACGCCCTGGCCGACGCGCTGGCGGCCGAATGCCCGCCGGAAAAGCCGCTGCTGTTCGACTGGCCGGACGCGCTGCGCTTCGATGGCGGGCTGGTCGGCGGCGGCCGCCTGGCCTGGCCGGAGGGCTGCGCCGGCGACCAGGTGCCGGACTGGCTGGTGTTCGCCTTCACCCTGCGCGCCGCCGCCGACCCCGATGCCGCGCCGCCGCCCCCGGCCCTGGCCGAGGAGGGGTTCGAGGATTTCTCCCCGGCGGCGCTGGTGGAGGGCTTCGCCAGCCACCTGATGGTGGCGCTGGACGAATGGGCGACCCTCGGCCCGCCCTCCCAGCCCGCCCGCTGGCGGCGGCGCTGGCCCGGCACGGTGCTGCCGGACACGGCCCACCTGCCGGCCACGCCCACCTGGTTCGACCCCGCCACCGGCCGGCTGCGCGTGGAGATGCCGGCATGACCGTGTGCATGAAGCTGCCGCGCACCCTGCGCCTGGACCCGTCCGACCGCTTCGTGTTCGACCGCGCCGCCGAGCCGGGCGAATGGGCAGTCTCCGGTGCCTTCGTCTTCCACGGCGAGGCGGAGCCGGCCACCCATAAGGCCCGCGTGGCGCTGCGCTCCGGCTTCCTGGGCATCGACAGCCTCGGCTGGTCCACGCTGGTCGAGGTGACCGAGGCCAGCGCCGCCGAATATGCGGCCGCCGAGGCCATGCTGGCGGCACGGCTGCGCACCCACTTCGGCGCCCCCGACGCAGCCGCCGCGCAGGCGGCCGCGCGCGAGGAGCTGGCCTTCGCCGCCAGCCTCTGCGACCTGCCGGCCGGCACCGTGGTCGCCGTGCACCGCCTCTGGTCCGATGGCGGGATCACCGAGCGTTTCCGCACCCTGACCCGCCGTGCCGACCGTGCCGCCCCGGTGTTCGCCCCGGTGTTCGCCCTGGTGGAGAGCGACGAGGCCGCCGAAGCGGTCGATCTGCGCCACCTGCCGGGCGGCGTGCCATGAACGAGTTCTGGGTTTCCTCCGGCCATCTGCTGCTCGATCGCGGGGCGGACGGGCGGCTGCGCCTGACCGACGATTTCCTCCGTCTCTACCTCGCCCGCCCCGAGCTGATGCCGCCGCCGGAGGCGTGCGAGGCCGAGCGCGCGCTGCATGCCCGCCTGATGGCCGCTCCCGCCGCCCCGGTCGCCGAGGCCGGGCTCGCCGCCCTGGCCGACCCGGATGCGCGCGACAACTGGGGCGTGTTCCTGCGCCTGCGCGCCGCCCTCATGGCCGAGCCGAGCCTGGAGGCGGCCTATCTGCGGCTGGTCCGCACCGATGCCGCCGAGGTGCCGCCGCTGGTGTTCGCCCAGTTCACCCACGTCATCCTGCGCAACGCGCTGGACGGCTGCACCGACGCCGCCACCGTGCGCGCCGCCGAGTTGTTCTTCCGCCCGCAGCGCGTCACCCACCACCAGGGCCGCGTGCTGCTGGCCGATGCCGAGGCGATCGAGGGCCACGAGGCGGCCCGCCAGGCCTCGCCGCTGCTGGCCATGCTGGGCGGCCCCGCCGCCGAGGCGCTGGACGTGCTGGGCGAGGCCAACGCCGATACCTACTGGGGCCGCAGCGACGCGCACGACATGGTGCTGGACCTCGCCGCCGCCCGCCCGGCGCTGGCCGCCGCCCTGCGGCTCTGGCTGCGCCACCTGCTCGGCCTGCGCGTGGAGATCGACCCGCTGGAGCGCATCGAAGACCGCGACTGGCGCTGGTTCGTCGGCCTGGACGGCGAGGCGACGCGCATCGGCAACGCGCTGTGGCGCGGCGAGGCGCCGGAGGGCGCCGACCGGCTGCTCGCCCTGTTCCGCCTGATCGCCGAGGACGAGGCGGCGATGCTGCCGCAGGCGCGCGGCCGGCCGGTGTATCTGCTGCTGGCCATGGCGCCGGACCGCACCCTGCGCCTGAAGCCGCACAACCTGCTGGCCGGGCTGCCCCTGATGGAAGTCGCCTGATGGCCACCGAGACCTTCATGGTCGGCGTGGTGGTGGAGCGGCGGGTCGCCGTCTCGCCCTGGATCGAGCATGCCTGGCTGCCGGTGGCGGTGCTGCCCGGCGTGCCCGACCTGCCGCCCTGGTCCAGCCTGGGGCACGAGGGCACCACCGAACGCTTCTATGCCGGGGCGGTCGCCATGGAGCTGCACCGCACCGATACCGCCACCTACCGCGACAACCTGGCCAGCGGCACGCCGCGCATGTGGATCGCCTGCCGCCCCGCCGAGGACGCGCCGCTGGCCATCCGCTTCGTCACCCCCGACCCGGCCGAGGGCGAGGCCTATACCGAGGCCGGCGACGACATCGTGGAGGCGGTGCCGATGCCCTCCGAAATCGCCGCCCTGCTGGCCGCCTTCATCGCGGCGCACCATGTGGAGCGCCCCTTCCTCAAGCGCCAGCGCGACCGCGCCGGCCCCGCCGGCCCGCACCGCCGCCCGGCCCTGGAGGACGACGAATGACCGCCGGGGAGCGCGAGGGCTTCGCCCGCCGCTGGGCGCGCCTAAAGCAGGGCGGGCAGGGCAGGGCGGTCGTGCCCGCGCCGGCCGAGCCGCCCACGCCCGCCGAGCCGCCCACGCCCGCCGAGCCGATGGAGGAACCGCCACCGGCCGAGACCATCCCGTTGCAGGACATCGCCCTGTGGCTCGGCCGCCGGGTGCCGGAAGCGTGGAAAACCGCCGCCCTGCGCCGCCTGTGGATGGCCGACCCGGCGATCCGCGACTTCGTCGGGCTGGCGGACTACGCCTGGGACTGGAACACCCCGGGCGGCATGCCGGGCTATGGCAGGCTGGACGCGCTGGACAACGTGGCGAAGCTGCTGGAACGCGCCATCGGCGCCCCCGAGCCGCCCGCACCCCCACCGCCCGCACCCCCACCGCCCGCGCCCGCGCAGGCAAGCCTCCCGCCGCCGGCCCCGGCCATGCCGCCGCCAGACGCCGCCCCGGCTCCCCCGCCAACGCCGGCCGCCGTTGCCGCACCACCGCCACGCCGGCGCGGCGGCGGCGCCACGCCGGCCTGATCCGGCTGCCCACGGCCCTTGTGCAACGGTGCATAAGATATTCTTATGGGTCGTCGAACCGGGCTGCCGCCGGACTGCGGCGCGGTCCAACCAGGGGCGAACATGCGCGAAAGCGGGCTGGACACGGCAATCCAGGCGGCCGGCGGGGTCAGCGCCCTGGCGCGGCGCATCGGCGTCTCCCAGCCCGCCATCTCCGGCTGGAAGCGCATCCCGCCCGACCGCGTGCTGGCCGTGGAGGCCGCCACCGGCATCCCCCGCACCCTGCTGCGCCCCGACCTGTACCGCGAGGCCGCGCCACAGCCGCGCCCTGATCTGGACGAGGTCTCCGCCGCCCGCGCCGACATCTACGCCCTGCTGGCCGCCCTGCTGTGGCGCGCGCCCGATGCCGCCCTGCTCGGCCAGCTCGCCGCCACTCCCGACCCGGCTGGCGCTGGCGACCTCGCCGCCGCCCGTGCCGCGCTGGCGCGGGCCGCCGCCGCCACCACCGCCGAGGCCGCCGCCCGCGAGCATTTCGACCTGCTGATCGGCGTCGGCGGCGGCGAATTATTCCCCTATGCCAGCTACTATCTCACCGGCTTCCTGCACGAACGCCCGCTGGCCGAGCTGCGCGCCGACCTGCACCGCCTCGGCCTGGTGCGCGCCGAGGGGCTGGCCGAGCCGGAGGACCACATCGCCTTCGTCTGCGAGGTGATGGCCACGCTGATCCACGGCGGCGCCGGCACGCCTGAGATCGACGACGCGGTCTTCTTCGCCCGCCACCTGCGACCCTGGGCGCGCGCCGCCTTCCGCGACATGGAACGCTGCGAGGCGGCGACGTTCTACCGCGCCGTCGGCACGCTCGGCCGGGTGGTGATGGAAATCGAGACGGCGGCCTTCGAGCTGCCACAATGACACCGGAGGCACAGCCCATGGCCGACCAGGAAAAACCGCAAAAACAACCGGTCCGCCGCCGTTTCATGGCGCTGATGGGCATCGGCGGCGCGGTCGCGGCAACCGCCCTGGCCAGCCGCGCGGCGCCGGCCGAGGCGATGACCCCGCCGGCGGGCAAGGGCGGCTCGCACTACAGGGACAGCGCCCACGTGAAGCAGTACTACGCCGTCAACCGCTACTGACGCCCAGGGGAACGCCCGCATGCTGATCAAGCGCAAGGACGCCCAGGTCCAGAAGACCCGCCTGCAATCGGTGCTGGGCGACCTGTCCTCCGGCGTGCTCGACCGCCGCGCCTTCCTGCGCCGCGCCGGCTTCACCGCCGGCGCCGCCGGCCTCGCCGCCGTCAGCCTGGGCGCCGTCCGCCGCGCCGAGGCGGAGGCGATCGACCCGAAGCTGCCGGTGAAGCAGGTGAAGAACATCTGCACCCATTGCTCGGTCGGCTGCACGGTGATCGCCGAGGTGCAGAACGACGTGTGGGTGCGCCAGGAACCGGCCTTCGACAGCCCGATCAACCGCGGCAGCCACTGCGCCAAGGGCGCCTCGGTGCGCGAACTGGTGAAGGGCACGCGCCGCCTGCGCAGCCCGATGAAGCTGGTGGACGGGCAGTGGCAGAAGCTCAACTGGGCCACGGCGATCGACGAAATCGGCGCGAAACTGCTCGATATCCGGGAAAAATCCGGGCCTGACAGCGTGTTTTGGCTCGGCAGCGCCAAGTTTTCCAACGAGGGCTCGTATCTCTACCGCAAGTTCGCCGCCCTGTGGGGCACCAACACGGTGGACCACCAGGCGCGCATCTGCCACTCCACCACGGTCGCGGGTGTCGCCAACACCTGGGGCTATGGCGCGATGACCAACAGCTACAACGACATCCGGCGCAGCAAGACCATGGTCATCATGGGCGGCAACCCGGCCGAGGCGCATCCGGTGTCGTTGCAGCACCTGTTGATCGCCAAGGAGGTCAACCGCGCCAACATGGTGGTGATCGACCCGCGCTTCACCCGCACCGCCGCCCACGCCACCGACTACATCCGCATCCGCCCCGGCACCGATATCCCGATCATCTGGGGCATCCTGTGGCACGTGTTCCAGAACAAGTGGGAAGACACTGAATTCATTGCCCAGCGCGTGTTCGGCATGGACGATGTCCGCAAGGAGGTCGCCAAATGGACGCCCGATGAGGTGGAGCGGGTGACCGGCGTGCCCGGCGAGCAGCTGAAGCGCGTCGCCGACATGATGGCCCACCAGAAGCCGGCGACGCTGATCTGGTGCATGGGCGCCACCCAGAAGACCGTCGGCACCGCCAATGTGCGCGCCTACTGCATCCTGCTGCTGGCCACCGGCAATGTCGGCCAGTTCGGCGCCGGCGCCAACATCTTCCGCGGCCATTGCAACGTGCAGGGCGCCACCGACCTCGGGCTCGATGTCACCTCCCTGCCGCTCTATTACGGGCTGGCGGAGGGCGCCTGGAAGCACTGGGCGAGGGTGTGGGAGATCGACTACGCGTGGCTGCTCTCGCGTTTCGACAGCAAGGCGATGATGGAGGCGCCGGGCATCCCCTCCACCCGCTGGTTCGACGCGGTGACCTTCCCCAAGGACCAGGTGGCGCAGCGCGACAACGTGCGCGCCATGGTGGTGTTCGGCCATGGCGGCAACACCGTGACGCGCATGCCGGAGATGGTGAAGGGGCTGGAGAAGCTCGACCTTCTGGTGGTGGCCGACCCGCACCCCACCACCTTCGCCGCCGTCTCCAACCGCCGCAACGGCACCTACCTGCTGCCCATCTGCACCCAGTTCGAAACCTCGGGCAGCCGCACCGCCTCCAACCGCTCGCTGCAATGGGGCGCCCAGGTGGTCAAGCCGATCTGGGAGAGCAAGGACGACTACGAGGCGATGTACCTGCTGGCCGAGCGCCTCGGCTTCGCGGATAAATTGTGCAAGAACATAAAGGTAGATGGCAAACATCCGTCGCCGGAGGACATCCTGCGCGAGATCAACCGCGGCGGCTGGTCCACCGGCTATACCGGCCAGTCGCCGGAGCGGCTGAAGGCGCATATGGAGAACCAGGCCAGCTTCGACATCGTCACCCTGCGCGCCGGCGACGGCCCGGTGAAGGGCGACTACTACGGCCTGCCCTGGCCGTGCTGGGGCACGCCGGAGCTGAAGCACCCGGGCACCCACACGCTGTACAACACCAACCTGCACGTGAAGGATGGCGGCGGCACCTTCCGCGCCCGCTTCGGCGTGGAATACAAGGGCGCCACCTTGCTGGCCGAGGGCTCGTATTCGCTCGGTTCGGAGATCAAGGACGGCTATCCCGAATTCACCCTGGGCGTGCTCAAAAAGCTGGGCTGGGACGGCGACCTGACCGCGGCCGAGCGCGCCACCATCGAGGCGATCGGCGGCAACGCGCCCGATGGCGTGTCCTGGTCCACCGACCTCTCGGGCGGCATCCAGCGCGTCTGCATCGCTCACGGCGTGATGCCCTACGGCAACGGCAAGGCGCGCGCCAATGCCTGGAACCTGCCCGACCCGGTGCCGGTGCACCGCGAGCCGATCTACTCCCCGCGCCCCGACCTGGTGGCGAAATACCCGACCCTGCCGGACTTCAAGGCGTTCCGCCTGGCCAATATCGGCGCCACCGTGCAGAAAAGCGCGGTCGATCGCGGCATCGCCAAGCAGTTCCCGATCGTGCTCACCTCCGGCCGGCTGGTGGAATACGAGGGCGGCGGCGAGGAAACCCGGTCCAACCCGTGGCTGGCCGAGTTGCAGCAGGAGATGTTCGTCGAGGTCAACACCGCGGACGCCGCCGCGCGCGGCATCGCCGACGGCGCCTGGGTGTGGGTGACCGGCGCCGAATCCGGCAGCAAGGCCAAGGTGAAGGCCCTGGTCACCGACCGCGTCGGCCCCGGCGTGGCCTTCATGCCGTTCCACTTCGCCGGCTGGTTCCAGGGCGTGGACCAGCGCGACAAATACCCCAAGGGCGCCGACCCCTACGTGCTGGGCGAGAGCGTCAACACGCTGACCACCTATGGCTACGACCCGGTGACCTACATGCAGGAAGCCAAGGTCACGCTCTGCCAGATCGCGAAGGCGTAAGCCCATGGCCCGTATGAAGTTCCTGTGCGACGCCGACCGCTGCATCGAGTGCAACGCCTGCGTCACCGCCTGCAAGAACGCCAACGAGGTGCCCTGGGGCATCAACCGCCGCCGGGTGGTGACCATCAACGACGGCAGGCCCGGCGAGCGCAGCGTGTCGATGGCCTGCATGCACTGCACCGATGCGCCCTGCGCCGCGGTCTGCCCGGTGGACTGCTTCTACACCACGGCGGACGGGGTGGTGCTGCATTCCAAGGAGCTGTGCATCGGCTGCGGCTACTGCTTCTACGCCTGCCCGTTCGGCGCGCCGCAATACCCGCGCGTGTCCAATTTCGGCAGCCGCGGCAAGATGGACAAATGCACCTACTGCTCCGGCGGGCCGGAGGGGGCGGATGGCAGCGCCGCCGAATACGCCACATACGGCGCCAACCGCATGGCGGAGGGCAAGCTGCCGCTGTGCGCCGAGATGTGCTCCACCAAGTCGCTGCTGGCCGGCGACGGCGAGATCATCGCCCAGATCTACCGCGAGCGCGTCACCAAGCGCGGCTACGGCTCCGGCGCCTGGGGCTGGAAGACCGCCTATCAGGAGACCGTCGATGTGTAAGCGCCTCCTGGCCGGCGTGTTGCTGGCCGCGACCCTGGCCATTGGGGTCGCCAGCGCCCAGCCGGCCCCGACCACCCCGGTAAGCGGCTTCAACCCGACCACCTCGGCGAGCAGCGAGCAGAAGCTGCTCGGCACGCTGAAGCAGATCGACGGCCGCATCACCATCCCCGACCGCAAGGCGGCCGTGCTGGAGCAGCCGGCCGGGCGGGACTGGCGCGATTTCCAGCGCGGCACCATCCCGAAGCTGGCGGCGGTGGCTGTGCTGGGCATGCTGGTGGTGCTGATCGCCTTCTATGCCCTGCGCGGCCGCATCGCCATCGAGGGCGGGCCGTCCGGCCGGCTGATCGAGCGGTTCGGCGCCTTCGAGCGGTTCGTGCACTGGATGACCGCCAGTTCCTGGGTGGTGCTGGCGCTGACCGGGCTGAACGTGGCGGTGGGGCGGCATATCCTGCCGGGGCTGATCGGCGAGCACGCCTTCGCCGAGCTCAGCGACATCGGCAAGCTGGCGCATAACTATCTGGGCTTTCCGTTCGCGCTCGGCGTGCTGCTGATGCTGTTCATATGGGTTCGCCACAACATCCCGAATGGCGTTGATATTACGTGGTTTCGCCAGGGTGGCGGGCTGGTGGGGCGGGCGCATCCCTCGGCCGGCAAGTTCAATGGCGGCCAGAAGGCGGTGTTCTGGATCGTGGTGCTGGGCGGCGGGCTGATCGCGGCCAGCGGTTTCGTGCTGCTGTTTCCGTTCTACATCACCGACATCGCCGGGATGCAGACCGCGCAGATGGTGCATGGCGTGCTGGCGCTGCTGATGATCGCGGCGATGCTCGGGCACATCTATATCGGCACTGTCGGCATGGAGGGCGCGTTCGAGGCGATGGGCAACGGCCAGGTGGACGAAAAATGGGCCCGCGCGCACCACGATTTGTGGGTCGCCGAGCTAGAAGCCAGGAAAGGCGCCGCCGAGTAGCCCCGACCAAACAAACAAAGTTTTTTTACTTCTTTGTTTTCAAACAAAGAAGACCTGTTCTTTCTTGAAAAAAACCAAAAAACTTTTATTCGTCTAATAGTTCCTTGCGGAAGAACACCCGGTCGAACCCGTCCTGCTGCCCGCGTCCGGTCTCGGTCCAGCCGCTGCGGCCATACAGCGCGATGTTCTCGGTCATCAGCGCATGGGTATACAGCCGCAGTTCCGTGAGCCCCCGCGCGCGGGCGGCCGCCTCGGTGAAGCACAGCAGCGCCCGGCCGATGCCCAGGCCCTGGGCGGCCGGGTCAACGGCGATGTTGTCCAGCAGCAGGTGGCCCTCGCGTGGCAGCAGCACCGCCAGCCCGGCGACCGGCGCCCCCACCACCCACACGGCGCGCGCCGCGATCAGGGCGGCGTAATCGTCCAGCATCGGGCCGGGCGGCTTGCCGATGCGCGGGATATAGGGCGCGTAGGCCGCGCGGACGATCCGCTCGACGGCGGGCCGGTCGGCCGGGCCGGCCTGACGGACCGCCGGCTCAGCCAAGCCGCACGCTGCCCGCGGTGAAGGCGGTGGCGGCGGAAAGCTGGAACTGCTGCAGAACGGCGGCGGCGCCGCCGGCGACGACGAGGCAGGCAATCACGGCGACGACGAAGGACCTCATGGCGCGCACTCCCTGACCTCCCCTGATTAAGGGCGGCGCTGCCCGGCCGCAAGACCTTCCCTCCGGCCGGGGCTTGCGCCACCATCGCCCGGCAACAAAGGGGGAATGCGCCATGTGGGAAGCCAGCGAACGATATCCGGACCCGAACGTGGTGGTGATGGACCCGGCCTTCGCCAAATACCGCCTGCCGCTGGCCTCGGTGGAGCGGCTGGCCACCGGCTGCCGCTGGTCGGAGGGGCCGGTGTGGTTCGGCGACGCCCGCTGCGTGCTGTGGAGCGACATCCCCAACAACCGCATCCTGCGCTGGGACGAGGAGACCGGCGCCACCACGGTGTTCCGCAAGCCCTCCAACAACGCCAACGGCAACACCCGCGACCGCCAGGGGAGGCTGGTCACCTGCGAGCATGACAGCCGCCGGGTGACCCGCACGGAATACGACGGGTCCATAACTGTCATGGCGGATAATCATAACGGCAAGAAGCTGAATTCGCCGAACGACGTGGTGGTCAAGTCCGACGGCTCGATCTGGTTCACCGACCCGCCCTTTGGAATCCTTGGCTATTACGAGGGCCACAAGGCGGATTCCGAGCTGGCCCCGGCGGTCTGGCGGATCGACGGGCAGACGGGCGCGCTCAGCATGGTGGCCGACGACATCCCCGGCCCGAACGGCCTGGCATTCTCGCCGGACGAAAAGCTGCTCTACGTCGTCGCCTCCCGCGCCGAGCCGCGCGACATCCGCGCCTATGACGTGGTGGACGGCGCGAAACTGGCCAATCCGCGCATCGTGGTGCACAGCGAGGGCGGCACACCGGACGGGTTCCGGGTGGATGTGGACGGCAATCTGTGGTGCGGCTGGGGGATGGGCGACCCGGAACTGGACGGGGTGCGGGTGTTCACCGCGCAGGGCCAGCCGATCGGCCATATCCGCCTGCCGGAGCGCGCCGCCAATCTGTGCTTCGGCGGGCTGCACCGCAACCGGCTGTTCATGGCGGCCAGCCACGGGCTGTATGCGCTGTATGTGAACACCCAGGGCGTGGCGGGGGGCTGAGGCCCGATGTTCCAGCCGCCGGAGACATTCTGCGGCCTGCCGCCCGGCCCGCCGGGGGCCGGCAGCCGGGTGGCGGTGCTGGGGGTGCCGTATGATTGCGGCATCCACCCGTTCCGCGTCGGCTCGCGCGAGGCGCCGGTGTTCGTCCGCCGCGCCTCCCGCCTGCTGCGGCGCCACCATGCCAGCCTGGGCGATTTCGACGTGGCGGCGCGGCTGGGCGCGGTCGATTGCGGCGACGTGGCGCTGGTGGCCGGCCGCCCCACGCTCGCCTTCCCGGCGATCGAGGCGGCGGCGGGCGTGCTGCTGGATGCCGGCTGCGTGCCGCTGGCGATCTGCGGCGACGGCTCCGGCTCGCTGCCGCTGATGCGCGCGGCGGGGCGGCGGCATCCCGGCCTGGTGGCGCTGCATATCGACAGCCATACCGACGCCTACGAGCCGGGGGAGGAGGACCCGCTGGACCCCTCCACCCAGTTCACCCATGCCGCCGCCGAGGGCATCATCGATGTCGCCCGCTCCTGGCATGTCGGCATTCGCGGCTTCACGGCGGTGCCGGGGGTGGTGGCGCGCACCCGCGCGCTGGGCTACGGCGTGGTGACCACCGAGGACCTGCTGCGCCGCGGCTTCGCGCAGACCATGGCCGAGTTCCGTGACCAGGCGGCAGGGCGGCCGGTGTATCTGTGCTGGGACATGGACATCTTCGACCCCGCGGTGGCGCCGGGCGTGTGCACGCCGACCTGGGGCGGGCTGAGCGCGCGCGAGGGCATCGAGCTGATGCGCTGCCTGTCCGGGCTGGACATCGTGGCGATCGACTTCAACACGGTCAGCCCGGCCCAGGACAGCAACGAGCAGGCGGCCTTCCTGTGCGGCCACATGATGCTGGAGGCGATGCTGCTGCTGTGCCGGCAATTCGGGCTGGACCGGTGACGCGCCGGGGCGCCTGAAGGAAGGCAGGTTCACAAAGAGGCGGAGAGGCGAAGAGAAGGCATGATTCAAATCGCTTCGCCTCTCCGCCTCCTTGTGAATCCTTCCCTGCTTCCTCAGGCCGCGAGCCCGCGTAACGCCGTGGCGAGCGCCGCGATCGCGCCCGGCCAGTCGCCGTAGGATGGCTGGCGGAACTGGCGCAGCGTGGGGTACCAGGGGCTGTCGGACCGCCCCAGCAGCCAGCGCCACTCGCTGTCGAAGCGGTTGAGCAGCCAGACCGGCCGGCCCAGAGCGCCGGCCAGATGGGCGACGGCGGTATCGACGCTGACGACCAGGTCCAGCCCGGCCACCAGGGCGGCGGTGTCGGCGAAATCGTCCAGCTCGGCGGTCCAGTCGTGCAGCGCCAGGCCCGGCGGCGGCGGCTCGGCGCCGGCCCGGCCTTTCTGGAGCGAGACGAAGCTGACCCCCGGCACCGCGCCCAGCCCGGCCAGGGCGGCCAGCGGCAGCGAGCGGCGGCGGTCGATCGGGTTGGCGCGGATATCGGCCAGGGCGGCGTTGCCGGCCCAGGCGAGTCCCACCTTGCGGCCGGGCAGGGCGGCCAGCCGCGCCCGCCAGGCCGCCGCCGCCGCCGGATCGGGGTGCAGATAGGGCACGCCGGCCGGGATGCCGCCCAGCCGCAGGCCGAGCGCGTGCGGCAGGCTCAGCAGCGGGCATTCACGGTCGAACGGCGGCAGCTTCGCGCCGGCTTCCACCACCTCCGCCACGCCCGCCAGCGTGCCCAGCAGCCGGCGCAGCGGCGGCGGCGCCTCCAGCACTACCCGCGCCTGCCGCGCCACCAGTGGGGCGAAGCGGCAGAATTGCAGCGTGTCGCCAAGCCCCTGCTCGGCATGCAGCAGCACGGTGCCGCCGGGCGGGGCGGCGCGGTCCCAGCGCGGCTGCGTGAAGGCGCGGCGGAGGCGGGCGCCGGCGGCGGTGCGCCAGCGCCATTCGTATTCCCGCCAGCCCTCGCGGTACTGCCCGTCCAGCAGCAGCGTCTCGGCCAGTCCCAGATGCGCGTCGGCCAGGGCGGGGTTCAGCGCCACGGCGCGGCGCTGGCAGGCGATCGCCTCGCGCGCCCGGTGCAGCCGGGCCAGCACCAGGCCCTGGTTGACCGCCACGAAGGGGTCTGCCGGATCCAGCCGCGCGGCGATGGCCAGGCTGTCCAGCGCCGCCTCCAGCCGGCCGCGCGCGGTCAGCGTGGTGCCCAGCGCGTTGTGCGCCGCCGCCAGCCCGGGCCGCAGCGCCACCGCCCGGCGCAAGGCCGCCTCGGCCGATTCCAGCCGGTCCATCGCTTTCAGCGCGATGCCCCGGTTGGCCCAGGCCTCGGCGTAGTCCGGCCGGGCGGCGAGCGCGGCGTCGTAGGCGGCCAGCGCCGCCTCGCCCGACCCGAGCAGGTTGCCCAGGTTGTTGTGCGCCTCGGCCAGCCCCGGGTCCCGCGCGGCGGCACGGCGATACAGCCCGATCGCGGCCTCGCGGCGGCCGGCGGCGGCGGCGGTGACCGCCTGGTTGTACAGCGCCACGGCATCGCCCTCCGCCGCGCGCGCCGCCAGCGCCGTGGCCAAGGCGGCGACCGGGGTGGCCCAGTCGCCCGGCGCGGGCTGGCGGAACTGGCGCAGCGTGGGGTACCAGGGGCTGTCCTCGCGCCCGTGCAGCCAGCGCCAGTCGGTGTCGAAGCGGTTCAGCAGCCAGACCGGGCGGCCGAGCGCGCCGGCCAGATGCGCCACCGAGGTATCGACGCTGACCACCAGGTCCAGCCCGGCCATCAGCGCCGCCGTATCGGCGAAATCATGCAGTTCGGCGGTCCAGTCGTGCAGCGCCAGGCCGGGCGGCGGCGGCTGGCGGCCGGGCGGGCCCTTTTGCAGCGAGACGAAGCAGACGCCGGCCACCCCGGCCAGCGGCGCCAGTTGCGCCAGCGCCAGCGAGCGCCGGCGGTCGGCCTGGTCGGTGGCGCCGCGCCCGCCCAGCGCCGGGTTGCCGGCCCATGTCAGCCCCACCTTCAGCCCCGGCAGGGCGGCCAGCCGTGCCTGCCACGCGGCGGCGGCGGCCGGGTCGGCGCGCAGATAGGGCACCGGGCTCGGCAGCGCCTCCAGCGTGACGCCGAGCCGGTGCGGCAGGCCGAGCAGCGAGCAGGCGGCCTCGAAGCCCGGCAGGTCGTCGCCGCGCGGCACCACGCGGGTGACCCCCGGCAGGGTCTGCAACAGCCGCACCAGGGCGCGCGGCGCCTCCAGCACCACCGGCCGGCGCCGGGCGGTGAGTGCCACGAAGCGGGCGAATTGCAGCGTGTCGCCCAGCCCCTGCTGGGTATAGACCACCAGTGTGCCGTCGCCTTCGGTGCCGTCCCAGGCCGGTGCGCTCTCCAGCCGCCGCTCGGCGATGCCGTGGCTGGTGCGGCCCCACCATTCCATCTCCGCCCAGCCCTCGGCGTAGCGCCCGTCCAGCAGCAGGGCGAGGGCGAGGCTGTAATGCGCGTCGGCGTAATCGGGATGCAGGGCGATGGCGCGGCGATAGCTGGCGATCGCCTCGGCCGGGTCGAAGGCGGCCACCGCCGAGCCGAGATTGACCAGCGCGGTCACGTAGTCGGGCCGCAATGCAAGGGCGCGGCGGTGGCAGGCGATCGCCTCGTCCCAGGCGTCGGCCGCCAGCAGGGCGCAGCCCAGGTTGGTGTGGATGTCGGCGGCTTCGGGCGTGCGCGCCAGCGCCGCGCGATAGGTGTCGATCGCCGCGGGAATGTCGCCCTGCGCCTGCAAGGCGATCGCCAGGTTGTTCAGCGCCGGCGCATCGCCGGGCCGGGCGGCCAGCACGGCGCGGAAGCAGGCGGCGGCGCCGGCATGGTCGCGGCGGCCGACCAGTTGCTGGCCCAGGGCGAACTGCGCGTCGGCCAGGGCCGGGTCGGCGGCCAGCGCGGCGCGGTAGGCGGCGATGGCGCCGGGCGCCTGCCCGGCGGCGGCCAGCGCGTCGCCCAGGCGGAACTGCGCCAGCGCGAAGCCCGGCTGCGCCGCCACCGCGCGCCGGAGCAGCCCGGTCGCCTCGGCCAGCGCCTCCGCCCGCTGGCCGAGCTGGCCGAGGCGGACCAGCGCCAGCAGGTACAGCGCGTCCGCCTGCGCCGGCCGGCGGGCCAGCACGCGGGCGTAGCAGGCGGCGGCATCGCCGTCGCGGCCGGCGCGGTGGGCGGTCAGGCCGCGCTGCAGCAGGGCGGCGATATCCGGCATGGCCGCGCTCATCGGGCGGACGAGGGATGGTGGCACTCGATGCGTGCGCCCATCGGCGTACCCCGTGCTGTGTGCGGACGGGCCAAGCCTAGAACAGCTTCAGCCGGGCTGGGAATGGCCCGTCTGCGGCGGCGGCGAACGCGAAAAGGCCAGGGCGGGGGGCCCTGGCCTTGCCGGTATCAGCCTCGTTGGATCAGCCGCGAGGGGGCGTCGGCATTCCGCCCGGACCCATTCCCCTGGGGCCATGCATCCCCTCGGGGCCGTGCATGCCCTTCGGGCCATGCTCGCCGCGCCAGCCGCCCGGATGCGGGCCGCGCACCGCGGTCAGATGGGTGGCGTCCGGCCCGATCTCGCGGGCGGCGACCACCTTGCCCAGCGCCCCGGCATAGCCCGAGCCGCGCACGAACACGGTCTTGCCGACCGCCAGCGCATCGGCCATGCGGGTGGCTTCCGGCGGCGGCAGGCGGACGATGGTACCGTCGGCCAGCAGCACGCCATTGACCTCGCCGCGCGGCGCATGCAGCACTTCCTTCACCACGCCGGTGGCCTCGATGGCCTCGCCGGGGCCGCGCATCGGGCGATGGCCGCCGGCCTGCACGGTGGCGCCGCTGGCGTCGTTGGTGATCGACATCGCCATCACCATCGGCAGCGCCTTGGCCTTCAGCCCGTGGATGGTGACCGCGTCGCCCGGCTTCACCGCGAAGACAAGCTGGGTGGAGGCGAAGGGCGGGAAATGCACTTCGGTGCCGTCGTCCAGGATCAGGCCGTCCACATCGCCGCGCGGGGTCAGCGAATACTGCGCGACCTTGCCCTTGATGGTGGGAAGCTGGGCGGCATCATAGACCGGCGCCCGCTCGGCCATCGCGGTGGCGGCGCCGAACAGCACCGGGCCGCTGACGAGCAGACTGGCGACGAGCAGGGCGGATTTCATCGATGACATGGTCTTCTCCGTTGGTGTCGGCCCGGATCGGGGCCTCACCGGAGTAAAAGCAAGCGCCGTGCCAGAGATCAGCTCATTGATATAACACGATTTACTTTGCAGGGTCAGGGGGCGCGGCGTCCGGGTTCCCGACGGCGCCCGTCCGGTTTTCGGACACCGCCAGCCCGTAGCGCCGCAGCTTTTCATACAGAAGCTGGCGATGGATGCCGAGCAGCCGCGCCGCCTCCGCCCGGTTGCCGCCGGCCTCGGCCAGGGCACGGCGCAGCATTGCCGTCTCCAGCCGCGCCACCGCGCCGGGCAGGTCGCCGGCCAGCCAGTCGGTCACCGTGGCCGTGCCCTGGAGGGGGGCGGGGGCCTGGCCGCCATCCAGGAAATCCAGGTCGGCGGCCGCGATCATGCTGTGGCGGGCGAGGGCGGCCACCCGCTCCATGGCGTTGCGCAGCTCGCGCACATTGCCTGGCCAGGGATGCGCCAGCAGCCGTGCCGCCGCCTCGGCCGAGAGCGCGCGCCGGCCGCCGGCCAGCGCCAGGAAATGCTCGGCCAGGGGCACGATGTCGGCCAGCCGCTCGCGCAGCGGCGGCAGGCGCAGCGGCACCACGCCCAGCCGCCAGAACAGGTCCTCGCGGAACCGCCCCTCGGCGACGGCGGCGCGCAGGTCGCGATGGGTGGCCGAGAGGATGCGCACGTCCACCGCCACCGGCTTGCCGCCCACCGGCGCCACCACCCGGTCCTGCAGCACGCGCAGCAGCTTGGCCTGCATGGCCAGGTCCATGTCGCCGATCTCGTCGAGGAACAGCGTGCCGCCATCGGCCTCGCGAAAGCTGCCCAGCCGGTCGGCCACCGCGCCGGTGAAGGCGCCGCGGGCATGGCCGAACAACTGGCTCTCCAGCAGCCCGGCCGGGATGGCCGCGCAGTTCACCGCCACGAACGGGCGGGCGGCGCGGCGGCCGTGGCGGTGGATGGCGCGGGCCACCACCTCCTTGCCGCTGCCGGTCTCGCCGGTGATCAGCACGCTGGCCTCGCTGTCGGCCAGCATGCCGATCGCCTTCTGCACCTCGCGCATCGCCGCCGAGCCGCCGATCACCTCGTCGGGGTCGGCCTCGGGCGGCGCCGGCGGGGCGGCGGCGGTCTCCGGTGCCGGCAGCATGCGCGCGATCACCGCGGCCAGCTCGGCCCGGCCGATCGGCTTGGTGAGGTGATCGACCGCGCCCAGCCGCATCGCCTCGATGGTGTTGGCGGCGGTGGCGACCGCCGTCAGCACCGCCACCGGCGGCATCGGGGCCGTGCCCGCGGTTGCGGCGGCGCGCAGGCGGCGCAGCACCTCCATGCCGTCCAGCCCGGGCATGCGCAGGTCCAGCAGCACCGCGTCCACCCCGCCGGCGGCCAGCCGGTCCAGCCCGCCCTGGCCGTCTCCGGCCTGCAACGGCGTGTGGCCGAGGTCGGCGATGGTCTCGGCCAGCCCTTCGCGCAGGGCCGCGTCGTCGTCGATGATCAGGATGCGGGGCATGCGGGGGCGATCGGCAGGTCCAGGGTGAAGATGGTGGGTGCCGCCGGGCTGGTCAGCGACAGGCTGCCGCCCTGGGCCTGCGCCATCTCGCGGGCGATCGCCAGGCCCAGACCGGTGCCCTCGGCATGGCCGGTCACGAACGGCTCGAACAGATGCGCCCGCAGCGCCTCGGGCACGCCGGGGCCGTGGTCGATCACCTGGATGCGCAGCCGGTCGCCCGCGCGTTCGGCGCGCAGCGTCACGCGGCTGCCGGGCGGGGCGTGGCGCAGGGCGTTCTGCACCAGGTTGTCCAGCGCCCGGCGGAGCAGCGTCGAATCGACCACCACCTCCGACTCGGGCGAGTCGACATCGAGTCCCACCCGAGTCGCCGAGTCGGCATGCTCGGCCGCGCAGGCCCGCAGCAGGGCGGCGATGTTGGCCGGCGCCGGCGCCGGCTCGCGCGCGCGGGTCATGTCCAGCAGCTCGGCGATCAGCCGGTCCAGCCGGGCGATCTGGCCGAGTATCGCCTCCAGCGCCACCCGCCCGCGCGCGGCGTCGCCGGCCAGCGCGTTCTCGGCGCGCAGCCGCATGGCGGCGATCGGGTTGCGGATCTCGTGCGCCACCCCGGCGGCGACCCGCCCCAGCGCGGCCAGCCGTTCGGCGGCGGCCACGCGGGCCGACAGCGCCGCCGAGCGCGCCTGCGCCTGCGCCAGCCGCGCCCCGGCCCGGTTCAGCGCCGCCACGATGCGGTCCAGGTCGCGCTCGCCGGTCAGCTCCACATGCGGCAGCGTTCCGGCCTCGTAGCCGGCCAGCGCCGCTTCGATGGCGTGGATGCGCCGCGTGTAGGTGGCGATCACCACGGTCAGCCACAGGCTGGTCAGCAGCACCAGCGCCAGCAGCACGCCGACGCCCAGGCGCAATTCGCCATAGCCGGGCGCGCTGGGCACGCGCGTCAGCGTCCAGCCCACCAGGCCCTGGATCGGCCCGGAGAGCGGGCAGGCGCGCAGCAGCACCGTGGTGCCGCCCGAGGCGATCGACCGGCTGGCCGCTTGGTCGTCGCGCGCCACCTCGGCCGCCAGGGTGGCGATCGCCGCCTGCCACGCCGCGTCGGGTGCGGCGGCATCGGGAGCCCCCGGCTGCGGCGGCGCGATGGTGCCGGCATCCCGCTGCCACATCCCGCCATCGATGCCCGCCAGCGGCGCCAGCGCCGAGGTCACCACCGCCGCCAGGTCGCGCCGCAGCCCGGCGTCCACGCCGCCCGAGGGTGCGCCCGGCTGCGGCCCGGCCCAGCCGGTGGCGAAATAGGCGTAGCGGTCGCCGATGGCGTCGCAGGCCTGCGACAGCGCCGCCTCCGCCCGGCTGGTCTCGGCGCTGCTGGATTGCCGGTAGAGCTGCACCAGCAGCAGCCCCACCGCCACCGAGGCCGCCAGCGACAGCGCCCACAGCACGAGCAGCCGGGAGCGGAGGGAGCGCACCGGCCGGATGCTCAGCCGGCCGGCTTCCCGGAACGGGTGGGCTTCTCGACCAGGGAGAAGCAGTCCAGCTCCGCCGCCTTGCCCCAGGAGATCACGTGCTGGTTCAGCACCGTCAGCCCCTCGGCGCGCGCATAGGCGGCGAACAGGTCGGATGACATGAAGTTGCGGGCATGCGGCGCGCGCAACCACTCCTCGCCGCCGGTGTGGTTGGAATGATGCAGGAAAGCGCGCCCGCCCGGCACCAGCACCCGCTGGGCGTCGCGCAGATAGGCGCGCACCACGTGGCGGTCGAAATGCACCATGGCGTCGAAGCAGTAGATCAGCGTCTGGCTGGCATCCTCCAGCGGCCGCAGGTCGTAGCCGCTGCCGACATGGCAGGTCACGTGCGGCCGGCCGGCGAAGCGGGCGCGGCAGATCTCGATATTGCCCGGCTGGATGTCGATGATGGTCAGCCGCGTGGCCAGATCGGCCAGCTTGGTGCTGTTGCGCCCGTGCCCGGCCGCCAGGTCCACGGTGGCGGTGAAGTCGCAGCCGGCGATGAAGGGCTGGATGGCCGTCGCCCAGGCGCGGTCCATGTCGTCCTCCGCCCGCCGGTAATACGGATGGGTCGGCACCCAGATGTCACCGACATGGGCGACCAGCGCTTGAAGTTCGTCGGCGGAGAAGTCGGACATGGGTGGTTCCCGTCGGGTCTGCGCCGGGCCAGGATAACCGCTTTGCGGCGCGCGGCCTAATGCGCAACCCGGCCGGCGGCAGGTTAAAGCCGGCGCAGCAGCGACAGCAGCGCCGGCCGGATGGCGCGCAACTCGCGCAGATGCGCGGCGGAGAGCGCCACCAGCAGGTGCTCCGCCTGCCCGGTGAGCGTCACCAGCATGCGGCGGCGGTCCTGCGGGTCGGGCGCGCGCATCACCAGCCCGGCATCGGCCAGCCGGTCGATCAGCTCCACCGCCGAATTGTGCCGCACCAGCAGATGCGCCGCGATCTCGCCGACGGACAGCGCCGGCCGCCCGGGCGTGCCCTTGATCGCCAGCAGCACCTGGTGCTGCTGCGGCGTCAGCCCGCGCGCCTTCGCCTCGCTTTCGCTGAACGCGGCGAAGCGGCGCAGCGCGTGGCGGAAGGCGGCGAGCGTCTCGTAATCCTGATCGCTGAGGTCCGGGTGGTGCATGGCACCTGCTTCGTAGCGCCCTTTACCGGGTGCGCGCCACTCGTTATGTCGCATCACGATATAACAGGAGTACGCAGATGCAGCATGGGCGGCTGGGCGATTTCACGACCGACAAGCGGGTGTTGCTGCTGGCGGCGATGGCCGTGGTGGTGGGCTCGGGGGGCGTGGCGGCGGCCTGGGTGCTGCTGAAACTGATCAATTTCTGCACCAATCTGGCCTATTTCCACGTGTTTTCGACCGTCTCGCGGCCCCTGCGCGGGGCTGTCCTGGGCCCCGCATCGGTGCTGGTCCCCGTCGGCGGCGCGCTGGTGATCGGGCTGATGGCGCGCTACGGCTCGGAGAAGATCCGCGGCCACGGCATCCCCGAGGCGCTGGAGGCGATCCTGATCGGGCGCAGCCGGATCGGCCTGAAGGTGGCGCTGCTGAAGCCACTTTCCTCGGCGATCTCGATCGGCTCCGGCGGGCCGTTCGGCGCCGAGGGACCGATCATCATGACCGGCGGCGCGATCGGCTCGCTGTTCGCGCAGATGTTCCACATGACGGCATCGGAACGGAAGGTGCTGCTGGTGGCAGGCGCCGCCGCGGGCATGACGGCGGTGTTCGGCACCCCGATCGCATCGGTGCTGCTGGCTGTGGAATTGCTGCTGTTCGAGTGGAAGCCGCGCAGCTTCATCCCCGTCGTGGTGGCCTGCGTCACCGCGACGATCGAGCGCGGCGGGCTGTTGCAGGCCGCCCCGCTGTTCGCCCATGCCGGCACCACGCCGCTGTCGCCAGGCTTCGTCGCGGGCTGGCTGGCGATCGGGCTGCTCAGCGGGCTGGGCTCGGGCGTGCTGACGGCCTTGGTGTATGGCGCGGAGGACGCGTTCGGGCGCGTGAAGCTGCACTGGATGTGGTGGCCGGCGATCGGCGGGCTGGTGGTGGGGATCGGCGGGCTGATCGAGCCGGCGGCGCTGGGGGTCGGCTACGACAACATCGCGCATCTGCTGGACGGCCACCTGGCGACGCGGGCGATCCTGCTGCTGCTGGTGGTGAAGGCGGTGATCTGGGCGGTGGCGCTCGGCTCCGGCACCTCGGGCGGCGTGCTGGCGCCGCTGCTGATCATGGGCGGCGCGCTGGGGGCGCTGGCGGGGCAGGCGCTGCCGGATGCCGGGCCGGGGTTCTGGGCGCTGCTGGGCATGGCGGCGATGATGGGTGGCACCATGCGGGCGCCGCTGACCGCCGCATTGTTCGCGGTGGAGCTGACCGGCGATTTCTCCGCCGTGCTGCCGCTGTTCGCCGCCTGCGCCACCAGCTACGCGGTGACCGTGCTGCTACTGAAGCGCTCGATCCTGACCGAGAAGGTGGCGCGCCGGGGCTACCACATCGTGCGCGAATACCAGGCCGACCCGTTCACGCTGACGCAGGTGCGCAGCGTGATGGTGGCGCCGGCCGACACGCTGCCGGCGGGCATGACGGCGGACGAGGCGGTGGCGTTCTTCACCGGCGCGGGGCCGCGCCACAAGGCCTACCCGGTGGTGGACGAGCAGGGCGTGGTCACCGGCATGGTCTCGCGCTCGGACGTGCTGGGCTGGATGCGCCATCCGCCGGCGGGCACGCTGGGCACGCTCACCGCCGGCTTCGGCATGGTGATCGCCCACCCGGACGAGCCGGTGGGCGACGTGGCCGACCGCATGGTGGCCGAGGAGGTCGGGCGGGTGCCGGTGGTGGCGCGCGACAGCGGCCGGCTGGTCGGGCTGATCGCGCGCAAGGACCTGCTGCTGGTGCGCCGCCGCGTGGCCGCCGAGGAGGAGGAGCGGGAGCGGAGCTGGATCGCCCGGCCAGCGTCGCGGGGCGGTGCGCCCCGCCCGGGTCAGCCGCCGGGCGGCGAGGCGGAATCCTCGCTCGGCAGCACATAGGGGGCTGGTACCAGCCAGGCGGGCATCAGCCAGGCGGGCGCCAGGCGCGTAGTTCGTCCAGGCCGGCGCGCAGCATCCCCTGCATCGCGCGCAGCTGCTCGCGCCGGCGCTCGGCCGCGTCGGCATCGGTGAGGGGGGCGGTGGCAAGGGCCGCCGCTGCCCGGGCGACCCGCGGCAGCCCCACGGCGCCGGCGGCGCGGGCCAGCTCGCGCGCCTGCGCCGCCACCGCCGCGTGCCGGCCATCGGCCTCGTCCTCCTCCATCCGGGCGAGATGGCGGGGGGCATCGGCGATGAACTGGCTGACCACCTCGCCGGTCGGTCCGGCGGCGATGTCGCGCGCCAGTTGCTCCAGCACCGCCGGGTCGAAGATGGCCGCTTCAGGCGGGGCGGGCGCGGCCGCGAGCGGCTCGCCGGCCTGGTGCGGCGCCAGCACCAGCGCGATCGCCTCGGCCAGCCGGGCGGCGGTGATGGGCTTGGTTTCGAAATGGTTCATCCCGGCGGCCAGGCAGCGCGTGGAGTCGGCGCGCAGCGCGTTGGCGGTCAGGCCGATGATCGGGATGCGGCCGGCCGGGCCGGGCAGGGCGCGGATGGCGCCGGTGGCGGCCAGCCCGTCCATCTCGGGCATCATCACGTCCATCAGCACCAGGTCGTACCGGCCGCGCTGCACGGCGGCCACCGCCTCGCGCCCGTTCTCCACCGATTCCACCCGGTGGCCCAGCCGCTCCAGCATGCGGGTGACCACGATGCGGTTGGTGGCGTTGTCCTCGGCGACCAGCACGACGCGGCCGCCGCCGGACGGCGCCGCCGGCGCCGCAGTTGGGGCCAGGGTTGGGACCGGGGCGGTCACGGGGGCCGGTGCCGGGCTGGGTGGGGCGGGCCTGGGTGACGCCACCACCGGCGCCACCACCGGTGCCGGTGCGGGCGGCGGCGGGGCAAGGGAGCGGGGGGCGGGCGGCGGCGGGGCGGCGGCCGTCGCCGGCAGGCGCAGCAGGATGTCGAAGCGGAAGGTGCTGCCCAGCCCCTCGGTGCTCTCCACGCCGATGGTGCCGCCCATCCGCTCGATCAGCCGCCGGCTGATCGCCAGCCCCAGCCCGCTGCCGCCGAAGCGGCGGGAGATCGAGCTGTCCACCTGGGTGAACTCGGCGAACAGCCGGCCCAGCGCCTCGGCCGGAATGCCGATGCCGGTGTCGCTGACCGCGAAACCCAGGCGTACCCCCTCGGGCTCCGAGCGGATGCGGCTGACCGCGATGCGCACGCTGCCTTCATGGGTGAACTTCACCCCGTTGCCGATCAGGTTCAGCAGCACCTGGCGCAGCCGGTGGGCGTCGCCGGCCACCAAGCGGGGCACGTCCTCGGCCACCTCGGCGTGCAGTTCCAGCCCCTTGGAGAGCGCCTCCTGGCGCAGCAGGTCCAGCGCGCCGCGCACCACGGCGGCGACCTCGAACGGCACCTCCTCCAGTTCCAGTCGGCCGGCGTCCAGGCGCGAGAAATCCAGGATGTCGTTGATAAGCTGAAGCAGATGTTGGCCGGAATCCAGCACGATGCGCACGTAATGCTGCTCGGTCGGCCCCAGCTTCATGTCCAGCAGCAGCCCGGCGACGCCGATGATGCCGTTCATCGGGGTGCGGATCTCGTGGCTCATCACCGCCAGGAACTCGCTGCGCGCCCGCCCGGCCGCCTCGGCGGCGTCGCGCGCGGCGGCCAGGGCCTGCTCGGTATGCCGCCGCTCGGTGATGTCGGTATAGGTGCGCACCGCGGCGTGCCCGGGCAGCACCACGGTGCGGATCTCCAGCACGCGCCCGTTCGGGCGGGTCCGCTCCAGCACCTCGCTGGTCAGCGACGGCACGCCGGTGCGCAGGCTGGCCATGATCGCCGGGGGAATCTGCTCGGGCGGGCCGAACTCGCCGCTCTCGAACTGCCAGCGCACCAGGTCGTGGAATTTCGGCTGGGTGTCCAGCAGGCTGTCCGGCAGGTCCAGCAATTGCACCGCGCGCCGGTTCATCACCGGCATGTTGCCGTCACTGTCGACCATGATGATGCCCTGGCCGATGCTCTGCAGCGTCACCGCCAGCGTCTCGCGCGAGCGGGTCAGCCGCTGGTGCTGGCGCAGCATCAGCATGGCGATGCCGGAGATCAGCGCGGTCAGGATCACCCCGGCGGCAACCAGTTGCACGCGGTGGCGGCGGAAGGTGGCGAACACGTCGGCCTCGTCCAGCCCCACGCTGACCATCAGCGGGTAGTCCTGCACGCGGTAGAAGCTGACCAGCCGGTCGACGCCGTCCACCGGGCTGTGGCGGCGGAAGCTGCCGCTCTGCGCGCCGCCGGCCATCGCGACCAGCGAGGCGGCGCCCGGATAGGCCCGGTCGAGCACGCCTTCGACATAGGGCACCCGGGCGCGCACGATGCCGTCGGTGCCGAGCACCACGATAGCGGCGTTGCCAAGGTCCAGCGCCTCGTAGAAGCGGCTCAGCGTGTCCACGCCGATCGTGGCCACCACCATGCCGCCATAGCCGCCATCCGGCAGGATGACGTGGCGGGTGAGGCTGATCGACCACAGCCCGGTGGCCGGGTCGCGCGCCGGCCGGCCGATATGCAGGCCGTCATCGGTGCCGGCATGCCGCGCCGCCGGGTCCACCGGCGGCAGCGCCACCGGGCCGGCGGCGCCGCCGATGGTGCTGCTGCGCACCACGCTGGCGGCGTCCAGCACCGAGATGCGCACCGAGGGCCGGCCGATCACCGGGCCGGTGCTGGTCCAGTGCCGCAGGTCGAAATGTGCCGGGTCGGCGGCATAGGCGTCGCGCACGATGATCAGCGTCTGGTCCAGCGCCTCGATGCTGCGCTGCAGGTTCTCCGCCGAGCCGTGCGCCAGGTTGCGGGTCTGCTGGTAGGCGTCGGTCTCGGCCTGCTGGTATTCGCGCAGCAGCCGCGTGTAGATGCCCGCCCAGATCACCGCGATGGCGCACAGCACCACGGCGGCATAGCCCAGCCCGGCGTCGCGCAACTGCCGCTGCACCGTGGCGGGCGGCGGCGGCGGGGCGGCGTCGGTCATGCCTGCTTGGTGGTCGGGCAGCGTGTCGGCTCCATCCGGTTGGGGGCGCGGTGCCGCCGGACCGCCCGGCATCATCCGAGTATGCACAAGGCGCGTAAAGCCGTTCATTCGGCTGATGCCGTGGCAGGCTTCATAAGCGGCGCCGATGCGGGCAAGCTGCCGGCCGGATGGGGAGATTCGCGGATGGGACGCAACGCCTTCGGGCAACCGGTGCTGCGCAAGGAGGATCGCCGCCTGCTGACCGGCGCCGGCCGGTTCACCGCCGACCTGGTGCGGCCGGGCATGGCGCATGCGGCGGTGCTGCGCAGCCCGCACGCGCATGCCGATATCGTGGCGATCGACGCCGATGCGGCGCGGGCGATGCCGGGGGTGCTGGCGGTGCTGACCGGGGCGGATTACGCCGAAGATGGGCTGGGAGGGATACCGGCGGGGACGGAACTGGCGAAATTCCCCGGCACGGGAGCCGAATCAGGCTACCAATTCCGCCCGGAACACCCCGTTTTGGCCCTGAATCGGGTGCGATTCGTGGGTGATTCGGTGGCGCTGGTGGTGGCCGAAACCGCCGCCCAGGCGCGCGATGCGGCCGAAATGGTTATGGTTGATTATAGTCCCCTTCCGGCCGTAACCGGCACCGCCGAGGCGGCCCGGCCGGGGGCCGCCGCGGTGTGGGACGCCGCCCCCGGCAATGTGTGCTTCCGCTGGCAGGCCGGCGACGCCGCCGCCGTGGATGCCGCCTTCGCCGCCGCCGACCGCGTGGTGCGGCTGGACACGCTCAACCCGCGCATCCATGTCGGCAGCCTGGAGACGCGCGGCGCGATCGGCGAGTATGACGCGCAGACCGGCAAATACACGCTGGCCACCGGCACCCAGATGCCGCACGGCCTGAAGCAGGCGCTGGCCGAGGACGTGCTGCGCGTCGATCCGGCGCTGGTGCGGGTGACGGTGGCTGATGTCGGCGGCAGTTTCGGCATCAAGAACGCGCTGTATCCCGAGCAGGTGCTGGTGCTGTGGGCGGCGCGGCGCACCGGGCGGGCGGTCGCCTGGATCGGCGAGCGCGGCGACGGGTTCCTGTCGGACTACCAGGCGCGCGACAACGTGTACTCGGCCGAGGTCGCGCTGGACGCGCAGGCGCGGTTCCTGGCGCTGCGGGTGACCTCCACGGCGGCGGTGGGGGCGTATCTGGCGCCGCAGGGGCAGCTGTCGCCCACCGCCAACACGCCGGCGCTGGCGGGGGTGTACCGCTTCCCGGCGATCCATGTCGCGGTGACCGGAGTGTTCAGCAACACCGCGCCGACCGAGGTGTATCGCGGCGCCGGGCGGCCGGAATCGGTGTACCTGCTGGAGCGCACGGTGGACCACGTGGCGCGCGAGATCGGCATGGACCGGATGGAACTGCGCCGGCGCAACATGCTGACGCCCGCCGAATTGCCGTTCCAGACCGGGCTCGGCCTGCGCTACGACAGCGGCGACTTCCCTCGTATGTTCGAGACCGCGCTGCAACGCGCGGAATTCGCGGAATTTCCGGCGCGGCGGGCCGAGGCCGAGGGGCGCGGCATGCGGCGCGGCCTCGGGCTCGCGCATTACTGCGAGCGGGTCGCCGGTTCCTGGGGCGAGCATGGCTGGCTGGCATTGCGGCCGGACGGGCGGGTGAGCGTGATGGTGAGCACCATGTCCAACGGCCAGGGGCACGCCACTGCCTATGCCCAACTGGTCGCCGACCGGCTGGGCATCGAGCCGGACGATGTGGACGTGGTGCAGGGCGACACCGACCGCACGCCGTTCGGCCATGGCACCGGCGGCTCCGCCTCCATCCCGATCGCCGGCGCGGCGCTGGCCGAGGCGTCCACGGACCTGATCCGCAAGGCGCTGCCGCTGGCCGCCGACGCGCTGGAGGCGGCGCCGGCCGACGTGGCGTTCGCGGACGGGATGTTCCGCATCGTCGGCACCGACCGCGCCATCGGGCTGCTGGCGGTGGCGCGACGGCTTGGGGCGGAGGCGGTGCTGGAGGGGCAGGGGTGGTGGAAGCCGGACGGGCCGACCTTCCCGAACGGCTGCCACGTCGCCGAGGTAGAGGTGGACCCCGAGACCGGGCAATGGCGCCTGGAGCGCTACACCATGGTGCATGATTTCGGCCTGGTGCTGAACCCGATGCTGCTGCAGGGCCAGTTGCAGGGCGGTGTGGCGCAGGGCATCGGCCAGGCGGCGTGCGAGCGGGTGGTGCATGACCCGGAGAGCGGGCAGGTGCTGACCGGCTCGTTCATGGACTACCAGATCCCGCGCGCCGACGAACTGCCCGCGCTGGTACTGGAGACGCTGGCGACGCCGGCGCCGGCCAATCCGCTGGGGGTGAAGGGCTGCGGCGAGGCCGGCGCGGCGGGTGGCGCGCCGGCGGTGATGAACGCGCTGGCCGACGCGCTGGGGGGGCGGGCGATCGACATGCCGGCGACGCCGGAGCGGGTGTGGCGGGTGTTGCAGGGGTAGGAAGCGCGTTCTTTTTGAAAAAAAGAACCAAAAAACTTTTGTTCGTTTGGACTGTGGTTCGCCGCGCCGCTGGACTGCACGGATAAAGTTTTTTTGTTTCTTCTTTTCAAAAAAAAGAAGCCTTTCCTTTCTCTTGCGCTCCTCCCCCGGATTCATGCTGCGCCGCAGAATCAGCGTTGACAATGACGCATGGCAGGGCAAACCTGAGGTTCTGCAACACGCCGAAACAGGCGGTGCTGAACACCCCAGGGGGCTTGGATGATGGACACAAAAGTTCCGGTTTCGCGACGTGCGCTGTTGGGCGGCGTGGCCGCCGCGGCGACGGTTTCGGCGTTCGGCCTGCCCACGCCGGCGGAGGCCGCGCCGGTGCTCGGCGGCAAGATGATTTATGCCCGCTATGCTGACAGCCAGCGGCTGGACCCGGTGTTCACCGAGCTGAACGTCGATATCTGGGTGATGAACAACCTGTTCGACACGCTGTTGCTGCCGACCCCGGACGGCAAGGGGCTGAAGGAAGGCCTGGCGACCAAGTGGGAATTGTCAGACGGCGGCAAGACCGTGACGCTGACGGTGCGTGAGGGGGTGAAGTTCGCCGACGGCACGCCGATGACGATGGCGGACGTGAAGTTCTCGCTGGAACGGGCGATGAACCCGAAGAACGGCTCGTGGAACTCGATGGTCGCCTCCGTGGCCAGCGTGGAGGTGACCGAGCCGGCGACGGTGGTGCTGAAGCTGAAGCACCCGGACCCGACGCTGCTGGCGGCGCTGGCGATGTTCAACACGTCGGTCCTGCCGAAGGCGATGTACGACAAGATCCCCGGCAAGGATGACGACGAGAAGGGCAAGATATTCGGCCAGAAGCCGATGGGTACCGGCGCCTTCTATGTCAGCGACTGGAAGATCGGCGAGGTGATGTGGCTGAAGAAGAACCCGTACTACTGGAAGAAGGACGCCGCCGGCGTGCAGCTTCCGTATCTGGACGAGGTGGAGATGCCGGTAATCCCGGACGATGCCACGCGGCTGCTGAAGCTGAAGGCCGGCGAGGTGCATGGCACCGAATTCATCCCCTATGCGCGGGTGAAGGAGCTGCAGGGCGACGCGAACCTGCGGATGGAGCTGTGGCCCTCGACCAAGGTGACCTACATCCAGTTCAACTGCCGGCCGGAATACAAGGGCAAGCCGAACCCGCTTTCCAACGTGAAGGTGCGCCAGGCGCTGAACTATGCGGTGAACAAGGACGCGATCATCGCCATCACCACGCATGGGCTGGGCAAGCCGCTGTCCAGCTTCATGTCCTCGGTGACGCCGCTGCACACCGGCAGCGGGCCGGTCTATCCGTATGATCCGGCGAAGGCGAAGGCGCTGCTGGCCGAGGCGGGGTTCGCCAAGGGGCTGGAGATTACCTGCCACGCGCTGTCGGGCAACCAGGACGACCAGAACAACCTGACCACCATCCAGCAGATGCTGGCGCAGGTGGGGGTGAAGTTCACCATCGAGCAGATGGACAATGCGAGCCGGGTGGCCGCCTATCGCAAGGGCGACTTCCAGTCCCGCACCGCGTACTGGACCGACGACATTGCCGACCCGAGCGAGATCACCTCGTATTTCGTGTATTCGCCGACGGTGGATTGCCTGCATACCGGCTGGAAGAGCGAGGAGGCGGACAAGCTGTTCGTGGCCAGCCAGGAGGAGGTGGACCCGGCCAAGCGCGCCGCCGAGTACGCGAAGATGCAGGACATCTTCAACCACACCGGGCCGACCATGCCGCTGTACGAAACACCCTATCCGGTGGCGTTCCGCAAGAACGCCAAGGGTTTCGTGCAGATTCCGTTGGGCAACAACTACTTCGAGGCGGCCTACGTCGAGAAGTGACGATGACGCCATGCGCCGCCGCGGGGGGATGGCCCATCCCCCCGCATTTTCCTCGGAATAAAAGTTTTTTTGGTTCTTTTTTTTCAAAAAAAGAACCCCTTCCTTCCCTGGCGACGCCCACATGAACCGCAGCACCTGGCTGCTCCTGCGCCTGTTGCAGGTCATCCCGACCTTCCTGCTGATCGGGGTTGCGGTGTTCGTGCTGGCACGACTGCTGCCGGGCGACATCGTCTCCTCCATGCTGGGGGAGCGGGCGTCGGACGCGGCGATCAACCGGATGACGCACCAGCTGGGGCTGGACCGGTCGATCGGGGCGCAGATGCTCTCGTTTCTGGAATCGGTGGCGCGGGGGCGGCTGGGGGATTCGCTGGCATTCCATGTGCCGGTGCTGAAGCTGATCGGCGACCGGCTGCCGGTGACGCTGCTGCTGAGCGGGATGGCGACGCTGATCGCGGTGGCGGTGGCGGTGCCGATGGCGTTCGTGGCGGCGCTGACGGCCAATCGCTGGCCGGACCTGCTGATCCGCTCGGTGTTCCAGGTAGGGTTGTCCTCGCCGGTGTTCTATGTAGGGCTGGTGCTGCTGACGGTGTTCGCGGGCTGGCTGCGCTGGTTTCCGGTGGGCGGCTATGGCGACACGGCGGGCGAGCACCTGTACCACCTGTTCCTGCCGGCGCTGACGCTGGCGCTGAGCTTTGCCGCGGTGGTGATGCGCAGCCTGCGCGCCTCCATCCTGCAGGTGCTGACGGCGGAATACGTGGATTTCGCCCGCGCCAAGGGGCTGCGCGGGCGGGTGGTGCTGTTTCGCCACGTGCTGCGCAACGCGCTGATCGCGACGGTGACGCTGGTGGGGTTGCAGATCGGCTCGCTGCTGGGCGGCGCGGTGATCACCGAGAGCGTGTTCGCGGTGCCGGGGGTGGGGCGGCTGATGGTGGATAGCATCTTCGCGCGGGATTACCCGGTGATCCAGGCGCTGACGCTGGTGCTGGCGGTGCTGGTCTCGCTGGCGCTGCTGGTGAGCGATGTGGTGCAGATGTGGCTGGACCCGCGGGTGGGGCGGTGAGCGCGGCCGGGGGCGTGGCGCGCGCCATGCGCTGGCGGTCCGGCATGAGGCGGATCAGTGTGCCGTTGTGGCTGGGGTTGGGGATATTGGCGCTGCTGCTGCTGTGCGCGGCGGCGCCGCAGCTGTTGTGGCCGACTGATCCGCTGGCGTTCGACTTCGCGGCGCTGACGGCGGCACCCTCCTGGGCGCATCCGTTCGGCACCGACCAGTTCGGGCGCGATATGCTGGCGCGGACGATCGCGGCCTCGTCGGTGGATTTGCAGATCGCGCTGTTCTCGGTGGTGTTCCCGCTGATGATCGGCACGCTGATCGGGCTGGCGGTGGGCTGGTACGGCGGCTGGCTGGATGCGGTGTTCGGCCGGCTGGTGGATTTGGTGGTGACCTTCCCGTTCCTGGTGCTGGTGATCGCCATCGTTGCCGTGCTGGGGCCGGGGCTGGTGAACATGTATATCGCCGTGGCCTGCGTCGGCTGGGTCGCCTATGCGCGACTGATCCGCGGCGAGGTGATGGTGCAGCGCAACAGCGACTATGTGGCGGCGGCGCGGGTGCTTGGCTATTCCACCGCGCGCATCGTGTTCCGCCATATCCTGCCCAACGCGCTGCGCCCGGTGCTGGTGTATTCGGTGACCGACATGGCGCTGTGCATCCTGCTCGGCTCCAGCCTGGGCTATCTGGGGCTGGGGGCGCAGCCGCCGACCGCCGAATGGGGGGTGCTGATCGCCGACGGCAAGAATTTCTTCACCACGGCGCCGTGGATCACGCTGTTTCCCGGCGTGGCGATCGTGCTGGCGGGGCTGGGGTTCTCGCTGGCCGGGGACGGGCTGGCCGACCTGCTGGAGGTGAAGCGATGAATGCGCCGCTGCTGGAGGTGCGCGACCTGGGCGTGGTGTTCGCCACGCCGCGCGGGGCGGTGCATGCGGTCGACGGGCTGGATTTCACCGTGGGTGCCGGCGAGGTGCTGGGGATCGTGGGTGAGTCCGGCTCCGGCAAGTCGGTGACGCTGCGGGCGATCCCGCGGCTGCTGCATGCCAACGCGACGGTGAGCGGGCAGGTGCTGTGGCGCGGCGAGGACATGCTGGCGCTGCCGGCCGAGCGGCTGCGGCGGCTGCGCGGCGGGCAGGTGGCGATGGTGTTCCAGGAGCCGATGTCGGCGCTGAACCCGGTGCTGCCGATCGGCCAGCAGATCGACGAGGTGCTGGTGGCGCATACGTCGCTGGACGGGCGGGCGCGGCGGGCGCGGGCGGTGGAACTGCTCGGACTGGTCGGCATCGCCTCGGCGGCGGCGCGGCTGGCGCAGTATCCGCACGAGTTCTCCGGCGGCATGCGGCAGCGGGCGATGATCGCCATCGCCCTGGCCGCCGAGCCGGCGCTGCTGCTGGCCGACGAGCCGACGACGGCGCTGGACGTGACGATCCAGGACCAGATCCTGCAATTGCTGCTGCGGCTGGTGGACGAGCTGGGGATGGCGCTGGTGCTGGTGACGCACGACCTGGGCGTGGTGGCCGAGACCTGCGACCGGGTGGCGGTGATGTATGCCGGGCGGCTGTGCGAGACCGGCACGGTGGGGGCGGTGTTCGGCGGGCCGCGCCATGCCTATACCGACGCGCTGCTGCGCTCGATGCCCGGCACCGGGACGGCGCGCGAGCGGCTGGTGCCGATTCCGGGGCAGCCGCCGCGCATCGACAGGCCGGTGGCGGGCTGTGCCTTCGCGCCGCGCTGCACCCATGCGCGGCCGGTCTGCGGCACTGAGCGGCCGCGGTTGACGGATTGGGCGGAGGGGCATGCCAGCGCCTGCTTCGCGGCCGATGAACTGGGCGCGCCGCTGGTGGGGGCGGTGGCATGACGCCGCCGCTGCTGGAAGCCGACGCGCTGACCAAACATTTTCCGGGGCGGCGCGGGCTGCTGGACATGCTGCGCCGGCGCGAGCGGCCGGTGGTACGGGCGGTGGAGGCGCTGAGCCTGGATGTGCGGGCGGGCGAGACGCTGGGGATTGTGGGCGAGTCGGGCTGCGGCAAGTCCACGCTGGCGCGCTGCCTGGTGCGGCTGCACCGGCCGGATGCAGGAGTGCTGCGGTTCCGCGGCACCGATGTGGACGCGCTGTCGGAGGCGGATCGGCGGCGGTTCAACCGCCAGGTGCAGATGGTGTTCCAGGACCCGTACAGCTCGCTGAACCCGCGCATGACGGTGCGCGCGGTGCTGGCCGAGGCGCTGGCGGTGCACAAGGTGGTGCCGCCGGACCAGATCGAGGGCCGGGTGGCGGCGCTGCTGGATCTGGTGCATCTGTCGCGCGACGCCGCCGAGCGCTATCCGCACGAATTCTCCGGCGGGCAGCGGCAGCGGATCGGCATCGCGCGGGCGCTGGCGGTGGAGCCGAGCGTGCTGATCGCCGACGAGCCGGTCTCGGCGCTGGACGTGTCGGTGCAGGCGCAGATCGTCAACCTGTTCCTGGAATTGCAGGAGCGGCTGGGGCTGACGCTGGTGTTCATCACCCATGACCTGCGGCTGGTGCGGCATTTGGCGCACCGCGTGGCGGTGATGTATCTCGGGCGGATCGTGGAGACCGGGCCGACCGCGGAGCTGTTCGCGGCGCCGCGGCATCCCTACACGCAGGGGCTGCTGCGCGCGGTGCCGCAGATGGCGGCGGGGCAAGGGCGGGTGCGGCGGGCGGCGGCGATCACCGGCGAGTTGCCGAGCCCGCTGGCGCCGCCGCCAGGGTGCAGTTTCCACCCGCGCTGCCCGATCGCCGAGCCGGCGTGCTCGACCGCGGTGCCGGCGCTGGCGGCGCGCGGCGGGGCGTGGCCGGTGGCGTGTCGCTTGGCTGGTTAATCGGGGCGTTTGCCGTTGAGGGTCAGCTGGTCGACGACGCCGGGCAGGTGTTCGGTGAGTTCGCCCAGCACCTCGTGCTCGGTCAGGCCGGCATGGGTGCTGATGCGGGTGAGTTCGTGCGGGTTCAGCACGGTGCGGAGCTGGTCGGCGGTGATCGGCTGGTTCGGGCCCTCGCCGGTCCAGGAATGGGCGATCGATCCCAGCCCGGCCTGGTCCATGCGGGCGAGCAGCGTGTGCAGGCCGATGCCGTCGGGCGCTGGGGCGAACAGGCCCTCCATGACGCGCGGCAGCCAGGGCCGGGTGCCGCTGTCGCCGGCGAACTGGTTCATGATGACGTCGAGAATGCCCATGCGATCTCTCCTGTAGCGCGATGCGGTGCGGGCCACGCGGGGTGGCGACAGGAGGTAGATGGGGTGCGCGGGCGGCCGGCGAAAGGTCGGTGACGATGCGGGGCTGTTACAGTACGATGCGTCTGCCTGTGTCGGATGGGAGGGAGGTTTGCGATGACGGCGGATCTTGTCTGGCTGGTTTGGAGTGTGGCGCTGGCGTTCGTGCTGGTGGTGGTGGCCGTGTTCGGCGCCATGTTGCAGGTGGGCTTGCCGGCGCTGGCGGGCAACCGGGAGAACCTGCCGGCGACGACGGGATGGGCCGGACGGGCGTATCGGGCGCATCGCAATATGATGGAAAACCTGCCGCTGTTCATCGCGCTGGTGGTCGCCGCGCATCTGGCCGGGCGGGCGGACGGGGCGGCGCTGACCGGTTGCGCGTTGTTCGTGTGGGCGCGGGCGGCGCATCCGGTGGTCTATATCGTCGGCATCCCATGGCTGCGGACGCTGTGCTGGGCGGTTTCGGTGGTGGGGATGGGGATGATCCTCGTGCATCTGCTCGGCTGAGGGGCTGGTATCGCCATGCGGGTTTCGGTGCTGTTGCTGGTCGCCGCGCTGGTTCTCGGCGGGGGTGGGCGTGCCGATGCCGGGGGTGTCGGCGTTCGCGACATTCCGGTGCCGGCGCCCGAGCGGCATGGCGTGCTGCATGCCACCGTATGGTATCCGAGCGACGCGAGTGGCGCCCCGGTGCAGGTGGGTGGGAACGCCGTGTTTCGTGGCACGCCGGCGTTGCGCGACGCGGCCGTGGCGCCCGGGCGCTTTCCGCTGGCGCTGATCGCACATGGCGGGTTCCGGGCGGCGGCGAACACCGCCGGCTGGTTGGCGCGCGCGTTGGCGGAGCGTGGCTACGTCGCGGTGGTGACGCAGCCGCCGCGATTGCCGGACGGGCCGGCAACCGCGCTGGCGCTGCGCGAGGTGTGGCTGCGGCCGGCCGATCTTGCCGCCGCGCTGGATGCGGTGATGGCGGCGCGGGAGTTGGGCGGGCGGATCGATACCGGGCGGGTCGGCGCGGTCGGCTTCTTCCTCGGCGGATATGCGGTGCTGGAGCTGGCGGGCGCGCGTGTGGATGCGGCGGCGTTCGGGCGGTCTTGCGACGCCGGTGCGATGGGGACGGACTGCGCGTGGTTCGCCAGCGGCGGGATCGATCCGCACCAGGCGGACGCCGGGCTGCTCGAACGCTCCAACCGGGATGCGCGGGTGCGCACAGTGGTGGCGGTGGATCCGGAGCTGGGCGCGGCGCTGGCCGGCGACAGCCTTGGCGCCATGGCGGTGCCGGTCAGTCTGGTCAATCTTGGCCGGCCAGGTTCGATTCCCGCGCGGCTCGATGCGTCTGTTCTTGCAACGAAAATTCCTGGTGCCCGCTATGTGGCGATCCCGAATGCGCCGCCGTTCAGCTCGTTTCCGGACTGCACGCCGAAGGGCGCCATGATCCTGGCGGGGTCAGGCGGGGAAGCCGGGTTGTGCGCTCATTCGGGGCCGGCGCGCGAGGCGGCGCACGCGGCGGTGGCGGCGGCGATACTGGACGCCTTGCGGCGCGGCTTCAGCGCCGGGACATAGCGCGCACGGGCAGGCTTGCGCCTGCGCCGCACGTGGAGGTGCTACTTGCGGAACACCTCGTGGTTGTGCTCGCCCAATGCCGGGGCCGCGCGCTGCCATTGCGGGCGGGCGCCATCGAAGCTGAGCGGCAGGCCGATGGTGCGCATGCTGGCGTCAGGGGCGTCCTGCAGGATGCCCAGCGCGGCGGTCTGGGGGTGGGCGACCACCTGGTCGAGGGTCTGCACTGGACCGCAGGGGACGCCGAGGGCTTCAAGCTTCTCGGTCCAGAATGCGGCGGGCTGGGCGGCGAAGGTCTCGGCCAGCGCGCCGATCAGGGCAGGGCGGTTCTCGACGCGGCCGGCGTTCTTCAGGAAGCGGGGGTCGGCGGCGAGGTCGGGGCGGGAAAGGGCGCCGCACAGACGCTGAAACAGCGAGTCGTTGCCGGCGGCGACCATCAGGTAGCCGTCCGAGGTGGCGAACACCTGGTAGGGCACGATCATGCCCACGCCCGAGCCGGTGCGCTTCGGGAGCTGGCCGGATTGCAGGAAATCGGCCAGGTGGATGCCCATCCAGGCGCATGAGGTCTCGAACAGCGAGGTGTCGATGGTGCCGCCGCGGCCGGTGCGGGCGCGCTCGATGATGGCGGCCAGGATGCCGATCACCGTCCACATGCCGGTGCCGAGATCCATGATCGAGGCGGTGACGCGCACCGGCGGCCGGCCGTCTTCGCCGAGCATGGACATCAGGCCGCCGAATGCCTGCATCAGCGGGTCGTAGCCAGGATGGCCGGCGAGCGGGCCGCGCGCGCCGAAGGCGCCGAGGTTGCAGTAGATCAGCGAGGGCTTCTCGGCCAGCAGGCCGGCGGCGCCCAGGCCCAGCCGCTCTGGCGCGCCAGGCTTGAGGTTGTGCATCACCACGTCCATCTCGTCGATCACCAGCTTGCGCAGGCGGGCGCGCTGGGCATCGTCCTTGAGGTCGGTGGTGATGCCGCGCTTGGCGCGGTTGACCGCCTGGAACACTGTGGCGCTGCCGCGCGAGAAGGGCGGGCCCCAGCCGCGGGCGTAGTCGCCATGGCCGGGGTTTTCCATCTTGACCACGTCCGCGCCCAGCTCGCCCAGGATCATGCCGGCATAGGGGGCGGCGATGGAGTGGCCGATCTCCAGCACCTTCAGCCCGGCCAGCGGGCGCGTCGTGGTCATGCGTCGTTTCCTCCGATTCCGGGTGCAGAGTAGGGAGGCCGCGGCGGCGGGGTCAACGCGTTGACCGGCGGCGCCGGCGCGCCTATGCCGCCTGTTCCAGCCGGGAGGGGAACGAAGATGTCGGATGTGGACGAGGCGGCGGGCGAGGACCTGACCATGGTGCCGGCGGGGGAGGACTACCCTGAGCTGCGCCAGGCGGTGCAGCGGATCTGCGCGCATTTTCCCGGCGAATACTGGCGCGATCTGGAGGAAAAGGAGGCGTATCCGACCGCTTTCGTCGAGGAATTGACGAAGCACGGCTTCCTTGCCTCGCTGATCCCGGAAGAATACGGTGGCACCGGGCTGAAGCTGCGCGCGGCGGCGGTGATCCTGGAGGAGATCAATGCCTCGGGCTGCACGGCCAGCCAGGGGCATGCGCAGATGTACATCATGGGCACGCTGCTGCGGCACGGCAGCGAGCGGCAGAAGCAGAAATATCTGCCCAAGATCGCCAGCGGCGAGCTGCGCCTGCAGGCATTCGGGGTGACTGAGCCGACCAGCGGGACCGACACCACCAGCCTGCGCACGCGCGCGGTGCGCGAGGGCGACCATTACGTGGTGAACGGCCAGAAGGTGTGGACCAGCCGGGCGGCGCACTCGGACCTGATGCTGCTGCTGGCGCGCACCACGCCGCTGGACCAGGTGACGAAGAAGTCCGACGGCCTGTCGGTGTTCCTGGTGGACCTGCGGGAGGCGCGCGGCAACGGGCTGGAGATCCGCCCGATCAAGGCGATGATCAACCACAACACCACCGAGATCTTCATGGACAACCTGACGATTCCGGCGGACAGCCTGATCGGCCAGGAGGGGCGGGGGTTCCGCTATATCCTCGACGGCATGAACGCCGAGCGCATCCTGGTGGCCAGCGAATGCGTCGGCGACGGCCGGTGGTTCGTGAAGAAGGCGGTGGCCTACGCCAACGAGCGGCGGGTGTTCGGGCGGCCGATCGGGCAGAACCAGGCGGTGCAATTCCCCATCGCGCGGGCCTGGGCGGCGCTGGAGGCCGCCGACATGGTGTGCCGGCGAGCGGCGGCGCTGTTCGCGGCCGGGAAGGAGTGTGGCGCCGACGCCAATATCGCCAAGATGCTGGCCAGCGAGGCGACCTGGCAGGCGGCCGAGGCCTGCATGCAGACCCATGGCGGGTTCAGCTACGCGCGGGAATACGACGTGGAGCGGAAATGGCGGGAAGCGCGGCTGTACCAGATCGCGCCGATCTCGACCAACCTGGTGCTGTCCTATGTGGGGCAGCATGTGCTGGGGATGCCGCGCTCGTTTTGAAGGTCATATCCACAGTTCCGCCACCCCGGTCGCGGTACGGACGCGACGCATGTCGGAGGAGGTGCGCACGGTCGGGTCGAGGAATTCGACGCCGGTGCAGCCGGCCCGCAGCACCTGCTCGGCCACCGCGTCGGTGACCATCACGTCTCCCGGCGTCAGGTCGATACGGAAGATACCGGTCTTTGGTTGCAGGTTTTCGAGGAGAGCGTAGCGCCGGACGTAAAGCGCCTCCGGACGGGGTTTGCCGGTGACCGGATCACAGCCGTCGGTGGGTACGTAGTCCGAGTGCTGCATGTCCATCGCCGGCTGGCAGGCGAGGACGCGCAGCCGGCGGTACTCCTGCGCCCGCGCCCGCGCCCCACCGCCAATGAAATCGACCGGCGCGAACTGCACCACGTGTTCCGGCTGGTCGAGCGCCTCGCGGAAGCGCCGGGAGCAGAACTTCCAGCCGGCGATGCCGAAATAGTCAGGGGGATTGCCCGTATCCGGCATCGCAAGTTGCACGGACGGCACCTCGGCGGGCAACGGGCTGCCGTTGAAGGCGGCATTGCCAGAAGCGATCCTCAGGGCATGCTCCGCGTCTTTCACTTCGCGTTCGTTCAGTAATTTCGGTCTGCCGCTTCTGGCGAGATGCCAGTCGATCTTGGCGCTGGCGTAGGGCTCATACCGCAGGAGCCAAAGCCCCTGGTTTGTCAGCTTCGTCTCAGCCATAGGGTGAGCCGATGTGGTCGGGAAGCGATCCGATGCGGCTCATCGACGGCCTCGGTCTCGTGGAGGCGTGGAGATCGCTCCGGCCAGCCCAATACGCTCCTAGCAGAACTGCCACGCCCAGAGTGAGGCTTCCCAACATGTCGGTGGCGGCGATATCGGTCACCAGGGCGTCTGGATCGGCGTCCATGGCCGGGCGGCGCGCGATAGCGTGCTCCCACCCGGAAGGATCAGCCGGCGTGGGGCGGTTCGCCATCGCGTGCGGCACGAATGTCGCCGGGAATTTTACCCAGCCGGGGTGAAGCGCCATCCACTCGGTGGGTTCCGGCGCGCCATGCGGAACGAAGATGAAAGGAATTTCGAGATCGTCGGCCATCCATGCCCCCAGACTGAAAGTTATTTATACTAACAGTTCGGGTTGTCGCTGCAAGCATCATGGGCGCCGCCGGCGGTTAGGCCAGCCGAACCAGGCCGCCGCGCCGTTGCCGCGCAGGGAGAGGTGGCCGGCCGGGTTGAACATGTCGGTGGCCGACCAGCAGGTGAGGAAGACGTTCCAGCCGCCCTTGTCGATCGGGTCCTTCTTGGCGCGGCGGGCGACCACCGAGCCCCAGTCCATCACCTGTTCATCGAGGTTGAAGCCCATCTTGCGGAACATGTCCGCACCCACCTGGCATTCCGCGGTCAGCACCGGCAGGTCAGAGACCGCGAGCAGCACGACCTTCTCGCCCTTGTAGCCGGCGGCGATCAGGTCTTTCTCCATGTCGCGCGGCGCGGTCAGCGCGGCCATGCCGGCCTCGGACGCCATCGGCGTGCCGGGGGTGAAAACGCCGACGCCGGTCTTCCACATGGCTTTGTCGGTGCCGGCCACGGCGGTCAGCCGCTCGGGCATGATGACCGGAACATAGGCGGTGAACTTGGCCAGCGCGTCCGGCAGCAGGGCGAAGGGCTTCTTCATGGCGAATTTGATGGTCTTGTCGTCCGGCGCGGTGATGGCGTCGGTGGCGGCCATCAGGGCTTGGCCGAAGGCGTCGTTCTTGCCCCAGCGCTGGATGCTGGCCACGCAGTCGCGCGCCAGCACCTTGGTGCCGTCGTGGAACATCAGGCCGTCGCGCAGCTTGATGGTCCAGCCTTTGCCGCCGTTCTCGGCCACCGCGCCCTCGGCCATCTGCGGCCGCGGCTTGTAGCTGGCGTCCTGGCCGAACAGCGTGTCGAACACCAGGAAGGCGTGGTTGCGGGTGACGGTGGCGGTGGTCCAGACCGGGTCGAGGATGGCGAGGGCGGCCTGCGGGACGAATTTCAGCGTGCTGGCCCCGGCCGCGCGGGCCAGATTTGGGCATGGCGAGCGGCACGGGGAGCGCGCCGGCGGCTTTGAGCAGATTGCGTCGCTTGATGGGCATGTTGAAGCCTTCCCCGGTTGTGGTCGATCCGCCGGTCGTTGCCGGCGGCGCGGCATGGTCGCGGCGGCATCCGATGGGGATCGGAACGCGCGGCGTGGCGCCGGCAAAGCAAGCGGCATGCCGGGCTGGGCGGGCCGGGCGGGAAGGGGTGGCGGGCGGGGCGTGCGCAATCGGTGGGCAGGCGGGGCGCTATCTGCCTGCTTCGGCGGCGAGGCGCTCGGCCTCCGCCAGGTCCTCTTGCGTATTGACGTTGAAGAACGGGTCGAAGGGCGTGGCGGGGAAGGCGGCCTCGGCGACGCCGTGGCGGGCGGTCCAGGCGTCGATCTTGCGCATGCCGGCGCGCAGGTCCGCCTCCAGCGCGTCGGCCAGCGCCACCGGCCAGAGGGCGACCACCGGGTGGGTGCGCCCGGCCGAACTGGCGCAGGCGATGGGGGTGCCGGCGCGCGTGCGCGCCTCGGCGAGGCGGGTGGCCAGGTCGGCGGGCAGGAACGGCGTGTCGGTGGGGGCGGAGAGCACGTCGGTCGCGTTCGGGTGGTGGGCGGCGGCCCAGCGCATGCCGGCCAGCACGCCGGCCAGCGGGCCCGGGAAATCGGGCAGCGGGTCGGCCACGACCGGCAGGCCCCAGGCGGCGAAGCGCTCCGGCGGGCCGTTGGCGTTCAGCACCAGGGCGCGGCATTGCGGGGCGATGCGGGCGATGGCGTGGTCCAGCAGCGGGCGGCCGCCGAGCAGCCGCAGCGGTTTGTCGCCGCCGCCCATGCGCCGGGCGAGGCCGCCGGCCAGCAGCACGCCGATGGGCCGGATATCCGTATTCATGCCGCTGGCCTCCGATTGGTCATTGCATCGCGGCGCGGGATGGCGAGAATCGCCCGCCCGGGGTGCTCGCGCCCTGCCGCCGATTATCAACGACGGGACGGCCGCCGGCCATGCCCGCATCCGGAGGATACGCCATGTCCCGCCTGTCGCGCCGTACGCTGCTGACCGCCGGCGCCGCGCTGCCGCTGTTCGCCATCCGCACCCGGCCGGCCGAGGCCGCCGAATTCACCTATAAATACGCCAACAACGTGCCGCTGACGCACCCGATGAACGTGCGCGCCGGCGAGGCGGCCAAGCGGATCAAGGAAGCGACCGGCGGGCGGCTGGAAATCCAGATCTTCCCCAACAACCAGCTTGGCAGCGACACCGACACGCTGAGCCAGCTGCGCGCCGGGGCGGTGGAGATGTTCACGCTGTCGGGGCTGATCCTGTCCACGCTGGTGCCGGTCGCTTCGATCAACGGTGTCGGTTTTGCGTTCAAGGATTACGGCCAAGTGTGGCCGGCGATGGACGGGGCGCTGGGCAGCCTGGTGCGCGGCGAGATCGCCAAGCGCGGCCTGTATGCGATGGCCAAGCAGTGGGACAACGGCTACCGCCAGATGACCAGCTCAGCCAAGCCGATCAAGACGCCCGAGGATCTCTCCGGCTTCAAGATGCGGGTGCCGCCCAGCCCGCTATGGACCAGCCTGTTCAAGGCGTTCGGCGCAGCACCCACCAGCATCAACTTCAACGAGGTCTATTCGGCGCTGCAGACCCATATCGTCGACGGGCAGGAGAACCCGCTGGCGATCATCGACGTGGCGAAGCTGTACGAGGTGCAGAAATACCTCTCGGTGACCAACCATATGTGGGACGGGTTCTGGTTCCTGGCCAACAAGCGCGCCTGGGAGGCGCTGCCGGCCGATGTGCGCGAGATCACTGAGCGCGAGTTGAACGCCTCGGCGGTGCAACAGCGCGTGGACATCGCCAAGCTGAACGACACGCTCTCCGGTTCGTTGAAGACGCATGGGATGGAGTTCATCCAGACCGACGCGGCGGCGTTCCGCGCCACGCTCAAGAAGGCCGGGTTCTACTCGGAGTGGCAGCAGAAATTCGGCAAGGAGGCCTGGGGCGCGCTGGAAGCGGCGGTCGGCAGCCTCGCCTGAGGCGGGAGATGCGGGCGGCGGGGAGCGCCATCGCGCGGCTGGAGACAGGGTTGCGCTGCGCGGTGGAGGTGCCGACCGCGGTGCTGGTGCTGGTGGAGATCGCGGTGCTGCTGGCCGGCGTGGTCAGCCGCTTCGTGTTCCACCACCCGTTCGTCTGGTCGGACGAACTGGCCTCGATCCTGTTCCTGTGGCTGGCCATGCTGGGCGCAGTGGTGGCGCTGCAGCGCGGCCAGCATATGCGGCTGACGGCGATCGTCGGCGGCCTGTCGCCCGGCTGGCGGGCGCGGGCGGAGGTGCTGGCCGTCGCGATGCCGGCGCTGTTCCTGCTGATCGTGCTGCCCTGGGCGGCCGATTACGCCGGGGAGGAATACTATATCGAGACCCCGGCGCTGGGGCTGTCCAACATCGTGCGGGCGGGGGCGATCCCGGTTGGCTGCGCGGTGATGCTGGCCTGGTCGCTGCTGCGGCTGTGGCGGCTGGACTGGCGGCGGGTGGCCGAGGTGGCGGCGGCGCTGGCGGTGCTGGCGCTGGTTCTGTGGCTGGCCGCCCCGGCGCTGAAGGCGATCGGCAACTGGAACCTCGCGGTGTTCTTCGTGGGCCTGCTGGCGGCCGGCGTGCTGCTGGGGGTGCCGATCGGCTTCGCGTTCGGCACGGCCACGGTGGCGTTCCTGAAATGCGTCACCACGGTGCCGCTGTTCATCGTGGTCAGCCGCATGGACGAGGGGATGAGCAGCCTGGTGCTGCTGGCGGTGCCGCTGTTCGTGTTCCTCGGCCTGCTGATCGAGATGACCGGCATGGCGCGGGCGATGGTGGCGTTCCTTGCCGGGCTGGTCGGGCATGTGCGCGGCGGGCTGTATTACGTGCTGCTGGGGGCGATGTATCTGGTCTCCGGCATTTCCGGCGCGAAAGCGGCCGACATGGCGGCGGTGGCGCCGGTGCTGTTCCCCGAGATGAAGAAGCGCGGCGCCGATGAGGGCGAGCTGATCGCCGTGCTTTCGGCCTCGGGCGCCATGAGCGAGACGATCCCGCCGAGCCTGGTGCTGATCACCATCGGCTCGGTGACCGGGGTGTCGATCGCGGCCCTGTTCACCGGCGGGCTGGTGCCGGGGCTGGTGCTGGCGGTGGCGCTCGCGGTGGTGGCGTGGAAGCGCTCGCGCGGCGAGACGCGCGGCGCGCGGGTGCCCAGGCGCGAGGTGTGGCGGACGTTCTGGGTGGCGCTGCCGGCGCTGGTCCTGCCGTTCGTCATCCGCACCTCGGTTGTGGAGGGGGTGGCCACGGCGACCGAGGTTTCCACCATCGGCATCGCCTATTCGGTGGTGGTGGGTCTGCTGCTGTACCGGCAGTTCGACTGGCGGCGGATATATCCGATGCTGCTGGAGACGGCGGCGTTGTCGGGGGCGATCCTGCTGATCATCGGCACCGCGACGGGCATGGCCTGGGCGCTGACGCAGTCGGGGTTCAGCAGGCAATTGGCGCAGTCGATGGCCAGCGTGCCGGGCGGCGGCTTCGGCTTCCTGCTGATCTCGATCCTGGCCTTCGTGGTACTGGGCAGCGTGCTGGAGGGGATTCCGGCGATCGTGCTGTTCGGGCCGCTGCTGTTCCCGATCGCGCGGGAGTTGCATATCCACGAGGTTCATTACGCGATGGTGGTGATCCTGGCGATGGGCATCGGGCTGTTCGCGCCGCCGCTGGGGGTGGGGTACTACGCCGCCTGCGCGATCGGGCGGGTGTCGCCCGATGCCGGAATGAAGCGGATCTGGCCGTACATGGCGGCCCTGGTGGTGGGGCTGCTGGTGGTGGCCGCGGTGCCCTGGTTCTCGATCGGCTTCCTGAAGTGAACTGCTGTAATTGATAAAGTTTTTTGCTTCTTTTTGTTCACAAAAAGAAGACCTGTTCTTTCTTAATTTCGGAGAAAACTGAATGATCCTGGCAGGCAAGGTGGCATTGGTGACCGGCGGGCTGTCGGGCATCGGTGCGGCGGTGGCGGCCAGGTTCGCCGCCGAGGGGGCGCTGGTGGTGGCTGGCGACCTCACGGCAACGCAGGAGCGGCTGGGCGACGGGGCGATCGCGCCGCTGCGGCTCGACGTGGCCGACCCGGAAAGCTGCGCCGCCGCCGTGGCCGCGATCGTGGACTGGCATGGCGGGCTGGACGTGATGGTGAACTGCGCCGGCATCGCGCGCGACATGCCGTTCCTGGACACGCCGGTGGAGGTGTTCGACCGCATCATCGCGGTGAACCTGCGCGGCAGCTTTCTTATCGGGCAGGCCAGCGCGCGGGTGATGTCGGCCGGCGGCGCCATCGTGAACATCGCCAGCGTCTCGGGCATGCGCGGCAACACCGGGCGGTCGGCCTATGGCGCGTCCAAGGGCGGGGTGGTGACGCTGAGCCAGGTGATGGCGGTGGATCTGGCCGAACGGGGCATCCGGGTGAACGTGATCGCGCCCGGACCGGTGGAGACGCCGTTGGTGGCGGCGGTGCACGACGCCGAGGTGCGCGGGGTATGGAACCGGGCGGTGCCGCTGCACCGCTACGCCACGCCGGAGGAGATTGCCGGCGCTGCGCTGTACCTGTGCGGGCCGGATGCCGGATATGTCACCGGCCACGTGCTGGCGGTGGATGGCGGATTCCTGGCGGCGGGGATCCAGCGGGGGTAGGCCTGGGAGAGAGCAAGAAGATTTACAAAGAGACGTAGAGACGGTGAGAAGAAAGGCGAGAGGTCCGCCCTGTTTTCTTCTCTCCGCCTCTACGTCTCTTTGTGGATTTTCCCATTTATTGCTAAAAGAAGATTTCCCCGTCGTGTCAATCCTGCTCCGCCAGGAAATCGCCCACGATGCGCATGCAGGCCTCGGTCTCCTCCACGTGCGGCATATGGCTCGAATCCGGAAAGATGTGCCAGCGCACGTCGGTGATCCGGTCGGCAAAGGGCTGCACGACGGTGGGGGTGGCCTCGTCGTGGCGGCCGGAGATCAGCAGGGTCGGCGCGGTGATCCGGCCCAGCCGGTCGATCACGCTCCAGCTTCGCAGTGAGCCGGTGCAGTGGAACTCGCTGGGGCCGTTCATGGTATGGTACACGGTGGGATCGGCGGCGATGCCGGCGAAGCTGCGCGCCACCTCCTCGGGGAACGGCTGCACGCGGCAGACATGGCGGGCGTAGAACACCATGGTCGCCGCCTCGTATTCCGGGGAGTCCGTGGTGCCGGCCGCCTCGTGGCGCAGCAGGGTCGCCTGCACCTCGGCGGGCAGGTCGGCGCGCAGGCGGTTCGCCTCCTGCACCCACAGCGCCATCGAGGGCGGCGAGTTGGCGATCACCAGGGCGCGCAGCCCGGCCGGGCGCAGCACCGCGTGCTCCGCCCCCAGCATGCCGCCCCAGGACTGGCCGAGCAGGTGATAGGCGCCGGCGATGCCGAGATGGCGCAGCAGCGTGTCCAACTCGTCGAGGAACAGGCTGACCGTCCAGAACGCCGGGTCCGCCCCGGGCAGGTGGGTGGAGCGGCCGCAGCCGAACTGGTCGTAATGGATCACCGCCCGTTCCGGCGTCGCCAGGTGGGCGAAGCGCAGTGTGTAGTCGTGGCTGGCGCCCGGCCCGCCATGTAGCACCACCAGCGGCGGCCGGGTGGCGTGCGCGCCGCCGGTGATGCGGTACCAGGTCTGGTGGCCACGGAACGGCACGTTGCCCTCGCGGGCGGCGGCGGGGATCGGCGGCACGGCGGTGACCTCCTGCGGCAAAGGGGGCTATGATAGCGTCAGGCGCCGTCAGTGCGCAGGGGGAAGCGGCGAATGTCCGACACGTACGACCTGATCATCCGCGGCGGCACCGTGGCCGACGGCACCGGGGGCGCCCTGCGCGAGGCCGATATCGCCATCCGCGGCGACCGTATCGCGGCGGTCGGCGCCGTGGCCGGGCGCGCCGCCGAGGAGATCGACGCCCGCGGCAGGCTGGTCACCCCCGGCTTCGTCGATGTGCACACCCATTACGACGCCCAGGTGACCTGGAGCAGCCACATCACGCCCTCGTCGTGGAACGGCGTCACCACCGTGCTGATCGGCAATTGCGGCGTCGGCTTCGCCCCCTGCCTGCCGGAGCGGCGGCAGATGCTGGTGGAACTGATGGAAGGGGTGGAGGACATCCCGGAGGTGGTGCTGACCGCCGGCCTGCCGTGGAACTGGCAGAGCTTCCCCGAGTATCTCGACGTGCTGGCCGCCCGGCGGTACGACGCCGATGTCTGCACCCAGGTGCCGCATGCCGCGCTGCGCGTGCATGTCATGGGTAAGCGGGGCGCCGACCGCGAGCCGGCCACCGCGTCCGACCGCGCCGAGATGGCGCGGCTGGCGGCCGAGGGCATGGCGGCAGGTGCGCTGGGCTTCTCCACCTCGCGCACGCTGGCGCACAAGACGCTCGACGGCCGGCACACGCCGACGCTGCGCGCCGAGGAGAGCGAGCTGGCCGAGATCGCCGCGGCCCTTGGGCGGGGCTGGATGCAGGTGATCTCCGATTTCGACGATATCGACGCCGAATTCGCGCTGCTGCGCCGCTTGGCCGAAGGCTCCGGCCGGCCGATGACCATCTCGCTGCTGCAGCGCGAGCAGCGGCCGCAGGCGTGGCGGCGGATTCTCGACCATATCCACGACGCCAACGCCGCCGGCTGCCGCATCACCGGGCAGGTGATGGGCCGTCCGGTCGGCGTGATGCTGGGCTTCGAAATCTCGCAAAATCCGTTCATTGGCCGGCCAAGCTGGGGTGAGGTCGCCGCCCTGCCGTTCCCGCAGAAGCTCGCCCGGCTGCGCGACCCCGCGTTCCGCGCCCGCCTGACGGGGGAGGCCACCGCCGATCCGGGTCTGGCGCACCGGCTGAACACCTGGGAGAAGATCTTCCCGCTCGGCGACCGCCCCGACTACGAGCCGCCGCCGGAGGCCAGCGTGGCCGCCCGCGCCGCGCGCGAGGGGCGCGACCCGCAGCAGGTGGTCTACGACATGCTGCTGGAACGCGACGGCCGCGCGGTGCTGTATCGCCCGATCATCAACTACGCCGACGGCGACCTGGAGGCGGTCGGCGCCATGATGCGCGACCCCGACACCATCATGGGGCTGGGCGACGGCGGCGCGCATGTCTCGATCATCTGCGACGCCTCGGCGCCGACCACCATGATAACCCATTGGACGCGCGACCGTAGCCGGGGCGCGAAGCTGGACCTGCCCTGGGTGGTGCGGCGGCTGAGTGCCGACAACGCGGCGGCGATCGGTCTGTCCGACCGCGGGCGGATCGCCCCCGGCCTGAAGGCCGACCTCAACGTGATCGACTACGACCGGCTGTGCGCGCATGCGCCCGAAGTGCTGTACGACCTGCCGGCCGGGGGCCGCCGGCTGGTGCAGCGTACCGATGGCTATACCGCCACGATCGTCTCCGGCGTGGCGGTGCACCGCGACGGGCAGGCCACCGGCGCGCTGCCGGGCCGGTTGGTGCGCGGCACGCGGTAACGCCCTCACGCTTGCACCGCGCGCAACCGCCATGATATCCGGGGCGGTACGTGTGCCCTGCCGGTTTGGCGGGGCGCGGGCCGCCGCGTGCAGGCTGCGCAGGGCAGAAGGGCGCATGGAATCAACATTGCTGTTGCTGGACTGCATCGCCATCGTGCTGGCGGTGCATTGGTATGTGCGCAATGAGACCCGCAAGCCGGGCGAGCCGATCAGCGGCCTGTTGCGCTACCGCGAAATCCTGCGCGGCGCCCCCCGGCCGGCGCCCAAGCCGCGCGCCAGGCGGTAGCGCGCATGCGCGACCTGCTGTTCCTGGCGGTCATGCTGACCATGGTGCCGCTGTCGCTGCGCTTTCCGATGGTCGGCGTGATGGGCTGGGCCTGGACCGCGCTGCTGGCGCCCAACGACTGGCTGTTCTCGTTCATGAGCGGCGTGCCCATCAACAAGGTGTTCGCCGGCGCGACGATGATCTCGATGGTGGTGTTCGCCCGCGAATTGCGGTTCCGGATGACGCCTACGCTGTGGCTGGTGCTCTGCCTGCTCGGGGTGGCCACCGTGTCGGCGACGCTGAGCATCGACCAGACCGATGCCGGTTGGGTGATTTACACCAAGTTCACCAAGATCGTGCTGTTCTGCTTCGTCATCGCGGCGGTTGTTAATTCGCGGCTGCGCATTCACGCGTTGATACTGGCGGTGGCGCTGGGGGTCGGCTTCGTCGGCGTTTCCGAGGGGGCGTTCTACCTGGTCAGCGGCGGCGGCCATAAGATTGTCGGCAACCCGAGCGTGGGCGACAACAATCAGCTCGCCGCCGGCCTGCTGGTGGTGCTGCCGCTGGTCCTGTACCTGGTGATGCAATCCGAGATCCGTGTGGTCAAGCTGATTGGCGGCGGCGCCATCGCCTTGATCCTGTCGGCCGTGATCGGCACGTCCTCGCGCGGTGCGCTGGTCGGGCTGGTGGCGCTGGCGGCGTACATGGTCGTCAACAGCCGCCGGAAGCTGGCTGGCTTCGCCGCGATGATGATGGTCGGGCTGGTGATCCTCGCGACGGCGCCGGAGTCATGGTTCCAGCGCATGGATACGATCACGACGGCGAACGACGACAACTCGTTCATGGGTCGCGTGATCGCATGGAAGGTCAGCACGATGATCGCGCTCGACCGGCCGTTGTTCGGCGGCGGCTTCCACGCGGTGCAGCATCCCTTCGCGTGGGCCCTGTACGGCGGCAGCATGCATATGCTCGATTTCGTGCCGACCGACCCGGCCGGACCTATGCCGCGCGCCGCCCACAGCATCTATTTCGAGGTGCTGGGCGATATGGGTTTCGTCGGGCTGGGGCTGTTCGTTGCCATGCTGGCGTCCATGGCCGTCAACCTCCGCCGCGTCCGACGGCTGGCGCGCGAGCAGGCCAACCTGCGCTGGGCGTTCGATCTCGCGTTCGCCCTGCAGGGGAGTTTGGTCGCCTACATGGTCGCCGGGGCGGCGCTGAGCATGGCGTATGTCGATCTGGTCTATGTGCTGGCGGCCGCCACGGTCACGCTGCGCCAGATGGTCGAGGCCGAGACGCGGGTGGCGCGCGGCAGCGCGCTGCCGCGGCCGCCGCCGGGCATGCTGGGCCTGGCAGCGGCGCCCGACCGCCCGGCGTTGCGCTAGTGGCCCGATGCCAACGGGCGCTTCAGCCCGTTGGCTGAATCGGCCCACCGAATCGAGCTAGCGCACTGACTCATCCTGAACCGTCCGAATGTGTCAGTGCGCGAGCCGCCCGCCAGCATGGACGCGCGGCCGCCCCGCCGGTAGGAGAGGGCATGGTCAAGGCCGCCATCGTCGGGATCGCCGGTCCGGACCTCACCGAGGGTGAGGCCGCGCTGTTGCGCGCGCTGCCGCCGGCCGGGGTGATCCTGTTCGCCCGCAACATCGTCGACCCGCCCCGGTTGCGGCTGCTGACCAGCGCCCTGCGCCGGGTGCTGCCGCCCTCGGCGGTGCTGATGGTCGACCAGGAAGGCGGCCGCGTCGCCCGGCTGCGGCCGCCACACTGGCTTGCCCATCCGGCCGCCGGCGTGCTGGGCGAGCTGTTCGCCCGCGACCCGGCCGCCGGGCTGCGCGCCGCCTTCCTCACCGGCGCGCTGATCGGCCTGGACTGCGCTGGCGCGGGGTTCGATGTCGCCTGCGCGCCGGTGCTGGACCTGCGCCATGCCGGCGCGCACGCGGTGGTGGGCGACCGCGCCTATGGCGAGGCACCGGGGCAGGTGGCGCGCATGGCCCGCGCCGTCGCCGCCGGCCTGCTGGCCGCCGGCGTGCAGCCGGTGGGCAAGCACGTCCCCGGGCATGGCCGCGCCGAGGTGGACAGCCATCTGGCGCTGCCGGTGGTGCGGGGCAACGATCTGGACGCCGACCTTGCGCCGTTCGCCGCGAACACCGACCTTGGGTGGATGATGACCGCCCATATCCTCTATCCCGCCTGGGACGCCGCCCGCCCCGCCACGCTATCGCCCACCATCATCGCCGGGGTGATCCGCGCGCGCCTGGGCTTCGGCGGCGTGCTGGTGTCCGACGACCTGGCGATGCAGGCCCTGGCCGGCACCCCCGCCGAGCGCGCCACCGCCGCCCTGGCCGCCGGCTGCGACCTGGCGCTGTATTGCCCCGGCGACCCGGCCGGCACGCGGGCGGTGCTGGAGGCGGTGCCGGCCCTGTCGCGCCCCGCCGCCACCCGGCTGGCCGAGGCGGCGGCCGCGGCCAGCCATCGCCGCCTGCCGCTCGACCGGGCGCGCCTTCACGCCGAGCGGAGTAAGCTGATCCCTTGACCGACATCATCCTGTCGCTGCTCGCAGCGGTTCTCGCCATCACGCTGCACGAGGCCGCGCACGGCTATGCCGCCCTGGCCATGGGCGACGACACCGCCAAACGCATGGGCCGGCTGTCGCTCAACCCGCTGGCGCATGTGGACCGCGTCGGCACCATCCTGCTGCCCGGCGTGCTGGTGATCTCGCAGCTCATCACGCTGGGGCGGGTGGCGTTCCTGTTCGGCTGGGCCAAGCCGGTGCCGGTGGCCGCCTGGCGCTTCCGCAACCCGCGCCAGGGCATGATGATCGTGGCCGCCGCCGGGCCGGCGATGAACTTCCTGCTGGCCTGGATCGGCGGGCTGGCGCTGCATCTGGACGCCTTCCTGCCGGCGGCGGCGGCGCCCGTGCTGCAGCAGTTCATCTACTATTTCATCATGACCAACCTGGTGCTGGGCCTGTTCAACCTGCTGCCGATCCCGCCGCTCGACGGCGGGCGCATCGCCGTCGGCCTGCTGCCGGAGCGCATGGCGATGGCCTGGGCGCGGCTGGAGCGGGCCGGCATCCTGATCGTGCTGCTGGTGGTCTTCCTGCTGCCGCAGCTGCTGGGCGAGTTCGGCATCGCCTTCGACCCGGTGGGCCGCGCGCTGAACCACCTGCTGCCCTGGGGGATCGGGCTGGTGCTGGGGCTGTCCGGGCATGGCTTCCATGGCTGACCCGGCGCCCATCGCCGCCGAGCCCGCGCCGCCGGCCGATGCCCTGCTGCTGCAGCTCGACGGCTTCGAGGGGCCGCTGGACCTGCTGCTGGAACTGGCGCGCGGGCAGAAGGTTGACCTCGCGCGTATCTCCATCCTGGCGCTGGTCGAGCAATACCTGGCGGTGATCGAGGGCGCGCGCCGCATCCGGCTGGAACTGGCGGCCGACTGGCTGGTGATGGCGGCGTGGCTCACCTGGCTGAAATCCCGCCTGCTGCTGCCCACCGGCGCCGGCGCCGCCGAGGAGGGCGAGGCGGCGGCCGAGGTGCTGGCCGCCCGGCTGCGCGATTTGCAGCGCGTGCGCGCCGCCGCCATCTGGCTCGGCGGGCGTCTCCAGCTCGGCCAGGACGTGTTCGCCCGCGGCGCGCCGGAGGACCTGACCGAGACCGACCGTTCGCGCCTGGCCGCCGACCTGCCGGGCCTGCTGCGCGCCTATCTGGAGGCGGTGCGCCGTGGCGCCTCCGGCCGCCGCTACCGCCCGTCGCCGCTGACCGTCTGGACGGTGCAGGACGCGCTCGCCCGGCTGGCGCTGCTGGTCGGCTCGCTGCCCGACTGGGCCAGCCTGGAGCAGTTCCTGCCCGAGAACATGGCCAACCCGCTGGCCAACCCCATGGAGCGCCGCGCCGCGCTGTCCAGCACCTTGCTGGCCGGGCTGGAAATGGCGCGCGGCGGCGGCATCCGGCTGCGCCAGGAGGCGGCGTTCGGCCCCATCCTGGTCGGCCGCGGCACCCAGCCCGACCCCGACGACGAGTCCACCGATGCCCGACCCGACTGAGCCCCAACCGCCAGACGTTCCCCCGGCCGCCGCCGACCCCGACATGGAGGCGATGCTGCGGCTGGCCGAGGCGATGGCCTTCGCCGTCGCGGCGCCGCTGACCGCCCGCGCGCTGGGCCACCTGCTGCCGGAGGGGGCCGATGCCGACGCCGTGCTGACGGCCCTGGCGGCGCGCTACGCCGGGCGCGGGGTGGAACTGGCGCAGGTGGGCGGCGGCTGGCAGTTCCGCACCGCGCCCGACCTGGCGGCCCGGCTGCGGCGGGTGGTGCAGGTGCCGCGCCGGCTGCCGCGCGTGGCCATGGAAACGCTGGCCATCGTCGCCTACCACCAGCCGGTCACCCGCCCGGAAATCGAGGAGATCCGCGGCGCAGCACTCTCCCAGGCCACCATGGACCAGTTGCTGGAAGCCGGCCTGATCCAGCCGCGCGGCCGCAAGGAGACGCCGGGCCGCCCGACCATGTGGGGCACTACGCCGGCCTTCCTGGCCCAGTTCGGTCTGCGCGACCTGCGCGACCTGCCGCGCCGGGAGGACCTGTTCATGGAGCCGCCGGCCCAGCCGATGCAACCGGCGCAGCCGCCGGCCGCCGACACGCCCGCGGAGCCGCCGCCGGACGGCCCCGCAACGGAGTCGGAACCTTGACTCTGGCGGTTTCCACCGCCGCGCGTTTCCTGCTAGCTAGCCGCCGCAGGAGTTTACGGCGCGCATGACAAGCATGGCTCACGATGTCTGACTTGGCCCCTCATGTCTGAGTCCGCCCCCCATGTTTGACTTCGCATGGACGGAAATCGCCATGGTCGCGGTGGTGGCGCTGATCGCCATCGGGCCGAAGGATATGCCGGTGGCGATCCGCGCGGTGACCAACGCCATCAAGAAGGCGCGCCGCATGGCCGCCGAGTTCCAGACCCATGTCGACGAGATGGTCAAGGACGCCAATCTCGACGAGGTGCGCAACCAGATCAACGAACTGCGCAATTTCGACATCAAGGGCGAGGTGGAGAAGGCGGTGGACCCCGACGGGTCGCTGGCCTCCACCTTCGCCTCCAACCCGCTCGACCCGGCCAATTACGGCGCCGGCACCGCCCTGGCCGACCCCGAGTCGCCGCCCGAGGTGACGGTGGCCGAGTTGGCGCCCGAACCGGCGCCGGACCCGGAGCTGCTGGCGGTGCCCGCCTTCATCCCGCCCGAGATCGCCCGCCCGCCGGTGCCCCCGGCCTTCATTCCGCCCACCGTCACCCTCGCGCGCACCCCGCGCGCCTGAGGCCACCCAGAGCGAGCCGACAGGACCCCAGTGGCAAAGACCGACGAAGAAGACGTGATCGACGACAAGCCGATGCCGTTGCTCGATCACCTGATCGAGTTGCGCACCCGGCTGCTGTGGTCGGCTGCGGCGTTCATGCTGGCGTTCTTCGTCTGCTACTATTTCTCGGGGAACATCTACCGCTTCCTGGCGCAGCCGCTGGCCAACATCTTCCGCGACAACCACGAAGCGCGGCGGATGATCTACACCAGCCTCACCGAGGCGTTCTTCACCTACCTGAAGGTGGCCTTCTTCGGCGCCGCCTTCATCTCGTTCCCGATCGCCGCCAGCCAGTTGTGGCTGTTCATCGCGCCCGGGCTGTACCGCAGCGAGAAGCGGGCGCTGGCGCCGTTCCTGATCGCCTCGCCGATCCTGTTCCTGATGGGCGCCGCGCTGGCGTATTATTTCATCTTCCCGGTCGCCTGGAAGTTCTTCATCAGCTTCGAGAGCCCGGGCGGCAATGGCGGCATCGCCATCCAGCTCGACGCCAAGGTGGGCGAGTATCTCGACCTGGTGATGAAGCTGATCTTCGCCTTCGGCATCGCCTTCCAGTTGCCGGTGGCGCTGTCGCTGATGGCCAAGGTGGGCATCGTCACCTCGGCGGGCCTCAAGAAATACCGCCGCTATGCCATCGTCGGCATGTTCGTCATTGCCGCCGTGCTGGCGCCGCCCGATGTCATCACCCAGTGCGGCCTGGCCTTCCCGCTGATCGCGCTGTACGAATTGTCGATCATCGCGGCGAAGATCGTCGAGCCGAAGCCGGTGGAGGACTGAGGCAATGGCCCGCCCGGTAGCCCATCCGGGGGCGCGCGGCGCGCGGGACCGATCGTCCGGCGCCGCCCCCGGCTGACCGACGGAGCCTCCCCACGCCCTGATTCCCCCGAAAGGGACCGCAAGATGCACGATATCCGCACGATCCGCGCCGACGGCGCGGCCTTCGACGCCGCTTTGGCCCGCCGCTTCCTGCCGCCGGCCGCCGACGACATCATCGCCCGCGATACCACCCGCCGCGCCGTGCAGACCGCCCTGCAGGACCGCCAGGCCCGCCGCAATGCCCTCTCCCGCCAGATCGGCGAGGGCAAGCGCAAGGGCGCCGACACCGCCGCCCTGGAGGCCGAGGCCACCGCCCTGGGCAACGAGATGGCGGCGATGGAGCAGCAGGCGGCCGCGCTGGACGCCGAGATCCGCACCACCCTCGCCGCCATCCCCAACATCCTCGACCCCGACGTGCCGGACGGGCGCGACGAGTCCGCCAACGTGGTGCTCAAACAGGTCGGCGAACCGCGCGACCTCGGCTTCCAGCCGCGCCAGCATTTCGAGCTGGGCGAGGCGCTGGGCATGATGGATTTCGAGACGGCGGCCAAGATCGCCGGCGCCCGCTTCACCATCCTGCGCGGCAAGCTGGCCCGGCTGGAACGCGCGCTGGGCCAGTTCATGCTGGACCTGCACACCACCCGGCACGACTACGAGGAGGTGGCGGTGCCCACCCTGGTGAACGACGCCGCCATGTTCGGCACCAACCAATTGCCCAAGTTCGCCGAGGACAGCTTCCGCACCACCGATGGCCGCTGGCTGATCGCCACCTCCGAGATTCCGCTCACCAACACCGTGGCCGGCGAGATCCTGGCCGAGAAGCAGTTGCCCATCCGCGTCACCGCGCTCACCGACTGCTTCCGCAGCGAGGCCGGGTCCGCCGGGCGCGATACCCGCGGCATGCTGCGCCAGCACCAGTTCCGCAAGGTGGAACTGGTCTCCATCGTCCACCCCGACCACAGCGTGGCCGAGCAGGAGCGCATGACCGGCTGCGCCGAGCGGGTGCTGGAACTGCTCGGCCTGCCCTATCGCCGCGTGGTGCTCGCCGCCGGCGATACCGGCTTCGGCGCGGCGCGCACCTTCGACCTGGAGGTCTGGCTGCCCGGCCAGCAGGCGTGGCGCGAGATTTCCTCCTGCTCCAACACGCGCGACTTCCAGGCGCGGCGGATGAACGCGCGCTTCCGCGCCGCCGACGGCAAGGCGGTGGCGCACGTGCACACGCTGAACGGCTCTGGAGTCGCGGTCGGCCGGGCGCTGATCGCGGTGATGGAAAACCACCAGCAGGCCGACGGCGCGATCCTGGTGCCCCCGGTGCTGGCGCCCTGGATGGGCGGAATCGAGCGGATCGAGGCGCAATAGGCGGAACGGAACGATTTCGGACAAGCGCCATCTGGAACTGGCCATTGTGGTCGTGTATCTGCGTAGTCCCAAGAACGCGCGGCGGAGCAGTCACATGGTATTTCGGCCAACCTGGCGTACCGCCGCCTCCCTTGTGCTTTGGGCCATGCTCCTGGTCGCCGGGGCGCCATCCGCCCGCGCCAATCTGGTGTTCAACCTGACCTATCTGCCTAGCACCTCCGTCTCGGCGCAGGCGGCGTTCCAGGCGGCGGCGAATGCCTGGTCGCAGCTTTTCACCGACGACGTCACCGTCAACCTCACTGTGGGCACCGGCTCGCTGGCGTCGGGCATCCTGGCCTCGGCCGGCTCCAGCCAGGTCAACTACAGCTATTCGGCGGTCAGCGCGGCACTGGATGCCGACCAGACCAGCGCCACGGACGCCACCGTGGCGGCCCACCTGCCGGCCGGCAGCAGCGTGCCGCTCTACATCAACCGCACCGCCGACAACCCGAACGGTGCCGGCAGCGCCACGCCCTACCTGGACAATAACGGCGACGCCAACAACAGCACCATCCGGCTGACCACCGCCAACGCCCGCGCCCTGGGGCTGGCGGCGACGCCCGGCACGGTGACCGGGTGCCTGGGCAATTGCGACGGGTTCATCGAATTCAACACCAGCTACAGCTACGACTACGACCCCAGCAACGGCATCACCACCGGGATCTATGACTTCACCGGCCTCGCCGAGCACGAGATCGGCCACGCGCTCGGCTTCATCAGCGGCGTGGACGTGCTGGACACCAATTCGCCCAACGGCGCCGTCTATTACGGCGCAAACCAGTTCACCTACGTCTCGCCGCTGGACCTGTTCCGCTGCTCGTCGCTGACCCAGAACAGCAGCGCGCGCGACTGGACCGCCGACAACCGCACCAAGACCTTCTCGATCGACGGCTGCCAGGCGGCAACGCTCGGCGCCACCTTCTCCACCGGCGTCGTGCACGGCGACGGGCGGCAGGCCAGCCACTGGAAGGATGGGCTGGGCCTCGGCCTGATGGACCCCACGGCGGCCCCCGGTGAGGCGCTGGCCATCACCCCTCTCGACCTGACCGCCATGGACGCGATCGGCTGGAACATGCATGTGCCCGAGCCGGCGTCGCTGCTGCTGCTCGGCACCGGGCTGGCCGGGCTGGCGATCGGCCGGCGGCGCGGGGGGCGTTCCCAACCGGTCTGAATTGGCTCTAGCATTGCCCCGGGGCACCCCGGGGAGGAACCATGAGCCAGCGTTTCGCCGTCATCGGCCTGGACCACCGCCATGTCTACGAGCTGACGCAATACCTCATCGACGCCGGCATGGAATGCGCGGGCTACTGGCCGGTCACCACCGACCAGGGGGTGCTGGCGGGCTACCGCAAGCGCTTCCCGCACCTGCCGGAGGTGGCGGAGAAGGAGCGGCTGCTGGACGACCCGACCATCGATGTTATCGTTACCGCCGCCGTCCCGCGCGACCGCGCTCCGCTGGCGGTGGAGGCGATGCGGCGCGGCAAGGACGTGATGGTCGACAAGCCCGGCGTGACCAGCTTCGCGCAACTGGCGGAGGTGGAGCGGGCGGTGGCCGAGACCGGGCGGATCTTCTCGGTCTGCTTCTCCGAACGCTTCCAGACCCCTTCCACCGGCATGGCGCTGCAACTGGTGCGCGACGGGGCGATCGGCCGGGTGGTGCAGACCGTGGGCCTCGGCCCGCACCGCCTGAACCGGCCGCTGCGCCCGGCCTGGTTCTGGGAGCGGGATGCCTATGGCGGCATCCTGACCGACATCGCCAGCCACCAGATCGACCAATTCATCGCGTTTACCGGCTCAAAACGCCCCGAAATCGCCAGTTCGGCGGTCGGAAACTTCGCGGTTGGCGGCGATTTCGACGATTTCGGGGAGGTGGTGCTGCGCAGTGAGCGCGCCACCGGCTACCACCGGGTGGACTGGTTCACGCCTGACGGCCTGCCCACCTGGGGCGACGGGCGGCTGGTGGTGCTGGGCACGGAGGGCACCATCGAACTGCGCAAATACCTCGACATCGAGGGGCGGCCGGGCACCGACCACCTGTTCCTGTCCGACAAGGCCGGCACCCGCTACATCCACTGCGAGGGCCAGAACCTCACCTATTTCCGCGCCTTCGCCGACGATGTGGCCAACCGCACCGAAACCGCGATGACCCAGGCGCATTGCCTGACGGTCTGCCGCCTGGCGCTGGAGGCGCAGGCCAAGGCCGTGCGGATCACGCCGTGAGCCGTATGCCAAGGCGACGGCGCGGGTGAAGGCCGGTGGATTTTCGCGGAAAATAGTTAACAAAACAGCATATCTGCTTTTCCCGCGGATCAGATTGTGACCAATATCTAAATTATTGGTCGGCACCGCGATGTCGGGCGATTGTGTCAACCCTTCGTCACTCGCCCTGCATGGGCCGGCTGGCGAGGCTGGGTGGCAGGCCGGCGAAAACCGCCTCATTCCGGCTTTCGGCATCCGTGGCGCGGCCCACGGGTGCCAGTTGTCGCAGTGGCCACGCCCGGGCGCGGCCGACCGAGGGTAGTGCCGATGTCCGCCAGCCTGTTCACCGGGACCACCGGCAACGATACCTGGGGCGGCACGTCGGGCGTCGATACCATCCTGGGGCTGGACGGCAACGACCGGCTGGGCGGCTCCGACGGCAACGACAGCGTGGATGGCGGCGCCGACAATGACACGCTGGCCGGCGGCGCCGGCGACGATACGCTGGCGGGCGGCAGCGGCGACGACAGCCTCAGCGACACCCAGGGCGGCAACCTGATCGATGGCGGCGCCGGCGCCGACACGATCGGCGAGGTTTCCAGCGGCGACACCGGCAGCACGCTCACCGGCGGCGCCGGGCGGGACCTGTTCGTGCTCGGCTACCAGGCCGGCTATGTGGCCAATTACGGCATCGGCACGCTGCATCCGGACGTGATCACCGATTTCCAGACCGGCCCCGGCGGCGACACGCTCGACGTGCTGTACGCCACCTACGCCCCGGTGGACTGGCGCGCCGCCAGCCCCAACCCGTTCGTCGCCGGGCTGCTGCGGTTGCAGCAATCCGGCGCGGACACGCTGCTGCAGGTCAACAATGCCGGCGCCTGGGTGGATGTGCTGGTCCTGCAGAACACCCAGGCGGCCAGCTTCACCGCCGACAACATCGCGCAGGGCTGGAACCCGTTCGGCGCCACCGGCCAGGCCCTGGTGGGCGACAGCGCCGCCAACCTGCTCTCCGGCGGGCCGGACAACGACACCCTGACCGGCAATGGCGGTGCCGACACGCTGCTGGGCGGCACCGGCGACGACGTGATGGCGGGCGGCGCCGGCAATGACTGTCTCAGCGGTGGCGACGGCGCGGACAGCCTGGCCGGTGGCGACGGCCGCGACACACTGCTGGGCTATGCCGGCGCCGACACGCTGCTGGGCGGCGACGGCAGCGACAGCCTCGGCGGCGGCGACGGCAATGACAGCCTGGACGGCGGCGCCGGCGCCGACACGCTGCTGGGCGGGGCCGGCGCCGACACGCTGCTGGGCGGCGACGGCAACGACTCGCTGGAGGATATCCAGGGCGGCAACCTGCTGGACGGCGGGGCCGGCAACGACATCTTCGGCAACGTCTCCGGCGGCGGCGGCAACACGCTCGTCGGCGGTGCCGGGCAGGATATTTTCCGCCTCGGCTCCGGGGCCGGGACGCTGGCGAACTTCACCCCGGGCCAGCTCGCGCCCGACGAGATCACCGATTTCCAGGCCGGCGCCGGCGGCGATATATTCGATTTCGGCCACGAACTGCTGGCCTATGCCAGCGGCTGGGCCAACGGCACCAACCCCTTCGCCACCGGCTACCTGCGCACGCTGCAAAGCGGCGCCAACACGCTGGTGCAGTTCGACCATGACGCCTCGGGCCCCGGCGCCTGGGTGACCCTGGCGGTGCTGGACAACGTGACCGCCGGCAGCCTAGTGGCGCAGAACTTCGCCGCCTCCGCCGAGCCCGGCACCCAGCCATGGGACACCGCCGACGGCACCGCCGCGCCGGGCCTGGACACCAGCCTGACCGGCGGCGCCGCGGCCGACACGCTGGCGGGCGGCGACGGCAACGACACGCTCACCGGGCTTGCCGGCAACGACAGCCTGGCCGGCAATGGCGGTGGCGACAGCCTGGACGGCGGCGACGGCAACGACACCCTGGCCGGCGGCACCGGCGATGACAGCCTAGCCGGAGGCGCCGGGGCCGACCTGCTGGGCGGCGGCGACGGCGAGGACACGCTGGATGGTGGGGCAGGGGCCGACACCATCACCGGCGGCAGCGGCGACGACCTGATCTCCGACACCCAGGGCGGCAACCTGATCGATGTCGGCAGCGGCGACGACACCATCACCGGGGTGGGCGGCGGCGATACCGGCAGCACCATCACCGGCGGCGACGGCCAGGATGTGCTGCGCCTGGGCGCCACCGCGGCGACCGACCCGGCCGGCCTGCACGCCGACACCATGACCGACTTCACGCCGGGCGCCGGCGGCGACGTGCTGGATATCGGCGCGTTGCTGGCGGGGCTGCTGGCCGGCAACAGCCTGCCGGCCGGCACCAACCCGTTCGCCGCCGGCTTCTTCCGCCTGGCCACCAGCGGCGCCGACACGCTGGTGCAGTTCGACCGCGACGGCCCCGCCGGAGGGGCCGGCTGGGCCACCGTGCTGGTGCTGCGCGACACCCTGACCAGTGCGGTGACCGCCGCCAACATCGCCCAGGGCTCGAACCCGCATGGCAGCGCCGGCCTCGCCGTCACCGGCGACGATGGCGGCAATGACAGCCTGCCCGGCTCGCCGGACAACGACACCCTGGCCGGGCTGGCCGGCAATGACACGCTGGTGGGTGGCACCGGCGCGGACAGCCTGGACGGCGGCAGCGGCAATGACAGCCTGTCGGCCGGCGATGGCGCCGACACCGTGTTCGGCGGCTCCGGCGATGACAGCATCGATGGCGGGGCGGGCAATGACAGCCTGGACGGCGGCGGCGGCAACGACACGCTGCTGGGCGGCATCGGCGCGGACAGCATCGTGGCCGGCGACGGCGGCGACAGCGTGGCCGACCCGTTCGGCGCCAATGCGATCGACCTCGGCGCCGGGGCGGACACCGTCGATCTCGTCGATGGCGGCGACACCGGCAGCACCATCACCGGCGGCGCCGGGGCGGACCTGTTCATCCTGAGCAGCGCCCCCGGCTACAGCCCCGCCACCTTCCACCGCGACCTCATTACCGACTTCACCCCCGGCGCCGGCGGCGACGTGCTGAACGCGATGCAGGTGATGGAGTGGTCGCGCGGCTATGCCGGCTGGAACACGCTCGGCAACCCGTTCGCCGGCGGCTTCCTCCGCCTGGCGCAGAGCGGCGCCGATACCCTGCTGCAACTCGACCGCGACGGCCCGGGCGGCGCCGGCTGGACCACCATCCTGACCTTGCAGAACACCACCGCCACCGCCTTCACGTCCGATAATTTCACGCCCGCCACCGACGACTACGGCAACCTCTACCCCTGGACGCCGCTCGGCACCGTCAACCTCACCGTCACCGGCACGGCGGGCAACGACAGCCTGCTCGGCGGCGCCGGCCACGAGACGCTGCTGGGGTTGGACGGCCAGGATACGCTGGACGGCGGCGCCGGCAACGATCTGCTGGACGGCGGCGCCGGTGCCGACTACCTGTTCGACGTGAGCGGCGCCAACTCGATCGACGGCGGCGCCGGCAACGACACCATCGACGAGCTGGACTACGGCGACACCGGCAGCACGCTGGCCGGCGGCGCCGGGCAGGACCGCTTCGTGTTCAGTAACACCCCCGGCTTCAGCCCGACCACCTTCCACGCCGACGTGGTGACCGATTTCACCCCCGGCACCGGCGGCGATGTGCTGGATATCGGCCTGCTGACGCTGTGGTCGCAGTTGTATGGCGGGCTGGACGGCGCCACCAATCCGTTCCTGGGCCAGTACCTGCGCCTGCTGCAATCGGGCGCCGATACGCTGTTCCAGCTCGACCGCGACGGCCCCGCCGGCGCCGGCGGCTGGACCACGGTGCTGACCCTGCGCGACACCAGCGCGCTGGCCTTCACGGTGGATAATTTCTCCCCCGCCTGGCCGCTGGACAGCAACCCGACGGTGGATAACGGCACGCCGGGCAACGACACACTCTCCGGCGTCATCACCAACGGCACGCTGGATGGCGGGGCCGGCAATGATTCGCTCACCGCCGGCCCGGGCGACGCCACCCTGCTGGGCGGCAGCGGCGACGACACGCTGCTCGGCCTGGCGGGCAACGATTCGCTGGACGGCGGCGACGGCAACGACTCGCTGGATGGCGACGGCGGCCAGAACACCCTGCTGGGCGGCGCCGGCAACGACACCCTGGCTGGCGGCGGCACCGACCAGCTCGCCGGGGGCGCGGGCGACGACCTGTACCTGGTCGCCAGTTCCACCGCCGTGGTCACCGAGGACCCGGGCGCGGGGCAGGACACCATCCGCGCCTCGGTCTCGTTCACGCTGCCCGACAATGTGGAACTGCTGGCCGGCGCCGGCGGCGGCGCCATCACGCTCTCCGGCGGTGCCGCGGGCGACATCATCCTGGCCAATGACGGCGGCGACACGCTGCTGGGCCTGGCCGGCGGCGACAGCCTGACCGGCGGCGGCGAGGCCGACCTGCTCTCCGGCGGTGACGGCGCGGATACGCTGCTGGGCGGCGACGGCACTGACAGCCTGGACGGCGGCACCGGCGCCGACAGCCTGGATGGCGGCCGCGGCGGCGACACGCTCTCCGGCGGCGACGACAACGACGTGCTGCACGACCTGCTCGGCGCCAACCTGCTCGCCGGCGGCAGCGGCAACGACACGCTCACCGGCAACGGCACGCTGGATGGCGGCGACGGCAACGACCTGGTCACCGGCACCGGCACGCTGCTGGGCGGCACCGGCGACGATGCCATCTCCGCCGCGTCGTGGGCGGCGGCGGTCTCGATCGATGGCGGCAGCGGTGCCGATACGCTCACCGGCAGCGCGGGGGCGGACACCATCACCGCCGGCGCCGGCAACGACCTGATCTACGCCACCGGCGGCGGCGACCGCATCGACGGCGGCGCGGACGCCGACACGCTTGTCTATGCCGGGCCGCTCGCCCGCTACACCATCACCCGCGACGGCGGCGGCGGGTATTTCGTGGCCGACACGCTGGGCGGACCGGCGGACCATATCGTCAACATCGAGACCCTGCGCTTCAGCGACCAGAGCTTCACGCCCAGCACGGCCAACACCGGCGGGCAGATCGACGGCACCGCGCTCAACGACAGCCTCGCCGGCACCACCGGGCTGGACCTGCTGCACGGCCTGGGCGGCAACGACACGCTGCTGGGGCTGGCGGGGGCGGATACGCTGGATGGCGGGCCGGGCGACGACTCGCTGCTGGGCGGCCCCGGCAACGACCTCTATTACGCCGATGCCGCGGGCGACACGGTGGTGGAACTGCCCGGCGAGGGTGCCGACACCGTCATCGCTGATCTGGCCGGCTATCTGTTGCCCGCCAATGTCGAGGACCTGGTGGCCGGCGTCGGTGGATTCGCCGGCACCGGCAACGGGCTGGACAACCGCATCACCGGCAGCACCGGGGCCGACACGCTGGACGGGGGCGACGGCGCGGACACGCTGGTGGGCGCGGGCGGCGCGGACGTGCTGCTTGGCGGCGCCGGCGATGACCGGCTGCATGTGGCTGATCTCGGCTTCGCCCGGGTTGTTGGCGGCACCGGCACCGACACGCTGGTGCTGGACGGCGCCGGGCTGGTGCTGAACCTCGCCACCCTGGCGCCGGGGCGGTTGCAGGGGATCGAGGCGATCGACCTCACCGGCGGCGGCGACAACCGGCTGGTGCTGACGGCGCAGAGCGTGCTCGCCCTGTCCGACACCGCGGCCCTGCGTATCGACGGCGATGCCGGCGACCGGATCTCGTTCGGCGACAGCGTCTGGACCAGCCTGGGCAGCAGCGGCGGCTACACCAGCTACGCCAACGGGCTGGCGACGTTGCAGGTGGCCGATGCGGTCGGCGTCGATACCGCGCTGGTGGTCACCGCGCTCAGCGCCAGCAAGGCCGAGGGCAATGCCGGCGGCACGCCGTTCACCTTCTCGGTCGCCCGCAGCGGCAGCACCGCCGGCACCATCACGGTCGGGTGGTCGGTCGTCGGCATGGGGCCGTACGGCGCCAATCCGGCCGATTTCACCGGGGGCGTGGCGCCCGGCGGCACGCTGACCTTCGCACCCGGCGTGGCCAGCCAGGGCATTACGGTGAACGTCGCCGGGGACCTCGTGGTGGAGCCGGACGAACAGTTCCGCGTGGTGCTGCTCACGCCGCAGGGCGCCGGCATCGCGGTTGGCGCCGCCACCGGGACCATCATCAGCGACGACACCAGCTTCGTCATCGCCCCGCTATCGGCGAACAAGGCCGAGGGCAACGCCGGCGCCACCGATTTCACCTTCAAGGTCTCCCGCAGCGGCATCACCACCGGCACGGACGGGGTCGCCTGGGCGGTGAGCGGCCTGGGGCCCGACGCGGCGGCGGGCAGCGACTTCGTCGGCGGCGCCGCGCCATCCGGCACGCTGACCTTCGCGCCGGGCCAGGCCAGCGCCATCGTCACCGTCGCCGTCGCCGGCGACCGGCAGGTGGAGCCGGACGAGACCTTCCAGGTGCGGCTTGGCAGCCCCTCCGCCGGCACCGCGATCGCGGCCGGCACCGCGACCGGCACGGTGCTGAACGACGACACCGGCTATGCCGTCGCCGCGGACACGCCGAGCCTCGCGGAGGGCGATGCCGGCGCCACCGCCTTCCGGTTCACCGTCTCGCGCCTTGGCCCGGCCGGGCTCGCCGGCAGCATAGCCTGGTCGGTGGTCGGGCAGGGGCCGAATTCGGCCAGTCCGGCGGATTTCGTGGGCGGCGTGGTGCCGAGTGGAACGCTGAGCTTCGCCGCCGGCGAGACCGCCAGGACCATCACCGTGAACGTGCAGGGCGACCATCTGGTGGAACCCGACGAGGGTTTCGCGGTGGCACTGGCCCGGCCGGGCGTCGGCGCCTCGATCGTCACCGGCATGGCGGGCGCCGCCATCGTCAACGACGACACCAGCTTCTCGGTCGCCGCCGTCACCGGCAGCCGGGCCGAGGGCAATTCCGGCGCCACCCCGTTCGTGTTCACGGTGACCCGCAGCGGCCGCCTGGATGCCGGCGGCAGCGTCGATTGGTTCGTGACCGGGGCGCTGCCGACCACCGTCGGCCCGGCGGATTTCGCCGGCCGGGTGGCGCCCTCGGGCAGCTTGAGCTTCGCGGCGGGGGAGGTATCCAAGAGCATCACCGTCGCGGTGGCGGGCGACACGCTGGTGGAGCCGGACGAGTGGTTCATGGTGGCGCTGCGCCAGCCGGGCGGCGGCGCCACCCTGGCGAGCGCGACGGCGTTGTCGGAGGTGGTGAACGACGACACCGGCTTCACCCTGGCCGCGGTGGACGCGGTCAAGCAGGAGGGCAATGCCGGCAGCACGCCGTTCACCTTCTCGGTCACCCGCAGCGGCAACCTCGCCGGCACCAACAGCGTGGCGTGGCAGGTTACCGGCGCGCCGCCCAACACCGCCGGCGCACCGGATTTCGTGGGCGGGGTGGCCCCCGGTGGCACGCTGGTATTCCTGCCCGGAGAGACCAGCAAGACCATCACCGTCGCCGTCCGGGGCGACACGGTGGTGGAGCCGGACGAGAACTTCGCCGTGCGGATCTATGGGGCATCCGGTGGTGCGCAGATCCTGGCCAATACCGCCGGCGGCCAGATCCTGAACGACGACGGCGTGGCCCCACCGCCGCCCGGCGATATCGGCGGCGCGCTGGTGCGGGTGGCGGCGGCCGATTTCAACGGCGACGGTACGCCCGACCTGCTGTGCCAGTCCGCCACCGGGGAGTTGTACCTGCTGGACGGCGCCACCGCCGCGCTGTCCACGCTGTCACGTTCCGCCGCCGGCATGGCCTTCCTTGCCGCCGCCGACTTTGACGCCGATGGCCGCGCCGATCTGCTGCTGCGAGACGGTGCCGGCGGCCTGCATGCCTGGCTGATGCGGGGCGCCACGGTGGTCCAGGACGACCTTGTGGCCACGCTGCCGGCCACCATCGGCGTTGCCATGGTACGTGATGTCACCGGCGACGGGCGGGCCGACATCCTGCTGCACGACACGGCGGCCGGCGCCGCGCATGCCTATGCGCTGCTGGCGATGGATGGCGGCATGGTGGCATCAAGCACCCGGCTGGACAGCGTGCCGGCGAACTGGCTGGCGGTGTAGCCGGCCCGTTCAGCCGTCCTCGTTCCAGCTCCGACCGTCCCGCTCCACCAGCGCGATTGCCGCCGAGGGGCCCCAGGTGCCGGAGGTATAGGGCTTCGGCGGTTCGGCGGCACCCGCCCAGGCGTCCAGGATCGGGTCGATCCAGCTCCATGCCGCCTCCACCTCGTCGCGGCGCATGAACAGCGTCTGGTTGCCGCGCACCACGTCCATCAGCAGCCGCTCATAGGCATCGGGGTTGCGCACCCCGAAGGTCTCGGCGAAGCCCATGTTGAGCGGCGCGTGGCCAAGCCGCATGCCGCCCGGCCCGGGATCCTTGATCATCAGCCACAGTTTCACGCTCTCGTCCGGTTGCAGGCGGATCACCAGGCGATTGGCGGCGATCGGTCCGGCCCCGGCGTCGAACACCGAATGCGGGATGGCGCGGAAGGCGATGACGATCTCCGACACCCGGTTGGCCAGGCGCTTGCCGGTGCGCAGGTAGAACGGCACGCCGGCCCAGCGCCAGTTGGCGATTTCCGCCTTCAGCGCCACGAAGGTCTCGGTGCGGCTGGCCGGGTCGCCCAGTTCGTCCAGGTAGCCGCCCACCGGCCCGCCGGCCGAGGCGCCGGCCCGGTACTGGCCGCGCACCGTGGCGGTGGCGGCGTTGCGCTCGGTGATCGGCACCAGTGCTTTCAGCACCTTCAGCTTCTCGTCGCGCACCGCATCGGCGGCCAGCGAGACCGGCGGCTCCATCGCGGTCAGGCAAAGCAGTTGCAGCAGGTGGTTCTGCACCATGTCGCGCAGCGCGCCCGCGGTGTCGTAATAGCCGGCGCGGCCCTCCACCCCCAGCGTCTCGGCGACGGTGATCTGCACGTGGTCGACATGGGCGGCGTTCCAGAGCGGCTCGAACAGCGCATTGGCGAAGCGCAGGGCCATCAGGTTCTGCACCGTCTCTTTGCCCAGGTAATGGTCGATCCGGTAGACTCGGTCCTCGGGGAAGGCGGCCCCCACCGCGTCGTTGACGGCGCGGGCGGAGTCCAGGCTTTTGCCGATCGGCTTCTCCACCACCACCCGCGCATCGCCCGCGTTCAGCCCGTGCGCGGCCAGCCGTGCGCAGATCGGGCCGAACAACTCGGGCGCGGTGGCCAGGTAGAACACCCGGATGCGCCCTTCCGCCTCGGCCAGCCGCGCCGCCAGCGCTGGCCAGCCCGGCTCGGCATCCGCATCGGCGGCCACATAGGTCAGCCGGGCGAGGAAGCGCGCCATCGCCGCCTCGTCGCGATCGGCCGCCGGCACATGGGCCAGCAGCGCCGCGTGGGCCATGGCGCGGAACGCCACATCGTCCATCGCGCGGCGGGACACGCCGATCACCCGTGCCCCATGCGGGATCTGCCCGCCGGCGCAGCGCTGGTACAGCGCCGGGATCAGCTTGCGCCCCGCAAGGTCGCCGGTGGCGCCGAACACCACCAGGTCGAACAGTTCCACCTCGATCACCCGCGCCACCATATCGTCAGCACTCCGTAACATGCACCGCAAGGCCCGCCTTGGAGGTTTCCTTGTATTCGCTGCGCATGTCGAGCCCGGTCTGGCGCATTGTGGCGATCGCGTCGTCCAGGCTGACATGGTGCGCCCCGTCACCGGACAGAGCCAGCGAGGCGGCGTTGATCGCCTTCACCGCCCCCATGGCGTTGCGCTCGATGCACGGGATCTGCACCAGCCCGCCGATCGGGTCGCAGGTCATGCCCAGATGGTGCTCCAGCCCGATCTCGGCGGCGTTCTCCACCTGCGGCGCGCTGCCGCCCAGCACCGCGGCCAGCCCGGCGGCGGCCATGGCGCAGGCGACCCCAACCTCGCCCTGGCAGCCCACCTCGGCGCCGGAGATCGAGGCGTTGCGCTTGGCCAGCGCGCCGATCGCGGTGGCGGTCAGCAGGAAATCCTCCGCCCCCTCGGCGCTGCCCCCGTGGTAGTGCCGCCAGTAGCGCAGCACCGCCGGCACCACGCCTGCCGCCCCGTTGGTGGGGGCGGTGACCACCCGCCCGCCGACCGCGTTCTCCTCGTTGACCGCGATCGCCCACAGGCTGGCATGGTCGGTCGCCTCGGTGGGCGACGGCAGGTTGCGCGCCCGCCGCTCGGCCAGCCGAGCGGCCAGGCGGTGGGCGCGGCGGCGCACATGCAGCCCGCCGGGCAACTCGCCCTCGCCGGACAGGCCGCGCTCGATGCATGCCTCCATTGCCGCGGTGATCTGCGCGATATAGGCGCGCACCTCGCCGGCCGGGCGCACCGCGCATTCATTGGCGAACTGAAGCTGCGCGATCGACCGGCCGGTGGCCGCCGAGGCTGCCAGCATCTCACCCGCGTTGGCGAACGGATAGGGCAGGGAGGCCAGCGCATCGGCCCCGGGCGGTGCGCCCGCGCGCTCCACGAAGCCGCCGCCCACCGAATACCACAGCTCCTCGCGCAGCACCGTGCCGCCGGCATCCTCCAGCCGGAAGCGCAGCGCGTTCGGATGCCCCGGCTCCAGCCGCTCGAAATCGAACATCACCTCGGCCGCCAGCCGCCCGAGCCCAGGCACCAGCATGCCGCGCTCGGCCGCCAGCCGTGCCGGCAGCGCGTGCACCGCGTCGGGGTCCGCCGTCGCCGGCTCCAGCCCGGCCAGCCCGGCCAGCACCGCCACATCGGTCGCATGCCCGCGCCCGGTCCAGGCCAGCGACCCATACAGCGTCGCCACCACCCGCGCCGCCGCGCCGGCATGCGCCGCCGCGCCCAACACGAACTGCCGCGCCGCCCGCATTGGCCCCACCGTATGCGAGCTGGATGGCCCCAGCCCGATGCGGAACAGGTCGAACACGCCGATCAACTGGGTCATGCCGCGTCTTTCCAATCGCCTCCCCGGCACGCTAGACCGCATCGGGACATCCGGCCACCACGCCGGCAGGGAGACAGCGATGGGCGGCATTCTGGCGGGCGTGCGGGTGATCGAACTGGGCCAGGTGCTGGCCGCCCCCTTCGTCGGCGCGATCTTCGCCGATCTCGGCGCCGAGGTGGTCAAGATCGAGCGCGCCGAGGGCGGCGACGACGCCCGCCGCATGGGCCCCGATTTTCGCCACGGCGACGCCATGACCTTCCACATCATGAACCGCGGCAAGCAATCCGTGGCGCTGGACATGCGCACGCCGGAGGGCAAGGCCGTCTTCGAAGCGCTGGCCGCCCGCGCCGACATCCTGGTGCACAATCTGCGCCCGGACGTGCCGGCGGCGCTGGGCATCGACGGCCCGGCCATGACCGCCCGCCACCCCCGGCTGATCTACTGCGCCATCTCCGCCTTCGGCCACACCGGCCCGCTGGCCCGGCATCCGGGGTTTGAGCCGCTGATCCAGGCCTATTCCGGCCTGTCCAGCCTGAACGGAGGCGAGGGCGACCCGCCGATGCGCGCCGCCGCCTCGCTGTGCGACCAGGGCAGCGCCATGTGGGTGGCGATCGGCGCGCTGGCCATGCTGCACCGCCGCCAGCAGACCGGCCATGGCGGCATCGTCGGCGGCTCGCTGCTGGAGACCGCGCTGATGTGGGCCGGCCAGAAGATCGACACCTACATGAACACCGGCGCCCTGCCGGAGCGCCACCGCTCCGGCCACCCCTCCCTGGTGCCCTATGAGGCGTTCGAGGCGGCGGACGGTCCGTTCCTGATCTGCGCCGGCAATGACCGCCTGTTCGCCAAGCTCGCCGCCGTGCTGGGCCGCGGCGACCTGCCGTCCGACCCGCGTTTCGCCGCCAATCGCGACCGCCTGCGCCACAAGGCCGCCTTGTTCGGCGAGATCTGCCCCATCCTGGCCAGCCGCCCCCGTGCCCACTGGATCGAAGCCCTGGAGGCGGTCGGCGTGCCGGCCGCACCCATCCACGACGTGCCGCAGGCCCTCGCGCAGCCCCAGGTCCAGGCGCTCGGCATGTTCCAGCCGGTGCCGGGCGAGGACTTTACGCTGACCGCCCTGCCGCTCACCTTCGACGGCGTTCGCCCGGCGATCGCCCGCGGCGCCCCCCGGCTGGGCGCCGACAACGGCAACGTGGACCATCGGTAATGTGATTTCCGGTCGCAACAATGCACCGCTAGCCTCGCCCGGCCGGCCATCACGGCCGCCAGGGGGCTTCACATGAAAGACATCCGCGCCTTTCTTATCGGCATCCTCAACATCGTGCTCGTCGCCATGCTCGTCGTCGGCACGCTCGGCGGCTTCGTCGGCGGCGGCTTCAGCCCGTTCGGCGGCTTCCGCTTCGGCATGGCCCTGCTCGGCGCCATCTTCGGTTTCATCGGCAGCGCGGTGGCCGCCGGCTTCCTCGCCCTGATGATCGATATCCGCGAGATCCTGCTGCGCATCGAGCAGCGCGGCCTGCGCTGAGAGCCTCTGTACGGACCGGCCCGGCGCTATTCCGGCAGGAACCGATGGATCTCGGTGTTGTCCGCCCGGCCGCCCAGACTGGCCAGCGCCCGCTGCCACACCTGCCGGCATAGCGCCAGCGACTCCGCAGGATAGCCGCCCTCGGCGGCGATCGCGCCGGCGGTTTCCAGGTCCTTGGCCATCAGGCCGAGCTGGAAGCCGCCGTCGTAGCTGCCCGGCAGGATGCATTGTCGCAGCTTCGTCTCGGTCGCCACGTTGCGGCCGGAGGAGGCGTTCAGCACGTCGGTCAGTACCCCCAGGTCCAGCCCCTGCCGCGCCCCCAGCCGCATCGCCTCGGATGCCGCCAGCAGCCCGGCGGCATACACGAAATTGTTCAGCGCCTTCATCGCATGCGCCGACCCCACCGCCCCGGTACGGATCAGCGTGCTGCCCATTGTCTTCAGGAATGGCTCGGCCAGTGCGAACTCGCCGTCGCCCCCGCCCACCATGATCGCCAGCGTGCCGATCTTCGCCTTGGCCACGCTGCCCGACACCGGGGCGTCGATCAGGCCCACCCCGCGCGCCGCCAACGCCCCGGCCAGCCGCCGCGTCTCGCCCGGCACCGAGGAGCCCATGTCGATCACCAGCCCGCCGGGCTGCATCGCGCCGGCAAGCTCCTCCACCACGCTGGCCACATGCGCGCTGGTCGGCAGCATCAGCACCACCACCCGGCAGGCGCCGCCCACCTCGGCCGCCGAGCCCGCCACATCGCCGCGCGCCTCGCCGGCCAGCGCCACGAACTCGGCCGCCCGCCCCGGCGTCGCGTCATGCGCCATCACTTCCACGCCCGCCCGCGCCGCCGCCAGCGCCATCGGCATCCCCATCATGCCCAGCCCGATGAATCCCAGTCTTCCGCCCGCCATGTCGCGCCCCTTTGTCACCTGCCGCCCACACCGCCATACTCCCGGTTTCGTTACGAGGGAATACATCCATGCCCGCACTCGACGCCATCCGCGCCCGGCACGACGAACTCACCGCCATCCGCCGCGACATCCACGCCCACCCCGAGATCGGCTTCACCGAGCATCGCACCGCCGCCCTGGTGGCCGAGAAGCTGCGCGAATGGGGCATCGAGGTCCACACCGGCATCGGCGGCACCGGCGTTGTCGGCGTGCTGCGGCGCGGCAACGGCCAGGTGGCGATCGGCCTGCGCGCCGACATGGACGCGCTGCCCATCCACGAGGAAACCGGCGCCGCCTACGCCAGCACCACCCCCGGCGTGATGCACGCTTGCGGCCATGACGGCCACACCACCATGCTGCTCGGCGCCGCCCGCTATCTGGCCGAGCACGGTGATTTCAACGGCACGGTGAACTTCATCTTCCAGCCCGCCGAGGAGGGCCTGGGCGGCGCGACCGCCATGCTGAACGACGGCCTGTTCCAGCGCTTCCCGTGCAACTTCGTCTACGGCATGCACAACCGCCCCGGCCTGCCGGTCGGCCAGTTCGCCATCCGCCCGGGCGCCATGATGGCCGGCGGCGCCTTCTTCGACATCACCGTCACCGGCAAGGGCTCCCACGGCGCCCGCCCGGAAGGCAGCATCGACCCGGTGCTGACCGCCTGCCACATCACCGCTGCCCTGCAATCTATCGTCGCCCGCAACGTGCCCCCGGCCGACACCGCGGTGCTCAGCGTCACCGGCATCTCCGGCGGCGACGCCTACAACGTCATCCCGCAGACTGCCAAGATCATGGGCACCGCCCGCACCATGAAGCGCGCCACCATGGAATTGCTGGAAGCCAACATGAAGCGCATGGCCGCCGGCGTGGCCGCGGGCTTCGGTGCCACCGCGGAGACCGATTTCCGCTTCCTCTTCGCCCCCCTCAACAACGACGAAGCCCGCGCCACCGCCATCGCCGATGCCGCCGCCGCGGTGGTGGGCGAGCCCAACGTGGAACGCAACGGCCCCAGCGTGATGGCCTCGGAGGACTTCAGCTTCATGATGGAAGCCGTTCCCGGCGCCTACATCAACATCGGCAATGGCGACACGGTGGGGAGCTGCCAGGTCCACAACCCTGGCTACGACTTCAACGACGAAGCCATCCCGTACGGCGCCGCCATGTTCGCCACCCTCATCGAACAGGAACTCCCCAAGGGCCGCGTCGATTGAGCGAGGCCGGCATCGCCCGGCCGAACAATGAGCCGGCGCGGGATGGCGGCGTTCGTCAGCAGCCATCCCGCGCCGACATCAGCAGTTTGAATACCCCGCCGGGCACACCTTGGTCACCCGGTCCGAGGGCGGCACCACCACGGTGCCCGGTGGAGTGGACGCCGACGGATTTACCACCACCGTCTTTTCCCTGGTTGTCTCGCCGCCGCACGCGCTGAGACAGAGTGCCATGGCAAGTAGAATTGCTGAAGTCATGCGCATGGGATCGTCCTTTCATTGTTTGCCAATATCTGGCCAAGGCCGAGATGCCGAGCCGACAATGCGTATACGCCGTGCCGTTGCGCGGGCATCCACCGGAAGCACCGGCGGCCTCGCTTTTCAATCTAGTGCCGAGTATGGCATTCCTGTGGCATCAATGCCTGCAATGACCAAGGCGCAATACTAAGGCCTCGCCGCACGGGACTTCGTCCGCTCCCGCCAGCTTGCGATGCATCAGCGCGGGCGCATACTCGGGCCCTACGCAAGCGGAACCAAACCATGCCCTCCTACGCCGTGCTGCCTCCCCTCGTCGCCGTCCTGCAGGCCGCCCACCAGGCCGCCGAGTGGCATGCCCCGCAACGCCGCAAGGGCGAGGCCGCCGAGCCCTACATCAATCACCTGCTGGAGGTGGCGTCCCTGGTCGCCGAGGCCACGCAGGGCAATGACGCTAACCTGATCATCGCCGCGCTGTTGCATGATGCCACCGAAGACTGTGCCATCCCCAACGAGGACCTCGTCGCTCGCTTCGGCCCCGACGTCGCCTCCCTGGTCGCCGCCGTGACCGACGACAAAACCCTGCCCAAGGCTGAGCGCAAGCGACTGCAGATCGACCACGCCGCTCATGCCACCCCCCGCACCAAGATTCTCAAACTCGCCGACAAAACAAGCAACCTCCGCGCCCTGGCCGCCAGCCCCCCGGCCGGCTGGGCCACTGCCCGCAAACAGGAATACCTCGCCTGGGCCCGCGCCGTGGTGGCGGGAACGCGCGGCGCGAGTCCATGGCTGGAGGCGCAGTTCGACGCGGCGGCTGGGGACGCGGAGCGGGCGATCGGGAGTTAGACCAGGACGCCTTCCGACAGGCGAAGGCACCAGGTCGGCAGCGGCCGGGCAAGATGGTGCGACCGCCACGGGCATTTCTGGCGGGCGCCTGATCGAGATCAATGCGGCTCAGGCGCTTGAGGGCAAAGGTTCGACACTTCTTCAGAGAGGATGGACGCGGCGCGGACTGCAGGCGGGCGGGCGAATTATGTTCCTCATTCTCAGCTATGACCGATGATCCTGCGCATGCAGGACGAGACGCGAAGGGATATTCTCTGTTGAGTGGCGACGGGCGAGTGGTGGCGGTGCGCGGAGCGGTGGTGGATATCGCCTTCGCCGCCGGCGTGCTGCCGCCGATCGAGGATGCACTGGTCATCGGCGAGGTCACAGTAGAGGTTCAGGCCCATCTGGACCGGCACACGGTCCGCGCGATTGCCCTGCAGGCCACCACCGGGATGCGCCGCGGCGACCCGGCGCGGGCCACGGGCGGGCCGGTGACGGTGCCGGTTGGCCAGGCGGTGCTGGGACGCCTGCTGGACGTGGTCGGCCGGCCAGGCGACCAGGGGCAGGCGCTGCCGGATGACGTGCCGCGCCGATCGATCCATCGCCCGCCGCCGTCCTTCGCGGCGCAGGCGGGAAGCGCGGGGCTGTTCGCGGCCGGCATCAAGGTGATCGACCTGCTGGCGCCCCTGGCCCAAGGCGGCAAGGCGGCGATGTTCGGCGGTGCCGGGGTCGGCAAGACGGTGCTGGTGATGGAACTGATCCATGCCATGGCCGCCAATTACCAGGGCGTCTCGGTCTTCGCCGGTGTGGGTGAGCGGTCCCGCGAGGGGCACGAGATGCTGCTGGACATGACCCATTCCGGCGTGCTCGCCAACACCGTGCTGGTCTACGGCCAAATGAACGAGCCGCCGGGCGCGCGCTGGCGGGTGCCGATGGCGGCACTCGCCATCGCCGAGCATTTCCGCGACGAGCAGCACCAGAACGTGCTCCTGCTGATGGATAACATCTTCCGCTTCGTCCAGGCGGGCGCGGAGATTTCCGGCCTGCTGGGGCGGCTGCCGTCGCGTGTCGGCTACCAGCCTACCCTGGCCAGCGAGGTGGCGGCGCTGCAGGAGCGGATCGCCTCGGTCGGCGGCGCCTCGGTAACCGCGATCGAGGCCGTGTATGTGCCGGCCGACGATTTCACCGATCCGGCGGTGACCACCATCGCCGCGCATGTCGACAGTATGGTGGTGCTGTCGCGCGCGATGGCGGCGGAGGGGATGTATCCGGCGGTGGACCCGATCGCCTCCTCCTCCATCCTGCTGGACCCGCTGATCGTGGGCGAGGAGCACGCCCGCGTCGCCATCGCGGTGCGCCAGGCGATCGAGCATTACCGCGAATTGCAGGACGTGATCGCGCTGCTGGGCATGGAGGAACTGGGCGCCGAGGACCGCCGCATGGTGCAGCGGGCACGGCGGCTGCAACGCTTCCTGACCCAGCCTTTCGCGGTGACCGAGGCGTTCACCGGTGTGCCCGGCCGCTCGGTGACCATCGCCGATACCGTCGCCGGCTGCCGTGCTATCCTGAATGGCGAATGCGACGACTGGAATGAAAGTTCGCTGTACATGATCGGCACGCTAGACGAGGCGCGCGAGAAGGAACGGGCGGCGCGGCGATGAGCGGGGGCCTGCACCTGACCGTCACGACCCCGGCCGAGGTGCTGGTGGATGCGCAAGGCGTGCGCGCGGTGCGGGCCGAGGACGACAGCGGCGGCTTCGGCATCCTGCCCGGTCACACCGACCTGCTGACCGTGCTTTCCGCGTCCGTGCTGCGCTGGCGGGACCGGGACGACACGCTGCGCTTCTGCGCCGTGCGCGGCGGCGTGTTGCGCGTGTCCGGCGGTGACAGCGTTGCCGTCGCCTGTCGCCAGGGCACCCTGGGCGACGACCTGGAGACGCTGGCGGCCGGGGTTGTCGCGATGCGCGCCGCCGAGACCGACGCCGAGCGCCGCGCGCGGGTGGAGCAGATGCGCCTGCATGCCCGCGCGGTGCGCCAGTTGATGCGCTACCTGCGCCCGGGCGAGGCCTCCCCGATCCCGCGGGAGACTGACTGATGGCCGACCCGGACCAGGTGCAGGACGCCGCGCGCCGCGCCGCCGCCCGTGCCCGTCGCGGTGCCGCCGACCCGGAGCCGTCGCTTGGCGCGCGGCTGGGACAGGTCGGCAGCCTGGGCTGGACGGTGGTGCTGCCGACGCTCGCCGGCCTGTTCGTCGGACGCTGGCTGGACCGGACCTTCGGCACGGGCGTGTTCTTCTCGGCGCCGCTGATCATGATCGGCGCGGGGCTTGGCTTCTGGTTCGCCTGGAAGTGGATGCACCGGGCATGATGGGCGCACTGCTGGGCGGGTTCGCCGTTGGCGTGCTGCTGGGGGCCGCGCATTTCGGCTCGCTGTGGTGGAACACCAGGCTCTATGCGGGTGGCGCGGCCGGCCGCGCGCTGGCGATGCAGATGCTGCGGATCGGCGTGCTGGTGGCGGTGCTGGCGGTGCTGGCGCGGTTCGGCGCGGTGGCGCTGCTGGCCGGGGCCGCCGGCCTGCTGCTGGCGCGTGCCGTGCTGGTGCGGCGGCTGGGAGGCGCACGATGACGTCGCCGCTGGTCATGCAGCCGGTGTTCATGCTCGGGCCGGTGGCCATCACCATGCCGGTGCTGGTCACCTGGGCGATCATGCTGCTGGCCGGCGGCGGCGCGGCCTGGGCCACGCGCGGGCTGTCCCTGGCGCCGTCACGGCTGCAGGCGATACTGGAACTGCTCGTCGGCGCGATCGACGGCCAGGTGGGCGACACGATGCAGGTGGACCCGGCACCCTACCGCGCGTTGATCGGCACCATCTTTGTCTATGTCCTCGCCGCCAACTGGTCCTCCATGATCCCCGGCGTGGAACCTCCGACCGCGCATCTGGAAACCGATGCCGCCCTGGCGCTGATCGTCTTTGCCGCGACCGTGATCTACGGCATCGCCCGGCGCGGCCTGTTCGGCTACCTGCGTACCTTCGCGGAGCCGAGCTGGGTGATGATCCCGCTGAACATCATCGAGCAGCTGACCCGCACCTTCTCCCTGATGGTGCGCCTGTTCGGCAACGTGATGAGCGGCATGTTCATCATCGCCATCGTGCTGACCCTGGCCGGCCTGCTCGTCCCGATCCCGCTGATGGCGCTGGACCTGCTGACCGGTGCGGTGCAGGCCTATATCTTCGCGGTGCTGGCGACCGTGTTCATCGGCGCTGCCGTGGGCGAACGCCGCAAGCCCTCTCCCGACCGGAAGCGAGACACGCCATGACCTATATCGAGATCGCCAGCATCCTGGGCGCCTGCTTCGCCGTCGCTTTCGGCGCGATCGGCCCGGCCCTGGCCGAGGGCCGCGCCGTCGCCGCCGCGATGGATGCCATCGCCCGCCAGCCGGAGGCTGCCGGCACGCTCTCGCGCACCCTGTTCGTCGGCCTGGCGATGATCGAAACCACGGCGATCTACTGCCTGGTGGTGGCGCTGCTGGTGCTGTTCGCCAACCCGTTCGTGAAATAGGCGGCGCACTTCATGCGGATCGACTGGTGGACGCTGGGCCTGCAGACCGTCAACATCCTTGTGTTGGTTTGGATCCTCGCCCGCTTCCTGTTCCGCCCGGTGGCCGCCATCGTCGCCGCCCGCCAGGCCGAGGCGGCGCGCTTGCTGGCGTCTGCCCAGGCCGCCCGCGACGAGGCCGGGGCCGCTCGCGCCGCCGCCGCCGCCGAGGCCGCCCGCCAGGCCGCCAGCCGCGGCGAGACCCTCAAGGCCGCCGAGGCAGAGGCGGAGGCCCGCAAGCAGACCCTGCTCGCCGCCGGCCAGGCCGAGGTCGCCCGCCTGCGCGAAGCCGCCGAGGTCGATATCGCCGCCGTCCGCCGCCACATGGAGGATCTCGCCGGCGACCGCGCCAGCCGCCTCGCGGTGGACATCGCCGGCAAGCTGTTTGCCCGCCTGCCGGAGGATGCACGGATCGCGGGCTTCATCCCCGGCCTTGCCGCCGCCCTCGCCGGGCTGCCCGAGGCCGCCCGCACCGCGATCGGCCAGGACGGGCCTGTCCCGCTGACCGCCGCGCGCGCCCTGACCCCGGCGGAGGCCGAGGCCTGCCGGGCCGCTGTCTCTGGCGCTCTCGGCCGCGCGGCGGAGATAGCCATCCAGGTCGATCCCGCCCTGATCGCCGGGCTTGAGATCGACACCCCCCACGCCGCGGCCCGGAACAGCTTCCGCGCCGATCTCGCCCGCATCGCCGCCGCGCTGGCCCGGGCCGAGGCCGCGCCATGACCGCCGACGCCGCCTGGCTGGCGCGCAACCGCGCCGCCCTCGCCGGTACGGAACTGGCGCCACAGGCCGAGGCGGTCGGGCGGGTGGAGCAGGTCGCCGACGGCATCGCCCGCGTCTCCGGCCTTCCGGATGCCCGGCTCAACGAATTACTGCACTTCACCGGTGGCCGGCTGGGCTTCGCGTTGACCCTGGATGCCGACGCCATCAGCGCCGTGCTGCTGGACGAGGGCGAGGCCATCGTCGCCGGCTCGCGCGTCACCGGCACCGGGGAGGTCGTGCGCGTGCCGGTCGGCCCCGGCCTGCTCGGCCGCGTCGTGGACCCGCTGGGCCGCCCGCTCGACCGCGACGAGCCGATCACGGCCGAGGACCATCACCCGGTCGAGCGGCCGGCTCCGGCAATCATCGAGCGCGCCCTGGTGGCCGAGCCGGTGGAGACCGGCATCCTGGTGGTGGACGCCCTGTTCGCGCTCGGTCGTGGCCAGCGGGAACTGATCATCGGCGACCGTGCCACCGGCAAGACCGCCATCGCGGTGGATGCCATCATCAACCAGAAGCACTCCGACCTGATCTGCGTCTACGTCGCCATCGGCCAGCGCGCCACCGCGGTGGAGCGGGTGATCGAGTCGGTGCGCCGGCACGGCGCGCCGGAGCGCTGCATCTTCGTCGTCGCCCCCGCCGCCGGCTCAGCCGGCCTGCAATGGATCGCTCCCTTCGCCGCCTGCACCATGGCCGAGTATTTCCGCGACCGCAGCGGCCACGCGCTGCTGGTGATCGACGACCTCAGCAAGCACGCCGCCACTCACCGCGAACTGGCGCTGCTGACCCGCGAGCCGCCGGGGCGGGAGGCCTATCCCGGCGACATCTTCTACGTCCACGCCCGGCTGCTGGAGCGCGCGGCGCGGCTGTCCGAGGAACTGGGCGGCGGCTCGCTGACCGCGCTGCCGATCGCCGAGACCGACGCCGGCAACCTGTCCGCCTATATCCCGACGAACCTGATTTCCATCGCCGACGGCCAGATCGTGCTGGATTCCCACCTGTTCGCGGCCAACCAGCGCCCGGCCGTCGACGTCGGCCTCAGTGTCAGCCGCGTCGGCGGCAAGGCGCAGATGCCCGCCCTGCGCCACGTGGCCGGGCGCATCCGGCTGGACTACGCGCAGTTCCGCGAACTTGAGATGTTCACCCGCTTCGGGGGCATCTCCGACGCGCGCCTGAAGGCGCAGATCGCCCGGGGCGAGCGCATCCGCGCGCTGCTGGCGCAACCCCGCTTCGCGCCGCTGCGGTTCGTGGATCAGGTGGCTCTGCTCATCGCCTTGGCCGAGGGCGTGTTCGACGCACTGCCGGTGGACCATATCGCCGCCCTGCGCGCCGGCGTCGGTGCCTATCTGGACGTCCATGCCGCCGGCGCGGTGGCTGCCCTGGCCAAGGATGGCGCGATGGACGACGCGCTGCGCCGCACCCTGGCCGCCGCTGTGCGTGCCTTGTCGGAGGAGCTCACGCCGTGACCGAGCGCCTCAGCGATGCCGAGGCGCGGATCGCCTCGGTGCAACAGATATCCTCGGTCATCGGCGCCATGCGCGGCATCGCGGCGGTTCGTGCGCGGGAGGCGCGGGAGCATCTGGCTGGCATCCGCGCCTACGCGCAGACCCTGGCCGGCGCCATCGGGCAGGCACTGGCGCTGGCGCCGCCGCCGCCCAGCGCCGGACCGGAGGACCACACCGGCCATGCGGTAATCGCGCTGTGTGCCGAGCAGGGCTTCGCCGGCGCGTTCAGCGCCCACGTGCTGGACGAAGCGGAAAAGGCGATCACGGCCGCCGGCAGCGCGGACAATGCATTGCTTCTGGTCGGTGCCCGTGGTCTGGCCGCGGCGGTGGAGCGGGGGCTGGCAGTCAGCTGGTCCACACCGATGGTGGCCCATGCGAACCTGGCGACCGTGCTGGCAAACCGCATCGCGGATGCGCTCTACGCCCGCCTGGATGCCGGACGGACAGGGCGGGTGACGGTGGTACACGCGCTGCCGGGCACCACGGTGGCGCTGCGGATCGTGACACGGCGGCTGGTGCCGTTCGATTATGGCCGCTTCCCCGCCCGGGCCGGCGCCACCACGCCGCTGCTGACGCTGCCGCCCCCGGTGCTGCTGGCGCGGATCGCCGAGGAATATGTCTTCGCGGAACTGTGCGAGGCGGTGACGCTGTCCTTCGCCGCCGAGAACGAGGCGCGGATGCGCGCCATGCTGGTCGCCCGCACCAATGTGGGGAAGACCCTGGAGAACCTGCAAGCCCGCGCCCGCCAACTGCGCCAGGAAGAAATCACCAGCGAGATCGTGGAACTCGCCGGCGGCGCAGCGGCAAGCCTGAGCGCCCGCTGAAGCAACATCCACCTGGGCTTACGCGGCGCCGGCCAGAGGCTCAGTCGCCGGGGCCGCGCGGTGACGGGCAGCGAACAGGACGTAGATGGCCGGCAGCACGAACAGCGTGAACAGCGTGCCGATCGACAGGCCGCTGGCGATCACCAGTCCCATGTTGAAGCGCGAGGCCGCCCCCGCACCGCTGGCCAGGATCAGCGGCACGACGCCCAGCACCATCGCCGCGGTGGTCATCAGGATCGGCCGCAGCCGGATACCGGCGGCGTGGACGATGGCGTCGAGCTTGGACTGCCCCTGGGCCTGCAACTCGTTGGCGACCTCCACCATCAGGATGCCGTGCTTGCTGATCAGCCCCATCAGGGTTACCAGCCCGACCTCGGTGTAGATGTTCAGGCTGGCGCCACCGAGGCCGAGGCTGATGAAGACCAACGCGCCCGCCAGCGACATCGGCACCGAGATCAGGATGATCAGCGGGTCGCGGAAGCTCTCGAACAGCGCGGCGAGGGCAAGAAAGACCACGATCAGCGCGAAGCCGAAGGTGACCAGGAAGCCGCTGGATTCAGCGATGAACTGGCGCAGTTGGCCGCCATAATCCACCACCACGTCGGGCGACAGGTCGCGGGCGGCGAGGTCGCGCAGATAGGAGACCGCGTCGGCCTGGCTCACCCCGGGGGCGGCGACACCGCCGATGGTGGCCGAGTTCATCTGCTGGAAGTGGTTCAGCGCCTGCGGCACCACCTCCTGGCGCACCGTGGCGATGGCCGAGAGCGGGACGGCGATGCCGCCCACCGTGGCCACCGGATAGTCCAGGATCTGCTGCGCGGTGAGCCGGCTGCGCTGCTGCACCTGCGGGATCACTTTATAGGAGCGCGTCGCAAGGCTGAAATAGTTCACATAGCCGCCGCCGAGCAGATTGCCGAGGGCGGTGCCAACCTGGGTCATGGTGAGGCCCAGCAGGGCGGCCTTGTCGCGGTTGATCTGCACCACGTATTGTGGCTGGTCGATCTTGAGGTCGCTGTCCAGGAACATGAACCGCCCGCTGGCCTGCGCCTGGGCGAGGAAATGCTGCGCCTCGGTGTAGAGCTGCTCCACCGGCCTGGTGGTCTTGAGCACGAACTGGATCGGCAGGCCCTGTGCGCCAGGCAGCGAGGGCGGCTGGAAGACGACAATCTTCTGCCCGGCGATGCGGTCGAACTGCGCCTGCAGGGCGCGCTGGATGGTGGTGGCGTCGCGCTTGCGCTGGTCCCACGGGGTGAAGGTGATGCCGGCGATGGATTGCGACGGGCTCTCCACCTGGAACTGATGCTGGTATTCCGGCTGGCTGCGCAGGATCTTGGTCACCTGTGCGGCAAACAGCAGCTTCTGCTGCAGCGTGGCATTCGGCGCCGAGGTGGGCTGCAGGATCACCACGCCCTGGTCTTCCTGCGGCGCCAGCTCGCTGTCCGCGCTGGTGTAGAGGAAATACAGCCCGCCCAGCACCACGGCGGTGAACATGAGCGTCACCGACATGGTGCCCAGCGTGCCGCGCAGGGCGCGCTGGTAGAGGCGCTCCAGCCGGCCGAAATTGCGGTCCAGCCAGCCGACCAGCCCGCCTTCGCCCTTGCCGCCAGGGCCGTGCGGCTTGAGCATGCGCGCGCACATCATCGGCGAGAGGGTCAGCGCCACCACCGCCGAGACGGTAACGGCGCCGACCAGGGTGAAGGCGAACTCGGTGAACAACGCGCCGGTCAGCCCGCCCTGGAAGCCGATCGGCACGTACACCGCCACCAGCACCACCGTCATCGCCACGATCGGGCCGGCAAGGTCGCGTGCCGCGCGCAGTGCGGCGGCGGTCGGCTGCATGCCCTCCTCCAGGTGGCGGTTGACGCTTTCCACCACGATGATCGCGTCGTCCACCACCAGGCCGATCGCCAGCACCAGCGCCAGCAGGGTGAGCAGGTTCACCGAGAAGCCGAACAGCAGCATCATCGCGAAAGTGCCGATCAGCGAGAGCGGGATGGCGAACACCGGAATGAGCACGCTGCGCAGCGAGCCGAGGAAGGCGAACACCACCAGGGTGACGATCACCAGCGCCTCGACCAGCGTGGTGGCGACCTCGCGGATGGAGGAGGCGACGAAGTCGCTGGAATCGTAGATCACCGCGCTGGTCAGGCCCGACGGAAGCTGGGCCTGGATGCCGGGCAGGGCCGCCTTCACCGCGCCGACCACGCTCAGCAGGTTGGCGGTCGGCACCGTCTGGATGCCGATATAGACGCCCTTGCGCCCGTCGAACGACACCGCGCTGTCGTAGTCATCCGCTCCCAGCGTCACTTTCGCCACATCGCGCAGCCGCACGATGCCGCCTTTGACCTGCCGTACGATCAGATTGCGGAACTCCTCCACGCTGTGCAGCGAGGTGGCCGCGGTGAGCGTGGCCTGCACCATCTGGCCCTTGGTGGTGCCGATGCCGGCGATGTAGTCGTTGTTTGAGAGCGCGCTGGCCACGTCCGCGGCGGTAACGTGGTAGGCGGCGAGCTTCTCGGGATCGAGCCAGGCGCGCAGGGCGAAGTTCTGGCCGCCCAGCAGTTCGGCGGTCTGCACGCCCTCGATCGCCTGGAGCTGCGGGCGCACGTTGCGGATCAGGTAGTCGGTGACCTGGTTGGGCGCCAGCGCCGTGCTGGCGAAACCGATGATCAGCGCGTCGAGCGACTGGCCGACCTTCACCGTCATCACCGGCTGCTGCACGGCGCTGGGGAGCTGGTTGAGGACGGAGGTGATCTTGGCGTTCACCTCGGTCATGGCGCGGTTGGCGTCGTAGTTCAGCCGCAGATTGAGGGTGATGGTGCTGGTGTTGCTCTGGCTGGTGGAGGTCATGTAGTCGATGCCGTCGGCCTGGGCGACGGCGTTCTCCAGCGGCGTGGTGACGAAGCCGGCGACGGTGGCGGGGTCGGCGCCCGGATAGGTGGTGGTCACCGTGATCTGGGCGCTCTCGGTCTTGGGGTATTCCAGCACCTGCAACGAGGTGAAGGCGCGCAGGCCGAGGACGAGGATCATCAGGCTGATCACGCTGGCCAGCACCGGGCGGCGGACGAAGATGTCGGTGAACTTCATGGTCGCGGACCTATTCGTCGGCCGGCGTGGGGGCGGCGTCGTCGCTGGGGCGAACGCTGTTGTCGATCAGCACGGGGATGTCGTTGCGCAGCTTGAGCTGGCCGGCGACCACCACCTGATCGCCGGCGGACAGGCCCTTGAGCACCGTCACCTGGTCACCGCGGGTGTCGCCGGTGGTGACGAATTGCTGGCGCACCGCGTGCTTCGGCTTGCCGTCGGCGTCGGTGCCGTCGTCGTGCACCACGTAGACCAGGCTGCCATAGGGGTTGAAGCTGATCGCGGTGGCCGGGACCGTCACGCGTGCGACTGGCGCGCCGATGCCGATGGTCGCCGTGGCGAACATGCCGGGCAGCAGCCTCTTGTCAGGGTTGCGCAGGCTGATGCGCAGCTGGGTCATGCGGCTGGCGGCGTCGGTCTTGGCGTCGATCGCGCTGACGGTGCCGGTGAAGTCCGCGCCGCTGGCGCTGTCGGTGCGCACCTGCACATGCTGGCCCACCCGCACCGCGCCGATGGCGCTTTGCGGCGCGTAGACATCGAGATCGATCGGGTCGAGCGCCTGCAGGGTGACGATGCTGGTGCCCGCGGCGAGAAACTGGCCGACATCCACCTGGCGGATGCCGAGCCGCCCCGCGAAGGGCGCGCGCACCGTCTTCTGGTCGATCAGCGCCCGCTGGGCGGCGACCTGCGCCTGGTCGCCGCGCAGGGCGGCGAGATCTGCATCCACCGTGGCCTGGGAGACCGCCTGGGCGCGCAGTTGCTTCACGTCGCGGGCATAGGTGGTGGCGGCCAGATCGGCGGCGGCCTGCAACTGGGCGAGCTTGGCCGTGTCCTCGGCGCTGCGCAGGGTCAGCAGCACGGTGCCGGCGGCAACATCGGTGCCGGAGTCGATATGCACCTGGTCGACGATGCCGGCGACCTCGGCGGCGAGGTCGGCGCCGCGCGCGGCGCGCAGCGTGCCGCTGGCCACCAGCTCGGCCTGCCAGGGCTGGCTCGTGGCCGTCGCCGTGGCGACCGTGGGGCGCTGCGCCTGGATGCCGGCCACCACTTGGCTGATGATACCGGACTTGAACTGGTGGAACGCGACAAGGCCGCCGCCGACCAGCGCCAGGAACAGCAGCACCAGGGAGGCGCGCAGCCAGACGCGGGGGCGGCGCGTGGGCGCGCGCGTGTCCCGCCCGGCGATAACGGAGGTGTCGTTCATGGCAGGACTCCACAGCAGGCGTCGACCGCGGGATCGACATCGTTTCGGTGCCACCAGCCACCGCCGAGCGCCTGGTAGAGCGCAACCGTGTCGGTGAAGCGGGCGGCCCGGGCGGCCACCAGTTGCAGCCTGGCGGCCTGGTAGGTCTGCTGCGCCTGCAACAGGCTCAGATAGGTGGTGGCGCCGGCGGCGAATTGCGCGCGGGCGACGGCCAGGCTTGCCGCCGCGGTGCGCTCGGCCTCGGCCTGCGCGCGCAGCGTGCGGGCATCCGCCTCGATCGCCACCAGTGCGTCGGCGACGTTCTGGAAGGCGGTGTTCAGCGTGCTGCTGTATTCCGCCGCCGCCACCTCCAGCGCCGCCTTGGCCGCGCGCTGTTTGGCGCGGAGCGTGCCGCCCTCGAAGATCGGCTGGCTCAGCGTGCCGGCGATGCTCCAGATCAGGCCGGCTGGGGTGAACAGGCTGGACATTTCGGCGGCGGAGCGCCCGTAGCTCGCCGAGAGGGTGAACTGCGGATAAAGGTTGGCGGTGGCGGCGCCGACATTCGCGCTGGCGGCATGCAGCAGCGCCTCATAGGCCAGGATGTCCGGCCGCTGGCGCACCAGGCGCGAGGGCACGGCGACGGGCAGTTCGGCCGGCAGCGTCAGGCTGGCGAGGTCGATGGTGGGCGCGGTGTAGCCGGTGGGCATGCCGCCCAGGTAGCGGGCGACGAGGTTGCGCTGCTGGGCATACTGCTTCTGCAATCCTGGCAGGGTGGCGATCTCGGCGGCCAGGCTGGCCTGCTGCTGCAGCACGTCCGCCTGGCTGGCGCCGCCCAGGGCGAAGCGCTGCTGCGTGATCCGCAGCGCGTCGCGGTAGAGGCCGATCAGCGTCTCGGTCGCGTCAATCTGGGCCTTCAGCGAGGATTCGGTGAGCAGCGCGGCGACCAGGTTGGTGGAGAGCGAGAGATAGGCAGCTTCCAGTTCATGGCGCTGGTAGTCCGCCTGGGCCCCAAGCTGCTCCACCTGGCGGCGGACGCCGCCGAAGGCGTCCAGCGTGTAGGAGACGTCGATCGTGCCGCTGTTGAGGGTGTAGAGCGCCTTGCCGCTGGCCCCCAGATTCTGGCGCTGGCGCGACGGGGTGAAGCTGGCGCTGACGTTGGGGAAGAAGCTGCCTTGGCCGGCGCGCGTGTTCTCCTTCGCCTCGCGCAGCGTGGCCTGGGCGGCGGCGAGGTCGGGGTTGGCCTGCAGCGCGCGTTGCACCAGGGCGGTGATCTGCGGTGAGCCGAACAATGTCCACCAGTCGCCCGGGATGTCCCGGCCGGCCACGAAATGCTGCGCCGCGCCGCCGGTGGTCCGGCTGGCGGCGGTGACGGCTGGCGGGGCCGCCAGGGCGCTGTCGGCAGGGGCTGCCGGCGCGCGAAAGTCCGGGCCGACGGCGCAGCCCGACAGCAACAGAACTCCGGTCAGCATGGCCGCGCCGCGCGCTGGCCAATGGACCGTTCTCGACATAAACATGATTGGCGACGCTTCATTGCTATACGATAGCGTCCACTAAATGATATATGGACGGCGTCGTCCAGTAAAAATTTTGGGGAGTCTGCCATGCCCGATCCGGCCCCTGTTCCCCCCAATATCGCCCGGCCGCGCGCCCCCGGGCGGCCGCGCGATCCCGCCAAGCGCGTCGCGATCGTCAATGCCGCGCACCGGCTGTTCGTGCTGCACGGGCTCGGAGGGGTAAGCATGGAGGCGGTGGCGGCGGCGGCCGGCGTGTCGAAAATGACGCTGTACAGCCACTTCAAGGACAAGGAGCGGCTGTTCGAGGAAGTGGTCTCCTCCACCTCCGAAGGGATGATCGCCGAAATGTCGCGCACCCAGAATGCCGGCGGCACGCTGGGGGAGGCGCTGGCGGCCCTCGGACGCGCCTTCCTCTCGCTGGTGTGCTCGACGGACATCGTCGCCGCCGAGCGCAACCTGATGGCGGCGCTGGCCGGCAATCGGCGGCTCGCCGAACGCTTCTACGCGGCGGGGCCGGCCCGTACCGAAACCGCGGTGGCGGCGGTGCTGCGGGCGGCGGCGGCGCGCGGCGAATTGGCGATCGACGATCCGGCCGAGGCGGCGGTGGATCTGCTGGCGCTGTGGCAGGGCAATGTGCTGAAGCGGCTGTCGCTGGGGTTGCAGGCGCCGCCCTCGGCCGAGGAGATCGCCTTGCGCAGCCAGCGCAAGACGGCGACCTTCCTGCGCGCATACGCCGGCAATGGAACCTCGGCCGGTTTGGCGAAAGCACCGGAAAGCTGACGCGACCGCACGGCCCGGGCGGCGCTGCCAGCCAAATCGCACTGACGAGGGAACCGCCGCTCAGAGCGGCAGGTTGTTCACCTTCGCCAGCGCCGTCATCACGCCGCGGATTTCCGCCAGCCCGCGTAGGCGGCCGATCGCCGGATAGCCCGGATGGGTCGGCTTGCCGGCGTCGTCGAGCAGCACGTGCCCGTGGTCCGGGCGCATCGGGATGCGCCAATGCGCGTCGCCCCCGGCCTTGCGGCGTGCCTGCTCGTGCAGCAGCACGCTGACCAGGGCGACCATGTCGGTGTCGCCGCCGAGATGGTCGGCCTCCATGAACGAGCCGTCCGGTTCCTTGGCGACGTTGCGCAGATGCGCGAAATGGATCCGCCCGGCGAACCGCGCGGCGATCGCCGGCACGTCATTGCCCGGCCCCGCGCCCAGCGAGCCGGAGCACAGCGTCAGCCCGTTGGCGGGCGACGGCACCGCATCCAGCAGGGCGGCGATATCCTCGCCGGTCGAGACGATGCGCGGCAGGCCCATCAGCCCGCGCGGCGGGTCGTCGGGGTGGATGGCCATGCGAATGCCGCACTCCTCCGCGGTGGGGATCACCTCGCGCAGGAAGCGGACCAGGTTGGCGCGCAATTCGGCCCGGCCGATGCCGCGATAGCGCGCCAGCGCCAGCCGCAGCGCCGGGATGTCGTAGCGCTCATAGGCACCGGGCAGCCCGGCCATGATGTTGGCCAGCAGCCGCGCACGCTGGGCGGGCGTGGACCGCGCGAACCACGCCCGCGCGCGCGCCACCACCTCGGGCGGGTGGTCCGCCTCCGCCCCCGCGCGTTCCAGCATGCAGCAGTCGAAGGCGGCGAACTCATGCGCGTTGAAGCGCAGGGCGGTGCCGCCGCCGGGCAGCGGATGGGCCAGTTCGGTGCGCGTCCAGTCCAGCACCGGCATGAAGTTGTAGCAGATGGTGGTGACACCGCAGGCGGCGAGGTTGCGCATCGATTGGCGGTACGCGTCGAACAGGCCGGAGAGATCGCCCTCGCCGATCTTGATCCGCTCATGCACCGGCAGGCTTTCCACCACGCTCCAGCGCAGGCCGAACGATGCGTCGGCGGCGATCAGGCCGAGCCGCTCCCGGATCGCCTCCACGCTCCAGACCTCGCCATAGGGGATGTCGTGCAGGGCGGTCACCACGCCGGTGGCGCCGGCCTGGCGCAACTGGGCCAGGGTGACCACGTCCTGCGGGCCGAACCAGCGCCAGGTCTGTTCCATCGGATATCTCCGGCTATGGGGGGTTAGGCAGCGTGCGCCGCGGCGCGCGCGCCGTGGCGCAGCAGCGCGTCGTAGGCATCCGTCACCGCCGCGACGAAGCCGGCGTCGGCGGGCAGGTCGGCGCCGAAAATGGCGGCAAACCCGAGCGCGGCGGCCACGCGCGCCGCCGGTGTGGCGCCGGCGGCATCGAGCGCGCCACGGAGGGCGCCGGCCAACGGGTCGCGCACGTCGATCGCCACGCCGCGCTCATCGGTGCCGCCGGCATAGCGGATCCAGGCGGCGACGGCGAGCGCGAGGCAGGGCAGCGGAAGCCCCTGCCGCAGCCGCTCGCGGATGGTGGGCAGCAGCCGCACCGGCAGCTTCTGCGAGCCGTCCATCGCGATCTGCCAGGTGCGGTGACGGATCGTCGGGTTGGCATAGCGGCGCAGCAGCGCCTCGGCGTACGCGGCCAGGCTGACACCGGGGGGCGGCGGCACCATCGGCGCGATCTCGGCCCACAAGCGGCGGAGATAGGCGGCCAGCGTCGGGTCGGCCACCGCGTCGGCGATCGTCTCGTGGCCGCCCAGGTAGCCGAGATAGGCCAGCGCGGAATGGCTGGCGTTCAGCATCCGCAGCTTCATGTGCTCGTAGGGCGCTACGTCGCCCACCAGCTCGGCCCCGGCGCGCTCCCACGGGGGCCGATGCCCGTCGACGAAGCGGTCCTCGATCACCCATTGGCGGAACCGCTCATGCAGCACCGGGGCGGCGTCGTGCAGCCCCAGCTCCGCCGCCACCGCCGCGACATCCGCTGACGTGGTCGCGGGCACGATGCGGTCCACCATGGTGGCGGGGAAGGCGGCGTTGCGCTCAATCCACTGCGCGAGGCCGTCGTCGGACAGGGCGGCGAACTCGCGCACCAGCCCGGCGAGCAGCGCGCCGTTGCCCATCAGGTTGTCGCAGCACAGCACCGTGAACGGCGCCAGCCCGGCGGCGCGGCGGCGCCCCAGCGCGGCGGCGATCAGCCCCACCGCGCTGCGCGGCGCGGCCGGGTGCGCCAGGTCGTGGCGGATATCGGGGTGGGCCGCATCCAGCCGGCCGGTGGCGGGGGCCAGGCAATAGCCCTTCTCGGTCACCGTCAGGCTGACGATGCGCGTCTCCTCCGCCGCCATGGCCGCCAGCACGGCCTGCGGCGCCTCCGGCGCCACCAGCACGCCGAGCACGCTGCCCACGATGCGGGTCTGGGGCGCCTCCGGCTCGCGTTCGCGCGCGGTGTAGAGGCAGCCCTGCGGCGCCAGCCGGTCCCGCTGGTCGGGCCGTTGCAGGCTGACGCCGACGATGCCCCACGGCGCGGGATCGGTGCCCAGTATGTCCTCGATGTAGAGCGCCCCATGCGCGCGGAAAAACGCCCCCAGCCCCAGATGCACGATGCCCGGCCGCAGCCGCGCGCGGTCGTAGCGCGGCAGCGCCACGCCAATGGACGCACGGGCGGCGGTGGCGGGGGTCAGGTGGGGAAAGGACGAAGGCACCTGCGCTGCTCCTCCGGCGAGACTACAGGTCGGCCAGGATGAAATCGGGATACTGCTCGGCCACGCGGCGGGTGATCTTCAGCACCTCCGTCATGTGCACCCGCATCGCCTGCTCGGCGGCGGCGGGGTCGCGGTTGACCATGGCCGCCAGGATGCCGCGATGCTGCTCCACCAGTACCGCCACCGGCGTGGTCGAGGGCAGGCTGAGAAAGCGCACGCGGTCGAACTGCGCCTTCTCGCGCTCCACGATGGCCCAGACGGCAACCAGCCCCGCGGCCTCGGCCAGCGCGCGGTGATACTGGTCGTCGAACTGGGTGAAGCGTTCCGGGTCGTCGCGCGCGCCGAGCTGGGCCTGGATCGCGGCCTCGATGCGCGCCTCGGCCGCCGCGGTGATGCCCTGGGCGGCGGCCTGGCGGATGATCGCCACCTCCAGCGCCTCGCGCACGAAGCGGGAGCCTTCCATCGCCTTCAGTGAGATCCGGGTGACGAAGCTGCCGCGCTGCGGCCGCACCTCGATCAGCCCGTCCTCCACCAGCCGGATCAGCGCCTCGCGCACCGGGGCGCGGCTGGTGCCGAAGCGCTCGGCCAGCTCGTTCTCCGACAGGCGCTCGCCGGGGGGCAGCCGCAGGGTGACGATATCCTGCCGCAGCACGGCATGGATGGTCCGCGCGTTCGCCGGCTGGCCGCCCGGGGGAGCGCCGGTCTCGGGTGGGGAAGGGCGTGCCATGCTCATGCCGGCGTCACTTATAGAACAGGCTGGGCAGCCAGAGCGAAATCCACGGCACGTAGGACACCAGCATCAGCACGAGGATATTGCACACAAGGAACGGCACGATCGCCCGGCTGACCTGCGCCAGCGAGACATTGGCGATGTTGCCGGCCACGAACAGGCACACACCCACGGGCGGGGTGGTCAGCCCGATCATCAGGTTCAGCACCGCGAAGATGGCGAAATGGATCGGGTCGATGCCCACCTTGATCGCCACCGCCAGCAGCGGCGGGAACAGGATGATCAGCGCCGCGATGGTCTCCATGAAGGTGCCGACGATCAGCAGCAGCACGTTGATCATCAGGATGATGAGGTATTTGTTGGTACTCACCGACAGCATCGCCGCCGCGATCGTCTGCGGGATCTGCTCGCTGGTCAGGATCCAGCCGAACACGTTGGCCAGCCCCACCAGCAGCACCAGCGCGCCCGAGCCGATGGCGCTCTCGATCAGGAGTTCCGGCAGTTGCGCCAGGTGGAAGCCCTTGTAGACGAACAGGCCGATGACGAAGGCGTAGAGCGCCGCCACCACCGAGGCCTCGGTGGGCGTGAAAACGCCGCCGACGATGCCGTAGAGGATCACGGCCGTCATCATCAGCGCCCAGAACGCGCCCTTGCTGGTGCGCAGCACATGGCGCCACCCGCCCCAGCTCCCCTTGGGATAGCCGCGCCGGCGCGACACGATGGCCACCGTGATCATCATGCCGATGCCCAGCAGCAGGCCCGGGATGGCGCCGGCCAGGAACATCTTGCCGACCGACAGGCCGGTGAGCGTGCCGACGATGATCATCGGCACGCTCGGCGGGATGATCGGCCCGACGGTGGAGGCCGCCGCCGTCACCGCTGCCGCGAACGGCGCGTCGTAGCCCGACTTCTTCATCGCCGGGATCATCACCGCGCCGATCGAGGCGGTTTCGGCCACCGCGGTGCCGGAGATGCCGGCGAAGATCATCGAGCCGATCACGTTGGCCAGGCCCAGCCCGCCACGCACGTGGCCCACCGCCGCATTGCCGAAGCGCACGATCTGGTCGGTGATGCCGCCGCCGTTCATCAGGTTGCCGGCCAGCACGAAGCCCGGGATGCACAGCAGCACGAAGGAATCCATGCCGGCGAACATGTATTGCGGCACCACCGAGAGGCTGATGTCCGCCAGGTAGAGATACACTGCCGAGGACAGGCCGAGTGCGATGCCGATGGGCGCGCCCAGCAGCAGGGTGACCGCGAATGTGCCGAACAGGATGGCGACCAGCATCAGACCAGCTCCCCATGGTCGGCCGGCGGCCGCTGCCGCGCGAAGCCCAGCAGCCGCGCCACCGAAAAGAACGCGAGCGAGACCGGGATCAGCAGCGTCACCGCGTAGACGATCACCATCGGCATATCCAGCGAGCGCGCCCGCTCGCCCACGCTGCCCGACACATACGCCCAAGCGCCGGGCAGGATCAGCAGGCTGAAGCCGAGCGTGATCACGTCCACGATCCGCTCCACCACCCGCTGCGCCGCCGCCGGCAGCGGGGTGACGAACATGTCGACATTGACCAGCTCGCCCCGCAGCAGCGCGATGCCGCACGAGAACGCCACCAGATAGACCAGGGCGAACCGCGCCACCTCCTCCGTCCAGGCCGGCGACGGGATGCCGGGCACGCGGCCCAGTATCTGCAGGGTCACGACCCCGATCAGGGTGACGAAGCTGGCCAGGGTGCCGGCCCGGCACAGCGCCTGGGCCCCGGCGACCAGGGCGGCGAAGAAGATGCGCACGACGAACCTCGTTGACGGGGCCGGCGGCGGTGGCGGGACCATCCCGCCACCGCCGCCGGGCTGCTACATGCCAGGCTGCTACATGGTGGCCAGCATCTGCTCGTATAGCGGCTTCACCTCGGCCGGCAGCGCGGTGTTCACCGCTTCGCGCGCCTTGGCCGCGAAGGCGGCGCGATCGACCTCGATGAAGGTCATGCCCTTGGCCTTCAGCTCCGTCTCCAGGCTCGCCTCGCTGGCCAGGAACAGCCCGCGCTCATAGCCGCGCGCCACCTCGGCGGCCTCGCGGATCGCCTTCTGCTCCTCGGCGGAGAGGCGGGCCAGCTTCTTCGAGCCGCCGACCAGGTAGATCCAGCTGATCACATGGTCGGTGCGGTTCACGTATTTCTGCACCTCGAAGAAGCTCGCCGAGCGGATCAGCGCCAGCGGGTTCTCCTGGGCGTCGATGGTGCTGTTCTGCAGCGAGGTGAACACCTCGGAGAACGCCATCGGGGTCGGCTTGGCACCCAGCGCCTCCCACACCTTCACGAACAGCGGCACCGGGGGCACGCGCAGCTTCAGCCCGTTCAGCTCGCCAGGGGTCTTGATCGGGCGGTTGGAGGTCAGCTCGCGCGGCCCGCGGGCGAAATAGGCCAGCGGCAGCAGCCCGGTCTTCTGCTCGATGTTCTGGTTGATGGCGGCGCCAACCGGCCCGCCCACCACCTTGTCCAGGTGCGCGATGTCGCGGATGGCGTAGGGCACCGCCAGCAGGGCGGCGGCCGGCGCCCAGTTCTGCAGCGTCTCGCCGGTGATGGTGAAATCCACCGTGCCGAGCTGCACGCCCTTGATGAGGTCGGTTTCCTTGCCGAGCTGCTCGTTGGGGAACACCTTCACCTCGATCGCGCCCTTGGTGCGGGCGGCGACCTCCTCGGCGAATTTCAGCGAGGCCTTGTGCCAGGGGTCCTGCTCATTGGCCAGGTGGCCGAGCTTGAGGGTAACGCGGCTGGCGGCGATCGCCGGGCGCGCGAGGCCGCCGGTGGCCACAAGGGCGCCGGTGCCGGCAAGCCCGGCGCCGAAGGCGCGGCGGGAAATCGGGGGAATGGTGGCCATGTTGGCTCCTCCTGCTTGGTTGACTGGTCTGGTTGGAGGGGCGCCGCCGGGCGGTGTCCCTCGGGTTGTCGTGGCAAGGCTTCGGCGGGGCGAGGCTAGGGCGAGCGGGAAAAATCCAGCTGCACCTTCACGGTGCGGCCGGGGTCGGTCTCGATCAGCGCGAAGGCCGCCGCAGCGTCCTCGGCGGCGAAGGTCTGGGTGATCATCGGCGCCGGGCGCAGCCGCCCGGTGGCCAGCCAGTCCATCACCTGCGGCAGCAGGCGGCGGTTCAGCCGCGAGCCGGCCAGGGTGAGTTCCTTGCGGACGATCTCCTGCTGGCTGACCGGGCAGGGCGCGTCGGAGAAGCCGAGCAGGCCGATCCGCCCGGCCGGGCTGGCGACCCGGCACGCCTCGGCCAGCAGCGCGGGCACCCCGGCGCCGTCGATCACCAGCGAGGGGCCGAAGCCGTCATTCTCGGCGGCCACGCCGTCCGGCACGCTCTCGCGGCCGGACTGGATCACCCGGTCGGCGCCGAAGCCGAGGGCGCGTTCCAGCCGGGCGGCGTCGGGATCGGCCACCAGCACCCGCGCGCCGTGCAGCCTGGCCACCTGCAGCACGGTCAGCCCGACCGTGCCGGCGCCGTAGACCAGCACCGTGTCGGTCGCAGCGATGCCGGTGCGGGAAAGCACGTTCGCGGCGATGGAGAAGGGTTCCGCCAGGGCCGCGATCTCGATCGGCAGGCCATCGGGCACGGCGATGCAATTGGCCTCGGGCACCGCCAGACGGGAGCGGAAGCCGCCGTCGCGATGCACGCCGAACACCTGCAGATTGGCGCAGACATTGCTGCGCCCGACGCGGCAGGCATAGCACCGGCCGCAGGAGACCACCGGGTCCACCACCACGCGCTGGCCGGCGGCGAACCGGGTGACGCCAGGGCCGACCGCCTCGATCACGCCGGCGAATTCATGGCCGATCACGCGGGGATAGCGGGCGAAGGGGTTGGAGCCGTGCAGGATGTGCAGGTCCGAGCCGCAGATGCCGGCGCGCTGCACGCGCAGCAGCACCTCGCCGGGCGCCGGCGCCTCGGGCGTGGCGGAGGGCAGGATGCGCAGGGCCTTTGGGGCCTCGACGGAGATTGCGACCATGGACGTCCCGGGTGGCGTTGCGTGTGCCGGCTTAACTTGTCGACTAGTCGACCAATAGCGCGTCCCTCCCGGCGCGGCAACCCCCCGGCATGCCGGTCCCGCCGGGGCCGCTTGCCCCGCCACCACCCGCTGCCATACTCGCCCCTTCCGCAGCCAGGGGAGCCCCGCCCGCATGTCCGCCCTCGACGCCATCGCCACCTATGCCGACGACCTCACCGCCATCCGCCGCGACCTGCACGCCCATCCCGAACTCGGGCTGGAGGAGGTCCGCACCGCCGGCATCGTCGCCGAGAAGCTGAAATCCTGGGGCATCGAGGTCCATACCGGCGTCGGCCGCACCGGCGTCGTCGGCGTGCTGCGGCGCGGCACCGGCGGCCCCGCCATCGGCCTGCGGGCGGACATGGACGCGCTGCCGATGGAGGAGGAGACCAACCTGCCGTATCGCAGCACCAACCCCGGCCGCATGCACGCCTGCGGCCATGACGGCCACACCACCATGCTGCTCGGCGCCGCCCGCTACCTGGCCGAGCACGGTGACTTCAACGGCACCGTCAACTTCATCTTCCAGCCCGGCGAGGAGGGCGTGGGCGGCGCGCTGGCCATGCTGGAGGACGGGCTGTTCGAGCGTTTCCCCTGCGACGCCATCTACGCCATGCACAATCGCCCGGGCATGCCGGTCGGCCAGTTCTGCATCGGCAAGGGGCCGTCGGCGGCCGGCGGCGCGTTCTTCGACATCACCATCACCGGCAAGGGTTCCCACGGCGCCCGGCCGGAGGGCAGCATCGACCCGCTGCTGACCGCCTGCCACATCACCACCGCGTTGCAATCCATCGTCTCGCGCAACGTGCCGCCGGCCGACACCGCGGTGCTGAGCGTCACGAAAATCGTCGGCGGCGACGCCTACAACGTCATCCCGCAAACCGCGATCATCTCCGGCACCTGCCGCGCCTTCCGCAAGGAGGTGATGGCCCAGATGGAGGAGGGCATGAAGCGCGTGGCCAAGGGCGTGGCCGAGGGCTTCGGCGCCACCGCCACGGTGGATTTCCGCCTGATCTTCGCCCCCCTCGTCAACGACCCCGACCACACCGACGCCATAGCCGATGCCGCCGCCGCCCTGGTGGGCGAGGCCAAGGTGGACCGCAACAAGGCGCCCGGCATGGGCAGCGAGGATTTCAGCTTCATGATGGAAAAGGTGCCCGGCGCCTATATCCAGGTGGGCAACGGCGACACCGCCATGCCGCACAACCCGGCCTACAACTTCTCCGACGAGGCCACCCCCTACGGCGCCGCGCTGTTCGCGACGCTGGTGGAACGCCGCCTGGCGAAGTGAGCATTGCCATCCCGCGCGGCGCGCTGGTGGTCTCCTGCCAGGCGCGCGAGGACAACCCGCTGCGCGGGCCCGCGCACATGGCCGCCATGGCGCGCGCGGCGGTGCAGGGGGGTGCGGCGGCCATCCGCGCCGAGGGCCCGGCCGACATCGCCGCCATCCGCGCGGTGGTCGATGTGCCGGTGATCGGCCTGCGCAAGCGGTGGGAAGATGGTTATGAGGTATATATAACCCCCGATTTCGCCGCCGCGCGGGAGATCGCGGCCGCCGGCGCGCAGATCATCGCGCTGGACGCCACCGCCCACACCCGCAACGGCGAACCGCCTGCCGTGCTGATTGCCCGCATCAAGGCCGAGCTCGGGCTGCAAGTGCTGGCGGACATCGCCATGCTGGCGGAAGGGCAGGCGGCGGAGGCGTGGGGGGCGGACTACATCGCCACCACCCTCTCCGGCTACACCGCCGAGACGCGCGACCGGGCGGAGGGACCGGACCTCGACCTCGTCGCCGCCCTGGCGCGGCGCTGCCGGGTGCCGGTGGTGGCCGAGGGGCGGATCGATACGCCGGCGTTGCTGGGTCGCGCCTTCGCCTGTGGCGCGCATGCCGTGGTGGTCGGTACGGCGATCACCAACCCCCGCGAAATCACGCGAAAATTCCGCGCTTTCACGCCAGAATGAGCCGGTTTTTGGGCCTGGATGGCGGCGGTTCGGCCACCAGATGGGCGATTTGCGACGCCGCCGGCGCCGAACTGGCGCGCGGCGAGTTGCAGCCCGTCACCGGCCACCTGTTCCGCCCCGACGCGCTGGCGGCCTTCTCGGCCTTCGCCGCCGCGCTGCGCACGGCCACCGCCGGCCACCGCCTCGCCGCCGTGGTGGCCGGTATCACCGGCCTGACCGGCGACGCCCCGGAGGCCGCCCGCGCCGCCGCCATCCTGGCCGATGCGCTGGGCGTGCCGGTGGGGCGGGTGCGAGTGGAGGACGATCTGTGGATCGGCTACCACGCCGTCTTCCGCCCCGGCGAGGGCCATGCCGTGTATGCCGGCACCGGCTCGGTGGGCCTGCACCTGCGCGCCGATGGCGGCATCCTGCGGGTGGGCGGGCGGGGCATGCTGATCGACGATGCCGGCTCGGCGTTCTGGATCGGGCGGGAGGGGCTGAACCTGCTGTACCGCCGCATCGATGCCGGTGAACCCCCTGGCGGGCTGGGGGCGGCGCTGTTCGCGGCGATCGGGGGGGCGGACTGGAACGCGGTGCGCGCGCATGTCTATGGCGGCACCGGCCCCGCCGACGGCCGCGCCGCGGTGGCCATGCTGGCGCGCGCGGTGGCGCGGGCGGCGGGTGGGGGCGATGCGGGGGCGCTGGACATCCTGCACCGCGCCGGGGTGGAGCTGGCGCGGCTGGCGCTGGCGCTGACGGCGCGGGCGGGGGTGCTGCCGGTGGCGGTGCTGGGCCGGGCCGCGACGCTGCATCCGGCGATCCTGACCGGGCTGCGCGCGGCAGCGCCGGGGCTGGAGATCCGCCAGCCGGCGGCCGATGCGGCGCTGGCCGCCGCTCGGCTGGCGGGGGGGCATCTTGCGGCCTCCGGCTCCCCGTAGCAGGCTGACGGGCAAGGTAAAACGGGGGACACACGGCATGGACGGCAAGCGGCCAACGATCGCATCGATGCATGGCATGGTGGCGGCGGCGCATCCGCTGGCCGCCGCCGCCGGGGCGAAGCTGCTGGCCGGCGGCGGCAACGCCTTCGACGCCGCCGCCGCCACCGCCGCCGCGCTGAACGTGGTGGAGCCCTATATGTCCGGCCTCGCCGGCATGGGCATGGCGACCTGCCATATCGCCGCCGAGGGCCGCATCCGCACCCTGGATTTCATCACCCGCGTGCCGGAGCATTTCCCCGCCGGCCGGTTCCGCAGCCGGCAGGACGTGTTTCGCGGCCCGTTCGCCGCCGGCACGCCGGGCAACCTGGCCGGCTGGTGCGAGCTGGTGCGCGCGCATGGGCGCAAGACGCTGGCCGAGGTGTTCGCGCCGGCCATCGCGCTGGCCGGCGACGGCTTTCCGCTGGTGGAGTTCAACACCGACGGCATCAACCAGTCGGCCAGATCGTTGAAGGATATGCCGTTCTTCGAGGACTGGAACCGCAACTACACCGCCGGCGCCGGCCAGGTGGCGCAGGGCGACGTGTTGCGCCAGCCGGCGCTGGCCGAGACCTATGCCGCGATCGCCGCCGACGGGCCGGGGCATCTGTACGGCGGCCCGCTGGGGCGGCGCATGGTGGCGCACCTGGCCAGCCTGGGCGGCTGCCTCAGCGAGGCGGACCTGGCGGCGGTGCGGCCGGTGTGGCTGGACCCGCTGGAGGTGGCGTATCGCGACATCCGCATGCACACGTTGCCGCCGCCCTGCGAGGGGTTCCAGTATCTGCTGGGGCTGCGCATCCTGGACGGGTTCGACCTGGGCCGGCTGGAACATAACGGCGTGGAGCACCTGGACATCGTGCTGCGCGCCCTGCGGCTGGCCGCCGGGGAGCGCATACGGCACAACAATCCCAGACCGGACCTTCTGGCGCGGCTTCTCGGCGACGGCCATGTGGCGACGCTGCGCGCCCGGGTGAGCGACGGCAAGCCGATCGAGGGGCCGACCGAGCAGTGGATTTCCCCGGTGCCGCCCAACCCGGAGAAGGAACACACCACCTCGCTCTCGGTCGCCGATGCCGAGGGCAATGTGGTCTGCCTGACGCAGAGCCTGGGCGCGCTGTTCGGCAGCGGCGTGGTGATCCCCGGCACCGGGGTGTGCATGAACAACTTCCTGTACTGGGGCGAGGTGGATATTCGCGGCACCAACCCGCTGCTGCCCGGCGGCGAGCTGGCGCTGCCGACCGCGCCGAGCATCGCCACGCGCGACGGCAAGCCGGTGCTGGCGCTGGGCACGCCCGGTAGCTACGGCATCTGCCAGACGCAGCCGCAGGCCCTGGTGCATTACATGGATTTCGGCCTGGGCCTGCAGGACGCCATCGAGGCGCCGCGCTGCCGGCTGTGGGACGGCGCCAAGGTGGATGCCGAGGGCCGCATCGCGCCGGAGGTGATCGCCGGGCTGGTGGCGCGCGGGCACGGTATCGCGGCGGTGGCCGACTGGACCATGCAGGTGGGCGGGATGCAGGCGATCGCCATCGATCCGGCCACGGGGGCGATGACCGGGGCGGCGGACCCGCGGCGGGATGGGTATGTGGCGACGCCATGAGGGAAGCGGTTCTTTTTTGAAAAAAAGAACCAAAAAACTTTTATTCGCTGGAGTTCCCCCGGTCCGCGCCGGGTCTCCAACGAACAAAGTTTTTTTGCTTCTTTTTGTTCACAAAAAGAAGACTTCTCTTTTTACTTGAGGAAATCCTCGCATGAACGGCACCCGCCCCACCATCGCCTCGCTGCACGGCATCGTCGCCGCCGCCCATCCGCTGGCTGCGGCCGCCGGTGCGCGGCTGCTGGCGCAGGGCGGCAACGCCTTCGACGCGGCGGTGGCGGTGGCGGCCGCGCTGGGGGTGGTGGAGCCGTTCATGTCAGGCCTCGCCGGCAGCGGCATGGCCACGGTGTACTCGGCCGCCGAGGGGCGGGTGCGCTGCCTGCAATTCCGTGGCGGCGTACCGCTGGGCTTTCCGGCCGGGCGGTTCAGCAGGCGCGAGGAGATGTATCGCGGCGCCATGGCGACCACCGCGCCGGCCAACCTGGCCGGGTGGTGCGAGATGCTGCGCCAGTACGGCACGCGCGGGCTGGTCGAGGTGCTGGCGCCGGCGATCGCGCTGGCGCGGGACGGGTTTCCGCTGATCGACTTCAACGTCGCCGGCTGCAACATGTCGGCGAAGGACCTGGCGAAATATCCGTTCTTTGGCGAATGGAGCCGCGTGTACGCCGGCGGCGGCGACCGGGTGGCGGCCGGGCAGGTGCTGCGCCAGCCGGACCTTGCCGGCACCTTCGCGGCGATCGCCGCCGAGGGGCCGGGGCTGCTGTATGGCGGCGCGCTGGGCGAGGCGGTGGTGGCGCATGTGGCGGCTTTGGGCGGCTGCCTGTCGATGGAGGACATCCTGGCCGTGAAGGCGCGCTGGGCCGAGCCGGTGACCGCCGCCTATCGCGATCTGGTGGTGCATGTGCCGCCGCCGCCATGCTCGGCGTTCCAGTTCCTGCTCGGGCTGCGCATCCTGGACGGGTTCGACCTGGCCCGCCTGCCGCGCGACGGGGTGGAGCATCTGGACCTGGTGTGGCGGGCGGTGCGGCTGGCCGCCGGGGTGCGGGTGCATGCCGGCAACCCCTCGCCGGAGCGGCTGGCGGAACTGCTGACCGAGCCGGCGATCGCCGCGCTGCGCGCCCGCGCCGCCGACGGGGCGCCGGTTGAGGGGCCGACCGAGCAGTGGATCGCGCCGCCGGAGGGCAAGGTGGCGGGGCAGCACACCACCTCGCTGTCGGTGGCGGACCGGGCCGGCAACGTGGTGTGCCTGACCCAGAGCCTGGGCGCGCTGTTCGGCTGCGGCGTGGTGGTGCCGGGCACCGGGGTGTGCCTGAACAACGGGCTGTACTGGGGCGAGTTGGACCAGCGCGGGCCGAACGCGCTGGTTCCGGGCGGGGCGCTGACCACCTCGGTCTCGCCCAGCATCGCGCTGCGCGGCGCCTGGCCGGTGCTGGTACTGGGCACGCCCGGCAGCTACGGCATCACCCAGACGCAGACCCAGGCGCTGGTGCAGCATGTCGATTACCGCCTGCCGATCCAGGCGGCGATCGAGGCGCCGCGCGCGCGGCTGTGGGACGGGCGGCGGGTGCAGGCGGAGAGCCGCATCGCGCCCGCGGTGCTGGCCGGGCTTGCCGCGCGGGGCCATGCGGTGGAGGCGCCTTTGCCGTGGACGATGGCGGCCGGGGGGATGCAGGGAATTGCCATCGACCCGGCGAGCGGGGTGCTGACCGGCGGGGCCGACCCAAGGCGCGAGGGCTATGTGGTGGCGGCCTGAGCCGGCGGAAGGACGGTCGGGCAGGGGGCCGGCCTTCCGGCGATTAGCCCATGCTCAAGCGACTGATGCTCAGGCGACCGGCGCCACCTGTGGCGCCTTTTGGCGCCAGGAGGCCCGCTTCAGGGTGCCGATGAGCAGCGGCAGGCCGGTGAACATCACCGTGCCGCCCACCACCAGGCCGACATAGAGCGCCGGGCTGCCGACCGGGATCTGCGTCGGCGGGAAGAAGCCGACCAGGAACGAGAAGGCGACGCCTGCGAAGCCCAGGCCGGCGATGCACCACATGCCCACCAGCCCGCCCGGCACGCGGTAGCTGCGCGCGAGTTCGGGCTGCGAATAGCGCAGCCGGATGGCGGCTGCGTACATCAGCATGTACATGATCAGGTAGAGCGTGATGGTCATGGCGCTGAGCAGGAAGAACGCCAGGCTGACATCGGCCATCACGAAAGAGGTCAGCGCCAGGACGGTGACGATGGCGCCCTGGACGAGCAGGATGCTGACCTGCACGCCATGTTTGTTGACCTTGGCGAGGATCGGCGGGATTTCGCCCTCCCGCGCCGTCCAGAGTAGGCCGCGGCTGGGGCCGCTGATCCACGACATCACGCCGCCGATGCCGCCGAAGGCCAGCAGCACGCAGATAGGCGCCGTCGCCCAGCCGATGCCGAGGCGGCCGAAGATCTGCTGGAACGCCTTCATCAGCCCCTCCTGGAGGTTGATCGCCTGGTTGGGCAGCACGGTGGCGACCGCGAAGGAGCCGAGCGTGAACAGCAGGATGATCACCACCGAGGCGACCAGCATGGCGACGGGAAACTGCCGCTGCGGCGCTGTCATCATCCCCGGAACCGTCGCAAACCGTCGCGGAACCGTCGCGGAACTGTCGCGCACCGGGTGCAGCATGGCGAGGCGGTATTTCGGCAGGCGGTGTTCGGAGGAGTCGGTGGTGTAGACGTCGTCGGTCCCCGAGCCTTCGGCTCGCGTGGCGTGGTGCGACGGCATGGCGGTTCCTGATTCGGACGGGGCGATGCGCGGCGGGGGGTGCCGGCCTGCTTGCCGTGACGAAATGTAATCCTAGCCGGTTGGCATGGTAGGGACGGAATGTACCTAGCGGACGAGACCTGCCTTGGTGAGTGCGGCCAGCCGGGCCGGGGCGACGCCGAGTTCGGCCAGGATGGCGGCGCTGTGTTCGCCGAGCGTGGGGGCTGGGGTGCGCAGGGCGCCGGGGGTGGCGGAGAGGCGGGGGACGACGTTGTGCATGGCGACGTGGCCCAGTTCGGCGTCCGGCAGGTCCAGCAGGATTTCGCGCTCGATCACGTGCGGGTCGGCCATCAGTTGGTCGATGTCGTAGACCGGGGCGGCGGTGATCTGCTCGCGCTCGAAGATGGCCATCACCTCGTCGAGGTCGCGGGCGGCGATGAACTCGGCGATCGGCGCCTCGCAGGCGGCGGCGTTGGCGACGCGGGCGGTGTTGGTGGCGAAGCGCGGGTCGGCCAGCATGTCGGCGCGGCCGATAGCGCGCAGCAGGCGCTCGGCCATGGCCTGGATGGAGGCGCTGATCGAGAGGTAGCGGCCGTCGCGGGTGCGGAAGACGTTGCGCGGGCTGGTGGTGCCGGAGCGGCTGCCGGTGCGCGCCGGGCGCTGGCCGGAGACGGCAAAGCTGGCGGCCTGCGGGCCGAGGATGGAGACGATCGGGTCGAGCAGCGGCAGGTCGATAACCTGGCCGGGTTGCCCGCGCTCCACCTCGCGCAGCGCGATCATGGTGGCGTAGGCGCCGTAGAGGCCGGCGACCATGTCGGCCAGGGCCAGCGGCGGCAGCACCGGCTCGCGGTCGGCGAAGCCGTTCATGGCGGCGAAGCCGGACATGCCCTCGACCAGCGTGCCGAAGCCGGGGCGCTCGCGGTAGGGGCCGTCCTGGCCGAAGCCGGAGATGCGCACGAGGATCAGCTTGCGGTTGCGCGCCCACAGGGTTTCCGGCGCGAGGCCCATCGTCTCCAGCGTGCCGGGGCGGAAATTCTCCACCAGCACGTCGGCGGTGGCGAGCAGGTCGGCCAGCAGGGCGAGGCCTTCGGGGTGGCGCAGGCTGAGGGCCAGGCTTTTCTTGTTGCGGGCGTAGACCTTCCAGTGCAGCGAATGGCCCTCCACCCGCCAGGCGCGCAGCGGGTCGCCCTTTTGCGGGTCTTCGACCTTGATGACCTCGGCGCCGTGGTCGGCCAGTTGCAGGCTGACCATGTTGCCGGCGACCAGCCGCGAGAGATCGACCACGCGCAGGCCGGCCAGCGGCGGTCGGGCCGCGGGGTCGAAGCGCCGTTGGTGCAGCATCAGGCGATCCTCTCCAGCGTGGGGCGCGGGCCGTCGGCCAGCCGCCATTCGGATTGCAGGCGGGCCAGCAGGTGGCGGCGCACGATCTTGCCCTGGCCGTTGCGGGGGATGGCATCCACGGCGAAGTGGAAGCGCGGGCGCTTGTAGGGGGCGAGGCCGACGACGGCGGCGCGGGCGGCGGCCTCCCAGCCGGGGGCGGGGTTCTCGGCGACCGCGACGACGATCTCGCCCCAGTAGGAGGAGGGCAGGCCGAGCACGGTGATGTCGGGGCCCAGGGCCGGGTGGAGCGCGCGCTCGATCTCCTGCGGGTAGATTTTGTAGCCGCCGGATTTCATCGCGTCGGACAGGCGGGCGAGGAGGTGCAGGCGGCCCTCGGCGTCGATGCGGCCGACATCGCCGGTGGCGTGGAAGCCGTCGGCGCGCCAGGGGTGGATGTCGCCGTCGATCAGCGTGCCGTCGGACATATGGGCGGCACGGATGAGGATCTCGCCGTCGCCCGCGCCGTCTATCGCCAGTTGCACGCCAGGGCCGGGCCAGCCGACGCAGCAGGAGCCGTCGGCGCCGCCGCCCTCGGCGTAGTAGCGCTCGGTTTCCTCCGGCGCGAGCACGGTGATCGGGTTGAACACCTCGGTCTTGCCATAGGTGAGGCGGATGGCGGGGCCGAACATGGCGCGGGCGGCGGCGTAGACGGGTGGCGGCAGCGGGGCGGTGCCGGTGAAGACGGTGCGCACGCCGGTGAAGCGGCGGTCGGGGAAAGAGGCGGCGAGCTTGGCCAGCACGGTGGGGGCGGCGAACAGCGCCGCGATGCTGCCTTCGGCCAGCAGCGCCTCCACCCGGTCGAGCTGCACGCCGTCGAGCAGCACGACCTCGCCGCCCTGGTCCAGCCAGGCGAAGCTTTGCAGCGAGGCGCCGTGGGCGAAGGGGGTCATCAGCAGCACCCGCTCGCCGCGGCCGGGCAGCCAGGGCAGGCTGGATTGCAGCACGACATTGGCGAGGAAGCGGCTGCGCTGGCGGTAGACGATCGCCTTGGGCAGGCCGGTGGTGCCGGAGGTGAAGCCGATGCGGCCGGGGAGTTCGGGGTCCACAGCGGGGAAGCGGGACGGTTGCAGCGGCTCGGGGGCGATGTCGTCCATGACGTGGACAAGGCGGCCGTGGTCGCGGAAGAAATCGGCGTACTCGCGGGCGCACACCACATGGCGGCAGCCGGCGATGGCCAGCGTGGCGGCGCATTCCGCCTCGGTATAGGCGATGTTGAGCGGGGTCTCGCAGGTGCCGGCGAGCTGGGTGCCGTAGGCGGCGGCGACCGCGGCGCGGCCGTTGCGCAGGAAGGTCGCGACCGGCTCGCCCGGCCGTGCCCCGGCCTCGATAAGGCGTCGGCCCAGCCCGGCGGCGTGGGCGAACAGGGCGGCGTAGCTGGTGGGTCCGGCGGCATCCACCACGGCCACGCGGGGGCCGAAGCGGTGGACCAGCGTGGCCTGCAAGGAGGCCCAATGGATCGGCGGCATCTGCTCTCCGTGCGCCCGGCGGGGAAGGGGGCGTTTGACCCCGATTCCTACGGCCGGTAGCCTCGCGCCGCAACCGAACCAACCGGAACACGTCCAACGATGCAAACCTACGAGACGTTGCTGCTCTCCAACCCCGCGCCGCATGTGCTGCAGGTGATGCTGAACCGCCCCGAAGTGTCCAACGCGATGAACACGCAGATGGGGCTGGACATGCTGGCGGTGTTCGACGGGCTGTGCGCCGACCCGGCGGCGTATCGCTGCGTGATCCTGACCGGGGCCGGGAGCAAGGCGTTCTGCGGCGGCGGCGACCTGAAGCAGCGCCAGGGCATGACGGATGCGCAGTGGCAGGCGCAGCACCTGGTTTTCGAGCGGCAGGTGCGGGCGATGCTGGCCTGCCCGGTTCCGGTGATTGGGGCGATCAACGGCGCGGCCTATGGCGGCGGCTGCGAGATGACGCTGTGCTGCGACTTCGCCTATGCCGCCAGCACCGCCCGCTTCGCGCTGACGGAGGTGACGCTGGGGATCATGCCCGGCGCCGGCGGCACGCAGAACCTGCCGCGCGCGGTGGGCGGCCGCCGGGCCAAGGAGCTGCTGCTGACCGGGCGGCCGTTCACGGCGCAGCAGGCGCTGGACTGGGGCATGATCAACCAGGTGTGCGCGCCCGACGCGCTGCTGGCCGAGGTGCTGGCCACGGCGGTGCGCATCGCCGAGAACGCGCCGCTCTCCACCCGGCAGATCAAGCAGTCGGTGAATATGGGCACGCAGATGGACCTGGGCAGCGCGCTGATGTTCGAGATCGAGGCGTATAACCGCCTGCCGCCGACCGCGGACCGCCGCGAGGGCGTCGCCGCGTTCAACGAGAAGCGCAAGCCGGTGTTCAAGGGAGCCTGAGCCATGCCCACCACTTCCACGACCGACGTGGTCCTGCGCGAGATGGGGCTGCGCGACGGCCTGCAAAGCATCGCCACCTTCATGCCGACCGCGGCGAAATGCGCCTGGATCAGCGCCGAGGCGGCGGCCGGGGTGCGCGAGATCGAGGTGACCAGCTTCGTGCCGCCCAAGCTGCTGCCGCAATTCGCCGATGCCGAGGCGGTGGTGGCGCATGCGCTGACGGTGCCGGGCCTGACGGTGGCCGCCCTGATCCCGAACCTGCGCGGCGCCGAGCGCGGGCTGGCGCTGGGGGTGCACAAGCTGAACTACGTGCTGTCGGTCAGCGAGACGCACAACATGAGCAACGTGCGCCGCAGCACGCAGGAGAGCGTGGACGATTTCCGCCGCATCGTCGCCGCCGTGCGCGCCGCGCCGAACCGGCCGCGGCTGTGCGCGGGGCTGGCCACCAGCTTCGGCTGCACCTTCGAGGGCGCGATCGACGAGGACCGGGTGCGGCGCATCGCCGTCGAGTTGGCCGAGGCCGGGGCCGACGAGCTGGCGCTGGCCGACACCGTCGGCTACGGCGATCCGGCGGCGGTGCGGCGGCTGTTCGCGGCGGTGAAGCGCGATGTCGGCGACCTGCCGGTGGGCGCGCATTTCCACGACACGCGCGGCGTGGGCGTGGCCAACGTGATGGCGGCGCTGGAGGTGGGGGTGCGGGCGTTCGACGCCTCGCTGGCCGGGCTTGGCGGCTGCCCGTTCGCGCCCGGGGCGACCGGCAACATCGTCATGGAGGACACCGCCTTCCTGTGCGAGACGCTGGGCTACGACACCGGCGTGGACATCGCGGCTTTGGCGAAAATCCGCGCGATACTGGCGGAGAACCTGCCAGGCACGCAGCTGCTGGGCAATGTCGCCAAGTCCGGCCTGCCGAAGCATTTCGTGCCGGCCCGGCTGCGCGCGCGCAGGGAAGCCGCGGAATGAGCGTCAACCTGGAGACCGGCGCCGGCCTGACCCACGAGATCGCCCGCCGCGCGCTGGCCGTGCGTTTCGCCGACCTGCCCGGCGAGATCCGCGCGCTGGCGCGGCAATGCATCCTGGACACGCTGGGGGTGGCGCTGGCCGGCGCGGATGACGAACTGGTGCGCATCCTGGCCGCCGAGCTGGCCGAGCAGGGCGGCAACCCGGCCGCCGGGGTGATCGGCAGCGATGTCCGCCTGCCGGCGCTGTCGGCCGCGCTGCTGAACGGCACCATGGCGCATGCGCTGGACTATGACGACGTGAACCTGGCCATGCCCGGCCACCCCAGCGTCGCCGTGCTGCCCGCCGTGCTGGCGCTGGCCGAGGAGCGGGGCGCGTCCGGCGAGGCGCTGCTGACCGCCTTCGTGGCCGGCTACGAGACCGCCTGCCAGGTCGGCCTGCTGGTGGGGCCCGGGCACTACAACACGCTCGGCTTCCACGCCACCGGGACCATCGGCACCTTCGGCGCGGCGGCGGCCTGCGCGCATCTGCTGGGGCTTTCCGAGGCGCAGACCGTCCATGCGCTCGGCATCGCCGCCACCCAGGCGGCGGGGCTGAAATCCATGTTCGGCACCATGTGCAAGCCGCTGCATGCCGGCAAGGCGGCCTATCACGGCCTGCTGGCGGCACGGCTGGCCGCGCGGGGCTTCACCGCCCGGCCCGACAGCCTGGAATGCGCCCAGGGCTTCGCGCGCACCCATAGCGGCGACTTCAATCCCGCCGCCGCCCTGGCGGCGCCCGAGGGCGGCTGGCACATCCGGCACAATTTGTTCAAATACCATGCCGCCTGCTACCTGACCCATGCCGGCATCGAGACGGCCCGCAAGCTGCGGCTGGACCACGCGATCACGCCGGACCGCGTGGCCGCCATCACGCTGCGGGTGGACGAGACCACCGACCGCGTCTGCAACATCGCGGCGCCGGCCACCGGGCTGGAGGCCAAGTTCAGCCTGCGCCTGACCGCCGCGATGGCGCTGGCCGGGCGCGAAACCGGGCGGCTGGACCTCTACACTGCCGAAACCGCCGCCGACCCGGCGCTGGTGGCGCTGCGCGACCGGGTGGTGATCGATTTCCAGAAGGGCTGGCCCAACACCCGCGCCGAGATGGACATCCGTCTGACCGACCAGACCACCGTGCATGCCGGGCACGATGCCGGCATTCCGGCCGCCGATGTGGCCGAGCAGGGCGGCCGGCTGGAGGCGAAGTTCGCCGGGCTGGTCTCGCCGCTGCTGGGCGAGGCGCGGACGGCGGCGCTGATCGACGAAGTGGCTGGGATCGACCGGCGGGAGAACGTCGCAGGACTCATCTGATCGGGATAGCGGCGAAGAAGATTCAGATGGAGGCAGGGAGGCGGGGAGAAGAAAGCGGAGATGATCCCGCTTCTCCCCGTCTCCTCGCCTCCATGTGACTCTTGCTCGTTATTCTTCCTCCCGCGCACCCTTGCGGCTGGGGCCGTCGCTCACGGTCTCATCCGGATCGGCGTCGAATCGCAGCCGCCCGGCGCCGGCCAGGCACAGGAACCGCTTGCCCTTGGCCCGCCCCACCAGCGTCAGCCCCGCCTGGCGCGCCAGCTCCACCCCCCAGGCGGTGAAGCCGCTGCGGCTGACCAGGATGGGGATTTCCATCTGTACGCACTTGATCACCATCTCTGAGGTCAGCCGGCCGGTGGTGTAGAACAGCTTGCCCGCCGAGGAGACGCCGTTCAGGTGCATCCAGCCGGCGATCTTGTCGATCGCGTTGTGCCGGCCAACATCCTCCATATACACCAACGGCCGGTTCGCCTCGCACAGCACGCAGCCATGGATGGCGCCGGCAGTGAGGTACAGGCTCGGCGTGGTGTTGATCCGGCGCGACAGCGCATACAGCCAGCTGGTGCGCAACTCGGCCTCCGGGTCCAGCCTCACCGTCTCGAACCGTTCCAGCAGGTCGCCGAAGGCGGTGCCCTGGGCGCAGCCGGAGGTGAGGGTCTTGCGGCGCAGTTTCTCCTCGAAATTGGTGCGTTCGGGCGTGCGCACCACCACCACGTCCAGCTCCGGATCGTGGTCGATGCCGGTGATGGTGTCGCCGCGCGCCAGCATGCCCTGGTTGAGCAGGTAGCCGACCGCCAGGCAGTCCGGCCGGTCGCCGATCGTCATCATGGTGACGATCTCCTGGCCGTTCAGGTACAGCGTCAGCGGCCGTTCCACCGGCACGCGGGTGCGCACGGCGGCCCCGGTGTGGTCGATGCCCTCCACCTCGCTGGTCAGCGCGGGATCGTCAGGGTCGGGGGCGACCAGGAACGGCTCAGCCATGCAGCAGGCCCAGCGGGATGCAGGGGGCGAGGTCGCCGGGGGCCAGCACGGTCATCTCCTCCGGCAGCTCCATCAGCGCGTCGCTCTCGGTGAGCGAGGTGAGGATGCCCGCGCCCTCCTTCGGGTAGCGCCGCGCGGTGCCGTCGGCCGCGAACTGCACCCGCACATATTCCCGCCGCCCGGATTTCTTGCGATAGGCGAAGCCGCTCCGCACCGCGAAGCGCGGCGGCGGCACATGCAGCGCGCCGCCCAGCCGGTCCAGCAGCGGCCGGCCGAGCGCGGTCAGCGTCACCAGGGCGGCCACCGGGTTGCCGGGCAGGCCGAGCAGCGGCGTGGCGCCGATCGCCCCCAGCGCCACCGGCCGGCCGGGCTTGATCGCCACCCGCCAGAAGGCGAGCGTGCCGGCCCGCTCGATGGCCGCGCGCACATGGTCCTCCTCGCCGGTCGAAACGCCGCCCGAGGTCAGGATCAGGTCGCAGCCGGCGGCGGCGGCCAGCGCGTCGCCGGTGGCGGCGGGGTCGTCGGGCAGGATGCCGCCATCCTGCACCACCACCCCCAGCCGGCGCAGCAGGGCGGCGAGCATGAAGCGGTTGGCGTCGTAGACATGGCCGGGGGCGAGCGGGGCCGGCGGGTCGGTGATCTCGTCGCCGGTGGAGAACAGCGCCACCCGCACGGGCGCGCGCACCGCCACGCGGTCCAGCCCGAGGGCGGCCAGCAGGCCGATATCCGGCGGCATCAGCCGCTTGCCGGCGGCCAGCGCGCGGGCGCCGCGCGCCACGTCCTCGCCGGCCGGGCGGCGGTTGGCGCCGCGGCGGATGCCGGGCTGCACCAGCACGGATCCGTCGCCGGCCTCGCAATCCTCCTGCATCATCACCGTGTCCGGCCCCTCCGGCAGCACCGCGCCGGTGAAGATGCGCAGCGCGTGGCCCGGCGGCAGCGAGGCCGCGCCGACATGGCCGGCGGCGACGCGGCCGTGCAGCGGCAGCAGGGTGGGCGCGTCCGGGTTCAGGTCGGCATGGCGCACCGCGTAGCCGTCCACCGCCGAGTTGGTCTGCGGCGGCAGGTCGATCGGCGCCAGCACATCCGCCGCCAGCACCCGCCCGGCGGCCGCGCCCAGGCCCACCGTCTCGGCCGGTGCGACGCAGGCGTACAGCGCCGCGATGCGCGCCTGCGCCTCCTCCAGCGCCAGCAGCGCGCCGCCGAAGGCGAAGCAGTCGTCGCTCAGTTGCGCCATGGGCGGTTCGTCAACCTCTGGTTCCTTTTGGGGCGCCGCCGGGCGGCATGGTAGAAGCCGGCGGCGCCAACGACACGAGAGAAGCACATGACCTGGTCCATCGTCACCCATGACCCGGAAACCGGCGCCTTCGCCGTCGCGGTCGCCACCTGCAATTTCGCCGTCGGCGCCAGCGTGCCGCATGTGCGCGCGGGCGTCGGCGCGGTGGCCAGCCAGTCGATCACCAACCGGTATCTGGGGCCGGCGGTGCTGGACGCAATGGCGCGCGGCCTGTCGCCGGACCTGGCGATCGCAGCCGCCATCGCCGGCGACGAGGGGCGCGGGCTGCGCCAGGTGCACGCGGTGGACCGCCACGGCCGCACCGCCGCCTGGACCGGCGACAACTGCGTGATGTGGTGCGGCAGCGCGGCCATGGGCCGGGTGAGCGTGGCCGGCAACATGCTGGCCGGCGAGGCGGTGGTGGCCGACACGCTGGCCGCTTTCCTGGCCGGCCCGGTGGACGACCTGCCGGCCCGGCTGATGGCGGGCATGGAGGCCGGGCAGGCGGCCGGCGGCGACCGGCGCGGCCAGCAATCGGCGGCGATGGTGCTGACCACCACCGAGGATTTCCCCGACCTCAACATCCGCGTGGACGACGCGCCGCTGCCGCTGCCGGAATTGAGCCGCCTGCTGACCATCTGGCGGCGCGACCGCGCCCCCGGCCTGCGCACCGCGCCCCGCAAGGCGGCCCCGGCCGGGCAGACCGACCTGGACAGCATCGAGGCCGGCTGGATCGCCGCCGGGCTGGACATCCGCCTACGGCGCTGAGCCCGCCATTCCAGCGCCCGCCATTCCAGCGCCCGCCATTCCAGCCCCGGCCCCGATCCGCAGCCGCGCGCCGGGCGGCACGTCCAGCGCGGCGCGCAGCGCGGTCAGCAGCGCGACCACCGAGGGCACCGCGCGCGGCCGGCGCCCGGCGGCTGCGCGGGCGGGGGTTTGCAACATCCAGCGCGCCGGGGCGGCGCCGCGCGCCACGGTGAACACCGCCGCGCCACGGGTCACGAGCAGGCCCTGCGGCCCGGCCGCAACCCGCGCCGCCACCCCCCACAGGGCGAGCGCGTCGGCCAGCAGGTTGCGCAATTCGGCGTCGGTGGTCACAACGCCACCGGCCCGGCGATGATCGCCGGGTCGATCTTGCGCGCCAGCCACTGCCCGTCCGCCGGGCCGCCGAGCAGATGCCCGTCGCGCATCACGATCCTGCCGCGCAGCACGGTCATGCACGGCCAGGCATGCGCCTCCCAGCCCTCCCAGGGGGTATAGTCGGTCTCGTGCAGGTCCGCGGCGGTGATGACGCGCCGGTGGGTCGGGTCCAGCACGCAGATATCGGCGTCCGCGCCCACCGCGATGGCGCCCTTGCGCGGATACAGCCCCATGATCTTCGCCGCGTTGGTCGATACCAGGTCCACGAATTTCGTCAGTGGGTAGTCGCGCCGGCCGACCATCTCGGTGTACATCAGCGCCACCCGCGGCTCCACGCCGGCATTGCCGCCGGTGGTGTCGTCGATGCGCACGCCCTGGATCTTCTGCTGCAGGGTGCAGCAGATCTCGTCGGTGGCGATGCAGTTGATGCTGCCGTCCAGCGTGCCGCCCCACAGCGCCGCCTGGTCCTGGGGCGATTTCAGCGAAGGATAGGTGTGGAATATCTGGCCGTTGGTCTTCTTGTAGTCCTCGCTGGTGTAGAGCATGTACTGGTGCAGGCTCTCGCCGTAGATCGGGATGCCTTTCGCTCGCGCCTCGCGGATGGCCGCGACGCCGGTGGCTGCCGAGGTGTGCAGCATATACAGCGCCGTGCCCCGGATGCTCTCGGCCAGCCGGATGACGCGGCGGAACGACAGATCCTCCGAGAGCGCGTTGTGCACCTCGGCCAGGTTGTGGAAGCTGGTGCGGCCCTCGCGGATCAGCTTCGCATACATGTGCATGACGATGTCGTTGTCCTCGGCGTGGATCACGCCAAGGCCCTGATTGGCAGCGATCACCTGGAACACCTCCCAGATGTCGCCGAAATCGACCATCCGGCCCTTGCGGTTCGGGGTGATGTCGGTGGTGAATATCTTCACCGTCGGGTGGCCGCCGCGCAGCGCCACGGCGAGCTGGTCCAGCGTCTCGGGCGCGATGTCGCCCTCGACCATCAGGTGGAAGGCATAGTCGGTGAAGCAGGCGCCCTTCCAGCCCGAGTCGCGGCGGGCGATGGCGTCCTGGACGCTGTCGCCCTCGATGCAGCGCACGAAATCCAGCAGCGTGGTGGTGCCGCCATGGATCGCCGCCCGGCTGACCACCTCGGGCGGCATGGTCAGGCCCGGCGGCCCGCCGGCCGGGGCGGGCATCGGCCAGGCGCAATGCACGTGCGGGTCGATGCCGCCGGGCATGACGATGCGCCCGGTCAGGTCGATCAGCTCCCCGCCCGGCGGCGCGGTCATGCTGCCGGCCGGGCCGATCGCCGCGATGCGCCCGCCGGCGATGGCGATGTCGTGCGCGCCCACGCCCTCGGGCGTCACCACCGTATCGCCGCGCAGCACCAGATCGACCATGCCATCCCCCCGAATTTCCGCCTTGGTCCCTGCATCGTCGCCGCCGCCGGCCCATCCGACAAGCCGGCCGATTGCATGACGCAACAGTAATCCATTTGCCGAGCGCAATGCTGGCGGCTAGAAGCCCCCCAGCCATTGCTGCTGCTGAGCCATTCTGCTGCTGAACAAGGGGATCGGAAATGTCCATCACTCGCCGTACGGCGCTCGGCGCCCTGCTCGCCGCGCCCGCCATCCTGCACGCGGGCCGCGCGCTGGCCGCCAAGACGCTGAAGATCAGCCACCAGTTCCCCGGCGGCACCATGGACGAGGGGGATTTCCGCGACCGCCTGGTGCGCCGCTTCGCCACCGAGGTGACGAAGCGCACCAATGGCGAGCTGGCCTTCGAGATCTATCCCGGTTCCTCGCTGATGAAGACGGTCGCCCAGTTCTCCGCCCTGCGGCGCGGCGCGCTGGACCTGTCGCTGTATCCGCTGGCCTATGCCGGCGGCGAGGTGCCGGAGGTCAATATCGGCCTGATGCCGAGCCTGGTCTCCACCTACGCCCAGGGCATGGCCTGGAAGGGCGCGGAGATCGGCCGCGAGCTGGAGGCGCTGCTGGACAAGCGCGGCGTGAAGATCCTCACCTGGATCTGGCAGTCCGGCGGCATCGCCTCGCGCAGCACCGGCATCGTCAAGCCCGCCGACACCAAGGGCCTGAAGGTGCGCGGCGGCTCGCGCGAGATGGACCAGCTGCTGAAGGCAGCCGGCGGCATCATCTCCTCGGTGCCGTCCAACGAGATCTATGCGGCCATGCAGACCGGCTCGCTGGACGCCGCCATCACCTCCTCCACCAGCCTGATCAGCTTCCGCCTGCAGGAGATCAGCAAGAACGTCACCTCCGGCATCAACGGCAGCTTCTGGTTCATGATGGAGCCGCTGCTGATGTCCAAGGCCATCTTCGACGCGCTGCCGGCCGCCCAGCAGAAGGCGATCGCCGAGGTGGGCGCCGAGATGGAGCCGTTCGCGCTGGAGCAGGCCAAGGCCGACGACAAGCGGCTGGCCGACATCTACGCCAAGGCCGGCGTGGCGGTGCACGAGTTCGATGCCGCGGCGCTCGACCAGTGGAAGGCGATCGCCCGCGACACCGCGTGGAAGGATTTCGCCGCCCGCAACGCCACCTGCGCCGGGCTGCTGAAGCTGGCCGAGAAGATCCCGGCCTGATCGCGCGATGAGCCACGACGCCATCCTCGACGCCGCCGCCCCCGCCGACGTGCCGACGCAGGGCGTGCTGGGGGCGGTGCAACGGGTGCTGGACGCGGTCAACGGGCTGATGGCGGTGCTGTCCTCGCTGGCCCTCGGCATCGCCGGCTGCGTGCTGACCTGGGAGGTGGTGGGGCGCTATTTCCTGGAGATCGCCAGCGACTGGCAGGACGAACTGTCCACCTTCCTGCTGATCGGCGCCACCTTCGCCTCCGCCGCCTGGACCCAGGCGCGGCGGGGGCATGTGGCGATCGACGCGCTGGCGCATGTGCTGCCACCGCGCGTGGACCGGGTGCGGCGGGTGCTGGCGGATGCCTGCGCCTGCGTTTTTTGTGCCTATTTCGCCCTGAAATGCGGCCAATTGCTGCTGGAAGCGATCGCCGACGGCCAGACCACGCCCTCCGCCTGGGGGCCGCCGCTGTGGATCCCGTATTCCTGCATGACCGCCGGCATGGCGCTGCTGGCGGTGCAGCAATTGCTGCAGGTGCTGGCCGGGCCGCGGGGCGGGCGCGCATGAGCGAGCTTCAGACCGGCCTGCTGTATGGCGGTGCCACGCTGCTCGCGCTGTTCTCGGGCATCCCGATCGCCTTCGCGCTGGGCGGCGTCGCCACCGTGTTCATGATGATCTTCATGCCGGCGGCCAGCGTCGATACCATCGCGCAGAACGTCTACGAGGAGCTGGCCAGCATCACGCTGCTGACCATCCCGCTGTTCATCCTGAAGGGCGCAGCGATCGGAAAATCCCGCGCCGGCAAGGATTTGTACGACGCGCTTCACACCTGGCTGCATCGCGTGCCCGGTGGCCTCGGCGTCGCCGTGGTGCTGGCCTGCGGGCTGTTCGCGGCGATGGCCGGCTCCTCGCCCGCCACCTGCTCGGCGATCGGCAGCTCGGGCATTCCGGAGATGCGCAGGCGCGGCTACTCTCCCGGCTTCGCGGCCGGGCTGGTGGCGGCCGGCGGCACGCTGGGCATCCTGCTGCCGCCCTCCATCGTGCTGATCCTGTACGCGGTGGCCGCCGAGCAGTCGCTGGGCCGGCTGTTCCTGGCCGGGCTGGGCCCGGGCGTGCTGCTGGTGCTGCTGTTCTCCATCTATGCCATGTTCCACTGGCGGGTGGAACATCGCCGCGCCGCCGCGGTGGCCGAGGCGGGCGGCGAGGTGAGCGAGATATTGCGCGAGGAAAGCTTCACCCTGCGCGAGAGGCTGACCGCCCTGCCGCGGGTGCTGCCGTTCCTGGTGCTGCTGACCGGCGTGATGGTGGCGCTGTACGGCGGCATCGCCACCCCCAGCGAGACCGCCGGCCTGGGCGCGGTGCTGGCGCTGCTGCTGATTGCGGTGGTCTATGGCGCCTACCGGCTGGCCGACCTGAAGCCGATCTTCCTGGGCACGCTGGGCGAGAGCGGCATGCTGCTGATGATCATCGGCATGAGCCTGCTGTACAGCTACGTGATGAGCTACCTGCACATCAGCCAGGCGGCGGCGGGCTGGATCGTCGGGCTGCACCTGTCCAAGTGGCTGCTGCTCGCCGCGATCCTGCTGCTGGTAGTGATGCTGGGCTTCTTCCTGCCGCCGGTCTCAATCATCCTGATGACCGCGCCGATCATCCTGCCGCCGCTGCGCGCCGCCGGGTTCGACCTCGTGTGGTTCGGCGTGGTGATGGCCGTGGTGATGGAGATGGGGCTGATCCATCCGCCGGTCGGCCTCAACATCTTCGTCATCAACCGGATCGCGCCGGATATCGGGCTGGGGGCGATCATCTGGGGCACGCTGCCCTTCGTGGTGCTGATGGCGATCGGCGTGGTGATCCTGTCGATGGTCCCCGGCATCGCCATGTGGCTGCCGAATCTGGTCTATGGGTGAGGCAAAACGCCAGCTACACTGTCCTGCATGGACACCCACACGCTCGACGTTATCGTCGTCGGCGCCGGCATCGCGGGAGCGACCGCCGGCGCCCAGCTCGCCGCCGACCACAAGGTCGCGCTGATCGAGGCCGAGGAGGCCGCCGGCTACCATAGCACCGGCCGCTCCGCCGCACTGTGGATCCTCAATTACGGCCCGCCCGACGTGCGGGTGCTGACCGGCCTGTCGCGCGCCTTCTTCGAGTCGCCGCCGCCCGGTTTCGCCGAGACGCCGCTGATGTCGCACCGCCCGGTGCTGACCATCGCCAGCGCCGACACCATGGACGACTACCGCCACGTGCTGGAAACCGGCACCGGCCTGCGCGAACTGACGCCCGAGGCCGCCCGCGAGATGGTGCCGGCGCTGCGGCCCGGCTACGTGGCCGCCGCCGTCATCGAGGACGACACCTTCGACATGGATGTCGCCACCCTGCACCAGGGCTTCCTGAAGCTGCTGCGCGCCCGCGGCGGTCGGCTGGCGCTGCGCAGCCGTTCCATGCGCATCGAGCGCAAGGCGGGGCTGTGGGAGGTGGAGGTGACCGGCGGCGAGGTGCTGCGCGCACCCACCCTGGTCAACGCCGCCGGCGCCTGGGGCGACGAGGTGGCCGCCCAGGCCGGGGTTGCCACGGTCGGGCTGCAGCCGAAGCGGCGCACCGGCGTCATCATCGACCCGGCACCCTGGGCGGTGGCAGCCTGGCCGGCCATCATGGACGCCGCCGGCACCTGGTATTCGCGGCCGGAGGCGCGCACCCGGCTGATGGTCTCGCCGGTGGACGAGACGCCGATGCCGCCGCACGACGTGCAGCCGGACGAGCTCGACGTGGCGATCGCCATCGACCGGATGCAGCAGGCATTGGACATAAACGTCACGCGCGTGGAACGAAGCTGGTCCGGCCTGCGCAGCTTCGTGCCCGATGGCAGCCTGGTGATCGGCTGGGACGCCGTCGCCGAGGGCTTCTTCTGGAGCATCGGCCAGGGCGGCTACGGCATCCAGACCTCGCCGGCCGCCGGCAAGCTGGTGGCGGACCTGGTGTCCGGCCGTGACCCCGGCCCGGCGGCACGCATCTTGAATGACGTGGACCCGAACCGCTTCGCACGCACCGGACCGGGTACCAAGAAGGACTAGGCATGTCGATCCATGTGGCGCTGACGCACCGGACGGAATACCGCTACGACCGGGCGGTGACGCTCGGCCCGCAGACCATCCGCCTGCGCCCGGCGCCGCATGCCCGCACCCCGGTGCTGGCCTATTCGCTCTCGATCGAGCCGCAGCCGCATTTCCTTAACTGGCAGCAGGACCCGCAGGGCAATTTCCTGGCCCGGGTGGTGTTCCCGGAGAAGGTCACGCGGTTCGCGGTGACCGTTGACCTTGTGGCCGACATGGCCACCATCAATCCGTTCGACTTCTTCCTGGAGCCGCAGGCCGAGACCTGGCCGTTCGAGTACGACCCGGTGCTGGTCAACGAGCTGGCGCCGTATCGCCGCACCGACCCGGTGGGGCCGCTTCTGGCCGCGCTGCTGGCCGAGGTGCCGCGCGCCGAACAGCGCAACGTGGACAAGCTGGTGGCGCTGAACCGGCTGGTGCAGGCGCGAACTGCCTATATCGTACGCATGGAGCCGGGCGTCTGGTCGCCCGAGGAGACGCTCGGCGCGGGCAAGGGCTCGTGCCGCGACTCCGCCTGGCTGCTGGTGCAGCTGCTGCGCAACCTGGGCTACGCGGCGCGCTTCGTCTCCGGCTACCTGATCCAGCTGGTGGCCGACGTGAAGCCGCTGGACGGCCCGGCCGGGCCGGAGGCCGATTTCACCGACCTGCATGCCTGGGCGGAGGTCTACCTGCCCGGTGCCGGCTGGATCGGGCTGGACGCCACCTCCGGCCTGATGACCGGCGAGGGCCATATCCCGCTGGCCGCCAGCCCCGATCCGCAATCCGCCGCCCCGATCAGCGGCGCGGTGGAGACATCGGGGGTGGAATTCGGCTTCGAGATGGCGGTGCGCCGGGTGCTGGAGACGCCGCGCGTCACCAGGCCCTACAGCGACGCGCAATGGAGCGAGATCCTGGCGGCCGGCGCCAAGGTGGATGCGGCGCTGGCGGCGGGCGACGTGCGGCTGACCCTGGGCGGCGAGCCGACCTTCGTGGCGACCACCGATTTCGAGGCCGGCGAGTGGAACACCGATGCGCTCGGCCCCACCAAGCGCCGCTATGCCGGGCGGCTGATCCGGCGGCTGGCCGGGCTGTGGGCGCCCGGCGCGGTGCTGTACTACGGCATGGGCAAGCAATACCCCGGCGAGCCGCTGCCGCGCTGGGCGCTGTCGGCGCATTGGCGCCATGATGGCGAGGCGGTCTGGCAGGACCAGGCGCTGCTGGCCAACCCGGATGCTGGTCCCGACTCTGGCCCCGATGCCGACCGGGGCGCCGCCACCGAGGCCGACGCCGCCCGCTTCGCCGCCGCCCTGGCTGGGCGCCTTCGCGTCGATCCCGCCATGGTGCAGCCGGCCTACGAGGACGCGCTGTACTATGTGTGGAAGGAGCATCGGCTGCCGGCCAACGTGCTGGCTGAGGACAGCCGGCTGCGCGATCCGCTGGAGCGCGCCCGCATGGCGCGGCTGTTCACCCAGGGGCTGGGTGCGGCGGTCGGCCGCGTGCTGCCGCTGCGCCGGATGGCCGATGGGGCGGGGCGGGCGTGGCAGAGCGCGCGCTGGCATTTCCGCGACGACACGCTGTTCCTGCTGCCCGGCGACAGCCCGATCGGCCTGCGGCTGCCGCTGGACAGCCTGGCCTGGGCCGACCCCGCCAGCATCGAGCATGTGCCGCCGCGCGACCCGTTCGCCCCGGTGGTGGCGCTGCCGCCGCATGCGGCGCTGCCCAGCGTCGCGGTACCCAGCGTCGCGATACCCAGCGTCGCGGTGCCCACCCATCCGGCCATTGGCGCCGCGACCCCGGTGCCGCAGGTCGGCCGCGGCGAGCCGGGGCTGGTGCGCACCGCGCTGACCGTCGAGGCGCGCGACGGCTGGCTGCACGTGTTTCTGCCGCCGCTCGACGAGGCCGCCGACTGGCTGGACCTGATCGCCGCGATCGAGGCGACGGCGGCGGCGCAGGGCCAGAAGATCGTGCTGGAAGGCTACCTGCCGCCCGCCGATCCCGGCCTGGAGCATTTCTCGGTGACCCCCGACCCCGGGGTGATCGAGGCCAACGTCCACCCGGCCACCGGCTGGGCGGAGATGGTGCGGCGGACCGAGCAGCTCTACGAGGCGGCGCGCGAGGTCGGGCTGGCCAGCGAGAAGTTCATGGTCGATGGCCGCCATGTCGGCACCGGCGGCGGCAACCATGTGGTGATGGGCGGCGCCCGGCCGGAGGACAGCCCGTTCCTGCGCCGGCCGGACCTGCTGAAAAGCCTGCTGGGCTTCTGGCACAACCACCCCAGCCTGTCCTTCCTGTTCAGCGGCCTGTTCATCGGCCCGACCAGCCAGCACCCGCGCATCGACGAGGCGCGCGACGACGCCACCGGCGAGCTGGAGATCGCCTTCGCCCAGGTCTCGCGCGAGCGTCCGCCGCCGCCGTGGCTCACCGACCGCATCTTCCGCAACATCCTGGCCGACATGACCGGCAACACCCACCGGACGGAGTTCTGCATCGACAAGATGTACGACCCCTCCGGCCCCTCCGGCCGGCGCGGGCTGGTGGAGTTCCGCGCCTTTGAGATGCCGCCGCATGCCCGCATGTCGGCCGCCCAGATGCTGCTGATGCGCGCCGCCGTCGCCGCCTTCTGGCGGCAGCCCTATGAGCGCCGGCTGGTGCGCTGGGGCACCCGGCTGCACGACCAGTTCCTGCTGCCGCATTACTGCGAGCAGGACTTCAACGACGCGCTGGAAGAGCTTGGCGTTGCGGGATTTCGGCTGGACTCGGCCTGGTTCGCCCCGCATCTGGCCTTCCGCTTCCCGCAGATCGGCGAGGCCAGCCTGCGCGGCATGCGGCTGGAACTGCGCCATGCGCTGGAGCCGTGGCACGTGCTGGGCGAGGAGCAGGGCGGCGGCGGCACGGTGCGCTATGTGGACAGCTCGGCCGAGCGGGTGCAGCTGCGGGCCGAGGGCTGGGTGGCGGAGCGCTACGTGCTGGCCTGCAACGGCGTCGCCGTGCCGCTGGCGGCCACCGAGCGGGCCGGCGAATACGTGGCCGGGGTGCGCTTCAAGGCCTGGAACCCGCCAAGCGCGCTGCACCCGACCATCCCCCCGCAGGCGCCGCTGGTGTTCGACGTGTTCGACCGCTGGACCGGCCGCAGCCTGGGCGGCATGACCCACCACGTGGCCCATCCGGGCGGGCGCAGCTACGAGGATTTCCCGGTCAACGCCAATTCCGCCGAGGCGCGGCGGCGGGCGCGGTTCTTCGCCTTCGGCCATAGCGCCGGCGCGCTGCCGCCGCTGCCGGCCGACCCGCCGGCGGCCGAGCCGGGCCGCGAGCACCCGCGCACGCTCGACCTGCGCCGCTTTGCCTGAGCCCGGCGGCACGGTGACCGAAGCCCCCCCGATCGACGAGATGGTGGACGGCCGCGCCGGGCTGCGGCCGCATTGGCGCGGCCTGCTGGGCGCGTTCTCGGCGCTGGGCGAGGGCGGGCTGGCGGCGCGGGCGCGGCGGCTGGATCGCGCCTTCGAGGAGGAGGGTCTGTCCAGCGTGCTGCCCGGCGCCACCGAGCAGGCCTGGCGCTGCGACCCGGTGCCGCTGCCGCTGCGCGCGGCCGAGTTCGCCGGGCTGGCCGCCGGGCTGGCGCAGCGGGCGGCGCTGCTGGAGGCGGTGCTGGGCGACATCTACGGCCGCCAGTCGGTGCTGGCCGATGGCGTGCTGCCGCCGGCGATCGTCTACGCCAACCCCGGCTACCTGCGCTTCGGGCGCGGCCCGGTGCCAGGGCGGCTGCTGCATTTCTACGCCGCCGACCTGATCCGCGGCCCGGACGGCGCCTGGCGCGTGCTGGCCGACCGCACCGCGACGGCGGCCGGCGCCGGCTATGCGCGGGAGAACCGGCGGCTGCTGGCCCGCGTGATGCCAGAGGCGTTCCGCCCGGTGCCGGTGCGCCAGCTCACCCCGTTCTTCGACACCTGGCAGGAGGCGCTGCGCCAGCTCGCGCCGCCCCGCCCGGACGGCGCGCGGCAGAACCCGGCGGTGGCGCTGCTGACCCCGGGCACCGCCAGCCCGCTGTGGTTCGAGCATATGTACCTCTCGCGCGAACTGTCCTGCGCGCTGGTGGAGGGCGGCGACCTGACGGTGCGCGGCGGCGCGGTGTTCCTCAAGACGCTGAAGGGCTTGCAGCAGGTGGATGTGCTGCTGCGCCGCATCGACGGGCGGATGATCGACCCGCTGGAGCTGGAGGCGGGCAGCCTGCTGGGCGTGCCGGGCCTGATCGACGCCGCGCGGGCGGGCAGCGTGCGCATCACCAACGATCCCGGCTCGGGCGTGGTGGAGGTGCCGGCGCTGGCCGCCTTCCTGCCGGCCCTGTGCCAGCGCCTGCTGGGCGAGGCGCTGCTGCTGGACAGCGTGCCGGCGCGCTGGCTGGGCGAGCCCGGCGCGCTGGAGGCGGTGGCGCGGCAGCCGTCGCGCTGGCTGGTGCAGCCGGCGCTGGACGGCACCGCGCCGAGCCATGCCCTGGCCGCCATGGCGGCGGATGCGCGCGCGGCGCTGCTGGCCCGCGTGGCCGCGCGGCCATGGGAATGGGTGGCCACCGAGGCGATGGCGGCCTCGGTGGCGCCGTGCCTGGCGGGCGAGGGTCTGGCGCCGCGCCCGGTGGTGCTGCGGCTGTTCCTGGTGCATGACGGCGCCGCCTGGCAGGCGATGCAGGGCGGCTTCGCGCGGGTGGCCGACGGCGCCGGGCTGGCTGGGGAGCGTGGCGGCGGGCTGCCGGATTCCGGCCTGTCCAAGGATGTGTGGGTGCTGGCCGAAGACGAGGCGGACATCGTCGGCCCCATCGCCCTGCCGGCGCCGACGCTGCGCCTGCGCCGCACCTCCGGCGACCTGCCGAGCCGGGTGGCCGACAACCTGTTCTGGCTCGGCCGCTACGTGGAGCGGCTGGAGGGCGCGGCGCGGCTGGTGCGCGCGGCGGTCACCAGGCTGTCGCGCGCCGCCGCCATGCTGCCGCGCGAGACCACCGAGCTGCAGGCGCTGGGGCGCTGCCTGGCCGAGGCCGGGCTGATCCCGCCCGAGGCGGCGGCGGCGGCGGTGACCACCTCGATGGCCGAGGCCCTGCTGGACAGCGTGGCCGAGGACGGCGCGATCGACCGGCTGCTGCGCACCATCGCCGGGCTCACCGAGAACGTGCGCGACCGGCTGACCGGCGACATGTACGCCACCTTCACCCAGACCCTGCGCACCGCCCGGCGGGACGCGGCCGGGGTGCCGGACCTGGATGCGCTGGCGCACGCGATGGTCGCCATCCTGCGCTTCTCCACCGCGGTGGCCGGCGTGGCGGCGGAGAACATGGTGCGCGGCGGCGGCTGGCTGTTCCTGGACCTGGGCCGGCGGATCGAGCGGGCGCATGCCGTGTCGCTGGAGGTCGCCTTCGCGCTGGACCAGCCGGCGGCGCGCATCGAAACCGGGCTGCGGCTGGTGCTGGAGCTGTGCGACTCGGCGATCACCTATCGCAGCCGCTACCTGAACGTGCTCCAGCCCGGCCCGGTGCTGGACCTGGTGCTGGCCGACCAGGGCAATCCGCGCGGGCTGGCGTTCCAGTTCGTCGCCATGCACACGCTGCTGGATGAGCTGGGCAGCGAGGGGGGTGGCGGGCGCGAGATGCTGGCGGGTGCGGCGGCCGGGCTGCTGGCGGAGGCGGAGGCGCTGGTGGACGGCGTGCTGGCCGCCCCCGACCAGGCGCCGGCGGCGGCGCTGCTGCCCGCGCCGCTGCGGGCGCTGGCGGAAGGACTGTCGGAGCTGTCGGACCGCATCACCCGCCGCTATTTCGCGCTGCTGCCGGCAACGCGCACGCTCGGCATGCAGGGGCTGGTGGTGGGCGGCGAGGCCGGGCGGCTGCGGGGGGCGGCATGAGGTACCGGGTGCGCCATACCACCACCTACGACTATGCCGAGAAGGTGGACCTCGCCAGCCACATGCTGCACCTGACCCCGCGCAGCCTGGCCTGGCAGCGCGTGGAGGCGGCCTCGATCGAGGCGCACCCCATGCCGGCGCGGGTGACCGAGGGGATCGACCATTTCGGCAACCCGGTGCGCTGGATGTTCCTCGACCGCCCGCATGACCGCTTCGAGGTGACGGTGGAGGCGGTGGTGGAGGTGGCGTTCCCGCCGCCGCCGGAGCCCGGCGCCACCCCGCCCTGGGAGCAGGTGGCCGAGGCGGCCGAGCGCGGCGGGCCGGGCGCGTGGCAGGCGGCCGAGTTCGCCTTCGCCAGCCCGATGGCCCCGGCCGACGCCGGGGCCGGCGCCTACGCCGCCATCAGCTTTCCACCGGGACGGCCGGTGCTGGCCGGATTGCTGGACCTGACACGGCGAATCAACGCCGAATTCGCCTTCAAACCGGGCGAAACCACGCTGCATACCCCGATTTCCCAGGTGCTGGCGCAGCGGGCGGGGGTCTGCCAGGACTTCACCCACCTGATGCTCGCCGGGCTGCGGGCGCTGGGGCTGCCGGGGCGCTACGTGTCCGGCTATCTGCGCACCCGCCCGCCGCCGGGGCGGGAGGCGCTGCGCGGGGCCGACCAGTCGCATGCCTGGGTGGGCGGCTGGATGGGGCCGGCGCTGGGCTGGGTGGACCTGGACCCGACCAACAACCTGGTGGTGGCGAGCGAGCACGTGGTGCTCGCCTGGGGGCGCGACTACGGCGATATCAGCCCGATTCGCGGGGTGATCCTGGGTGGCGGGGCGCATAGCGTGGATGTGGGGGTCGATCTGGCACCCGTATAGCGGGCGGGTGTCGCGCTTTGTTGCGCGCTGCGTGGGTGTCGCGCTTTGTTGCACGACGCGCGGGTGTCGCGGCGCCTGCGAGCCTGTAGGGTGGCGCGATGGCAGCCCCGGTCGATCCCACCCTGTTCAAGCCCGCCCTGATCATCCTTGGCGCCGCCGGCGTGGTGATCCCGGTGTTCCATCGCCTGCGCGTCAGCCCGGTGCTGGGCTTCATGCTGGTCGGGCTGCTGGTGGGGCCGTACGGGGCGTGGGCGCTGCTGGGCCGGCCGCCCTGGCTGGAGGCGATGATCATCGCCGACCCGGAGGGCATCGCGCCGATCGCCGAGTTGGGCGTGGTCACGCTGATGTTCATGATCGGGCTGGAATTGTCGTTCGAGCGGCTGGTGGTGATGCGCCGGCTGGTGTTCGGGCTGGGCGGGCTGCAGGTGGCGCTGTGCGCGGTGCTGGTGGCCGGCGGCGGGCTGCTGCTGGGGCTGGCGCCGGTGGTGGCCGCGGTGGTCGGCGTGGCGCTGGCAATGTCGTCCACCGCCGTGGTGGTGCAGGTGCTGTCCGACGAGAAGCGGCTGGGCGGCACGGTGGGGCGCACCAGCCTGGCGGTGCTGATCTTCCAGGACCTCGCGGCGGTGCCGATCCTGTTCGTGATCAGCGTGCTGGGTCAGGGCGGCGCCGGGGCAGGCGCGGGCGGGCTGGCGCTGCTGCTGGCGCTGGGGCAGGCGGTGCCGGTGGTGCTGGGGCTGGTCGGCTTCGGCCGGCTGGCGCTGCGGCCGCTGTTCCGCAGCGTGGCGCGCACCGGCAGCCCGGAACTGTTCATGGCCGCCTGCCTGCTGGTGATCCTGGCGACCGGGCTGGCCACCGCCGCCGCAGGGCTGTCGATGGCGATGGGGGCCCTGATCGCCGGGCTGCTGCTGGCCGAGACCGAGTTCCGCCGGCAGGTCGAGGTGACCATCGAGCCGTTCAAGGGCCTGCTGCTGGGGGTGTTCCTGATCTCGGTGGGCATGAGCCTGGACCTGCCGACGATCCTGGCCGGCCCGGCGCCACTACTGCTGGGCGCGGTGGCGCTGGTGCTGGGCAAGGCGGTGCTGATCGCGCCGCTGGCCCGGCTGTTCGGGCTGCGCTGGGCAGCGGCGGTGCAGGTGGGGCTGCTGCTGGCGCCGGGCGGCGAGTTCGGCTTCGTCATCCTCGGGCTGGCGCTGGCCAACGGCTTGCTGCCGGCCGCCACCTCGGGCTTCGCGCTCAGTCTGGCGGCGGTGACGATGGCGCTGATCCCGCTGCTTTCGCGCCTGGGCGAGGCGGCGGAACGGCGGCTGGCGCCGGCGGCCAGGGTGGACTCGGCGCTGGCCGAGCCGATGGCCTTCGGGGACGCGCCGCATGTCATCATCGCCGGTTTCGGGCGGGTGGGGGAGACGGTGGCGAGGATGCTGGAGGTGCACAATATTCCCTACGTCGCCATCGACAACGACACCGACCGCGTGGCCGCGCAGCGCCGGCTGGGCCGGCCGGTGTCGTGGGGGGACATCACGCGGGTGGAGATGCTGCACCGGCTGCGCCTGGACACCGCCCGTGCGCTGGTGGTGACGATGACCGAGCGGAGCGCCGCCGACCTGCTGGTGGTGACCGCGCGGGCGGAGCGGGCGGACCTGCTGATCGTCGCCCGCGCCCGCGATGCCAGCCACGCGGCGAGCCTCTACGCCACCGGCGCCACCGACGCGGTGCCCGAGACGATTGAGGCCAGCCTGCAACTTGCGGAGGCGGTGCTGGTGGACCTGGGGGTGCCGATGGGGCCGGTGATCGCCACCATCCACGAGCAGCGCGCGACCTTCCAGGCCGAGATCCGCGCCATGGTGCCGCGCGCGGAGGTGCGCCCGATCGGCCGCCGCCGGCTGCGCGACGCTCGGCCGATGCCGGGCGAGCGTGGTGGGGGAGGGTAGGAGCGCGCTACTCGATCGGCGCCAGCAGCGCGGGGGCGGTCACCAATTGCCGCACGCCGTGGGAGTGGGACTCCTTGAATACGTTGCCCGCTTCAGCCCAGCGGTTGAGCGAGCCGATGTCGAGCCGGGCGCAGCGCGGCCGCACGCTCCAGGTCACCTGTAGCGGCGAGCAGGCCGACTGGGTGTAGTCGGAACCGGTGGTGGAACCGGCATAGACCACCGGCGTGCCGGTGCCCGTGGGCAGCGATTTCGCCTGGTAGTGTCCGTTCACCATCTGGCTTGCATTGGTGAAATCGTTGAAATCCAGCGCGTTCTTATCATTCACCACCAGGAACACCTGCGTCTCGACCCGCAGCTCCGGGTTCTGGCAGGTCGTGCTCATGCAGGCGCCGAGGCCTTCGCCCGGCGGCACCATGCAGGACGTGTAGACCCAATGGACCTCGATCGTGTCGCCCGGCTTCACGCCGTGGAACGCGCCGTGGCCATGCGCCGGGTCTTCCAGTTCAGTCTTGGTCAGGCTGGCGGTCTCGTTGCACTGGTATCCGCCGTACTTGCCGGCGCCCGCGAAGACGCTGAAGCCCGGCCCCTTGTGTTCGGCATTGGTATGGGTGTGCAGGTTGCACAGGTTCATCTGGCGATAGGGCGGTGCCGGGGTAAAGACCTGCGCGTTGCTGCCGGCGGGGCTGCTGATGTCGCGCGGCGCCTGTGGCCCGAAGCCGATGCACAGGGCCTGCGCGGCCGCGCCCGACGCGCCCATACCGGCCGCGAGCAACCCGAGCGCGAGAATTCGACGATACATGAAACCTCCCGCCGGTGTTGGGCCGCCTGGTTGGAATGCGGCTCGGCGCTCCGCCGAAATATTGCCTACCGATAATATTCCATGCCAGCATAAAGCGGCGGCCGATCCCTAATTCAGCAAAACCTTCACGTAACTTCCAGGTGCATCCTCGATGGCCGCCAGCTTGCCGTCGCCGGGCACGCGGGCCTTCACCTGGCGCTTGTCCAGCGCGGTGATCCAGCGCTGCCAGTCCGGCCACCAGGAGCCGGCGATCTCGGTGGCGCCATGGAACCACGCCTCGGGGTCCTCCGGCAGCTCGGAGTTGATCCAGTGGCTATATTTGCCGCCGTCCGGCGGGTTGACCACGCCGGCGATGTGGCCGGAGGCGGCCAGCACGAAGCGGCAGGGGCCGCTCAGCAGGTGGGTGCCGTGATAGGTGCTTTTCCACGGCGCGATATGGTCCTCGCGGGTGGACAGGAAATAGGCCGGCACCTTGACGCGCCCGAGGTCGATCGGCGTGCCGGCCAGGCTGATGCCGCCGGGTTCGGCCAGCAGGTTCTCCTGGTACATGTTGCGCAGGTAGAAGCTGTGCATGCGCGCCGGCATGCGGGTGGAATCGCTGTTCCAGTACAGCAGGTCGAACGGGAAGGCGTCGTTGCCCAGCAGATAGTTGTTGACCACGAACGACCAGATAAGATCGTTCGCCCGCAGCATGTTGAAGGTGGTCGCCATCTCGCTGCCTTCGAGGAAGCCGCGCTTGTTCATCTTGTCTTCGAGCATCTTGATCTGCTCTTCGTCGATGAACACGTTCAGCTCGCCCGACTCGCGGAAATCCATCAGCGTGACGAAGAAGGTGGCGGATTTGATGCGCGTGTCGTCGTGCGCGGTCATCCAGGCCAGGGTGGAGCTGAGCAGCGTGCCGCCCAGGCAGTAGCCGATGGCGTTGATGGCGCTCTCGCCGGTGGCCGCCTCGATCGCCGACAGCGCGTCGAGGATACCTTCCTTCATGTAGTCGTCGAAGCCCTTCTCGGCCAGGCGCTCGTCCGGGTTGACCCAGGAGACCATGAACACCGTGTGCCCCTGGCTGACCGCCCAGCGCACCAGGCTGTTCCGCGGCCGCAGGTCCAGGATGTAGAACTTGTTGATCCATGGCGGAATGATCAGCAGCGGCCGCTTCAGCACCTTCTCGGTGGTGGGGGCGTACTGGATGAGCTGCATCAGGTCGTTCTGGTAGACCACCTTGCCGGGGGTGACGGCGATGTTCTCGCCGATGCGGAACGCCTCGGTGTCGGTCATTTTGATGCGCAGCTTGCCGCGCCCGCGCTCCAGGTCCGACAGCAGGTTGTTCAGGCCCTTGATGAGGTTCTCGCCGCCGGTCTCGGCGGTTTTGCGCAGCACCTCGGGGTTGGTCAGCAGGAAATTGCTGGGGCTCATCGCGTCGATGAACTGGCGGGAGTAGAAATCCACCTTCTGCGCGGTGGCCGGCTCCAGCCCGTCCACATGGGTGACCACGTCCTGCACGTAGCGGGCGGACAGCAGGTAGGACTGCTTGATGAAGTCGAAAACGTCGTTTTCCTTCCAGGAATCGTCCTTGAAGCGGCGATCCTTGGGGTCGGCCTGGATGACCGGCTCGCTCTCCATGCCCATCATGCGCCGCGCGGTGCTTTGCCACAGCGACATGTAGTCCTGCCAGAAGCCCATCTGCGCCTGCACCATGCGGGCCGGGTTGGCCATCAGCTTGGCGGTCATTTCCATGAAGGCGGTGCCGATGTTCAGCGGGTCGGGGCTGGTGGCCCCGTCCTCGGCCTGACGCTTCAGCCACTCACCCACCAGCCGTTGCGACCGCTCGGCGATGCCGGCCATCGAGCGGCCGAACTCGGCCGGGTCGGGCAGCTTGAAGGTGTCGGCGCGGGCGCCCTCGGGGGGGGTGGGGGAGGGCTTCTTGGGATCGGCCATTCGGGCGTCCTTTCGTGGGCTGCCACCCGCTGCTACATCTGGGGCGCCAGGAGCCCCGCGCGGGGCGGCGCGAGGCGGGAGCGGATACGGATGAGAGCGGCGAGCAGGCCATCTGTTACAGGGGGGGCACATGGTGTTCAAGTGCGCCGCCCCCAAGAGGCGTGGCGCCGCACCGGGGGCAGGAGCCGGCTGCTGCTGGCGGTGGCCGGTTTGCTGGCCGCCGGGGCGCTGGCCGGCTGTGCCGATAACGGGCCGGCCGACCCGGTCGCCTGGTGGCACAGCCTGGAGGGCGGGCGGATCGCTGAGGCCCGGCCGGCGCCGCCCAACGCCGATGCGCCGTATCCGCGCCTGTCCACCGTGCCGACCCGGCCGCAGGCAACCGATGCCGCCGATCGCGCCCGCATTGCCGGGCGGCTGATCGGTGACCGGACCAGCGCGGAATTCGGCGCCGCCGCGGCGCCGCTGACCATGCCGGCCGTGACGGCGCGCCCGGCGGTGGCAGCGGCCGATCCGGACCAGGCAAGCGCCACCATGCAGGCCGCCAGCGCGCCGCCGCCGCCGTCGGCGCCGCAAGCCCCGGTCGCGGCCCCGGCGATGGCGCCTGTGGCGGCCGCGTCGGCAGCCACCCCGCCAGTATCCACCCCGCCAGTATCCACCCCGCCAGTATCCGCCCCGCCAGTATCCGCCCCGCGGGCACCCGCCCCAACTGCGCCGGCCGTGCCGGCCAAGGCTGCCGCCGCCGCCCAGGTGGCGACCCCGCCGGCCATGGCCGCGACGGCCGGCCTGGATATTCCGCTCGCCCCCCCGCCACCGCCCCGGCTGCCGGGGGTGTCGTCGGTGACGATCCCGGTGCCGCCGCCGGTGCCGCCGCCGCCGGCGCCGCCCCGGGCGGTGCCGGTGGTGCCCGGCCAGCCAGTGCCGGTGACCTTCCCGGTCGGCTCATCCGCGTTGCCCGCCACTGCCGAGTCCGCCTTGCGCCAACTGGCGGCGACGCGTGGCGCGGCGGCGATGGCGGTGGGCGGGTTCGGCGACGCCGCGTCCAGCGACCCCGCGGCGCAGGCCGCCGCACTGCCGCTGGCCTATGCCCGCGCCGAATCGATCGCCGTGGCGCTGGAGCGCGCCGGGGTGCCGCGCGGCGCCATCCGGCTGACCGCCGAGGCGCAGGGCCATGGCGGGGTGGCCGCCGTGGCGAACTGAACTGAGAGCGAACTGAGCCGAAATCGAGCCGAATCCGCCGCTCTTGCCAGGGCGGCGGAGTTGCCGGACATGTGTGCCCGCATCCTGCCTTCCTGCCCCCCGTTATGGACCGACCGCCATGGCCGACGAGTTCCACCGCATCCGCCGCCTGCCGCCCTATGTGTTCGCCGAGGTCAATGCGGCCAAGGCGGCCTCGCGCGCCGGCGGCGCGGACATCATCGACCTCGGCATGGGCAACCCGGACAGCCCGACGCCGCCGCATATCGTCGCCAAGTTGGTGGAGACGGTGCAGGACCCGCGCAGCCACCGCTATTCCACCAGCAAGGGCATCCCCGGCCTGCGCCGCGCCCTCGCCGGCTACTACGCCCGCCGGTTCGACGTGAAGCTGGACCCGGAGACCGAAGTGGTGGCCACGCTCGGCTCCAAGGAGGGGCTGGCCAACCTGGCCGCCGCCATCACCAGCCCGGGCGACACCATCCTGGTGCCCAACCCGTCCTACCCGATCCATCAGTTCGGCTTCATCATCGCCGGCGCCTCGGTGCGCTCCATCCCGGCCACGCCGGACGAGGAGATGCTGCGGGCGCTGGACCGGGCGGTGCGGCATTCGGTGCCGAAGCCGACCGCGCTGATCGTCAATTTTCCTTCAAATCCAACCGCGTACCTGGCGACGTTGGATTTCTACAAGGAGATCGTGGCGTTCTGCCGGGCGCATGAGATCTGGATCATGTCCGACCTCGCCTATGCCGAGATCTATTTCGGCGACCTGGTGCCGCCCTCGATCCTGCAGGTGGAGGGGGCGAAGGACATCGCGGTGGAGTTCACCAGCCTGTCCAAGACCTATTCCATGCCCGGCTGGCGGATGGGCTTCGCGGCCGGCAATCCGCGGCTGATCAACGCGCTGACCCGGATGAAGTCGTATCTGGACTATGGCGCCTTCACCCCCATCCAGGTCGCCGCCACCGCCGCGCTGAACGGGCCGCAGGACTGCGTGCAGGCGATGCGCGACCTGTACCGGGAGCGGCGGGACGTGCTGATCCGCGGCCTGCACGCCGCCGGCTGGGAGGTGCCGAGCCCGGATGGCTCGATGTTCGCCTGGGCGCCGATCCCGGAGCGGTTCGCGCATCTGGGCAGTGTGGGATTCAGCAAGCTGCTGCTGGCGCGCGCCGGGGTGGCCGTGGCGCCGGGCATCGGCTTCGGCGAGCAGGGCGACGGCCATGTGCGCATCGCCCTGGTGGAGAATACCCAGCGGCTGCGCCAGGCGCTGCGCAGCATCCGCGCCTTCCTGCAAACCGACAACGCGCCGCCGCCCGAGACCCTTGAGGAGACCCCTGCATGACCCGTCCGCTTTCCGTCGCCGTCGCCGGCCTGGGCACCGTGGGGGCCGGCGTGCTGACCATGCTGCGCGCCAATGCCGACATCATCGCCGCCCGCGCCGGCCGGCCGATCGCGGTCACCGCCGTCTCGGCGCGCGACCGCACGCGCGACCGTGGCGTGTCGCTGGCCGGGCTGCGCTGGTACGACGACCCGGTGGCGCTGGCCGCCGACCCGGCGGTGGACGTGGTGGTGGAGGCGATCGGCGGCTCCGAGGGTTCGGCGCGCGCGCTGGTGCAGGCCGCCCTGGCTGCCGGCAAGCCGGTGGTGACCGCCAACAAGGCGCTGCTGGCGGTGCACGGCGCGGCCCTGGCCGAGCAGGCCGAGCGTGCCGGCGTGGCGCTGGCGTTCGAGGCGGCGGTGGCCGGCGGCATACCGGTGATCAAGGCGCTGCGCGAGGGGCTGGCCGGCAACCGCATCTCGCGCGTGGCCGGCATCCTCAACGGCACCTGCAACTACATTCTCACCGTGATGCGCGAGCGCGGGCGGGAGTTCGCCGAGGTGCTGACCGACGCCCAGAAGCTGGGCTACGCCGAGGCCGACCCGGCCTTTGACGTGGATGGCATCGACGCCGCGCACAAGCTGGCAATCCTGGCCGCGCTGGCATTCGGCCGGCCGGTGGATTTCGGCGCGGTGCATGTGGAGGGTATCCGCCGGGTGTCGGCGCTGGACATCGCGTTCGCCACCGAACTCGGCTACCGCATCAAGCTGCTGGGCATCGCCCGGCGGACCGAGGCGGGCATCGAGGCGCGGGTGCATCCGTGCATGGTGGCGCACACCGCGCCGATCGCCCGGGTGGACGGTGTGTTCAACGCGGTGGTGGCGGAGGGCGATTTCGTCGGCCGGGTGATGCTGGAGGGCAGGGGGGCCGGCGCCGGGCCGACCGCCTCGGCCGTGGTGGCCGACCTGATCGACATCGCGCGCGGGCGCTTCACGCCGGTCTGGGGGGCTGCCGCCAGCGCGCTGTCGGACGCGCCGTCGGTGCCGATGGCAGCCCATGTCGGCGCCTATTACCTGCGCCTGATGGTGGTGGACCGACCCGGGGTGATCGCCGATGTCACCGCCGAACTGCGCGACGCCGGCATCTCGCTGGAAAGCATGCTCCAGCGCGGCCGCAGCCCCGGCGAGGCGGTGCCGGTGGTGCTGGTGACGCATGAGACCAACGAGGCGGCGATGCGCGCGGCGCTGGCCCGCATTGCCGGGCTGGACGCGGTGCTGGAAGATCCGGCACTGATCCGAATCGAACCGGCGTGAGAGTTTTGGCGGCACAATGGCCAGGGTAGATGGGTCGCAAACAGATCGAGAGACGAAGAGAAGGCAGACGAATATCCTGCTGAACTTGCTTCTCTTTGCCTGACCGCCTCTTTGTGGTCTTCCTTCCTGCCCCTCGAACCGCCATCGTTCAGGGTTAATGTTGACCGGGCGCGATGCCCGACGGGAGAACAGAGAATGTCCACCGATATGCCGGCCGCCCCCGAACAGGTGTTCGACCGCAACCTGGCGCTGGAACTGGTCCGCGTCACCGAGGCGGCGGCGCTGGCGGCCAGCCGCTGGATGGGCCTGGGCAAGAAGAACGACGCCGACGGCGCAGCGGTGGAGGCGATGCGCCGGGCGTTCGACACGGTGGCCATCGCCGGCACCGTGGTGATCGGCGAGGGCGAGATGGACGAGGCGCCGATGCTCTATATCGGCGAGAAGGTCGGCGCCGGCGGCCCGCCGATGGACATCGCGGTGGACCCGCTAGAGGGCACCACGCTGACCGCCAAGGGCGGGCCGAATGCCATGGCCGTGGTGGCGCTGGCCGAGCACGGCCATTTCCTGCACGCGCCGGACATCTACATGGACAAGATCGCAGTCGGCGGCGGGCTGCCGGACGGCGTGGTGGACCTCGACTGGTCGGTGGGCGAGAACCTGCGCAACCTGGCCCAGGCCAAGAAATGCGAGGTCTCCGACCTGGTCGCCTGCATCCTGGATCGCGACCGCCACAAGGAACTGATCGCCAAGGCGCGCGAGGCCGGCGCCCGCATCATGCTGATCAGCGACGGCGACGTGGCCGGCGTGCTGGCGACCTCCCAGCCGGATAGCGGGGTGGACATCTACCTGGGCAGCGGCGGCGCGCCGGAGGGGGTGCTGGCGGCGGCCGCCCTGCGCTGCATCGGCGGGCAGATGCAGGGGCGGCTGCTCTACGAGGACGAGGGGCAGATCGCCCGCGCCCGCGAGATGGGCATCACCGACCCGAACAAGGTCTACACGGTCACCGACATGGCGCGCGGCGACGTGATGTTCGCGGCCACCGGCGTCACCGGCGGCGCCATGCTGCGCGGCGTGCGCCGGTTCGGGCAGGGTGCCATCACCCATTCGGTGGTGATGCGCAGCAAGTCCGGCACCGTCCGCTACGTGGAGGCGCACCACAACTTCGCCACCAAGACCTGGGTGCGGAACTGACGTGACGGGGCCGGTCCTCGGCGTCGCCCGCAGCCTGTCGGGCCGCCGCTGGATCTGGCGCCAACCTGCCGACCCGGTGGCCGACCGGCTGGGCCTGGGCATCGCCCAGCGGCTCGGCGTGTCGGAATTGCTCGGCCGCCTGCTGGCGGTGCGTGGCATCGGGGTGGAGGCGGCCGGCAGCTTCCTCGACCCCACGCTGCGCGCCCTGCTGCCGGACCCGGCGGTGCTGATCGACATGGACCGCGCCGCCGCCCGGCTGGCCGATGCGGTGCGGCGCGGCGAGACGGTGGCGGTGTTCGGCGACTACGACGTGGACGGCGCCTGCAGCGGCGCCATCATGGCCAGCTTCCTGCGCGGCCTGGGCTGCCAGGTGCTGCCCTACGTGCCCGACCGCATGGCCGAGGGCTACGGCCCCAACCTGCCCGCCCTGCGCGGCCTGGTGGCGCGCGGCGCCACGCTGATCGTATGCGTGGACTGCGGCACCGCCGCCGGCGACGTGCTGGCCGGCATCAAGGGCGAGGCCGAGGTGGTCGTGCTGGACCACCACAAGGCCGAGGGGCCGCCGCCGGACGTGGTGGCGACGGTGAACCCGAACCGGCTGGATTGCGATTCGGGCCTGCGCCACCTGTGCGCCGGCGCGATCGCCTTCCTGGCCACCATCGCCACGGTGCGCGCCCTGCGCCGCGACGGGTTCTTCGCCGCGCGCCCCGAGCCGGACCTGATGGGCCTGCTCGACATGGTGGCGCTGGCCACGGTGTGCGACGTGATGCCGCTGACCGGGGTGAACCGGGCACTGGTGACCCAGGGCCTGAAGGTGATGGCCCGCCGCGCCCGCCCCGGCATCGCCGCCCTGCTGGAGGTGGCGCAGGCGCGCGACCGGCCGAGCGCCATGACGCTGGGCTTCGCGCTCGGCCCGCGCATCAACGCCGCCGGGCGGATCAGCGAGTCCGACCTCGGCCTGCGCCTGCTGCTCTGCGAGGACCCGGTGGAGGCGCGCGGCATCGCCACCATGCTGGACGCGGTGAACCGCCAGCGCCAGCAGGTGGAAGCCGGCATGCTGGACGCCGCCTTGCTGGAAGCCGAGGCGCAGGTGCAGGCCGGCCGTGCCGCGGTGCTGGTCAGCGGCGCCGGCTGGCACCCCGGCGTGGTCGGCATCGTCGCCGGGCGCATCAAGGAGCGCTTCAACCGCCCGGCCTGCGTGGCGGGCGTGGCCGAGGGGCTGGCCAAGGGCTCCGGCCGGTCGGTGCCGGGGCTGGACCTGGGCAGCGCGGTGATCGCCGCCCGCCAGGCCGGCATACTGACCACCGGCGGCGGCCATGCGATGGCAGCCGGGTTCTCCCTGCCGGAAGCGCGGCTGGCCGATTTCCACGCCTTCCTGGAGGCGCGGCTGGCCGCCGCCGCCGACCTGCCGACCGCGGTGGATCTCGCGGTGGAGGGCACGCTGGCGGTGCCGGCCTGCACCACGGAGCTGGCGCAGGAACTGGCCCGGCTGTCGCCCTTCGGCAGCGGCAACGAGGAGCCGGTGCTGATCCTGCCGCGCGCCCGTGTGGTGCGGGCCGACCGGGTGGGCAAGGAATCCAACACCATCCGCGCCTTCATCGAGGGCGAGGGGGGCGGCGCGCGGGTGAAGGCGGTGATGTTCCGCGCCAAGGACGGCCCGGTCGCCGAGGCGCTGCTGGCGCGCGGCGGCGGGCCACTGCATCTGGCCGGGCATCTGCGGGCCGAGGAGTGGAACGGCGCCACCACGCCGGGCTTCTTCATCACCGACGCCGCCCCGGCATGACACCCGGGAGGCTTGACCGGGGCCGGCGGCTTCGCTACCCAACGGCCTCGCGCTGTCCCGTTCGTCTAGAGGCCTAGGACACCGCCCTTTCACGGCGGCGACACGAGTTCGAATCTCGTACGGGATACCAAGCCATTTCAACACTTTAGAGCCTGCCAGCAGCCAGCACCCGGACGACATACGGCATATATACGGCATATGCGGTGCGGGACGTGCCGGGATTGTGCCGGCTTGGCGGTGCGGCGCAGGCTCTAGTCCGGCTCAGGCGACTCCTGCCCAGCCTCGGCCGAAAGCCGGGAGTGCATAGGCGGGAGCAGCCAAAGAGGATGGAACCGCCCCGTCAGCGCCCACCGGGTGGCATAGAAGATGGGGGTGGGCAGCATGAACAGGCCGAACGCCGTCAAAGCTGAGTCTCCGGCCCACTCGGTCCAGAGGTCGCGCAATTCTAGTGCGCTATCGAACGTGGACCGTTCCGCGTTGAAGAAGATCGCGATGAGGAAGGCGAAGCTAGCGACGATCAAGAGAAGGGCCGCCATGCCCCATGCCAGCAGCAGGAAGCGGAACATCACGACTTCCTTTTCCGTGATCGTGCTCAACGGCCGAGGGGTTGGCCGCAAACGTCGCCGCCGACCGAGCCAGCGGATTGTGCGGCTGGCAGCGAGCCAACCAGCGAGCGGGCCAGCGAACCCCACGAGAGCGCCCACCAGGTGGGGTAGGGTGCCTTCCGGGAAGTAGGCCGCGCCGGCGACGAGCACGAAGTAGACCAGCCCGACGAGAACCGCGGCGACGCCGGCAACCACGAGCGCCACAGGGCGCACCCACCAGGTGACATCCCTCCACCAGACAGCCGGAACGGACGCCGCGAGGAAAGTGAACATGAACGGATTGCCTAAGATCGGTTCACCAGGGCGCATGAAGATCAGCGCGCCGAGAACGGCGATTATCAACTGCGCGCCCGCCCTGGCGATGACGTTCAGCACCTTCAATGTCCTGCCCCTATGATGGCTTTTCACTCAGCCCCAGCCGCCCGCGCGTCTCGATCAGCGAACCGCCATGCCGGCTGGTGGATGCTGGCGTTGCCCGACTACGGCCACTTTCACCCATCCGGCTCCGGCACCCCGGTAATGACGTTGATCACCACCGGCCCGCCGTCTCCCTCCGCCGGAGGCTTTGGCTTTCCCAGCCCTCGGTCCAGGATCGAGTTCGCTGCCAGCAGCCTGATACGCGGATCGGGATCAGCCAAGAGCACTACCAGTTCGCGGACGGCGTCGGGGGTTGCCTCGCGTGCCAGCCGCCGGGCCTCCACGGTGTGCGGAGCCGGCCCACGCGGGTTGCCCGACTGCCCTTTGCGCCAAGGTGTGATCCGCCCGCCTCCATGGGTCGGCACCACTGCGCCGCCAGTGTCGTCCTTCATTGGTTAACCATGCCGCAGGGGGCGGACGCGGGCACGGGCTGCCTCTATTCGGTCCAGCAGGTCGTCGCTCAACCCCACAGTCAGCTTGTCGTTGAGCATGCCGAGGTGCCGGGCCAGCGTCGTCCATGCCTGCACACGGGCACCATGGCTAGCGTCGTCGCCTTCGCGCTGGGCCTCCATGAGCAACCCTCGCACCACGATGTCCGCCGTCACACCTGTTGCCACTGAGCGGGCATCCTGAGCCGCCTGGATGGCCGATGCCACGTCAGGTATGGTCAGGGTCTCGTGTCCAACGCTTTTCGCGGTCCGCTCCGAGTAGCCGGCCCGAATCGCCGCCTGCGTCGCGTTCAGGTCGATCAGGTATTCCTCCGCAAACCGCGCCTGCTTGGGCGTCAGGACTCGCATGGCGTTCTCCTTCAGGCTTCAATGCCGAACCGGCGGTATCGGATGCGGCCCATCCCCAGGCTTGGGGACCACGATCAGCGACGGCATCCGGTCCCGCAGGAGCGCCGCCCAGGCCGCGGCGTGCGCGGAGGTAGTCTCCACCAGCGCCAGCCGGCGGCCGGCTACAGCAGCTTGCACAGCCACCTCATAATGGCGTCCCTCGCCGCCCGCGCCATGGATCAGCGCGCGCCGCCCCCATCCCGCTAGCCAGTCCGCACAGCGCCAGCCAGCCGGGCCGGTTGAGCGGTAGTCGTCGTCTCCGATCAGCACCACCTCGGGCAAGCCAGGCCGGTTCAACATGCTGCGAACCGCCTTGCCGGTGGCGATGCGCCCTGGTTCCGCCACGGCGATCTTCCCGGCCGCCGCAGCACGCACCAGCGGCAGCCGCCAGGGGGCGACCTGCGCGAAGATGTCGAGCACCCGCGCCAAATCGGCCGGGTTCATGTCGTCACCTCATGCACACCCAACTGTGCAGGCAAGCGAGGCGGTGGCGGATGGCAGGTCATGCAGCACCAGCCGGTCCGATTGCGGCTCCACCACCTGCGCCCCGAGCAGCATGAACAGAACGTGCCCCGCATCGGGTTGTGCGGCTCCACGCCCGACCATGACGGCGGGCGTTGCAGGGCGGCGGCGAGCAGCCCGGTCACCAGCCGCGCCTGTTGTTCGTCCTGTTGCTCTCGCTCCGGGGTGCCGGGCGCTGGCATGGGCGGTTCGGCGGCGATGTCGTCGGAGTCGGTGGCGGCGTCAGGTGGCGGGGTATCGCCCGCCGAGGCTTTCCCACTCTCTTGACACTCGACACATGGGACAGATGGCGACACATGGCGCGGAACCGGGGCGGCGTCGTCCTCAGACGCCCCCATGTGTCCGCTTGTGTCGCATGTGTCAGCCGCGGAGGATTGCCGGAACGCCTCAGCCCAGCGGCTCATGCTTCGCCTCCAACACCAGTGGGTTGACGCGATACGCCACCTTGCGCGCCGTGCCGAAGCCGACTTGCGGCGCGGCCAGCCAATCGGCATCCACCAGGGCGTCAGCCGCCGCCTTGATGGCGTCCGCGTCGGTTAGGCCGGGCAGCCGAACCTCCCGTTGCAGGTGGCGTACATGCACATCCTCGGCGCGCTCGCGGACCACCCACCGGGCGAGCGTCGCGGCGTCCCGATCCTGCTTGCGGGTGGCAGCGTCGCCGAATACGCGCTCCGCCATCGGCATGAAGTAATCTTCGACCAGCATCGCGGCGGCCTGGAAGGCTCGGCGGCTAATCATGGTGGGCGGCGGCTCCATGCCCGGCCGGGCGGACCACCACAGTAATTCCAAGTTCAACGATAGCCGCAGCGCCAGGCCGCGCGCTTTTCCAAGAGCAGAGCGTTGAAGGCCACCGGCCATGCCCTGCCGCTCCTGCATGTCCTGGCCGAACGCCTCCAGGTCCGGCAGTGCGTCGTCTGCCAGCGGCACCATGACAGGACGTGGCGGGGTGCTGGCGTCGGGCGAGGTTGCGAGATCGAGCAGCCGCAGACGGTCGAGCGCGCCCGTCGCCCAGGCGGTGGCGGGGGTGGCGCTGCCCAGCCGGAATTGCGTGGGGTTCGGCCAGAACCAAAGCAGGCGCGACAACAAACCATCGTCCGCGTCGCGCAGCACCGATGCCAGCTTGGCCGGCTGAGTCGTGCCGTAGACCGCCACGGCTAGGCGGGGAACGTCGATCGGTTCCGGGTTCTTCTGCCGCTCCACGCGATAGAACCGGCCACCGTAGGCTTCCAGCCAGAATTGCCGGCCGCCGTCATTGTAGGTGTTCATCCCGAGCAACCAGCCAAGCAACTCGTCGCGCACGATCAGGACACCCTTGGGAGCCGCGGTCGCCAGCAACGACGCCACCTTCTCAATGGTCACGTCCGAGATGCGTAGGCGGGGGGCCTGCGGTTCGATAGGAGCGGCTTCAGTCGGCGGCAGGGGCGGGGGCGAACCGTTCTTGACCGCCCCCTTCACCTCCGACTTCCACGCCTCCATGCGCGCGACATGCGCCTCAGCCACCGCGCGATGGTCGCGCAGCCGGTCGGGAAAATCGCCCTGCATCCGCCGCTCGACTTCGGGCAGCACGTCCCTGAGCAGCGCGTCGCCGGCCGGGGACTTTGATGATCCCGAGTCCCCAACCGCGCAGCACCACAGATGCGGAGGCTCAGACCAGCCAGGCCCGGCTTGTGCCCAGCGCGCGTTGCCGATGAGCGCCGACGTGGCGCCCAGCAGCGCGGCCACCACGTAATCCGGCGGCGCGGCTGCGGCGCTGGCGGCGTCTGCAATCCACGAGCCGAAGGGGCCGAAGGCGTCCAGCGGCAGCACAGGCGGCACGCGGCGGTGCAGCCTCAGAACGGCCATATCCGGGTTCAGCCATGCCAGCGGATCAGGCGGAAGAGGGGCCAGGGCATCGGCCGGTTCAGTCACTCGGTAGCCTGGGGTGCCATCAGCCACAGGCTTTCTCCATGATGATGTCGTTGAAGTCGCGCCCGCCGGCATCCGGGGTGGCTATGCGCACGCGCCGGCCTTCGGCACGCCATCGAGAAGCAGCGGACTGCGCGGCCTGAAAGCCGGCCGAATCCGCATCGGCGGCGATCGTCACCGAGCGCACCTCAGGCGGCAGTTTTAGGCCGAGCGCCAGGTTGCCGGCGCTCAATGCCGCCCAGGCAGGCAGCCCTATCAGCACGCCGGCAGATGCGGATGTCTCGATACCTTCGCCAACCACCAGTTCAGCGGCCGGCGGATGTAGACGGATCGCGCCACCCCAGACTGGGCCGAGGCTGGCCTTCGGCGGTTCGATGGCGGCTTTGCCGGCGCGATCAGGGCGCAGGTAGGTGCGATGCGCGGCGACGTGTGCGCCGTTCACGTCCTGCACCAGCGCGACCATGGCGGGATACCGGCCGCCCTCCGGGTGCGTGCAGTCGGGCCGGAAGCGCAGAGCCGTGGAGCCGATCAGGTCACCCAGGCCGCGAGCGCATAGATATGCTTCGTGCCCGGTCTCGGCGCTGCCATTCCACAGCCTGAGCGCCGCCGCCTGCTTTTTGGCGCGTCGTTCTGCATCGGATGCGGCATCGTCGGTTTGCGGCCTCGGAGCGAAGTCCGCGATGACTCGGCTCAGGGCATCGTCAATCTGGTCATGGCCGCAGCCGTTGGCGCAGTAGGTCGAGGTGCGGCCACGCTTTTCGCGCAGGGAGAACGTGTTGCCGGGATAGTCGCATGCCGGGCAGCGGCCCCGCCAGGAGCGCGGATGCTTGGTCAGGTTCAGCCGCTCGGCGATGTCGCGGGCGGTAGCGGGGCCGCTCATCGTGCAGCCTCCCGGCGCAGTTCCGACGCCAGGAGCAGCAACTGTGAATAAGCATGGAAAAAGGACCCCCTTGGAGGGGTGATCGGCGTCCAAAAGGGACCCCTCTGACTATGGGGTTCACGATGTCTCCCGTGCAGAGCGGGGGCCTGGATCGGGATGCTGGTAATGG
>Ga0209952_1000146_pt1 | contig 247228 bp, 226 predicted proteins | sample ThiBiot_750_biof_2_FD_183951 | JGI IMG/M metagenome (GOLD analysis project Ga0209952, IMG submission 183951) | Wastewater bioreactor microbial communities from Cape Town, South Africa - Thiocy_cont_750_biof (SPAdes) | ecosystem: Engineered > Bioreactor > Thiocyanate-remediating >...
TCGCCGCCGTCTTGCTCGTGCCGAGGTTGACGAAACTGGTGTCGATGCCCTGTTTTTCCAGGAATTCCTTGGCGTTGCCGAGCTGGGATCGGATCGTTGAACTCAGCGCTGTCACCTGCTGGGCGATGGTGGCGCCGCCCAGCACAACCACGCCCGACAGTATTCCGGTGAACAACACACAGACGATCACCAGCCGGACCGTGTGGTTGCCGCCGACCACGTGACGCAGAAGGTCGGTCATCGCGGTAAGGAACACACCGAACAGAATGCCGGCGAACAACAGGAACAGTGTCGCTGCCGAATACCATGTCAGCGCGAGACCGGCGGCGAAGGCAACGATGCCCATGCCGCCGACTGTGATCGAACGGGCGAGGTGGCTGTGCGCCGGACTTCGATCTTCAAGCGAACCGTCCACGTCGAACCCCTCGATTCCGTTGATCTTCAGTCTTTCCGCAAACCTCGCGTGGATCAAGACGTCTGGATCCGGCGGCATGATGCAATCGGGTTTGCCGGGTGGCGGAGGTAGACTGCCTCTCCCGTATTTACCCTAAGTTCAATTGGAACTTGCGTCGGGTTGCGCACGCGCGGATGGGTGGTATGTCTTAAGGATTGATTAACCAAGCGAGTTAGGCCGATGCTTGAGCGAAGAAGGGAAATGCGCCCCCGGGTTTTTCTGGGCGGCGTCATCGCATTCAACGGGCGATGTTCGACGCTGGCTTGCGATGTCAGGAACATCACGCAGACCGGCGCTTTTCTCGCTATCGAATCCACCGCGATGATGCCTGCCGAATTCGATCTGTCGGTGCCGGCCCGTGGCCAGTCGTATCGCGCCCGACTGATCTGGCGCGCCGAGCATGCGGCGGGTGTATCTTTTGTCGCCCCGGCCGAATCCAGGGTGATTCCGTTGGATTACGCCATCAAGCTGAAGGCCTGCGAGCGGGAAAACGTCGACCTGAAGCGACGCATCGCGGACCTCAGCAGCAGTTGATCGCGCAACGATGAAGCGGGCAATCGGCAAGGCAGTGTCGCGAGTAATGGTGACGGCGGTCATCAATTACGTGATGGTGGCGATCATCGCGGCGACGGCAGCCGCGATCACGGTGCAAACTGTCAGCGCCACCGTCGGCGACAAGTTGCTTGCGCTCGCTGCCGCCCTCAAGAGAACGCCATTCTGATCCGCCTTGTGGCAGGCTCACCATGCGAAAAAGGCGCCCGCAGGGGCGCCTTTTGTTTGATGGCTCGTATTGCCGAATGAAGCCGGCGACCGCTTACAGCGAGTAGTACAGTTCGAATTCGACCGGGTGCGGCGTCATCTCGAAGCGCTCGACCTCGGTCATCTTCAGCTCGATGAAGCTGTTGATGAAGTCGTCGTCGAACACGCCGCCCGCCTTGAGGAAAGCGCGATCCTTGTCGAGGCTTTCAAGCGCCTCGCGCAGGCTGCCGCACACCGTCGGGATTTGCTTCAGCTCCTCACGCGGCAGATCGTAGAGGTCCTTGTCCATCGCCGGGCCGGGATCGATCTTGTTCTTGATGCCGTCAAGGCCGGCCATCAGCATCGCCGCGAAGGCGAGATACGGGTTGGCCATCGGATCGGGGAAGCGGACTTCGACGCGCTTCGCCTTTGGCGAGGTGGTGTAGGGGATGCGGCACGATGCCGAGCGGTTGCGCGCCGAATAGGCGAGCAACACCGGCGCTTCGTATCCCGGGACCAGGCGCTTGTAGGAGTTGGTCGACGGATTGGTGAAAGCGTTGATGGCCTTGGCATGCTTGATGATGCCGCCGATGTAATACAGGCAGGTTTCCGACAGATCGGCATACTTGTTACCGGCGAAAACCGGCTTGCCGTCCTTCCAGATCGACTGGTGGACGTGCATGCCCGATCCGTTGTCGCCATAGACCGGCTTCGGCATGAAGGTGGCGGTCTTGCCGTAGATATGCGCGACCTGGTGGATGCAGTACTTATAAACCTGCATCTGGTCCGCCATGTAGGTCAGCCTGTCGAACTTCATGCCCAGTTCGTGCTGTGCCGAGGCGACCTCGTGGTGATGCTTCTCGACCTTGACGCCCATGCGCGCCATGGCGCCGAGCATTTCCGAGCGCATGTCCTGCAGCGAGTCCTGCGGCGGCACCGGGAAATAGCCGGCCTTGGTGCGGATGCGATGGCCGAGGTTGCCGCCCTCATATTCGGTGTCGGAGTTGGTCGGCAGTTCGGCGGCGTCGAGCTTGAAGCCGGTGTTGTAAGGAGTGGTCTGGAAGCGGACGTCGTCGAACACGAAGAACTCGGCTTCCGGTCCGACGTAAACGGCGTCGCCGATCCCCATCGACTTCACCATGGCCTCCGCCTTTTTGGCGATGCCGCGCGGGTCGCGGTTGTAGGGCTCTCCGGTGGTCGGCTCAAGAATATCGCAGGTGATGACCATGGTGGTCTCGGCGAAGAACGGATCGATTGTCGCGGTCGCCGGATCCGGCATCAGCGTCATGTCGGACTCGTTGATCGCCTTCCAGCCGGCGATCGATGAACCGTCGAACATGGTGCCCTCGGCGAAGATGTCCTCGTCGATCATTGAAACGTCGAACGTAACGTGCTGCCATTTGCCGCGCGGATCGGTAAAGCGCAGATCGACGTACTTGACGTCGTTGTCCTTGATGGACTTGAGGACTTCTTGAGCGGTCGTCATGGATACCTCTTATGTATGTTCGACGGTTCGATGAGATAGGCAGCAGTGGCGTGTCGCCCGCGAGAGGGACGGGCGAGGATCAGATGGCGTCGAGGCCGGTTTCTCCGGTTCGGATGCGGATGGCTTCCTCGATGTTGGAAACAAAAATCTTGCCGTCGCCGATGCGGCCGGTCTGGGCGGCGCGGCGGATGGCTTCGATGGCTTTCTCGACCAGGTCCTCGCCGATCACGATCTCGATTTTGACCTTCGGCAGAAAATCGACGATGTATTCGGCGCCCCGATACAACTCGGCATGCCCTTTCTGCCGGCCGAAGCCTTTGGCCTCCGTGACGGTGATGCCTTGCAGGCCGACCTCCTGAAGCGCTTCCTTCACCTCGTCGAGTTTGAATGGCTTGATGATGGCTTCGATCTTTTTCACTGGAGGTCTCCCGGCACTTCAAATCTCAGGCAGGCGGAACTGGCGGCCGCACGGTGGCGATGGCGGAGCTTGCGTGCATCATTCCCATCCGCTCCCGCCAAGAGGCAAAGTCTCGGCCGCAGCAGAAAACCCGCTCGCGAGGGCAGGTTGGTGATGAGCGGCAGTTGCTGGCAATGCGTCGAAAGCAGGCTCCGTGCCACCGAAGGCGTAACTGATTTCGCTCTGTTACCAGAATATTATGCTGCGTTCCATGTGACCGCTGTCGGATTGTGCGGCAGTACGAGGTGTATAAATGGGCAATCTGCACACTTTTCAGGCAGTGGGATCAGTTTGCGAGGTCGGCAAGTCATCCTTCATGCGTATGTTCGAGGCGATAACGGTTCGGAGCTGAGATGGAAGTTTTGACAACGGCCGAAATGTCCACTGCCGACCAGCTTGCCATATCTGGCGGCACGAGCGGGTTCACCCTGATGCGGAATGCCGGGCGGGCGGTGGCCGAGGCTGCTATCGATCTGGTTGAGGATGGGCCGATCCTGGTCGTGGCCGGCACCGGCAACAATGGTGGCGATGGTTTTGTCGCCGCCTCCGAACTGGCGGCCCGCGGCCGCGATGTTGCGGTCATGCTGCTGGGTGAGCGGACTGCGCTCGAGGGTGATGCGGCGCTCGCGGCACAGAACTGGACCGGGCCGGTGCTGCCGGGGAATCCCGTGGCGCTCGGCACTCCGGCGCTGATCGTCGATGCGCTGTTCGGGGCCGGATTGAACAGGCCGGTGAAGGATGGGCCCCGCGACCTGATCGAGGCGATCAATGCCAGTGGCGTGCCGGTGTTAAGCGTCGATCTGCCGAGCGGCATCAACGGCAATAACGGTGCGGTGATGGGGGCGGCGGTGCGCGCCACCGAAACCGTGACCTTCTTCCGGCGCAAGCCCGGGCATCTGCTGCTGCCGGGCCGGGCCCATTGCGGCCGTGTCCGGGTCGCCGACATCGGCATCGACGCCGCGGTGCTCGATGCGATCCGGCCCGCGACATTCGAGAACATCCCGGCGCTTTGGCGGGGGCGCTTTCCGGTGCCGCGTATCGACGGACACAAATATGCCCGTGGTCACGCGGTGGTGCTGTCGGGTGACATGGCCGCAACCGGGGCGGCGAGGCTGGCGGCGCGGGGGGCGTTGCGCGGTGGCGCCGGGCTGGTAACGGTGCTGTCGCCACGCGAGGCGTTGGCGGTGAATGCCGCCGCGCTGACTGCCGTCATGGTGCGGCCGTTGGATACGGCCGCCGAGTTTGCCGAAACTCTCGCCGATCACCGGCTCAATGCCTGTGTCATGGGCCCCGGCGCCGGGATTGGGCTGCACACGCGCACGCTGGTCCTCGCGGCGATAGCGGCGAGGCGCCACGCCGTGCTCGATGCCGACGCGCTCACCAGTTTTGCCGATCGTCCCGACGACCTGTTCGTGGCGATCAAGGCGGCCACCGATACCGGCGTGGTCATGACTCCGCACCAGGGTGAGTTTTTGCGTCTCTTCAGTGAGATGGATAACAAGCATCCATTTAAATCGAAACTGGAGCGGGTGCGTTCGGCGGCGGTCCGAAGCGGCGCGGTGGTGTTGCTGAAGGGGCCCGATACGGTGGTGGCGGCGCCGGATGGGCGAGCGGCGATCGCGTCGAATGCGCCGCCTTGGCTTGCGACCGCGGGTTCCGGCGATGTGCTGTCGGGGATTATCGGGGGGCTGCTGGCACAGGACGTTCCAGCCTTCGAGGCCGCCTGTATCGGGGTCTGGATGCATGGCGAAGCCGGTCGCGAGGCCGGGCCCGGGCTGATCGCGGAAGATTTGCCGGAAGTTTTGCCGTCGGTATTTCGTCATATCTATGATGGGCTTGGCGTCGAATATTGATATTAAACGCAAGGTTGGCGGCCGCACTATTCGACGGCGTAGGTGCGCACCAGTCGCGATGCCGCCCAATCCGCCGCCATTGCCTCCAGCAGCCAGACGCCGGTGAATTCCGCCTTGAACGCGATGCGCTGGGTTTGCCCCGTATCGACCAACAACGTGTCGAGCCAGAATGGCTTCCAGCCATCATCGAGCCGGTCGAGCAGGCGGAAATGATGGCCGTGGAGATGAAACGTCACGGGAGTGGTGGTTCGGTTGGTCAGTGCCACGACTACCGTGCGGTTGCGTTTGACACGGAACGCGGGTGCGATCGATGGCTTGAACTGGGCAGGGGTGATCCAGCCGCCGGATTCACCCGCCGATCGATTGAGGCTCAATTCGGTTCGCAGGGCCGCCTTGAGATCGAGTTGCTCCGGCAATCCGTTCGAGGGAAAGGCTGACGGCGCAGGCAGCGGCGCGTTGCGTGGCGACGCTTCGTCAGAGGTCAGCAGCCGCCCGATCGAACGGGCCTGAGTTCCGTCGTGGAGAAGAATCTCGGAGCTTGATCCGGGCGCGGCGGCAGCGTCAATCAGGGCATCGATCCGGGTTCCGGGCGCCAGCACCAATCGGCTGTCGCGGGCCATAAACGGCTCCGACGGCTGACCGTCGATAGCCATCACCCGCATATCATGATTTTGAATTTTTACCGCTATAACATTGCGTTGACAGCCATTGATAAAGCGAATTCTAAGGCGCTGGCTCGCCTTCAGGGTAATGTCCTGGCTGGGCTTTCCATTGACCGTCTGGAGGGGCGGATTGCCCTCGGCAGCGGTTCCCGGAGCTGAGGTATTTCCATCACGCCCAATCCGCCAGTCCTCGATCAACAGCACCTCATCACGGTCGATCGTCACAGGTGGGTCCTCTTGGACCGTCTGCGCGATCGATCCGGTGGCCCGACTCTGTCCGTCGCCCAACAGTCGGGCCTCGCAGAACAAGGTGCCGGCGTGGTTCAACACCAACGTCCACTCGTCCTTGCCGCCGGGCGGCACCGCCGCGCGAGCCGTCAGCGGCTCCGAGGCGGAATTGCCGTCGAGGCCGTGCCAATTCAGGACAGCCGGTACCGACAGATCGTTGTGGAAAGTCGCCGCCACGTTATCGCCGCGGCGGAATGACGGCATCGGCGCCTCATCCGCCGGTTCCAGGGCCCAAATTTCCGAAGGAGGTTCGCCGGAACGCAAGGCGCGGGTGGCCGGTCTGGCACGGAGGATCAGGCGGCGGACCTCCCGACGGATCGCCGGTTGGCCTGCCACCGGCGATGGCAACAGCAACGCGCCGCCCAACCCCGCGATCAAGCGGCGGCGGTCGATCTGCAACGAGGAGGTGGTCCTGTCTATCATGCCGAATTCGCGCCATTCCCGGATGCCGAAGTTCAGTTAGTGTGGTGGTTCAGAAGTTCGCTTCATTGTCTCGGCGAGTCCCTTCAAGCGAACTTCTGAAGCCAAACCACACTAAATTCATAGAGTTGCCAGTGTCCTCGCGAATCCGAAGTTCGCAAGGAAAGGCGCTGCATAGTGAGGCGAACTTCGGATCCGGGACACCGGTGTGGTGGTTCAGAAGTTCGCTTCATTGTCTCGGCGAGTCCCTTCAAGCGAACTTCTGAAGCCAAACCACACCAAATTCATAGAGTTGCCAGTGTCCTCGCGAATCCGAAGTTCGCAAGGAAAGGCGCTGCATAATGAGGCGAAGTTCGGATTCGGGACACTGGTGTGGCTTGCGGCCAAAAGCGTCACAAAAGCTCGTTCAGACCATTTTTTTGCTGCGAAACGATGTTCACATGTTATAAGCCCGCCGCAGCGATCGCGATGATTTTGGTGCGGTTCACCGAAGTCATCGCGGTCGATTTCAATATGTTGAGGCATGACATTCTACCGAAAACCGTTTCGCATTTTTCGGCGTCATGCAGCGGCATAGCGACCGGACAAGGCGCTAGAGCGCGGGCGTGGCGGAATTGGTAGACGCGCTGGATTTAGGTTCCAGTGACGAAAGTTGTGGGGGTTCGAGTCCCTCCGCCCGCACCAACGCGATGGCGCCGAACGATTTCCGGAGGACATGTTTCCGCAAGGACGTGGTCCGCCGAACCACCGACGCTGGTGCCAGGCCAGTCGTCGCCAGATTGACAAGACCGGCCCCATGGCCGGGCAAGCGGGAAGAAGATTGACGCCATGCAGGTGAATGAAACCGTCGTCGACGGACTGAAGCACGAATTCCAGGTCAGCGTTCCGGCGGCCGATATCGAGGCCAAGGCCGACGCTCAGCTTGCCGATATGAAGGGCAAGGTCCGCCTGAACGGTTTCCGCCCCGGCAAGGTCCCGACCGCGCATCTGAAGAAGCTCTATGGTCGTTCGGTCATGGCCGAGACGGTCGAGAAGACCATCCAGGAAACCAACAGCCAGATTTTCACCGAGCGCGGCTTCAAGCTGGCTACCGAGCCCAAGGTGACGCTGCCGACCGAAGAGAAGGCGGTCGACGATATTCTCAACGGCAAGTCCGATCTGACCTATACCGTTGCCATCGAGGTTGTGCCTGCGATCCAGCTCGCCGACTTCAAGAGCTTCAGCGTCGAGAAGCCGGTGGCGGAAGTCAGCGATTCAGACGTTGATGAAGCCATCAAGCGCATCGCCGACCAGAACCGCGACTACGCCGACAAGGGCGAGGGCGCCAAGGCCGAGAGCGGCGATCGCGTCACTATTTCGTTCAAGGGCACCATCGGCGGCACCCCGTTCGACGGCGGGACCGGCGAAGGCATTCAGGTGCTGATCGGATCCAACACCTTCATCCCCGGTTTCGAGGATCAGTTGACCGGTATCGCCAAGGACGAGACCCGTACCCTCAAGGTGCCGTTCCCGAAGAATTACGCCAACGCTGAATTGGCCGGGAAGGACGCCGAGTTCGAGACCACGGCGACCCTGATCGAGGCGCCGCAGGACAAGGTCGTCGACGACGAGTTCGCGAAGTCGCTTGGCCTGGAGTCGCTGGACAAGCTGAAGGAAGCCGCGCGCGAGCGGCTGGCGGCGGAATACGCAGGCGCCACCCGTCAGCGCGTCAAGCGGCTGCTGCTGGATCAACTCGACGAGGCCCATCGGTTCGATGCGCCGCCGTCGCTGGTCAGCGAAGAGTTCAATCTGATGTGGAACTCGATCAAGGCCGAGATGGAATCCGCCGGCAAGACTTTCGCCGACGAAGACACCACCGAAGAGGCGGCGCAGGAGGAATATCGCAAGATTGCCGACCGCAGGGTACGGCTCGGGCTGGTGCTCTCGGAGATCGGCGAGAAGAACAAGATCACCGTGACCGACGACGAAGTCAGCCGCGCCGTGATCGAGCGGGCGCGCCAGATGCCCGGCCGCGAGAAGGAAGTTTGGGATTACTATCGTAGTAATACCAATGCTTTGGCTCAGCTTCGTGCACCAATTTATGAAGACAAGGTGGTCGACTTCATTCTGGAACTCGCCAACGTGACCGAGAAAAAGGTCTCGCGCGACGATCTCTACAAGGATGATGACGCCGATAAATCCGCAGCCTGAGCGGAAAGCCGGCGCGCCGGCGCGGATTTCGAAGCCGCGTTAAGGATGCCGGACAAAACTGCGGCGGCGGTGCCATCCGCCGCTATGCCGTGAGGTGCGAATCGGCTTGAACTAGCCGGGACAAGCGGCGGCGATCGGTGGCCTTGTCGCCGGGCGATCGGCTCATATCTGTAAGCCGCTTGTTAAGTCCTGCCCTGCGGGACGTTCGTATGCGCCGGCGTTGTGGGGATTCCCCGGAGCCGCGTGCGGGACGTCCCGATCAAACCTTCAGGTGATAAATGCGCGATCCGGTGGAAACCTACATGAACCTCGTTCCGATGGTGGTCGAACAGACCAACCGCGGCGAACGGGCCTACGATATTTTTTCGCGCCTTTTGAAGGAGCGCATCATCTTCCTGACCGGGCCGGTCGAGGACGGCATGTCGACGCTGATCGTCGCTCAGCTACTGTTTCTCGAAGCCGAGAATCCGAAGAAGGAAATCTCGATGTACATCAACTCGCCGGGCGGGGTGGTAACGTCGGGGCTCGCGATTTACGACACGATGCAGTTCATTCGTCCTCCGGTGAGCACGCTATGCACCGGGCAGGCCGCGTCGATGGGATCGTTGCTGCTGGCCGCCGGCGAGAAGGACATGCGCCACTCGCTGCCGAACGCGCGCATCATGGTGCACCAGCCGTCGGGAGGTTTTCAGGGCCAAGCCACCGACATCATGCTGCACGCCCAGGAAATCCTGAATCTGAAGAAGCGGCTGAACGAAATCTACGTCAAGCACACCGGGCAAAACTACAAGGCCATCGAGGAAGCTCTGGAGCGCGACCGCTTCCTGACCGCGGACATGGCCAAGGATTTCGGTATCGTCGACAAGGTGATCGATAAGCGCGCCGACGAGCCGGCGGCCAAGACGCCTGCCTGATCGAAAAAGGGCGGCTGACAGGGTTAAAGGCGCGGGTGCCTGCAACGGCGCCTGCGCCTTTCCATTTCGTCGCTTACCGGCGGACGATGCCCGAGACCTGGGAAGCCAGCGATTTGGCCAGCATCTGATAGCCTTCCGGGGTCAAGTGAATCTCGTCGGCTTGATGCGGCAAACCCCGGAACATGCTGTTCGGGACCATGATCACTGGAATCCCGCGGGCTTGCAGACGGCTTTGAATCTCGGAGGTTCGATTGACGCCGCCTTTGCGCCGATCGTTGCCGCCTGGCTGCAAGAGCACGGCGGCCGTGCCGTTCGGTACGGTGCGGTCAAGGCGTTGCAACATGCCTTCGGTGGTGTCGCCGTTGATGCCCGCATTGACGACGCGGACGCGGATGCCCTGAGCCTGGAGGATAGCCTGCAATTGGGCCGGATAGGACTGGTTGCGTGCGACGCCCTTGCCATAGGTGTTGCTGGCGCCCAGTGCGACGATGGTTGCGGCGTCGGCGGCAGTTCCCAGGCCGATGACCGCGAAAGCGAGGGTTAGGGCACCGAAAATTCGAGCCGCAAAAATGTACCTATTCATGGTTACTCCAAAATAATTGATGGCGGGAAATAAACCGGAGCGAAGTTCAAACGACCAAAAAGATGCGGGAGAAATCCTACGCGACGGACCCGCGCAATGGAACCTGGTGGTTCAGAAGTTTGCTTCATTGTCTCGGCGTGTCCTTCAAGCGAACTTCCGAACCCAAGGCGCACTGGAATCACAGGTTTGCTGGTGTCCTTTCGAATCCGGGGTTCGTGAAGGTAAACGCTGCATAATTAGAGCGAATCTCGGATTTTGGACACTTGGTATTTTTCGGTTTGCCGGGTGCTGCGTCCACTCTCGGCGACGCGGCGAGCCGGTTGAGGCCGTCTCGCGCGGCCGGTGAAAAGCGAAGTGCCAAAGCGAAGTGCCCCGGATCGGCGTCAGACGGGAGTTTGGCCGGGCGATGCCGCGTTCACGATTTTCGTATTTTGATTGGATTTCCCCTCGCGAGGGGTCGCCCTGGAGGTTCAAATCACGCTATGTTCAGGGCATTCGACGATTGGCCGATTAGCGAATTCTTGATAGTCGGCTGTCAGCATGATTGGCTCAGGCGGACGGGCTAATATACTGAGGAATCGAGCTGGCCGCGATTCGTGCGGTCTATTGAGTGCGTAGGGTCTTTTTTGGTACGGATATTGCTCCTATCTAAAAGCCCGGCAACTGCGCCGGATTGGAGCGGTCTCTATCGATGGGATCGAACGGCGGACGGAGATAGGAATGAGCAAGGTCGGTACCAGCGACTCCAAGAATACGCTTTATTGCTCGTTCTGCGGCAAGAGTCAGCATGAAGTCCGCAAACTGATCGCGGGCCCCACGGTATTCATCTGCGACGAATGCGTCGAACTGTGCATGGATATCATCCGCGAGGAGAACAAGTCCTCGCTGGTGAAGTCGCGCGACGGGATTCCGACGCCGAAGGAAATCTGCAAGGTGCTCGACGACTACGTCATCGGGCAGAGCCACGCCAAGAAGGTGCTGTCGGTTGCGGTGCATAACCACTACAAGCGGTTGAACCACCAGACCAAGCACAACGACGTCGAACTGGCGAAGTCGAATATCCTGCTGATCGGACCCACCGGTTCGGGCAAGACGCTGCTGGCGCAGACGCTGGCGCGCATCCTCGACGTGCCGTTCACCATGGCGGACGCGACGACGCTGACCGAAGCGGGCTACGTCGGCGAGGATGTCGAGAACATCATCCTGAAGCTGCTGCAGTCGGCCGACTACAACGTCGAGCGGGCGCAGCGCGGCATCGTCTACATCGACGAAATCGACAAGATCTCGCGCAAGTCAGATAATCCGTCGATCACCCGCGACGTTTCGGGCGAAGGTGTGCAGCAGGCGCTTCTGAAGATCATGGAAGGCACGGTGGCGAGCGTTCCGCCGCAGGGCGGCCGCAAGCATCCGCAGCAGGAGTTTCTGCAGGTCGATACGACGAACATCCTTTTCATCTGCGGCGGTGCGTTCGCCGGGCTCGAGAAGATCATCTCCGCGCGCGGCCGGACCACGTCGATTGGTTTCGCCGCGCAGGTGTTGGCGCCCGAAGATCGCCGCACCGGCGAAATCTTCCGTCACGTCGAACCGGAGGACCTGCTCAAGTACGGTCTGATCCCGGAGTTTGTCGGTCGTCTGCCGGTGGTTGCCACCCTGGAGGATCTCGACGAGGCGTCGCTGAAGAAGATTCTCACCGACCCGAAGAATGCGCTGGTCAAGCAGTATCAGCGGCTGTTCGAGATGGAAAACATCGAACTGACCTTCGCCGACGAGGCGCTGGGCGCGGTGGCGCGCAAGGCGATCGAGCGCAAGACCGGCGCGCGCGGGCTGCGGTCCATTCTGGAGAGCATTCTGCTCGAGACCATGTTCGATCTTCCCGGCCTCGAAGGCGTCGAGGAAGTGGTCATCTCGCGCGAAGTGGTCGAAGGCACCGCACGGCCGCTCTACATCTACGCGGACCGGTCCGATCGTGCCAGCGAGACCAGCGCCAGCGCCTGATCGGGTGACCCCGAACGGATAGTCGACAGGTACGAACAAGGGCAGCCGCCGAGGTTTCGGCGACTGTTTTCGTCCCTCGGTCGATAGCCGTTTGCCCCTGTGTACCGGGCCTTTTGGCCGACTTGACACCATGGTAGCCGATAGCCACCTAATGCTGTCGGCGAAGTATATCTCGCAAGATTCGCCTCATTTCGTTCCTGACGGGTAGACCGCGTCGCGGTCGGTTTTTCCGGAACTATTACGGCACCTTGTGGCGGTCGCGCATGCAAAGGCGGACGGCGTGCAAGGGGGCACAACAAAGGGAATAGGCCATGACGAGTTCCAAACCTCGGCCAACTATCGTTCACGGCGAAAGCCATCTTTATCCGGTGCTGCCGCTTCGCGACATCGTCGTGTTCCCGCACATGATCGTACCGCTGTTCGTCGGTCGCGAGAAATCGATCAAGGCGCTCGAGGAGGTCATGAAGAATGACGCGCTGATCATGCTCGCGACGCAGAAGAATGCGTCGGACGATGATCCGGCCGTCGATTCGATTTACGAGATCGGAACGCTTGCCAGCGTGCTGCAGCTCCTCAAGCTGCCGGACGGCACCGTCAAGGTGCTGGTCGAAGGCCTCACGCGCGCGCGCATCGAGAAGTACTCCGATCGCACCGACTATTATGAGGCAACCGTACAGGCGCTGGCCGACACCGATGCCAAGAGCGTCGAGGCGGAAGCCTTGTCGCGTTCGGTGGTGTCGGATTTCGAGAGCTACGTGAAGCTCAACAAGAAGATTTCGGCTGAGGTGGTCGCGGTCGTGCAGGCCAAGACCGATTTCGCCGAACTGTCCGACACCGTCGCTTCGCATCTCGCCGTCAAGATTGCCGATCGCCAGGCGTTGCTGGAAACGTTGTCCGTCACCGCGCGCCTCGAGAAGGTGCTCGGTCTGATGGAGAGCGAGATTTCGGTGCTGCAGGTCGAGAAGCGTATCCGCTCGCGCGTCAAGCGCCAGATGGAGAAGACGCAGCGCGAGTACTATCTCAACGAGCAGATGAAGGCGATCCAGAAGGAGCTCGGCGACGACGAAGGTCGTGACGAGTTGGCAGATCTGGAAGAAAAGATCGCCAAAACCAAACTCTCGAAGGATGCTCGCGAGAAGGCACAGCACGAGCTGAAGAAGCTGCGTCAGATGTCGCCGATGTCTGCGGAAGCGACTGTCGTGCGCAATTATCTCGACTGGCTGCTGTCGATACCGTGGAACAAGAAATCGAAGGTCAAGAAGGACCTTGGCGCCGCGCAGGCGACGCTCGACAGCGATCACTACGGCCTCGAGAAGGTCAAGGACCGGATCGTCGAGTATCTGGCGGTGCAGTCGCGCGCCAACAAGTTGACGGGTCCGATCCTGTGTCTCGTCGGCCCTCCGGGCGTCGGCAAGACCTCGCTCGGCAAGTCGATCGCGAAAGCAACGGGCCGCGAGTTCGTGCGCGTGTCGCTTGGCGGCGTGCGCGACGAAGCGGAGATCCGTGGCCATCGCCGGACCTACATCGGTTCGATGCCTGGCAAGATCATCCAGTCGATGCGCAAGGCGAAGACGTCGAACCCGCTGTTCCTGCTCGACGAGATCGACAAGATGGGCGCCGACTTCCGTGGCGATCCGTCTTCGGCGCTGCTCGAGGTTCTCGACCCCGAGCAGAACTCGACGTTCAACGATCACTACCTTGAGGTCGATTACGATCTTTCCAACGTGATGTTCATCACCACCGCGAATACGCTGAATATTCCCGGCCCGTTGATGGACCGCATGGAGATCATCCGGATCGCCGGCTACACCGAGAACGAGAAGGTTGAGATCGCCCGCAAGCATCTCATCCCCAACACGCTCGCCAAGCATGGCCTCGATTCGAAGGAGTGGTCGATCGATGACGATGCGTTGCTGCTGATGATCCGGCGCTACACCCGCGAAGCGGGCGTGCGTAACCTCGAGCGCGAGCTGTCGACGCTGGCGCGCAAGGTGGTCAAGGATCTGATGCTGTCGAAGAAGAAGGCGGTGAAGATCAACGAGAAGTCGCTGGAAGACTATCTCGGCGTTCCCAAGTTCCGCTACGGCGAAATCGAATCCGAAGACCAGGTCGGCATCGTGACCGGCCTCGCATGGACCGACGTCGGCGGCGAGTTGCTGACCATCGAAGGCGTCATGATGCCCGGCAAGGGTCGCATGACCGTCACCGGCAACCTGCGTGACGTCATGAAGGAGTCGATTTCGGCGGCGGCGTCCTATGTGCGCTCGCGCGCGGTTGCTTACGGTATCGAGCCGCCGTTGTTCGAGAAGCGTGACATCCACGTTCACGTGCCGGAAGGCGCGACGCCGAAGGACGGTCCGTCCGCCGGTGTGGCGATGGCCATCGCCATCATTTCGGTGATGACCGGCATTCCGGTTCGGCATGATGTCGCCATGACCGGTGAGATCACGTTGCGTGGACGCGTATTGCCGATCGGCGGCTTGAAGGAGAAGCTGCTGGCGGCGGCGCGCGGCGGCATCAAGACGGTGCTGATCCCCGAGGACAACGCCAAGGATCTCACCGAGATTTCCGACGCCATCAAGGGCGGCATGGAAATCATTCCAGTGGGTCACGTCGGCGATGTGGTGCGGAGAGCGCTGGTGCGCGAACCCACTCCGATCGTCTGGGACGAGAGCACGGCGTTGCCGGCCAAGTCCGAATCCGGCGACGAGGCGGCGGGCGGTTTGACCGCGCACTGAGCGCCCAAGCCTCAGATACAAGGCCTCAGATACAAGATCGACGGCGCCCCTTGCGGGGCGCCGTTTTTTATGGACATCGTAGTCTCCCGGCGCATGATATCTGACGATGTGCCGGGGCGTGCGATGAAGATCGATGGACAGTGTCATTGCGGGCAGGTGGCGTTCGAGGCCACGGTTGATCCGGCGCGAGTCTCGGTCTGTCATTGCACGGATTGCCAGACGCTGACCGGCTCGCCGTTTCGCGTCACGGTGTTGACCGCGCGCGAAAACATCCGGCTAAGCGGCGCGCCTCCGAAGGTTTACGTCAAGGTTGGTGACAGTGGCGGCAAGCGCCGTCAGCATTTTTGCCCGGAATGCGGCACGCCGGTGTTTACGAGCGGCGAGAGCGAGACCGGCGAGTGGGGTATTCGCTGGGGTTGCATCCGTCAGCGCCTGGACCTCACCCCGTCACGGCAAATCTGGCGGCGTTCCGCGGTGACGTGGCTCGGCGACGTCGATAAACTCCCCGGACATGCGGCCGATTGATCCGGGGCGCGAGCTTGCATCGTAAGCAGACAAGAGGCTAAAGAGGGGCGAGGGCGGCTAGCTCAGCTGGTTAGAGCATCTCGTTTACACCGAGAGGGTCTGCGGTTCGAATCCGTAGCCGCCCACCATCGCTTGGCATTATCTACAGCGGCTGCCGCGAGCGTTTCCCGGAATCCTATGCGTGGGGGAAGTTGCTGTCGGCCGCGACCTCGAGCTTTTTCGCTTCCTATTGAATCAGAAGCGAAGCTTCATGAACCGACGCCTTGACGCGAACCGGTGGCCACTTCGGTCGAAAGCTATTTAGGCGGCGGCCTAACGATTATTTCCACGCACGCAGCCCTGTATGAATTGTTTGGTCGCTCCGCGATCCTTCATGCCGCCGGCGCCGGTCAACCCCCGTTGAATTGCCAGCTCGCGGCATCTGCCGATCTTTTGTTCGCGACCTCCCATTCCCGCTGTTCTTGGCCCTCGGTTGCGTGCCGCGCCTTCCATCAGGCATCTGCGGACCGCCGGCGTTGCCTTTTCACGGCACGATCTCTCGTCGCCTAAACCGCTTCTCATACAGGAAACAACGATAGGCCGACCGGCAGTTCGCCGGCAATGTTCAACGCGCGGATTGCTTGTTTGAGCGAAGGCAGGACTCATCAGGATGCCCACCATCAGACCAATAGAACCCGCGCCGGCTATCAAACGTCGCATGGTGCGCCCCAGCCAAATGCCACGTAACAAAATGAGACTATCACGGCTTCCGGGATTTCCAGCCTCCCGGCGACTTCAACGTTCACGCCAAGCTAGAGCATCGCGAAGGCGCTGGAGACCATCGCCACCGGCCGGCCGTCGCTGGCTGCTGTCAGCGTCACCCGGCCGAAGCTCATGGTGCGGCCGAGCCGGACGACCCGCGCATCCGCAAGCACGTCGGACGATGTCACGGCCTTGAGGAAGTGCGTGGTTTGATCGACCGTGGTCATTGGCCGGGAGCCGCCCGCAGCCGACAGGATGGCCATGACCATCGAGGTATCGGCCAGCGCCATCAGGGCTTGTCCGCAGACGATGCCACCGCTGCGGCACAGCCGTTCCGAGAATGCCATGCGCAGCACCGCGCCGGGTTGCCAATCGGCAGCCGCGCCCGGTGGCGGCGAAGTCTCGATGCGATCGAGCGTCAGTCCCAGATCCTGGACCCACGGTGCGAATACATCGCCCAGTACCCGCTTGGCGGCGTCCAAATCGAACGTCGCTTTGGCCTGTTCGGTTGGCATCGATGGTTCCCCCGCCTGATATGCCGATGAAATCGCAAACCCGGACCGCTTCATGCCGGTGGTCAGAATCGATCGTTGCGATCTGGCGTGCGGGCTAGTGTAGAGAGGTTTGCCGGGCTTGCCACCGGTTCGGCATGCACCCCGGGCCGATTGCCGCAGTGCTTGAAGCGCGGCCGCGTTAGCCGGTAGAATGCGGCGGTCGGATGGGCTTTGTGCGGGGACAGCGGTTGGCTTGCTGTCGCCGCGCGGGTTTGGTCGCGCTCTGTCGAACGATGACCGGCTGCATCGGAGGCAGCTCGATCTGGAACGATTGGCAGGTCTCGAAATCCTGCCGGTTATGAATTCTGTCGGCCAGACGCGTCTGCGCTCGCCGTTTGGAGCATTGGTATGAAGATTTTACACGCCGTGGCGATGTTGGTGCTCTTGACCGGCCCGGCCTTCGCACAGATGCCGGACATCAACCTTATTCCGGAAACGCCCTCGAAAACGGCGGATGAGATCGAGCGCGATCGGCAGCTTGAAAAAGCTTACAAGGACTCGCTGCGGAAAATTCCGGACGCCAAGTCCTCGAACGATCCTTGGGGAGGGGTCCGCAGCGCCGATACACCGGCCCCGGCTGCCCGCGCCAAGCCGAGAGGCAAATCTCACAGCAGCGCCAGCCAGTAATCCCGCGCCGGTTTCCGGCTGCATGCGTAACGCCGCGAGATGTCGCGAATGGTCATCAGCTTGACCACGCGGTCATTCGGCGTAACGTGCTGGTCTCACGTTGATGGGGATGGGGTCCCCCGATAACCGCCACGAGGCTGATGACTCCTGCCAGACGCATCGGCGCCGGGTAGGAAAAGCGTGTCCGCCCGATTGTGCCGCAACCAGGAGTGCACATGATCGGGCTTTCGGTTCTCCATTCAATTATCAGACGGCAGGCGGGTCTGCCGTTACCGCGTCTGCCGGTGCAACCGGCCTCTCGGCGGGGCGCGCGCGCTCGCCTGAATGCTGAACAGTCGACGGGAGGCATGTCTTGAACTTGCAGCTTATCCTTGCCGTGGCGCTTGGCGGCGCCATCGGTTCGGTCGCGCGCTATCTGGGGGGCATTGGTGTCGGCAAGATTTTCAACCTCGATTTTCCTTGGGGCACGCTGATCATCAATATTGCCGGATCGTTTCTGATTGGCGTTTTTGTCGAGTCGTTCGCCCTGCGCTGGAACCTTCCGCAAGCCATGCGGGTGTTTCTCACCGTGGGGATCTGCGGTGGATTCACGACGTTTTCAACGTTTTCGCTGGAATCTTATCTGCTGATCGATCGGGGTGAGCTCGGCGCGGCCGTGGCCTACATCGCGGCTTCCGTGGTGGTCTCGATCCTTGCGTTGTTCGGCGGCTTGCAATTGGTGCGGGCGATCAGCTGACGTGATCGTCTGTCCGCTCCGCGGTGTCGTCGTCTTCGCGCGTCGGAAGATCGTCATAGCCGTGGCGGCTGCTGTAGAATACCAACGCCATCAGGCCGACGCCGACGATGGTGGATACCGTCACACCGGCGACCAGGGCAATAATTCCCTCCGTCGGCATTGGCGCGGAGCCGGCGGTGAGACCGCTATAGGCGTACCAACCCACGGCGGTCAGCATCGCCAGCAGCGCCACGACGAGAAGAATTGTTCCTCCTCTACGCATCGGCGGTAATCCTGCCGTCACGCGCGATCCGGCCAAGCGCCCGGTGTCTCGAATTGGTCATGCCCGTTCCAAAGTAAGCCGTCGCAGATGCTGGTGCCGCCTGGGGAGCGCCGCGCGCGGGAAACCGGCGGAGGCGGCGAGGCACGGTGCGCCAAGAGACGCGACCATGACGTCCTGAACCTCGGCGGTTGCTTTGGCAAGCCTTGCAGTGGCGGATGTGCGCGAGATGGAGGCAGGCGCGACAACGCCGCCGGACGGAATATGTTCGTCCGGCGGCGTTGCCTAAATCCGAGCCCTGAAATTTCCCGGTGATGTTGCGTCCGGCCACCCTTGAACAAGGTTCAACGGCCGGGCGAAAATTTTTGGGAGAGAATCCCGTTTGCGTGATCGGTCGCGCGCCGGGTCGCCAGCCGCTTTCCTGGCACCCGCGGCCGACGCGCAGCGCCAGCCGGGCAACCGTCTTGCGGTCGCAGCCGGTGAGGCGAGTAACGGCGCGCTGACCGGCGCCTTCACAGAGGGCGGCGATGACTTCAATCTGCTTTTCGCGGGAGAGAACGTTCATGAAGCTCATCCTTCACGGTTGAAGGGATGGCTTCCGCGAGACTCTGGCAAATCAGCCCTGCAAGGCGTATATTTACCGGAAGGTCATTCGCTTCGGGCTCATCCTCGGTGCGGTTGATCGGGGTCGCTGCGGCTGCAACCAAAGCGGTCCCACTAATTCGTATCCTTGGCGGCCCCGCCGGGATTCGGACCCGGACCTCACAGCCTGTAAAAGCGAGCGTCCTACCGTTAGACTACAGGGCAGTATCGAAGCCGATTTCAGGGCCGTTGCGTTCCTTGCTTAGGGGAGTTCGCAGCGGCCCTTCCGTTTTCCGTGCCCTTCGGTGCTCGGCCAGCGCTCCGAAAGGCTCAAACCCTCCTAAACATCGACAACCTCCGTCCTTATCCAATCGGTAATGCAGATTTTGGATATGGTCAAGAGATAACCAAAATTAGCGGACAAAATATTGACAGATTGGATAGGAACGCATACAAGAGGGTGCCGGGTAGCCGCTTTGACGGCGGATGGTAGCCCTCAAATAGGATTGGAGGTTCCGCATGTCAGGAGAGAACGTAGCCAGCGTCACGGATGCGATACAGGACGAGGTCGAATCTCGGCAGCGGTCGACGATCGGTTTTCCCTACAACAACATGGGAGACGCCATTGAGGTCGCGCAAGCTATCCACTCGCACGTTGGGACTGGCGACTGCGACGACGCACAGCTTTCGGCTTGGATGGACCTGAGCCCGAAGAGCAGCGGCTACCGCACCCAGATTTCCGCGGCACGGATGTTTGGGGTAATTGAAACGTCAGGCGGAAAACATAAGCTGTCACCGCTTGGGCGAATGATAATCGACCCTCAGCGCGAGCGAGAAGCGCGGTGCAAGTCTTTTTTGATGGTCCCGCTCTACAACGCAATTTTCGAAAAGTATAAAGGTGGTGTGCTTCCGCCGTCTGCCGCTCTTGAGCGCGATATTGTCGGGCTGGGGGTCGCAGAAAAACAGACTGGGCGAGCCCGTCAGGTTTTCGAACGCTCCGCTGAGCAGGGCGGTTTTTTTGAGAACGGCCGCAATCGCCTAGTGATGCCGGGGTTTGCTGCTCGAGAGGATTCTCCACCGCCGCCGCCGCCGCCTGAAGATCAACCGAACCGAGATCGCGGAAAGGGCAATAACGGCGGTGGTGGTGACATTGGTGATCATGATCCACTGATTCTTGGGCTTTTTCGAAAGTTGCCAGAGCCGGAGTCAGATTGGTCGGCAAAGGATCGATTGAAGTGGCTCCAAACAGCCGCCAATATCTTCGATCTAGTCTACAAGGGCGAGGGTGGGATCGTAGTCAGCGCGGCGCGCGCTGAGCGATCACCACGTCACGACGAATGAAAGAAGCCGCCCACTGAGGCGGCCTCTTTCTTCTCCACATCTGTCATCCCTCTACGGGGCGTTTATCAACGCTGCCGTCGTGCATCCGGGAGGGTGTGGTTATCCCGCGCTCAACACTCCAGTTGAGGGCTCTGTAGTTTATCCGGCGCCATCAAAAGTTTGGTCACGAGAGACCTCCTTTCTCCTGAGCAGATGCGCTGCTCACATCTAATTAGGACACCTCAAATTTCAACTTAGGACACTCAGGGTCGAATACGGACAGTACCCGTTAATCGAAAAGAACATATTGCGAACAAGGAACAAATAGTGTACAACGACTCCACATCAGATTGCTCGGTCTTTCCGCCGCCTTCGTTGTCCCTCTGGCGAATCCCGTTCATAAGGAGCACCACTCATGTCTGCTACCGCCCTGCGTATCGTTGAAGGATCGTCCATGGACAAGTCGAAAGCGCTGTCGGCCGCGCTGTCGCAAATCGAGCGCCAGTTCGGCAAAGGCTCGGTGATGAAGCTCGGCAAGAACGATCGCTCGATGGATATCGAGACGATTTCGTCGGGGTCGCTGGGGTTGGATATTGCGCTTGGTGTCGGCGGGTTGCCGAAAGGCCGGGTGGTCGAGATTTATGGACCGGAGTCCTCGGGCAAGACGACGCTGGCGCTGCATTGTGTGGCCGAAGCCCAGAAGAAGGGCGGTATCTGCGCCTTCATAGATGCCGAGCACGCGCTCGATCCGGTGTATGCCCGCAAGCTCGGCGTCAATGTCGATGAGTTGCTGATCTCGCAGCCCGACCACGGCGAGCAGGCGCTGGAAATCGCCGATACGCTGGTACGCTCCGGAGCGGTCGATGTCCTGATCGTCGATTCGGTCGCAGCGCTGGTGCCGCGTGCCGAACTCGAGGGTGAGATGGGCGACGCCTTGCCTGGTCTACAGGCACGGTTGATGAGCCAGGCGCTGCGCAAGCTGACCGCCTCGATCAACAAATCCAACACCATGGTGATCTTCATCAACCAGATCCGCATGAAGATCGGTGTGATGTATGGCTCGCCGGAGACCACCACCGGCGGCAATGCATTGAAGTTCTATGCGTCTGTTCGCCTCGATATCCGCCGCATCGGCGCCATCAAGGATCGCGACGAGGTGATCGGCAATTCGACCCGCGTCAAGGTGGTCAAGAACAAGCTGGCGCCGCCGTTCAAGCAGGTCGAGTTCGACATCATGTATGGCGAAGGCGTGTCCAAGCTCGGGGAAATCCTCGACCTCGGCGTAAAGGCTGGAATCGTCGAGAAGTCCGGCGCATGGTTCTCCTACGACAGCCAGCGGCTGGGGCAGGGGCGTGAGAATGCCAAGGCGTTTCTGCGCGACAATCCTGAGATGACCGCCAAGATCGAAGTTGCGATCCGACAGAATTCGGGATTGATCGCCGAGCAGATTCTGGCCGGTATTCCGGAGCGGGACGACGACGGGGATGAACCGGCAGGCGATTGATTTCTATAGAGTTTTTATGTAAACCGAGGGTCGGTTGTCGTGTTTTCGAGCGGAGTGGATACCGCTTCGCGTGAAGAGAAAACGCTGAGTCAAAATCCTAGAGCCCCGAGCCTGATTCTTGCGGGACCGGAATGGCGCTAGACCAAAGTTTCGAGGCTTGAGCCCGTCAATGGCTCAAGTTCGGTGCGGTCCCGGAAGACGGGAATCCTTTCGGATCAGATCGCGCTTCGAAAGCAAACGGGCGTTGTGGATGTTGAGTTGCCGACATCCCCAGCGCCCGATTTGTCTGGACCGTGGGCGTTGTCGCCCGACGGTGGAGCGCTGGCGGACCACGCGCTCCTTGTTGTGTGCGAAGGGCCGGCTACTCGGCGGCCTCTGCGTAAGCTTCCATCGGCGGGCAGGAGCACACCAGGTTGCGGTCGCCATAAACGTTGTCGACGCGGCCCACCGGCGACCAATATTTGTCGGTCCGTGAAGTGCCGACCGGGAAACAACCTTCGGCGCGGGAGTAGGCGCGGTCCCACTTTTCATCGGCAATGTCGTGCACGGTGTGCGGCGCGTGGCGCAGTGGCGAAGCCTCGATGGTCCAGCGCCCGGCCTCGACGTCGGCGATCTCGCGCCGGATCGCGATCATGGCATCGCAGAACCGGTCGATCTCGGCTTTCGATTCCGACTCGGTCGGCTCGATCATCAGCGTGCCCGGCACCGGGAAACTCATGGTGGGCGCGTGGAAGCCGTAATCGATCAGCCGCTTGGCAATATCGTCGACCGTGACGCCGCAACTTGCCTTGAGCGGTCGCGGGTCGACGATGCATTCGTGCGCGACACGTCCGTCGACGCTGCGATACAGCACCGGGAAATGCGGCTCGAGCCGATCGGCGATGTAGTTGGCGTTGAGGATCGCCACTTCGGTGGCGCGGGTCAGGCCTTCGCCACCCATCATCAGGATATAAAGATACGAGATTGTCAGGATCGACGCCGAGCCATAGGGCGCGGCCGCCACCGGTCCGACCGCCGCCTTGCTGCCATCGATTACCGGATGGCCGGGCAGGAACGGCGCAAGGTGCGCCTTGACGCCGATCGGTCCCATGCCCGGGCCGCCGCCGCCATGCGGAATGCAGAACGTCTTGTGCAAGTTGAGGTGGCTGACGTCGGCGCCGTAGTCGCCGGGCCGCGCCAGCCCGACCTGTGCGTTGAGGTTGGCGCCGTCGAGATAGACCTGTCCGCCATGGGCATGGACGATGTCGCAGATGTCGCGGATGTGTTTCTCGAACACGCCGTGCGTCGAGGGATAGGTGATCATCACCGCCGCAAGGCGATCTGCATGCTGTTCGGCCTTGGCGCGCATGTCGTCGACCGAGACGTTGCCATGCTTGTCGCAGGCCACCACGACGACCTCCATGCCGGCCATGCTGGCGGAGGCCGGGTTGGTGCCGTGCGCCGACGAGGGAATCAGGCACACCTTGCGGTGTGCTTCGCCGCGCGCCGCATGATAGCCGCGGATCGCCAATAGTCCGGCATATTCGCCCTGCGCGCCGGAGTTCGGCTGCAATGACACCGCGTCATAGCCGGTGATGTCCGTCAGCCACTTTTCGAAGCGCGCGAACATGGCGTGATAGCCCGCCGCCTGTTCGCTGGGCGCGAACGGATGCAGGCCGCCGAAGGCCGGCCACGTCAGCGGCATCATTTCGGTGGTGGCATTCAGCTTCATGGTGCAGGAGCCGAGCGGGATCATGGCGCGGTCCAGCGCAAGGTCGCGATCCGCGAGCTTGCGCATGTAGCGCAGCAGTTCGGTTTCCGAACGATGCGTGTGAAAGACCGGGTGCGTGAGATAGCCGCTGGTGCGCTGCAGCTCCTTCGGCAGCGCTGCCGCTGCGCCGGCCTCGATATCGGCATATGACAGCGTGCCGCCGAACGCGCGCCACACCGCTTCGATGATTTCCGGCGTGGTGGTCTCGTCGAGCGCGATACCGATCCGTGTGCCGTCGTGACGCAGGTTGATCCGGGCGTCGCGCGCGCGCGCAACGATGTCGCCGGCCTTGGCGCCAGCCTCGATCGTCACGGTGTCGAAGAACGCGGCATCGAGCGGTGCGAAACCTAGCTTCTTCAGGCCGGCCGCCAGCACCGCCGTGCGACGATGAACGAGGCGCGCGATCTGCGCCAGCCCCTCGGGACCATGATACACGGCATACATCGAGGCGATCACAGCCAGCAGCACCTGCGCGGTGCAGATGTTGGAGGTCGCTTTCTCGCGGCGGATGTGTTGTTCGCGGGTCTGCAGAGCGAGGCGATAGGCCGGCTCGCCGCGCGCATCGACCGAGAGGCCGACCAGCCGGCCGGGGATTGCGCGCTTGAGGCCGTCGCGCACCGCCATGTAGGCCGCGTGCGGGCCGCCATAGCCCATCGGAACGCCGAACCGTTGCGCCGAGCCGATCGCAATGTCGGCACCGAGATCGCCGGGCGAGGCCAGCAACGTCAGGGCGAGCAGGTCGGCTGCGACGATGGCGATCCCGCCGTTGGCATGAACCGAGGCTATCGCCGGGCGCAGGTCGCGAACCGTGCCGGACGTCCCGGGATATTGCAGCAGCGCGCCAACCACCGTGGCGTGTTCGAGGTCGCGCAGCGGGTCGCCGACGATCAGCGTCCAGCCGAACGGTTCCGCGCGGGTGCGCAACACCGCGAGCGTCTGCGGATGGACCTCGTGATCGACGAAGAACGCGCCCACTTCGTTTCTGGCATTGCCGTGAGCGGCGCGCTCCGCCATCGCCATCGCTTCGGCGGCGGCGGTGGCTTCATCGAGCAGGGAGGCGTTGGCGACGTCGAGCCCGGTGAGATCGCAGATCATGGTCTGGAAATTGAGCAGCGCCTCCAGCCGGCCCTGGCTGATTTCCGGCTGGTACGGCGTATAGGCCGTGTACCATGCCGGATTTTCCAGGATGTTGCGCTGGATCACCGCGGGCAGAATCGTGCCGCTGTAGCCTTGGCCGAGCAGCGAGGTGAACACCTGATTTTTCGCGGCTAGTTCACCCATATGCACCAGCGCCTCGGTTTCGCTGAGCGGGCGGCCGAGATCGAGCGGTGCTTGCTGGCGGATCGACGGCGGCAGCGTCGCATCCATCAGTGCCGTCAGGCTCGCCGCGCCCACCGTCGACAGCATCGCATCGATATCACGCTGCGAGGGTCCGATGTGGCGGCGGGCGAAAGCGGCCGCGGCGTCATTGGCCGTTCTGTCGGAGTTGGTCATGGCAACCTCACGCGGTGTGCTTTTCGTAAGCGGCCGCATCCATCAGGCCGTCGAGTTCGCCTTTGTCGGCGATGCGCAATTTGAACAGCCACGCCTTGTCGGCGGCGTCGGAATTCACCAGCGTCGGGTCGCCCGTCACCGCATCGTTGATCTCGACCACTTCGCCGGTGATCGGCGCGTAGACGTCGGACGCCGCCTTGACGGATTCCACGACGGCTGCTGCTTCGGCTTTCTTCAACTGCCGGCCGAGCTTAGGCAGTTCGACGAACACCACGTCGCCGAGTTGCGATTGTGCGTAGTCGGTAATGCCGATGGTTGCGACGTCGCCCTCGATGCGGAGCCATTCGTGGTCGGTGGTGAACAATGTGGTCATGGTCAGTCCTCAACGCTGGTAGCTGTGGGGAACGAAAGGCAGGGTGGAGATACGAAGTGGCAGCCGCTGGCCACGCACTTCCGCAAAAACCAGTTCGCCAACGACGCCGCGCGACGTCGGCAGAAAGCCCATGGCGATCGGCGCATTGATGCTCGGGCCGAAGCCGCCGGATGTGATGCTGCCGATCTGTTCCGTCGACGTTGCATCGGCGTACACCGCCGCGCCGTCGCGTACCGGGGCGCGGCCTTCGGGCCTGAGGCCGACGCGTCTGCGCGCCGCGCCCTGCTCGAATTGCGCGAGAATGGTATCCGCGCCCGGGAAGCCCCCGGCGCGTGCGCCGCCTGTGCGCCGGCTCTTCTGGATCGACCAGTTGAGGTCGGCCTCGACGGGCGTGGTTGTGGTGTCGATGTCATGCCCGTAGAGGCAGAGCCCGGCTTCCAGCCGCAGGCTGTCGCGCGCGCCGAGGCCGATCAATTGCACGGCGGGGTCCGACAGGAGCGCGCCGGCCAGCTTCTCGGCGGCACCGGCCGGCACCGAGATCTCGAAGCCGTCCTCGCCGGTATAGCCGGAACGCGAAACGAAGCAGTCGAGCCCCATCACGGCATGCGGTCCGGCATCCATGAAGCGCATGCCCGGCGCCTCCGGGCAGTGCCGGCCCAGCACCAAAGCCGCCTTGGGGCCTTGCAACGCGATCAGGGCGCGGTCGGTCAGCGGCTCGACGATGCAACTGTCGGAGAGGCCGGCGCGCAGCAGGGCCTCGTCCTCGGCCTTGCAGGCGGCATTGACCACGAGGAACAGATGATCGCCGAAATTGGCCACCATCAGGTCATCGAGGATACCGCCGGTGTCGCTCGTGAATTGCGCATAGCGCTGGCGGCCTGGAGGTACCGCGACAATATCCTGCGGAACCAGCCGTTCGAGCGCGCGGGCGGCATCTTCGACCTTGCCGGATTTGGCCCGCAGCGTGATTTGACCCATATGGGAAACGTCAAACAGGCCGGCGGAGGCGCGGGTATGCAGATGTTCCTTGAGGACGCCGGTCGCGTATTGCACCGGCATGTCGTAGCCGGCGAAGGGCACCATCTTGCCGCCGCGCGCCAGATGCAGCGCATGAAGGGGGGTGCGTTTCAAGGGGGAGGGTGCGGTGTCGGGTGCAAGCATCGCGATTAAGGCTCCTGTGATTCCAGGGTATTCCCGGAAACGCTGTCGAAGCCCCATCTGTCGCTGTGCCTGAGAGTATTATCCCGTCGGCGAGCACCCCGGACCCTGAGGTCGCGGAATGCCACTTTCCAGATGCAGTCAGATCACGCGGTCCTTTTGCCTGAGAGTTTCCTGGGGCGGTTGCTCCTTCGGCGCCGGCAAACCTTGAACTAAGAGCTGCCGGTCTCTCCCGACGTGGTCTGTATCGATAAAGACACCCAAATCACGGCTACCATGAGGCTGTCAACACGGGGCAAGGGGCTTTCAACGGGGTTGTTGGGTTTATCGCAACCCTCTGATCGGGAGCCCATTTTCTGGACAGCGGTATTCCCGCCGTCTAAAAGCGAGGCGCCGGTATGCAACCGGCGGAACCCGCGTCCCGGCAAGTTTGAGTGCGATAGGATCAAGATGAGTGGCGTTAACGAAATCAGGTCGACATTCCTGAACTACTTCGCGAACCACGGTCATGAAATCGTGCCGTCGTCGCCGCTGGTGCCGCGCAACGATCCGACGCTGATGTTCACCAACGCCGGCATGGTGCAGTTCAAGAATGTCTTTACCGGGCTGGAGAAGCGACCGTATCGACGCGCCACCACGTCGCAGAAGTGCGTGCGGGCCGGCGGCAAGCATAACGATCTCGACAATGTCGGCTACACCGCCAGGCATCACACATTCTTTGAAATGCTGGGCAACTTTTCGTTCGGCGATTACTTCAAGGATCGCGCGATCGAACTGGCGTGGAATCTGATCACCAAGGAATACGGCCTGCCGAAGGACAAGCTGACGGCAACGGTCTACATCGACGACGACGAAGCATATGACCTCTGGAAGAAGATCGCCGGCCTGCCTGACTCCCGCATCATTCGCATCGCGGGCTCGGACAATTTCTGGCAGATGGGCGACACCGGGCCGTGCGGTCCATGCTCTGAAATCTTCTACGACCATGGCGATCACATTCCGGGTGGTCCTCCGGGCTCGCCCGACGAAGACGGCGATCGCTTCATTGAAATCTGGAATCTGGTGTTCATGCAGTTCGAGCAGGTCGCGCCCGGCAATCGCCTGTCGCTGCCGCATCCCTCGATCGATACCGGCATGGGGCTGGAGCGCATTGCCGCCGTACTGCAAGGCAAGCACGACAATTACGAGATCGATTTGTTTGCCGCGCTGATCCGCGCCATTGCCGATCTGACCGGCGTCGATGCCGACGGCCCGCAGCGCGCGTCGCATCGCGTCATTGCCGATCATTTGCGTGCGACATCCTTCCTGATCGCCGATGGCGTGCTGCCATCGAATGAAGGACGCGGCTACGTGCTGCGCCGGATCATGCGTCGCGCGATGCGGCATGCGCAGTTGCTCGGCGCACGGGAGCCGCTGATGTGGCGCTTGGTTCCGTCGCTGGTACGCGAGATGGGGCAGGCCTATCCGGAATTGTTGCGTGCCGAAGCGCTGATCGAGGAAACGTTGCGGCTGGAGGAGACCCGCTTCCGCAAGACGCTGGAGCGCGGCCTTTCGATTCTCGATGACGAAACGCGCAGCCTCAAATCCGGCGACCGGCTGAGCGGCTCCACCGCTTTCACGTTGTACGACACCTACGGCTTTCCGCTGGACCTGACGCAGGATGCGCTGCGGTCGCGCGGCATCGATGTCGATCTCGACGCTTTCAATGCGTCGATGGAGAAGCAGCGTGAGATGGCGCGCGCCTCGTGGGCCGGCTCCGGCGATACGGCTGCCGAAGCGGTCTGGTTCGGCTTGCGCGAAAAACTCGGGGCGACCGAATTTCTCGGCTATGAAACCGAAAGCGCCGAAGGCGTCGTCGCCGCATTGGTCAAGGATGGCAAGCAAGTCGACAGCCTGAAGGCAGGCGACAGCGCCACGCTTGTCCTCAACCAGACGCCGTTCTATGCCGAATCCGGCGGGCAGGTTGGCGACACCGGCGTGATGACCGCAGACGGGATCGTATTTCGCGTCACCGAAACTCACAAAAAGGCTGGCGATCTCTTCGTGCATTCGGGCAAGCTGGAGCAGGGCGCATTGAAAGTCGGCGCCCCGTTGCAGCTTGAGGTCGATCACGGCCGGCGCGGCGCCATTCGCGCCAATCATTCGGCGACCCATCTGTTGCATGAAGCGTTGCGGCAGGTGTTGGGCGATCATATCGCGCAGCGCGGTTCGCTGGTGGCGCCGGAACGGCTGCGTTTTGATTTCGCGCACAACAAGCCGATCACGCAGGAAGAGCTGCGGCGCATCGAAGACCTCGCCAACGACGTCGTGCTCGAAAACGGCGAGGTAACGACCCGGCTGATGGCGGTGGATGACGCACGGGAATCCGGTGCGCGGGCGCTGTTCGGAGAAAAGTACGGCGACGAGGTGCGTGTGGTGTCGATGGGGTCGCGCGCGCGAGAAGGCAGCGCCAGCAACGCGCTCGGCTGGTCGGTCGAACTGTGCGGCGGTACTCATGTGCGTCGCACCGGCGACATCGGCTTGATCTCGATTTCGGGTGAGAGCGCGGTTGCTTCCGGTGTACGCCGGATTGAAGCACTGACCGGCAATCAGGCGCGGCATCATGCCAATGACACCATGCAACTCGCGAGGACCGCGGCGGCGGAGCTGCGCACCACGGTCGATGAGATGCCGGCGCGCATTGCCACGTTGATGGATGAACGCAAGAAACTCGAACGTGAGCTTTCCGACGCGCGCAAGAAACTGGCGATGGGCGGTGGCGGAGCGGCCGACGCGGCGTCGGATGGCGTGGCCGGCGTGCGCGAGGTCGGGAATGTGAAGCTGCTGGCGCGCGCCGTCGAAGGCATCGAGATGAAGGATCTCAAGAGTCTCGCCGATGACGGCAAGAAGCAGCTCGGCTCCGGCGTGGTTGCCATCGTCGGCGTCACTGGCGACGGCAAGGCCGGTATCGTCGTCGGCGTTACCAGCGACCTGACGGCGCGATTCAACGCCGTCGATCTGGTGCGGAAGGGCTCCGAAGCGCTTGGCGGCAAGGGCGGCGGCGGCCGCCCCGATATGGCGCAGGCCGGCGGGCCAGATGGCAACAAGGCCAGTGCGGCGCTCGAGGCCGTCGCGGCGGCGCTGGGAAGCGCCTAGGGCTTTTCGCTTCCGATGGAATCGGAAGCGAAGCTCCGCTTTCTGATTTGGCGCGTTTTCGCGAAGCGAACCGGAAGCCGGTTCGCCCGGAGACGCGATAGACTAGCGCGACAGGAACGTCGGCACGGTCATTGACGTGAGGATATCGCGCGTCACGCCACCGAGCACGAACTCGCGCAGGCGCGAATGACCGTAACCACCCATGACCAGCATGTCGGCCGATCTGTCGGCGGCATATGACAGGATGGTGTTGGCGACGCTGCGGTCGGGCACCGGCAGGGTCTCGATCTCGATCTGGACGTCGTGTCGTGCGAGGTGATTGGCGATCTCCATGCCCAGGATTTCGCCACGGCGGTCTTCATCTCCGCCGGTCACGTTGAGGATTTCGACCGTCCCAGCGCGCTTCAGGAACGGAAGGGCGTCGTTGACGGCACGCGCAGCGGGAGCGCCGCCATCCCAGCAGCACAAGATCCGGTCCAGCTTGAGCGGCTCTCTCTGGATGTAGGGAACCACGATCACCGGCCGCCCGGTGTTGAACAGTGCGGCTTCGATCGTCAGGCTGTTGTCGGGGCCGTCGGGTTCTGTTTGCCGCAGGATGCTAAGGTCGTAATGGCGCCCAAGCTTCGCGAACGTATCCGACGTTCCGAACCCGGTATTCTCCACCAGATGGCTCGAGAACGAGAGCTTGTTGCGGGTGGTCGCGGCATTGAAGCGGTCGATGGCATCCTGCGCCGCCTGCTTGTTTTTATCCATGATCTCGACGAGCACGCTGCCCGGAATGCCGACGAGGCTGTAGTCCGGCAACCCGCCGAGGTTGCCGAAAGCGACGCCGGCAAGATGGGCGTCGAAGGCTTCCGCTACCGACACTGCGAAGGCTAACGCCTGATCGTGCAATTTGTCGTGTTCGAGCTTGACGATAAGGTCTTCCATCGTGAGAACTCCCTCGCTGGCGATCGCGCCGGTCAATCCCGGCTCCCTGACACTCGTGTCCCGAATCCGAAGTTCGCTTGAAGGACTCGTCGGGGCAATGAAGCGAACTTCTGTGCCGTCACACTAGCAAAGCTGTGCGAATGTAAGTTGAGGAGTCGCAAGCAACGGCATAATCGTGTTGGATTTTGCCGTAATTCCGACGATAGGCGCGGGGGCTGGGCCCCGAGGTGCGGCGATGGGTAGCCAATAACTTGCTGGTATCTCATTCGCATGTGCAGCAAAATGTCTCATGCATCACAATACCCCGTTGATTTCGACAATCGTGGTTGGCCTCGTCCTGGCGTTTGTGCTCGGCGCGCTCGTGCAGCGTGCCCGGGTGTCGCCGCTGGTCGGATACCTGCTGGCCGGCGTCGTGATGGGACCGTTCACGCCCGGTTACGTTGCCGATCAAAACATCGCTAACGAACTCGCCGAAATCGGCATCATCCTCTTGATGTTCGGCGTCGGGCTGCATTTTTCATTGAAGGACCTGTGGTCGGTGCGCGCCATCGCCTTGCCCGGCGCCGTGGTGCAGATTTCGGCCGCGACGGTGATGGGATGGGGCCTCGGCTGGATGCTCGGCTGGAGCACCGGCAAAGGCATCATGTTCGGTATCGCGCTTTCGACGGCGTCGACTGTGGTGCTGTTGCGCGCCATGCAGGAGCGCCGGCTCATCGACACGGAGCGCGGCCGGATCGCGGTCGGCTGGCTTATCGTCGAGGACATCGCCTGCGTCTTGACGCTGGTGATGCTGCCGCCGCTGGCCGGGTTGATGAATGGCGAAGCCCCGAGCGGCATGGCGATTTCGGACCTGATCTGGCCGATGGTGCTGACGCTTGGCAAGGTCGCCGCATTCGTGGCGCTGATGCTGGTGGTCGGCCGTCGCGTGATCCCGTGGATTCTGCATTACGTGGCGCATACCGGCTCGCGTGAATTGTTCCGGCTCGCGGTGTTCGCCATTTCGCTCGGCGTGGCGTTCGGGGCGGCGATTCTGTTCGATGTGTCGTTCGCGCTCGGCGCGTTCTTCGCGGGCATGATCCTCAGCGAGTCCGAACTCAGCCAGCGGGCCGCCAGCGAAACCTTGCCGCTGCGCGATGCGTTCGCGGTGTTGTTCTTCGTTTCGGTCGGAATGTTGTTCGATCCTTCGATCCTTCTGAACGAGCCGCTGCCGTTGCTGGCGACGTTGTTTATCATCCTGTTCGGCAAATCGCTGGCGGCCTATGCCATCGTGCGGGTGTTCGGGCATTCCAAATCGACGGCACTGACGATTTCCGCCAGTCTGGCGCAGATCGGCGAATTCTCGTTCATCCTCGTCAGCCTCGGCGTCAGCCTGTCGCTGATGACGGCGCGCGGGCGCGATCTGGTGCTGGCCGGCGCCATCATCACCATCATGCTCAATCCCCTGTGGTTTGCGGTGCTCGACCGGGTGATGGCGAGGGCCGAGAAAAAGGGCGCCGACGCACCGCCCGACGTCCCGCAGGAGCCGACGCACGAGCCGATTCCGAAGTCGACGCTGACCGATCATGTGGTGCTTGTCGGGCATGGGCGGGTTGGCAGCGTCGTCAGCCGGGCATTGCGCGAAGCCGGGACACCGCTTCTGGTCATCGAGGACAATCCGGGCACCGTTGAACGGTTGAAACAGGAAGGCGTGGAGGTCATGACCGGCAACGCCGCCGCGCCGGAAATGCTGGAGGCCGCCAATGTCGTTGCGGCGCGCGGGCTGTTGGTTGCGATCCCCGATGCGTTCGAGGGCGGCCAGATCGTCGCCAAGGGCCGCGCCATCAACGCCCATCTGCCGATCATCGCGCGCGCCCATTCGGAAGAGGAAATCGCGCATCTCAAATATCATGGCGCGACATCGGTGATCATGGGCGAACTGGAAATCGCCCGGGCCATGCTGGCGCAGGTTGCGGGAGGGATCGCATCCACGGGAAGCCAGCCAATCATGGCGGCGAAGACAGCTTCCGACGACGTCTTGAAACCAGCCGACGGCAACACTCCATCGGCCGCGTGATCAGATCGCGAGGTGGGTTTCGCGTGTCGCCAGCAGGCGGCGGGTCGCCTCCGGTATCGGCATCGGCCGATGAGTGCGCTGGTCGGTGTTGACCCAGACGATTTCACCGCTCGCCAGCAATTCGTCAGTGCCCTTTGAGAAGATGCCAAGTTCGAACACGAGGCTTGAATTGCCGATTCGCGCCACCCGCGCTCCGACCTCGATCTCCTGATCGAAACGGATCGGCGCCTTGTATTCGACGACTGATTTGACGACGTGGAAATCCATCCCGGTCTTTTGCGCGTCGGCGTACTGGTCGTAGTTCAGCGCACGGAAATACTCGGTCACTGTCGTATCGTAGTAGGTGAGGTAGTGCGCGTTGAACACGACACCTTGACCATCGATCTCCGAATAGCGAACCCGGAATGGATGGAAGAAATGGAACTGGTCCCGCGTCATGGACTTATGATCTCACCGCTCGATCACATGTGACGTTCATAAAAAAGGGTGGCGCGGATATCCGTGCCACCCTTTTCGGCAAATGGAAACTGGATTTACGCCGGCGCCATCGCCTTGGTCAGGTTCTCCGCCACCTTGTCGAGGAAGCCGGTGGTGGAAAGCCAGCGCTGATCGGCGCCGACCAGCAGCGCCAGATCCTTGGTCATGAAGCCGGACTCGACGGTATCGACGCAAACCTTCTCCAGGGTCGTGGCAAACTTCGCCAGCGCCTCGTTGTTGTCGAGCTTGGCGCGGTGCGAGAGGCCGCGGGTCCAGGCGAAGATCGAGGCGATGGAATTGGTCGAGGTTTCCTTGCCCTTCTGATGTTCGCGGTAGTGCCGCGTGACGGTGCCGTGCGCTGCCTCGGCTTCGACGGTCTTGCCGTCCGGAGTCATGAGCACCGAGGTCATCAGGCCGAGTGAGCCGTAGCCCTGCGCGATGGTGTCCGACTGTACGTCGCCGTCGTAGTTCTTGCAGGCCCAGACATAACCGCCGGACCACTTCATCGCCGCCGCCACCATGTCGTCGATCAGGCGGTGCTCGTAGGTGATGTTCTTGGCTTCGAACTGGGACTTGAATTCCTTGTCGAAAATATCCTGGAAGATGTCCTTGAAGCGGCCGTCATAGGTTTTCAGGATGGTGTTCTTGGTCGACAGGTAGACCGAATAGCCCTTCGAAAGACCCTGGTTGAGCGAGGCGCGGGCAAAATCGGCGATGGACGCGTCGAGATTGTACATGCTCAGCGCAACACCGGCGCCGGGGGCCTGGAAAACTTCCCGCTCGATCACGGTGCCGTCGTCGCCGACGAACTTCATCGACAGCGTGCCCTTGCCGGGGAATTTGATGTCGGTGGCGCGGTACTGGTCGCCGTAGGCATGGCGGCCGATGATGATCGGCTTGGTCCAGCCGGGCACCAGCCGGGGCACGTTCCTGCAGATGATCGGCTCGCGGAACACCACGCCGCCGAGAATGTTGCGGATGGTGCCGTTGGGCGATTTCCACATCTGCTTGAGGCCGAATTCCTTCACGCGGGCCTCGTCCGGCGTGATGGTGGCGCACTTGACGCCGACGCCGACCTTCTTGATGGCGTTGGCGGCATCGATGGTGACCTGATCGTCGGTCTTGTCGCGGTACTCCATCCCCAGGTCGTAATATTGCAGGTCGATATCAAGGAACGGGTTGATGAGCTTGTCCTTGATGTATTGCCAGATGATCCGCGTCATCTCGTCGCCATCGAGTTCGACGACGGGGTTGGTCACCTTGATTTTTGCCATGGGGGATAGGGCCTTTTCGGAATGCACGATGCAGGATGGATGTCAGCGTGGAAGATCGTCGGGCTATAGCACCGCAGGCGCGCCGGTGAAAGCCGAGGAGCCCGCCGGTCATGGCGATTTTTGCATGATTCCGGGCCCGCGAATGCGGCCTGCGCAACGCTGGCTGCCGGTGCGCGCCGGTTTCTCGCCGGGCCGGAAAAATAAGGCCCGCCGGGCTCATTATTGACTTGAGAAATATGCCTAAAAGCGCAATCGAAGGCGGCGTTCCGCCACTTCGCGCCACGCTCCACTTCCCCAGCACCTCCAGCACAAAAGGCGACGCCGCATGTCCGGCTCAGGCACCGACAAGACCAGAACCGGCCATGACATCGAGGGGCCGGTGGTGGTGCTGGTCGAACCGCAACTCGGCGAAAACATCGGCATGTGCGCGCGCGCCATGGGCAATTTCGGCCTGACCCGGCTGCGCCTCGTCAAGCCGCGCGACGGTTGGCCCAGCCTCAGCGCCCAGCGCGCCGCCGCCGGGGCCGACCACGTCCTCGACCGGGTGGAACTGTTCGATACCGTGCAGGCGGCGGTGGCCGATTGCACGCTGTTGTTCGCCACCACGGCCCGCGCCCACGACCAAGCCAAGCCGGTAATGGCCCCGGAGGCCGCCGTCCGGGAGACGGCGGGGCAGATCGCCACGGGCGGCACGGTCGGCATCCTGTTCGGCCGCGAGCGCTATGGCCTGCAGAACGAGGAAGTCGCCCTGGCCGACCGGATCATCACCTATCCGGTCAATCCCGGCTTCGCCTCGCTCAATCTGGCGCAGGCGGTGCTGCTGATGGGCTACGAGTGGTTCAAGCTGGCGACGCAGGGCGCGCTGCCGTTTGCCATGCCGGAGCGCTCCGAGCGCGCCTCGCAGCATCAGATGCAGGCGTTTTTCGACAATCTGGTGCGCGAGCTGGACAAGGTCGAGTTCCTGCGCCCCGCCGAAAAGCGCGACACCATGCTGGTGAACCTGCGCAACATCTTCACCCGAATGGAGCCGACCAAGCAGGACATGCACACGCTGCACGGCGTGGTGATGGCCATCGCCGAAGGCCGCAAGGGCCCCGCCAAGGGCGGCGTGCTCGACGGTGCGCAGGCGACGCGGCTGCGGGCGCTATTGGCGGAGCAGGGCACCGGCGGTGCGGCGACGGGCAACGAGAGCAGTTCATTGCGCGGGCTGGCGCGGCTGCTGCGACGCAATCCAACCGACGCCGAACGCATCCTGTGGAAGGCGCTGACGTCGGACCGGCGCTTCGCGGGGCAGTTCAAGCGACAGACCCCGGTGGGGCGGCACATTCCCGATTTCGTCTCGTTCGTGCACCGTATCGCCATCGAGATCGTCAACGCCGACGAGAGCGCAGCGATTGCCAACGATCGCGCGGCGCGCAGCGCTTGGCTGGAGGCGCGCGACTATCGCGTGGTCGTGATTGAGGCGGTGGCGATTGAAGCCGATCTCGCGCGGGTGCTGGATGATCTGGCGGGGAGGGTGGCGGCGCCAACGTAGTTACGCCGGTTGTATTTTGCCGTGAGACAGGATCAATTTTGACATCGATATCTCGCGGGGGGGGGGGCAATCGAAGGGGACTGCGCCAAGGTAGAGATAACCAGTTATCGCGGCCATAATCGGGTTACTAAAGGGCGGTTACGTTCACGCTGACACGATTAATCAGGTAAGGTCGCACGTCACTCGCTGTAGCAAGCGTAGGATCAAACAGGGCGAGGTTTATCCCATTGCTTACTGAACTGCGGTAAATCACGCCCGCATAGCCGCACTTCTTGATGAACTCGCATAGGTATTGACTTGGCACGTAATCGATAAGCGCGCCTTGCGGCATGATCGGACGGGTCAGTTCCTCTCCAAGGCGTTCGAGAAAGTCTATATCACTCCTCAAAAGGCCGATTTGATCTTCGTCATCTAAGACAAACGGAGAGACCAGTCTCCGCGGATTCCGTAGGTCGAGCAATGTTAACCCCCGAGGTATCATAAATTTTGCAACACATGCTTTCTCTCCGGTGTGAGGACGAATTTCAGCGAGCGCAGTTTCCGGTGTCGAACCAAGATAAAGGTATGGGATGCCAGCTGGATTAGCCCGACCGTGCCCGGCGTCCCTAGGCGGAGGAGCACCTAGTTCCTCAATGGTGAAAAGCGTGTCGCCCGTTTGAAGACGAGCGCGATACCAATCGGACGTCATTTCGTCTACGTGTAGGAAGCTAAATAAAGCTTTGAGCCTATCTCTATCGAGCTGCGCTGCCGGGAAGTACCGATTTTCATGCATAAGCTCGGTACGAAGCGTCTCCCAACGTTCGAGCCCGTCACTGTGGTATTTTGGCGAGGGCGAAAACATCTGACGCACGACTTCGCCATTATCAAGTATTTCCGCCAACAATTCCTTACATTGCGCCAACGAAAGGCTCTTGTGAAACATCTGCCAGTCTTGTTTAAGCCACTCTACGAGGAAACGGCCTTCGACATTAGGCTCGTAGATGTTCACCAATGGTCCGAACTTCTCGGTCAATTGTGCGGGTAGGACTACATCAACATCGACGGAGCCGCAGTATGAACAGGAGCTTCGCTCGTTCGAGACGTCCAGAATAAATTTTCGCAGTCCTCGGTCGCCGAAACAGTCTGCGCAACAATACAAGACTGTCGCCATAGACTATCCGAAATAATCGTTCAGCGTCTCTATGTGGTGCTTCATGGAGAGCTTTTTAATATATCCAAGACCGGGAAAATGCTCGCGTTTGTGAAGTTCGCGAAATTCCTGAATCGCGGTCGATTCGAAAATATGATTGTTCGGTTCTGTAAGCTTTCTCATCATCGCCTTCAGCGCTTCTGCGAATTTCCCGGCTGGGTCCGTCGGGTCATCGTGGCTGTCGGAAACGAAATGATAGATGAACATCGCATCGTCTTTGGTGGGGTCAATAAATGTGAGATGAATTGCGACCGCATAGGCCGGGCCACCACCTTCGGTAAATTCATCGCCCACTATCAAGAAATCGCCGAAGCCCTCCATACCCAATTCCGGGAAAGTAACGTGAAGATCCGAAAACGGCTCTACTGGGGGATGGTCGCGATTTCGACGCCTTTCGAAACCGTCCTTCAGCAATATACGATGCGCGCCCGCAAAATGCTTGCGATAGAGCAAGCCGCACTGCTCAAAAAAGATGTGTTTTATTTTCGTCGTGGCTTGGCCGAGCGCATCGGCCAAGCCCTTTCCATCCACGAAACCTGTATGGATCAAAGCTAAGTTATGTCCGTCGTGTTGCCTGCAGCTCTTCACCGCATCAGCAACAGTCATGTCCTCGGTCAGAAGAATGCCTGCCAGGATGTGGGGGTCTGTGGAAAATTCCGTTTTCAGTAACCTGGAGATGTTTAGGCCATTCTCGGCATGCACGCCGTGATCCGGATTGACGATGACGATGGCGTTGCCTTTCGCGTCGCAAACCGCTTTGAGGGTGCGCTGAAGACCGCCTAATGATTCTTTGACTGGTTCGATAATCGGGACGAATTTTGCGGCGGCCAGCATTGGCGCACGCTCGCGCACGGTAATGAGCTCGAATTGTTTGCCGCGAAGATATGGGTGGTACATTGGCGACCTTTAAGCCCAAGCCATGGCCTGTGGTAACGGTGTGTTAACGGCACCCAAGAGCCTGTCGTGATCGCCCCTGCGCAATGGGACGGACAGCGCTGCGGCGTGCAACGACGTGGGGAGCTTTTTTACGAGGTCGCCGAGCGGCAACAGATTGCGCGTGCGTTTGAGCGTGTGCAGCATAGCAACGTGTACTTCCTCGGGGTCCAAGTTTTCAAACTGGCGACGCAGTTCTATTCGTATGCGTGTGTTTGGTACCTTAGGCACTTCCCGGCCAAGGTAACGAAGAATTTCCGCCGCTTCCTTTGTCCGCAAGGTGTCAAATGCGGTAAGCGGGCAGATTCGACTAGGAGAGTTCTCCGCTTCTCTCAAGGTTTTGATCTGATAGCGCCGCGACAAGCTCATGACGCCGATATCGGATGGAGTCGCTTTTAAAACTGCCTCGACGTGAGTATCACCGACAATTACAAACACGGCTGCGAACACCTTGCGATAGTTTGCAAGCTGCTGATCGAGGCGACTCAGCGAATCTCGCTCGGACTTGATTTCGTAAACTGTCATCGTACCGTTTAGTATGGCGATATCAGCTTTGCTGCTGCCGACCCGGAATTCATTCAACATGCAAGCCGTGCGCAAGCTATGCCTTCCCAACAAGATGCGATGCGTGAGCGCTGCCTTGTAAATGTACTCGTCGCGCAAACCGACTTCTTTTAGAATGTCAAAAGCGGCCTCGAAGGCGTCCCGTACAAACTCAAGCCGATCGTCGTTACGGAGTATGCCAATTTGGTGCATTAAACGCGCGAAAAGATTGGACCTCCCTTTCTCTGCAAGATCGCGTATAACCGTCGATGAAAACAGTCGGGAAAGAGCTGACAGTTGTGCAGCACTAATTTCCATCGATGCTCTCATGCGCCGCTGATTCGTCCGAGCGAACAATTTCGCTAGTATATTAATTTTCAATGCATTTAGAACTCATCAATTCCCTCATGTCTAGGCGTCTTCCGAATTGACGGGGGATCGTTCACTCAAGCTTTCACCTCCTTCTCTTTCCTCTCTCCCGCAGCGCCGGATGATCGCCCTCCACCGGCAGGTTGGCGTCGATTACCAAATCCAAAGCTTCCTGCGGGGCGCGGTCGATGTCGACGCCGCCGCGGCGCAGCTCCTTGAGCGCGGTGCGGATCGCTTCGTCGCGGGAAAGCCGTTGGTATCCGGTCTCCGAAACGCCAAACGAACTACGCCGTCGGTAACCGCCGATCACCTCAAGCCGCGCCATCTTCAGGAGCTGCAGCGCCCGCATCAGCGCATCGATATCGACCTGCGGCGCGGCTTCCAGTTCGCGCACGGCGCGCTCGGCCAGCGCGCGCAGTTGTTCGGCCAGCCTGCGCAGTTTGAGGCGACGGCCGGCGCGGGCGGTCGGGATCATGTCCTTGTGGCGCGGCGCATAAGGCGGCCGCTGCCAGCCGTGGTCGCGCTTCCAGCCGGTAATGTTGCTGTGGGGGATGCCGACCTTCAGGCCGATTTCGCGATAGCTCAGCCCGGTGGTCTCGACCAGATGGCGCACCCGCGCCACCGTCAGATCGCTGTGCATCCGCCGCAAGCCCGGTGGCCGGGGGCCGTCGATGGCGGGCGGTCCCTCCGCCGGTTCGTCGGGCTTGATGCGAAGGCGGGTGAGGGCGGGAGGGATGTGAGGCAGGGTCATGCCTCGGAATATAATCCTATCTTTGCGTCATCGCAAGATTGCGGGAGCGACAGCGTATGCGGGCCATCCTTCAAGGTCGCCGGAGAGGGCGAGCACCTCAGGATGACGTTTGGAGGCTGTGGCTGCCTCCGAAGGGCACTGGAATTGGATGCGCTGGCCAAAAAAATCGGGCGCCGCGATGCGCGACGCCCGAATCGATTCCCGGTTTGCGTTGGCGGCTCAGGTCCCCGCCTTCACCTGCGTGATGGCGAGCGCCATCAGTTCATCCATCTTGGCGCGGACCTGCTGCTCGGTGACGCCCTTGCCGGCGAGGTCGGCCGTCACCTTGCGCAGGACGTCGCCGTCGCCGGCTTCCTCGAAGTCCGCGGCCACGACATCCTTGGCGTAGGCTGCCGCTTCGTCGCTGGATTTGCCGAGGTGCTCGGCCGCCCATAATCCGAGCAGCTTGTTGCGGCGCGCCTCGGCCTTGAACTTCTGTTCTTCGTCGAGAGCGAACTTTTTCTCGAAACCTTCCTGGCGCTTGTCGAACGTGGTCATGATTCGGGCTCCGATTTTGTCCTTGGGGGCCGCGCGGGCCGCATTGCGGTGGGTGGTTCGCGAGCATAGATAATTGGCAAGATGGACCAAAACAACGGCCGGATGGTCGCAGTGGCCGGTGTAAAGCACAGGCTTCGACCGGGCGGCGATTGTGCTGATTGGCTCGATCAGGTAGGTTGCCAGCCAGGCTTGGTTCTCGTTCTGTTTCGCGTTCCTGGTCTTCACGGCAGCTCCGTCGTGGATCGCACTTTCATACGGAGCACACCAATCTCATGGATTTCAACAACACACGGTACATCCCAATGAGCCGTCGGCGTCGCATTTATGAAGGCAAGGCCAAGGTCCTGTATGAAGGGCCGGAGCCGGGAACTCTCATTCAGCACTTCAAGGACGATGCGACCGCATTCAATGCCAAGAAACACCAGGTGATCGAGGGCAAGGGCGTCCTCAACAACCGGATCTCGGAATATATCTTCCAGCATCTCAACGACATCGGGGTGCCGACCCATTTCATCCGCCGGCTCAACATGCGCGAGCAATTGATCCGCGAAGTCGAGATCGTGCCGCTCGAGGTCGTAGTGCGCAACGTCGCCGCAGGATCGCTGTCGCAGCGGCTCGGGATCGAGGAGGGCACGCAACTGCCGCGCTCGATCATCGAGTTCTATTACAAGAACGATCAACTCAACGATCCGATGGTCTCCGAGGAGCACATCACCGCGTTCGGCTGGGCGACGCCGCAGGAGATCGACGACATCATGGCGCTGGCGATCCGCGTCAATGACTTCCTGTCCGGGCTGTTTCTCGGCATCGGCATTCGCCTCGTCGACTTCAAGATGGAATGCGGCCGGCTGTTCGAGAACGATATGATGCGGATTATCGTCGCCGACGAAATTTCCCCCGACTCGTGCCGGCTGTGGGATGTGAAGTCGAACGAGAAGCTCGACAAGGATCGTTTCCGCCGCGACCTCGGCGGGCTGATCGAGGCCTACACCGATGTCGCCAAGCGGCTCGGCATTCTGACTGAAAACGAACGTCCGATGGGGACCGGCCCCGTGCTGGTGAAAGGTTGAGGCTGCCGTGAAAGCGCGTGTTACCGTTACTCTGAAAACCGGCATTCTTGATCCGCAGGGCAAGGCCATCGAGGGCGCGTTGAAGTCGCTCGGCGTCGATGGCATCGCCAGTGTACGGCAGGGCAAGGTGTTCGATATCGAGCTTTCCGGCGCGGACAAGGCCAGGGCCGAAGCGGCGTTGAAGGATGCCGCCGATAAGTTGCTGGCGAACACCGTGATCGAAAACTATCGGGTCGAAGTGCTGAGCTAGGTTTGCCGCTGATGAAATCCGCTGTCCTCGTTTTCCCCGGCATCAATCGCGAACGCGACATGGCGCGCGCGCTGCGGCTGATTTCAGGCCATGAACCCGCGATGGTCTGGCACGCCGAAACGGCGTTGCCGCAAGGCACCGACCTCGTCGTGGTCCCCGGCGGATTTTCCTATGGCGACTACCTGCGCTGCGGCGCCATCGCCGCGCGCTCGCCGGTGATGGAGGCGGTGCGCAAGTTCGCCGCCGATGGCGGTCTGGTGCTCGGCGTTTGCAACGGTTTCCAGATCCTGTGCGAGTCGGGCCTTCTGCCGGGCATCCTGATGCGCAACGCGCGGCTGAAATTCATCTGCCACGACGTGCATCTGCGGGTCGAGCGTTCCGACACGCCGTTCACGCGCGGCTACAATGCCGGGCAGGTGATCCGCGTACCGGTGGCGCACGGCGAGGGCAATTATGCTGCCGACGAGGAAACCATCCGGCGGCTGGAAGGCGAAGGCCGCGTACTGTATCGCTACTGCTCACCGACCGGTGAAGTCGGCGACACTCACAACATCAACGGCGCGGCGCAATCGATTGCCGGTATCGTCAACGCGCGCGGCAACGTGCTCGGCATGATGCCGCATCCGGAAAATCACGTCGAGGACATCATGGGCTGCACCGACGGTCGCGGCCTGTTTGCGGGTCTCGTCGATCATCTGGAGCGTGCGGCGTAGGTTTCGATTGTCGGTCGCGAATATCGTGCGCGATCGCGTCGTCAGATGGCGTGCTGTGCCGGCTTTTTCTTCACCCGCTTGATCGTGCCCGAGAATGTGAACAGCGGACGCTCGCCGCAACGCAGGAGCCCGCGCAGGAAGATCAGCGAACCGCCCGCGCGCGTCACCTCGCCGTCGCACTCGATCAGGTCTCCCTCGCGCGCCGCGCCGAGGAATTCGCATGAGAACGACACCGTGACGGCCGGCCCCTGCAGTTCGCGCGAGGCAAGGGCGAACAGGCAATAGTCAGCGAATGTCATGTAGCAGCCGCCATGGACATTGCGCATGGCGTTAAGATGCTTTCTGTCCACCCGGAATGCGCAGCGGACTTTGCCGTTTTCATCGAGCTTGTGCCAGAACGGGCCGTTGTTGGATTCGAACGAATCCCGGCTCCAGGTCTGCCAGCCCGCGAATTCGCCCTCGGTCGCCACAAACAGGTCAGGGCGGTTGCCGAGCGGCGCGGGCGGCACGATATTCACGGGACAGTGCTCCTTGGATGACGTCGTTCAGGCGCTCTTGTTCAGGTGTTCTTGTTCAAGTGTTCTTGTTCAGGTGTTCCTGGCCGGATCTTAAATCCGATCTATCCGCCTCGTGCAAATCCGCGCGGGACCGGGGGAGGTGCCAGCCCCCTTGGTCCCAAACCCTTGGAGAGCCCGGAAACGCGACATAAAAGGCCTTTTCCCTCTGCTGCTATCTCCGTAAGAAGAGACGTCAACCGCATATGAGCTCATGACCCAAAATCAGCCTAAAATCACCCCCGAACTCGTCGCCAGCCACGGTCTCAAGCCGGATGAATACGAGCGCATCCTCAAGCTGATCGGGCGCGAGCCGAGCCTCACCGAACTGGGCATCTTCTCGGCGATGTGGAACGAACACTGTTCCTACAAGTCGTCGCGGCTGCATCTGCGCGGATTGCCGACCAAGGCGCCGTGGGTGCTGGTCGGTCCGGGCGAAAACGCGGGTGTGATCGATATCGGCGACGGGCAGGCCATCGTGTTCAAGATGGAGAGCCACAACCACCCGAGCTACATCGAGCCGTACCAGGGTGCGACCACGGGGGTCGGCGGCATCCTGCGCGACGTGTTCACGATGGGCGCGCGGCCGATCGCCTGCCTCAATGCGCTGTCGTTCGGCGCGCCGGAACACCCCAGGACGCGGCATCTGGTCGGCGGCGTGGTGGCGGGCGTCGGCGGTTACGGCAATTCGTTCGGCGTGCCGACGGTGGGCGGGCAGGTGCGTTTCCATACCCGCTACGACGGTAATATTCTGGTCAACGCCATGGCGGTGGGCCTCGCGCGCACCGACGGGATTTTTCTGGCGGCGGCGTCCGGCGTCAACATGCCGATCGTCTATCTCGGTTCGAAGACCGGTCGTGACGGCATTCACGGCGCGTCGATGGCTTCCGCCGAGTTCGACGACGACAGCGCCGAGAAACGCCCCACCGTGCAGGTCGGCGATCCGTTCGCGGAGAAGCTGTTGCTCGAAGCCTGCCTTGAGATCATGGCCGCGGATTGTGTCATCGCCATTCAGGACATGGGCGCGGCGGGATTGACCTGTTCGGCGGTCGAGATGGGCGCCAAGGGCGATCTCGGCGTCGATCTCGATCTCGATGCAGTGCCGACGCGCGAGGCCGGCATGAGCGCCTACGAGATGATGCTCTCCGAAAGTCAGGAGCGCATGCTGATGGTACTCAAGCCGGAGAAGGAAAAGCAGGCCGAGGCGATCTTCCGCAAATGGGGGCTCGACTTCGCGGTGGTGGGTTACACCACGCCGACCAAGCGTTTCGTCGTCAAGCACGACGGCGAGGTCATGGCCGATTTGCCGATCAAGGAACTCGGCGACGAGGCGCCGCTGTACGATCGTCCGCATACCGCGTCGCCGCCGCTCGATATCGTTCACGCCCGCGACGTCAAGGCGCCGATGTCGGTTGCCGACGCGCTGGAAAAGCTGATCGGCACGCCGGAATTGTGCTCGCGACGCTGGGTGTGGGAGCAATATGATCACGTCATCGGCGGCAACACGGTGCAGCGCCCCGGTGGCGATGCCGCGGTGGTGCGCATCGAGGACGGACCGAAGGGGTTGGCGCTGACCGTTGACGTCACGCCGCGTTATTGCGAGGCCGATCCGTTCGAGGGCGGCAAGCAGGCGGTGGCGGAAGCGTGGCGCAACGTCACGGCCGTCGGCGGGCGCCCGCTGGCCATCACCGACAATCTCAATTTCGGCAATCCCGAGCGGCCCGAGATCATGGGGCAGTTCGTCGGCGCGCTGCACGGAATTGCCGAGGCCTGCCGCGCGCTGGATTTCCCCGTCGTGTCCGGCAACGTGTCGCTCTACAACGAGACCAACGGACGCGGCATCCTGCCGACGCCTTCCATCGGCGGCGTCGGCCTGCTCGATGATTTCACCAGGTCGGCGACGCTGGCGTTCAAGGCCGAGGGCGAAGCCATTCTGCTGATCGGCGATACGCAAGGCTGGCTCGGTCAATCGGTGTACCTGCGCGATATCTGCGGACGTGAAGAGGGCGCGCCGCCGCCAGTCGACCTCGCTGCCGAGAAACGCAACGGCGATGTCGTGCGCGGCATGATCCATGCCGGCACCGCGACCGCCGTACATGATCTCTCCGATGGTGGCCTGCTGATCGCGCTTGCGGAAATGGCGATGGCGGGCGACATCGGTGCGGCACTCGATGCCGCGCCGGAATCGATCGTGCCGCATGCGTGGTGGTTCGGCGAAGATCAGGCACGTTATCTTGTCACGGTTCCGGCCGGGGAAGCCGATACGGTTCAGATCAAGCTGCGTGCGGTGGGCGTACCGTGCGCGCGGATCGGCACCACACGCGGCAACGCCATTGCCATCGCGGATCAGCAGCCGGTTGCGATCGATGTCTTGCGCACTGCATTTGAGCGCTGGTTCCCCGATTACATGGGCGGGCATAGCTAGACTCTTTTCGGATTGGATCGACGCATCGCCCACCACACCTTCGTCATTCCGAGCTCGCTCGCGAAGGGCTCGCGCCCCGGAATGACGGTGTTGGGGTGATTCAATCCAATTCAAAAATGCTCTGGCGTTTCCGCGAGGAAGACAACGTTTCTAAACGAAAAGAGAGCCTCGCTTCCGCACATCGGAAACGAGGCTCTCTGCATTTCCACTCTGCCGGCTCCACATCAGTAGCCGGATTCAATCAGGCCACCGCGTGATATTCGTGGCTGATGTCCTGGCCGGTGTAGTCCTTCATCATTGCGGTTGCGATCAGACTGACGACGGCGCAACAGGCGATGTAAATCGCGATCGCATAGGGCGTCTGGTATCTGCCGAACAGCCAGGTCGCGATCAACGGCGCCGGGCCGCCGGCGATGACCGAGGCGAGCTGATAGCCGAGCGATGCGCCGCTGTAGCGCAACCGCCCGGTGAAGCTTTCCGCGATGAGGGCTGCCTGCGGGCCGTACATCATGTCATGCGGGATCAGCGACAATACGATGGCGAAGAAGATGATCCACGCCACGCCGGTATTCACCATGCCGAAATAGATGAAGCCGAATACGCCGGTGACCAGCGCACCGATCATGTACATCGTCTTCCTTCCGATCAGGTCGGAGAGATGACCAAAGAACGGAATCGAGAAGAACGAAACGACCGAGGCCACCAGCACCGCCGTGAGCAGGAAATCACGCGAGACGTGCAGCGTTCCGGTCCCATAGGAAAAGATGAAGGCGGTGAAGATGTAGAACGGGGCCTGCTCCGCCATGCGCGCGAAAGCGCATTGAAGAATTTCCTTGGGCTGACGCTTGATGACTTCGAGGATCGGCGTGCGTTCGATCCGCTGTTCGGCGAGCAGCCTGGTGAAGACGGGCGTCTCGAGGATACCGAGCCGGATGTAGAGACCGACGGCCACAAGAATCAGGCTCAGGAAGAACGGGACACGCCAGCCCCAGGCGAGGAATTGTTCGCCCGACATCTGGCTGAAGGCCAGAACGGCGAGGTTGGCCAGGAACAGCCCACACGGCACGCCGAATTGCGGCCAGGAGGCAATGAACCCGCGGGAGGAGTTGGTGCGGGCCCACTCCATCGACAGGAGTACGGAGCCGCCCCATTCGCCGCCGACGCCGATGCCCTGGATAAATCGAAGAACTGTCAGAAGCACGGCACCCCAGATGCCGATGCTGGCATAGGTGGGGACGAGTGCGACGGCGAAGGTCGCGATCCCCATCAGCAACAGTGTTGCGATCAGCGTCGATTTGCGGCCGATGCGGTCGCCGTAATGGCCGAAGATGGCCGCGCCGATGGGGCGGGCGATAAAGCCAACCGCATAGATGGCGAAGGCTTCAAGGGTGCCGACCCACGGATCGGAATGCGGGAAGAACAGCTTGGCGAAAACCAGGCCGGTGACGGTGCTGTAGAGGAAGAAGTCGTACCATTCGATTGCCGTGCCGACGGTCGATGCGAGCACAGCCCGGCGCAACTGGACTTGATGTTCGGAGGCGGAAAGAGCGATGGAATTCTGGTTTGCGGAGGTCATGGCGTTTCTCCGAGAAACAGCGGCGCTGGGGGGCCGTTTGCTCTCGTGACGCCGCGACAAAATTTACAGGTAACGCGATGGAGGCAACTCGTCGTACGACGCCGCGTTCCCTATGGTCGGCGGCCCGCAGGATCACTTTTAAGTAACTACGGAATGGCCCGCGTGGGCGCAGCGGCGCTATAGCACGCGCTGCGAGCCCGGTATCATGCGTAGCAGCCGGGTCGTGATCCAGCTCAGCACCAGCGTGCCCGCAAAGGCGATCAAGGCCTTGACGATAGCCGGCACGTCGAAATCGAACAGCCAGTACTGGATCCAGAGCATGAAAGCGTAGTGCACCAGAAAGATGCCATAGGCATCGTTCTGCATCGGGTCGAGCACGCTCCAGCCGTCGCGTTTGAAGCGCAGGAAAAACGCCAGAATGGTGAAGATCATCGCGGCGCTGAAAATCACGAACAGCACGCTGTAACTTGCTTCGTACCACATTGGCAGATCGTCCGGATTGCCGAGGATTTCGCGCTTGATGTAGATCAGACCCCATAGCAACGCGTAGGGGATAAGCGTCATGATGGCCCAGCCCCAGCCGCTTTTCGCCAGTCGTCCGTCCGCGCTGAGCACACCGAGCCTGAAATTCGCAACGCCGATGCCGGCGCCGATGAAAAAATAGATCGCGTACAAAAGCACGCGGCTGGCCTGCACCGAGAACGGTCCGAATTCGAACCAGTAGCTGGGTCCGTAGACCAGTCGCGCGGGGACGTAGGCGATGGCGGTCAGCAGCACGAGTGCGCCGAAGAACAATTCCGGTCGATCGAATCCGCGCAGCGACAGCCTGTTGATCCAGTTCAGCGCGTTCGGGCTGAGCCGGAATAATGCACCGGCCGAAAGATCGAACAGCAGCAGCACCCAGACAAACCAGACCGGCCCACTCGGCCACGGACCGTTGGTGACCATGTGCCACCAGAAATCCGCGAAACGCAGTTCGGGATTTTCCCGCAGGGCAAGCGCGTAATAGGCAATGGGAATGACGGTGAGGGCGGCGACGGCAAACGGCAGCCCCAGCCGCAACAGCCGGTCGCGGGCGAAGACGCCGGGGACACGCCGCGACAGGCTGGGCCAGACGAACAAGCCCGACAGAAGGAAGAACATCGCCATGAAGAAGCTGTCGGTGGCGAGCACGATCATGTCGAATCCGAGCCACGACTTGGAATCGGTATGGCCGAAATAGGTGTAGGGAATGACGGCGTGGTGAATGACGACGATGATGGTGAGAAACGTTCGCGCACGATCCAAAGCCTGATTGCGGCCGCTCGCTTTGGGGGCGACTTCGACCGCCATCTCGGGCGCGGGATGTGCGATTGACTTCATGCAAACTCCTGCCGGTGATTCCCGTGCGAACGTTCAAATTACACGTCCGAGGCTGGCGCGCCTAGGGAACCAAGCTCCCGGGCTGCAGTTAATGCAGCAGTTGGCTGGAGAACAAACATGAGCATTCTGAAGTGGGCACTGATCTTTCTGGTGGTGTCGATCGTGGCCGGTCTGCTGGGCTTCACCGGGGTGTCGGCTGCGTCGGCGGATGTCGCCCGGGTGCTGTTCTATATCTTCGTCGTGATCTTCCTCGTGCTGTTGATTTTGGGGCTCACCATCTTTCGAGCGTAGGGCCGATTGGAGAGACCCCGATGTAAGTCGAGCCCTCGGAGCAACGCCTCCGGGGGCTCCGTTGGGTCTACGGATCGTCGGATGCCCCCGGGCGGGGCCTCAGTCCATGGGCAATTCCTCGATCATGACCTTGTCCGGATAGAACGCCAGATGGCCGGCGATCTCCGCCATGGCAGGGAAGGGCTTTTCGTAGGTCCAGATCGCGTTGTCGATGGTCCGCTCGCCGTCCTTGATGCTGAAATAGCTGGCGTCGCCCTTATAGGGACAATGCGTGACGCGGTCGGTGCGGATCATATGCGCCAGAACCGCGTCGGCGCGCGGAATATACTGCACCGCCGGGTAGGTGGCTTCCCGCAGCGTGAGGGCCCGGGTGGTGTCGGCCAGCACGGTCTCGCCGATCGAGACCCGGATCCGCTTCCGGGTCGGCGTTATGGTTATGGGGTGGTCGGGCCCGGGGATTTTCATCGGTCGCCTCCTTGGGGGCAGCTCCAGGCTGCAGCAATGTCGCAGCAATCGGGGCAGGCTATTGAAGGTGAATCGGATATAGTGTCCTTAACTTAACTGAACAGGGGCGCCGCGCTCGTTTCGCGCGCTGGCCTGGCGCCTGCAGGCAAGCTTTGGAGAATTAACATGCCGATGGACGCTCACGATATCGAAGCCATGATCAAGGTGGCGATACCCGATGCGGAAGTAACGATCCGGGACCTTGCCGGAGACGGCGACCATTACGCGGCGACGGTGATTTCCGAATCCTTCCGCGGTAAGTCACGCGTTCAGCAGCACCAGATCGTCTATCAGTCGCTGCAGGGCCAGATGGGCGGCGTGCTGCACGCGTTGGCGTTGCAAACCGGGGTGCCGGAGTAACCGCTTCGGCCGACAGCATGGGGGAACGGCCGATGGCCGGGGCACGACACGAGGGCTCGCTCCTGCGGGAAAGCAGCCCGCACCAGCATCACCGGGTCACTTACGTCGAACTGTTCTTCGACCTGGTGTTCGTGTTCGCCATTACCCAGATTTCCCACACGCTGCTGGCGCATTTCACCGCGCCAGGCGTGTTGCAGGTCACGATCCTGATGTTTGCGGTGTGGTGGGTCTGGGTCTTCATGTCCTGGGTCACCAACTGGCTCGATCCCGAACGGACGCCGGTTCGGGTGATGCTTTTCGTGATGATGATCGCGGGGCTGGTATTATCCACGTCGATTCCGAAAGCTTTCGACAGCCGTGGTCTGGCCTTCGCGCTTGCGTTCGTCTTCATGCAGGTGGGGCGTTCGGTTTTCTTCATCTTCGCGGTACCGAAATCCGCGACCGGTCATCGCAAGAATTTCCTGCGCATCTCGATCTGGATGGCGGTCAGCGGAATATTCTGGATCGCGGGCGGTCTGGCCGATCCCGAGACCCGCGTCATTCTCGGGCTGGTGGCGCTGGCTATCGAATATGCGGGGCCGGCGATGAGGTTTCCGACCCCGGGTCTCGGTGCCTCCACCCTTGAGGACTGGGAGGTCGAGGGCGGTCACATGGCGGAACGCTGCGCCTTGTTCATCATCATCGCGCTCGGTGAATCCATTGTCGTGACCGGCGCGACCTTCAGCGAGGCCTCATGGACCTTGCCGACCGCCGCGGCCTTCATCGTCGCATTGCTCGGCAGCATCGCGATATGGTGGATTTATTTTCACATCGGCGCAGAAGCCGGCGCGGATCGAATTTCAAATGCCGAGGGCACCGGCCGGCTGGCGCGGCTGGCCTATACCTATCTGCATTTGCCGATCGTGGCCGGAATCGTTGTGTGCGCGGTCGGAGACGAGATGTTGCTGGCGCACCCGGCCGGTCATTCGGGCGCGAAGGAGATGCTCAGCATGATCGGCGGGCCGCTATTGTATCTGGCCGGCGTGATCCTGTTCAAGCGCAGCATTCGCGGCCATCTGCAACTGTCGCATCTGGTCGGCATCGGCCTGTTGCTGGTGTTGATTCCGTTCGCCCACTGGCTGACGCCGCTGGCGTTGTCGGCGGCGACGACCGTGATCCTGCTGATCGTCGCCGCGTGGGAGGCGGTGTCGCTCGGTTCAGCCGGACCGCATTCAACGAAGCCTCACGCGGAGGCCACCAGCGCGTGAACCGAAAACAGGCCATCCGGGTCGGTCCATGACGCGCGCGGCGTCCAGCCCGAGCCCTTGGCCAGCGTCGTGAAGCGCTCGATGCTGTATTTGTAGCTGTTTTCGGTGTGGATGCTTTCGCCGGTCCGGAAGGCGAAGCTTTTTCCGAGAATGCGCACGGTCTGCGGCTTGCGGCTGACGAGATGCATTTCGATGCGATGGCGCTCGCGGTTGAAAACGGCGCGGTGCTTGAACGCGGAGAGGTCGAAATTGCCGCCGAGTTCACGATTGATGCGTACCAGCAGGTTGAGGTTGAAGCGCGCGGTGATGCCGGCCGCATCGTTATAGGCCGCATAGAGCGCGTGTTCGTCCTTTTCGAGATCGACCCCAACCAGCATCAGTGCGCCGGGCCCGAGAATCTGCCGTGCGCTGCGCAGGAAGGCGCAGGCCTCGTGTGGCTCGAAATTGCCGAGCGTCGAGCCCGGAAAGAAGCCGACCTTCGGCATGGCCTTTACGGCATCGGGCAATGCGAAAGACGTCGTGAAATCGGCGGTGACAGGATCGATCTGCAGGTCGGGGAAGTCGCGTCGCAACGTCGCCGCCTGCGCATTGAGAAAATCGCCGGAGATGTCGACCGGGACATATGCGCGGATGTCGCAATGCTGCAACAACAGCCGGACCTTCGTCGTCGCGCCGGCGCCGAATTCCACCAGCGCCGCGCCGCCGGGAATGATCGCGGCAATCTCCGCGCCGTGGTCATGAAGGATTCCAAGCTCGGTGCGCGTCGGGTAATACTCCGGCAGCACGGTGATCTGTTCGAACAACTCGGACCCGGCGACGTCGTAGAAATATTTCGGCGACAACTGTTTCGGCTGCCGCGCAAGGCCTTCCAGCACGTCGGTCGCAAAGGCCGACGTCTGTGGATCGATGCGCCGGGCTTTCGTCAACGCGGCAGCGTATACGTTCATGCTGTTCTCCTGGCGTTCGCCCGCCTCGATCAATTGCCGTAGTCGGCAAGGCGCAGTCCGGTGAACTGCCAACGATGGTGGGGATAAAAGAAGTTGCGATAGGTCGGGCGGCTGTGTCCCTGCGGCGTCGCCAGCGACGAGCCACGCAGCACCAACTGGTTGACCATGAACTTGCCGTTGTATTCGCCGAGCGCGCCTTCGATGGCGCGGTAGCCGGGGTAGGGTGCGTAAGCACTGCGGGTCCATTGCCAGACGATGCCGAAGGCATCGTTGAGCAGGCCGGCGCGCGTTGCGACTTCCCATTCCATCTCGGTCGGCAGATGCAGGCCGCGCCAGCGCGCGAAGGCGTCGGCTTCGTAGTAGCTGACGTGCATCACCGGCGCGTCGGGATCGAGCGGCCGCAACCCGCCCAGCGTCATGATGTGCCACGCGCCGTCGATATTGCGCCAATGGCCCGGAGCCTGCCACTCGTCCTCGGTGGCTTTGGCAAAGCCATCCATCAGCCACAGCGTCGGCGTGCGATAGCCGCCGGCTTCGATGAATGCGCACCATTCGCGGTTGGTGACGAGGTTGCGCGCCAGGCGGACCGGACCGACCAGCGCGCGATGCGCCGGCTTCTCGTTGTCGAAATGAAACGTATCCGCCGCATGGCCGATACTGTGGATGCCTTCCTTTAGATCGGCCCAGGCTTCGCGATTATCGCTGGTCGATGGCGGCGCCCATGCCGTGTCGTACGCGGGTGCGAGTGGATTATGCCCGAAGGCGTGCAGGATATCGGTCAGCATCAATTCCTGATGCTGTTGCTCGTGATTGAGACCGACTTCGACCAGTGGGGCGATTTCCGCCAGCTTGGCCGGCGACGCTTCGCTGAAGAATTTGACGACCGCCGCATCGACATGCCGGCGATAGGCCGTCACTTCCTCGGCGCCGGGACGGGTAAGGTGGCCGCGTTGCGCCCGTGTGTGGCGCGGGCCCGCACTGACATAGTAGGAATTGAACAGGTAGGCATAGTCCGGATCGAAGGGCCGGTAGCTGGGGCAATGCGGCCCCAGCAGGAACTGTTCGAAGAACCATGTCGTATGGGCGCGATGCCATTTTGCCGGACTGGCGTCCGGCATGGATTGAACCGTTTGATCTTCGGGGCTCAGCGGCGCCGCGCGGCGCTCGGTCTCGTTGCGAACGGCCAGGAACGCGCCCGTCAGAGCCCGGGCCGAGGGATGGCCTCCGGGGATCTCGGAGCGCGGACCGAACCCATGCGCCAAAAAAGACGGGTCGGAAGCTGCCAGCTCATTCGCCGCAGTAGAAGGTTGCGTCACGGAAATCTCCGGTTCAGGGGAGAACGCGGTCTGGACGGATGGGTTCCGCAGAAAGTCGTTCCCCAGATAGGTCGCCCACGGGAGGATAAAAGGGGCGCCGCACGATGTTAACCCCGCCGAGCGTCGAAGGCCCTGTTTTGCGCCCAATGTGCCGCATGGCAGACCCACGCAATTGATGCATTTTGCTTGGGATGCAAGGGGTTTCGGGCTACATATATGCCAGCAGGGTGGTTCGCCGGTGGTCGCGAACAGCGCCGCGAGAGGACGCTAATATGAGCATTGAGCAGTTTATCGAGAACGAAGTGAAGTCGAACGACGTCGTGTTGTTCATGAAGGGCACGCCGCAGTTCCCGCAGTGCGGATTCTCGGGTCAGGTGGTCCAGATCCTCGATCACATCGGCGTGGGCTACAAGGGCCTCAACGTGCTGGAGTCAGCCGACCTGCGCAACGGCATCAAGACCTATTCGAACTGGCCGACCATCCCGCAGCTTTACGTCAAGGGTGAATTCGTCGGCGGCTGCGACATCATTCGCGAGATGTTCCAGGCGGGCGAATTGCAAAAGCTGTTTGCCGACAAGGGCGTTACGCTCAGCGCGCCGGCCTCGGCCTGACCGCTTCGGAGCCGCGGTTCGGCGCGACGCGGTTTGAAGTCGTCGTCGCCGACATCACGACCTTGCATGTCGATGCCATCGTCAATGCGGCGAACACGTCGCTGCTTGGCGGGGGCGGGGTCGACGGCGCCATTCATCGCGCGGCCGGTCCGCAGTTGCTGGCAGCGTGCCGCAAACTGGGCGGCTGTGCCACCGGCGATGCCAAGATCACCAAAGGCTACGGGTTGCCGGCCCGGCATGTCATTCATGCCGTAGGGCCGGTATGGCATGGGGGTGAGCATGGCGAGGAGGCCGCATTGGCGTCATGCTACCGCCGCTCGATTGAACTGGCCGATGCCCACGGCCTCGGCTCTATTGCCTTCTCCGCGATTTCCACCGGTGTCTATGGTTTCCCTGCGGCGCGCGCGGCGGAACTCGCCGTGGCGACTTCGATCGCGGCCAGCGCCCCCTCGCAGGTCGTCAGTCGCATCGTTTTTTGCTGCTTCTCGGAAGCGAGCGCCGAATTGCATAGGCGCGCGCTTGGCGATGCCGCTGCCTCTTGCTAACTCCGAAGCGCCACCTCATCCTTCATCCCGACGACGGAGGCGACGATGAATGCAGGATCGGTAATCGGCGGGCTGCTGACGGCGGCTGCGCTAGTTTGCGCGGCGCCCGGCAGCGGACGTGCCGAGGGGACGTTCGATATCCCGGCCGGCGCACATTTCTCGCAGGCCAGGCTTTCGAAGATCGCCGACTTCTTCAACAATGAGATCGCGCAGGGCAAGATCCCCGGTGCGGTGCTGCTGATCGAACAGCACGGCAAGCCGGTCTATACCGGCCTGTTTGGTGTGCGCGACGTTGCGACCAAGCTGCCGATGACGACCGACACGATCTTTCGCATTTCCTCAATGACCAAACCGATCACCAGCGTCGCGGCGATGATGCTGATCGATCAAGGCAAGCTGAAACTGGAAGATCCACTTTCGAAGTACATTCCATCTTTTGCGAATGTGAAAGTTGGCGTTGAAAAGAAGACCGCCGATGGTGGAAAGGAACTGGAACTGGTGCCGGCGGCAAAGCCGATCACCATTCTCGATCTGATGCGGCACACCTCCGGTATCACCTATGGGTTCTATGGCGACAGTCTGGTCCGCAAAGCCTATCGGAGCGCGGATATTTTCGCAGGCGATCCCGACAATACCGAGTTCGCCGAGCGAATTGCCAAGCTGCCGTTGCAGGAGCAGCCCGGCACGCTATGGGACTATGGCCACTCCACTGACATCCTCGGCCGTGTCATCGAGGTCGTGTCTGGAAAGTCGCTGTATCAGTATGAAAAGGCGCAACTGCTCGATCCGTTGGGGATGAAGGACACCGGCTTTTACGTCAGCGATCCGGCGAAGCGGGATCTGGTGGCGCAGCCGATGCCGAACGACAGCGATTTCCGCGTCGGCTACAAGCTCGATCCGCTGGTGCCGAGACGGCGTGAGGCCGGTACCGGCGGGATGATCTCGACGCCTGCCGACTACGCCCGCTTCGCGAAGATGATCCTTAACGGCGGGTCGCTTGACGGCCGGGAGTATCTCAGCCCGGGCGCCTTCAAGAAAATGACGACCGATCAGGTCGGGCCGGATTCCGGCGTGCAGCGCGATTATTTCTATTTCCCCGGCGACGGGTTCGGCTTCGGGCTTGGTTTCGGCGTGCGCACCGATGCCGGCAATGCCAAGCCGCCGCCGCCGGGCTCGCTTGGCGAATTGAAATGGGACGGCGCCAGCGGCTGTTACTTCGTCATCGACCGCAAGCAGGACATGTTTTTCGTGCTGATGGAGCAGACGCCGACAGAGCGTCAGCGCATCCAGCGCGCGGTGAAGCAACTGGTTTACGAGGCGCTGGAGAACTAGAGCGTTTTCGAGCGAAGTCGATACCGGTTCGCGTGAAGAAAACGCGTCAAATCAAAATCATAAAGTCCCGGTTCTGATTCCATCAGAACCGAAAGGACTCCAAGGTTCAATGAGAGTTCAGGCGTCATCCTGAGGCGCGAGCGATGAATGTCGCGAGCCTCGAAGGGGGACGTTGAACAGGCGATTGATCCTTCGAGGCTCGGGCTGCGCCCTCGCACCTCAGGATGACGCTCTCACGGCTCAGGCCCAATCCACTCCGCGCTATCTTTTTGTTTTTGCCTTGTTCAGCGTCACAGCAGCGCGGATGAGTGCCTTCAATGCCTTCTCGTTGATCTTGTCGCCTTCGTGAAAATCGATCGCGCGGCGCGTGTTGCCTTCGAGGCTGGCATTGAAAAGCTTCGCAGGGTCGGCGAGCGATGCGCCTTTGGCGAATGTCATCTTCACGGCGCTCTTGTAGGTCTCGCCGGTACAGATGATTCCGTCGTGCTCCCACACCGGAACGCCGCGCCATTTCCATTCCTCGACGACGTCGGGATCGGCTTGCCTGATGATGGCGCGAATCCGGCCGAGCATGTCGCCGCGCCAATCACCCAGTTCCTCGATTCGCGCATCGATCTGCCGGGAAGGAGATTTGTCCGTCTGCGATCCGTCCTTTGTCATGCGGATGTCTCCCTGGTTGTTTCAGGCGCTTCGCAGGATGTCGCGCACCAGCGCGACCGTTTCGTCGACCATCGCCGCGGTCACATCGAGGTGCGTGCAGGCGCGGATACGGCCGTCCATGGTCGCAAGCAAGACGCTGCGGGTGCGCAGCGCTGCGACCAATTTCTCGCCGCTCATGCCTGCATGTGCCGGGTCGAAGAATACCAGATTGGTTTCGGGCTGCTGCACCTGCATGCCTTCGATCTGGGCAAGACCGCGCGCAAGTCGCCGCGCGTTGGCGTGATCGTCGGCGAGACGCTCGACGTGATGATCCAGCGCATGGATACACGCGGCCGCACAGATGCCCGCCTGCCGCATCGCGCCGCCGAGCCGCTGCTTCCAGCGCCACACCTGATCGATGAAGGCGTCCGAGCCCGCCATCACCGCGCCGACCGGCGCGCCGAGGCCCTTGCTGAAGTCGATCCACACTGAATCCCAGCCCGCTGCCATGTCGCGCGCGGCGCTACCGGTCGCGACGCAGGCATTCATCAGCCGCGCGCCGTCCATGTGAGTGGCGATGCCGTTGGCGTGAGCCAGCGCCGCGACATTGGCCAGGTCATCGCGCGGCCAGATCGTGCCGCCGCCGATGTTGGCCGTCTGCTCGACGCTCACCAGCGTCTGCGGTGGTTGATAGCGTGTCGCCGGGCGCAGCGCGGCGCGCAACGTATCGAGCGTGAACCGGCCGTCGGTGCCGGGGAGCGGCATGATCTGGAAGCCGCCGAGCGCGGCATGCGCGCCGCCTTCGCGGGCGATCAGGTGCGCGGTGCGTTCGGCGATGATCTCGTCGCCGGGACGGCAATGCGCCAGCGTCGCGGTGACGTTGCACATGGTGCCGGACGGCAGGAAGACAGCGGCTTCCTTGCCGAGCAGATCAGCGACACGTTCGCAAAGCCGGTTGACGGTGGGATCGTCGCCAATCTGTTCGTCGCCGACGTCGGCGCGCGCCATCGCCTCGCGCATCGCCGGTGTCGGGCGCGTCTGCGTATCGGATAGCAGATTGATCCGGATCGGCGGCTGTTTCGGGTCGGTGGGAGAGGGCGCGTAAGACATAAGGGCATCTCGAATGGAGAGTTGCCGTCACCCTGAGGTGGCGGAGCGCAGCGGGGCCGTCGAAGGGCGACGCCGACAGAACGTTCGCTGTGCCGCTGTCCTTCGACGCTCGCAAGGGCTCACACCTCGGGATGACGGCCGACGGGCTTACCGTAACAACAAAAAGGCCCCGGCAAAACCGGGGCCTTTCGTAATCGGGACAGTCGCGCGGAAATCAGCGCGAATAGAATTCGACGATCAGATGCGGCTCCATCTGCACCGCGAACGGCACGTCGGAAAGCTGCGGGATGCGGATGAACTTCGCGGTCTGCTTGCCGTGATCGGCTTCGATGAAGTCCGGAACGTCGCGCTCGCCGAGCTGGTTGGCTTCGAGCACGATGGCGAGCTGCTTGGAGGCATCCTTGATCTCGACCACGTCGCCGGCTTTCAGCTTGTAGCTCGAGATGTTGACGCGGTGGCCGTTGACCTTGACGTGGCCGTGATTGATGAACTGGCGCGCGGCGAACATCGTCGAGACGAACTTGGCGCGATAGACCACGGTATCGAGGCGGCGCTCCAGAAGGCCGATCAGGTTCTCGCCGGCGTCGCCCTTCATGCGGGTGGCTTCGACGTAAATGGCATAGAACTGGCGTTCGGAAATGTTGGCGTAGTAGCCCTTCAGCTTCTGCTTGGCGCGCAACTGCGTGCCGAAGTCGGAGAGCTTGCCCTTGCGGCGCTGGCCGTGCTGGCCGGGGCCGTATTCACGCTTGTTGACCGGGCTCTTGGGACGACCCCAGATGTTCTGGCCCATACGGCGGTCGATTTTGTACTTGGCTTCTGCACGCTTTGTCATCGCGTCCTCTGTAGGTTCATGGTTGAGGAAACGCGCCCTCCTATGCGAGGCTTTGGGCATGATCTGATCCGAAAACCGGAAGACCGTTTTTCGGGATCATGTCGTAAACCGTCGCCGACAGGTCCGTCCTTAAAGCTTAAGGGGGAGGACCACGGGTCGCGAAACGCAACGCGGACCGAAACCGGCCCGCGAGCAGGCGTTTTCTAGGGTCAAACCGGCTCGATGTCAAATCCGGACAGGGGGTCCGCCGAACCGGCCGCGGCCCAGGCTATTTCGCCGGCGAAGCCAGCGGCCCGGTTTTGTCCGCGACGTAAACCCCTAGCACTTTCATGGGCTTATCGCCATGCCCCTTGGCGCCGGCGTCGCGAACAGCCCCCGCAGGAATCTGACAGGAATCGCCGGATTTCAGCAGTTTCGCCGCTACCGCGAATATCAGCCGAAAGTCGACGGACTACGCCGTGACCTTTGCGGCAAATGAATGCACCAGCGCTTCGGCCGCCGCATGGCGCCGCCCCGACGTGAAGATCAGGCGAGGGTCGCCGTCGGTGGATCGGTCTCCGGCGACGACCGGCCCGAGCAGGTTCGAAACGCGGCGGGCGATGGCCGGGGCAGGGTCGATCCACTCCACCGGCCATGGCGCCAGCCGCTTCAGGCGGTCGAGCAGCAGCGGATAGTGGGTGCATGCCAGCACGACGGTGTCGGTGCGTGCCGCGCCGTCGACGAAGCAGGGCGCGATCTCGGTCAGGATATCGCGATCGCTGATGACCTCACCGTTGAGGGAGGCTTCGGTCAGGGCGGCAAGATTGGCCGATCCGACCAGCACCACCTCGCAGCCCTGGGCAAAATTGCGGATCAGGGTGCGGGTGTATTCCCGTGTGACGGTGCCGAGCGTGCCAAGCACGGAGACGTGTTTGGTTCTGGAGTTGGCGCAAGCCGGCTTGATCGCCGGTACGGTACCGACAAAGGGCACCCGATAAGCCGCGCGCAGGTGGTTCAACACCAGCGTCGAGGCGGTATTGCAGGCGATCACCGCCAGGTCCGGCCGGTGCGTTTCGATCAGGTTGCCGATCAACGGCACGATCCGCGCCACGAGTTCGGCCTCGGTGTGCTGGCCGTAAGGGAAATAGGCGTCGTCGGCGACGTAGATGTCCCGAACGTCCGGGCGGGTCCGTACGATCTCCCGCAGCACCGTGAGACCGCCCAGCCCGGAATCGAACACAAGGATGGTAGGATTTTTCGACACGTCAGGATTGTATCTCGCAGGCAGTTACCAGTGGGTTGCGATTGTGGCGCCGGCAAGGAAATCCTCCCGATGCGAGCAACCATGATCGAGCGATCTGGAACGATTCCAGCGTTTCGAACGGTGCCCGGATAGGCTGACATCTTGTCCAACGCCCAGATTTTATGGCTTTTGATGCCTGCTGGAAGAGAGGCAATTTCTGTTCATGATCCGCAATACCGACCGAAGCTGGGGAGCCCTCGCGCGCCTGTTTCACTGGGGTCTCGGCCTCGCCATCGTCGGCATGCTGGCCTATGGCTGGTGGATGAACCACATGGCGGCGCGGCCGGACCGCTTCTTCCATCGTTCGATCCACGCCGACATCGGCTATGTGATCTTGCTGCTGATGGTGATCCGCCTGATCTGGCGGGGCCTCAATCCGACTCCCGTGCCGGCCAAGGACAGCCGGCCATGGGAGCGGGCACTGGCACGGATCACTCATTGGGCGCTCTATGCCACGACGATCGTCGTGGCGCTGCTCGGCTGGGCCCACTCCGGCGCGCACAAGCCGGACTATGCCGACTGGTTCGGGCTGTTTCGCATGCCGCAGTTCACCGTGGAAAACCGCGATAACGCGCGCTTCTTCGAGCACTGGCACATCTGGCTGGCCTATGTGCTGATCGGGCTCGTGGTGTTGCATGTCGTGGCGGCGCTGTATCACCATTTCATCAAGCGCGACCGCGTGCTGGCGCGGATGGTGGACGGCGAGGCGGGATAGGCTTTTCACCCTCCCCTCGAGAGGAGGGTCGACGCGAGAGCAACGAGCGGTGGGGTGGGGTGAGTTCACCAACGCAGCGTCGTCCCAATTGAAATCGCGCTTCACTTTCTCACCTGTCATGGCCGGATTTATTCCGGCCATCCACGTCTTAATGGAATCGCAGCAAGACGTGGATGGCCGGGACGAGCCCGGCCATGACGAACGAGAAAACTCGTTTCGGTCATTCGCTACGCTTCGGATCGAAAAGGCGCCGTCTGGTTGGAGTTTGGCGCGCTTACACCACCGGCAGCGGCCGATGCGGTTCATCCGGCAATTCGATCTCGATGGTGTCGCCGGGGCGCACGTCGCCGTCGCTCAGTACCACGCTCATGATGCCGGCCTTGCGGATCAGGTTGCCGTTGGCATCCTTGTCCAGCGTTGCGGCCATCACGCCCTGCTTGAAGCGGTCGATCAGCACGCAAGGGTTACGCAATCCTGTAACCTCGACGACAGCGTGTTCGCCAAGATGCAGCCGTGTACCCACCGGCAGCGCCAGCAGATTGATGCCGCGCGTCGTGATGTTTTCACCCATCTCGCCGGGTCTCACGACGAATTGCTTGTCGCGCAGTTCGTCGAGCAATTCCTCGTGCAGCAGATGAACCTGACGCAGGTTGGGTTGCGTCGGATCGCGCATCACGCGGGCACGATGCTTTACGGTAACGCCCATGTGTGCGTCACCGGCGACGCCGAGCCCGGCCAGCAAGCGGATTTCCAGCGCGTTCGGCTTGCTGAAATGATGCCCCTTGCTCAGGCTGACGGCGGTGACGACGCTCATCGCGTTAGACGATCCGTTTTCTTTTGCGCATGACCTTGTCGAAAAATTGGCGCTTGCATTTTCGCATCATGCGCTGCCAAACACCCGCTTGAAGATCGTGTCGACGTGCTTGAGGTGATAGCCGAGGTCGAACTGTTCTTCGATTTCGGCGTCGGTCAGATACTTCTTCACGTCGGCGTCTTTCTTCAGCAACGTCTGGAAGTCGCCTTCGCCGCGCCACACCGGCATCGCGTTGCGCTGAACCAGTTTGTAGGAATCCTCGCGGCTGGCGCCTTTCTGCGTCAGCGCAATGAGAAGACGTTGCGAATGCACCAGCCCGCCGAGGCGGTCGAGGTTCTTCTGCATGTTGGCGGGGTAGATCAGCAGCTTGTCGATGACGCCCGCGAGCCGGTTCAACGCGAAGTCCAGCGTCACCGTGGCGTCGGGCCCGAACATGCGCTCGGCCGACGAGTGCGAGATGTCGCGCTCGTGCCACAGCGCGACGTTCTCCAGCGCAGGCGTCACATAGGCGCGCACCATACGGGCAAGGCCGGTGATGTTCTCGGTCAGCACCGGATTACGCTTGTGCGGCATTGCCGACGAACCTTTCTGGCCTTCGGAGAAAAACTCCTCGGCTTCGAGCACTTCGGTGCGTTGCAGGTGACGGATTTCGATGGCGAGCCGCTCCATCGACGAGGCGACAACACCGAGCGTGGCGAAGAACATGGCGTGACGGTCGCGCGGAATCACCTGCGTCGAGATCGGCTCCGGCGCAAGGCCCATCGCCTTGGCGACGTGTTCTTCAACACGCGGATCGATCTGCGCGAAGGTGCCGACGGCGCCGGAGATGGCGCAGGTCGCGACTTCCTTGCGTGCCGCGATCAATCGCTCTTTAGCTCGCGAGAATTCCGCATAAGCATAAGCCAGCTTCAATCCGAACGTCACCGGCTCGGCGTGAATGCCGTGCGAGCGGCCGATGGTCGGCGTCATCTTGTGCTCGAACGCACGCTTCTTCAGCGCGGTCAGTACCTTGTCGACATCGGCGATAAGGATATCGGCGGCGCGGGTCAGCTGCACGTTCAGGCAGGTGTCGAGCACGTCAGACGACGTCATGCCCTGATGCACGAAACGTGCTTCGGGGCCGACGATTTCCGCCAGATGCGTCAGGAAGGCGATTACGTCATGTTTGGTCTCGCGTTCGATTTCGTCGATGCGCGCGACGTTGAACTCGACGTCTTTGGCCTTGGCCCAGATCGTCTTCGCGGCGTCCTTAGGGATAACGCCGAGATCGGCCAACGCGTCCGCCGCGTGCGCCTCGATCTCGAACCAGATCTTGAAGCGGGTCTGCGGCTCCCAGATGGAGGCCATTTCCGGGCGGGTGTAACGAGGGATCATTGAAAGCGTCCTGTTTGTTCGTCATCCTTCGAGGCTCGGGCTTTGCCCTCGCGCCTCAGGATGACGCGTCTGTCGTGACTGCGGCGATGAGCGGTTGTCGCCGGTTCGTAAACGTCATCCTGAGGTGCGAGCGGCCGTAGGCCGGGAGCCTCGAAGGATGGCGTGGTCAGTGGATATCATTACACCATCTCGCCGCGCGCGGTTGCCGCGGCATGGCGGATGGCGTCGATGTTGGTCTTGTAACTCTCCGGCGTGCCGCCCTTGAACACCGCCGAGCCCGCCACCAGCGCATTGGCGCCCGCAGCCGCGAGCTTGGCCGCGACGTCCGGCACCACGCCGCCGTCGACCTCGATATCGATCGGTCGGCCGGCGACCATGGCGCGCAGATCAGTCACCTTGTTCAGCATCGCAGGAATGAAGGCCTGACCACCGAAGCCGGGATTGACCGACATCACCAGCACCAGATCGACCAGATCGAGCACGTATTCGATGGCGGAAAGCGGCGTCGCCGGATTGAGCGAGACGCCGGCTTTCTTGCCGAGCGCGCGGATGGCTTGCAGCGAGCGATGCAGATGCGGACCGGCTTCCGCATGCACCGTGATGTGATCGCAGCCGGCCTTGGCGAAGGCTTCAAGATAGGGATCGCACGGGGCGATCATCAGGTGCGCGTCGAACATCTTCTTCGAGTGCGGCCGCATTGCCTTGATGACGTCGGGGCCAAACGAAATGTTCGGTACGAAATGGCCGTCCATGACGTCGAGATGCAGCCAATCGGCTCCAGCCTGATCGACGGCGCGGACTTCCTCACCGAGGCGGGCGAAATCCGATGCCAGAATCGACGGCGCGATGACCAGCGGGCGGGGCGCAAATGGCTGGGACATGAGGGGTTCCCGAAGGTTGGCGGCGAGTGGGATGCGCCCCGGTACCACGGGCCGGAGCACGGGGCAATTCGCTTTGCCGCGGCTGCACAGCCAAATCGGCAAGAGCTGCCTTGTCGGTGCCGCTGGCGGCAGCCTTTGCCGGGTGCTTGTCGGCGGGGAGGGCGCAGAAACCGCTGTTTTATGGAGAATTTGATGCGGCACGGCGCTTGCTTGGCACTGGCCGGGAGTTGGCCGCGCATCGCGCGGTGGAGTGGGAGTTTGACATGCTGGCTGCCATCGGAGCCGCGTCCGCGATTTTCGACGCGCTAACGTCGTCGATCCCGTCGGTCTCGTCACCGTCGCGGGTCACGACGGGATTTACCGGAACCCCGGCGACATCATTCGACATCGGTTCGACAACAACGATTTCGAGCGGAGCGGGATCGGCATCGACCTCGGGGGCGTCACCGCCGGCGAGCAACCTGTCACCGGATACGCTGAGCGCACTGCTTGCGGCGCAAGGACAGCAGCCGACCGCGACGACCTCCTCGACCTCCAAAAGCAAATCCGACGCCATGAACGATCTGTTCTCGCTGCTCGACAGCGACGGCAACGGGCAGATCAGCAAGTCCGAATTCGAGGGCGCGCTTGGCGCCGGCGGCACCAATGTCGCGCAGGCCGACGACGTGTTCAGCAAGATGGACACCAACGGCGATGGTTCGATCAGCCTCGACGAAATGGCCTCGGCGCTCAAGCCTGGTCGTGGCCATCACGCGCATCACGCCCACGCGGGCGGCGCGAAAGGCGGCGGCGGTGGTGGCGATACTAATGCGCTGATGCAGGCGCTTGACGGCGCATCCAGCACCACGACAACGAACAGCGATGGTTCGACGACTACTTCGCTGACCTACGCCGACGGCTCCAAGGTGACGTTGACCACGCCGGCATCGACCACGACGTCAACCGCGGCCGCATCGTCCTATAACTTCGTCGAGCAGGCGATCCAGCGTCAGGCACAAGCGCTGATGACCTCCAACGCCGCATCGATCGCCACCAGCGCGTGATCGATCATCCCATCGCGAACGGATTTTCCGCTCGCGATTGCCTTGCGATGCCGGGGCTTGCGGTAACGTTTTGCGAAAGTCCTAAGTAGCAATTCCTAATTCGGTCGCGATCGGCTGCCGCCTTCATTTTTCGCTAACCATACGCACCAGTAATCGTTCCCAAGGCCAAGTATTGCGAGGGAATGATGCGGGTCACGCAAGTATTGTGGATAGTAATTCCACTTATGGCGTCGCACGCCGCTGCGGCGGCCGCCGACGCGGAAGCGCCATCGAACCAGCACGAGTTTGCCGCATCATTTCAGTTGCGCGGCGGCTACGACAGCAATCCGGAATTCTCCTCCGGCAACGGCATCGGCGGCAGCGCTTTCGTTGCCACCAGCACGGCGCTTGCGGCGGGCACCAAGGCCGATGGCTTTACGCTGGGTGTTGCCGCCGAGGCCAATTCGGTGCACTACGCCAATCCGCTGGCAACGCCGACATTGCGCGGCAAGATCATTTTGCGCGGCTCGCTCGGCAATGACGATCTCAAGCTGAGTTCGACCACCACCATCGCCGATGTCGATAGCTACAATCTGCGCTCGAGCGATCTCAGCCAGTCGTTGAAAGTCGAATCCAGAATCGAGCACATCAAATTGTTCGCCACGCTGGAAGGCGCGCGCGCCAGCCTCAATCAGACCAATGCGATCTTTCAGGATTTCCTGCCGCGACCGCAGCAGTACCTGCGCACGTCGATCGTCCCCGGCATCAGTGTGGTGCGCGGCAAGGCCGAAGTCGGTGTGTCGGTCAACGTTTCGGCGCGGCGCTATGTCGATGAGTTCGACGATTTCGGGTATCGGCGCGACAACGAACGGATACAGCCGTTTGTGTTCGCGAAATACGACGGCGAGAGCATCACCGCATTCGCTTCGGTGTCGCAGCTTTACGGGAAATGGCACGATGTCGATTTCAGCGACGTCAATCGCACGCTGTTCGATGCCAGTCTGAGCTGGCGGGCAGCGCCTTTCAAGCTCGATCTGGTGGCGGCGCGGCGCGCAACGGAGACGACATTTCCGATCTCGCCGATCACTATCGATATGATCTGTTCGGCCAGGGCATCGTGGACGGTGGATCCGAAATGGACGTTGGCGGCATCGCTCGGTTACGTCGAGAGCGAATACCTGGACTCGCCGTTCCGCGCCCGCACATTGACGTATGGCCTCGGCGTCAGTCGCGATCTCGGCGAAGATCTGGCGCTCGGCATCGATGTAACGCGCGCGCAGGGAACGCTGATTTCCGGCGCGTCGGCCGACGCTTTGATCGTCTCGTCATCGTTGACCAAAAAATTTTCGCCATTGGCGAAAGTGGCGGCGTTGCCGAATGCATGGAAAGGTCCGTTGACGCGGTAGTGCGGGCGGGGAATCCCCCGTCCGCGATACGCCTCAAAGCACGGGTCAGTAGCAACCGCAGCCGCCGCCATGTCCGCCGCCGAGCAGGCCACCGAGCAAGTTGCCCTTGCCGAGCACGGCGCCAAGCACGCCGTTCTTGCCGGTGGTCACTGAAACATTGGTGGCGAGCGAACTGCGCCCGTTCACCAGCCCGAGCACGCCGCCATGCCCGGACAGCAAGTTGGCGCCGACGGCGATGCCTTGAGCGTTGTTGCCGCCGCGCGCCAGCGCCGGTGCGGTGGTGAGTGCGGTCGCGAATGCGGCGAGGATGAGAATCTTTTTCATGACGTTTCTCCACTGTTTTGAAATGCACGAAATCGCGCACCGGGAGAAGATTGTTCGATATCATCGTCGCGGCAATCTATACTGTAAACTAACCTTAAATACTGAGCGTAATCGTAGTAATACTACTTATTCCGGCTACGATGGTGTGGCTGTTTCTACGTGAAACTCATCAAAAGTCGCGCGACGCCTGTCGCAGGAATCTTGCGGCAAAGCGATGTCCATTCGCTGTCGCGATTATGACGGGAAAAATGCGCGCGCGATCGAGCGTGATCCTCCGTTTCGCGGGTGGTTTGTCTATCGCTTGCGCCGACCGATTTCAAAGAAGCGGTAGTGATCGCGAATTTGGTGATTGAAGAATCCGCCGCGCGAGGACGCATCCTTGAATGCATCGTATACTGCGGCTGGCACACCCTCATAGACATAGCGCCGGCCGCTGACGAAGGTGATGGTCAGGTCGCGATTGGTCTCGTCATAGCTGAAGGCGCGGATCGCGGTCGAAGGCATGATGCGTCACCGGTGCTTGCCACTGGCAACGTATCGCCGGATCGTTGGTTGCGCCCTATGCTTTGGTGAAACGATCCTTCCACGCCGGTAGCGCGTCGGGGAAGGGCAGTGCCGTCGCCTCGTAGACGCCGCGCGCGATGGCCCGCGCCACGGTGTTGGCGGCGACCATGCCGAGTTCGGTGAGGCCGACCAGCGGATCGATCGGCTTGGCGCCGGTGGCGGCGGCAAACACCAGATCGCCGTCGAGCGGCGCGTGGACCGGATAGATGGCATGGGCGAAGCCGGTCTGCGCCATCATCGCCAATCGTTGCGCCTGCGGCTTGCTGAGGATCGCGTCGGTGACGACGGTGACGATAGTGGTGTTCTCGATGGCGGTCGCGGCGGGGCCGCCCTTGATGCGCATCTCCAGCATCTCCTTGCGATAGGCAGGCGGCGTGCCATAGCGGCCGAGTTCGCCGTCGGTTTCGAACGGCGCGGCCCAGAACCACGGCCCGTCGCCGACGGTGACGCTGCCCACCGCATTGGTGACGGCGATGGCGGCAACGCGGACTCCGTTCGGCAATTCGGCGGAGGCGGAGCCGATGCCGCCCTTGTAGTTCACCGTCGTGGCGCCGTAGCCCGCGCCGACGGTGCCGAGCGCGAAGCGGTCGCCGGCTGCGGCCGCCGCGGCGTAGCCGAGGTCGCGATAGGGGGAGAAGCGGCCCCACTTCTTGTTGCCGCCGTTGAGGAGGTCGAACACGATGGCGCCGGGCACGATGGGAATCAGCGCATCGCCGATGGCGAAGCCGCGTCCCTGCTCGGTGAGCCAGCCCTGCATGCCGCCGGCCGCGTCGAGGCCGAACGCGGAGCCGCCCGCCAGCGCGATGCCGTCGATGCCGTCGACGGTGTTGACCGGATCGAGCAGGGCGCTGTCGCGCGTGCCGGGTCCGCCGCCGCGAATATCCAGCGATGCCACGGCCGGCTTGTCGAAAATGATCGCGGTCACACCGGATGCCAGCGCCGCATCGTGAGCGTGGCCGACGCGAACGCCAGCGATGTCGGTAAGCAGGTTTTGCATCGTTGAAGCCTCCGTTTGGCGCAATTGAGCGGAGCATCGTGAATCGGTCAAGGCGGCCAAATGTCGTTCACATGTCAGTCACAACTGCGCTGGATAGCCGCCGCAGCCCTTGCTTCTTGCGGTGCCGCCGGTGCAATTAGTGCGGCGGTTCGGAAGTTCGCCTGATTGTTCTCAGTGGGTCCGTCCTGCGGGCTTTCGAAGCTGAACCACACGGGAATTGCAGGGTTGCTGATGTCCTTTCGAAACCGAAGTTCGCTGAAGGGGATGCCGCGGGACGAGGCGAACGTCGCATTCGGGGCACTGGCCACATGATTCACGATGTCACATTGCCCGCCGCGCTGATTGCCGGCCTGGTCAGTTTCCTGTCGCCCTGCGTGCTGCCATTGGTGCCGCCGTACCTGATCTATCTGACGGGCGCGACCATCGAGCGGGTTGCGGACGACGAAGCGGCGACGGCGTCGAAGCGCGCGGTGATGTTGGCCGCGCTGCTGTTCGTGTTGGGCTTCTCCACTGTGTTCGTGGCGCTCGGCGCCAGCGCCAGCCTGATCGGCGGGCTGATCCGCGCCTGGTCGGCGCAACTATCGATCGTCGCGGGCATCATCATCATCGTGATGGGCTTGCACTTCCTTGGCCTGACGCGGATCGGCTTCTTGATGCGGGAAGGGCGGCTGTCGATGCCCAAGCCGGTTGGGCTGTGGGGCGCCTATGTGATGGGGCTCGCCTTTGCCTTTGGCTGGACGCCGTGCATCGGGCCGATCCTTGCGGCGATCCTGTCGGTTGCGGCGGCCGAAGCCACGGTGACAAAGGGCGCGGGCTTGCTCGCGGTCTATTCCGCCGGGCTCGGCATTCCGTTCCTGCTGGCGGCGCTGATGATCGACCGCTTCTCGGCACTGTTCGCGCGGATGAAGCGGCACCTTCACACCGTGGAGAAAGTCATGGGCGCGCTGATGGTGCTGACCGGCATCGGTTTCCTCACCGGCGCCACCACCTCGATGAGCATTTGGCTGCTGGAAACATTTCCGGCGCTGGCCAATTTCGGCTGAGGCGCTCCGGCTTAGGGCTGGACGCTGTGGCGATTGACACATGGACTGTATCCTATGAGATACATCGCATGTACGAAGTGCTGAAAACCGATGAATTCGATCGTTGGCTTTCCAGCCTCAAGGATCGGGTCGGCAAGGCTAAGATCATCTCCCGAATTCGGCCGCCGCGAATATCGCAATGCCGGTGACGCGACATCGGTTGGCGAAGGCATCGGCGAGCTTAGAATCCACTCGGGACCGGGCTATCGCGCTTATTACGCGCGCGAAAGGCATGTCGGGCATTGCCAGCGAAGCCGGGCTTTCGCGCGAAAGCCTCTACAAGTCGCTGAGCGGCAATACCAAGCCGGAATTCGATACGGTTCGAAAGGTGCTCAACTCGCTGGGTGTCAAGCTCGTTGTTGAACCGATCGGCGGGCCGGCCAAGGCGGCGTGAAGATCAACTTGCCATGACCATCTCGCTGTGGTGCGCGCGCTTAAATCCTGGCACATCGTCATGCCCGGATTTGTTCCGGGAATCCACGTCCTAGCGGTTAACCAGCAAGGAAGACGTAGATGGCCGGGACAAGCCCGGCCATGACGAATACGGATTCATTCTCAAACAGTTAGATGGATCCCGAAAACCTTGAATGCATCCGGGCAGCGTTCAGGTTCCCTTGCCGGGATCGATCTCGGCGTAGTTGCCCTTGGCGTCCCACTTGTAGACGACATAGTCGATCGCCTTGATATCGCCCTTCTCGTCGAAGGCGAGTTTGCCGAGCACGGTGTCCCACGCACCGGCCTTGATGACCTTCATCACCTTCTGCGGATCGGTGCTGCCGGCCTGCTTGACGGCGGCGGTCCACACCTGCATCGCGGCGTAGGTGTAGAGCGTATAGCCTTCCGGATCGATGCCCTTGGCCTTGAAGGTCTCGACGATGGCCTTGGCGGTCGGCTTGTTGCGCGGGTCCGGTCCGAAGGTGAACAGCGTGCCCTCGGCTTGCGGGCCGGTGATCGAGGCGAACTCCTTGTCGTTCATCGAGTCGCCGGACATCATCACCGTCTTGAGGCCCTGGTCGCGCATCTGGCGCAGAATGAGACCGGCCTGCTGGTGATAGCCGCCGATATAGACCAGATCGATATTGTCGCGCTTCAGGCGGGAGACGATCGAGTTAAAGTCCTTGTCGTCCTTGTTGTAGGACTCGAACATTTTTTCCTGGAAGCCCGCCTTGTTCAGCGCCTTCTTGGTTTCATCGGCGAGGCCTTTGCCATAGGTCGTCTTATCGTTGAGGATGGCAACGTTCTTGCCCTTGAAGTTCTTGGCGATGTAGTCGGCCGCCACCACGCCCTGCTGGTCGTCGCGGCCGCAGATGCGCAGCACGTTCCACAGCTTGCGCTCGGTGAACAGCGGGTTGGTCGAGGCTGGCGTGATCTGCAGCACGTTGCTGTCGGCGTAGGCTTCGGAGGCCGGGATCGACGACGACGAGCAGAAGTGGCCGGCGACGAACGGGATGCCGGCGCTGCCGATCTTCTCCGCGATGGAACGCGCCTGCTTCGGATCGCAGGCATCGTCGCCGACGAACAGAGCGAGCTTCTTGCCCAGCACGCCGCCGCTCGCATTGGCGTCGGCCACGAATTGCTCCGCGCCGTTTTTCAACTGACGGCCGAACGCGGATTCGCTGCCGGTCATCGGGCCGGCCACCGCGATGGTGATGTCCTGCGCGAAGGCGGCGGTGGACAGTGCCAGCGACGCGCCGAACGCCAGGCCGATCAGCTTCAATGATTTCATTCGAGTGGTCCTCACGGTGGTGTGGCGGGGATGTGCCGGACGGCGCCGGCTTGGCAAATCAGCGATATTGTCGACTGATTTTCCGCCGCTGTCATGGACAAATTTGCCGCGTCACTTCGCCGCCTCCGTGAGGTTCCTGCCGTGCCGGGGGACCGCCGGCGCGGCGGTTCGGTGAATTGGGGGCGGACCGCCGGGTGGCCGGTTGACCGGCGTGACGCGGCTTTTTGCGCAGGTTTCAGGCGTGGTAGTCGGCCGTCAAGGTTTCGTCGATGGGGGTTCGCCGCGTGCCGATCGCATTGAATACCGGTGTCAGCACCACGACGATCACGATATTGAGGATCACGGTGTACAGCGCGGTATAGCCGGGGAACGCGTGCCCGCCGAACACGAGCGGATAAGTCGGCGTCAGGTTTGCCGCGACCGCCATCGCCGTGCCCGCGATGATTCCCGCAGCCCAGCCGAGAAGCAGCGCCCAGTCATTGAACCAGCGAGTATAGACGCCGAGCATGACGGCGGGCAGAGTCTGGATGATCCAGATGCCGCCGAGAAGTTGCAATTGAATGGCGTATTGCGTCGGCACGAACAGAATGAACACCAGCGCGCCCAGCTTGACGAGCAGCGACACCCACTTCGCCATCTGCGCTTCCTGCCTGTCGGTCGGATTCTTGTTGATGAATTCCCGATGGATATTGCGGGTATAGAGGTTCGCGGTGGCGATCGACATGATCGCCGCGGGGACCAGCGCGCCGATTCCAATCGCGGCGAAAGCGACGCCAACGAACCATGACGGGAACGAGTGGAGGAACAGCGCCGGAACCGCGAAGTTGTTGCCGAATTCCTTGAAGCCATCGGCGTATTCGGGGAGGTTGCCGACCCCGGCCGCGATGGCGAAGAATCCCATCAGCGCCAGCAGGCCGAGCATGAAGGAATAGGCCGGCAGCATCGCGGCGTTGCGGCGGATGGCGTGGCCGCTGCTCGCACTCAGGATGCCCGTCATGGAATGCGGATAGAGAAACAGCGCCAGCGCCGAGCCCAGCGCGAGCGTTGCGTATGTGCCATAGGCACCGGTGCTGTTGGCTCCGGGAACCGCCAGCAACAGCTTCTGGGCCGGGACCGCCGCGAAGATTTCGCCGAATCCGCCAAGCTGGATCGGGATGACGATCACCGCGACGAAGGCGGTGACATAGATCAGGATGTCCTTGACGATCGCGATCGAGGCTGGCGCGCGCAGGCCGCTGGAATAGGTGAAGGCCGCGAGAATAACGAATGCAATGATCAATGGCAGATCGGCAGCGAGCCCCGTGCCCGATATGCCGAGCGCGCCGACGACGACCTGGATTCCAACGAGCTGCAGCGCAATGTAGGGCATGGTCGCGACGATGCCCGTGATGGTGATCGCAAGCGCCAGCCAGCGGTTGCCAAAGCGCCCGCGCACGAAGTCACCGGCCGTGATGTAGCCGTGCCTGTTGCAGACATGCCAGAGCCGCGGGAAGACGAGGAAAAGAATGGGATAGATCATGATCGTGTAGGGGACGGCGAAGAACGCGATAGCCCCCGCGCCAAAAGCAAGCGCCGGAACCGCGACGAAGGTGTAAGCGGTGTAGAGGTCGCCGCCGATCAGGAACCACGTCACGACGGTGCCGAAACGCCTTCCGCCGAGGCCCCATTCGTGCAGCAGGTCGAGATCGCCCTTGCGCCAGTTGGCGGCTGCGAACCCCAGCCAGGTGATGAAGCCGAACAGCAGCACGAAGACGGTAAGGGCAACCCAATTGATGTTCGACACGATGTCCTCCATGGGCACAGGAGGCCAGGTCGGGCTTACAGCGTGTTGGCCCGGTCCTTGGTCGCGAAATAAACAATGGCAGTGAGTACGGCGCCGATGAGCACCCAAAGGAGCTGGTACCAATAGAAGAACGGAACGCCCAGCCAATAGGGCTCGGCTCTGTTGAAGAACGGCGGCCAGAGCGTGGCGACGAACTGAATGATGAAGAGCAGGTACCACCAGCTCCATCCGTCGCGAATGTTATGGGTGTCATTCATTGCGACCGCTCCTCAAGAGGTATCAGCCGGTCAGCCGTTCTATTCTGCTCCCGAAGCGGGTGCGTTGCCAACGAATCTTTGCTGGAACGAAGGCGCCGCGACGTTGCCCGGCCGTTGTGGCGCCGCAATATCGCGTCGGGAGCCACAGTCCGATCCGCTTGCGCCGAAGGTCCGAACCGCCCCGCCAGAGAGCGTTTTCAAGCGAGGTGGATACCGGTTCGCGTGAAGAAAACGCGTCAACCCAAAATCATAGAGTCCCGGTTCTGATTCCATCAGAACCGAAAGGATTCTAGACGTGCCGGCCGCCTTCGAGATAAGCGGCGCGGATTTCCGGGCGTTGCAACAGTTCCATGCCGCCGCCGCTCATGGTGATAAGGCCGTTGACCATCACATAGCCGCGATGGGCGAGGCGCAATGCGTGATTGGCGTTCTGTTCGACGATCAGCACGGTCAGGTGATCTTCCCGGTTCAGGGTGCGGATCGCGTTGAATATCTGCCGCGTGATCAGCGGCGCAAGACCGAGCGAGGGTTCGTCGAGCAGCAACAGGCGCGGGCGGCTCATCAGCGCGCGGCCGATCGCCAGCATCTGCTGTTCGCCGCCGGACAGGGTGCCGCCGCGCTGGGTCAGCCGTTCCTTCATGCGCGGGAACAATGTCAGCACGCGCTCGAGACTGGCGGCGCGTTCGGCATCGCTGCCGGGCGTGGCATCGGCGCCCATCTGCAGATTTTCGGCCACCGTCATGCGCGGGAAAATCCGGCGGCCTTCCGGCGACTGCGCGATGCGCAGGCGGGCGATGTGGTGGGCGGGCAGGCCGGTGATGTCCTGGCTGTCGAACAGGATCTGTCCGGCGCGGGCGCGCGGGCGGCCGAAGATTGTCATCATCAGCGTCGATTTGCCGGCGCCGTTGGCGCCGATCAGGGCGACGATTTCGCCGGCCTTGATGTCGAGATCGACGCCCTTCAGCGCCTCGATCTTGCCGTAGGCGGCGCGCAGGCCGCGAATGGCGAGGAGAGGTGTCGCATCCGATGACGTCATGATGCGCCACCTGATTCAACTTCAAATGTTCTCCCGTCCGCTTCGCGGCCGACCTCCCCCTTGCCGGGAGAGGTTGAAGAGATGTGCCGCTCCGCGCTCATGTGCCGCCTTCCATGGGCTGCTCCATCACCTGAGCGGCGTCTTCCTCGTCGGTGCCGAGATAGGCGGCGACGACTTTCGGATCGTCGCGCACCGCCTGCGGCTTGCCGTCGGAAATCTTGACGCCGTGGTCGAGCACGACGATGTGATCGGAGATTTCCATCACCACGCTCATGTCATGCTCGATCAGCAGGATGGAAGTGCCGAAGTCGTTGCGGATCGACAGCAGCAACTCGCTCAGCGCCGCGCTCTCGTTGGCGTTCAGCCCCGCCGCCGGTTCGTCGAGACACAACAGCGCCGGTTGCGAGCACATCGCGCGCGCGATCTCCAAACGGCGCTGGTCGCCATAGGGCAGGTTGCCGGCGGCGTCGTCGGCGCGCTCGATCAAACCGATACGGTCGAGCCATGCGCGCGCGAAGGCGATGGCCTCGGCTTCGGCCTTGCGAAACGAGGGCACGCCGAACAGGCCAAGGAATGTGAAGCCGGAGGCGCGCATCAGCGGGTTGTGCTGCGCCACCATCAGGTTTTCCAGCGCGGTCATGCCGGGGAACAGCCGGATGTTCTGGAAGGTGCGCGCCACCTTGGCGTATTTGCAGATGCGGAAGTCGTGCAGGCGGTCGAGCCGGAAGCGCGCGCCGTCGTCGTGCGTCAGCGTCATGGTGCCGCCGCTCGGCCGATAGAAGCCGGTGATGCAGTTGAACACCGTGGTCTTGCCGGCGCCGTTGGGGCCGATCAGCGCGGTGATCTGGCGGCGCTGCGCGGTGAACGACAGATCGTTGACGGCGACGATGCCGCCGAACCGCATCGCCAGCCGGTCGATGGCGAGGATGGGCGAGGCGTCCGTCATCCCTGGCCTTCCTTGACCAGCGTCGCCGATATCTCGGTCGGCTGTTTGAGGAACACGGTCGGCGCGCGATGGCCGACCAGTCCGCGCGGACGCCAGATCATCAGCAGCACCATCACGCCGCCGAACACCAGCATGCGGAATTGATCGAGGCCGCGGAACAGTTCAAAGCCGCCGATCATCGCGACGGCCGCCAGTGCGACGCCGAGTTGCGAGCCCATGCCGCCCAGCACCACGATGGCCAGCACCAGCGCCGATTCCTGGAAGGTGAACGACTCCGGGCTGATGAAGCCCTGACGGGTGGCGAAGAACGCGCCGGCGAAGCCGCCGAACATCGCGCCGATGGCGAAGGCGGACAGTTTCGTCGTGGTGATGTTGATGCCGAGGGCGCGGCAGGCGACCTCGTCCTCGCGCATCGCCTCCCAGGCGCGGCCGATCGGAAGCGCGCGCAGGCGGATCGTCACCCAGTTGGTCAACAGCGCCAGCGCGAGGATGAGGTAGAACAGGAACACCAGCCGATGCGTCGGCGAGAACGGGATTCCGAGCATCGCGGCGAAGCCGTGTTCGCCGGGCACCAGCGGAACGCCGAACACGGTGGGCCGCGGAATGCCGCTGATGCCGTTCGGTCCGCCGGTGAGGTCCTGCCAGTTGAGGATGACGAGGCGGATGATTTCGCCGCATGCCAGTGTCACGATGGCGAGGTAGTCGCCGCGCAGCCGCAGCACCGGGAAGCCGAGCAGCATGCCCCAGAATGCGGCGAGGATGCCGGAGATCGGCAGCAGCACCCAGAACGCCCAAGGGCCGAGTTGCAGGAAGTCCACCGCGACAAAGGGATAGGCGTCGGTGAAAGTTGGAAACGGCAGGCCGCTCTGCGCCAGCAGCGCGTAGGAATAGGCGCCGACCGCGTAGAACGCGACGTAGCCGAGATCGAGCAGGCCCGCGAGGCCGACGACGATGTTCAGACCCCAGCCGAGCATGACGTAGGTCAGAACCAGAATACCGAGATCGAGCAGGTAGCGCTGATTGTAGAACATCACTGGCACCAGCAACGCGAAGATCAAAAGCGCCGGAGCAAGCAGGCGTCCGAGGATCGAAAACGTCCGGCGCAGTTGCGGCGGCGTTTCGCGCAGGCCGATCGGGCCGATCCAGCCGCGCAGCAGTTCAACGGCGATGGAGCCCACGAACACCGCGGCGACCGTGGCGGCAAGCGCGCCGAACCGCGTCCAGTAGATCAACTGGCCCGAGGGACCTGCCTCGGTGCGGATGCCGATCATCAGCGAGAATAGCACCAGCGCCACCAGTGCGCTGATGACGGCTTTCTTCAGGATGAAGCCGAAGCCGGAAGCAGGTGAAGCCGTCGTCAGGGGTGAAGCGGGCGTTGCCATGCCGCCGTCAGACTTTTTCGACTTCGGGACGGCCGAGCAGGCCGGTCGGCATGAAGATCAGCACGATGATCAGGATCGAGAACGCGGCGACGTCCTTGTATTCGACCGAGAAGTAGGCCGACCAGAAAGTCTCGATTAGGCCGATGGCGAGACCGCCGAGCATCGCGCCGGGCAGCGAGCCGATGCCGCCCAACACCGCGGCGGTGAACGCCTTGATGCCGGCGATGAAGCCCATGAAGAAATCCACCAGCCCGTAATAGAGCAGGTACATCATGCCGGCGACTGCGGCGAGCGCGGCCCCGATCACGAAGGTCATCGAGATGGTGCGGTCGACGTCGACGCCGAGCAGCGCCGCCATGGTCTGGTCCTGCTCGCAGGCCCGCATGTCGCGGCCGAAGCGGGTGCGCGCCACGATGTAGCTGAAGATCGCCAGCAGCACGATGGTCGTGACCACGACGACGATCTGCACGTTGGAGAGTTGCACCGCGAAGTTGTCGGAATCATGCAGCGTGTAGCCGCCGGTGATGATCGGCGGCACCGGCTTGACGCGCGCGCCCTGCGTGACCTGAGAGAAGTTCGACAGCACGAACGACATGCCGATGGCGGAGAGCATCGGCGCGAGGCGAAACGATTGCCGCAACGGCCGGTAGGCGATGCGCTCGACCGTCCAGCCATAGAGCGCCGTGACCGCCATCGACACCAGCAGCACCAGCAGCAGGATCACCGGGATCATCGTCATGCCGATCGAGACCAGGATCAGGAAGGTGATCAACGCGATGAATCCGCCGATCATGAAGATGTCGCCATGGGCGAAATTGATCATGCCGACGATGCCGTAGACCATCGTGTAGCCGATCGCGATCAGGCCGTAGATCGAGCCGAGCACGATGCCGTTAATCAGTTGCTGGAAAAAGTAATCCATTCGCCGCCGATATCAGAGTGAGAGACCAAACGCCCGCCGCGACCGATCCGGCCCTGACCGGGGCCACCCGCTTCAAACATCCCGATACGCGGCGTCCCCCATTGCCGCCGATCCGGCTGCAATGGGGGATATGTCGCGTCATATACGGATTTTTAACAGTGCGAAGCGGGGGCGCGCAACCGCATGCGACGGCGCTGTACACGAAGATTGCCTGCCGCCGGATGTCGCGTTCCCCTGCCTCTCCAATGCGTTGCACGGCGGCCGAATGGAAAAGGCGAGAGGCTGGCCGCCACGGCGTGAAGATGTCCACAGGGCCGTTAAGGTTAAAAAAGGGTTTCGATTGCTGCTGGGTGGCAACGGGGCTTTCGTCGTCCGAGGCGCCCGGGTGAGTCCGTGGGCGCCCGCGACAGGCGGAGCCCACCCATGCAGCCAAATTGGCGATTGAGCACTTTCAGCGGCTTTCTCCTCGCCGGCTATTTCATTCCGGTCTGGACGATTGCGGCGTGGCGCATCGTGCTGTCGCCGGTTCAGGGCCTGTTCGAGCGTCCGAACGTCGCGGTGGCGCTTTTCGTCAGCGACTATCTGCAGTTTCCGGCGCTGGCCACGGTGCGGCTCGCCTGGCTGCTGGCGCTCGGAAAACTGACGGTGGTTGCGTTCTTCTTGCTGTTCGCGGTTCTGGTGCTGCGGCGGGCGGTGCGGCGCGGGCGTGGCGGCGACGAAGCGCTCGGCATCGCGCTGACGCTCGGTTGCGCGATCAGCTTCGCCAGCATGATCTTCGCGGCCAAGGTGGGGGAAGCGGCCGCGCTGCGGCTCCACGCCACCGAACTTATGCTGCTGCTCGGCAGCGCGGTCGTGCTGCTGTTCGATCCGCGGCCGGCGGCCGCGAAACCGGCGAACGGAGCCGCACCCGCGGCGACAGGTTACGCCTTGAGCAATCCCAGTTCCTGAACCACCGCGCCGGCTTCCTTCATGGCGTGGTTGGCGGCGGGGACACCGCAATAGATCGCCTGCTGCAACAGGATTTCCTTGACGTCGTCCGGCGTGAAGCCGCCTTCGCTCAGGGCTGCGCGCACATGAAGGCGGAATTCGTCCCATTGCCCGAGCGCCACCATGGTGCCGATCACCAGTACGCGGCGGGTGCGCTCGTCGAAGTGCGGCCGGGTCCAGATCTCGCCCCAGGCGTGGCGGGTGATGAGATCGATGAAGTCGGCGTTGAATGCATTCTTGTTGTTGATCGACTTGTCGACCCAGGCATTGCCGAGCACCTTGCGGCGCATCGCCATGCCATCGTCGCGGCGTTGCTGGTCGTCCATGATGATCTCCGATTTTACCTCGCACCGCTCGCGGGGAGAGGTCGCGAGCGAAGCGAGCGGGTGAGGGGCGCCTGCGGTCGAGAATGAAGTGCTCCTCACCCCAACCCTCTCCCCGCAAGCGGGGCGAGGGGTTGTTACTGCTGCGTCAGGAAGCCGGTGACGGCTTCGGTGAAGGCGTGCGGCTGCTCGACGTTGGAAATGTGCGCGGCATCGAGAATGGTCATGTCGGCGCCGGGAATATGGCTGCGGATGTATTCGCCCGCCGCGATCGGCGTGGACTGGTCCTGCCGTCCCGCGATCACCAGCGTCGGCCGCGAAACGCGCGGCAGCAGATCGCGTTGATCGAGCGTGCGCAGCGCCTGGCAGCAGGCGATGTAGCCCTGTTGCGGCGAAGCGATCAGCATCGCCTTCATGCGGGCGGTGACGGCAGGCTCGCGCTCGCGGAAATCCGCCGTCAGCCAGCCGCCGATCACCGCGTCGGCCACCGACGCCAGGCCGCCTTCGCTCACCGCCTTGATGCGATTGTCCCAGTTGGTCGGGTCGGGATAGTAGCAACTGGTGTTGGACAGGATCATGCGGTCGAAGCGCTCCGGCGCGTTGGCGCCGAGCCATTGCCCGACCATGCCGCCCATCGACAGGCCGCACCAATGCGTTTTCTGGATATTGAGGCCATCCAGAATCGCCAGCACATCGCGGCCGAAGCGTTCCATCGAATAGGGGCCTGCCGGGGCGCCGGACTGGCCATGGCCGCGGCGGTCGTAGCGAACGACGCGGAACAGTTTGGTGAGCGCTGCCATTTGTGGCTCCCACATCTTCATGTCGCAACCGAGCGAGTTCGACAGCATCAACGTCGGGCCGCCGTCGCGGCCTTCGATCGAAACGTTGAGCGGGCAGCCATCGTCGGCATTGATCGTGGGCATTGAGTTTCTCCTTGTTCTTCGGCGTACTCGTAAAACGGAAGTCGTCACCCTCAGGTGCGCGCCCTTGCGCGCCTCGAAGGGCGACGGCGATCCTTCGAGGCTCCGTGCTTCGCACGTCGCACCTCAGGATGACGCGGTCGCGAACTATGCTCTAGCTTCCATCCTTCAATGAAGCCAGCAACCGATCGATCAATTGCTGCGACACGCCTTGATAAGCCATCGGTTCGAACAGCTTCGCAAGTTGTGATGCGTCGAGCTGCGCGGTGACGCGCGCATCTTCCGCCAGTACATCGCGCAAATGCCTTTTTGAGCCGCTTGCAGCTCGCGATGCCTGCTCGACGAGGTGATGCGCGTCGCTCTTGCCGATCTTTTCGGCAAGCTTCATCGTCACCGCTTCCGCCATGATCAGCCCGTGGGTGGTATCGAGGTTGGCGCGCATCCGCGCGGCATCGACCTCCAGCCCTTCGGCGATGTCGACCGTGGCGCCGAGCGCTCCCGAGGTGACGAGCAGCAGCGTCGGCAATGTCGGCCATTCCGCATGCCACGGCCCGGCGCTTCGTTCATGCTCCTGCACCTGCGCGGCGAAGATGGTCGCGGCGAGGTTCGGCGCCATCGCGGCGGCGGCGAGCACGGAAGCCGATGCCACCGGATTGCGCTTGTGCGGCATCGTCGAGGAGCCGCCGCGGCCTTCGCCGGCGGGCTCGTAAGCTTCGCCGACGTCGGTCTGCATCAGAAGCGAGATGTCGCGTGCGATCTTGCCGCAGGTGCCGCACAGGATCGCCAACACCGAGGCCGCTTCCGCGATACGGTCGCGATGGGTGTGCCATGGCGCATCCGGCAGCGGCAGCTTGAGGTCGTCGGCGAGCGCCTGCGCAACGGCGAGCCCCTTGTCGCCCAGCGCCGCCAGCGTCCCGGCCGCACCGCCGAATTGCAGCGCCAGCGCGGTCTCGCGCAGCGCCTTCAATCGCGTGCGCGAGCGGTGCAGCGCGGCGGCGTATTCCGCGAGCTTGAGGCCGAACGGCATCGGCAGCGCGTGTTGCAGCCAGGTCCGCGCCACCATGGCGGTGTCGCGATGCTTCGCCGCGAGGCCGGCGAAGCCGGTGATGGCGCGGTCGAGATCCGTCAGCAGGGCATCGATCGCGGCGCGCAGCGTCAGCATCGTCGCGGTGTCGATGACGTCCTGGCTGGTGGCGCCCCAATGCACGTAGCGGGCGGCATCCGCATCGGACTTCGCCACGGCGGCGGTGAGGGCCTTGACCAGCGGTATCGCGAGATTGCCGGCGCGGGTGGCAGCCTCCGCCAGCGCCGCCGGATCGAATCGCTCGGCGCGGCAGGCGAGGCCGATCGGTGCCGCCGCGGCTTTGGGAATGACGCCGGTCGCGGCTTCGGCACGCGCCAGCGCCGCCTCGAAATCCAGCATGTGCTGGAGAGTGGCGGCGTCGTCGCAGATGGCGCGCATCGCGGCGCTCGACAGCAGCGGGGCCAAAAGTGGGGACAACGAGGTGCTCATGTATCGCGGCGTGGTTCGGCGTAATTCGAGGTTGGTCGCTGCCTTGCTGCGAGTTCGGCGCGCGAATGTCAAATCCATTGCGCCGGGGCGGGACATGATGCTCTTTTATTTCCCCGCGAACCGCATTACTTGATGATGTCTGACCGATAATCATTGCAGCGCAGCATTCAGCGATACAACGACAATTGAGGAGATAACCCCATGGCGATGACGATGAGCGGCGAAGTTCAACTGGCTGCGCCGCGCGAGACGGTGTGGGAAAAACTCAACGATCCCGAAGTGCTGAAGTCCTGCATTCCCGGTTGCGAGGAACTGGAGCGGACGGAGGACAACGGCTTTCGCGCCGTCGCCAAGATCAAGGTTGGGCCGGTGTCGGCGCGCTTCAAGGGCAAGGTAACGCTCAGCGATCTCGATCCGCCGAATGGCTACAAGATTTCCGGAGAGGGCGAGGGCGGCATCGCCGGCTTTGCCAAGGGCGGCGCCGCGGTCGGCCTGACCGACAAGGACGGTGGCACCCTGCTCAGCTACAATGTCGAGGCGCAGATCGGCGGCAAGCTGGCGCAGCTTGGCCAGCGGCTGATCAATGGCACCGCCAAGAAGCTGGCGGATGAGTTTTTCTCAGGCTTTGCCAAGGCCGTGCAGGGGCAGGGCTGAGAACGGGCTGGCGGCGTCGGGCGGGGCCGCTGCCCCGAATCGGTTGCGGCGGACCGTCTCGGGACGTTTCCACGCTTTCGTTCCCAAGTTGTTGAAAAGACGGGGTCCTGACGTCATGGCAACCACGCGTTGAGCGCGGTTGCTCAACGCCCCGTCGAGCCATAATATGACCTTGGAATGATTTCAAAAGCTGCGTGGCACGTAATGCGGCGCAGGCAGAGAGTGCGAATGGCAAAAATTTCTCTTGTGGTGAACGGCAATCCCGTAACCGCGAATATCGATCCACGCACCTTGCTGGTGCAATTCCTCCGCGAACACCTGCGGCTGACCGGCACCCATGTCGGCTGCGATACCTCCCAGTGTGGCGCCTGCGTCGTGCATCTCGACGGCAGGGCGGTGAAGTCGTGCACCACGCTGGCGGTAATGGCCGACGGCCAAAGCGTCACCACCATCGAGGGACTGGCCGCGGATGGCGCGCCGCTGCATCCGATGCAGGAGGCGTTCCGCGAGCATCACGGCCTGCAATGCGGCTTCTGCACCCCCGGTATGATCATGACGGCGGTCGATCTGGTGCATCGCAAGGGACATGATCTCGACGATCACACCATTCGCGAGGAGCTTGAGGGCAATCTCTGCCGCTGCACCGGCTATCAGAACATCGTGCTGTCGATCGCGGCCGGGGCCAAGGCGATGGCCAAATCCGACCTCGCTTGAAGTCCGACGAGTGTGGTGGCTCGAAAGTTCGCTTCATTGTCTCGGCGAGTCCTTCAAGCGAACTTCCGAACCCGAACCACACGAGAATCATAAACTTGCGAGTGTCCTTTCGAATCCGAGGTTCGCGAAAGTGAACGCTGCACAATGAGGCGAACTTCGGATTCAGGACGCTCACCTGGCGCAATCCCGCCCTGCCATCGCGCGGAAGGGTGATCGGGCCAGACGACCTCGAGGATTCAGTCATGTACGAATTCAAATACCATCGGCCGGCGACCGTGCGGCAAGCCGCCAATCTCCTGCTCAAGAACGAAGACGCCAAGCTGATCGCCGGCGGCCACACGCTGGTGCCCGTGATGAAGCAGCGGCTGGCGGCGCCGCCGCATCTGGTCGACCTGACCCGCATCGAGGGGCTCGACGGCATCGAGATGAAAGGCCGCGCGCTGGTGATCGGCGCGACCGCGAAACATGTCGATGTCGCCAATTCGGCGGTGGTCGGCGAGGCGATACCGGCGCTGGCCGAACTGGCCGGCGTCATCGGCGATCCGGCGGTTCGCCACAAGGGCACCATCGGCGGCTCGATCGCCAACAACGATCCGACCGCGGATTATCCGGCGGCCTGCGTCGCGCTCAACGCGACCATCGTCACCAACAAGCGCCGTCTCAAGGCCGAGGAGTTTTTCCAGGGGCTGTTCACCACGGCGCTGGAGAACGACGAGATCGTCACCCGGGTGATGTTTCCGCTGCCGAAGAAGGCGGCTTACGTCAAGTTCCGCAATCAGGCTTCGCGCTACGCGCTGGTCGGCGTTTTCGTCGCCCGCCTGCCGTCGGAGGTTCGGGTCGCCGTCACCGGCGCGGGCAGCGACGGTGTGTTTCGTGTGACAGCGTTCGAGGAGGCCCTGAAGAAGCGCTTTTCCTCGAAGGTGCTGGATGGCTTGCCGGTTTCCGCGGATGGCCTTAACAGCGATCTGCACGGCAGCGCCGAATATCGCGCGCACTTGATCGAGGTACTGGCGCGCCGTGCCGTCGATGCCGCAAACAACCGGGCGTAAGCAAGGGCCCAGACTGGCATCATTCGATGAGCACACCTCAAAGCCTTCCTGACTCGGTCGATGCAACGCTCCAGCTATTGAACAGCCGCGGTTATTTCGCGGAGCGCTCGCTGGCCACCGTGGTCTATCTGTCGCTGCGGATGGGCCGCCCGCTGTTTCTCGAGGGCGAGGCCGGTGTCGGCAAGACCGAGATCGCCAAGGTGCTGGCGGCGGCGCTGGGGCGCAACCTGATCCGCTTGCAGTGCTATGAAGGTCTCGACGTCGCCTCCGCCGTCTACGAGTGGAACAGCGCCGCGCAGATGATCGCGATCCGGCTGGCGGAAGCTGCCGGCGATTCCGACCGCGAACAACTCTCCCATGACATTTTCGACGAGCGTTACCTGATCAAGCGGCCGTTGTTGCGGGCGCTGGAGCCGGACGTGGCCGGCGCACCTGTGTTGCTGATCGACGAACTCGATCGTGCCGATGAAGCCTTCGAGGCGTATCTGCTGGAAATCCTCAGCGACTTCCAGATCACGATCCCCGAGCTTGGCACCAAAAAAGCGCCGCAGCCGCCGATCGTCATCGTGACATCGAACCGCACCCGCGAAATCCACGACGCGCTCAAGCGCCGCTGTTTGTATCACTGGGTGGACTATCCTTCCGCGGAGCGCGAACTGTCCATCGTCAAGTCGCGGGTGCCGGGGATTTCCGCCAGGCTGTCGGAGCAGGTGGTCGGCTTCGTGCAGGCGCTGCGCGATCAGGATTTCTACAAGAATCCCGGTGTTGCCGAGACCATCGACTGGGCGACCGCGCTGACGCAGCTCGATGCCCGGGCGCTGACCCCGGAAGTTGTCGGCGACACCCTCGGCGCGCTGCTGAAATATCAGGATGACATTGCAAAAATGCAGGGCGGCACCTTGCAAAAGGTATTGAAGGAAGCCACCAGCGATATATAACGTGAAATATAACGGTGGGTGGCCGCCGTCATCCTGAGGCGCGAGCGACGACGTCGCGAACCTCGAAGGATGACAAACGTCACCCTTCGTCGAAACCCTTCGAGGGCCGCTAAGGGAGCGGCCGCCTCAGGATGACGGCGAAGCGCACCGACCACGACTTGCTGCGCACAAGGGGCAGTACGACAGATGACCTCGCCCGTGACCGGATTGATCGCCGACAATGTCGTGGGCTTCGCCCGCGCGTTGCGGGCGGCCGGCATTCCGGTCGGGCCGGGCGCGGTGATCGCGGCGCTGAAGGCGTTGCGCCTGATCGATATCGGTCATCGCGGCGATGTCTATGCCACGCTCGAAGCAGTGTTCATCAAGCGTCACGAGCATGCGCTGATATTCGCGCAGGCGTTCGATCTGTTTTTCCGCGCCGAGCAGGAATGGATGCACCTGCTGGATTCTGTGCCGTTGCCGGATCAGGCCAAACCCAAGCCGAAACCGGCCTCGCGCCGCGTGCAGGAGGCGCTGTCGCAGGGCAAGACCATCGAATCGACGCCTTCCGAAGTCCAGGAGTTGCGGCTGTCGCCGTCCGATCAGGAAGTCCTGCAGAAGAAGGATTTCGCCCAGATGAGCGCGGCGGAAATCGCCGAGGTCACGCGGGCTATCGCCAACATGCGGCTGCCGCAGGCGGAATTGCAGACGCGGCGTTTCGCGCCGGACGCGCGCGGGCTGAAGCTCGATCTGCGCCGCACCATTCGCGGCAGCCTGCGCACCGGCGGTGAAATCGTCGATCTGCGGCATCTCGGGCGGATGGACAAACCGGCCCCGATTGTCGCGTTGCTGGATATTTCCGGATCGATGAGCGACTACACCCGGCTTTTCCTGCATTTTCTTCATGCCATCACCGATGCGCGCAAGCGCGTCTCGGTCTTTCTGTTCGGCACCCGGCTGACCAATGTCACGCGGGCGTTACGCGCGCGCGATCCCGATGAAGCGCTGGCGAGTTGTTCGTCCTCGGTGGAGGACTGGGCCGGCGGCACACGGATCGGCACTTCGCTGCAGACCTTCAACAAGCTGTGGGGACGCCGTGTGCTCGGGCAGGGCGCAATCGTGCTGTTGATCTCCGACGGACTCGAGCGCGAGGCCGACGACCGGCTGGCGTTCGAGATGGACCGCCTGCATCGCTCCTGCCGTCGCCTGATCTGGCTCAACCCGCTGCTACGCTTCAGTGGTTTCGAAGCCAAGGCGCAGGGAATCAAAATGATGCTGCCGTATGTTGACGAATTCAGGCCCGTACATAACTTATCCTCCATTGAGGATTTGATCGCCGCGCTGTCTGCAGCGCCTTCGCCGCATCGGCGTGACGCGATCCGCCCCGCCGCTTGAACGAGAGGTCCCGCCATGCTCGATCGCGATGAAGATATTCTGCAGGCTGCCGAAGAATGGAAAAAGGTCGGGCACGGCGTGGCGCTCGCCACCGTGGTCGAGACCTGGGGATCGGCGCCGCGGCCGGCGGGGTCGAGCCTCGTCATCAACGACGAGGGCACGTTTCTCGGGTCGGTGTCGGGCGGCTGCGTCGAGGGCGCGGTGGTGACTGAAGCGATGGACATCATCGCCAGCGGGCAGCCCAAGCTGCTCGAGTTCGGCGTCGCCGATGAGACCGCCTTCAATGTCGGCCTGTCGTGCGGCGGCACCATTCGAGTCTTCGTCGAGAAAGTCGCGTAGCGGGTCAGCGGGCTTGGGAAATATGAACTTAGAGAGCCCCATCATAAGCGTCGCCCCGGCTTCGCGGGGGCGGCGGTTTTGAGGTATTTGCGGTGAATCTGGAGACGCTCGAACAACTCAATATGGAACGTGCGGCGCGGCGGCCGGTGTTCGTCGTCACCGATATCGCCAACGGCGAACAGCGTCTGGTCAAGGCAGCCGATATGGCGGCCGATCCGCTGCGCGCCGAACTCGGCAAGCAGTTGCGCATGGGCAAGAGCGCGATGATCGAGGCCGACGGCAAGAAACTGTTCGTCAACGTCTATGCGCCGACGGCGCGGATGGTCATCATCGGCGCCGTGCATATCAGTCAGGCGCTGGCGCCGCTGGCGCGCTCGCTGGGCTACGACGTGACGGTTGTCGATCCGCGTACCGCGTTCGCCAGTCCGGAGCGTTTCCCCGACGTGAAGGTGGTTGCCGAGTGGCCCGACGTCGCGCTGCCGCCGCTCAACGTCGATCACTACACCGCCTTCGTCGCGGTGACGCACGATCCGAAGATCGACGATCCGGCCCTGCTGCATGCCTTCGAGCGCGACTGTTTTTACATCGGCGCACTCGGTTCGCGGAAAACCCATGCCAAGCGCGTCGACCGCCTCAAGGCGCACGGCGCCAGCGATGCCGACGTCGCCAAAATCCATGCGCCTATCGGACTTTCCATCGGCGCCATTTCTCCCGGTGAGGTCGCGGTGGCGATCATGGCGCAGATCACTGCGCAATTGCGGCTTCCGAAAGAGGGTGCAGCGTGAAATTCGGTCCGGCAAAACCTGAAGATGCCCTCGGCGGCGTAACGGTTCATACGCTGCGGCAAGGCTCGCTGGTGATGAAAAAGGGCACCACGGTCGGGCCCGCGGAAGTCGCGGCGTTGAAGAATGCCGGCGTCGCGCAGATCGTTGTGGTGCACCTCGAAGAAGGCGATGTCTCGGAAGACATTGCGGCGGCGAGCATCGCCGAGGCCGTGGCCGGCGACGGCGTTACGGTCGAACGCGCTTTTACCGGTCGCGCCAATCTGTTTGCCTTGCGCCCCGGCGTGCTGGTGGTCGATCGCGAGGCGGTCAATCGCATCAACGATGTCGACGAAGCGATTACGTTCGCAACGCTGACACCCTACAAGCCGGTGGTCGAGGGCGAGATGATCGCCACCGTCAAGCTGATTCCGTTCGGCGTCCAGGCCAAGCTGCGCGATGCCGCGCTGGCGGCCGTCGGCTCCAGCGTGTTGCGCGTGGCGCCGTATGTGGTCAAGCGGGTCGCCATCGTTTCGACCTTGTTGCCGGGCCTTGCGCCGAAGGTCATCGACAAGACCTTGCGGGTGACGGCGGAGCGGCTGGCGCCCGCCGGTGCCAAGATCATCGCCGAGCGCCGCGTGCCGCACGATCAGGCGGCGCTGAGCGCGGCGATTCAGGACATGCTCGATCTCGATCCGGAACTGGTGATCGTGTTCGGCGCCTCGGCGATCGCCGATCGCCGTGACGTGATCCCGTCTGCAATCGAGCATGTCGGCGGTGTGGTCGAGCATTTCGGCATGCCGGTCGATCCGGGCAACCTGCTGTTGATCGGCAATGCCGCGGGCAAGCCGGTGCTCGGCGCGCCGGGTTGCGCGCGCTCGCCGGTGGAGAACGGCTTCGACTGGGTGCTGATGCGGCTATTGGCCGGGCTGAAGATCAAGCGTTCGGACATCACAGGCTTTGGCGTCGGCGGACTGTTGATGGAAATCGTAACGCGGCCGCAGCCGCGAATTCCGGAAGCGCCGGTCGCCAGCGCGTCCAAGGTCGCCGCCGTCGTGCTGGCCGCCGGGCGCTCGACGCGCATGGGCGGTCCCAACAAGATGCTCGCCGAACTCGCCGGCAAGCCGCTGGTGCGGATTGTCGTCGAACAGGCCATCGCATCGAAGGCAGCGCCGGTGATTGTCGTGACCGGACATCAGGCGGAGCAGGTCGAGAAGGCTCTCACGGGGCTCAACGTGACCTTCGTTCGCAATGCCGATTTCGCCAGCGGGCTTGCCAGTTCGGTCAAGGCCGGAATCGGCGCGGTGCCGACCGATGCCGCCGCCGCGATGGTCTGCCTGGGCGACATGCCGCTGGTGGACGCCGGATTGCTCGACAAGCTGATTGCGACGTTCTCGCCGGAGCGCGGCAACCTGATCGTGGTGCCGACCAGCGACGGCCGTCGCGGCAACCCGGTATTGTGGTCGCGGCGTTTCTTCGGCGAATTGATGGGGCTCGCCGGTGACATCGGCGGGCGGCATCTGGTCGATCACCATAGCGAGGCCGTGGTCGAAGTCCCGGTCGACGGCAACGGCGCCTTTCTCGATATCGATACGCCGCAGGTGCTCGAAGTGGTGCAGCAGGCTGCGCAAGGGCAGTCCGTGCCGCAGCGCCGGGAGCCCTTGCGTTCACCAAGTTGAAACGTCCGCCCCTTAGCATCGGGCTTCGATAATCCTGCGGGGGTGGGGGATGTTGCGACGCGCTGTTGCCGTGCGCCGTTTGGCGGCGGCATTGATTACCATGGGCTCTATTCCGGGCCTTGTTCTGTGTCTTGTCCTGGGTTTCATACTGACAGCGTCCGTGCCGTCGCAGGCCGCGGGTGCATTCGCCATCGGCAAATGTGGTGCCTACGGCAAGGCGCTGGATTTTCCCGCCGAGGCCGAAGCCAGGGCCGCGGCGCGGAAGAATTGCGCGGGCGATTGCAAGACGGTGACGATGAAGCGGGCTTGCGCCGCCCTGTCGGTCGATCTGACCAACCCTTGCGGCGCGCATGGCTATGCGGTCGCGCCGCGCATCTCCACCACGCTGAACGACGCCACGCGCAAATGCTACGAATACGGCGGCAAGGAATGCGTCATCCGCGCCTGGGCGTGCGACGCAAGAGGGTAGAGCCGTTCGGTTCGGCTTGATCGTTCGCGGCGATTTGCCTTGGCCGCAGGTCGAAGACTATGGTCATCGGACATGATGACCGGCCTTCCGTGGTGCGGTGCCGGCAAATTCGGGGAATGCAGATGACGCGTGATTTCGCCGCCGGTGATTATCGCTTCATTCCCGCGGTGTTTCAGTATTCGAGCGGCGTGGCAGCCGACGCCGGTTTCGAAATCGAGCGCGTGCGGTTCGACCGATTGGTGCCGCTGGCGGAAGGATTCCGGCAGGCTGCGGACTATATCCGCGCCGCCGACCGGCCGCTGACGGCGTTTTGCGCTTGTGAGTTGCGCTCGCCCGGCGCCTTCAGCGAGGCCGGGTTTCGTGCCTTCAACGAGCACTACGTCGAGACGTTGGCCGAGTGGAAGATTTTTGACGGCAGCGTCAATCCGGTGGCGCGCAGCAACGTATGCCCGGATATCGATCCGCCAAGCGAGCCGTCGTTCCATGCCTTTTCGTTCACGCGGCCCAAACCGGACGCAAAGCCGACCTTCGTCATTGCCGGCGGCGCGGAAGCACGCGGCGGCAGCGCGCCGTATCCGGAACGTATCGTGCGCTATCGCGATCTGAGCGCCGACGGATTGCACGAGAAGGTCCGTTTCACCGTCGGCGAAATGGAGCGGCGGCTGTCGCTTCTCGGCTTCGGCTGGAGCGACACCACGGCCGCGCAGATTTATTCCGTGCATGATTTCCATCCGTTCGTCGCCGATGAACTGGTTCGCCGCAAGGCCGCGCGGTCGGGCCTGACATGGCATTTCGCGCGGCCGCCGGTGGTGGATCTCGAATACGAGATGGATTGCCGTCGCGTCGCGCGCGAAACGCTGCTTTAAACCGACGCGCGGCAGCGTGAATTTGTCGCGTGCGATTTGCGCGTTGCGGCTGCGATGCCTATCTGATGCAACAGGCAACACTCGCTTTTGCGGATCGCCGTGAAGCGGGCAGCGAATGTCGAATCTGCTCCACGGAATCCGGAGAATGGCATGGCGGAGCGGCGCACGGATGTGCTGGTGTTGGGCGCGGGAATGGTCGGCGTGTCGGCGGCACTGCATTTGCAGCAGCGCGGCCGTGCCGTCGTCCTCCTCGACAAGCATGATGCGGCGGGCGAGGAGACCAGCTACGGCAATGCCGGCCTGATCGAGCGCGCCTCGGTTTTTCCCTACATGTTTCCACGCGATCTGCGCCATTTGCTGCGCTATGCGCTGAATGGTTCGACGGAAGCGCATTATCATCTCTCGGCATTGCCGACGGTGCTGCCGTGGCTGTGGCGTTACTTCCGCGCGTCCTCGCCTCGGGGCGCGATGCGCAGCGCGACGGCGGCGCTGCCGTTGATCGAACGCAGCCTGGTCGAGCATGAAGCCTTGATGAAGGCCGCGGATGCCACCGACCTGCTGCGCCGGACCGGATGGATCAAGCTGTTCCGCTCCGAGACGTCGATGGCGGAGGGCGTGGCCGAACTCGCTCGGGCGCGCGCTTTCGCCAATGTCGATGCCGACGTGCTGGATGCCGCCGCCATCGAAGTGCGCGAACCCAACCTGTCGGGTGAATTCGCCGGGGCGATTCACTGGCCGGCGCCCGGCTTCGTGCCGGACCCGGGCCTGCTCGCCAGGAAATACGCCGAACTGTTCGTGCGCGGCGGCGGGCGTTTCGTCGTCGGCGATGCGCGTTCGCTCGAACAGGATCGCGAGGGCTGGCGCGTCAAGGCGGCGCAGGGCGAGGCCATTGTCGCGCGCGAGGCGGTGGTGGCGCTCGGGCCATGGTCGGACCAGATATTCCGGCCATTGGGCTACAGGATTCCGCTGGGGATCAAGCGTGGTTATCACCTGCACTTCGCGCGGCGCGGCAACGCGGTGCTGAACCATCCCATCCTCGATGCCGATCGCGGCTACCTGCTGGCGCCGATGAACCGCGGCATTCGTCTGACCACCGGTGCGGAGTTCGCGCGCCGCGATGCGCCGCCGACGCCGGTGCAGATCGAGCGTGCGTTGCCATCGGCGCGCGGCCTGTTCCCGCTCGGCGAGGCGGTCGATGTCAAGCCGTGGATGGGCGCGCGGCCATGCCTGCCGGACATGTTGCCGGTGATCGGCAGGGCGCCACGCCACGCCGGGCTGTGGTTCGATTTCGGCCACCAGCACCATGGCCTGACATTGGGACCGGCGACCGGTCGGCTATTGGCCGAGATGATGACGGGCGCGGCGCCGTTCGCCGATCCGAAGCCGTTCGCGGCCGAGCGGTTCGGTTAACCGTGCGGCCGGATTGAAGCGCCGGCTTTTTGGTTTGGCGCGTTTTCCCGACGCAAGCCGGTATCCACCTCGCTTGAAAACGCTATAGTTGCGTCCGTGGCCGCGCGCCTGCCGCGAGGTGAATTCAGGAGCGACGAGATGAAAGTAACGATCGAGGTTGATTGCACCCCGCTCGAGGCGCGTGAGTTCATGGGGCTTCCCGACGTGCAGCCGATGCAGGCGGCGATGATGGACAAGCTCCAGGAAAAGATGTCGGCGAATATCGAGCAGTTCTCGCCCGAGGCGATCATGCAGAACTGGTTCACCTTCGATCCGAAGATGGCCGAACGGTTTCAGGACATGTTCGCCAACATGACTGGCCTCGGCACCGGGCGCAGCAAAAAATGAAATCCGGCGCTGCCGCGCGATAGCGGCGGTATCGGGTGGGGGCCTCGCGTCTTCGACCGGAGCGCCCGAGGGGCCGCTGCCGGTGACGGTGTCGCGTCGATTGTCATTGCAAACGGGTTGCAGGAACAGGCACAATCGACACCCGCGTGTTGCCAGATGAGAACGCCGCCAAGGCGTCCGGCAACCCTTACAAGGGAGAGACGTATGAGTGGCGCCAGGAAGTTGTCCTCGATGGATGCTTCGTTTCTGTATCTCGAAACTCCCGAGATGCCGATGCACGTTGGCAGCATTGCCATCTTCCGGCTTCCGGAGAATTACGCCGGTAACTTCTTCGAGGATTTCAAGGCGATGATCGCCTCGCGGCTGCATGTGGCGCCGATCCTGAAATCACGGCTGGAAAAGGCGCCGCTCGACATCGATCATCCAAGCTGGGTCGAGGACGATCAGTTCGACATCGATCGTCACATCTTCCGCGGCAGCCTGCCGGCGCCTTACGATCGCGCGACGCTGGAGCGCATCGTCGGCTGGATGCATGCGAAGCTTCTCAATCGCGCCCGTCCGCTGTGGGAATTCTACGTCTTCGAAGGCATGAAGGACAACGAGATCGGACTGTATTCCAAGATGCACCATGCCTGCATCGACGGTGGCGCCGGGGCGGCGCTGACCAACATGATCTACGATATCTCGCCGGTGCCGCGCGAGATTCCGCCGCCGTCGGCGCGCCGCAAGGGCGACCCCGAGCCGCGCGAGATTGCCGCCAACTTCATCGATTCCTATCAACAACTGTGGCGGCAGCCGTTCGACGGATCGTCGATGGCCAAGGGCATCGATCTGCCGCGCTCCGGCAAGAGCGATCTCGGCTCGATCCTGTTCGACAACGCCATGTTCCAGATCGAGAGCGCGGTGAAGTTCGCGGGCGCCGTGCCATCGATGCTCAAGAGCATGTCCGAGGTGATCGGCAAGATATCCGATCCGAAATCGCGCGACAGCATTGCCAGCATGGCGTCGCCGCCGACCATCCTCAACAAATCGATTTCCTCGGAGCGCAGCTTCGCCGGCGTTTCGATCTCGCTGTCGGAAGCCAAGGCGCTGGCCAAGCAATCCGGCGGCAAGCTCAACGACGTGGTGCTGGCGCTGTCCAGCGGCGTGGTGCGGCGCTATCTGCTCAGCCAGGGCGCGCTGCCGAACAAGTCGCTGACCGCGGGCGTGCCGATTTCGCTGCGCGAGGAGGGCAACACCGACTCCAACAATCAGGTGTTCGGCATGATCTGCTCGCTCGCCACCGATCTCGCCGACCCCAGGACGCGGCTCGAAGCGATCATCGCGCAATCGACCAAATCGAAGGAAATGTCGCACCCGATGCGCGCGCTGATGCCGCAGATCTCCAATGTCTCGATGTTGGGCGCGCCGATCATGGTGCAGATTCTGGCGCTGCTCTACAGCCGCTCGAACCTGTCGGACGTGCTGCCGCCGGCGGTCAACATCACGGTGTCGAACGTGCCGGGACCGCGGCAGACGCTTTATGCGGCCGGTGCGGAGTTGCTGCACATCTTCCCGGTGTCGATTTCGACCCATGGCGTTGCGCTGAACATCACCGTGCAGAGCTATCGCGACAATCTCGATTTCGGCTTCATCGCCGGAGCCAATGTCATTCCGCATGTTCAGGTGCTGGCGGATACATTGCCGGAGGAACTGGCGACGCTGCAGGCTGCCTACGCGTCGCCGCCCGGCGCGCAGCGGGCCGCGAACTGAACGGGGCTGGAAAATGATCGAGATGCCGCCGCTGCGGTTCGCGCAGGTCAACGGAATTCGCATGGGTTACTACGAGGCGGGGCCGACGTCGGACGCGCCGCCGATGGTGCTGTGCCACGGCTGGCCGGAAATGGCCTTCTCGTGGCGGCACCAGATCAAGGCGTTGAGCGAGGCCGGCATTCGCGTGATCGCGCCGGACCAGCGTGGCTACGGCGCGACCGAACGGCCCGAAAAGGTCGAGGACTACGATCTCGAACATCTCACCGGCGATCTGGTCGGGCTGCTCGATCACCTGAATATCGACAAGGCGATTTTCGTCGGTCACGACTGGGGCGGCTTCGTCGTCTGGCAGATGCCGTTGCGGCATCCGTCGCGCGTCGCGGGCGTCGTCGGCGTCAATACACCGCACACCGATCGCGCGCCGGTCGATCCGATCGCGATCTACCGCAAGCGGTTCGGCGACAGCATGTACATCGTGCAGTTTCAGGACCCGGCGCGGCAGCCGGACAGGATATTCGGCGGCAAGGTCGCCGAGACGTTCGACTTCTTCATGCGCAAGCCCATGCCCCGCAGGGAAGATGTGCCCCGCAAGGAGGAGGTGCCCCGCAAGGAAGATGTGCCCGGCAACGATCAATCGGCCGGGCCGCCGACGGCCGGTGTCGGTGCATCGCCGAAACTCAACCTGGCGTTTCCGCAGATGGTGGAGAACTACGACGCCAGCCGCGACCCCCGCCGGAAAATCCTGACGGCCGATGAAATGAAAGTGTTCGTCGACACCTTCACGCGCACAGGCTTCACCGGCGGTATCAACTGGTATCGCAACATGACGCGCAACTGGGAGCGCGCCGCGACCCTCGATCATACCGTGCGGGTGCCGTCGCTGATGATCATGGCCGAGAACGATGCGGTGCTGCCGCCGTCGTCCGCCAACGGCATGGAGAACATCGTGCCCGATCTCGAAAAGTACCTGATCCACGACAGCGGCCACTGGACCCAGCAGGAGCAGCCGGAAGAGCTGAGCGGCAAATTGATCGAGTGGCGGCGACGGAAGTTCGGGTGATCGTCATCCAGAGGTGCGAGCCGCCGGGCGAGCCTCGAAGGATGACGCAGAACGCAAGGTGATGGATGCATGCAGCCATCCTTCGAGACGCGCGCAAGAGCGCTCCACAGGATGACGGCGCGAGCGAGGAGACGATTTTCCAATGACGGCCGCAAACAAACTCGATCCCATCCCGCATCCGCCGACCAAGCCGGTGGTCGGCAACATGCTGTCGATCGACTCAACGTCGCCGGTGCAGCATCTGACGCGCCTCGCCAAGGAGCTTGGGCCGATCTACTGGCTCGACATGATGGGCAAGCCGATGATCGTGGTGTCCGGCCATGACCTGATCGAGGAATTGAGCGACGAGAAGCGTTTCGACAAGGTGGTCCGCGGCTCGTTGCGGCGCGTCCGCGCGCTCGGCGGCGACGGCCTGTTCACCGCCGACACCAGGGAGCCGAACTGGAGCAAGGCGCACAACATCCTGCTGCAGCCGTTCGGCAACCGGGCGATGCAATCGTATCACCCCAGCATGGTCGATATCGCCGAGCAATTGGTGAAGAAGTGGGAGCGGCTCAACCCCGACGAGGAGATCGATGTCGTCCACGACATGACCGCGCTGACGCTCGACACCATCGGGGTCTGCGGTTTCGATTATCGCTTCAACTCTTTCTATCGGCGCGACTATCACCCGTTCGTCGAATCGCTGGTGCGCTCGCTCGAAACCATCATGATGACGCGCGGGCTGCCGTTCGAGAAGATGTGGATGCAGAAACGCAACCGCGATCTCGCCTCCGACGTCGCCTTCATGAACAAGATGGTCGACGAGGTGGTCGCCGCACGACGTGGCGACGCCGCCGCCGAAGGCAAGAAGGATCTGCTCGGCGCGATGATGACCGGCGTCGACAAGGCGACCGGCGAACAGCTCGACGACATCAACATCCGCTACCAGATCAACACCTTCCTGATCGCCGGGCACGAGACCACCAGCGGCCTGTTGTCCTATGCGATCTATGCGTTGTTGAAGCATCCCGACGTGCTCAAGAAGGCCTATGACGAGGTCGATCGCGTGCTGGGCGCGAACCTCGATGTCCGGCCGACGTTTCAGCAGGTCGTGCAGCTCAATTACATCACGCAGATTCTCAAGGAGACGCTGCGGATGTGGCCGCCTGCGCCGGCCTATGGCATCGCGCCGTTGCAGGACGAGACGCTGGCCGGAAAATACAAGTTGAAGAAAGGCACTTTCGTCACGGTGCTGGTGACGGCGCTGCATCGCGACCCATCGGTCTGGGGGCCGAATCCGGATGCCTTCGATCCGGAGAATTTCAGCCGCGAAGCGGAAGCCAGGCGCCCGCCGAATGCGTGGAAGCCGTTCGGCAACGGCCAGCGCGCCTGCATCGGCCGCGGCTTCGCCATGCACGAAGCGGCGCTGGCGCTCGGCATGGTGCTGCAACGCTTCAAGCTGATCGATCACACCCGTTATCAGATGCATCTCAAGGAAACGCTGACGATGAAGCCGGACGGCTTCAAGATCAAGGTGAGGCCGCGCCCGGACAACGAGCGCGCGGCGTATGCGGGCGCGTCCGCTGCCGTGCCGAAGGCGGCTGCACCTGTCGCATCGGCGCGCACCCGCCCGGGTCATAACACGCCGCTGCTGGTGCTGTATGGCTCCAATCTCGGCACGGCGGAGGAACTGGCGACCCGGATCGCCGATCTCGCCGAGGTCAACGGCTTCGCCACAAAACTGTCGCCGCTCGACGACGCGGTCGGCCAGTTGCCGGAGCAGGGCGGCGTGCTGATCTTCTGCGCATCCTATAACGGCGCGCCGCCGGACAATGCGGCGCAGTTCGTCAAGTGGCTGAATGGCGATTTGCCGAAGGACGCTTTCGCCAAGGTGAAGTATGCGGTGTTCGGTTGCGGCAACAGCGACTGGACCGCGACCTATCAATCGGTGCCGCGCCTGATCGATGACAAGCTCGCCGCGCATGGCGCGCAAAGCGTGTACGAGCGCGGCGAGGGCAACGCGCGCGAGGATCTCGACGGTCAGTTCGAAGCGTGGTTCGCCAAGCTCGGTCCGCGTGCGGTCAAGAGCTTCGGCATCGATGCCGCGTTCAGCCGCAGCGCCGAGGATGCGCCGCTCTACAACGTCGAACCGGTGGCGCCGACGGTCGTCAACACGATCGCCGCGCTCGGCGGCGCGGCGCCGATGAAAATCCTGGCGAACCGCGAGTTGCAGAACCGCGAAGGCTCCAATGCCTCGGAGCGCTCGACGCGGCATATCGAGGTCGAACTGCCGCCGGGCGTGACCTATCGTGTCGGCGATCATCTCAGCGTGGTGCCGCGCAACGATCCGGCGGTGGTGGATTCGGTGGCGCGGCGTTTCGGTTTCCTGCCCACCGATCAAATTCGATTGCAGGTGGCGGAAGGGCGGCGCGCGCAATTGCCGGTCGGCGATGCGGTGTCGGTGGGACGGCTGCTCGGTGAGTTCGTCGAGTTGCAACAGATCGCGACCCGCAAGCAGATCCAGATCATGTCGGAGCATACCCGCTGCCCAATCACCAAGCCGAAACTCCTGAGTTTTGTCGGCGACGACGCGGCGGCGAGCGAGCGCTACCGCGCCGAGGTCATGGGCAAGCGCAAGTCGGTGTTCGATCTTCTGGAAGAATACCCGGCGTGCGAACTGCCGTTCCACGCCTACCTCGAAATGCTGTCGCTGCTGGCGCCGCGCTACTATTCGATTTCGTCATCGCCCTCCAGCGACGCGAGCCGATGCAGCGTCACGGCCGGTGTTGTCGAGGGCCCGGCGGCGTCGGGGCGCGGCGTCTACAAAGGCATTTGTTCGAACTACCTGGCGGGCCGCCGTGCCGGCGACACCATTTATGCGACGGTGCGGGAAACCAAGGCCGGCTTCCGGCTGCCTGAAAACGCGGCGGTGCCGATCATCATGATCGGACCGGGTACAGGGTTGGCGCCGTTCCGCGGCTTCCTGCAAGAGCGCGCGGCGCAGAAGGCGAAAGGCGCGGCGCTCGGTCCGTCGCTGTTGTTTTTCGGCTGCCGCAATCCCGAACAGGATTACCTTTATGCCGATGAGCTGAAGGCGTTCGCCGATCAGGGCATCACCGAACTGCATGTTGCTTTTTCGCGTGCATCGCAGCCGAAAACCTATGTGCAGCACCTGATCGCGCAGCAGAAGGATCGCGTCTGGAGCCTGATCGAGCAGGGCGCGACTATTTATGTCTGCGGCGATGGCGGCAAGATGGAGCCGGACGTCAAGGCGGCGCTGATGGCGATCCACCGCGAGAAAACCGGTGCCGACGAAGCGGCAGCGGCACGCTGGATCGACGACCTCGGCACGCGCAACCGCTACGTGCTCGACGTCTGGGCGGGCGGGTAAGGTCGCCGTTTCCGACGGGTCGCCGCTCGATCGGGCAGGTGAAGCCGGATCCGCTGGTAGAGATTTATAGGCTTTTCCACTGAGGTGGAATCGTCATGCGCAGGCATAGCCGTTCGAAGAGTGGCGTCGCTACCACTCGCCTATGACCGGCGCATCCATCAAACAAAGAAGAGTCGTTTCAAGAGGATGGATTGCCGGGTCAAGCCCGGCAATGACAGGGCACACTTCCATTGAAAGAAGAAGCGCTCTGCTGCGCCCCTCTGTGCTGTAATGGCAGGGTTATCCCGGCCATCCACGCCTTTCTTGTTGGCACCTCCAAGACGTGGATGCCCGGGACAAGCCCGGGCATGACAACCTCTTTGGTGTGAACGAAGAGCTGTTACCTTACGCCTGTTCGATGCGCGTGGGTGTCGATGGCGTCGATGATCTGGGGCCACAATGCGATGGGCAGCGCGTGACCCATGCCTTCGACCATCACGAGCTTCGCGCCGGGGATCGAGGCGGCGGTGTCCTTGCCGGCCTCGGGCCGCACCAGCGGATCGACGTCGCCATGAATGACGAGCGTCGGTGCCTTCACGGCCGCGAGCCGTTCCTTGCGGCTGCCGGAAGCGAGGATGGCGCGAAGCTGGCGGCTGACGCCGGCCGGGTGAAGGCCGCGTTCGAAGGTGCGGATGGCGCGCTCGCGATCCAGCGCTTCGTCCTGCGGGAAGCTGCCGACGCGCAGCAGCTTCCAGGTTTGCACGAAACGCTCGATGAAGGCGTCGCGTTCCGTGACTGGCGCGGCCAGCAGGAGCGCGGAGGCTTCGCGCGTCGGCCCCGGCAACTTCGGGTTGCCTGTGGTCGACATGATCGAGGTCAGCGAGCGAACCCGCTCGGGAAACACGATCGCCAGTTCCTGCGCGATCATGCCGCCCATCGACGCGCCGACGATGTGGGCCGAACGAATGCCCAGCGCGTCGAGCAGGCCAACGACGTCGGTTGCCATGTCGCGCAACTTGTACGGCGCGGCGACGGGAATCTTGAACATCCGGAGTTTCAGGAATTCGAGCGCGCCGATCCGCCCACCGCCCTTCAGTTGTGAGGACTTGCCGATGTCGCGGTTGTCGAAGCGGATGACGCGGAAGCCGCGCGCCGCGAGCTGGCGGCAGAAATCATCGTCCCAATGGATCATCTGGGCGCCGAGCCCCATGATGAGCAGCAACGGCTCGGCATCGGGCGCGCCGAAAATCTCGTAGCAGAGTTCGATACCGTTGGCGCGCGCCATTTGCGGCGGCTGGTGCGGGACTGCGGTCACGGCTGAATTCCTTGGCAGATGAGGGAAAGGGCGAAAGGCAGGAACGGTAACGGGAGGTGCTTCGGCAGAATATTGACCGTGGTCTCACAACAGTATGGAATGACCATCAAAGAAAAGCGAGTGGTTGAAGCGCGTTGGCGGAATTCTGGAGGAATGCCGGTGGCAGACAAGAGTAGTGATCCGGTCGAGATCTGGCACACCATGATCGGCGAGATGGAGAAGGGATTCAACTCCTTCGCCACGCAGACAATGGCTTCGCCGGAATTCAGCAAGGTGATGAATCAGGCTGGCGGCATCGCGGCGGGCGCGCAGAAGCAGTTCGGCGACATGATGGAGAAGTATCTCGTCAGCATGAATCTGCCGAGCCGCGCGCAACTGATGAACATGGCCGAGCGACTGCAAGCCATCGAAGCCCAGCTCGGCGAAATCAAGGCTCTGTTGTATCAGGCGCATCACAACTCCGCCGCGTCGGATGACAGGTTCAGCAGCGTTCCGAAGCCGCCGCGCACCCGGCGGCCACCGTCCTCCACCGGAGGAGACCCGGCATGAATGCATCCTCGGCGAAGGATTTCACGTCGGTTCCGGACCGCATCCAGTCCGAGGTTCAGCGCGCCATTCAGCGCAGCATCAAGGGCGTCGAATATTTTGCCTCGTCGGGACCGGTGCCGGGGTTCACGCCGAAGGACATCATTCTCTCGCGCGGAACGATGCAGCTCTATCACTATCGGCCGGTCGCCGATGAACTCTATCGCATCCCGATCCTGATCGTGATGGCGACCACCAACCGCGGCTACATTCTCGATCTCGCGCCCGGGCAGAGCCTGATCGAATATCTGATCCAGCGTGGCTACGACGTTTACATGCTCGACTGGAACGCGCCGAAGCCGGAGGAGAAGAACCTGCGGATGGACGACTATGTCCTCGGCTTCATCCCCGAATGCGTGCGCGCGGTGCAAAACGATTCCGGCGAGACCGATGTCAACATCATCGGTTATTGCGCCGGCGGCATGTTGTCGACGCTGTATGCCTCGCTGTTCCCCGACGGTCCGTTGAAGAACCTGGTGTGCTTTACGACGCCGATCGATTTCCGCCAGATGAAGCTGTTCCAGAATTTCTCCGATCGCCGTTACTTCGATGTCGATCGGCTGGTGGACAGCATCGGCAACGTCCCCGCCGAAATGATCGTGACGTCGTTCGACATGTTGCGGCCGGCCGCGCGCGCGGTGGGGCAGGTGCAACTGTGGGAAAACATCTGGAACGACGAATACGTCAAGTCCTATCGGATGATGGACCGCTGGGGCGCCGATACGCTGCCGCTGGCCGGTGAATATTTCCGGCAGATGACCAAGGATCTGATGTGGGACAACAAGATCTTCAACGACACCATGTCGCTGGGCGGCCGCAAGGTCGATCTTGCGAATATCAAGGTGCCGATTCTTCACGCCGTCGCCGAGCACGACCACATCGTGCCTTATGAAGCGGCGAAACATTTGATTGCGAAGGTCGGCTCGTCGGACAAGCAGGAAATTATGCTCAAGGGCGGCCACGTCAGCCTGGTTGCCGGCGCCAATGCCGTCAAGCGGCTGTGGCCGAAACTCGATTCATGGTTGGGTGAGAGATCAGTATGAATACAAGCAACGCACGTTCCTATCCGCGCCGCGTCACGACCGAGGCTGGCGACATCGAGTTTCGCCTGATGGGACCGGCCGACGAGGCCGCGGTGCTGTCCTTCGCGCGCCGCCTGCCGGTGCACGACCTTCTGTTCCTGCCGCGCAACATCAGCGAGCCGAAGGTTCTGAGCGCGTGGATCAAGGAAATCGAGCGCGGCATGATCACCAGCCTGCTGGCCTGGAAAGGCGACGAGGTGGTCGGCTGCGGTACCGTGGTTTGCGATCAGCACTCGTGGTCGCCCCATGTCGGCGAAATCCGCATGGTGGTCTCGACCGACGTGCGGGGTCTTGGGGTGGGGCGCGCCCTGACCCAGGAAACCTTCGCGCTGGCGCTGTCGATGGGCCTTGAAAAGCTCGTTGCGCAAATGACGGTCGACCAGACCGGCGCTATCGCCATTTTCGAGGGGCTTGGCTTCAAGGCGGAAGCCTTGCTGCGCGATCATGTCCGCGACCGTGACGGCCGAACCCACGATATCGTCGTGCTAGGCCATAACGTGGCGCAGGTGCGGGCCAAGCTGGAGGCCTACGGGGTTCCGGCCGCCGTTCAGGCCTAGGCGGAACCCATCGATCACGGATTCGTGATATCGCGTTGCAACATTGATATTGCAATGCACCATAGGTCATGCCATATCACTCTTACCCCGGGCCACACCGGACGGGCCGAGCCCATAGCTCAAACCTGAGGATGGAGATGACCATGACCACCGAAACCAATTCCGTGCTGAACGGCGTCAAAGAAGCGTTCGCCCCTGTCACCGACGCGCTGAAGAACTTCCAGAACATGGAGATTCCCGAGGCTGCGCGTGACTTCGTCAAGCGTGCCGCCGGCACTGCCAAGGACCGCGCCGCCGACCTGCACAACGGCTCCGAGAAGGTGACCGCCGCGATCGAGACCGCTGCCGCGAATTCGGTCAGCGAAGTCGCCAAGATCAGCCGCAGCATCCAGCAGGCGTTCTATCAGGATGCCGAGGCGTTCTTTAACGGCATCGACAAGCTGGCTTCCGCCAAGTCGGTCAACGAAGCCTTCCAGATCCAGTCCGATCTGGTCCGTGCCCGCGGCGAAACGCTGGTGGCGCGCGCCAAGTCGTCCACCGAGTATCTCGGCAAGCTGGTGACTGAAGGTGCGAAGTCGGCTCAGGAGAATTTCTCCAAGGCTGCCGCGTCGTACAGCAAGTCGGCCTGATCTTTTACGGTTCTACTGATCGCCAACGTTCCTCCCCGTAGGCGACCACACTGCGAAGGCCCGCACGTTGCGGGCCTTCTTTTTTGCGTGATACCCTTCGTGGAATTAGGCGCTCATCGCCATCGCGACGACTATTGAACGGCGACGATCCTGTCGATCACGTGATGTGCGCAGTGTCGTCAGGGCCGGGCTTGCTCCGGCCATCCACGTCTTTATGTAATTGATTGGCTGTGACGACGTGGATGCCCGGCATAAAGCCGACATGACGTCTCGGCGGTCCCGGAAATTCGCACGAGCGCGGCGCAACGTTGAAAGAAGATCTTGACGGGCAATCTCGCATTTGACGCGAATTCCGGTGATGCCGTTCGCGCAGCCGAGCTGAAGCGCGTCAAACTGCTGGCGACGCTGGTGCTGGCGGGGTGTCTCGCGACCTTCGTCACGGCCCGGCTGTTGCAGCCGTATCATCCGGCATTCGGCTTCGTGGCCGCGTTCGCGGAGGCGGCGACGATCGGCGGATTGGCCGACTGGTACGCCGTGGTCGCGCTGTTTCGCCGGCCGCTGGGATTGCCGATTCCGCACACCGCGATCATCCAGAACAATCAGGGGCGGATCGCCGACAAGCTCGGCGAATTCATCGAGGAGCATTTCCTCGATGCGGCGCCGGTGGAAGCTAAATTGCGGCAAGTCGATTTCGCCTCGTTCATTGCGGAATGGATGAGCGATCGCAAGCGCAGCGCCGATCTGGCACGGTTTGTGTTGCGATTGTTGCCCGAAGCGCTCGGCGCGACGGAGACCTCGGGGCTAAAGACCTTCGTCACGCGCCGCGTCATGACGCAGTTGCAGTCGGTCGATCTCGCCCCGCTCGCCGCCGGCACGCTGCGCGCCTTCGTCGAGGAGGGACGTCATCAGACTTTGCTCGATGATTTGTTGACGGCGGTGCATGGCGCTTTGACCAAGCCGGAGACGATGACCGCGTTCCGCGCCAAGGTCCGCGACGAGTTGCCGACGCTGTTGAAGCTGTATCGCACCGATGCGTTTCTGGTGAAGAAGATCATGGCATCGGCGACGGCGTTCTTCGACGATGTGCGCAACGATCCCAACCATCCGTTTCGCGGCGAGTTCGATCGCATGGTGCTCACCTTCGTCGACAAGCTGGCAGACGAGCCGGCCTATGCCGGACGTCTCGATGAGTTGAAGCGCGATCTGCTGGCGCGGCCTGAATTGAGTGAACTGGCGCGCAGTATCTGGTCCAACGTCAAATCGTTCATCGAAAAAAGCGCGAGCGGCGAATCCACCGTGCTGCAACACCACCTCGCCAACGTGTTCGTGGAGGCGGGAAGCGCGCTCTCTGCCGACACCGAGATGCGGTCCGAGATCAACGAGGGTGTCGTCGTGGTGCTGCGCAGTTTCATCGCCGACCAGAAAAGCGGCGTGTCCACCTTCATCGCCGATCAGGTAAAGGGGTGGGACATGGCGCAGCTGATCACGTTGATAGAGATCAACGTCGGCAAGGATTTGCAGTACATCCGCTTCAACGGCTCCATCATCGGCGGACTGGCAGGACTGACGCTTTACACCGCCGAAGTGCTTTTGCGGCTGGTCTAGCGAATCGCGTCCGCCTGACAGCGGAACCGACGCCCCGCAAGCCCGTTAAATCGCTTGAAATGGGCAGAACCCCACCCTAGCTTATTAGATCACGGCGGCGTGACGCCGGACGTTGTTAGGCTTTTGCGTATTTAATCGATCGATCCGACCGGCGACCGAATGGCACCAAAGCCGGATGCGAAAGGGAATTAGATGTCCGCCACTGCTCAGACGTTGCGACCGCCATCCCGGACCTTGATGTTTCTGGAAGGCCGGGCTTTCTCCGAATTCGGGGCTTTCCTCGGGGCGTTGCCGTTGCTCAGCCTTGCGCCGCGTGGTGACGGGCATCCGGTGCTGGTGCTGCCGGGCCTGGTGGCGAGCGACGTCTCGACGCGGCCGCTGCGCAGCTTCCTGCGTAGTCGCGGCTACGCCGTGCGCGGTTGGGGGCAGGGCCGCAACCTCGGCCTGCGCGACGGCGTGCAGGAATCCATGATCGATCTCGTCAGGGAGATGACCGATCAGCACGGCCGCAAGGTCAGCCTCGTCGGCTGGAGTCTCGGCGGGCTCTATGCGCGCCAGCTTGCGAAGATGATGCCGGATCGCGTGCGCTCGGTGATTTCGCTGGGCAGTCCTTTCGCCTCCGGCCCGAAGTCGACCAATGCATGGCGGGTTTATGAATTCGCCAGCGGCCGGCGTGCCGACGAAGCCGATGAACGCTTCGGCGGAATGCTGGCGCAGACGCCGCCGGTGCCGACGACGGCGATCTTCAGCCGCACCGATGGCATTTGCGCCTGGCAGGGCTGCATGGAGAAAACCACCGCGCAGTCGGAAAGCATCGAAGTGGAAAGCAGCCATTGCGGCATGGGGCATCACCCGGCGGTGGTCTATGCCGTGGCCGAGCGATTGGCGCAGCCGGAAGGCGCGTGGAAGCCGTTCGATCGTAGCGGCTGGCGCAGTCTGGTCTATCCCGATCCCAATCGCTGACCCGCCGCAATCTTCAACCTCTATCCTTCGTGATGCCCGGACTTGATCCGGGCATTCGCGTTTTTGATGACGCGATGCAGATGTGTGGATGATGAGTTCAGGCTGGCGCGACGGCGTCATGCTGCGAGGCGGGTTTCGATGCGACGCAATTCGGCTCTACGGCCGCGCCTTCGCGGCTCTCTTTTTCGCCGCCGCGGGTCTGGTTAGCGCCGTGGTCTTTGCTGATGGCGTGGCCGCGCCCGCTGATCGGATTGCATCGTCGGCGCCCGCCAGCACCAGGTTCGACGCCATTCTTGCGTAAGCGTCGCGTGTCATGCCCTTGCCGTCGCGAAACCACAGATAGTGCCAGTTCAACATTCCGAACAGCGACATCGTCAGCGGTTTCAGAACGTCCTGATGTTTCGTTAGCGAAGGCAGCGCGGCGTTGATGGCTTCGGAGAAGATGGCGACCAGACGGCGCTCGAGTTCCTTGAGGCTGTTCTGCTGCGTCACCGGCAACAACTTGAGACTCGAAATCTGCACCTGATGCTCGGCGTCGGCGCCGCGATAGGCATCGAGCAGCGCGGTCGAGATCGCGATCAGGCGTTGCCTGCCGTCGGCTTGCGAAGCGGAAGCGGCCTCGACGGTGGCGACGAGATGCCTGAGGTGATCCGCCAGCACGTCGTACAGCACGTCGTCCTTGGAGTTGTAGTAATGGTACATCAACGCCTTGGAAACACCGCAGGCCTCGGCGATCATGGTGATCGACGTGCCGGTGAAGCCGTGCTGCGCGAAAAGCTTGGCGGATTGGCTGAGAATGCCCTGGCGCTTCTTGTCGTAGTCGTTCGCCCGCGTGCGAGCCATGCCCGATCTTGTCCTGCCGTGCTTGTTGTTTCGAACCCTGCCGGCGCGACCTGCCGGTCGGCTGCAAAACCCCGCATTGACGCAGCCTTTCGGTCAATTTCGCATTGACCGTCCAATTGGTCAATTATAATCCGTGGCGGCTCCCGCGCCGTCGCCGGCCGAACGCGCCATACCGCCGTTTGATGCCGGTGTTGGTCTGGAGCGGGAAAACACGTTATGTCGTTGGCCATGTCGCATCCGCTGGCCGATATCCTCGATCAACTCAAACGCGAGCCGTCACGCACCGGCTCCATCGCGGTCACGCTGTTCGGCGACGCCATCGTGCCGCGCGGCGGCTCGGTCTGGCTCGGTACGCTATTGGTGTTTTTCGAGACGTTGCAGATCGACCACGGCGTGGTGCGCACGGCGATGTCGCGGCTTGCCGCCGATGGCTGGTTCGAACGCGCCAAGGTGGGCCGCAACAGTTTTTATCGTTTGGCGGGGAAGGGGCGGCAGACATTCGATGCCGCCGTCCGGCATGTCTACAATCCGCTGCCGTCGAACTGGACCGGGCGTTTCGAACTGCTCCTGATCGGCAACGGAAGCGATCGCGATACCGCGCGCGAAGCGTTGCGCGCGGCGGGATTCGGCAGCCCGTTGCCGGGTGTCTGGGTGGCTCCGTCCGGTGCGCCGGTGCCGTCTGAAGCCTCCGGCGCGATCCGGCTTGAAGTGTCCGCCGAGGACGACAATGGTCGCCGGTTGCTCAGCGAAAGCTGGCCGCTGCACCTGACGGCGGACGCCTATCTTCGTTTCATGAAGATCTTCGAGCCGTTGCGCGACCGGCTCGAGCGGCAGGAACGCCTGTCGGATACCGATGCTTTCACCGCGCGCATCCTGTTGATCCACCATTACCGGCGGGTGGTGCTGCGCGACCCGCTGCTGCCGCCCAGCCTGTTGCCGGTGGATTGGCCCGGCATGGCCGCGCGAAAACTTTGCAGCGAGCTTTATCGGCGGCTGATCCCGGCCTCCGAGCAATGGCTTGACGTGCACGGCGCGAGCGCGCGCGGACCGTTGCCCGTCGCCGACGCGGAACTGTGGCGGCGGTTCGAGAACTGATTAATATGTTACATAAATCATTTACATCATGTAATTTGTGATATATATCTATCCTCCCAGATCGTTGGGAGGTCGGCCATGTACACGCAGGCGCTCAATTCGTCCGAGGGTGATGATCGCATTGGCGAGGACGAGGAGCGGTCGGCGTTGTTTCAGGCGCGCATCGATGCCGACGCGCGTATCGAGCCGAACGACTGGATGCCGGCCGCGTATCGCAAGACGCTGACGCGGCAGATTTCTCAACACGCGCACTCCGAAATCGTCGGCATGCTGCCGGAAGGCAACTGGCTCACGCGCGCGCCCTCGCTGCGTCGCAAGGCGGCGCTGCTGGCCAAGGTGCAGGACGAGTGCGGCCATGGCCTCTATCTTTATGCGGCGGCCGAAACGCTCGGCCATTCGCGCGAGGAAATGGTCGATGCGATGCTTGCCGGCAAGGCGCGCTATTCGTCGATCTTCAACTATCCAACGCTGACCTGGGCCGACATCGGCGCGATCGGCTGGCTGGTCGACGGCGCGGCGATCATGAACCAGATTCCGCTGTGCCGTTGTTCGTACGGCCCGTATGCGCGCGCGATGATCCGCGTCTGCAAGGAGGAGTCGTTTCACCAGCGCCAGGGTTTCGAGATCATGATGACGCTGGCGCGCGGCAGCGACGAGCAGAAGGCGATGGCGCAAAGCGCGCTGGATCGCTGGTGGTGGCCGGTGGTGATGATGTTCGGGCCGCCCGATCAGGTCAGCCAGCACAGCGACGTCTCGACGCGATGGAAGATCAAGCGCTTCTCCAATGACGAGTTGCGCCAGAAATTCATCGACGCCACGGTGCCGCAAGCGCAATTCCTCGGCCTGACAATTCCCGATGCCGGCCTGACGTGGAACGAGGCGACCGGCCATTGGGAGTGCGGCCCGATCGATTGGGATGAGTTCAAGCAGGTGCTGGCCGGCAACGGTCCTTGCAATCGCGACCGCCTGGCGGCGCGCCGCAAGGCTCACGATGACGGCGCGTGGGTGCGTGAGGCGGCCACCGCCTTCGCCGCCAAGCGCGGTGGCCGATATGTGGCGCAGGCCGCCGAATAGGCTTCAGGGAGGTCTCGATGATCACGCCGAATACCCCGCTGTGGGAAGTCTTCATTCGCAGCCGCAACGGCCTGGCGCACAAGCACGTCGGCTCGCTGCATGCGACGGATGCGACGCTGGCGCTGCAGGCCGCGCGCGATATCTACACGCGGCGCGGTGAGGGGCTCTCGATCTGGGTTGTCCCTTCGCAGGCGATCACCGCGTCCGATCCCTCCGAGAAGGGCATGATGTTCGAGCCCGCCGAATCCAAGGTCTACCGGCATCCGACGTTTTATAACGTGCCGGAAGAAGTCGGGCACATGTGATGTCGGCCGCCTCGATCAGCGTTTCCGAAACGCCTCTGGTGCTCTATGCGCTGCGTCGCGCCGACGACGCGCTGATCCTCGGTCATCGGTTGTCCGAGTGGTGCGGCCATGCGCCGACGCTCGAAGAAGATATGGCGCTCGCCAACATCGGCCTCGATCTGCTCGGGCAGGCGCGCGAACTCTACAGCTACGCGGCCGAGGTCGAAGGCAAGGGGAACGATGAGGACACGTTCGCCTATCTGCGCGACGTGCGGCAGTACCGCAACCTCTTGCTGCTCGAACAGCCGAACGGCGACTTTGCCCGAACCATCACGCGGCAATTCTTCTACGCCGCGTTTTCCGATCTCTACTGGCGCGCGATGATGGACTCGCGCGATGCGACGCTCGCGGCCATCGCGGCCAAATCCGAAAAGGAAAGCGCTTATCACTTGCGGCACTCGTCAGAATGGATGCTTCGGCTGGGCGACGGCACCAGCGAAAGTCACCGCCGCGTGCAGGTGGCGGTTGACGATCTCTGGGCGTTTACCGGCGAAATGTTCGCCGTGGACGACAGCGAGGGCGGCTTGATCGATGCCGGCATTGCGGTCGATCCGAAAACGCTGCGCGGGAGTTGGCTCAGGAGCGTGTCCGCTGTTTTGGCCGAAGCAACCCTGGCGTTGCCGCGGAGTGACTGGATGCAGCAGGGCGGTCGCGAGGGACGCCACAGCGAACATCTGGGCCATTTGTTGAGCGAGCTGCAGTCGATGCAGCGCACCTTTCCCGGAGCGACGTGGTGATGGCGGCCACCAGCGGCAGCGATTTGCGGCAGCGTGCATGGGACGTCGCCGCGCAAGTGGTCGATCCGGAGATCCCGGTATTGACCATCGCCGACCTCGGCGTGTTGCGCGACGTCGCGGTCCATGACGGCCGGATTGAAGTGGCGATCACGCCGACCTATTCCGGGTGTCCGGCGATGAACATGATCGCGGTCGAAATCGAGGTGGCGCTGGAGCAGGCCGGCTTTCACAGGCCGACGGTGCGCACCGTGCTGTCGCCGGCATGGACCACCGACTGGATGAGCGACGACGGCCGCCGCAAGTTGAAGGACTATGGCATCGCGCCGCCGCAGCCGGGAAGCAGCCGCCGCGCGCTGTTCGGCGAGCAACGGGTGGCGTGTCCGCAATGCGGTTCGACCGATACCGAAACGCTGTCCGAATTCGGCTCGACCTCGTGCAAGGCGCTCTGGCGCTGTCGCAGTTGCCGCGAGCCGTTCGATTATTTCAAATGTCATTAGCGTCATTGCGAGCGTAGCGAACCAAACCGGCATTTGGCTCAGCGTGAGAATTTCCCGACTGCTTCGCCGCTTCGCTTCTCGCAATGACGGGAAAGTATCTACGAACGGAAAAGAGCGCACCGATGACGACGCCACGTTTTCACCGTCTTGCAGTTCGTGACCTGCGTCGCGAAGCGGCCGATGCGGTATCGCTGACCTTCGCGATCCCGCGCGAACTGGCGCAGGACTATGCGTTCGAGCCGGGTCAATATCTGACGCTGCGCGCCATGATGGACGGCGAGGAAGTTCGCCGCTCCTATTCGATCTGCTCGGGACCGGACGACGGTGAATTGCGGATCGCGGTGAAGAAGGTCGATGGCGGGGCATTCTCGACCTGGGCCGCGGAGGATCTGAAGGCAGGCGACGCGCTCGACGTGATGACGCCGACCGGCCGCTTCGGCGTCGCCCACGCGCCGGACGACGCGCGCATTCATGTCGGCTTCGCGGCCGGCTCCGGCATCACGCCGATCCTGTCGATCATTCGTGGCGTGCTGGCGCGAGAGCCGGGCAGCCGGTTCTTTCTGTTCTATGGCAATCGCTCGACGGATCACATCCTGTTTCGCGAAATCCTCGAAGAACTGAAGGATCACTATATGGAGCGGCTGTCGGTGTTCCATGTGATTTCGCAGGAGGATCAGGACATTCCGATTCTGCACGGCCGGCTCGACGCCGACAAGGTGCGGGTGCTGCTGCGTTCGCTGGTGCCGGCGGCGAGCATCGATCACGTCTTTATTTGCGGCCCGACAGGAATGAGCGACGCGATCGAGGCGACGTGCCGCGATATCGGCATCGCGGCGGAGCGGATTCACGTCGAGCGGTTCGTTTCGGAATTCGGCGGCAAGCCCCGGCCGAAGCAGATCGTGATCGAGGGTGCGCCGCCGAAGGCGATCGCATCGTTGATCGTCGACGGCAAGCGCCGCGACGTGCCGGTCGCCGAAGGCGAGGCCATTCTCGATGCCGCGCTGCGCGCCGGGATGGACCTGCCGTTCGCCTGCAAGGGCGGCATGTGCTCGACCTGCCGCGCCAGACTCGTCGAAGGCGAGGCGGCGATGGAGTTCAACTATTCGCTGGAGAAATGGGAGCTGGACGCCGGTTATATTCTGACCTGCCAGGCCCATCCGAAATCGGAACGCGTCGTGGTTGACTACGATCAGGTCTAATCAGGCCGTTGCCGCGTCGCTGGCCTTTGCGATGTAACGCGGCAGCGCGAACGCCGCCAGATGCACCTCGGGCGTATAATAGCGCGTATCGAGATCACCGACGCGGCCCGTCAGCGTATCGAGCGAAACGTCGAGTGGCTTGCGGTCCATGCTGGCCCAGCCCAGCGCCATGTGGCCGCCGAAGTAGGTCGGCACCGCGACGACATAACAACTGGCGATGGCGAAGGCGCGCGACAGATTGCGCATCGACGTCGTGAATTCCTCGCGCTGCATGAACGGCACACCGCTTTGCGTGACGACAATGCCGCCGGCCTTCAGGCAGCGCCGCAAGTTGTGATAAAACGCTTCTGTGAATAGCGCTGCGCCGGCACCGATCGGGTCGGTCGAATCGACCAGAATGATGTCGAAGCGCCGCGATGTCCCGGCGACGAAGGCGGCGCCGTCGCCGATCTCCAGATGAAAGCGGTTGTCGCTGAAAACCGCTGCATTGATTTCGGAGAAATGCGTTCTGGCGAATTCGACCACGGCGGCATCGAGTTCGACCTGCGTCAGATCGGCGACGCCGCGATGCTTGAGCACTTCTTCCGCGAGGCCACAATCGCCGCCGCCGATAATCATGATATCGCGTGCCGCGCCGTGGGCGAGGATCGGCACATGGGCCATCATTTCGTGATAGATGAATTCGTCGGCGCTGGTGAGTTGCGTCGCGCCGTCGAGCATCAGCACCTTGCCGAACATCGGATTTTCGATGAGATCGACGCGTTGTTGGGCGCTGTGCTCCTGATGCAGCACGCGCGCGACTTCGAACGACAGCCGCGCGCCGCCGAAGGCGGTCTCAGTCAGCCATTTCCGTTCGCTCATGCGCCTTTACCGCGCAGCAGTTCCTTGACCGCGATCCGCGCCGGCTTGAACGCCTTGCGCAGAATGTCGACGCACCGTTCCGGTTGCGCATCGCCGCACATGAAAACGTCGAGCGCGGCGTATCCGCGCTCCGGCCACGAATGAATCGAGATGTGGCTTTCCGCCAGCACCGCGACACCGCTGATGCCGCCGTTCGGCTCGAACGGATGCAAATGCAGATGCAGCAGCGTCGCGCCCGCGGCATCCACGCATTCGATCAAGGTTCGTTCGATGTGGTCGATGTCATCAAGGCGGCCGGCATCAAAGAGATCGATGATCAAATGCGAACCGGCGCAAATGACTCCGTCTCGTTCGATAAAATGATCGGCTTGCGCCTGCGCCGCGTGCACAGTGCGGATACGAAGTTGTTCTTCCGTTTGGGAGGCATTCAGCAGAACTGCGCCCATCCCCAATTGGAAGAGGGCGTCGCGAGACATGGCGTCCTCCCCAACCAGCAGATGAAGCCCATGTGACAGTATGAAACGCGGGCTTGAGAGATATAACGACGCAGGCCGAACGTTTCAATGGTATTTCTGTCCTCGCACGGATCGCGAAAAAATCGCTGCGAGCGGGAAGCCTTGAAACAAAGCCATTTGGCGCGCTGCGCTGTTCGGTCGCACATGCGTTTGAGTGTCGGCGATGTTGTTTATCTTTCGACGATGACGGCGTTGCGCATGGCTGTGCGTTGATTGTCAGAGAGGTTGCAAGCGGACCGAACGCTTGATCTTTTTCCTTTATCCTATTCCTTGTGCTTACTCCTTATGCTTATTCCTTGGGCCTCTTGTCGTAGACGCGCTTGGCCTTGCCTTGCGAGCGCGCGAGCGTGTCCGGCGCGACGATATCGATCCGGCTGGTAATGCCGATGGTGTTCTTGATGTGGGCCGCGATCCGTTCGGCGTGTGCCCGCAGTCCGGCGCCGTCCCATGTCTCGGGGCGCGCCTCCGCCAGCACCGTCATCTCGTCCATGCGGCCTTCGCGCGTCAGTTCGATCTGGAAATGACCCGCGCACCAATCGGTCGCCAGCAACACTTCCTCGATCTGGGTCGGGAATACGTTGACGCCGCGCAGGATGATCATGTCGTCGGAGCGACCGGTGACTTTCTCCATGCGGCGCATGCCGGGCCGCGCGGTGCCGGGCAACAGGCGCGTGAGGTCTCGGGTGCGATAGCGGATGACCGGGAACCCCTCCTTGGTCAGCGACGTAAAGACGAGCTCGCCTTTTTCGCCGTCGGCCAGCGCCGCGCCGGTGTCGGGATCGATAATCTCGGGATAAAAATGATCTTCCCAGATGTGCAGCCCATCCTTGGTTTCGACGCACTCCTGGGCAACGCCGGGGCCGATCACTTCCGACAGCCCGTAGATGTCGGTAGCGTCCATGTCGAATGCCTGTTCGATTTCCTTGCGCATGGCATTCGTCCATGGCTCGGCGCCGAAGATGCCGAATTTGAGCGAGGAGCGGCGCGGATCGTGGCCTTGCCGCTTGAACTCGTCGAGAATGGCCAGCATGTAGCTCGGCGTCACCGTGATGATGTCCGGTCTGAAATCATTGATGAGTTGCACCTGGCGTTCGGTCATGCCGCCGGAGACCGGCACCACCGTGCAGCCAAGCCGCTCGCCGCCGTAATGCGCGCCGAGGCCGCCGGTGAACAGCCCGTAGCCGTAGGCATTGTGCAGGATCATGCCGGAGCGGCCGCCTGCCGCGCGGATCGAACGCGCCATCACGTCCGACCAGATGTCGATGTCGCCCCGGGTGTAACCGACGACGATCGGCTTTCCCGTTGTGCCGGACGAGGCATGAACGCGAACCAGTTGTTCGCGCGGCACCGCGAACATGTTGAAGGGATAGTTGTCGCGCAGGTCGGTCTTTGTCGTGAAGGGAAACTTGCCGAGGTCGGAAAGCTGCTTGAAGTCCGAAGGATGCACGCCGCTGGCATCGAAGGTTTTCTTGTAGTGGGGGACGTTGTCGTAAGCATGCTTCAGCGACCACGCCATTCGCCTGGTCTGCAACGCGACGATTTCGTCGCGCGAGGCGCGTTCACCCTGGTCGAGCACGAGCCCGTTTGCGGTTTTCAGTTCAACGTTGGTCGCGGTCATCGCTGTCGTCCTGTCCAATCCGGTTGTTATTTGCCCGCGTGCGCCGGTTGCTCCGTCGCCACCAGCGTGCCGCCGATGGTCCGGGAATGGCCGCGAAATTCGGCAATCGTGGCGCCGTCCACCGTCACGCGGACATCGTAGATGCCGGAGCGGCCGGAGCGGGAGACTTCGTGGGCCGTCGCCACCAGGCGGTCTCCGAGTTTGCCCGGCTTGACGAAGGTGATGTTGCCCTGCGCCGCGACGGCGCGCTCATTGTAGGAGTTGCTGGCGAACGCGAAAGTCGAGTCGGCGAGGGTGAAGATGAAACCGCCGTGAGCGATGCCATGGCCGTTGACCATGTCGGAAGAGACGACCATCGCAAGCGTGGCGCGGCCGGCGCCGACATCGAGGATTTCCATGCCAAGGGCGTTGCTGGCGTTGTCCTCGTGCCACATCACATCGGCGCAGGCGCGGGCGAGTTGATCCGGCGAAAGCATCGTGTCCGCGCTCAATCGGGTCTCCCGTGGCGTTGCGGTGCACGTGCGATCATGGCGTCCTCCTGACGTTCGGGCTTATCAAGAAGCCTCTTGAATTGAACGGTCGGTCAGTTAATTATTAGCCCTAGCGAGCGGCGTGTCAACGCTCATCCGCGCCGCCGCGAGACCGGATTGTCGGGTGATCGCCACGGCCCCGGAGGGGCCGCGTGCCTTGACGATAGGGAGGGATCGATGACCATAACCTTGCAGAATCTTGCACTCGATCGCTGGATCGAAGCCTCGGGCGGCTTCGTCGACATTGCGAGCGCGGTCGATGGTCGGGTGGTCGCGCGCACGTCGAGCACGGGGCTCGACTTCGCGGCGATGGTCCGTCATGCGCGGGAGGTTGGCGGTCCGGCGTTGCGCGGCCTGACGTTTCACCAGAGGGCGGACAGGTTGAAGGCGCTTGCGGCCTACGTGTCCGAGCGCAAGGAGCAACTTTACAAGCTGGCGGGCGATACCGGCGCCACGCGGCGCGACAACGCCATCGACATCGAGGGTGGCCTCGGCACCTTGTCGGCTTACGCCTCGCGCGGCCGCCGCGATCTGCCTGCGGCCAGGTTCGTCGTGGAAGGCGAAGTCGAAGGCCTGTCGAAGGGCGGCACGTTCGTCGGCCAGCACATCCTGTCGCCGCTGCACGGCGTCGCGGTGCATATCAATGCTTTCAATTTTCCCTGCTGGGGTCTGCTGGAGAAATTCGCGCCGGCGTTTCTTGCCGGCGTGCCGGTGATCGCCAAGCCCGCCACCGCAACGGCCTATGTCACCGAGGCGTTGGTGCGGATGATGCACGAGTCCGGTGCGCTGCCGCCCGGCAGCCTGCAACTGATCTGCGGCCCGACCGGCGATCTGCTCGATCATCTCGGGGGACAGGACGTAATCTCGTTCACCGGTTCGATCGAAACGTCGGAGAAGCTTCGCAACCATCCCAACATCGCGAAACATTCGATCCGTTTCATCGCCGAGCGCGACTCGCTCAATGTCTCGCTGCTCGGGCCGGATATCGATCCGTCGCAACCGGAGTTCGATCTGTTCGTCCGCGAAGCGGTGCGTGAAATGACCGCCAAAACCGGCCAGAAATGTACCGCGATCCGCCGCATTCTGGTGCCGCGAGCGCAGGAGGCGGCGGTGATCGCCGCGCTCAAGGCAGCGCTCGGTGCGGTCAAGCTCGGCGATCCGCGCAGCGAAGACAAAATGATGGGGCCGTTGGTCAGTCGGGTGCAGCGCGACGCCGTGCGCGGCCGCATCCGCGAATTGATGACCGAATCTGAAATCGTGTTCGGCGATCCGGATCGCTGCGAAGGCAGCGGCATCGATACCGACGCCGGGGCTTTTATATCGCCGGTGCTGCTGCGCGCGACTGATCCGAAAACCGCCAGGCGCATTCACGACACCGAGGCGTTCGGCCCGGTCGCGACCGTGATGGCCTACGACGATCTCGATCAGGCGATCGCATTTATCCGGCGCGGCGAAGGCGGGCTGGTCGCGTCGCTCTTCACCTACGACGCGCAGGTGGCGGAGAGCGTGTTGCTTGGCATCGCGCCGTTCCATGGCCGGGTCCTGATCGTCGACCGCGACTGCGCAAGGGAATCCACCGGCCACGGCTCGCCGATGCCTTCGCTGCTGCATGGTGGGCCGGGGCGTGCCGGTGGCGGTGAAGAACTTGGCGGGATGCGCGCGGTCTATCACTACATGCAACGCACCGCGGTGCAGGCATCGCCCGCGCGCCTCTCGGCCTTGACCGGAACGTGGATGCGCGGTGCGCCCGCGCCGCTGGCGGATGTGCATCCGTTCAAGCGCAATTACGATGAACTGCGTATCGGTGACAGCATCGAGACCGCCAGCCGTCCGATCACGCTGGCGGATATCGAACACTTCGCCGAATTCACCGGCGATAATTTCTACGCGCACATGGATGAAGTCGCGGCGAAGGCCAATCCGTTCTTCCCCGGTCGTGTCGCGCACGGCTACCTGATCCTGGCCTTTGCCGCCGGTCTGTTCGTCGATCCCGCGCCGGGTCCGCTGCTGGCGAATTACGGGCTCGACAACCTTCGCTTCCTCAAGCCGGTGTCGCCGGACGATGTTATTCGGGTGCGGCTGACGGTGAAGCAGAAATCGCCGGCGCGAAAGCCGGAATACGGCGAAGTGCGATGGGACGTCGAGGTATTCAACCAGAACAACGAGCCGGTGGCGCGTTACGACCTGCTGACCATGAGCGCGCGTCCGGTCTGAGGTGCGCGATCGAGCCTGCTCGGACTGAAGAGAATCCCGGATGTCCTCGGGTAGCAGGATTTTCTGCTTCCGGGCAGGGGAGGAAATTTTCTGATTTTGCAGCCGAAAGAAGAGTTATTCCCTTTCCCGGGCGCTGAGCGGTGGCTTTCTTCTTATATTTTCTGTGTCATGGACGGCAATCCGGCACGAGCTATATACCGAGGCGTTATTTCCCGCCGCAAACACTGTGGCGTGGTATTTTGTTCTCCGCAGGCACGTGGAGTGAGCCTTTGTCCTTTGGTCCAGATATCGCGGTTTTTGGCGCCTTCCTGATCGGCCTGATCTTCGGCGCGGTCGGTTTGTTGAGCGGCTTCTGCCTGATGAGCAGCTTGCGCGGCTGGTGGGGCAATGGCGACGGCCGGCTGGTGCGTACCTATGCGCTCGCCGTCGGCGTTGCGGTGGCGGCATCGCAACTTTTGATGCTTGGCCATGCCGTCGATCTCGACAAGTCGATCTATCTGCAGCCGACGTTTTCCGCGCCGCTGATGTTTTTCGGCGGCCTGCTGTTCGGATATGGCATGGTTCTGTCGAACGGCTGCGGCTCGCGCGCGCTGGTATTGCTCGGGCGCGGCAACCTGCGCTCGTTTGTGGTTGTCGTGACGCTCGGCATCGCCGCGCAAATGACGCTCAAGGGATTGATCGCGCCGGCCCGTCTCGCCATCCTGCAATCGACGCAAGGCACGCCGGATATCGTCTCGTTGCCTGCGCTATTGGGAACGCTCGGTCTCGATGCGACGGTGGCGCGAATTCTGGCCATGGTGGCGGTCAGCGGTGCGCTGGTGGTTTTCGCCTTTTCGCACGCAGCATTTCGCAGATCCCGGGGCCAGATCGCGGCCGGCGTGGTGATCGGCCTGCTGATTGCCGGCGGCTGGTTCGTGACCGGCTTTCTCGGCGCCGACGATTTCAATCCGGTGGCGCTCACGTCGTTGACCTATGTCGCGCCGATTGCCGACACCGTGCAGTACATGATGCTGTCGACGGGATCGACCTTGAACTTCGGCATCGCGCTGGTCGTCGGCGTCATCGCGGGGAGTTTCATCACCGCGTTGCTGACCAATCGATTCAAGTGGGAAGGCTACACCTCGCCGCAACACATGATCCGCTCGATCAGCGGCGCCGCCTTCATGGGCGCGGGTGGCGCGATGGCGCTGGGCTGTTCCGTCGGGCAGGGCCTGACCGGCGTGTCGACGCTGGCGCTGGCGTCGTTCGTCGCCGCCACCGGCATTCTGGTCGGCGCCGCCGCCGGATTGCGCGGGCCGTTGCAGGTGCGTGCGCTGGCGTCCGCGTAAGACGTTCGTGGCGGCGTGAAGCGCCCACTAGTCCGCGGCGCGGGTGACGATGTGGACTTCCGACGTGAGGGTGCGATGCACCGGGCATTTGTCGGCGATTTCCATCAGCCTGGCGCGCTGCTCGGCATCGAGATCGCCGTCGATGGCGATCACCCGCTCGATCTGATCGAGCATGCCGGCCTTGGTTTCGCAGTCCTCGCAATCCTTGGCGTAAATCTTGCTGTGCCGCAGGGTGACGGTCACGCGGTCGAGCGGCAGCGCCTTGCGGTCGGCATACATGCGCATTGTCATCGAGGTGCAGGCGCCGAGACCGCTTAACAGGAATTCGTAGGGGTTCGGGCCACTGTCCTGGCCACCGGCGGAGGCCGGCTCATCCGCCAGCAATCGATGCCGCCCGATGGTGACTTGTTGCTGGAATTTGCTACGCCCGGTTTCCTGCACCGTGACGCGATGCGGCTCGGCATCGTCCGCTGCGTCCGCCGTTACCGGATCGAGATAGCGCTTGACCCATGCTGCGATTACATCCGCGACATATCCGGCGTCGCGCTTCTGATTGAGCAGGTGATCGGCGCCGGCCAGCGAGACAAAACTTTTCGGATGCTTGGCCGCGACGAAAATCCGTGTCGCGTTGTCGATGCCGACCGTGTCGTCGGTGGGGGAGTGCAGGATCAGCAGCGCCTTGTGCAGGGAGCTGATTTTTTCCGCGAGGTTGTGCTCGGCGACATCGTCGAGAAATTCGCGCTTGATATGGAACGGCCGGCCGGCGAGCGAGACCTCCACCTTGCCGTGAGTACGAATGTCCTCGATGCGATCCTTGAACATGCCGGTGACATGCGCCGGGTCGGACGGCGCGGCGATGGTGACGACGGCCCTGGCCTCAGGAATCTGGCCGGCTGCGGCCAGTACGGCCGCGCCGCCGAGCGAATGGCCGATCAAGATCGCGGGAGCCTGCCGTGTTTCGCGCAGATGGTCCGCCGCGCGAACCAGGTCGGCCACGTTGGAGGAAAACGTGCTGTTGGCGAATTCGCCTTCGCTCGCGCCAAGGCCGGTAAAGTCGAAGCGCAACACCGCGATGCCGCTGGCGGCAAGCGTCGTGGCGATGCGCTTGGCGGCGAGCACGTTCATGCCGCAGGTGAAGCAATGCGCGAACAGCGCGTAGGCGATCGGTGCTTCGTCCGGCAGATCGAGCGTTGCGGCGAGTTGCTGACCATCGACGCCGGTAAACCGGAAGCGTTCAGTGCGCACGTTTCATCTCCACTGCAAACGGAATTCGCAACGGAGCGCTCCCCGATCGAATTACCGGCTCTTGCCCAACAACAACGGCAATTGTCGCGGTCCGCGCACCGTGCCTTCGGACCACTTCACGTCTCCATGAGGATCGAGGCGGAAATCGGGAATGCGCTTGAGCCACTCTTCGATGGCGACAGTCATTTCCATTCGCGCGAGGTTGGAGCCGACGCAGCGATGAATGCCGAGGCCGAACGCAGCGTGCCGGTTCTCCTTGCGATCGATCAGCACCTTGTCGGCATCGGGGAAAACCGCGGGGTCGCGGTTGGCGGCCGGGAAGGACAGCAACACCATGTTGTCCGGCTTGATCGGGCAACCGCTGATGCTGGTTTCCTTGATGACTTCGCGCGCCATAGTGACTGGCGAATAGGCCCGCAGGAATTCCTCGATCGCGGTCGGCATCAGGGAAGGATCGGCGACAAGCCGTTCGCGATCGGCCGGGGTCTTGGCAAGATGCCACAACGATGCGCCGATGGCGCTCCATGTCGTGTCGATTCCGGCGATCAGCAGCAGCCGCAACGAGCCGAGCACATGCATGTCCGACAGCGGCTGGCCATCCTTGTCGCGGGCATTCATCAAGGTCGAGATCAGGTCGTCGGTGGGATGCGTCTTGCGTTCCGCGATGTGGCCGGAAAAATACACTGCCATCTCCTGGATGGCGCGCATCAGAACTTCATCGTCAGTAATGCCGACTTCGAGGATTTCGTGAATCCACTTGATGAACAGGTCGCCGTCATCTTCGGGGATGCCGAGCATATGGGCGATGGCGCGTACCGGGATATGCCTGGTGTAACGGGCCGCGGCATCGACTGTCGGCTCATCGATGAATTGGTCGATCAACTCGTTGCAGATTTCCCGCACGCGGGGCTCGAGCTTTTTCATCGCGTCGGGAGTGAACGGGGGCAGCAGCAACTGCTTGGCCGACTTGTGCTCGGGCGGATCGGAGGTGATCGGTGGCGCGGATTGCGTGATCGGCGGGCGGACGTTGCGGACGATGATGCGGCGCGACGAAAAATGCTCGGTGTCGTAGGCGATCTGCTTCACTGCCTCATAGGTCGTCGGCAGGTAGACGCCGAGAAAGCGGTTGGTGTGCACCACCGGGCATTCGGCGCGAAGTTCGTCGAAGATCGGGTAGGGGTTTTCCGTCCAGCGCGGATCGGTGTGGTCGAAATCATGCTTCCAGTCGGTCACGGGGACAGGCTTGTTCATGGCGCACGATCCTGAGTTAGATCAAATGAATACCAGTATATGTCGGAGAGCGGGGCGAATAGTTCGACTCAGACCAATCTCAATCCTCGGTGATTTCGATGGCGAGTTCGGGACAATTGGATTTCGCAAGCCACGCCTTGTCCTCCAATCCGGCAGGTACGGTTCCGTCGCCGATTTCATGGGAATTGCCGAATTCGTCGAGCTCGAACAATTCCGGGGCGAGGGCCTTGCAGCGGCTGTGCCCCTGACATTTGTTCTCATCGACGTGAATCTTGAGCTTGCCGGACATAGGGCGTTGTTCCCGTGCTTGGCATCCGTGACGACCGTCCGGATGTTCTGAGTTCTCCCGCAACATTATCCCGGCGGTTTCGGGCGCGCCAGCGGCAATCGGTTTGAGCGGCGCTGCGTTGCAACAGTCAGCGCGGGTCGATCGGCGTCGTGCCGCGCAGACCCAGAATGTCCTCCAGCACCCGCGCGCCGGTGAGCAATCCGGCTTCGTTGCGCGGCGGTGCGATCATCTGCAAACCGACCGGCAGGCCGCTCGCGGTGAACCCGCACGGCAGCGACAGCGCCGGGCAGCAGACCAGCGTGATCGCGTAAACGATGCCGAGCCATTCGACGTAGTTGTCGAATTTCCTGCCGTCGCACTCGGCCACATAGCGATGCTCGATCGGGAACGCGGCGACAATGGTGGCCGGCGCCAGCAGCAGGTCGTAGGTTTCGAAGAAGGCCAATGTGCGCGCGGTCATGGCGACGCGTTGGGCCTCGGCGCGTTCGATGTCCCCGACGCTGAGCTTGAGACCCTGTTCGATGTTCCACACCACCTCCGGCTTGAGCAGGTCGCGCTTGTCACGCAACAAAGCCGCCTTGCTGATGGCGAAATCGAGTGCGCGCAGGACATGGAAGCATTCATGCGCCTCGCGCAAATCCGGGTGAGCCTCCTCGACGATGACGCCGGCCTCGGCAAAGCGTGCCGCTGCCATGCGGGTGATGCTTGCGACTTCGGGATCGACCGGGGTGATGCCGAGGTCCGGTGAATAGGCGACGCGTTTCGGCTTGTTGCCGGAATGCACGGCTGAACGGAACGACGTGGCGAGCGCCGGCAGCGACAGCGGATCGGCGCGGTGCTCGCCGCTCATGGCATCGAGCAGCAGTGCAAGGTCCTCGACATTGCGCGCCATCGGCCCCTGCACGCCGAGCGTGCGATCGATCGCGGCAGCCGGCGTGTGCGCGACACGGCCGATGCTGGGCCGCATGCCGACGATGCCGCAGAAACTCGCCGGGTTGCGCAGCGAGCCGCCCATGTCGGAGCCATGCGCCAGCCACGCCGTGCCGCTGGCCAGCGCCGCGGCCGCACCGCCTGATGAGCCGGCCGCGGAGCGCGTCAAATCCCACGGATTGAGCGTCGGGCCGAACACTTCATTAAAGGTATTGGCGCCGGCGCCGAATTCCGGTGTGTTGGATTTGGCGTAGACAATCCCGCCATTGGCCTCGATCCGCTCGACACAGATATCGGAGCGGGTGGGGACGTGATCCTTGTAGATCGGCGAGCCTTGCGTCGTCAGCACCCCGGCGACATTGGTCAGGTCCTTGATCGGCACCGGCATGCCGGCCAACAGCCCGCGCTCACCGGCAGGCCTTTTCATCAACTCATGAGCCCGCGCTCGTGCGCGGTCGAAGCAAAGCGTCGGCAACGCGTTGACCTTGCCGTCGACCGCTTTGATCCGTGCCTCCAGCGCATCCAGCAGATCGAGCGGCGTAATTTCACCCGAATTGAGCCTGGCGACGATGGCAGTTGCAGTTTCGCGGATCAAGGACTGGTCAGTTGACACCTGGCTCTCCATTTTATCGTCGGCATTGTTACCGTCCGACGACAAAATGCAAGACGATTGACGGTGGTCAACCGCCGGCGGCGATGCCGCCATCGACGGTGAAGATGACACCGCTAGTGTATCCCGAACGATCCGAAGCAAGGAAAGCCATCAGGTCGGCGATCTCGCGCGGATGAGCCGGGCGGCCTTGCGGCAGTCCCTTCTGCAATTCCCTGTAGCGGTTCTCGTCGCCGAGCTGGTGGCGCGCGCGGGTCTTCATCAGCGTGATGTGGCGGTCGGTGCCGACCGGGCCGGGATTGATGCCGACAACGCGGATGTTGTCGGCGAGGCTCTTGCCGCCGAGCGCGCGGGTGAACGCCATCAGCGCCGCGTTGCCCGCGCTGCCGGTGATATAGTTGGCGTCGAATTTTTCACCGGCCGCGCCGATGTCGTTGATGATGACGCCATGGCCCTGTGCCTTCATCCGCGCATACACCAGCCGTGTCAGGTTGATGAATCCGAACACCTTGAGGTCCCAGGCATGGCGCCAGGTCGCCTCGTCGATCTTGTCCAGCGAGCCGGCGGGAATATCGCCGGCATTGTTGACGAGGATATCGATGTCGGCCGCTTCCGCCGCGAGGCGGGCGAGATCGTCGGGTTGACGCAGGTCGACCGCATGCACCGCGACGTCGATCTGGTGGTTCCGGCGCAGCCCATCCGCCAGCGCTTGCAATGCATCCTTGTTGCGCGCGGCGAGACGGAGATGACAGCCTTCCTCGGCGAAGGCTTCGGCGGCCGCGGCGCCGATTCCCTTCGATGCGCCGGTAATGAGAACGCGCTTGCCGCGCAGGTGAAGATCCATCGCATGCTCCTGTTCGGAAATGGCCCGGCCGAAGCCATCGTCCTGAATGGCATCTCAAACGGCGGTTGCAAGATAATGTTTGGCAATCTGGTTCGTCATAGCGGATTTATTCCGGCCATGCTCGTCTTTGCAGTGTTTCAGAAGGAAGCGTGGATGGCCGGGACGAGCCCGGCCATGACCCAACTCTATTGGTCCACAAAAGTCTATTCGTCCACGAAAGATTATTGGCCTACAAATATCCCTCGCCAGCCTCTGCCGCAAAGCGGCCGGGATCGCCTTCCCAGACGATCCGTGCATGCTCGAGGACATAGACGCGGTCGGCATGCGGCAGCGCGAAGGTGACGTTCTGTTCGCCCAGCAGCACGGTGATCGGCGTGCTCTGGCGCAGCTTCTCCAGCGCTTTCGACAGTTGCTCCAGAATGACCGGCGCGAGGCCGAGGGTCGGTTCGTCGAGGATGAGAATTTTCGGCTTCATCATCAGCGAGCGGCCGATCGCCAGCATCTGTTGTTCGCCGCCCGACAACGTTTGCGCCATCTGGCTTTGACGCTGTTTCAGGATCGGGAACAGTTCGAACAGCCATTCGAGCTGGGAGTCTTTCTCGGCGGGATCGAGATGCTGGCCGCCGAGGTCGAGATTTTCCCGCACGCTCATTTCGCCGAACAGTTCGCGGGTCTCCGGGCATTGCACGAGTCCGCTCTTGGCTATCTTCGCGGGGCTGGTGCCGCGCAGTTTCTCGCCGTCGCGAACAATCTCGCCGGTGTAGGGCAGGAAGCCGGAAATGGTGTTGAACAGCGTCGTCTTGCCGGCGCCGTTGAGGCCGACGACGGAGACGAACTCGCCTTGATGCACATGGATCGAGACGTTCTCCAGCGCCTGCGCCTTGCCGTAATGCACGCTGATGTTCTCGACCTGGAGCAGCGGGATCTTGTCCTTGAAATTGGTTTCGGGACGCGCCGAGGTCTCGATGGCGCCGCCGAGATAGACGCGGCGGACCGTCTCGTTGCGCATCACTTCATCGGCGCGGCCAGTTGCGATTTCCTCGCCGAGATACATCGCCAGCACGCGATCGACCAGCGCCGCGACGCTCTTGACGTTGTGATCGACCAGCATCACCGCGCGGCCTTCGTCGCGGAAGCTGCGGATCAACTCCGAGAAGGTGGAGACCTCCGCCAGCGTCAGCCCGGCGAACGGCTCGTCGACCAGCACGACTTTGGGATCGCGGGCAATCGCCTTGGCCAGTTCGAGCCGGCGCAGGTCCGCGAACGGCAGCGTCGGTGGCCGCCGGTGCATCACTTCACCGAGGCCGACGCGCTGCGCGATCCACTTGGCGCGCTCGGTGAGCGCCTTGTCGGGAAACAGCATCAACAGGCTGTCCGGCAGCAGGGCGACCATGATGTTTTCGAGCACCGTCTGCCGGTTCAGCGGCCGCGAGTGCTGGAACACCATGCCGAACCCCTGCCGCGCAATCTGGTGCGCCGGCATCCCCGCGACGTTGTGGCCTTCGAACAGGACGGTGCCCTCGGTCGGACGCTCGATGCCCATGATGGCTTTCATGGCGGTCGATTTGCCCGATCCGTTCGGCCCGATCAGCCCGAAGATTTCGCCTCCGTGGACGTCGAAATTGAGGTTCTTGACGGCGGTGAGGCCGCCGAACCTCTTGGTCAGTCCGCGGACTTCGAGGACCGGCGCGGTTTGCTGGGTGCTGCTCATGAACGTGCCTCGCGTGACAGCACCGATCCAAGGAAGCCGCCGGGGAAGAACAGGATGACGAGGAGGGCGACGGCGGAAACGATGAAGGTCGCCAGTTCGCCTGTCGGCCGCAGGAATTCACCCGCGACGATCAGGAAGATCGCGCCGAGCGCCGCGCCGAGCACTGTGCGTCGTCCGCCCAGCACGGCGGCGACGATGACCTGCACGCCGACGGCGATGTCGACCACGGTGCCGACCGAGGCGGTGCCGAAGTAGAACACCAGCAGCGCGCCGGACAGGCCGGAGAAGAAGGCGCTGACGATAAACGCCGCCAGCTTGTGCTTGACGATATTGAAGCCGAGCGCGCCGGCCTGCACCGGGTCCTGGCCGCTGGCCTGCAGCACCAGTCCGACCGGCGATTGCGACAGCCCGAACAGGATGGCGGCGCTGATGACCATGAAGCCGAGCGCGATCCAGTAGTTGACGCCGGCGTCGATCGACAGCACGTCGGGGATGGTCAGGCCGATCTCGCCGCCGGTGAGGTCGGCGAACACCACGATGAAGCTTTGCAGGATCAGCACCGCGACCAGCGTGGTGAGGCCGAAGTAGGGGCCGCGCACGCGCAGCGCCGGCAACGCCAGCACGAAGCCTGCGATCACCGCAGCGAAGGCGCCGATGGCGATGCACAGGTACATCTCCATGCCGTAGTGATTGTTGAGGATGCCGGCGGTATAGGCGCCGACACCGATCAGGAAGGTCGGCCCGAAGTTGACCTCGCCTGCGAAGCCGAACAGCAGATCCCACGACATCGCGAAGACGCCGAAATAATACGCAACCGTCAGCAGGCCGAGAATGTAGCCGGAGACATACCACGGCAGCGTCGCGGCGATGATGACGAGGATGAGCGAGATCGCGAACAGGCGCGTTTTGAAGAATGAAGTCATGCTCATCGCCTCCCGAGCAGGCCTTGCGGCCGAATGTACATCACGATCACCAGCAGCAGCAGCGCCGGGATGGTCCTGTAGGCGGGGGAGATCATGTAGGCGGTGAAGGTTTCGAGATAGCCGACGACGAATGCGGCGATCAGCGATCCCGAGACGCTGCCGAGGCCGCCCAGCACGACGATCGAGAACGCGCTCGCCGTCAGCGGGCCGACGCTATAGGAACTGACGCCGAGGAACATGCCGAGCAGGACGCCGGCGATGCCAGCGAGCACGCCATAGATCGCCCAGACCACGATGTAGATGTTGGTCAGCTCGAAACCGAGGATGGTGACGCCGCGCGGGTTCATCGAGGCCGCCAGCACCACCTTGCCGGTGCGGGTTCGATTGACCATGAACCACAACAGGCCGATGACGAGGCAGCAGACCGCGGCGGTGAACAATTCATTCTTCGGGGTGCGAACGCCTGCGATGGTGACGACACCCTCGATGATCGGCAGCACGGTTTTGGCGTTGTTGGTGAAGAAGTAGGCGATCGCTTCCTGAATCATGATGCCCCACAGCAACGTCGCCGTGAGGACGAAGATTTCCTTTTCTTCGTTGGGTATCTTGTTGGAGCGCTGGATCGGCTGCACCACCGCGAAATAGGTTGCGACCGAACATAGCGTCGCCGCCGCGATACCGACCAGCGCGCCGGAGTAGCTGTCGAGTTGGAGTATGCTGCCGGCGGCCCAGGCGGCCACCGCAGCCAACACCATCAGGGCGCCATGCGACAGGTTCAGAACACCGGAGACGCCGAAGATAAGGGTGAAGCCGGTCGCCCCAAGTGCATACAGCGCGCTGATGGCAAAACCGTCGATCAGGATTTGAAAGGCGAGCATCTACACCAGCCGTGGCAGCTTGCGCCGCGCCAATTTGAGACCATTGGGAGGAAAATGCTCCCGGGGTGTGAGCCCGGGAGCATGGCGATAGCGCGACTACTTGGCGGATGAGAATTTAATGAAGCTCGGGAATTTCAACTGGGCCTTGGAAACGTCCTTGGGCCAGACCGCGACCTGCTGGCCGTCCTGCCATTGCAGGATCAAGCCGGTAATCAGGCCCTTGCCGTACTTGATGCCGTGAGTGAACTGGTCGTCCTTGCCGTAGAACTGGACGCGGCCGATGGTGCCTTCCCAGTCGGTCTTTTCCAGCGCCGCGACCATCTTGTCGGCGTCGGTCGAGCCGGCGCGCTTGACCGCGTCGCCGATCATGTAGACTTCATCATACGCGGTGTAACCCGCATAGGACGGATAGTTGCCAAACTTCTTCTTGAAGTTTTCGGCGAACGGCACCGATTTCGGCGTCACCGCCACTCCCGGCCCCGAGACGCCCTGGTAGAGCACGCCGTCGGCGGCGTTGTTGGTATCCTTGCCGAAGGTCGAATTGGTGGCCTGCGAAGAAATGCCGAACATCGGAATCGGCACCTGCTGGTTCTTCCACTGCACCGTCGGCTGCACGCCGACATGGGAGATGCCAGTGATGATCACGTCCGGCTTGGCGGCTTCGATCTTGTTGAAGATCGGCGTGAAGTCGGTGGTATCTGGCGAGAAGCGGATGTGGTCGAGCACCTTGAGGCCGATTTTCGGCAGGCATTCCTGGTAGCCGATGTCGAGCGGCTTGGTCCAGGCGGCGTCCTCGCTCATGATGACGGCGGTCTTCATATTCTTTCCGTCGACCAGCAGGTCCTTGGCGGCGTCGCATACCGAAAGCGCCAGCGCGGCAGACGTCAGGTAGCCGTGGAAGGTGTACTTGTTCTTCTCGTAATTATCGTGAACGGCGCGCGTGATTTCATTCGAGGCTGCGCCGGGGGTGATCATCGGAGTCTTCAGGCGCGAGGCCCAGGGCTCGAGCGCGAGAACGACCTCGCTGATATAACTGGTGATGACGGCGTTGACCTTGTCTTCATTGACCGCGCGCTGGAAGGCGCGGACGGAGTCGGCGGACGATGAGTGATTGTCGTAGGTGACGATCTGGATTTGCCGTCCGTCGATACCGCCCTTGGCGTTGATTTCATCGGCGGCCAGTTGCGCGGCCTGCGGAATTGATGCACCGGCGATGGCCTGAGCTTCGGCGATGACGCCGATTTTAATGGGATCGGCAGCCTGGGCGGCAGTGAGGCTCAGCCCAAGTGCGGTCGCACCGGTCAAGACAAGCGACCAGGCCGTGCGGCGGGATGTTGGGGATGTCATGGCATTTCCTCTCCGAGATGATTGGACTTTTATTGATTGGCTTCCCATAGATCGGACGCGTGCTAAGCCACGTGTGTGTGCCGCAGCTTGGAGTGCGAATATGCTCCTACGGTTGCGGAGGTCAACATTGCAGTGCAGCGTTGTAACCGTTTAGACTTTCGATTGATGACGTTGCCGGAATATCACTTGGTAATTGTCGTTGCGCGCTTTCAGACGTGCGATGGCTCGCCAGAACCGAAAGGAACCTGCCCGTGAACAATCAGAAAAAAATCTACCGGATCGCGGTCATCCCCGGTGATGGCATCGGCAAGGAGGTCGTTCCGGAAGGACTCCGGGTTATCGAGGCAGCCGCCAGCAAGCATGGCGTTCAGCTTCAGTTCGATCATTTTAATTTCGCGTCGTGGGATTATTACGCCAAGCATCAGCAGATGATGCCGGATGACTGGAAGGCGAAGATCGGCTCGCACGATGCGATCTATTTCGGGGCCGTCGGCTGGCCGGAAAAAATTCCCGACCATATTTCGCTGTGGGGTTCGCTCATCAAATTTCGGAGAGAATTCGATCAATACGTCAATCTGCGCCCGGTGCGGCTGATGCCCGGGGTACCGTCGCCGCTGGCCAACCGCAAGCCGGGCGATATCGATTTCTGGGTGGTGCGCGAGAACACCGAGGGTGAATACTCCTCGGTTGGCGGGCGAATGTTCCCGGATACCGATCGGGAATTCGTTACCCAGCAGACGGTGATGACGCGGACCGGCGTCGATCGGATTCTCAAATTCGCGTTCGATCTGGCGCAGTCGCGGCCGAAAAAGCACCTGACGTCAGCGACCAAGTCCAACGGCATCTCGATCACCATGCCGTACTGGGACGAGCGGGTGGAAGCGATGGCGAAACACTATCCCAAAGTGAAATGGGACAAGTTCCACATCGATATCCTCACCGCGCATTTCGTGCTGCATCCGGACTGGTTCGATGTCGTGGTCGGGTCCAACCTGTTCGGGGATATCCTGTCCGACCTCGGGCCGGCCTGCACCGGCACGATCGGCATCGCGCCATCCGGCAATATCAATCCGTCCGGTGATTTTCCGTCGGTGTTCGAGCCGGTGCACGGGTCGGCGCCCGATATCGCCGGGCAGGGCATAGCCAACCCGATCGGCATGATATGGTCCGGCGCAATGATGCTGGAGCATCTCGGCGAGAAGGTCGCGGCCAAGGCCATCGTCGATGCCATCGAGCGCACATTGGCCGAGCGTACGTTGCGAACCCGCGATCTTGGCGGCAACGCCGATACCAGCGCCTGCGGCAAGGCGGTCGCCGAGATGGTGGAGTAAGGCAAAGGCAGCGCGATCGTAACAGCGCACAGTTTCGTCATGGCCGGATTTATTCCGGCTATCCACGCCTTTCTTGCGGACTTTCAGTAAAGGCGTGGATGCCCGGCACGAGGCCGGGCATGACGGTTGTGTTTGGTGTGTCGACTGCATTTCCAGTCAGACGCTTAAGATGACGAAGGCAGGTCTGACCGATCGCACTGACTTACTTCGCCACGCCCGCGACGGCGAGCGCTGCATGCAGCAGCACGTTGGCGCCGGCGCTGCAATCGGCCTGCGTCGCATCTTCCAGTTCGTTGTGGCTGATGCCGTCCTTGCACGGCACGAAGATCATTGCCGCCGGCATGACGCTCGCAACATTGCAGGCGTCGTGTCCGGCGCCCGAGGTGATACGGCGATATCCGTAGCCCAATTCGGTCGCGGCGGCCTGCACGGCATCGACCAGCTTGCGGTCGAATATCGTCGGCGGTTTGCGCCAGATCTGCTCCAGCTTGATCTCGACACGGCGGCGTTGCGCGATCTCGCCAAGCGCGGCGCGGATGTCCCGGTCGAGCGTCTCCATGATCGCGGTCTCAGGGGTGCGTACGTCGAGGGTGAAGCCGATATCGCCCGGAATGACGTTGCGCGACGGACTGGCGATGTTGAGTTCGCCAATGGTGGCGACGGCGTTCGGCGCGTGAGCGGTCGCAATTTTTTCGATCGCGAGTGCCGTTTCGGCCAGGGCCGACAGCGCGTCGCGGCGCAGCGGCATCGGCGTGGTGCCGGCATGGCTTTCGAAGCCGGTCACGCGGCCGTCGTACCAGATGATGCCCTGGCCGCGGTCGACCACGCCGATGGTCTTGGCTTCCGCTTCGAGCAGCGGCCCCTGTTCGATATGCAATTCGAGGAAGCCGCTGAGCTTGCGCGCGCCGACCGGCTCGGAACCGCGATAGCCGATGCCGTCGAGGGCTTCCGCGACGCTGATGCCGCTCGCGTCCTTGCGGTTCCAGATGTCCTCCGTGGTGAATTCTCCGGCATAGGTGGCTGAAGCCATCATCGCCGGCGCGAAGCGCGAGCCTTCCTCGTTGGTCCAGTTGATGATGCACAAGGGAGTCTCGGTTTCGATGCCGGCGTCGTTGAGGGTGCGCACGACTTCGAGAGCGGCGAGGGTGCCGAGAATGCCGTCATACTTGCCGCCGGTCGGCTGGGTATCGAGATGCGAGCCGAGCCCGAGTGGCGGCTTCGACATGTCGCGTCCCTTGCGCAGGCCGAACATCGAGCCAAGCGCATCGACCGAAACGTCAAGGCCCGCATCCTCGCACGCCTTGCGGAACCAGTCGCGGACCTGCTTGTCCTCGGCGCCGAGCGTCAGCCGACGCACGCCGCCCTTGGCGGTGGCGCCGAACTTCGCGGTTTCATGAATGGCGCCCCAGAGCCGGCCGGAGTCGATTTGCAAGTTGGATGGTTTGGCGGTCATTCGAAAACTCCGGGCTTGGCAACATCGTTCAATTCATTGCCGCGCGGGTGCCGGTGCGTCAACATCCCGGCTGCCCTGCGCCAGTTGCACAGCCATATCGGCGACCAGCTCGATCGCCACCGTATCCGGCGAAGCCAGCCAGCTTGCGGAGAAGGTCAGCGGCGGAATCAGAATATCGGTCGACAGGAGTTGTAGGCGACCGTCGGCGATGTCGTCCTCGACGATGGCTCTCGGGATCACCGCGACGCCAAGGCCCTCGCGCGTCATGTGGATCACGGTGGCGAGCGAAGCGCTGGCGTGCAGGCGGATTGCCGGTAAATCGGGACGATTGAACAGCGAGCGCACGACCTCGTACGGCTGGGTCCGGCGCGGGAACGTGATGATGGGAAATTTCGCGAGGTCCGCCGTTGCGAGACGCTCGCGACCCAAACCAAGACTCGGGCTGGCGACGAAGCCGATCGGATAGTCGCACAGCACGCGGTTGCGAATGGTCGATATCGAGAGCGGCCCCATCAGAAATGCCAGTTCGATTTCCTGCGCCAGCAAACGCGCGCGCAGGTTCGACGTGATATCGACCTCGATTTCAAGCGACAGGTTGGGGTAGGCGTGATTGACGCTCTTGATCAGTTCCGGCAGCCATGTGTGAACGATGGTTTCGGCGACGCCAAGCCGGAGCACGCCGCGCATTTCCGAACGATCTCCCACCGCGGCCAACATTTCCGAACGCAGCCCTATCAATTTCTCGGCATAGAGCATCAGCCGTCGCCCGGCGGGCGTCGGTGTTGCGGCGCGTCGGTCGCGTTGCAGCAGCCGCACGCCCATCTCGTGTTCGAGTTGTGCGATGCGCTGCGAAACCGCGGGCTGTGTGGTGTTGAGCTTTTGCGCCGCACCGCGAAAGCTGCCGAGCGTGACGACCCACAGGAAGGTCTCGATTGCCTTGAAATCCACCATCTGGGGTCATCCGCGCTGATAAATTAGATTTATCTATCTTGATTAGAAACGACGATTAGACATTATGTTAGACCTGTGTCCCATTTGCTGTCGAGGAAGATGGGGGACGTCAGGTGAGTAGCGCAGCGAAACGGGTCGATGCCAAGATCGATGCCAAGATCGAGGCCACGGCAGCCGGCGTCGAATGTTCGCCGAGCCTCGCCGCGCGTCTGGCCTGCCGTGCCGGCAACGCCGAGCAGACCGCCGGCATTGCGCCGGGATTTGTCCAGGGCAATCTCGCCATCCTGCCCGAAAAGCTGGCCGCAGCGTTCCATCGGTTTTGCCAACTGAACCCGAAGCCGTGCCCGATCATCGGCATGTCGGAGGTTGGCGATCCGCGGATTCCCTCGCTTGGCCTCGATCTCGACATCCGCACCGATTTGCCGCGCTATCGGGTATGGCGCGACGGCGTGCCGGTGGAAGAACCGATCGACATCATGGCGCACTGGCGCGACGATCTCGTTGCCTTTGTCATCGGCTGTTCGTTTTCGTTCGAGGAAGCGTTGCTCGCCGACGATCTGCCGATCCGTCACATCGAATGCGGCGTGCGCGTGCCGATGTATCGCACCAACATCGCTTGCCAACCGGCAGGGCCGTTCGCCGGTCCGATGGTGGTTTCGATGCGGCCACTCAAGCCGGCCGATGCCATCCGCGCCATCCAGATCACGTCGCGATTTCCGGCGGTCCACGGCGCGCCGGTGCATCTCGGCCTGCCGCGCTCCATCGGCATCGCCGATATCGCCAGGCCGGATTACGGCGATCCGGTGCCGATCGCTGCTGACGAAATTCCGGTGTTCTGGGCGTGCGGAGTGACGCCACAGGCGGTGATCGCGGCGGCAAAGGTACCGTTCGCCATCACGCATGCCCCTGGATTGATGCTCGTGACCGATCTGAAGAACAAGCAGCTTGCCGTGCTTTGATGCTTTGCCCTAACCTAACTTGAATTGGCGTGACGCCCAATAAGTCGAAACACGAATTCGTACAATCAACACATTCGCTGGAGAGGAACACCATGACCATCACGCGTCGAACCGTTTTGCTCGGAGGAGTTGCCTCCGCCGCGCTGCTGACAGGCGCGGCCCGCGCGCAAACCAAGGAAGTGGTCATTGGCGTGATCTATCCGCTGTCCGGCGCCAGTGCGCAGATCGGCGTCGATGCGCAGCGCGCATTCGAGACCGCTGCCGACATCATCAACAACAAGTATGATTTCGATTTGCCGCTGGCGCGCGACGAGGGGTTGCCGGGGCTTGGCGGCGCCAAAATTCGTTTGGTGTTCGCCGATCACCAGGCCGATCCGCAAAAAGGCCGCGCCGAGGCCGAGCGTCTCATCACCCAGGAGAAGGTGTGCGCCATCATCGGCACCTACCAGAGCGCGGTGGCCGTTACTGTCAGCCAGATTTGCGAACGCTACCAGATTCCGTTCCTGTCCGCCGACAACTCCTCGCCGAGCCTTCATCGCCGCGGCCTCAAGTTCTACTTCCGCGCCGCGCCGCACGACGAGATGTTCTCGAAGGCGATGTTCGACTTCTTCGATGCGCTGAAGAAGAAGGGCCAGAAGATCGAGACGCTGGCGCTATTCCACGAGGACACCATTTTCGGCACCGACTCCGCCAACGCCCAGCTCGCGCTGGCCAAGGAGCGCGGCTACAAGATCGTTGCCGACATCAAGTATCGCGCCAACTCGCCGTCGCTGACCGCCGAGGTGCAACAACTCAAGGCGGCCAATGCCGACGTGCTGATGCCGTCGAGCTACACCACCGACGGCATCCTGCTGGTCAAGACCATGGCCGAACTCGGCTACAAGCCGAAGGCCATCGTGGCGCAGGACGCCGGCTTCTCGGAGAAGGCGCTCTATGACGCGGTGGGCGACAAGCTCGAAGGCGTGATTTCGCGCGGCTCGTTCTCGCTCGACCTCGCCAAAAAGCGGCCGATGGTCGGCAAGATCAATGATCTGTACAAGAAGCGCTCCGGCAAGGACTTCAACGACTACTCGTCGCGGCAGTTCATGGGGCTGATCGTGATGGCCGATGCGATCAATCGCGCCAAGTCCACCGATGGCGAAAAGATCCGCGAGGCGCTGGTCGCCACCAACATGCCCGGCGATCACACCATCATGCCGTGGAAGGACGTGAAGTTCGACGCGCAGGGCCAGAACAACGATGCCGATCCGGTTCTGCTGCAATATGTCAACAAGGACTTCGTGACGATCTTCCCGCCGCAGGCGGCGGTAGCGGAAGCTATCTGGCCGATGAAGTAGTCGCGTCATTGCGAGCGAAGCGAAGCAATCCAGAAAGCCACATAGCAGGAACTGGATTGCTTCGTCGCTTCGCTCCTCGCAATGACGCCTCGTTTGGCAAAGCGTCGTCCCCGCGCAGGCGGGGACCCATACTCCGAGGAGTCGTAATTTGACCGTGGCCTCACTTCGTCGCGCCACAGGCGCCGGTGGTTATGGGTCCCTGCCTGCGCAGGGACGACAAGGGGCAATGGAGTATCGTACGTGACCGCTGAAACCATTATCCAGAGTCTGGCGAGCGGCCTTCTGATGGGGCTGCTCTACGGCCTCATCGCGGTCGGCCTGTCGCTGATCTTCGGCCTGATGAACATCGTCAACTTCGCCCATGGCGAATTCCTGATGCTGGCAATGTATGCGGCGTTCTTTCTCTTCGCGTTTTTTGCCATCGACCCGCTGTTGGCGATGCCGCTGGTGGCGGCTGGGATGTTCGTGTTCGGCGCGGCGATCTATCTGTTGGTCGTCAGGTTTGCCATGCGGGCCAAGACCAATATCGGCATGGTGCAGATCTTCGCCACCTTCGGCCTCGCCATCGTGCTGCGCGGCCTGGCGCAGTATTTCTTTACGCCGGATTATCGCAGCATCAGCCACTCATGGCTTGGCGGAAAGACGGTTTCCGTCGGTGGTATCTTCCTGCCGGTGCCGCAACTGGTCGGCGCGCTGCTGGCGATTGCGGCGTTCGGTGCGCTGTACTTCTTCATCAAGAAGACGGATTTCGGCCGCGCGCTTGAAGCCACCCGCGAGGATGCCGGCGCCGTGGCGCTGGTCGGCATCGACCAGAACAGGGTGTTCGCCCTTGGCTGGGGGCTCGGTTCCGCATTGGTCGGACTCGCGGGTGCGATCATGGCGACTTTCTTCTACATCTATCCCGACGTCGGCGCTTCGTTCGCGCTGATCGCCTACGTCGTGGTGGCGCTCGGTGGCTTCGGCAGCGTATTCGGCGCCTTCGCGGGCGGCATTCTCGTCGGCCTCGTCGAGGCAACCACGGCGCTCGTCATGCCGCCATCGCTGAAAGCCGTCGGCATCTATGCGGTTTATCTGCTGGTGGTGTTCATCCGCCCGCGCGGCTTGTTCGGATCGATCTGATGCAGGACGTCACCCACGCCCACCGCCGTCGCCGCGACCTGATCATTGCGGCTGTGCTGATTGCGATTGCCGCCTGCGTGCCGTTCTTCGTCAAGGACGTCTACGTCCAGAACATCATGGTGCTGACCTTGATGTATGCGGCGCTGTCGCAGGCCTGGAATATCCTCGGCGGCTATTGCGGTCAGATTTCACTCGGCCACGCGCTGTATTTCGGGCTCGGTGCTTATACAACGGCGATCCTGTTCACCAAATTCGGCGTTCTGCCATGGTTCGGCATGCTGGCCGGTGGCTTTATTTCAGCCGCGATCGCGCTGGCGCTGGGCTATCCGACGTTCCGCCTTGGCGGGCACTACTTCGCCATCGCCACCATCGTCATTGCGGAAATTGCCTTCCTGCTGTTCCTCAATTGGGACTGGGCCGGTGCGGCGCTCGGCATCGACATTCCGGTACGGGAGGATAGCTGGCTCAAATTCCAGTTCACCCGCAGTAAACTGCCGTACTTCTACTTCGCGCTGGGCTTCGCTGCCGTGGCATGGCTCGTCACATGGTGGCTGGAGAACTCCAAGTGGGGTTACTGGTGGCGCGCCGTGAAGGACAATTCCGACGCGGCGGAAAGCCTCGGCGTCGTGGTGTTCAAATCCAAGATGGGAGCGGCCGCCATCTCCGCCTTCCTCACCGCGATCGGTGGTGCGTTCTATGCGCAGTTCGTGTCCTACATCGATCCCGAGAGCGTGATGAGCTTCCAGTTCTCGCTGCTCATTTCGCTGCCCGCCGTGCTGGGCGGCATCGGCACCCTGTGGGGGCCGTTGTTCGGCGCGGCGATCCTGATCCCGGTCACTGAATTGACGCGCTCGTTCATTGGTGGGTCCGGCCGCGGTGTCGATCTGATCGTCTATGGCAGCCTCATCGTCGCGATTTCCCTGATGCGGCCCGATGGACTGCTCGGAATATTTTCGCGCAAGCGCAAGAAGGAGCCGGTGCGATGACGGCGCTGCTGGAAACTCGCGGCGTCTGGCAACGCTTCGGCGGCCTTGTCGCCAACAGCGACGTGTCGATTTCGGTCGGGCGCGGCGAAATCGTCGGGCTGATCGGCCCCAACGGCGCTGGCAAATCGACACTCTTCAATCTCATCGCCGGCGTTCGGCCGCCGACGCAGGGCACGATCTGGCTCGATGGCGAGGATATCACCGCGACTCCGGCGACCGAGCGCTGCCGGCGCGGCATCGCGCGCACCTTTCAGGTGGTGAAAAGCTTCGAAACCATGACCGTGATCGACAACGTCATCGTCGGCGCGCTGATCCGCACCACGGACATGCGCGAGGCGCGGCGCAAGGCGTTCGAGGTGCTGGAATTCAGCGGGCTCGCCGCGCGCGCCGACGTCATGGCGTCGGAATTGATCCCGTCCGAAAAGCGCCGGCTCGAGGTCGCTCGCGCGCTGGCGACCGAGCCGAAGCTGCTGCTGCTCGACGAAGTGCTGACGGGGCTCACACCACTGGAGGCGCAGACCGGCGTCGAACTGGTGCGCCGCGTGCGCGAAACCGGTGTCACCGTGCTGATGGTCGAGCACGTCATGGAAATCGTCATGCCGCTGGTCGATCGCGCCATCGTGCTGGATCTCGGCAAGGTACTGGTCGAGGGCAAGCCGACCGATATCGTGCGCGATCCAAAAGTCATCACTGCTTACCTTGGGGATCGTCATGCTGTCGGTTCGTGACGTCACCACGGCCTATCAGGGGCTTGTCGCGATCTCGGGGGTCTCGATCGAGGTTGCCAAGGGCGAGGTGGTGTGCGTCGCCGGCGCCAATGGCGCTGGCAAATCGACCCTGCTGAAAACCATTGCCGGCGCCGAGCGCCCGCGCACCGGTACCGTCACCTTTGACGGCCATCGTATCGACGGCATGGCGCAGCATCTCATCACCGCGCGTGGTATCGCTTATGTTCCGGAAAATCGCCGGCTGTTTCCGAGCCTGACGGTGCACGACAATCTGCGGCTTGGCAGCTATCTCTATCGCGGCAAGGCGGATCGCGACGAGCCGCTGGCGCTGGTGTTTCAATTGTTTCCGCGTCTAGCGGAGCGGCTTGAGCAACTGGCCGGCACGTTGTCGGGCGGCGAGCAGCAGATGCTTGCGATCGGCCGCGCGCTGATGACGCGACCACGGCTGTTGATGCTGGATGAGCCGTCGCAGGGCATCATGCCGAAATTGGTCGACGAGATTTTTCAGGCCGTGCTGGAAATCCGCAAGACCGGTCTGACGGTGCTGATCGTCGAGCAGCGCATGGCCGAGGTGCTGGAGATCGCCGACCGCGCTTACATCCTGCAGACCGGGCGGCTGTTGATGCAAGGGCCAGCCGCCGACATCCGCACCAACCCGGATGTGCGCAAGGCGTATCTGGGATTGTGAGGTTGCCGCGTCATCCTGAGGTGTGAGCCGTCGTCGGCGAGCCTCGAAGGATGATGAAAGAAAAGAAGGGGCTCGTGGTCATCCTTCGAGGCGCGCAAGAGCGCGCGCTCCTCAGGATGACGTTGATCCGTGCGACCCATGCTCCGGCATCGTCAGCCCGAATGTCTTGACCAGATCCGCGACCTGCTCGGGTGAGAGCGTGCGCGGGTTCATGCCGCGCAGCAGCAGATAGAGTTTCGCCGTTTCCTCCAGCTCTTCGGTCGCGAACACGGCGGCTTCCAGCGTTTCGCCGGCGACCACCGGGCCGTGGTTGGCGAGCAGGACCGATGTATACTTTCCCGCAAGCCCCTTGATCGCATTGGCGACGGCGGCGTCGCCCGGCCGGTAATACGGCACGAGGGCGGTCGGCCCGCAGCGCATCATATAATAAGGTGTCATCGGCGGCAGCGCCGCGCGCGGGTCGATTTCCGGCAGCATCGACACCGCGACGCTGTGGGTGGAATGCAGATGCACCACGGCGCGGGCGGAGCCGCGTGTCTCGTACAGGGCGGCGTGCAGCGGAATTTCCTTGGTCGGCGCGTCGCCGCCAATCAGCCGGTGGTTGGCATCGAGGCGTGAAATCCGCGCCGGGTCGAGGAAACCAAGCGAGGCATTGGTCGGTGTCACCAGCCAGCCGCCGTCGTCGAGCCGGACACTGATGTTGCCGGACGAGCCCGGCGTCAGTCCGCGCTCGAACAGCGAACCGCCGAAGCGGCAGATATCGTCGCGAATTTTGCTTTCATTCATGGCGGCATTTGTCCCATGCTTTGGCAGCGCGGCCAAGCCGTGCTAGCCAAGAGCACATCAGAAACGTCACAAGAAACAGGAAGCGTCACATGGCCGGTTCTCCACAACATATCGCCGTTATCGGGCTCGGTTCGATGGGATTTGGCATGGCGCTGTCGCTCAAGCGCGCCGGCTTCACCGTGACGGGATGTGACGTTTCGGCCGATAGCGTTGCTCGGTTCGTCAAGGAGGGCGGACAGGGGGCGGCGACGCCTGCGGAAGCGGCCCGGGCGGCGGACATGGTCGTCAGCGTCGTCGTCAACGCCACGCAGACCGAAGCCGTTCTGTTCGGCAAGGACGGAGTGGCGGAGACGCTGCCCAAGGGCGCGGTATTCATCTCGTCCGCGACCATGGACCCGGACGTGGCCCGGCGGCTGGCGAAACAGCTCGAGGCGAGCGGTCGCCTTTATCTGGACGCACCGATCAGCGGCGGGGCGCAACGCGCCGCGCAGGGCGAACTCACCATTCTGGCCTCCGGCAGCCGCGAAGCTTTCGCCAAGGCGCGGCCGGCGCTCGATGCCATGGCCGCCAAGCTGTACGAACTCGGCGATGAGCCTGGGCAGGGCGCGGCCTTCAAGATGATCAACCAGTTGCTCGCCGGGGTGCATATCGCCGCGGCCTCGGAAGCCATCGCGTTCGCCGCGAGACAGGGCCTCGACATTCGCAAGGTCTATGAGGTGATCACCGCCTCCGCCGGCAATTCATGGATGTTCGAAAACCGCGTGCCGCATGTGCTGGAGGGCGATTACACGCCCCGCAGCGCTGTCGATATCTTCGTCAAGGATCTCGGCATCGTGCAGGACATGGCGCGTACCGCGAAATTCCCGGTGCCGATGTCGGCGGCGGCGCTGCAGATGTTCCTGATGGCGTCGAGCGCCGGCATGGGCCGCGACGACGACATCGCGGTAGCGAAGATGTACGCGCAGATCACCGGCGCGCCGCTGCCCGGTCAGCAGAAATAGCTTCAGGCCCCCAAAAAGAAGAAGATGCCATGCCTCGTTTTGCCGCCAATCTGACTTTGATGTTCACCGAATGGCCGTTCCTCGACCGCTTCGCGGCGGCGGCGGATGCCGGTTTCGACGCGGTCGAATTCCTGTTTCCCTATGATCACCCGCCGGAAGAAGTCGGCGAACGGCTGCGGCGTCACGGCCTGACGCAGGCGCTGTTCAATTTGCCGCCCGGCAACTGGGACGCCGGTGAAAAGGGCTTCGCCGCGCTGCCGGATCGCTTCGAGGATATTCAGCGCAGCATTCACGCCGCGTTGCCTTATGCGGCGGCGACCGGCGTCAAGCGGCTGCATCTGATGGCCGGGATCGCCGATCGGCGTGACGCGCGCGCGGTGGCGGCGTTCCGCAAGTCGGTGGCGTGGACGGCAGAGGAACTGGGCCGGCACGGCATTGCCACGGTGATCGAGCCGATCAACTCGCGCGACGTGCCCGGCTATTTCCTCAACGATTTCGCGTTTGCCCGTGACCTGATCCTCGAACTGCGCCATCCCAACCTGAAACTGCAATTCGACATCTATCATTGCCAGATCGTCCACGGCGACGTGACGACGCGACTGCGCGAGATGATGCCGATCATCGGTCATATCCAGATTGCCAGCGTGCCATCGCGCAACGAACCGGGCAGCGAGGAACTGAACTATCCGTTCCTGTTCGCTGAACTGGATCGGCTCGGCTACGCGGGCTTTGTCGGTTGCGAATACCGCCCGCGCGGCAAGACCGTCGATGGGCTGGGCTGGTTCGCGCCTTATGCGCAACCTCGCGCGGGAGCAACGCCGTGACGACGCTGGGCTGCATCGCCGACGACTATACCGGCGCGTCCGATCTCGCCAACACCTTGACGCGATCCGGCTTGCGGACCGTGCAGACGATCGGTGTGCCGCGCGACGACTTCGCGCTGCCGGATGTCGATGCCGTGGTGGTGTCGCTCAAAAGCCGTTCGATCGCAGCATCGGAGGCGGTGGCGAAATCGCGCGCGGCGGATCGGTGGCTGCGCGGGCAGGGTGCCGCGCATGTACTGTTCAAGATCTGTTCGACCTTCGATTCCACCGACGCCGGCAACATCGGTCCGGTGATGGACGCGCTCCAACAGGATTCCGGCGACGCCGTCGTGCTGGTGACACCGGCGTTTCCCGGCACGGCGCGCACGGTCTATCAAGGCAATCTGTTCGTCGGCGCGGTGCCGCTCAACGAGAGTCCGTTGAAGGATCATCCGCTCAATCCGATGCATGACGCCAATCTGGTGCGCGTGCTGGGGCGGCAAAGCCAATCGCCTATCGGCATGGTCGGTCTGGCGACGGTCGCGCAAGGCGCTGATGCCATCCGCGGTCGGCTGCGAAGCCTTGCCGCGGAGGGTGTCCGGGCAGCGATTATCGACGCGGTGTTTGACGGTGATCTTGAAACCATCGGCGCTGTGGCGCTCGACCATCGGCTATCGGTCGGCGCGTCCGGCATGGGCCTCGGGCTGGCGCGGGGTCTGCTGTCATCCGGACGGGTGGCGTCCGCCGGTCAGGTGATGGCGACGGAGCAACCGGTCGGCGGCGCAGCCGCGTGTCTCGCGGGGAGTTGCTCGCAGGCCACGCTGGCGCAAATCGCCAAAGCGGAACAGGTGATGCCGGTGCTGCGGCTTGATCCCGAAATGCTCGTCACCGGCCCGGAGGAGACGCAGCGCGCCCTCGGGTGGGCGTTTGAACGGCTGGGGCAAGGGCCGGTGCTGATTGCCAGCAGTTCCACGCCGGATCAGGTTGCCGCATTGCAGGCCAGGCATGGCCGGGATGCAACCGGCCATGCCATCGAGCAGGCGATGGCCTCGCTTGCCCATGCTCTGGTTGAATCGGGTGTCCGCCGGCTGGTGGTTGCCGGCGGCGAGACGTCGGGGGCGGTTGTCGATCGGCTTGGCATCCCCGGTTTTCTGGTGGGGCCGGAGATCGCAGCCGGAGTTCCGGTGCTGCGCGCCGTCGGAACGGGGCCGGACGGCATGCTGTTAGCCTTGAAATCGGGAAATTTCGGTGGACCGGGTTTTTTCAGCGATGCGCTGGCGCTGATGCGGTGACAGTTTGGCGGTTTCAGGATATGGAATGTCGTCCGGTTCATGCGCCGGGTGGGTCTGTTTGACTCACCGAAGCTGCATGATGGCTTCAACGCATCGTGATTGCGCGGAGCTATCGCCGCTGGAGGCGTGATGCCCGCCGGTCTGATAACCAGACGCGGGCAGAAGGCAGCGTCGAGTCTCGCTGCGGTGCCGAATAAGGATCGTCCTGAGGATGGTATCGCTCGTCCGGATCGCGCTGAGCCGCCCATACACCTTCGTGGTTTTGGCGTTGCTGCTGCTCATCATCGGGCCGCTGGCTGCGCTGCGGACGCCGACAGACATTTTCCCCGATATCCGCATTCCGGTGATCGGCGTGGTCTGGTCGTATACCGGGCTGCCGCCGGACCAGATGGCAGGGCGGATCACCACGCCGTTCCAGCGGGCGCTGACCACCACCGTCAACGATATCGAGCATATCACCGCCAATTCCTATAACGGCGTCGGCATCATCAAGATTTTCTTCCAGCCCAACGTCGATATCCGGACGGCCAACGCGCAGGTCACGGCCATTGCGCAAACCATGATCAAGCAGTTGCCGCCGGGCGCGACGCCGCCGCTGATCCTCAATTATAACGCTTCGACGGTGCCGATCCTGCAGATCGCGCTGGCGGGCGAGGGCCTGACTGAACAGAACCTGTTCGATATCGCCACCAACCAGTTGCGCACGCCGCTCGTCACCGTTCCGGGCGCGGCGATCCCGTGGCCGTTCGGCGGCAAGCAGCGCCAGATTCAGATCGACCTCAACCCGGCCGCGTTACAGGCGCGAGGCCTGTCGGGGCAGGACGTTGCGCAGGCGCTGGCCGCGCAGAACCTCATCACGCCGGTCGGTACGCAGAAGATCGGCCAGTTCGAGTACAACATCCAGCTCAACAACTCGCCGCTGAAGATCGAGGAACTGGGCGATCTGCCGATCAAGGTGGCGGACGGCGCGACGGTCTATATCCGCGACGTCGCCCAGGTGCGCGACGGCAATCCGCCGCAAACCAATATCGTTCACGTCGACGGCGGCCGCTCTGTGCTGATGATGGTGCTGAAGGCGGGGTCGGTTTCCACGCTCGACATCATCAGCGGCATCAAGAGCAAGATTGCCGAGGTCCGGGATACCCTGCCGGAATCGCTCAAGATCGGACTGCTGGGCGACCAGTCGATTTTTGTGCGCGGCGCGATCACTGGCGTCGCGGTCGAGGGTGTCATTGCCGCGTTGCTCACGAGCATCATGATCCTGCTATTTCTGGGGAGTTGGCGCTCGACCGTGATTATCGCGGTGTCGATCCCGCTGTCGGTGCTCGGCGCGATCATCATGCTGGCGCTTGTCGGCGAGACGCTGAACATCATGACGCTGGGCGGTCTGGCGCTGGCGGTCGGCATTCTGGTCGACGACGCCACGGTGACGATCGAGAATATCAACTGGCATCTCGAGCAGGGCAAGGACGTCGAAACCGCGATTCTCGACGGCGCCAACCAGATCGTGACGCCGGCTTTCGTGTCGCTGCTCTGCATCTGCATCGTGTTTGTGCCGATGTTCTTCCTGACCGGGGTGTCGCGCTTCCTGTTCGTGCCGATGGCGCTGTCGGTGATGTTCGCGATGACCTGGTCGTTCATCCTGTCGCGCACGCTGGTGCCGACCATGGCGAAGTACCTGCTGCATCCGCATACGCACCACGACAGTGAGAAGCCGCAATCGCGCAACCCGCTGGTCTGGTTCCAGCGTGGTTTCGAACAGCGTTTCGACCGGTTGAGGGCGGGATACCGCGGACTGCTGACGCTGGCGCTCAGCTATCGGCCGGTGTTCATGACGGGATTTCTGGCCTGCGTTGCGCTGTCGTTCCTGCTGGTGCCGTTTCTCGGCCGCAACTTCTTTCCCTCTGTCGATGCCGGCCAGATGTTGATTCACGTCCGTCAGCAGATCGGCACCCGCGTCGAGGAGACCGCCAATCGTCTCGCCGACGTGCAGCGCGTCATCCGGCAGACCATTCCGGCTGACGAACTCGACACCATGGCCGACAATATCGGCATGCCGGTCAGCGGCATCAACATGACCTACAACAACACCGGCGTGATCGGGCCGCAGGATGGCGATATCCAGATCAAGTTGAAGGAAGGACATCGTCCGACCGAAGAGTATGTGCGTGAATTGCGCGAGACGCTGCCGCGGGCATTTCCCGGCATGACGTTCTCGTTCCTGCCTGCCGATATCGTCAGTCAGATTTTGAATTTCGGCGCACCGGCACCGATCGATCTGCAAGTGCGCGGCGCCAATGCCGAAGCCAATTTCAAGTATGCCAACGATTTGCTGCGGCGTATCCGCCTCGTCGCCGGTGTTGCTGACGCGCGCATCCAGCAGTCGCCGAACAATCCCGGCTTCAATGTCGATATCGACCGGACGCGCGCGCAATATGTCGGGCTGACGGCGCGCGATGTGACCAACAGCCTGGTCGTCAATCTGGCCGGTAGCTCACAGGTGGCGCCGACCTACTTCCTCAGCCCGGACAACGGCGTCTCTTATTCGATCGTGATGCAGACGCCGCAATACCAGATCGATTCACTGAACAAGCTGGAGACGTTGCCGATCTCCGCGGCCGGCACCGCGACGCCGCCGATCCTTGGCGGCATCGCCAACATCACACGCTCGACATCCAGCGCCGTCGTTTCGCAATATGACATCCAGTCGATGGTGCAGATCTATGCCACCCCGCAGGGGCGCGATCTCGGTGCGGTGGCGGCGGATATCCAGAAGATCATCGCCGAGACCGCCAAGGATGTGCCGCGCGGAAGTTCGGTGGTGCTGCTCGGGCAGGTCGACACGATGAACAAGGCATTCGCCGGCCTGTTGTTCGGCCTGCTCGGCGCGGTGGTGCTGATCTATCTATTGATCGTGGTCAACTTCCAGTCGTGGTCCGATCCGTTCGTGATCGTGATGGCGCTGCCCGCGGCGCTCGCCGGCATCGTCTGGATGCTGTTCGCGACCCATACGACCCTGTCGGTTCCGGCCTTGACCGGCGCCATCATGTGCATGGGCGTTGCAACCGCTAACAGCGTCTTGGTCATCAGTTTCGCCCGCGAGGTTTATGAAGCGACCGGCGATCCGGTCCGCGCGGCGCTGGAGGCGGGGTTCGTGCGCTTCCGCCCGGTGCTGATGACGGCGCTGGCGATGATCATTGGCATGGCGCCGATGGCGCTGGGGCTTGGCGAGGGCGGTGAGCAGAACGCGCCGCTTGGTCGTGCGGTGGTCGGTGGCCTGATTTTCGCGACTTTCGCGACCCTGATGTTCGTTCCGGTGGTATTCAGCATGGTTCACAAGAAACAATCCGCGCAGCCTGCGGAGACTGCGGAGTTGGCGCATGCCCATTGATCAGCCCGAACCTGTTTCGCGCAGGAAGCTCGGCCTTTTTGGCATCCTCGGTGTCTGCGCGGCGGCCGTTATCGTCGTGACCGGGATTACCTCGCGCGAGAAGAGTAACGCCGATCTGCGGACCTGGACCGACGAGCAGGCGATCCCTACGGTCGCCGTGGTGTTGCCCGACGCCCGCGCTGCCGCCTCGACGCTGGAGTTGCCGGGGCGGCTGGAAGCCTATTCGCGCGCGCCGATCTACGCCCGTGTCAGCGGCTACGTGAAAAACTGGAACGTGGATATCGGCGCGACCGTCAAGGCCGGGCAGCTTCTGGCGGAGATCGAAGCGCCCGATCTGGATCAGCAACTGTTGCAGGCCCGTGCCGATCTGACCAGCCAGCAGGCGAGCGCCAGGTTGTCCGAAGCGACGCTGGAACGGCGCAAGACGCTGTTGAGTTCGAACTTTGTTTCGCATCAGGAAATCGACGAGCGCACCGCTGACCTCGCCAACAAGCGCGCCGCGGTGAACTCCGGGCAGGCCAACGTCGATCGGCTGGAGGCATTGGCGGGTTACAAGAAGATCGTGGCGCCGTTCGATGGCGTCGTCACCGAACGCAACACCGATGTCGGCGCGCTGATCAACGCCGGCGCATCGACCGGCCCGGCGATGTTCGTGGTGTCCGACATTCGCAAGCTGCGCGTCTACATCAACGTTCCGCAAAATTATGTGCCGTCGATACGGATCGGCGCGGCGGCCGCGATCGCGGTGCCGGAATATCCGGGCCAGACGTTTCAGGCGACGGTCGAGTCATCGTCGCAGTCGGTGGACATCGCCACGGGAACGACGCGGATTCAGCTCGCTCTCGACAATCCGGATCGCAAGCTGATGCCGGGCAGTTACGCGACGGTGCGCCTAAATCTGACGCGCGACAAGGCTCCGCTTTACATCCCGGCAAGTGCGCTGATGTTCAATAGCAAAGGCTTGCGCGTTGCGACCGTCGGGGCTGGCGACAAGATCAAGTTCAAGACGGTGACGATTGCCCGCGATCTCGGCAAGGACATCGAACTGGCGTCGGGGCTTGCTGCCGACGATCGGGTCATCATCGCGCCACCGGATGGGATGGTCGACGGCGACAAGGTTCGCATCGCCGGCGAAAACAAAACGTCCGGCAAACCGGCTACGGCATCGGGCGCGCAGGGCGAGAAGAGCTAGGGCCGCGGATCTTGTCCGCGTCATAACAGGAAGGTCGAGCGTTGCGCGCCGACTTCGGAGAAAATGAAATCCGACACGGCGCGCACCCGGCCGAGCCGACGCATATCGACGTGGGTGATGATCCAGTAGCTGCGCGCGAATGATGTATCCGGCAGCACGATTTCGAGACGCGGGTCGGGCTGTGCGGCGTAGTCGTGAAGGATGCCGATGCCGGCGCCGCCACGCACGGTTTCGAGTTGTCCGACAGCGCCGGAGCATTCCAGCCGGCTGTAGCCGGGGCCGTACAGTTCCGGCATGAAATGCAGTTGGTCGGCGAAAACGAGGTCCTGCACATAGGTGACGAGGCAGTGCCGCTCCAGATCGGTGACGGTCTGCGGCCTGCCATGCTCCTTCAGGTAATCCTTCGAGGCGTAGAAATGCAGCGAATAGTCAGTCAGCTTGCGCACGGCGAGCCGGCCTTCTTCCGGCCGCGCGATGGTGATGGCGAGATCGGCCTCGCGCTTGGACAGCGAAAAGGTGCGCGACATCGGCACCATCTGGATGGTCAGCGTAGGATACTTGCGCTTCAGCTTGCCGAGCCGCGAGCACAGGAACAGGGCGGTGAATCCATCCGGCGCCGCGACGCGCACCGTGCCGGACAATTCGACGTCGGACTGCGACAGGTCGCCTTGCGCCCGCAACAGCTGGGCCTCGACCTCTTCGGCCGAGGCGTACAGACGATCACCGGCCGATGTCAGGACACATCCGGTGGTCTGGCGATCGAACAACCGGACACCCAGCGATTTCTCCAGCGCGCCGATCTTGCGGCTGACAGTGCCGTGGTCAATGCGTAATTGCCGGGCGGCCGCCAGGAATTGCCCGGCGCGCGCCACACTCAGAAAGACCCGGATATTGTCCCAGTCCATGCCAATACCTGCATTTTTGCACAGATAGTCGGCAGTTATCCTACTTCAGGTGCCAGAATGCTAGTGGTCAAGTTTCAACATTTGCATTTCGTAGCGGCAACCCCTTTTTGCGGATGTTGTCGCGGTCAGATCGGCCGCCACTCCAGCAGCCCGTCCCCGGCTGTCGAGATGTCGCCGAGACCACCAACCGGGCTGCGCTCGAGATCGGTGAGATAGGCGAGGGTGCGCTCGTCACGCGCCGGGACGCGCGCCAGCGTTCGTGCGTTATTGCCGGTACGCAGCACCACGACACCATGTTGCAGATCGTTTTTGGCGCCGTAGATCACGGTGAAACTCTCGACCTTGCCGGGCCCATTGGCTTCGGTGACGAACGGCGGCGTAGTCCCGCGATTTCGATCCGCCTCGGCCTGCACGCTGGTGTCCTGCGTCAGCGCGTCGCGTGGCGGGTTCGGCGATAACACCAGTGCATGGTGCTTGGTGACAAAGCCGCCCTGACCGTACAGCAGGCCGAGTTTGGCGCCGCCGCGCAGCTTGCGCACCATGGCGCAGGCGGCGTGCGCCATATAGGCGTTGAGCGGTGCGCCGAAGAAGGTCAGGCCACCCGTCACCGTCGGCTGCACGTCGGGACCGAGCTTGAGCGTACGTCGCGCCATCTTCGGCACGGTCGGGAAGCAACTGTAGAGTTCGATGGCGTCGAACGCGTTGCCGTCGCCCCCGACCATCTCCATCACGGATTTCAGCACGGCGTTCTGGGCGTGGCTTTCATAAAACTGATCGCGTTCGAGGTAGTCGCGCGGCTCTTCCGCCGAAGCGCCGCCCCAGACATGGACGAGGCGATCTTCGGGAATGCCGGCGGCGCGAGCCCTGGCGAGACTGGTGAGCAGGATCGCCGCGCTCTGGTTGACTGACGGATTGGCCACCATCAGTTTGGTATAGGGCCATGCGATCAGCCGGTTGCCCGGCGTCGGCGTCGTGATTTCTTCGGCGGGGACGTGACGCTTCAGCCACGCGTTGGGATTTTGCGCGGCAACGCTGGAATAGGTCGACCAGAGGTCGCCGGATTCCCGCAGCGCGTCGCGGGGTATCTGGCCCCAGTGCGCGGCGGAGGCCGCTTCGTAGATCGGATAGACCGTGACCGGTTTGGCAACGCCGAGGGCCGTTGCCATCGGCTTCTGGAAGCTGGCGCCGCGCAGCGGCACCGGCGCGTCGTGGGCAAATGGCGTCCATGGCAACGCGATGCCCGCACGCTCGGCCTTGGTTACGGTGCTTTGCGATTCCCCGCCGCAGACCGCGGCGACGCTGCACTCCCCACGCGCGATCCGTTTCGCGGCTTCATGCAAATAGCGGATCGGGCTCTCACCGCCAACGGGCCCGTAATAGGCATGTGCGGGCCGGATGCCGAGGTCCGCGCAGAGTTGTGCGGCGGGATCGGTGTAGCGCCAGCTCAGGAAGTTGATGATATCGAGCGATTGAACTTCGGCCAGCAGCTTGGCGCCGCTGTCCCGTTCGGCGTTTTTCAGGGCGGCAACCATCATCGCGATCGGTTCCTGCCCCCTGGTCAAATCGGCCGGATGATCGGAGAATTCGCCGACACCAACGATGACGGGAATTCGATTTTCGGGAAGCGCTGCAGGGTGACTCATGCTGACGATATTGCCCGGTGAAGGTCGATCAATCCGAGATCGACGAGTGTGCGGTGGAAGCGGCGTTTCCGCTCTGATGGCGAGGCGAAGTAGGCTTCGCCGCATTGCTCCAGCAAGCTCGCGCGCGTGGCATAGACCGGATCGAGCGGTACGCCGGCCTGTTGCATGGCGAGCGTGCCCAGGAAGGCGATGTCGAGGTCTGGACCGCGCCCGATCGCTATATCATTGCCGCAACCGTTCAGCATTTCGATGGCATAGAAGGTTCGAAACTGACGGCGCGGATCGATCGGAAGTCTGAGCTTGTTCTGGATGCGCCGGGTCATCACCGGCTGATGGTCGCCATAATGGACCACCAGCGTTGGCCGGCTTGATTGCGATAGAATGGTTTCCTTGAGCTTATTCCAGGCGGTCACGGTCTCGGTCAGCCGCGCGTAGTACTCGACATAGTGAGGGTCTGGAAGACTCGTTAGAGCGAAGTTGCGTGCGTATTCGTAATTCTCGGATGACGCCAGCCTGCGCCTGTGAGGTCCATGATTGAAGTTGGTCAGTGCGTACAACAGCCGCGGCGATGTATCGCGAGCGATTGTGCCGTTATGCGCGCCGAACATGGCCGGGAAGAACAGCGCGTCGGAAGGAGCGGTCTCGAAGCGTTCGATATCGAACGGAGGCGGGAGGTCGTCGGTAAAAATGCGCCGGCTCATTCCGATCGAACGATAGAAATTATCGTAGTTGAGAAAGTTGCGTCGGCAGCTCGAGGCCAGCGTCGTGGTGTAGCCGAGCGCCGACAACGTTTCCGGCAGGCTGTTGTGGAAGCGGCCGACGCCGCGCTCGTACAGGAAGTAGGCATTGGAGCCGAAGCTGGCGCTGGACAGGCCGGTCAATACGCTGAATTCGGATTGCCACGATCCGCCGCCAAAAATATCGACATTGAGGTGACCGGACAGAGCATTCCTCGGCGACAGGAAATCTTCAATGAGAGGATCGACCGGAAGTCCGTAGACGCGCGGATCGAAGATCGACTCGTGTTGGATGATGATGATGTCGGGAAAGGTCTCCGTCCGCGCAGGTGTTGCCGCGAGCAGCGGCAGCGGATCGCTGGAGATATCGCTCAGCGTCAAGCCGCTGAATTGCCGCCACGAGCGCGGATCGAGCAGCGACGCGACAAAGGTCGAGAGAAAGCATCGCGGTTGAGCCGCCATCTTCTGAAACGCGGTGGCGCCACCGCTCGCTTTGTACGCCGCGAACAGGCCGAGCGATGTCGCGCCGAACAGCAACACCTGTATTGAGAACGGCAGCGGTGTTCCCGGGATGTAGATGATGGCTGCAATGGCGGCGATCACAAACACGATGCCGCCGCCGACCACCGCTGTAACGGCGAGCGGATATTGAACGACGAAGAACGGCACCGTCCCGGCCAGCAGCAGCGGAAAATCAGACACGGTGAGTTTCAGCCCGCTGTGCTGGTACTTGATCCGGGAGGCACCGTGGATGGCCCCCACGACCATCAATGACAGCAGGATGGCCCGTTCGAGGTCGCCGACGATGAGCAGCACCAGGGCCGCGCTGAAGCATAGCGACGCCATGGCCAGAGGGAGCTGTTCGGCACTGCGTTCGGCGTTCCAGACGATGGCGATGGCTGCGACAACTATCAGCGTTAATATCATTGGATCGGGTGGCCATGTACCGGAACGACTCTGTCATAGGTACACTATCAGGATTAGGCGAAACAGGGGCGTTTCGGTTCGACCGCGGCTGTCGGGCGGGCAGCGGAACTGAGCAATTCCGCGTTACGAAACCACGCACGCGATGGCGGCCCCTTGGTTCTGGCGCTTTGGCTGCGTCGTCTTGACGGTCTGACCGGGGTTTAGCTCATACAAACATGATAGCCGTCATGCTCCGCGAAAGCGGAGCATCTAGAAGGCCGTGTAGCCGCCGTCGATGACGAAGCAATCGGCGGTGTGATACGACGATGCCTGACTCATCAGATAGACTGCGATGCCGCCGAAATCCGACGGCTCACCGAACCGTCGCACCGGAATGCGCGGCATCACGTTGGCGACGAACTTTTCGTTAGCCATGATACCTGCGGTCATGTCGCTTTTGATCCAGCCCGGCAGGATGGCGTTGGCGGTGACACCCTGACGCGCCAGTTCGACCGCCAGCGCGCGCACCAGTGCGTTTATCGCGGCTTTTGTCGCGGCGTAATGCTCGTTGCGCGCGGTGCCGAAGATCGAGGCGAGGCTCGAGGTGGCGACAAGGCGGCCGAAAGCGTCGCCTGCCGCCGCGCGCTCGGTCATATGGCGAGCGGCAGCCTGAAAGACATGGAATACGCCATCGAGGTTGGTGGCGAACATGCTGCGCCATTGTTCCTCGGTGCGATCGATGAAAGCATGACGTCCACCGCCCCCGATGCCGGCGTTGGCGAAGCAGCCGTCAACGCGGCCGAACTTGTCGAGGGTTGCGGCCATCGCCGCTTGCACCGAATCCCTGTCCGTCACATCGCATATCTGTGTGCTGACCTGGCCCCGGACGCCGGCAAGCTTAGCCGCAGCGCTCTTGTTCTTGTCGGCGTTGCGGCCCCAGATCGAAACATTGCATCCGGCAGTGGCGAGGGCCTGTGCAATGCCAAGCCCGATACCGCCGTTACCGCCTGTGATGACGGCGGTGCGATTGCCTAGATCGAAAATCGACATGGGGTTTTCCTGCCTGTCTTGCGTTGTCATGCTGTGGCTTGTATCCAGTATGCATTCCGCGTTTCTCGATCCGGACCATGGACAAGCGCGGATGAAAAATCAAATATGTCAGCCGTACTTTTATCAGGATCCACGCTTCCGTTCTGATCTGGCAAGTGGTCCGAACCCGGCATACGCGCGCAAGAGGAAACCATGCAATTCAAACATGTGACATTGGACATCGACGGGGCGGTTGCCGTTCTCAAGTTCGACCATCAGGAAGTGATGAACGCGGTTTCGGTCGATATGCTGGGTGGGCTGGCCGAGGCGCTGGACGCCATCGAGGAGCGTCGCGACGAAGTCCGCTGTCTGGTCATCACCGGGGCGGGGCGCGCGTTCTGCACCGGCGCCAATTTGCAAGGGCGCGGCGACGCCAAGCCGGGCAGCAAGCGTAACGCCGGCGCGACTTTGGAAACGGGCTTTCATCCGTTCCTGCGACGGTTGCGGAACCTGCATTGCCCGATCGTCACCTCGGTCAACGGACCAGCGGCCGGCGCCGGCATGAGCTTCGCGCTGATGGGTGACATGATCCTGTGCGCGCGGTCGTCTTATTTCCTGCAGGCATTCCGGCGCATCGGCCTGGTGCCGGATTGCGGCTCGACCTGGATATTGCCGCGCCTGATCGGCAAGGCCCGCTCGGTGGAACTGTCATTGATGGGCGAAAAGCTTCCGGCCGAGAAGGCACTCGAATGGGGATTGGTGAATCGCGTCTATGACGATGCGGCGCTGGCCGACGAAACCATGAAGCTGGCGCACGAGTTGGCCAACGGTCCGACCGTCGCGCTGTCGCTGATGCGCAGGATGTATTGGGATAGCCCTGAGAATTCCTATGAGCAGCAGCTCAACCTCGAGTTTGAATCGCAGCGGGTCGCCGGTGCGTCCGAGGACTTCAAGGAAGGCGTGACGGCTTTTCTCGAGAAGCGTCCGGCCAAATTCAAAGGCAAGTAGCATTTGACTGCCGCGCCCGGTTCAGCAACGCGCCGGCGTTGCCGCCGGGAGGCGTGATATCGGACGACTCCCGTCCTGTTGCTTACGACGCTGCTTCTTGTCGCTTTATTTCCCGACCCACTTCGGCGGGCGCTTCTCGGAGAATGCCTTCGGCCCTTCGACATAATCCTGCGAGGCGATCATGGCCTTGACGGCTGGATAGTCGCGCTGTTCGTTGATCGCCTGTTCGAGCGAGACCGCGAGGCCTCGCTCGATGGTCTGTTTCGAGGCGCGGATCGACATCGGGCTGTTCTTGCAGATCGTCTCGGCCCAGCGCTCGGCGGCCGCCAGCGCTTCGCCCTGCGGCACAACTTCATTGACGAAACCGAGTTCAAATCCTTCGCGCGCCGAAACGTGCCGCGCGGTGAGGATCATGCCCATGGCGCGCTTCAGGCCGATCTGGCGTGGCAGCCGATGCAGGCCGCCCGCGAGCGCAGCGAGTCCGACATGCGGTTCGGGCAACGCGAATTTGGCGTTTTCCGATGCGATAACCAGGTCGCAGGCCAGCGCAATTTCGAAGCCGCCACCCATCGCCACGCCATTGACGGCGGCTATGATCGGCTTGTCGCAATCGAACCGTGAGGTCAGTCCGGCGAAGCCCCCGGTATCCCAGCCACGCTTGCCGCCGGCGGCTTGCCACTTGAGATCGTTACCGGCGCAAAACGCCTTGTCGCCGGCGCCGGTGATGATGGCAACCCATTGCTCGGGGTCGGCGGCGAAGTCGTTGAACACCCGATTGAGTTCGAAATGCGCATCGGTATGCAGGGCGTTGTAGACTTCCGGCCGTGACAGCGTGACGATCGTCACCGGACCTTTGCGCGTGACTTTGGAGAATTGCAATTCCATGGTGTCTCCCGACGAGGCTTTTCGTTACGAGGAATATGCCGCATGAACGCGCGTCCGATCCGCTAAGATTCGAGCCCGCGTAGATGGTTTAATTGATCTTGCGGTCCTTGCCTTCCCAATAGGGATCGCGCAGATGCCGGCGCAGGATCTTGCCGGATGGGTTGCGTGGCAGTGCCGGGATGAAATCGACGGTCTTCGGAGTCTTGAACCCGGCAATGCGTTCGCGGGTAAAGTTGATGATGTCGGTGGCGGTCGCCGTCTTGCCTGCCTTCATGACCACGACGGCCTTGACTGCTTCGCCCCACTTGTCGTCGGGAACGCCGATAACAGCGGCTTCGGCGACGTCGGGATGATCGCAGATCGCACTTTCGACTTCGGCGGGATAAATGTTCTCCGCGCCGGATATGATCATGTCCTTGATGCGGTCGTGGATATACAGGAAGCCGTCCTCGTCCATATAGCCGGCGTCGCCGGTGCGCAGCCAGTTATCCTTGTCGATGGTCTGTGCGGTCGCCTCCGGCAGATTCCAGTAGCCGACCATGTTGGAGCCGGAGCGCGTCGCGATTTCACCGACCTGTCGCGGCGGCAACGGCTTGCCGTCGGCATCGAGGATCGCAAGTTCGACACCGGGCAGCGCCTTGCCTGCGGACCGCATCCGCTCGAGGCCCTCGATGTGATCTTCGGGCGCCAGCGCGACGATCGTGCCGGTGGTTTCGGTCATGCCGTACATCTGCACGAAGCCGCACTTGAAGACCTCGATGCATTCCTTCAGCAGCGCGGCGGGGATCGGCGATGCGCCGTAAAGCATGTAGCGCAGCCGCGAGAAATCGACCTCGCGCGCACGCGGCTGCCGCACCACGAACTGCATCGCGGCAGGGACCATGAACAGCTTGGTGATCCTGGACTGTTCAAAGAAATCCAGCACCTTGGTCGGGTCGAACTCGCGGGCAATGACACCCTTGGCGCCGTGGTAGACGCCGAGCATTCCCCAGCCGGAGCCGCCGATGTGGAATATCGGCATCGCCACCAGCGAGACATCATCCGGCGACCACTTGTTCCAGTCTGGCTTGTTGTCGTGGCCGGCGCGCACCAGTGTGAGGAAGTTGGTATGCGACAGCATCGCGCCCTTCGGCCGGCCGGTGGTGCCGGATGTGTAAAGCTGGATGGCGACGTCGCCCGGCGTTATCGCGATCCCGGGATCGGCGCTGCTTTGCGCATCGCGCCAGGCCGTGAAGTCGGTCCATTCGGCGGCGCCGCCTTCCGTTGTCATGAAGTGGCGCGCGCTCGGAACCCGATCCTTGATCGCACGCACCTGGTCGATAAATTCCGGACCTGCGAACACGATGGCCGCTTTGCAATCCTCGACGATGTAGGCGATCTCCGGGCCGGCCAGCCGCCAGTTCACCGGCGCCATCACCACGTTGGCCTTGATCGCTCCGAGCAGCAGTTCGAAAAAGATATCGCTGTTCTTGCCGAGATAGGCGATGTGCTCATGCGGCTTGACGCCAAGCGCGATCAATCCGTTGGCAATCTGGTTGGTATGCGCATCCAGTTGCCCGAACGACGTCTGCCGTCCCTCGAAATCGAACACGACGGCATCGGCTCGCGCCTTGCCTTGTGCGCGCACGACGTCAGCAAGATTGGTGGCTTCCTCGACGCTCGGCATGTTTCCCCCCGGAGTTTGTTTTATTGATCGATATTGACGCCGTTGTCCGATGAAAACAATACGATCTCCAGGACATGCGATGCGGTCGTGGCGCGGCATGCGCGAAAACGGGCACGCACGGCCGTCGCGCGGCCATGGCTGTTACTTGTCCACGCGAACAGATATCAACCGCGTGCGGCGCGGTCCTTGTCGTTCTGCGCCTTGATGGAATCGCGTGCCTGCTGCCAATCGGCATCGGTCCAGTCTCGCAACTGATAGAAGTTGCCGCCACTTGCCAGCGCCTGGCCGCCGTCCATCGCGATGGTCTCGCCGTTGATCCAGTCGCAGCCGCCGGAGATCAGGAATACTGCAAGGTTCTGCAGCTCCTCCATGGTGCCGATGCGCCCCATCGGGTTCATCGCTCGGGTTCGCGCCCCGGCTTCGTCGCCGGGCTTGATGCGCTTGCTCATGCCTTCGGTCGGAATTTCACCCGGCGCGATCGTGTTGAGCCGGATGCCATAGTGCCCCCATTCGGCAGCCAGCGACATCGTCATGGCGTGAATGGCGGATTTGCTCATGGCCGACGGCACCACGTAAGGACTGCCGTTGCGCACCCACGTCACCGTGATGGAGACGACGTTGCCGCGCAGTTTGGCGGCAATCCAGCGGCGGCCAACCGCATGAGTGACATAGAAGGTGCCGCGCATGACGATATTCGCCACTGCATCGAAACCGCGCGGCGACAACTCTTCCGTGCGCGAGATGAAATTGCCGGCGGCGTTGTTGATGAGATCGGTGAGCGGCCCTTGCGCGAAAATGGTTTCGATCATGTGATCGACCGCGCCGGCATCGCGAATGTCGACGCCATGGGTCATCACCCGACCGCCATAGGTGTCCATCAATTCAGTTGCGGTGTCGTCGCAGACTCCCTTGCGACGTCCGCAAATATGGACCTCCGCCCCGAGGCCGAGGAAGCGGGCGGCCATCGCCTTGCCAAGTCCTGTACCGCCGCCGGTGACCAGAATGCGCCGGCCCGCAAGTAGCTGTTGATTGAACATTGGAAATGCCCACTATCGGAAAAGTCATTAATTAGTTGATTGACTAAAACCCGGCTTCCATCTTCTGTAAAGTAACAAAACGGCCAATCAAGGAGAACAGTTCATGCAGGATCGCGTCTCGGTATCGATCACGGACGGCGTGGCGGACGTGCGGCTGGTTCGGGCGGACAAAATGAACGCGCTGGACGCCGCGATGTTCGAGGCGTTGGTCGCGACGACCGATCGGCTGGCGCACGAGAAGGGCCTCCGGGCCGTGGTGCTGTCGGGTGAAGGCAGGGCGTTTTGCGCCGGTCTGGATATGGGCCGGTTCGCGGCGATGAACGAAAACGGCGGTAACGGGATAGCGGGTGGCGAAAAGCGCGATTTGTCCGTCCGCACGCATGGCCTCGCCAATTTTCCGCAGCAGGCAGTGTGGGGATGGCGGCAACTGCCTGTCCCGGTGATTGCCGCGATTCAAGGCGTGGCATTTGGCGGCGGCTTTCAATTGGCGTTGGGAGCCGACCTCAGGTTCCTCACGCCGGATGCGCGCATGTCGATCATGGAAATCAAATGGGGGCTGGTGCCCGATATGGCGGGTACCCCGATTCTCGCCAGTCTGGTGCGCGACGATATCCTGCGCGAACTCACTTATACCGGCCGTATCTTCTCGGCGCAGGAAGCGCTGAGCTACGGCCTGGCGACACGCATCTGCGACGACCCGTTGACCGTGGCGCTGGCGCTTGCACGAGAGATTGCCAACAAGAGTCCGGATGCGGTTCGCGCGGCCAAGCGGTTGCTCAACAAGCTGTCGGTCGATCCGGGGCCGGCCCTGTTGGCGGAATCCGTCGAACAGCAGCAATTGATCGGCTCGCCGAACCAGACCGAAGCGGTGCGTGCCAATATCGAGAAGCGAGCGCCGCGCTTTGCCGATGCCTGAAGGCAGCGGGTCTTTTGCCTGTTGCAGGGGCGCAGCTTTGTCTCCCGCACGATGGAGGCGGGATGAGCAAGTCATCGCGACGCGTCGTCAATAAAGAAGAACATCATGAGAGAAACAACTTCGCTTTTTGCAGGCATTGTCAGTGGCGAGCGGCGCCGGGGTCATGCCGAGGTCGCGGAGCGCGCCGCGCGGACCGCCGGCGGCCTGCGGAAACTTGGCGTCAAGCCGGGCGACTGCGTGTGTATCCTGATGCGTAACGATATCGCCTTCATCGAGGCAGCCTATGCGACGATGATGCTGGGTGCCTATGCGGTGCCGGTGAACTGGCATTTCAAGCCGGATGAAGTGGATTACATTCTGCGCGATTCCGCGACACGGGTGCTGATCGGTCATGCCGATCTGTTGCAGCCGCTGGAAGGGCAAATCCCGCAAGGCGTCACCGTGCTCAGCGTGCCGCCGCCGCCGGAAATTCGCGCCGGTTACAAGATCGATATCGCGGATAGCCAGGTCCCGCGCGGCGCGATCGATATGGAAACGTGGCTGATGGCGCAGCCGCGTTACGACGGTCCGGCGCTGCCGCAACCGCAGAACATGATCTACACCTCCGGTACGACCGGGCATCCCAAAGGCGTCAAGCGCGATGCACCGACGCCCGAACAAACGGTGTCGGCCGAGCGGATGCGGGCGATGATCTATGGCCTCAAGCCGAACGCACGGGCGCTGTGTCCGGGTCCGCTCTATCATTCCGCGCCTAACGCATTTGGATTGCGTGCCGGCAGGCTTGGCGGCGTACTGGTGCTGATGCCGCGCTTCGAACCCGAGCAGTTTCTTCGCATCATCGAACAAGACAGGATCGATACCATCTTCATGGTGCCGACCATGTTCATCCGGTTGATGAAATTGCCGGAAAAGATTCGTCGCCAATACGATGTTTCCTCGCTCAGGCATGTCATTCACGCCGCCGCGCCATGTCCCGCCGATGTCAAACGCGCGATGATCGATTGGTGGGGACCGGTGATCTACGAGTTTTATGGCAGCACGGAATCCGGCGCGGTGACGTTCGCGACATCGGAAGATGCGCTGAAGAAGCCGGGTACCGTCGGCAAGATATCGCCCGGCGCCGAATTGCGTTTCATCGGCGATGACGGGCGTGAGTTGCCGCCGGGCGAGATCGGCGAAATCTATTCGCGGATCGCTGGCAATCCGGACTTCACCTATCACAACAAGCCGGACAAGCGCGCCGAGATCGATCGCGATGGTTTCATCACGTCCGGCGACGTCGGCTATATCGATCAGGACGGCTACGTGTTCGTTTGCGATCGCAAGCGCGACATGGTGATTTCCGGCGGCGTTAATATTTATCCCGCCGAGATCGAAGCCGCACTGCTGGCGGTCCGGGGTGTGCATGATTGCGGCGTTTTCGGCATCCCCGACGATGAGTTCGGCGAGGCGCTGATGGCGGTGGTGCAGCCATCGGCCGGCGTTACGCTGGACGTCGCCTCGATCCGCGCGGAACTTGCGAAGACGCTGGCCGGATACAAGGTGCCGAAGCATATCGAGATTCATGCCGATCTGCCGCGCGAGGATTCCGGCAAGATCTTCAAGCGCCGATTGCGCGATCCGTACTGGATCAAGGCGGGACGGAAGATTTGATGTGGTGCGCGGTGTCAGAGCCGAAGATGCAGAAACTGATTGAAATCGCTTTGCTGATAGTCCGCGAATGCGCCGCCGTTCTGAAAACCTCGTTTTCGATAGAGCGAAAGCGCCGGGTCGAACGCCGGCCCGCTGCCGGTTTCGAGGCTTAATCCGGTTAGTCCGCGTTGGCTTGCTTGATCGATCACATGTTCAAGCAATGCCGTAGCCACGCCACGCCGCAGGAAGTCGGGATGTGTTCTCATCGACTTCACCTCGCCAGTACCGTCCCGCAATGTCCGAAGCGCAGCAACGCCGATCGTTGCACCGCTTTGCCGAGCCGTCCAAACTGTAACGTCATCGGATTGCAAGCCGGATAAATCTAACGCAAAGACGCTCCCGGGTGGCGAATTGGCATGCATGCCTGAAAGATGAATGGCGAGAAGGGAGCGCGTGCTTTCACTCGCGAGGTCGTCTTCACCGATTGTGAACATGCAAGTATCCTTATGAGAGCGCGGGATTGACGCTCTCGTGGATTGGGCCGTCCGCAAAATTATATATCGAGAATTCAGAAACTGAACCGGTCGCGCAGGTTTTTCCGTGCATCGAGGATGTCGCGCATCAAGGCGCGGTCCGCATCGCTGGTCAGCAGCGGCGGAATCAGGTCGACCTGATTCATCGCCACCAATTGCAGGATTTCAGTGCGAACCTTCCCGGTGGCGTCGCGTGGTAACGCCGGGACGCATTGCAGGTGCTCCGGGGGCTTTGGCCCGTTCGCGGCCGCAAGCGCTGCCTTTAGCCGGTCATCGATATTCGGGTGATCCGTTTCGACAAACGCATAGAGCCCGACACCGGTGCGTCGATCCGCGAACGCAACGATGGCGACGTCGCGCACGTCGGTGTTGCGCAGCATGGTCTCGCGCAGCACCGGCGCATCGTTGACCAGCCGCCGTCCGCCGCCCTCGCGATCCGTGAAGTTGAACACGCCGCGGGTAATCGCCTTGTAGACCCGCTTGCCGGTCATCAGCCAGATGCGGGCGACGGCCGATTTGCGCGCCAGAATTTTTCGTTCCTTCGGCGTCAGGGATTCAGGTGCGTAGGTTCGCTTGTGTTTCAGCATATGCCGCAGATCTTCGTAGGCAGCGATGCGGAATAACTTGCTGCGGCGGCGAAAACAGACCGCGAGCTGGAAGTCAGTGAGATAGGCGCGGCCGTCGCTGCCGCGAAGCCAGTTCTGCTCCTTGGCGAGATCGTTGTGGCAGATGCCGCGGCGATGCAATCGGTGCAGCGCCTGTCTGGCGGAGCGGAAATAGGCGGCATCGCCAACAGGCTTGGCAAGGTGAAGCGCCACACCGTCGATGAAGCCGCGCACCAGCGCGCGCTCACCGGCCCATAACAAATCCGGCCCGACGTTGAGGTCGCGCGCCAGGGTCAGCGAGCGGCGTTCGCGGGCAAACAGATGATGCGCCAGCCCATACGACCACCATGGCACCTGATCGAGCCGGCGCAACACGGCGTCGACTTCGCCAGTCTCAGTGCGGAAGCGGCCGCGCTCGACGGTCGAGAAGACGTCGCGCTTGAGCAGCACGCCTTCCGTCCACTTGGCGGATAATACCGCTGCGTCCTGTTTCGGTAATTTCATCGACGATGCCGGCTCAAATATCAGGCTGCATGCGCCAGCCGCAGACTGTCGGCGATCCAGCGATCGAGATCGGCCAGCGCGCGAGCGCTGAGCGCCTGCTTTTTCGCAACCGTCTTTTCATTGCCACGCAGTTTGGTGCCATCGGCTTTGCGTGTCGGCGGATTGGAGAGCGGCGGGAACAGGCCGAAGTTGATGTTCATCGGCTGGAACGAGCGCGGACCGGCATCGATGCTCTCGATGTGGCCGCCGGTAATGTGACCGAGCAGGGCGCCCAGTGCGGTGGTCGGCGGCGGCGATAGAAGTGTCTGGCCCTGGGCATTGGCGGCGGCATAGAGGCCGGCGATCAAGCCGACGCTGGCGGATTCGACATAGCCCTCGCAGCCGGTGATCTGGCCGGCAAAACGCAGCCGCTGTTCGGCGCGCAGCCGCAACTGGCCATCGAGCAGCTTCGGCGAATTGAGGAACGTATTGCGATGCAAGCCGCCAAGCCGGGCGAACTCGGCGCTTTCAAGGCCGGGGATGGTGCGGAATATCCGGGTCTGCGCGCCGTGCTTCAGCTTTGTCTGGAAGCCGACCAGATTGTAGAGCGTTCCAAGCTTGTTGTCCTGCCGGAGCTGGACGATGGCGTAGGGCTTTACGGTTGGATTGCGCGGATCGGTGAGCCCGACCGGCTTCATCGGACCGAAGCGCAACGTTTCGCGGCCGCGTTCAGCCATCACCTCGATGGGCAGGCAGCCGTCGAAATAGGGCGTGTTGGTCTCCCAATCCTTGAAGTCGGTTTTCTCGCCCGCGATCAGGGCGTCGACGAAGGCATCGTATTGTTCATGCGTCATCGGACAATTGATGTAATCGGCGCCGTTGCCGCCCGGACCGACTTTGTCGTAACGCGATTGAAACCATGCCTTCTCCATATCGATGGAGTCGCGATGCACGATGGGCGCGATGGCGTCGAAGAAGGCGAGGGCATCCTCACCAGTTGCGGCGCGAATGGCTTCCGCCAGCGGCGCCGAGGTGAGAGGGCCGGTCGCGACGATGACGTTGGCCCAGTCGGCCGGCGGAAGGCCGCTGACTTCGCCTCGCTCGATGCGGATCAACGGGTGGCCGGTGAGAGCCGTGCTGACATCGGCCGAAAAACCATCGCGGTCCACCGCCAGCGCACCGCCGGCGGGCACCTGGTTGGCATCCGCCGCGCGCATCACCAGCGATCCCAGCCGGCGCATCTCGGCGTGCAACAAGCCGACCGCGTTGTTGCTGGCGTCGTCGGATCGGAACGAATTGGAGCAGACCAGTTCAGCAAGCCCGTCGGTGCGGTGCGCCTCGGTGGTACGCAGAGGCCTCATCTCGTGGAGGACTACAGGAACGCCGGCTTGCGCGGCCTGCCATGCGGCTTCCGAGCCGGCGAGGCCTCCGCCGATAATGTGGACAGGCTGGAATGAAGGGGTGAGATCGGTCATGGGGCACACGTAGCGCGTTTTGCCCCGAAGTGGAATCCGATTTGCCGGTCATCGCGGCACCGTTGCGTTATGACCGAACTTTGGCGTGGCCCGGATATGACAACGCCCGCTGTAGAGCGGGCGCTATCGGGTTGTCGGCCAACGCGGGCGGGTCATCCGTTGTAGGAACCCGAGGCAACGCGCTGAATGTCCGAGCGATCAATGCCGATGTCGGCAAGTTCGCGATCGCTGAGCTGCGAGAGCTCCGCAACGTTGCGATGGTATTCGCGGAACGCGTGAATCATCCGAATAATAGAAAGCAGCATGGTCCGGTCTCCTATAATCTCGGTTCAATTCTTGGAGGTCTTATTGAACCGTTGAAGCCAATATAGTCTCTTCTCTTCGCAGTGCAACAGGGCAAATATTGCGATGCAGCTACTCGAAAATTGCATAGCAAAGACAAGGAATGATTAACTATCCAAGGGCTGAACGGGGAAATCGGTCACGACGGACAATATTGTCGGAAGATTGGGTCGATGGGCCGAATCGTCAGGAATATGCAGATATATCGCGAATTTAGGACTTAAACCGCAATTTTTAGTCAAATTCTGGATTTTAGAGGTGGGTTCGCCGCTTCTGGCCATCCTGCAAACGCAAATAAGCCAATCTTTGCGATCGGCAAGTGGAGCGCCGATTTCATATGCGTGAGGTGCATATGACCACCATGTTACGAATGTTTGTTCATAACATGGCGATTCGGCGCTGAACCAGCCGAGGAAATCCCGTTTTCTGCTGCCGTGGGAACGTTACGAACGGTCTTTTTGCTGCCATGGAAACAGTGCGGCGGGGAAGTCGGCTGCCGAGCGCCGCTCGCGATGGGGAGGCAGGACCTCCGATTGCGGATTGGGATTCGGGTCCAGGGCCTTGCGATAGAGATGCCAGGTGGCGTGGCCCAGCAACGGGATGACCACGGCAAGGCCGAGGAAGAACGGGATCGATCCAATCACCAGCAGCGCGGCGACGAGCAGGCCCCACGCGGCCATGGTGAGCGGATTTTTCGCCACCACCCGCATTGAGGTCAACATGGCGTCGGCGACGCCGGCGTGCCGGTCCAGCATCATTGGAAACGAGACGACGCTGATGCAGAGCGCGGCGAGCGCGAACAGGAAGCCGACGCCGCATCCGAGAATAATCAGCCTCCAACCCTGCGGAGTGGTCATCACGCGCGTTGCGAAGTCGGGAATGTCGGCTGCCGGTTCGTACCCGAATGACGCGACGTAGATCGCTTGCGCCGCTGCGACCCAGACCACGAACAGCGCCAACAGCAGGGTGCCTAGCGCCAGCATCGACCCAAACGAGGGGGAGCGCAGGACCGATGTCGCCTGCCATGCCGAGGGGGTTTCGCCGAGTTCGCGGCGGCGGCTCAACTCATACAGCCCGAGCGCAGCAAACGGGCCGAGCAGGGCGAAGCCGGCTGCAAGCGGAAATAACAGCGGCAGCACCGAATATCCGAGCACGGTGCGCGCCAGCACCAGGCCAAGCACCGGATAGATCGCGCACAGGACGATGGCGTGACTTGGCACGGCCTTGAAATCTTCCCAACCGAGGCGAAGCGCGTCGTGCAGATCGGCGAGGCTGACGCGGTGGATAGCCGGGCCTGTCGTACCCGATGTCTCCGCCGGTGTTAGCGGTGCAACGTTGTTGGTGTATGAGCTGGCCATGGTCGTCGTCTCCCTTCGTCGCAACAGCAGTGACCGCTGCATCAACGCCGCGGTATTTGCCGCAGGTGGAAACCATCACGAACAAGCCAGACGCAATGCAAAGAACTGGCCTTGCCGCGAACTGTAGTTCAACAGTAACGCCGTTCATGGGTTGTGTCGCTCACTGTTTGGTGAATTTTTCAGCGAGGACGATTGAGGTTCTTGTGCTGCGGCTGGACAAGCCATCGACGGATCGGCAGCCGTGCGTCGAAGCCGGACGTAAGAAAGTGTCGGCTGGTCGTCCGCGATGGCATGTGGCGCAGGCTCCGTGGCTCCGCTGGTCAGCTCGATTTGCGGCGCTGGCCTTGGGGTACAGAACGGGAAGCCGTGCCTTTATCCGGTAGGTAACATGTTCTTAAATAGGTAACTTGTTGCCGATAACAGCGCGCGAATGCCGCGATTGATTACCCTGCCGATATCGGAATCCAGGTGCCAAAAAAGTTCCATGGCGCGCGATGCCGCGTCGTCGCATTGGCAAGCCCGAATCCAGCAGTTAGACTGGTTGCGCTCCAGACATTATGTCCGGTGCTACGCAGATATGTTTTGAATCCTCACTCCGTCAGAAGTGAATGGGAGCTAATTGAATGAGCATTTTCGGAAAGATCATGGGTGCGATTTTCGGCACCAAAGCCGATGCCGCGACACCGGGGACGGCAACTGCCGACGCCGGTTCGTCTGGCGCCGCGCCCGCCGCGCCCGCGCAGACTGTCGACGTTGCTCCTATCCTCGACAAGGCTGTTGCGGCCAAGGGAGAGAAGTTGGCATGGCGCACGTCCATCGTCGATCTCATGAAGGCGCTCGACATCGATTCCAGCCTGTCGGCACGCAAGGAGCTGGCGAAGGAATTGGGCTACACCGGCGACACCAACGATTCCGCCTCGATGAATATCTGGCTGCATAAGCAGGTCATGACCAAGCTTGCGGCCAATGGCGGCAAACTCCCCGACGATCTGAAATAATCCGACGGATTCCCAATGACGACCATCAAGGCCCGCAGCGATGCGGGCCTTTTTGCTGCCGTGCAGTCGGGCGCATCACATCTGATGACGTTTCAATATTTGTCCCTTGAGCAACGCTTCAATCGGCATAAAGGTGCTTTGGTATGGCATGTGGCCATGAAGCGACCTGAAATGGCGCAAATCGGAGAAAAACAATGGGCAATATCAATCGGCGAACAGTCCTGGCCACCGGTGGTGCGGTCGCGCTTGCGGGGGCAGCCTCGCGCAGCGGCGAGGTTCAGGCGCAGAGCGCGCCGAAAGCCATTTTCACGGTTGCGCAGACAACGGTGCCGATTGCCGGTGAATCGTCGGTCTTTCCCGTGCGGCGAATCTATTGCATCGGGCGCAACTATGCGGCTCATGCGATCGAGCGCGGTTCCGATCCCAATCGCGAGCCGCCGTTCTTCTTTCAAAAGCCGACCGATGCCATTCAGAACGTGCCGATCGGCACGGTTGCGGATCATCCGTATCCGTCGCTGACCAAGAATTATCATCATGAGGTTGAGCTTGTTGCCGCGCTCAAATCCGGAGGCACCAACATCGCGCCGGAGAAGGCGCTGGAGCATGTCTACGGTTATGCGCTTGGCCTCGACATGACGCGGCGTGATCTGCAGAACGAAATGGCGGCGATGAAGAAGCCGTGGGAAATCGGCAAGAGTTTCGATCACGCGGCGGTTCTTGGCCCGATCCATCCGGCCAGCAAGACCGGCCACTTCACCAAGGGCGCTATTTCGCTCGCGGTGAACGGTACGGTTCGGCAAAGCTCGGATCTCGACAAGATGATCTGGAGCGTTGCCGAGCAGATCGCCAAACTGTCCGAAGCGTTCGAGCTCAAGGCCGGCGATATCATCTATTCGGGAACGCCCGCAAATGTCGGCCCGGTGGTGAAAGGCGACGTGTTGCTTTGCAAGCTGGATGGCTTGCCGGACATGTCGATCAAAATCGTCTGACCGAAACGCTGAACACCGAATTGGACATGGCATGATGCGCGGGTGACCGCGCCTCATGCCATCGGCCGGATAGCGATTGCCTCTCAGGTGCCGGGCGGGGGCGCAAAGAAGCAGCGTCGCGTTCCGTCGGGGCGCTTGCAACGCCAATACGAGCCGTCCGGTGAGGGCTGGGCTTCATTGAACGGTACGAATTCGCCGTTGATCAGGTGATAGCCTGCGCCGCTCATGTGGACGCTGTTGGGTGGCAATGCCTCGCAATCGCCTTCGCCGCAGCACCATTCCCCCGCAGTGTTGCGGAAGTTGCCGCGCGATATCCAGCTATCATGGGACAGTGCCGGGGAAGTGGCCGCCAGGCCGAATAAGGCAGCCGCGATACTGAGCGTCGAATGTTTCACCATCGATGGACCTCATGGTTGTCCCCGTGTTGGCGACGGCTCGACTTTTTTCGCAAATCCAATTCCCTCCCAAACCGCGATGTCCTCGCAGGTTGGAAAGCGGAGTTTCAATGTCGCGAGGGCGTTCTTGGTTCCAAATGTGCGCGGATCACGTTTTCCCGCGCGGGCCCCTCCGGGCGGAGAACCTCAGCGCGATACACAAACAGCGATTGCAGGAGGTCTCGGTTGCGCCCTATCATTTCATGCCCTCGGCATGAGGCCGGAGGCGCAGCGAAGAACTGGACAATTACGGGGCTCACACGAGGAAAGGCATTTTCCATGACCCATGACTGGACCGCTGACGTTGAAAAATATGCTCCCGGCGCCAATGCCGATCATATCAAGGGGATCGTCAGGCATTGCGGTATTGCGCTGCAAAAACGGGATTCGTCGTTTGTCGCTTGCAGCGACAAAGCGGAGCGCGATCGTGTCCGGGATTCCTTCCTCAAGAAGAAGCTGGCTCTCACGCAGCCTGACGCCGAACTCGACAAGGCGGTCGAGGAGGTCTGCAAGAAGATGCATGGCGATCGCGACAAATCGCGGGTCGCGTTCTACTACCTGCTGGCCGAGAAGTACGGCAAGCTATCGCTGTTCGGATAGAGATAGCGCCACGTCGCGTGTGCCCGTCGGGGTCGGCGTGCTCGTTGCAGGACCTCGTTGCAGCTCATGCCACGAGGTCAGCCTGTTCCGGGTGCTTGTCGAGATAGTCGACGACGAAACTGCAACCGGCGACCACCTTGCGGCCGTCGGCACGGATCAGGTCGAGCGCGCCTTTGACGAGTTGCGAGGCGACGCCTCGACCCCGCAGCGCGCGCGGCGTTTCGGTGTGAGTGATGATGTCAGTCGTCGCGGTGCGGCGATAGTTGGCGAAGGCCACCGTCCCTTCGATATCGAGTTCGAAACGGCTCAGCGCGGTATTGTCACGGACGGCATTGGTCGGCGTGGTCATCAGAGTTTCCATATCTCAATGGGCGAGCAGGTCGGCGTATTCGGCGTGCTTGCCGATATAGGCTTTGACGAACGGACACTGCGCCACCACCTTCAGGCCGGCAGCACGCACCTGATCGAGCGCGCCCTTGATCAGCATCGAGCCGATGCCGCGCCCGGCCAGCGCATCCGGCACTTCGGTATGCACGAAGGTGACGATGCCGTTCGCGAGTTGATAGTAGGTGGCGGCGAGGTGGCCTTCGACGGTGAGTTCGTAGCGCTGCTTGGCCGGGTCGTTGCGGACGGTATCGGTCATCGCGTTGTGTTTTCGACTATGTGTCCAGTGGTCCGATCTGGCACGAACATCACCCCGCGCGGCCGATGGGGCGCCGAGCCGGTCGCGTTCCTTGCACGGGTGTCAGTCTAGGATCTGCCGCCGCAGATGGCCAATGAAAAAGTCGGCGTGGCGTCACATCTTGCGTCTGCGCCGGCCGTCGCTGGACTGCGGCAAAAATTAGCCGAGTTGATCTTGCGGCCGAACGCGCCCGCCCTAGGTAAATGTTTGACATACGCCCCGATGCGGCTGGTTAGTCGTTTGATAGTCGGAGTGTGGTGGCGCCAGCCGCAGACGTATGCCTCTGAGTGTAGGAGGCTTCGATGTTCATCAACCGGTTGTTCAGCGCCCATCGAACCTGGGAGGATTGGTTCGGCATGTTGCTCGGCCTGCTCATCGTGGCATCGCCATGGCTCGCGGGCGATCATGTCAGCCGCACCGCGGTCTGGAATACGGTCCTGATCGGCGTACTGATCTTTTTCATCGCCGAACTGGAGTATGTCATCCTGCAGCGCTGGGAGGAGGTCGCGCAGGTCGTGCTGGCGTTGTGGCTGATCGCGTCGCCTTACGTGTTCTACTATTCGACGACAGGCAATCTGCGCTTCTGGCACTCGACGCTCGGCGGCCTTGTCATTCTGCTTGCCGCGCTGGAGTTGTGGCAGGACTGGGATCGCAGCGATCAGGATATGCTGACGCGCAGGAAGGCGTTGGGGCAGTGAGACAGGAGATCCGCTTCGAGTGGTGAAGTGGACGATGTGGCTTGAGCGGTGATGCGAGAAACGCCGTCGCCGGCGGTGCATTAGCTTGCGCTTAGAATTCCGCAGTTGATACATGCGCATAGGGCGGAATTCAATTTTCGACGCGGGTAAGTCAGAAATACCTAGATAGCTGGGACAAATCTACCATGACAAGAGTTGATGTCGTTGGAATTCTCATTACCTATATCGACATTGATAATTCAATGTGAAAGCCAATCCGGGCTGAAAGATGATACGGTTATCGTACTAGAATTTCACTGTGCAATTTCGGCAGTGCGCGGACTGCTTAGCAAGACAGAAAACGTGTTGAGCAATAGGTAATCGTGATTAGGGATAACAAGCTTAGTATCTTCGCCAGCCTGCGATAGATGAATATGCCAGTAAGTTGATTTGTCTGTCGTAGTTGTGTTGAGGTGCTTAAGGTATCGCTGAATAATATGTGCTGGAATTGCAAAAGCTTCATTCCGGTCGACGCAGCCCAAAACAAAAAAACCAGTGTCAGCCTCATTCAAAAACTCATTCCACTTGGGATGGTAAGCATACCAATAATTATATCCATCTCGCGCATATCGTTTGGAAATTGAGCAAACAATTCGTTTTGTATGGGTTGAATCCCAAAAAAGTGCCCGAGAAGTTCGGATCAACTTGGCTGCCATTTTTGTAGACATCGCGTCAACAATATCAGATCGCTTCTTATTGAGGATTGCAGGATCGGTGAATTGCCAACCTGACATCGGTTCGTTCTGTTCAGAATTTTCTAGAACATCGGCTTTTTCTATCGCTGCTTGAACGATATTTGTCTCCACATCCGTGGCCGTTGTGAACATAACATCCACTAATTCGTCTAAGCGGGTAAATTCTAGTGGTGTGAGCAGGGTTCGAATCTTTAGGCCGGTCTCCAGTGCTTCGGAGTTCTCTTTCAACTGTACAAGTTTGACTAGTGCATCTGCGCTAATAAGGCGAACATCCCAGGCATGGCGGGATCCGCGAATTTGCGCCTCAAGTTCACCGGTGTCTTGACGGCCGACCACAATTAGGCTCGATGAGGGGTTAATGACGGAGCGCTCTGACAACAACTTGCTTCGATAATTCGCAATGACGTCAAGTTTGATTGTGTAGGCATCTGTCGTTTTAACTTCGACAACAATGGTGTGTCCTTCAGTCGATGTCCAAACGCCGTCATATCCAATCGTGCTCGGCGTGCCTTGATATTTTCCGTTTTTTACATCGTAGTCTAGACGTCGGCCGAGTTCATTGACTAGGTCTTGGAATACCAGGCCGCTTTTCGGAAAGCTCATTGTTAAACAGCGTTCAATATAGCTGGCCAATTTCTCTGTCGTCGCCTGCGTTAGATAGGTTCGGAGTTCGTGGCTGCACGTCGACACATCCAGTAGAACACCGTCACCGCTCATCGCGACAATTTGTTCAATGGTTAAGTTGTCGAATTCGGCTGGGTTAGATTCCCAAAACGCTAAAAGGGGCATAATCAATATTCCATCACGGGCGAATTACTCCGCCGCCTCAGTCCTTGCCTTGCGCTTTAGACTGCTCGCCTTCGCCAGCACCGGTTTCAAAAACTGCCCGGTGAAACTGCGCGGAGCCTTGACGATATCTTCCGGCGGCCCCCATGCGACGATTTCGCCGCCGCCGTCGCCGCCCTCCGGGCCGAGGTCGATCACCCAGTCGGCGGTCTTGATGACTTCGAGGTTGTGCTCGATCACCACCACCGTGTTGCCCTGCGCCACCAGTTCGTGCAGCACGTCGAGCAGTTTTGCGACGTCGTGGAAGTGCAGACCCGTCGTCGGCTCGTCGAGAATGTAGAGCGTGCGGCCGGTGGCGCGCTTCGACAATTCCTTGGCGAGCTTGACGCGCTGCGCTTCGCCGCCCGACAGCGTCGTGGCCTGTTGGCCGACGTGAATGTAATCCAGCCCGACACGTTGCAGCGTCCTGAACGTTTCACGCACGCGCGGGACGGCCTTGAAGAATTCAGCGGCTTCTTCGACCGTCATGTCGAGCACGTCGGCGATCGACTTGCCCTTGAACAGAACTTCCAGCGTTTCGCGGTTGTAGCGCTTGCCCTTGCAGGTGTCGCAGGTGACGTAGACGTCTGGCAGGAAGTGCATCTCGATCTTGATGACGCCGTCGCCCTGGCACGCCTCGCAGCGGCCGCCCTTGACGTTGAACGAGAACCGTCCCGGCTCATAGCCGCGTGCCTTGGCTTCCGGCAGGCCGGCGAACCATTCGCGGATCGGTGTGAATGCGCCCGTGTATGTCGCGGGATTCGAACGTGGCGTGCGGCCGATCGGCGACTGATCGATCTCGATAATCTTGTCGATGTGCTCAAGACCCTCGATACGATCGTGAGGGGCGGCACCTTCACTGGCGTTGTTCAGCTTGCGTGCGATGGCGCGATACAGCGTGTCGATCAACAGCGTCGACTTGCCGCCGCCGGAAACGCCGGTGACGCAGGTGAACAGGCCGAGCGGAATTTCAGCGCTGACGTTCTTCAAGTTATTGCCGCGCGCGTTGATGACCTTCAGCGTGCGGCGATGGTTCGGCGGTCGCCGCTCCGGGATGGCGACGAAGCGTTCTCCGGTCAGATATTGCCCGGTCAGCGAGGCCGGGTCGTTCATGATTTCAGCCGGCGTTCCCCGGGCGACGATATTGCCGCCGTGCATGCCGGCGCCGGGGCCGACATCGACCACGTAGTCGGCGAGACGAATGGCGTCTTCATCATGTTCGACGACGATCACGGTGTTGCCGAGATCGCGCAGCCGCTTCAGCGTTTCGAGCAGGCGCGCGTTGTCGCGCTGGTGCAAGCCGATGGACGGCTCGTCGAGCACGTACAGCACACCGGTGAGGCCGCTCCCGATCTGCGAGGCGAGGCGGATGCGTTGGCTTTCGCCGCCGGACAGCGTGCCGGATGAACGTGCCAGCGTCAGATAGTTCAGGCCGACATCGAGCAGGAACGACAGTCGCTCGCGGATTTCCTTCAGGACGCGGACGGCGATTTCGTTTTGTTGCTTGTTCAGCGCATCCGGCACGGTTGCGAACCACTCGCCGGCGCGCTTGACGGAGAGTTCGGAGATTTCGCCGATGTGCTTGCCGCCGATCTTGACGCACAACGCCTCCGGCTTGAGCCGGTGGCCGCTACAGGCCTCGCACGGGACATCGGAGAAATATTTGCCGAGTTCTTCGCGTGCCCACTCGCTCTCGGTTTCACGGAAGCGCCGTTCGATGTTGGTGACGACGCCCTCGAACGGTTTCTTGGTGTCGTAGGAACGCACGCCGTCCTCGTAGGAGAACTTGATATCGTCATCGCCGGAGCCGAACAGGATGGCGTTCTGCGTTTTCTTCGGCAGGTCCTTCCATTTGGTGTCGAGCGTGAACTTGTAGAACTTGGCCAGCGCGGTCAGCGTCTGGATGTAATAGGGCGACGATGACTTCGCCCATGGCGCGATCGCACCCTTGCGCAACGTCAGGTCCTTGTCGGGGATCACCAGATCGGCGTCGATGTGCTGCTCGATGCCCAGGCCGCCGCAAGCCGGGCAAGCGCCGTAGGGATTGTTGAACGAGAACAGCCGCGGCTCGATCTCGGGAATGGTGAATCCGGACACCGGACAGGCGAACTTCTCGGAAAACAGGATGCGTTCCGGTCCGCTCTTGTCGTGGATCTTGGCGGTCTTCTTGTCGCTCTTCTTCTCGTCGTTGGTCGCGGGCGCATCGGCATATTCGATCACCGCCAGCCCTTCGGCGAGTTTCAGCGCGGTCTCGAAGCTTTCCGCCAACCGCTGGCCGAGGTCCGGCCGCACCACGATGCGATCCACCACCACGTCGATGTCGTGCGGAAATTTTTTGTCGAGCGCGGGCGCGTCAGCAAGTTCGTGAAAGGTGCCGTCGATCTTGACGCGCTGAAAGCCCTTCTTGAGATACTCCGCCAGTTCCTTGCGGTATTCGCCCTTGCGGCCGCGCACCACCGGCGCCAGCAGATACAGCCGCGTGCCTTCCGGCAGCGCCAGAACGCGGTCGACCATTTGCGACACGGTTTGGCTTTCGATCGGCAAGCCAGTGGCAGGCGAATAGGGCACGCCGACGCGCGCCCACAACAGTCGCATGTAGTCGTAGATTTCGGTAACGGTGCCGACGGTCGAGCGCGGATTTTTCGAAGTGGTCTTCTGTTCGATGGAAATCGCGGGCGACAGGCCGTCGATCTGATCGACGTCCGGCTTCTGCATCATCTCGAGGAATTGCCGGGCATAGGCCGAGAGCGATTCGACATAGCGACGCTGGCCTTCGGCATAGATTGTATCGAACGCCAGCGATGATTTGCCCGAGCCGGAGAGACCGGTGAGGATCACCAGTTTGTCGCGCGGAATTTCAACGTCGATGTTCTTCAGATTGTGTTCGCGCGCGCCGCGAATGGTAATGGCGCGTTGGTTCGGGCCAGCGGGTTGTTGGCGTTTTGCCTTGAGAATTTCATCGACCATGCTTGGCAATTCCAGGACGCTGCGCGCGCCGCGTTTTGGGCGCGCATCGCCGGATGGCCGGGATCGGACGCCAATTTAAGCTGTCGGGAACATAGGAAGAACGCAGGAGAATTTCCAGTGCTCGCTGCAAACCATCAACGGTTTGTTGCGGAGAGGGCGGGAGCGCATCGGGATGCGGTCGCCATCGTGCTGGCGAGGACCAAACAAAAAGGCCGGCACATGGCCGGCCCCTTAAAAGTCGAAACGTGGTTCAAGTCAGGAGAAACGTGTTACCGGCTCAGTACTTGGCAACAACCGGGCCGCCCCAACCGAAGCGGTAGTTCAGGCCGGCCTTGATGGTGTGCTCGTCGTTGTGAACGCGGCCCAGGAAGGTGTTGTTCAGGAACACATTGTGGTTGCCGAAGTCGTAGTACTGATATTCGATCTTGCCCGACCAGTTCTGCGTGAACAGGTATTCGAGACCGCCACCGACGGTGTAGCCGTCACGGCCGCCGTCACCGCCGAAGCCGTTGGTGAAGCGGGTGTCAGCCCAGGCGTAGCCGCCCTTGGCGTACAGCATCGCCGGACCCCAGGTGTAGCCGAGGCGGCCGGTCACCGAACCGAGGCCACGATTGGCGATCGAGCTGTTGGTGTCGAGGAAGCTGTAGTTGGCTTCCAGACCCGCAACCCAGTTCGGCGCGAACTGCGTGTCGTAACCGACCTGCACACCGCCCATGAACGTGCCGTCGTTGCTGCCGCCGACGAAGTTGTTGTCGTTGCCGCGGAACGCGCCACCGACGTGACCGCCGATGTAGAAACCGGTCCAGTTGTAGATCGGCGCCGGGACGTAGGCCGGAGCCTTGGTGTAGGGCCGGGCAGCCAGATCGGCGGCGTTGGCCGGAACGGCCATGCCGAGAGCTACCAAAGCCACAGTGCCCAACAGGAATGATTTCATCGTACGTCTCCGCAAATTCAGCGGGGGCAGGACCTGCCCCAATCAGTGAGGCCAATATATCCGTTTCCGCGAGGAATGCCGTCTCCCGAATGCAACACTTTCGATGGAAACGCGGTCGTCGCGCAGGTCGATGTCCTTCGGAACAATCGTTAAAAAACGGTAATTTTGTTCGCCTGCCCGCAATCGGCGGCCGTTTGAGCCCTGTATGAGCGTGCAACGCTGAGTTTAGTGATCAGCGGGGCCTTTAATGTGGGACAAAAAGAGAACATATTCCCGGGGCGTCTGTCGGTAGAGAACGCGGCGGAGCCGCATCTGGGTGTCGCATGTGGATAACGGCGGGCTGCGGCACTTCCCTCGGCGCGAAGGGAGTATAGGTCGTTGAAGTGGTGATCGGGCGCCGGATCTGCCTGTGGGCGGGCATGGGTCCGGATCGGCCGGGTCAAGTGCAGGTATTTGTGCAAGTATTGGAGAGCGTCGATGGCGGGAAGCGTCAACAAGGTCATTTTAATCGGCAATCTCGGCGCCGATCCGGAAATCAAGCGAACCCAGGATGGCCGGCCGATTGCCAATTTGCGTATCGCGACTTCGGAAACCTGGCGCGACAAGAACTCAGGCGAGCGCAAGGAAAAAACCGAGTGGCATCGCGTGGTGATCTTCAGCGAAGGGCTCTGCCGGGTGGCCGAGCAGTATCTGAAGAAGGGCGCCAAGGTTTACATCGAAGGTCAGTTGCAGACCCGCAAGTGGACCGACCAGAGCGGCGTCGAGAAGTATTCGACCGAGGTCGTGCTGCAGGGCTTCAATTCGACGCTGACCATGCTCGACGGGCGTGGCGGCGGAGGCGGCGGCAACTTCGGTTCGGATGACGGCGGCGGCGATTTCGGTTCGAGCGGTCCCTCCAGCGGAGCGCCGCGGCGTGTGGCGGCTTCAGGAGGCGGTCGCAGCAACAACGACATGGACGACGATATTCCTTTCTGATTTTACACTTCCGGACTCGTTGCGCCCGGTCGTCGAACACTGGGCGGCAATCCGGAACCCGGCCACACACGCCACGCAAGGGCTGCCCCGCAAGGGCAGCCCTTTTTTTCTTGGCCGGTCCTTTTTCTCGGCCAATCCGCAAGGGAACTGCGGCCCGCCCGGAAGGGTGTCGGCGTCCTTGACAAGCGCGCCCTAAGGTATTGGAAAAACGAAGGGAAGAGTCGCCGGCCGGTGCCACTCGGGGTGGTTTCGAGTGTCCGGATGCGCTATATGATTCTAAGCTGAATTTGACTGGATTTCCCCTTGTCCGAACCTGAAGACAATCCCACCGGCGAGCCGCCGGCACCTTCCGATATTCGTCCCGTTTCGATCCTCGAGGAGATGAAGCGAAGCTATCTCGATTACGCCATGAGCGTGATCGTGGCGCGGGCGTTGCCGGATGCGCGCGACGGGCTCAAGCCGGTGCATCGGCGCATTCTCTACGCGATGTACGAGAACGGCTTTGAATGGAACAAGCCGTATCGCAAATCCGCGCGTACCGTCGGCGACGTCATCGGTAAGTATCATCCGCATGGCGACCAATCGGTCTACGACGCGATGGTGCGGATGGCGCAGGATTTCTCCATGCGCGTGCCGTTGATCGACGGCCAGGGCAATTTCGGCTCGGTCGACGGCGATATGGCAGCCGCCATGCGCTACACCGAATCCCGTCTGACCAAGATCGCGCAGTCACTGCTCGATGATATCGACAAGGACACCGTCGACTTCCAGCCGAACTATGACAACAGCGAGAAAGAACCCTCGGTTCTACCGGCGAAGTTTCCGAACCTGCTGGTCAACGGCGCCGGCGGCATCGCGGTCGGCATGGCGACCAACATCCCGCCGCACAATCTCGGCGAAGTCATCGATGCCTGCGTGGCGCTGATCGACGATCCCGCGCTCGGCATCGACGATCTCATCAACATCGTGCCCGGTCCGGATTTCCCGACCGGCGGTATCATCCTCGGCCGCCAGGGCATCCGCTCGGCCTATCATCTCGGCCGCGGCTCCATCGTCATGCGCGGCAAGGTGTCGATCGAGCCGGCGCGCAAGGATCGCGAAGCCATCATCATCTCCGAAATTCCCTATCAGGTGAACAAGGCGACGATGGTTGAGCGCATCGCTGAACTGGTGCGCGACAAGAAGATCGAAGGCATTTCCGATCTGCGCGACGAGTCCGACCGCGAGGGCTTCCGCGTCGTCGTCGAGTTGAAGCGCGATGCGGTGCCGGAAGTCGTGCTCAACCAACTCTACAAGTTCACGCCGCTGCAGACCAATTTCGGGGCCAACATGGTGGCGCTGGATGCCGGCCGCCCGCAGTTGATGAACCTGAAGGACTTTCTGACGCTGTTCATTGCGTTCCGCGAACAGGTGGTGTCGCGACGCACCAAGTACCTGCTCAACAAGGCACGCGACCGCGCCCATATTTTGGTGGGCCTTGCGATCGCCGTTGCCAATATCGACGAAATCATCCGCGTCATCCGCACCTCGCCCGATCCTAACACGGCGCGCGAGACGCTGATGTCGCGCGATTGGCCGGCGAACGACGTCGCGGCGATGATTGCGCTGATCGACGATCCGCGCCACCGCATCAACGAGGACGGCACGGCGCGGCTGTCGATGGAACAGGCCAAGGCCATTCTCGATCTGCGCCTGCAACGGCTGACGGCCTTGGGGCGCGAGGAAATCTCCGACGAAATTGACAAACTCGCGGTCGAAATCGCGGACTATCTCGAGATACTGCGTTCGCGTGCCCGCATTCAGGGCATCATCAAGGATGAATTGCAGGCGGTGAAGGCGGAGTTCGCGACACCGCGCAAAACCGTCATCATGGAGCAGGAAGGCGAGGTCGAAGACGAGGACCTGATCCAGCGCGAGGATATGGTCGTGACTGTGTCACACCTCGGCTACGTCAAGCGCGTGCCGTTGTCGACCTATCGTTCGCAGAAGCGTGGCGGCAAGGGGCGCTCCGGCATGCAGACGCGCGACGAGGATTTCGTCAGCCGTCTGTTCGTCGCCTCGACCCATACGCCGGTGCTGTTCTTTTCGTCGCGTGGTCAGGTCTACAAGGAAAAAGTCTGGCGTTTGCCGATTGCGCCGCCGAACGGTCGCGGCAAGGCGCTGATCAATATTCTGCCGCTTGAGCAGGGCGAGCGCATCACCACCATCATGCCGTTGCCGGAGGACGAGTCCTCGTGGGCCAACCTCGACGTGATGTTCGCGACCACAGGCGGCAATGTCCGGCGCAACAAGCTGTCGGACTTCGTCGACGTGCGCCGCTCGGGCATCATCGCGATGAAGCTGGACGATGGCGAAGCGATCGTTGACGTGCAGATCTGCACTGAGCACGATGACGTCTTGCTGACCGCTGCCGCCGGGCACTGCATCCGCTTCCCGGTTCCCGAAGTCCGCGTGTTCTCGGGTCGCACCTCGATGGGCGTGCGCGGCATCGCGCTGTCCGGTGAGGACAAGGTGATTTCGCTGGCGATCCTGCGTCACGTCGATGCAACGTCCGACGAGCGCTCGGCCTATCTGAAGATGCGCCGCGCCGTGTCCGGCGAAAATGGCGCTGTCGAGGAGGGTGTCGAGGCCGACGGTGAGGAGAGTAACGGCGCGATCCAGCTCAGCCAGGAACGCTACATCGAAATGTCGGCGGCCGAACAAGTGGTGCTGACGGTGTCCGAGAACGGTTTCGGCAAGCGGTCGTCGTCCTACGAATACCGCACCACCGGCCGTGGCGGCAAAGGTATCGTCGCGATGTCGGTGAGCGAGCGCAATGGCAAGCTGATTGCCTCATTTCCGGTCGAGGACTCGGACCAGATCATGCTTGTTACCGACAAGGGCCAGTTGATCCGGTGCCCGGTCGAGGGCATTCGCGTCGCCGGCCGTTCCACTCAGGGCGTCATCGTGTTCAATACTGCCGATGACGAGCATGTCGTCTCGGTTGAGCACATCGGCGAAGAATCCGAGAATGGCAACGGTAACGCGAACGACGGTTAGAGTTTGATCGGGAAATCATCCAACAAAACCTCCGCGTCATTGCGGGGCGCGTCAGCGATGAAGCAATCCAGTTCTTAAAGAAACAGGTACTGGATTTGATCGCTCGCAATGACAATGCGCGGTTAAATCTCTATCTCGGTGCCGAATTCAACGACCTGTCCGGTCGGCACGCCAAAGAATGCGGCGGTGCGTTCCGCGTTGCGTTGCAGGAATGCGAACACGGTTTCGCGCCACACCCACATGCCCGCGACCTGATCGCTGGGAATGATCGTCTCGCGGCCAATGTAGTAGGTGATATCGGTGAGATCGATGCCGGGCAGCTTGCCCTGGTCGCAGGCGAGCCGAAGCCCATCATATATGGTTGGATACTGCATGAAGCCGTAGTGCAGGATAACGCGGGTGATGCCCTCGATGATCTCGATCACTTCGATCTTGTCGTTATCGGGAATGCGCGGCAACTCCTCAATAATGACAGTAACAAGCACAACGCGCTGATGCAGAACGTGATTGTGCTTGACGAATTGCGTCAGCGCGAGCGGCACACCATTCGCCGCAGATGCCAGGAAGACGGCGGTGCCGGGCAGCCGCGCATGACACTTGCTGACGGCAGTTTCGATCAGGTCTTCCTCGGGCTGGCGCAGCTTCGTTCGCGCCCGTTCGACCAGCTTGACGCCGCTGCGCCAGGTCAACATCAGAAATGCGACGATGCCTGCGAGCAGTAGCGGAAACCAGCCGCCCTCAAACAGCTTGACCGAATTGGCGGCGAAAAAAATGCAGTCGATCGCAAAGAAGAACCCGTTCACGGCGACAACAATAATCGGCGAGTAACCCCACTGGATCGCGACCAGTGCGGCCAGCAAGGTGGTGATCGCCATCAACAGCGACACCGCGATACCGTACGCTCCAGCCAGGGCATCCGACGTGCCGAATGCAAACACCGCGCCGAGCGTGGCGGCGGCCAGCAGCCAGTTCACAAGCGGCACATAGATCTGTCCGATGGCGTGGCTGGTGGTGTGGATGATCTGCATGCGTGGCAGGAATCCGAGTTGAATGGATTGCTGCGTCAGTGAGAACACCCCGGAAATGATAGCTTGCGATGCGATCACCGTGGCCAGTGTCGCAAACGCGACCAGCGGGTAATGCACCCAATCCGGTGCAAGTTGATAGAAGGGGTTATCAAGCGCGCTGGGATCGGTAATGAGCAGCGCAGCCTGTCCGAAGTAATTAAGCACCAGCGCCGGCAGTGCGACGGCAAACCAGGCAAGCCGGATCGGGAATCGGCCGAAATGACCCATGTCGGCGTACATTGCCTCGCCGCCGGTCACCGCCAGAAAGGCCGCACCGAGAATTCCGAAGCTGACATGGAAATTCTGGTGGATCAGAAAATCGAAAGCGTAGAGTGGGCTCACCGCCGCAAGTACGCCCGGCGCCCGCACGATGCCGTGGATACCGAGCAGCCCCAGCACCACGAACCACGCCAGCATCACCGGGCCGAAAATTCCGCCGATGAATCCCGCGCCCTTTTTCTGAATCAGGAAGAGTGCGATCAGGATGATGGTGGTGAGCGGCACCACTAGCGGCGCCAGTGATGGCGCGTCCACCTTCAAACCTTCGATGGCGCTCAGGACAGAGATGGCAGGGGTAATGGCGCCGTCGCCGTAGAGGAGGGCGGCGCCGATCAATCCGACGATCAGAAGCTGCGCCCGCCATGTGCCAGGTCTGGCACTTCTGGCGGAGAGGAGCGCCAGCAATGCCACGATCCCGCCTTCGCCACGATTGTCCGCGCGCAGTATGAGCAATGCATACTTCAGCGAAATAATCAGGATCAGTGCCCAGAGGATCAGTGACACCACGCCGAGCACGGCATCTGGCGTCAGCGCGCCGCCATGCGTGGCGGCTTTGGCGGCTTCCTTGAGCGCATAAAGCGGGCTCGTTCCGATGTCGCCATAGACGACGCCGAGCGCGCCCACGGTTGAGGCCAGTGGAATACTGGCTGCGCCGCCTGCGGCCGGAGTTGACGTGGCCGTCATGGATGCCCTCGTCGAATTGCCGTTTTCGATCTGAAATCCCAGACAGGTTTTGTCGGGAGTGGTTGAGGACTTCGGATCCGCGGCGGTTAGTCTGCGATGCCGCGGATGGAATTGCCACGCAATTTGTAACCTGCAGGCAAGAGGGCTTGGACGAAACAGGTGACGGCTAACGGGGGCGAGCAGTCCCCGACTACCGTTGCAGTCGAATGCTACCGGATTTGGCCAACCAGACGGGCTTCAGTAATCGGCGCCTGTCCTCCGGATTTCACGCCGGCGCGGCGAAGACATGACGCCTCGAAATTCGGCCATGCCTTTTGCGAGCAGGCACCGCCGATGCTGCGGATATCGAGCCGGTCGGTCTTGGCCAGTGGCGCGCTGGAAACGCCGGCTTCCACTTCCGGGGCAAATCCGGGCAGTACAGTCAGAGCGGCTGCGCAGAAAGCCGCAATAGCCAGTGCTGAAATAGCCTTGATCATGACGCTCCCCTGTCCTGTGGGCCTTGAGCCCGTTTGCTATCCTCGCTTGATATCCGGCACCTGTTTCACGGCGCCTTCGCCGCGCCGGAAAATGGTTTCGTGAGACCGGACAATTGTTTCGCCGCAAAAACGGGATGAAACAGTGCGCCAGGTCACATTTCGACCGCTTTGATGACGCCGAGACCCGCCAGCTGGTTCGGTCGCTCGCGACAAATAAAAAGCCTGAAATTGCCGGATTCGGCGGGAACCCGGCCGCTTGCAGGCGCGGGCGGGGCAGGGTAGATGGGGCCATGTCCCAAACCTCATCGCGTATCGCGCTTTATCCCGGCTCTTTCGACCCCGTGACCAATGGCCACCTCGACGTGGTGCGCCACGCGGTTCGGCTCTGCGACAAGCTGGTGGTGGCGATCGGTGTCCATCCCGGTAAAAAGCCGTTGTTTTCGACCGAGGAGCGGCTGGCGATGGTCCGCCAGGTATTCGGGCCCGTGGCCGCGCAAGCCGGTTGCGCGTTCGATGCGACGACCTATGACGATCTGACGGTTACTGCGGCGCAGAAACACGGCGCGACCATCATGATCCGCGGCCTGCGCGACGGCACCGATCTCGACTACGAAATGCAGATCGCGGGGATGAACGAAACCATGGCGCCGGAGGTCCACACCGTGTTCCTGCCGGCCTCGGTCGGTGTTCGCCCGATCACCGCCACACTGGTGCGGCAAATCGCTGCCATGGGCGGCAACGTCGCGGCCTTTGTGCCGCCTTCGGTCGCTGTCAGTCTCAAGACCAAGTTCACCGGTTAATTTCCCTCCGATCCGGAGTTTCCATGCTGAGAGTCCTCGCCGTTATCGCCGCGCTGATCTGTGCGGCACCCGCCCTTGCCCAGCCGCTGCCCGCCAATCTCGACAAGGCGAATGCGCTTGTGATCGACACGACGCAGGGCCGCATCGTGATCAAGTTGCGCACCGATCTGGCGCCAAAGCACGCCGAGCGCCTCAAGCAACTGGCGCGCGAGGGTTTTTACAACAACGTGCCATTCCATCGGGTGATGGCGGGCTTCATGGCGCAGACCGGCGACGGCCAGAACTTCAACGGCACCGGCGGTTCGAAATATCCGAACCTCAAGGCCGAATTCTCCAACGTACCGTTCAAGCGTGGCATCGTCGGTATGGCGCGGCGCGGCGATAGCGTCGATACCGCCAATTCGCAATTCTTCATCATGCTGGGCGAGAATTCGGGTCTCAACGGCCAGTACACCGTGATCGGCGAGGTCGTCTCGGGCATGGATGTCGTCGACAAGATCAAGAAAGCGCCGGAAGGTTCGCGAAGCGGCGCCGTCACCGATCCCGACAAGATGGTCAAGGTGCAGGTCGCGTCCGATATCAAGTGAGCTGCCATGCAGCAAACCCGCCGTCAGATCGTGTTGGGTGTTTTGCTGTTCGCCGGTTTGACGGGCAGCGGGCGAAGCTACGGGCAGGCGGCGGGCGTGAGCACTCTGGAGGAGATGTTCCGGAGGATCCGTCAATGCTGGAAGCCGCCACCGTTGTCCGCCGCGGACCCGGGGATGCAGATCACCGTGCTCGTCAGTTTCAAGCGCGACGGGCAGATACTGGGGCGGCCGCGGGTGACGTTTGAATCCGCCGATGCGTCGGATACGGATCGTATTGTCTACCGGACTGCGGTAATGGAAGCGTTGCAACGATGCGCGCCCATGCCATTTATCAACGGTATGGGCGATTCAATCGCCGGCCGCCCGATGACAATCAAGTTTGACGATCGCAGAAACCTACCGCAAACCAAAGAGAAGAGAGCATGGCTGACAACGAAAATACTTTGATCCTCGAGACGACGCAGGGCCCTGTCACCATCGAGATGCGTCCGGACCTCGCGCCCGGCCACGTGGCGCGGATCAAGGAACTGGTGCGTGAAGGTTTCTACAACGGCATTGTGTTCCATCGCGTCATCGAGGGCTTCATGGCGCAGACCGGGTGCCCGCAGGGGACCGGCACGGGAGGCTCCGGCAAAAAGCTGAAGGCCGAATTCAACGATGAGCCGCATGTGCGCGGTACGGCCTCGATGGCGCGTGCCGCCAGCCCGGATTCCGGCGACAGCCAGTTCTTCATCTGCTTCGACGATGCACGCTTTCTCGACAAGCAATATACCGTTTGGGGAAAAGTGACCGACGGCATGGAGAACGTCGACAAGATCAAGCGCGGCGAGCCGGTGCAAAACCCGGATAAAATCGTCAAGGCGCACATGGCGGCCGACGCCGCTTGAGATGATTTGTCATGCCCGGGCTTGACCCGGGCATCCATCCCGCGAACAAGGATGGGTTGCCGGATCAAAGTCCGGCAATGACGGAAAAGGCCATGCGCACCGATTTATTTGACTTCGAACTTCCCCCTGAAAGCATAGCACTGCGACCCGCGAGCCCGCGCGATGCGGCGCGGCTGCTCGTCGTGCAACCGGGCATCGGCCTGCAGGATCGCTCGGTCACCGATTTGCCGACCGCTCTGCGACCGGGCGATCAGCTCGTCGTCAACGACACCAAGGTCATTCCGGCGCAACTGTCGGGGCGCCGGATCGGCCGTGACGCCGAGCCGAGGATCGAGGCGACGCTGATCAAGCGGATCGACGGTTCGCATTGGCAGGCGCTGGTCAAGCCGGCCAAGAAGCTGATCGAGGGTGACACCGTCCGTTTCGGCAACGAGGGGCGGGTCTGTCTGCTCGGCCACCTCGATGCGGAGGTTGAGGCCAAAGGTGACAACGGCGAAGTCACGCTGGCGTTTTCGTTTCACGGCCCGACCCTGGACCAGGCCATCGCCGATGTCGGCACGCCGCCGTTGCCGCCTTACATCGCCTCTCGACGCACGCCGGACGAGCAGGACGAGCGGGACTATCAGACCATGTTCGCGGTCAACGAGGGCGCGGTGGCTGCGCCGACCGCCGGATTGCATTTCACGCCGGCGCTCGAGACTGCGCTGCGTGCGCGAGGCGTGACGATCCATCGGTTGACGCTGCATGTCGGGGCGGGGACATTCCTGCCGGTCAAGGCGGATGATACCGCCGAACATCACATGCATTCCGAGTGGGGTTCGATCTCCGCCGAAACCGCCACAGCGCTTAACGCGGGGCGCGCTGCCGGTGGCCGTATTGTCGCGGTTGGCACGACGTCGCTGCGCTTGCTGGAAAGCGCCGTCGATGCCGAGGGGCGGATTCAGCCGTTCTCGGGTGAAACCGATATCTTCATCACGCCGGGCTACCACTTCGGCGCCATCGACGCGTTGATGACGAACTTTCATCTGCCGCGCTCGACGCTGTTCATGCTGGTTTCGGCCTTCAGCGGACTGGAGACGATGCAACAGGCCTACGCGCACGCGATCGCCAGTGGCTATCGCTTCTATTCGTATGGCGATGCCTGTCTGCTGTTTCCCGGCATGCCCGGCCGATGACGCTTCCCAACCATTTCGAACTCAAGGGCCGTGACGATCGGGCCCGTACGGGCGTCCTGACGACACCGCATGGCGTGGTGCGTACACCGGCCTTCATGCCGGTCGGCACCGCCGGCGCGATGAAAGGCATTCACTGGCGCGACATTCGCGACAGCGGCGCCGATATCGTCCTTGGCAATACCTATCACCTGATGTTGCGGCCGGGCGCCGAGCGTATCGCCCAGCTCGGCGGCTTGCAGGTGTTCAGCACCTGGAATGGTCCGATGTTGACCGACTCCGGTGGCTTTCAGGTCATGTCGCTTGCTCAACTGCGCAAGGTGACCGAACGCGCGGTGACTTTCCGTTCGCATATCGATGGCGCTAGCGTCGAGTTGTCGCCGGAGCGCGCCGTCGAAGTGCAACGCCTGCTTGGCTCCGACATTGCCATGCAACTCGACGAGTGCGTGCGGCTGCCTGCGGAGCGCGCTGATATAGAGCGCGCCATGCAATTGTCGTTGCGCTGGGCAGAGCGCTGCAAGCGCGCGTTCGAGTCCTCGCCCGCCGGGCACATGCTGTTCGGTATCGTGCAGGGCGGCGACGTGCCGGCGCTTCGCCACGTCAGCGCGCGGGGGCTGGTCGAGATCGGATTCCACGGCTACGCCATCGGTGGCCTGGCGGTCGGCGAACCGCAGGATGTCATGCTGGCGATGATCGACGAAACCGCGCCACAATTGCCGGAAGACCGCCCGCGCTATCTGATGGGCGTCGGTACGCCCGATGATATTTTGCAAGCCGTGACGCGCGGCATCGACATGTTCGACTGCGTACTGCCAACCCGCAACGGCCGCCACGGTCTAGCCTTTACTCGCCGGGGACCGATCAATTTGCGCAACGCGCGCCATGCCGACGATCCGCGCCCGCTCGACGAAGAAAGCCTGTGGCCGGCGACACACAGCTATTCGCGGGCGTATCTGCACCACCTTATCAAGTCGGGCGAGGCGCTTGGCGCGATGCTGCTGTCCGAGATCAATATCGCGTATTATCAAAGCCTGATGCAGGGCATGCGCGATGCAATCGCGCGCCGAACCTTTGCGGATTTCAGCGCGAAGGTGCGTGCCGAATGGCGTCGCGGCGATATTCCGCCGCGCTAGGCGTCGTCACGCTGAGCGCCCGGATCATTGGTTGTTGCAGGCGATGGCTTGAAACGTATGGCTGGTTACGAGGCCATAGCCGCAGGTGTCGCAGGTCCACAAATAGCTGACCTTGTTGTCCGACAGAAATGCCGAAGCTTCAGCGGCAATCAACGAGTCGGCGCAAACCGGGCAGGTCGGCAGCTCACGTTCGCGTGACGCGGCATATGACGATTTGGTCGACAGGATTTCAGCGATTGCTGGCATCGTGACCTCCTCAGGTTTCAACTCGTATGCTGAGGATACACCGTGATGTTTGACGATGTCGCAACATAAATGCGTTTCTTTTACGATTTCTAATCGCGCCAGCGAATGTGATCGGCCTGTGATGGCAGCTTGCGAAAATATCCGTAATGCGTTTGATAATGCCGTGCGGTGGTGACGTGATTGTCGGCATCGCTATTCGAGGCAAGTTGAACTCATCGCAAGTTAAACTCATCGCAAGTTAATTCATTGGCAGCAACGAGAAGACGATGGCACAGCCACCCCGGCGCCCGCGCACGCTCAACGACGCACGCACAGAAGCTGAAGCGGCTTTCAAGAAGGCAACAACCAAAGCGGCGGACCCGGTGCCGCGCCAGGCGGCGGTCCCCGGCGTAAAGGAATTGGTTTCGTTGCGGATCGATCAGGATGTGCTGGAATTTTTCCAGCAGGATGGGCCGGGTTGGCAAGATCGGATCAATGCAGCCCTTCGGAAGGCGGCGGGCAAATAGGCGAGGGCGGCCGAAGCGGATCGCGCTCGGCCGTGCCTCGGGTTGACCGGATCAGGACCGCGACAGCGAGATCGCGGCGCTCTTGAATGCGCCCTCGGAGCGAATGGTGACGCGCTGCTTGTTTCCGTTCGTGGCCATCGACAGATTGGCGGTGAAAGTCGGGGCGCTGACCGTCACATCGAAATGGCCGGCGCTTGCCTTGCCTTCAAGAGTGCCGCCGACATTGCGGCTCGATTCACCCCAGGTTCCGGACAATGTGCCGCCCTTGGCGACGACATTGCTCTTGAGGTCGAACTTGTAGCTGTCACTCGCGCAGGTCAGGCTCTGATTGAGACCGCTGCCGTCGCCGCTCACGGCGTAGGTGGCTCGGCAGCGAATGCGCTCGCTTTGGCCGTTGTCGAGCGAGACCGTCCCATTGCCGGACCAAACGCCTGCCATTCCCGCGAATGCTCCGGGCGATTGCGCAAAACCGATGGTGCCAAATGCGAGCCACATTCCAGCCGCGACCACAGATGCTTGTCCCGTGCGTCGCCAGTCCACCCCGGTTTTCATGTTTTATATCCTGTTATTGACGAGAAGCTTGCCAGTTGCCGCTGCAAGGGATGCCCCCCGAAGCGCCATTCCATTTGCCGGAGCCCGCATTGCCGTTGAGTTGGCCATTGGCATAGGCGCCCTGGATCGACACCTTGACGATCCCCTCGCGGCCGACACGGCCTGAGATATCGGCTCCCGGCGCGCTGATTTTGCCGTCGGTAACCGTCAAGGGATACTGGGCGGTGGGCTCGCAGTTGCCAGTCTTGGTCACGATCGTAACATTCCAGAGCCCGTCGTAAGTGGACTGCGCGGCGGCCGGATAGCTGGCGGCCACCGAGGCGCCGACGACGGCAAAATGACAAAGCAATGCGCGGATGCGGCGAAAACGCATGAATCGAAATCCTCAATGTGGTGATGGCGGCCTTATCCGAAGGCAATGTGTCGAAAATTTGCTGCGCCGCCACATAGAATATCCCACATAGTTCGATTTGTGAACAAATCCGGGCACCTATGGTTCCAATTTGGTGAACAAATGGAAGCGGCCCGATATCGCGCCAGGCCCGCGGGATCGCCGGGCGCCCCCGAATTCTGCCGGGAAATTCCGAATCGCAATGAAAGGTGGTCATTGTCAGCAATGCGGCCGACGGCCACCCGCTTGCCGTTTGATCGGCCGGCAGCGAGCCCGTGGTTTAGTCGTCAAGGGCTTGCGCCGGGAAGGCGAGCTCGGATTAGGGATACGGACTACCCGACGCGATGCAGCGAACAGATCTTGTTGCCGTCCGGATCGCGCAGATAAGCGAGATAGAGTTTCAGGCTGCCGTTGTCCCGCACGCCCGGCGGGTCTTCGCAGGTTGTGCCGCCGTTGGCGACGCCGGTCGCGTGCCACGCATCCACTTCTTCTTGTGATTTTGCCAGAAAGCCGATGGTGCCACCATTAGCGTGAGTTGCGGGTTCGCCGTTGATCGGCTTCGACACCGAAAAGGTCCCGGTCTTGGTGCGGTAGAATATCCGGTGGCGGTCGACGATCGCCGGTTGAATGCCAAGCGTGCCGAGAAGCTTGTCGTAAAATGTCTTCGCCCTGTCGAGGTCGTTGGTGCCAATCATTACGTGGGAAAACATCGCTCTTTCTCTCCCGGGCTTTCTGTAAGTTGTTGCAGGCAGAGGCAATTATAAGCCGTTGGCCGCGCTTGGCGAGGTTGTTGGCGGCGTGATGCAAAGGAAATTCATCACGGCTACAGCCTTTCGGTTCTGATGGAATCAGCACCGGCACTCTATGATTTTGATTTGATGCGTTTTCTTCGCGCGAACCGGTACCCGCTACGCATGAAAACGCTCCAATGGTGAGCGCGGAGGGACTCGAACCCTCGACCCCATGATTAAAAGTCACGTGCTCTACCGTCTGAGCTACGCGCTCACTTGGGGCGCTGTGTAGGGGCGTGGGCGGCGCGGGTCAATAGGCTGGGGACGGCAATCCGACTCATCCAAAGGCCAAATTCGATCGCATCGTCAGCCGGTTGCGCCAAACTTTTCTTGCCGCGTATCAGAAATAAATGTCCGCCTGAACGCGGATGCTTTCAGCCACCCGGGGATAACGTCTCAGTTCGAATCGCGGCCGGTGTCCGAGGGAATCTTCTGACGTGCGCCGAGCGCGTTCGGCATCGCGACGGGACGCAGGCCGATCAGTTCCGCGGTACGGATGCCGGTGTTGCGCCAGAAGGCGAAGGAATTGACGCGGGAGAGTTCAAGCGTGGCAAGTGCGACGGCCGACAAGAACGGCAAGCTCTGCAACACAAGCACACCCGCGAAAATGTAGATTTCGGTGATCTGCCTGAAGCTGTTGGAAGCAACCAGCACCGCTGCGCCGATCAACAGCAACGCGCCGATGACGGCCTCCCAGAACGCCTGGAATTCTATCGACATCCTCGAAAGCCCGCCCTTCGAGGTTCGCGCGAACGGCAGATGCTCGGTGATCAACCCGTTGGCGACGGCGCGCGAGACGGTCCACTGCACCGACATCGCAGCGATCATGGCGCCGAACAACTGTCCGATCTTGACCGGGACACGCAGGCGGTAAAGCACCAGAAAATGCGTCAGCGATACCACGAAGGCGGCGATGATCGGCAGAGTCAGGATTTTATCGGGGATCGCGATATCGGCGAAGGCAACGATCGGCACCCATACCAGATTGAGCAGGGCCACCAGCACGCCGATGCTTTCGGCACCGAGCCAGTTCAGCCAGCCGAGCGCAAATTCGCGCTTCTGGTCCGGCGACAGTCGGCTCGCGCCGGGCAGGAAGCGGCGCCAGTGCTTCTTGACGATCTGGAAGCCGCCATAGGCCCAGCGGTGGCGCTGCTTCTTGAAGGCTTCGTAGGTGTCGGGAAGCAGTCCGTGACCGTAACGCGTATTGGTGTAATGGGTCAGCCAGCCCTGCTCGATGATGGCCAGCCCCAGATCCGTATCCTCGCAGATGGTGTCGCCAGCCCAGCCACCGGCCTTGTCCATCGCCGCACGGCGGATCAGGCACATCGTGCCATGCACGATGATGGCGTTGAACTCGTTGCGCTGGACCATGCCGATGTCGAAGAATCCGGCATATTCGCCGTTCATGGCGTAGTGCATCAATGACAGATCTTCGTCGCGGTGATCCTGCGGCGCCTGTACGAGACCGACACGAGGGTCGTCGAAAGCGGGAACGAGGTCCTTCAGCCAGTCCGGCTGCACCACGTAATCCGCATCGATAATGCCGATGATCTCGGCGTCCGCCGCCGTGCGTTCCATGGCGATGCGCAGCGCGCCAGCCTTGAAGCCCTTGACCTTCTCCGCGTTGATGAACTTGAAGCGTTCGCCGAGGCCGCGGCAATGATCCTGGATCGGCTGCCAGAAGGCAGGGTCCGGCGTGTTGTTGATGATGACGACGCATTCGAAGTTGGGGTAGTCCAGCCGCGCCACGGCATCGAGCGTCTGCTTGAGCATCTCCGGCGGCTCGAAGTAGGCCGGAACGTGGATCGAAACCTTCGGGAATTTGCGGTCAGCGGTGAGCATTTTGGCGACGGACGGTCGCGTCAACAGCCGGCGCGGGCTCTTGCCGAAGGCGATCGTCGCGATTTCTTCGATCCGCGCCATTGCGATCAGGATCAGCGGCACCAGCAGGGTTAGGCCCAGCGTCATCGCGAAGGCCGAGCCCCAGACGAAATAGTGGCCGGTCCAATAGGCAAACACCGTTGCCACCCAGGCACCGACACCATTGGCGGCAGTCGAGAGCAGGGCGGTCTGCATCACGGTCGGCGCGACGAGGCGGAAAATCGGCAGGGACAACAGAATGCCGATCAGCAACGCGATGCCGGCGAGTTTCCAGTAATCCTGATCGACGACGGGGCCGGTCCAGTTGAACTTCGGCTCACGATTGGCATTCAGGACGCCCCAATAGGGGCCGACGCCACCTTCGAAGTACTTCCACGGCTGGTCGATCGCCTCGACGATGTTGTATTCCATGCCGACCGATTCAGCGCGCGTCACGAAGTTGCGCAACACAACGGCCTGTTCGAACGGGCCCGGCGTCGCGCCCTTGAGATTGTAGCCGGCGCTTGGCCAGCCGAATTCGGCAATGACGATGCGCTTGCCCGGGAAGGCATCACGCAGCTTCTGATAGATGATCAGGGCCTGGTCGACGGCCTGCTTGTCGGAGAAGCCTTCCCAGTATGGCAGAATGTGCGCGGCGATGAAGTCGACCGACGATGCCAGTTCGGGGTGCTCGAGCCATATGTTCCAGATTTCACCAGTCGTTACAGGAACATTGACCTGACTCTTGACGCGCTGAATTAGCTTGATCAGGTCCTCGACCTTCTGGTCGGCACGGTAGATGGTCTCGTTCCCGACGACGATGCCGTTGACGTTGCTATTGTGTTTGGCCAGCTCCACCGCGGCCTGCATTTCGCGCTCGTTGCGATCGACGTGCTTGTCGATCCAGGCCCCGACCGTGACCTTGATGCCTGCCTCGTTGGCCAGCGGCGGAACCAGTTCCACGCCACCCGTGGACGAATAAAGTCGGACCGCGCGGGTCAGCGGCGCCAGCACCTTCATATCCGCGCGGATTTTCTCCGTCGTCGGGATGTTGTCGATGTCGGGGTGGCCGGTACCGTCGAACGGCGCGTAGGATACGCTCGGCAGCATGCCACGGAAATCGGGAGCCGCCTGCTTTTCGCGCAATACCCCCCAAAGGGCAGCATGAGCGGCAGTGACACACAACAGAACGGCGACGACGGCGCGCATCGCAACTAAACCATGTCGGGGCAGTAAGGCAGGGAGGCGGACCCGTCCCCTAGATCCGGCTGAAGCTGTGGCAAAGTGAGCATAGCTCTGCCACACCAATTATCCACTCGTATGACGATGCAGTTCCTTGCCGGCGGCGAATAGGCCAACCGGCGACTGTTGCTGATCGTTCCGCGTCGGACGGTCAATTATTTCGCCGGTGCAGCAGGTGCAGGGGCAGCTGCGGGTGGCGGCGTTGCCGGAGCACCGGGCGCCGGAGCGGGCGGTGTCGACGTGCTCGCCGTTTGCGGCTGGGCACCCGGGTTGATCCAGCAAGCATGCACCCGGCTGTTCAGGCTGTCCGGGGCCTTCGGATCGATCGCGCCGAATCGCACCAGGCAGCGGAACGTGGCCTGGACGTGCCCTCCCGGGCATCCGAACCGATCATAGAGGTCGAGATGGCGGAACGCCGTGTCCAGGTCGTCGCGCCACATCAGCACGACCACGCGCCGGCCGAGCCAGACGCATTCGGGGTTCCCGGCCGGACCGTTGATGGCCTTGGAGGCCTCGACGAATTCATCCGCCTTGCGCTGGCTGTCCTTGGCGGCTGCTTCCGCCGCCGTCGCCGGATTGGTGTTGGCCGGCGCGGCCTTAGCCGGCGCCTGGTCCTGGGCGCGCAAATCGCCGCTTTGAGCGATGGCGCCGCCAACACCTATCAACAAGGCCAGTCCTGGTACCGCCAATGCTCGAACCAGCACGCTTCGGAGCTCTACAATGATTTGACGCATACCGTCCCCGGTTTTGATGCCCGCCCGTGGCAAAGTCACCGCTCAGATGCCGCCCAAATGGGTCCCCAATACGGCGGAACGCGGTTTGGAATCCCATGAAGCACAAAATGCTTTTTGTCCAGTAAAGGCAATTGCTCTTCGCAGCCGCGCCGGGTTGCAAAATCATGTTTGGAAAGAGGCGTTGGGCCCCGGCCGCCGTCGGGCAAGAACCATGGGATTGCCGCGGTGTAGCCCTTGGCAGATGGTCGGCGACGGGCTAATTGCGTTCGAGCCGGGCGCGTTCAATACGTGCGAATGTCTTTGCGCGTGGGCTGCGGATCATGCGGCCGGCGGCGCCGGAGGAGGATCGGACCGATTTCGTTGCGAACGCCGCTCACGCTTCTGGTGCTGTCGCTGTGCGCAATTGCCGCTATTTGGTGGTGGCTGGCCGTGCCGATCTCGTTGGCGCGCGCGCCGATCGATCCGAACTCCAAGCTCGAATGCGTTTCCTACGCGCCGTTTCGCGATGGTCAGAGCCCACTGGTCAAGGGTACCGAGATTCCGCCCGAGCAAATCGCGCAGGATTTCGCGCAACTCGCCAAAATTTCGAAGTGCGTGCGAACCTATTCGATCGAGAACGGCCTCGATAAGGCGCCGGAACTCGCCCGCAAGGCCGGGCTGAAACTCATGCTCGGCATCTGGCTCGGCAGCAACCGGGTCAACAACCTCGTCGAGATTGCCACCGCGGTGGCTTTGACCAAGGCATATCCCGACGTCATTACCGCCGTTGTCGTCGGCAACGAGGTGCTGCTGCGTGGTGAGATGACTGCTGCCGATCTCGCCGGCCTGATCCGGTCGGTCAAAGCGCAGGTTGGCACCATGCCTGTGACCTATGCCGACGTCTGGGAATACTGGTTGCGGAACCGCGAAATCTACGACGCCGTGGATTTCGTCACCATTCATATTCTGCCGTATTGGGAAGACCTTCCGATCCCGGCCCGCTACGCCGCAGGGCATGTCGACTCGATTCGGAAGCGGGTCGCGGTCGCGTTCCCGAACAAGGAAATCCTGATCGGGGAGACCGGGTGGCCGAGTGCCGGGCGCATGCGGGAAGGTGCTCTGCCGTCGCGCGCCAATCAGGCTCGCGTGGTTTCGGAAATCCTCGATCTGGCCAAGCGGGAGAATTTTCGGGTCAACCTGATCGAGGCCTACGATCAACCCTGGAAGCGCCAGCTTGAAGGTACGGTGGGCGGCTACTGGGGGCTGATCGATGCCAAGGCGCGGGCCGAGAAATACCCCGCCGGGGTGGCCATCAACAACTTCCCGATGTGGAAGGCGTATATGGGCGCCGGCATGGTGCTCAGCATCCTGGTGTTTGCCGTTGCGATGTGGACGGCGCGTCGGCGGCCTTGGGCGCCGCGTGTCGTGTCGTGGCTGGGCGTCGGTGTCTCGGCGACGGTGGCGGGCGCGCTCCTGGGGGTAGCCATCGACAAGATGCTGACGGAAAGCCTCGGCATCGGCGGCTGGCTGCAATGGGGAGCGCTTCTCGCCGCCGGAGTTCTGGCCCCGCTTTTGTCCGCCAGTGCCCTGATGTCCGGCCGGTCACTGCCGACGTTTCTCGATCTGCTCGGGCCACGGGCGGGGAGAACGGGATCGCGGCGGATGATCTTGCTTGGGTTGACGCTGATCGTCGCGACCGTGATCGCGGCCGAAACCGCGCTCGGCTTCGTGTTCGACCCGCGTTATCGCGACTTCCCGTTCGCCGCGCTGACCATGGCGGTTGTGCCGTGCTGGCTGCTGATGGTTTTCAACCGTCCACATACGGGCGGACGCCCGATTGCCGAAGCCGCTTTCGCCGGCCTGCTGACGCTGTCCGCGCTTTATATCGGCTTCAACGAGGGGCCCGCCAACTGGCAGTCGCTGTGGACCTGCCTGATCTATCTGATGCTTGCCGCTACACTGTGGCGGGCGCGGGCCGCGCAAATCCCAGGATAAGCAGTCCGATCGCGATGCCGGATAACGCGACGTTGTAGAGGATGATGCCGGCTCCGGCGGCGACCAGTCCCGCGGTCAGCAGCACGATCGATGGCCGGATGACGTGGAGCACGGCGACGATCAGTGCCACGATGCCGAACACCGAGTTGCGGAACAGATAGGTCGCGACCAGCCGCGCCTTGCAGAGATAGCTCTGCAGCCCGGCATCGCAGGCGAGTGTGACGGTCGACAATTCGATGGCGAGATACCGCAGATACAGCGCGTAGCCGACCGTGACAAAACCGACAACCAATAGCCATTGCACCTGGTACGGCGTCAGCCGGAACGGATCTTTCTTCATTCCCTGAATATGGTTCGGATCGGGCAGGCGGGCAAGCCGGATAGCTCCAGGGGTGATGTCATCTGTGGATGTCACCGGTGCGGCGACGCCCTCCGATGATTCTACAGCGCCTTGATCAGCCGGCTCGCCGTGTTTTCGCAGTGCTGGCGGCACAGTCTGCGCAACTGACGGGCATTGCCGGCCTCCAGCGCCTCGTACATGGCGTGGTGTTCGATTTCGGCCTGCGTCACATCTTTCGTCAGATGAATTTCGATACGGATATAGGGCTCGACCTGGTCGCGCAGCATCGCCGCAAACCGGCTGGCATGACGCCGATGGGCGGATGCCAGCAGGCAGGCATGGAATTCAGTATTGGCGTTGAGCCAATCGTCGGTGCGGCTGGGCCGCTGCGCGTTGGCCTCTTTCATGCCCCGCAATGCCTTGGCAACCATCGCAAGGTCGTCGGCCGTGCGCATTTTCGCGGCGACGCTGCCGAGGTGTTCCTCGACAATGGCGCGCAACTCGAAGATTTCATGAATCTCCGAACGATCCAGTGAGGGGACCGCATAGCCGCGACGCGGCCGCAATACGACGAGGCCCTCGGCTTCAAGGCGCGTCATCGCCTCGCGCAGCGGAACGCGACTGGCGCCGAAGCGCCGCGCCAGTTCCTCCTGACGCAAGATCGAGCCAGGCGGGAATGTCCCGGTGAGAATGCCTTCCCGGAGTTGCCCATACACGGATTCAGAAACGGTTTGAATAGCGTCCATTGCGGCAGCTTATCACATGATTCTGGAGGGTGGCGGTATTGCATATTGTATTCAAAAATTGTATTCAAAATACGAAATGCGCCGGTGATCCGATTGATCGGGCTTGGCATGGACGTACGGATGGGAGCGATACGCATGAAGTTGGTCACATTCCTGCGCGGCGGCGCTGCGCATGTCGGCGCGCTCGACCAGGACGAGGCGTCCGTCGTCGATCTGACCGAAGCAGGGATCGCGCCCGACATGCTGTCGCTGATCGAGCGTCATATCGGGCAGAGCGACGCCATTCGCACAGCGCTGAAGTCCGGCAAACGCGTGCCGTTGCAACCGGGAATGCTGCTGGCGCCGATCCCGACGCCGCGCCGGAACATCTTTTGTGTCGGCAAGAACTATTACGAACACGCAGTGGAGTTCGGTTCGAGCGGATTCGATTCCGGATCGGTCGGCGGCAACGAAGTGCCGAAAGACCCGATCATCTTCACCAAGCCGCCGTCGGCCGTGATCGGTCCCGGCGTGGCGATCGACAGCTCGCTCGATCCCTGCAATTCGGTCGATTACGAGGCGGAGCTTGCGGTGGTGATCGGCAAGGCGGGTCGCGTGACCGATGCCGACGATCCGATGTCTTTCGTGTTCGGTTACACCATTCTCAACGATGTGACGTCGCGGGAATTGCAGAAGCGTCACAAACAATGGGTGCTCGGCAAGGGGATCGACACGTTTGCGCCGATGGGTCCGGCCATTGTCACGGCGGAGTCGATTGCGGACATCGGCAAGCTGACCATCCAGCTTTGGGTCAACGGCGAGCGGCGACAATCGGCGTCGATCGGCGATCTGATCTTCGACATTCCAACACTGGTCCGCACCATCGGTCGTTCCATCAGCCTGCAACCCGGCGACATCATCGCCACGGGTACGCCGGTCGGTGTCGGCATCGGCTTCACGCCGCCGAAATATCTCCAGCCCGGCGACATTGTTCGCATCGAAGTGTCGTCGCTCGGCGTCTTGGAAAATCCGGTTTCGTAACACTCACAGGAGCAAATTCGATGGCAGCGGAAATCAACATCTATAATCCGGCGGATCTCGGCGAGCCGATGGGGCAGTACTCTCATATGACTCGCGTCAAGGCCAATGAGTTTTTGTTTATTGCCGGCATGCTGGCGGGCGACAAGGCCGGCAATACCATCGGTGCCGGTGATTTCGATGCGCAGGCACGGCAGATTTTCGGCAACATCGAGAAAGCATTGAAGTCGGCGGGCGCTTCGTGGGGCAACGTCGTGCAGTTCACGACCTATCTGGTGCACTCGCAGGACATTCCCAACTTTATGGAGTTTCGCCTGCGCGAATTCCCGAAGATGTTTCCGAACGGCAAGTATCCGCCGAACACCATGCTGATGGTCGATCGCCTCGTGAAAGAGCCGTTCCTGCTCGAAGTGCAGACTGTCGCCGCAATCTAAGGCGGCTTGTCAGGCATCGGCCGGCATCGACCGGCTGATGTGCCTCTCGTCCATGGACAGTGTTCAGCAAAGAAGGGCAACGTCATGTCGCAATCGAGCAAACGTCAGGAATTCAAGGTGCCCGGGCTCGCCGTGGCGCTCAGTCACTACACCGACGCAGTTCGGTTCGGCGACATGTTGTTTGTTTCCGGCCTGACCGCACATGATGCCAATGGCAAATTGGTCGGCGGCAACGATACGGCGGCGCAGACGCGCCAGATATTGAGCAATCTCAAGCTGGTGCTCGATGCCGCCGGTGCGACGTTTGACGACGTTCTGAAGGTGACGGTTTTTCTCACCAACGTTGACGACCGTGCCGCAATCAATCCGGTGCGACAGGAGTTCTTTGGTGCCGCCCGGCCTGCCAGCACGCTGATCGAAGTCAGCCGGCTGGCCCTTCCTGAAATGAAAGTTGAGATCGAAGCCGTCGTCGGCATTCCCACGAAGACTTGAACTGCTACTACATCTCATAGGGAGAAGTGCTTTGAAGCTATGGAATAGGACGTTGGCCATCGTAGCCGCCGCATTGCTCGGCGGTACGATTTCCGCTCAGGCTCAAAACTCGAACAAGCCGATCAAGATCGGTGTGCTCAGCGACATGTCCAGCCTGTATGCGGACCAGGCCGGATTGGGCTCTGTCGAAGCGGCGAAGATGGCGATCGAGGATGCGGGCGGCAAGATCGGCGATCGGCCGATCGAAGTCCTCTCTGCGGACCATCAGCACAAGACCGACGTTGCTACGACGATCGTGCGGCACTGGATCGACGTCGATGGTGTCGACGTGATCGTTGACATGCCGAATTCGGCCGTGGCGCTCGCCGTGCAGCAGATCGTCAAGGACAAGAACAAGGTCGCGCTGTATTCCACGGCGGCGACGACTGAATTGACCGGCAAGCAATGTTCTCCGAACGGCGTTCAGTGGGTCTATGACGCCTATTCGAACGCTGCCGGTCTCGCCAAGGCGCTGGTCGCCAAGGGCGAGAAGAGCTGGTTCTTCCTGACCGTCGATTATGCGCTCGGGATTGCCTTGCAAGCGGAAGCGGCCAAGACCATCACGGCGCTCGGCGGCACCGTGGTCGGAAACGTTCGTCACCCGTTGAACAACTCCGACTTCAGTTCGTTCCTGCTGCAGGCGCAGGCTTCGAAGGCCAAGGTGATCGCGTTCGCCAACGCCGGCTCCGACACGATCAACTCGGTCAAGCAGGCGGGCGAATTCGGCCTGACCAAGGACCACACCATTGTGGCGCCGCTGGTCTACATCTCCGACATTCACAGCATGGGCCTGCAAACGGCACAGGGACTGACCTATGTCGAGGGCTTCTACTGGGATCTCAACGACGACACGCGTACCTGGTCGAAGCGCTTCTTCGAGCGCCGCAAGGCGATGCCGACGATGACGCATGCGGGTGTCTATTCGTCGGTCTCGCACTATCTCAAGGCCGTCAAGGCAGCCGGCACCAGCGACAGTCAGGCCGTGCTCACGAAGATGCGCGAAACCCCTGTCGATGATTTCTTCTCGCGGGGCGGCAAGATCCGCAAGGATGGACGGATGGTCCACGACATGCTGCTGGTCCAGGTGAAAAAGCCGGAAGAGTCCAAGTATCCGTGGGACTACTACAAGGTACTGGCAACCATTCCCGGCGATGAAGCCTTCCGACCGCTGTCGGAAAGCGAGTGTCCGCTGGTCAAGTGAGGCTTCTGGGGTTCCGGTTCTGATGCTTTAGAACCGGAACCCTGCGATTTGGTTTGACGCTTTCTCTTTAAAGCGAGCCGATATTCATTTCACTCGAACGACAGCCTTCGTCATCAACACAGGCACCGGCCCCGCAGGGCGGTGCCTGTTCTGTTTTGAGAAGATGGCGCGCTATCGTGCCGCGGAAGCCGGAGGCGAGGTCGACGGCTGTGCTGGGTGCGAGACCGATGTCTCGCGCTGGACGCGCCGCGGCGCTGGTCGTCGATGCGCCGGGCGGACCACCTGTGGTGGCTCGGCATTGACCGCTAGGCGCTGGCCGTCGAAGACCGTGGTCTCGCAACTGTGGTGGCTGACGGCCATGGCCACGCAGATTTTGGCTGCCGCGGCGGCATCGACCAGCGGACCGGCGATCAGGCGCAACTGCGTTGCCGTGGTGCCTTTCCGCTCCCGCAAGGCGATGACCGGCCGCAACTCGGCGAGGATTGATTGGTGCGAGGCGTTCACCCGCCGCCACAAGATTCGCAAGCCATCGATGGAGTTGGCGGTGCCGAGATCGACGCCGAATTCGGTGCGCGGCACGGCAACTTCCGGCGGTGCCGGCTCTGCGCTTGCCGAAGCTGCTGCATCCGGGGCGATGGCCGCAACATCAACCTGCGTGTTGCCGGCGGGCTGCGGCTCCGGCCGAGGTTGGGCAGAGGCGGTGGCCCTGGCTTCGGTTGCCGCGCGCGGTGCGTCTGAAGGAGGGGGCGCCGCCGCGCTGGTCTCCATTGGGAGGGCCGGGTCGGACGTACGCGATGCCGAGGCCGTTTCGACAGAAACATCGGCGGCTGCTTGGCTCGAGACCGGTCCGGGCGTCGGCGATGTCTGCGCAAGGTCGGATGCCTTGGCAATATTCGACCCTGAGAGCTTTGAATCGCCGGGTGCGGATGCCCCATCGGGTGCGGATGCCCTGCCGAGAGGCGTCGAGGCCGCGGGCTTGGTGGCCTGACGGGCGATCGAACCGGTCACGGACTGCATTTCTTGCTCGAGCGATGTGGCCCGCGCATAGAGCCGGTCCCGATCGCCATTCAGCGTGGCGACGGCGGCTGACAGACGTTTCAACTCGCTGCGGTTTTCCTGCGCGATGGTCCGAAGCTGCTCGGACTGTCGGGTCAGATCGGCGGCCGCGCTCTGGTCTCGTCGCGAGTGGCTGTAGGACTGATTGGCCAGCACGCCGAGGGTCACGGCGCAGACCGCGCCGACGCCCCACGAGGCAAGCCGCCAGAGTGTGCGTCGATCCAACGCATCCTCCTCGGCCAGAAATCCAATTTCTATCCCGTCCAGTTCTTTGGCGGCAGGACCGTCAGCCTGGTTTTTGCCGTGCTTTGCCATCAGACCCTGTCGGCCCCCCCAATGCCGGCGAATCACGAGATAAACAGTATCAGGAAATAGATCGCGGTCGTTGTTTTCGGCAGGGTAATACCACTTGAGCGGTTTGCTCCGGGGCCGAAACCGCTTAATGAGGCGACGTTTCCGCGTCGCTAACAGGAATTCATATGCCCGGTAGAACCACGCTCACCATCGTCCTCGCGGCTGGCGAAGGGACCCGAATGCGGTCGTCGATGCCGAAGGTGCTGCATCCAGTGGCGGGCCAGTCGCTGCTGGCTCACGTGCTTGGCGCGGCGCCTCGGGGCGCCGGGACCTCGCTTGCCGTCGTGATCGGCCCCAATCATCAGGCGGTTGCCGACGAAGCGCGACGCATTCGCCCCGATGCCGGCATTTTTACACAGACCGAGCGTCTTGGAACGGCGCACGCGGTTCTGGCGGCGAGGTCCGCCATCGCCGCCGGCTGTGACGACCTGCTGATCGCATTTGGCGACACGCCGCTGATTTCATCGGACACGTTTGCCCGGCTGCGCCAGCCCCTGCAGACCGGCGCGGCGCTGGCCGTGCTTGGATTCCGCGCCGCCGATCCGAACGGCTATGGCAGGCTGGTGGTGGAGGGTGATCGCCTGATTGCAATCCGCGAACAGGCCGATGCCGGTGAGCGGGAACGTGCCATCGACCTCTGCAACGCCGGATTGATGGCGTTCGACGGCCGCCTTGCGCTGCCCATCCTGGAAAAAATCGGTAGTGCCAATAGCAAAGGCGAATATTATCTGACCGATGCGGTGGAGATTGTCCGTGAGTTTGGCCGCGATGCGGTCGTTATCGAAACCGGAGAAGACGAAGTGCGTGGCATCAACACCAAGGCCCAGCTCGCGCAGGCCGAGCAGGCGATGCAAGCGCGATTGCGTCAGGCGGCGCTCGACGCCGGAGTGACCCTGATCGCGCCCGAAACCGTCTATCTTGCCGAGGACACGACATTCGGAAGCGACGTCACGATCGAACCGTTCGTGGTGTTCGGACCGGGCGTCAGCGTCGGCGACGGCGCGGTGATTCATTCGTTCTCGCATATCGTTCAGTCCAGCATCGGCAGCAAGGCGTCGGTCGGGCCCTACGCGCGGTTGCGGCCGGGGACGTCGCTGGGCGATGGCGCGAAGATCGGCAACTTCGTCGAGACCAAGGCGGCGATCCTTGATGCCGGCGTCAAGGTCAACCACCTGTCTTACATCGGCGATACTCACATCGGCGCCAAGTCCAACATCGGCGCCGGAACCATCACCTGCAATTACGATGGCTTCGACAAGTACAAGACGGTAATCGGCAAGGGTGCGTTCGTCGGTTCGAATTCGTCGCTGGTCGCGCCGCTCAAGATCGGCGACGGGGCCTATATCGGTTCCGGCTCGGTGATTACCAAGGATGTAGCCGGCGATGCGCTGGCGATCGGTCGCGGCCAACAGGCAGCCCGCGAGGGCTGGGCGGCCCGATTCCGGGACGCCAAGGCGGCGGCCAAGAAGGAGCGCGGCTGAACCTCTTGGCCGCAAGGCTACCGGGTTCTTAAGTTATTCGCTTAACTCTGTGGCAATTGGCAATAAATTTTGAGTACCTCGTCGCTAGGCTTTCCGACTAAGAAGCCGCTGTGCCCATTGGCGGCACGACGACGTTCTGGAGAGATGAAATCGCATGTGCGGCATCGTTGGGATTTTGGGTCGCGGCCCGGTTGCTGACCAATTGGTGGATTCACTCAAGCGTCTGGAATACCGCGGCTACGATTCCGCGGGCGTTGCCACGCTGGAAGGCGCGCATCTGGAGCGCCGGCGCGCGGAAGGCAAACTGAAGAATCTCGAGGCTCGCCTGCGGTCCGCGCCATTGCAGGGAACGCTTGGCATCGGGCATACGCGTTGGGCCACCCACGGCAAGCCGACCGAGAACAATGCCCATCCCCACGCGACTGCGCGCGTAGCCGTTGTCCACAACGGAATCATCGAAAATTTCCGCGACTTGCGGCATCAGCTCGAACACGACGGCGCGACCTTCAACAGCGATACCGATACCGAAGTCGTGGCGCATCTGGTCGATAGTTATATTGCCAAGGGCATGTCGCCGGCCGACGCGGTGAAGGCGACGTTGCCGCGCCTGCGCGGCGCGTTCGCGCTGGGGTTCGTCTTCAACGGCCACGACGACCTGTTGATCGGAGCGCGGAAGGGGTCGCCGCTGGCGATCGGGTATGGCGAGGGCGAGATGTATCTCGGCTCGGACGCTATCGCGCTGGCGCCACTGACCGATACCATCAGCTATCTCGAAGACGGCGACTGGGTCGTCCTGACCCGCGCGGGATGTGAAATTCACGACGAGAGCGGCGCCATCGTGAAGCGGGATATCATCAAGTCCGGCGCATCGTCGTTCCTTGTCGACAAGGCCAACTACCGTCACTTCATGGCCAAGGAGATCCACGAGCAGCCTGAAGTCGTCGGCCATACGCTGGCGCGCATGGTGGACATGGCGAACGAACGCGTCGCATTGCCGCTTAAACTGCCGTTCGATTTCCGCGACGTGAAGCGCGTTACCATCACCGCGTGCGGCACCGCCAGCTACGCCGGCTTTGTCGCCAAATACTGGCTGGAGCGATTTGCCCGGCTGCCGGTCGAGGTCGATGTCGCTTCCGAGTTCCGCTATCGCGAATCGCCGCTGCGGACCGGCGATCTGGCGATTTTCATCTCGCAGTCCGGCGAGACGGCCGACACCCTTGCGGCTCTGCGCTATGCCAAGGCGCAAGGCGCGCACACGCTTTCCGTTGTCAACGTGACCACGTCGACGATCGCGCGCGAAAGCGAAACCGTTTTGCAAACTCTTGCCGGTCCGGAGATCGGTGTCGCATCGACCAAGGCGTTCACATGCCAATTGATGGTGCTCGCCGCTCTGGCGATTGCTGCCGGCAGCGCGCGGGGTGAACTTTCACGCGACGATGAAATCAAACTGGTGCGCGGTCTTGTCGAGGTTCCGCGATTGATGGCGGCCGCGCTGACCAATGAATTGCAGATCGAGCGGCTTGCACGCGATATCGCGAAATCGCGGGACGTGCTCTATCTCGGGCGCGGCACCAGCTACCCGCTGGCGCTGGAAGGCGCACTTAAGCTGAAGGAAATTTCCTACATCCATGCCGAAGGCTACGCGGCGGGCGAACTCAAGCACGGGCCCATCGCCTTGATCGATGAAAACATGCCGGTCGTCGTGATCGCGCCTTTCGACCGTGTGTTCGAGAAAACCGTGTCGAACATGCAGGAAGTGGCCGCGCGCGGCGGCAAGATCATTCTGATGACCGATGCCAAGGGCGCGGCGGAAGCAACCATCGAGTCGGTGGAGACGATCATTTTGCCGGACATGGCATCGAGTTTTACGGCGCTGGTCTACTCTGTTCCAGTCCAGTTGCTGGCCTATCATACCGCCGTGGTCATGGGCACGGACGTCGATCAGCCGAGAAATCTGGCAAAATCGGTGACAGTCGAGTAGACGAAGGGCGCGCGAAGGGAAACCCCTGCGCGGAATCGACCATCGCAGCCATAAGAATGTCTGCTACAATACCGGGATGCCGCTCGCCGCGATATGACGGACCATTTGACTGAACCTGGAAATATGACGAAACGTACGGTTCCGCCGCCAATTCCCGCTCCGGTGAGCCCTCCGCCGGACGCGCCGCGTGGTTTCATGGCGCGCATTCGCAATTACTTTCTGACGGGTTTGATGGTGGCCGGGCCGGTTGCCATTACCCTTTATCTGACCTGGTGGTTTGCGACCTGGGTCGATGGTCTGGTGCGTCCGTTCGTGCCGATCGACTATCGACCGGAAACCTATCTGCCGTTCGGATTGCCGGGTTCCGGGTTGATCGTTGCCTTTGTCGCGCTGACCTTGCTGGGGTTCCTCACTGCCAATCTGATCGGGCGCAAGCTGGTCAGCTTCGGCGAGAGCCTGCTGGGGCGGATGCCTGTGGTGCGCGCGATCTATCGCGGCCTGAAGCAGGTGTTCGAGACGCTGTTTTCCGGCAACGGCTCGAGCTTCCGCAAGGTCGGCCTGGTGGAATTTCCGTCGCCCGGGATGTGGTCGATCGTGCTGATTTCGCAGATGCCGAGTGTTGAAGTCGCGGCCAAGCTTCCCGGCGTCGAGGAGCATATCTCGGTGTTTCTGCCTTGCGCGCCGAACCCGACGACAGGCTTTTTCTTCTACGTTCCCAAAAGCAAGATCATCGAGATCGACATGAGCGCGGAAGATGCGGCGACGTTGATCATGTCGGCTGGCGTGGTTCAGCCGGGCTCCGATCCGCAACGCAAGATCGCCGCGCTGGCCGAAACGGCCAATGCCGCCCGCGTGGCCAATCCTGCGGCACTGGACCCGGCGACCGCGAAGGCAGAGTAGGGATAGATCATCCGGCGCCGATCAGCGGGATCGCCTCGTCGCGCCCGTACAGATAAAGCAGGCAGCGAAGGGCCTCGCCACGCTCTCCAGTCAGTTTCGGGTTGTCGTGCATGATCCGCAGCGCCTCGTCGCGTGCTTGCGTGATCAGTTGCGCATGAACCTCGGGACGCGCGATGCGATAGCCAGGCAGGCCACTCTGCCGCGTGCCCAATACTTCGCCTTCGCCGCGCAGGCGCAAATCCTCCTCGGCAATACGAAAGCCGTCGGTTGTCTCGCGGATCACGCGCAAACGTGCCGCCGACATTTCACCGAGCGGATCGCGGTAAAGCAGCAGACAGGTCGAGGCTTCGGAGCCACGGCCGATCCGTCCGCGCAATTGATGCAACTGCGCCAGCCCGAAGCGCTCGGCGTTTTCGATGACCATGATGGTCGCGGCCGGTACGTCGACGCCGACTTCCACCACCGTCGTCGCCACCAGAAGATGAATATCGCCGGAAGCGAATTGCGCCATGACGCGATCCTTTTCGGCGCCCTTCATCTGGCCGTGAACAAGACCGACCTTGTCGCCGAAACGCTTCTGCAGACTTTCGAACCGCGTCGTCGCATCGGTGAGATGTTCGACAGCCTCTGATTCCTCCACCAGCGGACAAATCCAGTAGACCAGTTTGCCGGCTTTGACCGCACGGCCGACGGCGTCGACCACGTCGCGAAGGCGGCTGTTGGGAACGGCGCGAGTGTCGATCGGTTGCCGCCCGGCGGGCTTTTCGCGCAGTTCGGATATATCCATGTCGCCGAAATAAGTCAGCACCAGCGTGCGTGGAATTGGCGTCGCGCTCAGCACCAGCACATCAACCGCGGCGCCCTTCGAGGTCAACGCCAGTCGTTCGCGAACACCGAAGCGATGTTGTTCGTCGACGATGGCAAGCGCCAGGGCGTTGAACACCACGTCATCCTGAATCAGTGCGTGGGTGCCGACCAGCAGATCAATGTCGCCGGCCGCGAGCCGCGCGAGGATATCGCGGCGCTCCTTGCCCTTTTCGCGCCCGGTCAGAATCGCCGCCCGCAGGCCGGCGCGCTCCGCCAGGGGCGCTATGGTCTTGATGTGCTGACGCGCCAGAATTTCCGTCGGGGCCATCAACGCGGCCTGCTTGCCGACTTCGGTGACTGCAGCGGCGGCGAGCAGCGCCACCACGGTCTTGCCCGAGCCGACATCGCCCTGCAGCAGCCGCAGCATCCGAACCGGTTGCTGCAGGTCATTGGTGATAGCGGCGGCCGCGTCGCGTTGCGACGAGGTTAGCGCGTAGGGCAGCGCGTCGATCACCTTGTGGCGCAGATGGCCGTCGCCGGCGTGGCGCGTGCCGGCCGGTCGACGCAGTTGCGCTCGCACCAGCGCCAGCGCCAGTTGCCCGGCAAGCAGTTCGTCGAAGGCGAGGCGCGACCAGAACGGACCGTCAGGCAAAATGTCGGTCAATTCGAGCGGTGCGTGGACCCGGTGCAGCGCCTCTGCAAGCGGCGGAAACCGGCAGCGGCGCAGCACGTCGGAACTGATCCATTCGGGCAGCGCCGGCAGCTTCTGCAGGGCCTGCGCCATGGCGCGCCGTAGTGAGCCCAGTGCGAGGCCCTCGGTGAGCGGATAGACCGGTTCGATGCCCGACAGTTTGGCGAGGCCGGCTTCATCGACGACACGGTCCGGATGCACCATCTGCAGCGTGCCGTCGAACATCTGCACCGTGCCGGAAACGTAGCGCTTCTCGCCGACCGGCAGCAGCTTTTCGATGTAATCAGGCTTTGCGCGAAAATAGGTCAGCAGCACGTCGCCGGTGTCGTCACTGGCGTAGATGAGGTAAGGCGCGCGCGAGCGGCCGGGCGGCGAGGGCCGGTGCCGATCCACCGTCACCTCCAGCGTGACCACGGTCCCCGGTACCGCATCGCGTATTTTTGGCCGCGCCCGGCGATCGATGACGTTGACCGGCAGATGCAGCAACAGATCGACCAGCCGGGGCGTCTCCGTGCAACCGAGCAGATAACGCAGCAGCTTGTCCTGCTTCGGGCCGACACCGCCCAGCGTTGTGACCAGCGTGAACAGGGGATTGAGGATCGGCGGCCGCATCAATATCTCGTCAATCCTATCGTCTCACACGATGCCTCACGTGGACCAAATCTCCGCATCCATCCATCTTCCGGCGTGCAACTTCAAGAGAGGACGGGGAGCCGGGTCAAGCCCGGCCGTCCGGCTACCGGCGGCAATTCATACAACACAGGGGCTGACATCGCCGCCACCGGGGATTATATCATCCCCGCCCGGCACGTCCGGGCTTTTGCCGTTACGCAAGGTAGGGACATGACTGGAACGACACGGTCGAGCCACGGGCTCGACGACCGCCGCAAGCGCCTGCTTTACCGTTGCTGGCATCGCGGCACGCGCGAGATGGACCTCATCCTTGGACGGTTTGCAGATTCTCATATCGGCTCGCTTGATGAATCAGACCTTGCCGAGCTCGAGCGATTGATCGAGGCTCCGGACCCCGCGCTCTATGCGGCGTTGACCGGAAACGCAGAACCGGCGCCGGAATTCGCCGGAGCAATGTTCGAGCGGGTCAAGGCATTTCCCATCGCGGATCTCGGCGCATGAAGGCATCGTCACGCTCGCCGGCGACGTTGCTGGAACCGGGGCGCGCCCTCACGCTTGCCAATGTCGCGGATGGTGCCGAAGGGCTGATCGTGTCGGATCTGGCGCGTGCGCTGGCGGCACGGCCGAAGCCTTCCGCGGTCAGTCTTGCCGTGATTTGCCGTGACGGCCCGCGCATGTCGCAGTTGGCGCGCGCGCTGGAGTTTTTTGCCCCCGATCTCGACGTCATGCAATTTCCGGCATGGGATTGCCAGCCGTACGATCGGGTGTCGCCGCACGGCGGAATTGTCGCGCAACGCGTCACAACGCTGGCGCGGCTGTCGCGCCTCAAGGGCAGCGAGAAGCCGCTGATCGTCCTGACGACGGTCAATGCTATCGTGCAGCGCGTCCCGGCACGCGAACTGATCGCCGCGCAAGCGCTGTCGGTTGCTCCCGGCAACGTCGTGCCGATGGATTCGATCATCGCGTGGCTGGAGCACAATGGTTACAACCGTTCCTCCACGGTGCGCGAACCTGGCGAATATGCCGTGCGGGGCGGAATCCTCGATCTGTTTCCTGCGGGGCTGGACCAGCCGGTGCGGTTCGATTTTTTCGGGGACTCGCTGGAATCGATCCGGACATTCGATGCCGAAACACAGCGCACGCTATTGACGATGCGCGGGCTCGATCTGGTTCCGGTATCCGAATTCCAGTTGGTCACGGAGACGATCAAGCGATTCCGGATGGGATATGTCGCGGCGTTCGGCCCGCCGCGGCGCGACGACATGCTTTATGAGGCGGTCAGCGAGGGCCGCAGGCATCCGGGCATGGAGCATTGGTTGCCGCTGTTTCAGGAGCGGATGGATACGCTGTTCGACTACCTCGGCGGCGCGCCGGTGGCGATCGAACCGCAGGGCGAGGATGCCGCCCGCGAGCGGTTTGCGCAAATCAACGACTATTACGAGGCCCGGCGCGAAGCGCTCGAACAGCCTGGCGGTGGCGCGATCTATCAACCGCTGCCGCCGGATCGGCTCTATCTCACCGAGCAGGAATGGGATGCTCGACTTGCCGGCGCCGCATTGGCGCGGCTGACGCCGTTCGCCGTTCCCGCCGATGGCGACAGCATTGTCGATATCGGTGCGCGACAGGGGCGCAACTTCGCGCCCGAACGTGCCGATACCACCGTCAATGTGTTTGCGAGCGTCGTTGCGCATGTGCAGGGCTTGCAGGCCGCGCGCCGCAAGGTGGTGATCGCGCTGTGGAGCGAAGGCTCGCGCGATCGCATGGCCAACATGCTCAAGGACCACAAGCTGCTCAATCTCACGAGCGTCAATAGTTGGCGCACGGTGCAGGCGACGCCGCGAAACGAGACGATGCTGGCGGTGGTCGGCATGGAGTCCGGCTTCGAGACCGACAATGTCGCGGTCATTACCGAGCAGGATATTCTCGGCGATCGGCTGGTGCGGCCGCGCAAGGCCAGCCGCAAGCTGGACAACTTCATCTCCGAAGTCACCAGCCTGTCAGCGGGCGATATCGTCGTCCATGTCGAGCACGGCATTGGCCGCTTCGTCGGGCTTCAGACGCTGGACGTCGCCGGCGCACCGCACGATTGTCTCGAATTGCGCTATGCCAACGAGACCAAGCTGTTTCTGCCGGTCGAGAATATCGAACTGCTGTCGCGCTACGGCTCCGATCACACCAACGTCGAACTCGACAAGCTGGGCGGCGGTGGTTGGCAGGCGCGCAAGGCCAAGCTCAAGAACCGCATTCGCGAGATCGCGGGCGAGTTGATCAAGATCGCGGCCGAGCGCCAACTGCATGAAGCGCCGAAGATGCCGATTCAGCCGGGCCTCTACGACGAGTTCTGCGCCCGCTTCCCATATGAGGAAACCGAAGATCAACTCACCGCCATCAATGCGGCGCTGCATGATCTCGAAGCCGGCCGGCCGATGGATCGGCTGGTGTGCGGCGATGTCGGTTTCGGTAAGACCGAGGTGGCGCTGCGCGCGACCTTCGCGGTGGCGCTCGAAGGCAAACAGGTCGCGGTGGTGGTGCCGACCACCTTGCTGGCGCGACAGCACGCCAGGAATTTTGCCGAACGCTTTCGCGGATTTCCCGTCAACGTCGCACAAGCCTCGCGACTGGTTTCGTCGAAAGAACTTAGCCAGACCAAGAAGGGCATCGCCGACGGCACCGTCGATATTGTCGTCGGGACACACGCGCTGCTTGGCAAGTCGATCAAGTTCAAGGACCTTGGTCTGGTCGTGGTCGACGAGGAGCAGCACTTCGGTGTGACGCACAAGGAACGGCTCAAGCAGTTACGTGCCGAGGTGCATGTGCTGACGCTGAGCGCGACGCCGATTCCGCGCACGTTGCAATTGGCTTTAACCGGTGTCCGCGACCTCTCGATCATTGCATCGCCGCCGGTGGACCGCCTGGCTGTCCGGACGTTCGTGGCACCGCATGACCCGTTGATGATCCGCGAAGCGCTGTTGCGCGAACGTTATCGCGGCGGGCAGGCTTTCTACGTCTGTCCGCGCATCGACGATCTCGCCGAGGTAAAGGATTTTCTCGACAAGCATGTGCCGGAGATGAAAGTCGCGGTCGCGCATGGCCAGATGCCGCCGACGACGATCGAGGATATCATGTCGGCGTTCTACGACGGCAAATACGATATCCTGTTATCGACCACCATCGTCGAATCCGGACTGGATATTCCTACCGCCAATACGCTGATCGTGCATCGCGCCGATATGTTCGGGCTGGCGCAGCTCTATCAGTTGCGCGGGCGGGTGGGGCGCTCGAAGCTGCGCGCCTATGCACTGTTTACGCTGCCGGCGCAGCACAAGATCACCGCGCAGGCGGAGCGGCGCCTCAAGGTGTTGCAGTCGCTGGAGACGCTGGGTGCGGGCTTCCAACTAGCCTCGCATGATCTCGATATTCGGGGTGCGGGCAATCTGCTCGGCGAGGAGCAGTCCGGTCACATCAAGGAAGTCGGCTTCGAGCTCTATCAGTCGATGCTCGAGGAGGCGATCCTCAACCTCAAGGCGGGTATTGCCGAGCCGGTGGCGGATCGCTGGTCGCCGCAGATCACCGTGGGCATGCCGGTGCTGATCCCCGACGACTACGTCGCGGACCTGTCGGTGCGATTGTCGTTGTATCGCCGGCTGGCTGATCTTGAAACCGACGAGGAAATCGACAGCTTCGCCGCGGAGCTGCGCGATCGCTTCGGGCCGCTTCCCGATGAGGTGCGCTATCTGTTCAAGGTTGCGACGATCAAGGCCTATTGCCGCCGCGCCAACGTCGAGAAGCTCGATGCCGGTCCGAAGGGGGCGGTTATCAGTTTCCGCGACAACAGCTTCGCGCAACCCGATCGTCTGGTGTTCTTCATCCGGCAGCACGGCCAGGCGGCAAAGGTTCGCCCTGACATGAAGGTCGTCTTCCTGCAGGATTGGCAAACGCCGGAAGAACGACTTGCCGGCGCTACCGAAATTCTGCGGCAGCTCGCCGATCTCGCTGAAGGCCGCAAGGCCGCCTGAGCCGCTTATGACGCCGCGCGGTGCGCGTCGTTTTGAAGCCGGGCCAGCAACGTTGCCGCTGAATCCGTCGGCTGCAAGCTCTCGACCACGACGTGCGGGTCGATGCGCGAGCCGCGCTTGGCGCTGTGCATCGTGTGCTTCATGACATTCGCAAGCCGTTTGGCTATCGCCGCGGCGTTGCGCATGCCGGCATCGACAAAGACAGCCGTAATCGTGCCGTCGTCGTGCAAGGTGCCGAAATCCATCCGCCGCATCAGGCGGCTCAGGATACGGGCCGCATCGCATTGTTCGCGCGGATGACTTTCGCTGAACGAGAAGCGGGCGACCGACAGCCCGGCGTCGCGTGCAAGCGTCTGCTCGATCGCCGCGGAGAAGTCGCGACTGAACGCCGCCGGAGTCAGAAGTCCGGTTCGCGGATCGAGCAGGCCGCCCGCGTCGATCGATCGCAGCGTTCGAATGATGCGCTGCTCGAATGCATGCTGTCGGATCAGGGGCAGCGCGCTGGCGGCGACGTGCGCGGGATCGCCGGCGACGGGTTCGAGATTGGGCAGGTCGTAGTCGCCGGTGAGGGCGGGCGGAGTAATAATCGGCAGGTTGCGAAATCGGGTATCCTCGGCCAGCACGGTGAGGAATGCATTCAGCACGCGCGGGCTGAAACCCTCGCCGATCACGATCCCGTCGACGTCCCGCGCGTTGAGATGCTTGGCGGCCGCCTCGATGCTAAGCGCGCCGACGAGTCCCAACTGTTCGCCCAGCGCAACGGACAGTGACGGATAACTGGTGCCCCGTCCGAGCAGCAGGACGGTCGCGTCCTGAAGGGGGTCGGTATCGGCAAGATGACGGACGGAAGTCGGGTTATCAGCGAGACGCCGCGACAGCGTGATGTCCAGTGCGCGCACGCGCAATGCGGCACGCAATCGCGCGGCCAGACGCCCCGGAGAGGTTTCGATCGACGACAGCGGAATGGCATTGTTGGGAACTGGAATGCCGGGGTCGGTGACGATCAGCGGGATATACGGCTTCCTGGCCGCAAGTCGGCCGGCTGTTGCTGCGAACGCGATGGGATTTTCCGCCGATCCTTCGGCGATCACCGCCGCAGGCGACAACAGATCGAGCGCCTGCGATGCTGCTGTCCAATTGACGGTGGTGACGGAGTTCAGTTTGGCGGCGGCAACAGCAGTGACCAACGGCGATTGCTCGCCGGTAACGATCGCAATGATAGGGCCGTGTTGGGACATTTGTTAACCGAAACTCACCATGCGCGCGAATTCTAGTGTCCCGAATCCGAAGTTTGCCCCGGTTTGCAGCGTCTTTCTTTGCGAACTTCGGATTCGAAATGACACCAGCAACCCTATGAATCTAGTGTGGTTTGGGTTCAGAAGTCCGCTTGAACGACTCGCCGAGACAATGAAGTGAACATCTGAACCACCACACTAGAACGGATGCGCTTAATGTCGCGTCAACAGAGTCCGTAGAATCCCGCAGGCTGGCTCAGGAAGGCGCTGCGAGGTGAAGTGAACTTCGGCTCGCTCGGTTAGCCCTGCCCGAGGCGGTCGCGGAAGGCTTCCACCATCAACGGATTGAGGCCGAGTTCGGCGAGCGCGCCGCGCGCCCGGGCGTTGTCGTTGGCTCGTCCCGCCAGCCGATGTCCGCTCAGCCTGTCGGGGAGTGCCGTCAAAGTTGCGCCGTCACCCAGGCGCTTGCTCCAAGCCTGGAGGTCATCGGCCTGAAAGCGATAGCCTCCCACGGCCAGGATGCCAGGCGGTGGCGCGGTGATGCAAAGCGCTCCCGTCGTCCGGTCGGTCCGGACCGCATAGCCGGTGTCAACACAGGTGGTCGGCGGACTGCCGTGCTCGGACTCGCGGGTGGTGGCTGAATAGGCGGCCAGTGGGACCATCGATCCGCGCAGGGCCAGCGTGCCGTTGTCGGTCACGACGATTTCGCCGGCGATCGGCGATTGGGCGTCGTCTCGCGGGGCACCATAAGGGCCCGGTCCGATATCAGCGGCAGCACCGTCGTCGCCGCGGCGCGCCCCGAATAGCCCGGCTTCGCCGAACAGATAGACGTCGGTCAGCCGCGCATGTCCGGTAGGCCAACGCGGGCTCGAGGCGACCTGCTCGGGGCTGCGCCACAGGGAGATGACGTGGTGCAGCGCGTGGCTGCGCAGCAATGCTTCGTCTTCGCCGAAGCGCATCGCAAGCGGCGCGGGTGCGACGAGCGTATCGCAGTGCAGATCGACAAGCTGCCGTTCGAGGATTTCGCCGTCAAATGGATGGTGGAGGACCAGCGTGCCGCCGCTCAGCAGCCAGCATACCAGCGAGGCGGCGACGCCGCCGAACGACGCCATGGTTTGCGCCGCCAGAATGGTGGCTCCCTGGGCCACGCCGCTTTCGAGGAATACGGCAAGTCCACCCGCGATCAGGTTCAGGTGCGTCCGGGGCACCGCCAATAGGCCGGCGGTGGTGATGTCGAACGATATCATCGCAGCGTGGCGGGCATCCAACGCCACGATGGGGGGCGGCCCCTGGTCGTCCTCCATGATGACATCCAGCGGGATCATGCCTTCGGGCAGGTCCGATCCGAAGCCACAGACATGACGGATCGAGAAGGCCTCGACCGCGGCGTTCATGATCAGATCGGCATGGCTGACGCCATCGATCCAGCCGCAACTGACGATGGCGCGCGCGCCGACGCGATTGAGGGCGTCGGTCAGTTCGGCATGCCGCCAGAGCTGGGGTATCAGGGCAACGACCAATCCGGCACGGTGCGCAGCCAGCAGCGTCAGCGCGAACTCGACGGTGTTGGGCAATTGCACCGCAATGATTGAATGCGGCGGTAAGCCGCTGGCGACGAAATGCGCCGCCAGTCGGGAGATCGCGCGGTCCGCCTGCGCGAACGTCATTCGCCTGGGTGCCTGACCGTTGATCCGCATCTTGTCGGGAGGATCGACCAGCGCAAGCGCGCCGGGCTGCCGCGCCAGAATCCGGCGAAACAATCCATCGAGGGTTGGCGATGCGGTGTTCTGAAACACTGAACTACCTGTGCGGCGAAGGCGGCATTGGCGTATGCCACCACGTCTCTGGAAGATATCCGGTCAATGCAGTGGCTGACGGCCTTTGTATCCGATTCCAGCGCGCGATCCATTGCTCCCGGATGTTGTACAGTGGAATCGCATAGAAGCCCGACATCAGGACGCGGTCGAGCGCCCGGACCGACGACACAAAGGCGGGGTGCTCGCGCGCATCGAGCATCGAGGCGATCATGGCATCGATGGCCGGATTTTTGGCCCCCATGTAGTTGCGCGTACCCTGGTTATCCGCCGCCTCGCTGCCCCAGTAGAACGATTGCTCGTTGCCGGGTGACAATGACTGGTCCCAGCGATTCTGGATCATGTCGAAATCGAAGCTGAGCCTGCGCTGGTCGAACTGTACGGCGTCGACGGTGCGGACGGAGATTGTGATGCCGGCGCGTTTGAGGCTTGCGGCGTAGGCCAACGCGATGCGTTCCTGGTCACGCGTCGTCACCAGGATTTCGAAGGTGAGGGGAGCGCCGCTTTGGCGCTGGCGCAGGACCGAGGCATGAAGATCGTATCCGGCCTGAGAGAGCAGATCGAGCGCACGGCGCAGCGCCGCGCGATCCCGGCCCGAGCCGTCGCTGACCGGCAGCCGGTAACTGCCGTTGAGGATTTTCGGACGGACGCTGCCTGCGAAAGGCTGCAGCAATTGGCGCTCGCGGTCGTCGGCCGGGCGGCCGTAAGCCGATAGCTCCGAACCTGCGAAGAAGCTGCCCGAGCGGGTATAGAGCCCGAAGAAGTAATTCCTGTTGATCCATTCGAAGTCGTACAGCAGCGACAGCGCTTCACGTACCCGGATGTCGGCGAAGATCGCTCTCCGCGTATTAAAGACTAGGAATTCCGAGGGATTCGGTACACCCGGCTTGATCACGTCGCGAACCAGTTTGACTGATTTCACCGCCGACAGATCGTCGTAGCCGCTGTGCCAGCGCAGCGGTTCGGTTTCGACCCGAAAGTCATAGAGCCCGCGCTTGAATGCCTCGAACTGGCTGTTGGCATCCCGGTAGAAATCGAGCCGGATCTCGTCGAAATTCCACAGACCCCGATTGATCGGCAGGTCGCGGCCCCAATAGTCGGGATTGCGCGTGAGCGTCACGCTGCTGCCCGGCTCGACCTTGGTGACGCGATAGGGGCCCGAGCCGATCGGCGCGGCCATCGACGTATCCTCGAACGTTGCCACGTCGACGGCGTGCTGCGGCAGGATAGGCATCAAGCCGAGGATCAGCGGCAGCTCGCGGTCGGCGGCGCCGCCGAAATCGAAGCGCACCGTGGTTTCGTCGAGCGCTTCCGCGCGCGAAACCTTTGCGTAATAGAGCCGATGGTTCGGGCGTCCCTTGTCGCGCAGCAACTGCCATGAGAACAGCACGTCGGTGGCCCGGACCGGCTGGCCATCCGAGAAGCGGGCGCGCGGGTTGAGATGAAAGGTGACGTAGGTGCGGGCGTCATCGGTTTCGATCCGTTCCGCCAGCAGGCCATAGAGCGTGAACGGCTCGTCATTGCCGCGCGCCATCAGGCTCTCGATAACGAAGCCGCGGATCTGTTGCACAGCAAGCCCGCGGACGATCATTGGATTGAGGCTGTCGAAGGTGCCGCTCAGGCCCTGAACCAGCCGCCCTCCCTTGGGAGCGTCGGGATTGACGTAGGGCATATGGGTGAAATCGGCGGCCATCGCCGGTGCGCCGTGCATGGCGATGCCGTAACTCGTGCCATCGCTTGTGACCGCGGTTGCGGGGCTTGCGACCAATGCCGCCGTCAGCACGGCGAGAGCCCGGAGCCAGACCGCGCTTCGAGCAAGCGCCAGGGCAGGCCGGGAGGCATTCAGGCGTGATTCGGTGCTGTCCACCGGGGAAATTTACCACAGCCGCCACGCTTCGGCCCCAGCCGGGTGGCAAACGCTGTTGCCGGCATTGATCTTTTTGTTTGCCGCTGTATTGAAGGCATACAATTCATCAGCGCTGCGGTGGCTTGTCACTCAACTGCCTCATTTGGCAGGGAAACGGCGGCTGAACAGCTAGGGTGGCGTCCATTTGCGGTTTGGGGCGCTGCCATTCGAGAAAGGGCTTTCCGCAATGAATTTCCCTGATATGGCTGCCCAGACATGGCGGCGTGGGCGGGTTTTGGCCTTGGCCTCAGTGGCTGCGGCGTTTGCCGTGGCGACGTCAGTTCCTGTTGCTCAGGCCCAACCAGCCGCTCCGGCGCAGCAGAAAGCCAAGTCGAACGGCAAGGCCGCGCCAAAGGCCGCCCCCAAGGCAGAGCAGCCCGCCGCGCAGGCGCCTGCCGCTCCGGCGCAACCGGCTGAACAGCAGGTACAGCTCATTTACGCGCCCTGGACCAAGTTCTGTCTCAAGGGCCAGGATGCCAATGCCAAGCAGGTTTGCTTCACCGGGAAGGACGGCCGCATCGAGTCGGGCCAGCCGGTGATTGCGGCCGTGATCATCGAGCCGGAAGGCGAGCCGAAGAAGATCCTGCGTGTGACATTGCCGCTTGGCATGCAACTGGTTCACGGCACCCGCATCATCATCGATAACAATGCGCCGATGCAGAGCCCCTATGTGATCTGCTTCGCCAACGGCTGCATGTCGGATTACGAAGTGACGCCGGAGATGATCGCCAACCTCAAGAAGGGACAGAACCTGATTGTCCAGGCGATCAATTCGAACGGCGCGCCGTTGACGCTGCCGCTCCCGCTGGCCGAATTCGCCAAGGCTTACGACGGCCCGCCGACCGACCCGAAGGTGTTCGAGGAAACCCAGAAGAAGCTGCAGGAAGAACTGCAAAAGCGTGCAGCCGAGGCCCGCGCCAAGCTCGAGGCCCAGCAACCGGCCGCCGGAGCGCCTGCCGCCGGTGCCGCACCTGCCAACCCCGCGGCGAAGTAGGGGCACTGGCAACGCCAAATCGAAAAAGCGCTCCGGGAAGGAGCGCTTTTTTGTTTGAGCGTTTTCGAGCGAAGTGAATGCCGGTTCGCGTGAAGAAATAGCGTCTATCCAAAATCAGAGTTCTTTCGGTTCTGATTCCATCAGAACGGCAAGGACTCTAGAGGCTTACGCGATTATCTTCAGTTGTCAGTTGAGCGACGCATTACGCGGGCGATAACCGCCCGATTTGTCTTTCACGAATATCTCGGCCACCTGGGAGTGACGAACCGGTTCGCCGGATTCGTCCGGCACCAGGTTCTGTTCGGAGACATAGGCGACATATTCCGACTCGGCATTCTCGGCCAGCAGATGATAGAAGGGCTGATCCTTGCTGGGACGGACCTGTTCCGGGATCGCCAGCCACCATTCTTCGGTATTGGCAAATTCCGGATCGATGTCGAAGACGACGCCCCGGAACGAGAAAATCCGGTGCCTGACAATCTGGCCAATCTGAAATTTCGCGGTTCGCATCTTTGCCATGAGGTGTCGAATAGACCAGGATTGTGGCCGATGCTAGAGGCAAAAGCCGCAACGTGGTACGGCTGCCTCATTCGCTGGAGCGCGAACCCCGCCCCATCTTCCTAGAATTCCGCACTTGATGATCGATATCCTCAACCTTGCGTTGCCCTATTTCGGTTTGATTTTCGTCGGCTATGCCTGCGGAAAGTATCGGAAGTTGCCGGAATCCGGGCTGTCGTGGATGAACTTCTTCGTTCTCTACGTATCGCTGCCAGCCCTGTTTTTCCGCATTGTGTCGCGGACGCCGTTCGAAGAACTCAACAATCCCCCCTTTGTGATCGCCACGACATTAGGAACCGCCGGCGCCTTCGGCCTCTCTGTGCTGGTCGCGCGGATGCTTGGTCGGTTGCCGCTCCGCGAAGCGTCGATGGCGGGACTGGCAGGTGGCTACGGCAATATCGGGTATATGGGGCCGGGGCTGGCATTGGCCGTGTTCGGAATCAAATCGGCGGTGCCGACCGCGCTGATTTTCTGTTTCGACAGCATCTTCCTGTTCTCGATCGTACCCCTGCTCATGGCTCTGACCGATGGCACGCGGCGGCCGCTGCTGCCGACGGTGTGGTTTGTCATCAAGGAAATCCTGCTGCATCCGCTGATCGTCGCGGTCTATTGCGGTGCGCTGGCGGCGGCATTCCACATCGAGATGCCGGTTGCCATCGATGGAATGCTGCAATTCCTGCAGAATTCCGCCGCTCCGGTGGCTCTATTTGTGCTTGGCGTGACGGTGGCGCTACGCCCGTTCGGGCGGGTTCCGTGGGAGTTGCCCGGTCTGATCGCCATCAAGCTGGTGATTCATCCGCTGTGGGTGTTTGCGCTTTTGTGGTGGCTGGGACCGTTCAGTCATGAGTGGGCCGCGACCGCCTTGCTGATGGCGTCATTGCCGCCTGCGCTCAACGTATTTGTGATCGCCCGGCAATACGACACCTGGACCGAGGCGGCATCCGCCGCGGTGATGCTGGGCACGCTGGTTTCGGTCGTCACGCTGACCACCGTGATGTGGCTGATCAAGGTCGGCTATCTGAGCTTCTAGATCGACAGACCGGTGGGGCGCTTAGCGCCGCCACCATGACGGAGCCAGCCCTTCGCGCATGGCGATCCGGCGCAGCGGGCCGACGGCGTTGAGCAATTGCAGTCCGGCGGCGCGCATGGCCTGCATCGGCAGCAGGTCGCTGAGCAGTGAACGGTTGGCGAAATCGATCGCCATGGTGCGGCTGGCGATATCGCTGCGGCGCCTGGAATCGAACCGTGACATGATTTGAGGCGAGCCGGGATCATCGCCGCGCGCCATCGCATCGCCGACGATGTCGGCAACATCGGCGGCATCGCGCAATCCCATATTGAGGCCCTGCGCGCCGATGGGCGGCAGCACGTGGGCGGCTTCGCCGACCAGGATGACGCGGTTGCGGGCGAACTGGCGCGGCTGTTCGATCGCGAGCGGGAATACGTGGCGTCCCGGCTCGATGCGCACCCGGCCCAATATCGAATGCATCATGCGTTCGGCGGCTGTCGCGAGATCCATGTCGTTCAGCGCCATCAGGCGCTCGGCCTCCGCCGGCGCGCTGACCCAGACGACGCTGGAACGATCGCCGTGGAGCGGAACGAACACGCACGGCCCTTCGGCGGTATGAAATTCAGTGGACGTGTTGAGGTGCGGCCGGGCGTGCGCGATGTTGAAGGTGAGCGCCGCCTGACGAAGCGGGCGACGCTTGACATCGATACCGGCCGCGGAGCGGCAAATCGATTGCCGGCCATCCGCGCCCACGGCTAGCCTCGATCTCAGCGTAGCTCCCTGCCGGGTCACGACCGAGACGCCGAGGTCGTCGACTTCGATCTTCTCGACTTCGTCGTCGTAACGGACAATGAGATCGAGTTCGGCGGCGCGCTGCTCCAGGGCCGTCACCAATACGCGGTTTTCAATGTTGTACCCGAATGCATCGAGGCCGATTTCGTCGCAATTGAATCGCACCTCGGGTGCGCGGATCAAACGCCCGGTGTTGTCGATCAGCCGCATCGTCCGCAGTGCCGTCGCCTGATCCTCGCAGCGCCGCCAGACGTCGAGCCGTTGCAGAAAATCGACCGAGCCGCCGAGCAGGGCGGTGGTGCGATTGTCCGGGTAGGGCCTGCGGACGGCTATTAATGCGACCCGGATGTTGGCTTGTGCCAATGCTACCGCCGCAGCCAGCCCCACCGGGCCACCGCCGATCACAATTACTTCGTATGGCTGGTTAGATGCGTTGTCGTTCATGGCAGGACAATCGGCATTCGACCGTCGAATTGCAAGTACGGGCGGGTGTTTCGCAGGATTTTTGAATTGCGCGGCAGAACGCCGCAAGTGACGGTATGCAAAGCGGCCGCATTCCTGTTAGAAAAGCGGCGATCCTATGCAGTCAACGGACCCACAACAGCCATCGTCAGCGTCGAGTATGGCGCGCGCGGCGGCATTTGGCGTTCACATCTTTACGGCGCTCGGCGCGGGAATCGCACTGATCGCCCTGCTGGAGGCCGTACGCGGACACTGGGCCGCGATGTTCGGCTGGCTCGGGTTGGCGCTCATCGTCGACGGCCTCGACGGACCGCTTGCGCGACGCATGAATGTGACCGCACTTCAGCCTGACTGGTCGGGTGACACGCTCGATCTGGTCGTTGATTTCCTGACCTATGTCTTTGTGCCGGCTTATGCGATTGCGGCCAGCCGTCTGCTGTTGCCGATCGCGGCACCAGTGCTGGGCGTCGCCATTGTCGTGACCAGCGCGCTATATTTCGCCGACCGTCGCATGAAGACCTCGGATAATCATTTCCGCGGCTTTCCTGCATTGTGGAATGCGGTCGCGTTCTATCTGTTTCTCGTTCAGCCTCCACCGTGGCTGGCGACACTGGCGGTCGCGGCGCTGATCGTGCTGACGTTCGTGCCGATCCATGTTCTTCATCCCGTGCGCGTGTCGCGGTTGCGTAAACTGAACCTGGCATTGATGGCGATTTGGGCGGTTCTCGCCATCACGACGGTGATCGTGGATTTCAATGTGGGTCTACCGATCCGCGCCGCGTTGTGCGCTATCGGCGTCTATGTCGTCTTCGGTGACACTGCCATCCGGCTATTGAGGTTAGCAAAAACATGATTGACCTGCTGAGTAGTCCCGAAGCCTGGGCCGCGTTGTTGACCTTGACCGCGCTCGAGATCGTGCTCGGTATCGATAACGTGATCTTCCTGTCGGTCATCGTATCGCGCATTCCGGAGCATCAGGCCAAGCGTGCACGCCAGATCGGTTTGGCTCTGGCGCTGATATTCCGCATCGCGCTGCTCAGCTTGCTGGTGTGGTTGATCGGGCTGACCGAGGCGGTGGTTTCCGTCAGCGGTATGGCGTTCTCCTGGCGTGATATCATCCTGATCGGCGGCGGCCTTTTCCTGATCGCCAAGGCGACACACGAAATCCATGGCGAGGTCGAAGCGCGCGACGGGGGCGAATCCGCGACTGCGTCGAAATCCAGCGCGTTCTTCTGGATCATCGTCCAGATCATCATCATCGATCTGGTGTTCTCGCTGGACTCGATCATCACCGCGATCGGAATGGCGAAGGATCTCGAAATCATGATCGCCGCGGTCATCATCGCGTGCATCATCATGTATGTTTCGTCGGGGCCGGTCGCGAAGTTCGTCGCCGAGCATCCGACCACCAAGATGCTGGCGCTGGCATTTCTGGTCCTGATAGGCGTGGCCCTGGTCGCGGATGGCTTCCAGTTCCATATTCCACGCGGCTATATCTACTTCGCCATTACGTTCTCGCTGGCGGTCGAGGTGTTCAACATACTCGCCAAGCGCAACCGCAGAGGGGTTTCCTGATGTCGTTTTGCCGACGCAAGGGGGCCGGTTGACAACCAGACGGCGTTGGTTATCGATCATGCATGTCGGAATGTGGGAGACATGAGATGATCAAGGCCGTGCGTGTGCATCAGGTCGGAGGTCCCGAGGCGCTGGTCTACGAGGCTGTCGATGTCCCGCCGCCCGGGACCGGCGAGGTCCACATCCGCCAGCATGCGGTCGGCCTGAACTTCATCGACGTGTACTATCGTACGGGCCTCTACAAGGCGCCATCGTTGCCGTTCATCGCGGGCAACGAAGCGGCGGGGGAAGTCGTCGCGGTCGGCGCAGGGGTGACTGATTTCCATCCCGGCGACCGCGTTGCCTATTATTCGAATCTCGGTGGCTATGCCACGGAGCGCAACATCTCAGCCGAGAAACTGGTCAAGCTGCCGGATCACATCACTTACGAGCAGGGCGCCGTACTGATGCTGAAGGGGCTGACGGTGTGGTATCTGCTGCACAAGACCTTCAAGGTGGAGCCCGGCCATCGTGTGCTGATTCATGCGGCGGCAGGCGGCATCGGACTGATAGCGTGCCAGTGGGCCAAGGCGATGGGCGCCCATGTCATCGGAACGGTCGGTTCTAAGGCCAAGGCGGATATCGCTCTCGCAAACGGCTGCGATCAAGCGATCCTTTACAACGAGGAGGATTTCGTCGCGCGCGTGAAACAGATCAGCCGCAACGAATTGTGTGATGTCGTTTATGACGGAGTTGGCAAGACGACATTCCCCGGCTCGCTGTCGTGCCTCAGGCCGCGCGGCCTGTTCGTCAGTTTCGGTAACGCGTCCGGGCCGGTGCCGCCGTTCGCGCTGGCCGAGTTGAACAATCACGGCTCACTGTTCGCGACCCGCCCCAAGCTCAACGATTATATCGCGAAGCGCGCGGACTTGATCGAGGGAGCGGATACGCTGTTCTCCGCCGTTATCAACGGCAAGCTGCACGTGCCGATCAACCACGCCTACGCGCTCAAGGACGTAGCCAAGGCGCATATCGATCTCGAAGCGCGCACGACGACCGGCGCGTCGATCCTCAAGCCGTAGTTCCGATGTAAGCGTTATTGCCGGAGCTGGATGCGCGGATCAGGTCCGCATACGGCATTGTGCTTTTGGGAGGCTTCAAAACCCCGCGACGGTCCCGTGCAGGTCGTAGGCATCCGCGCGCTCGATCTTCGCGGTGACGATTTCGCCGACCTTGAGCGGCCGTCGGCTTGAAACGTAAACCGCGCCGTCGATTTGCGGGGCATCCGCTTTGGAGCGCCCCTTCGAGACGGTCGGGCCGACCTCGTCGATGATGACCTGCTGACGTGTGCCGACCTTGCGCTTGAGTCGGCGCGCGGAAATTTTCTGTTGCCGCGCCATCAGGGCATTCCAGCGCTCGGTCTTGACGTCCTCCGGAACCGGATTTGCGAGGGCGTTCGACGTCGCGCCAGCAACCGGCTCGTACTTGAAGCAGCCAACGCGATCGATCTCGGCTTCGTCGAGCCAGTCGAGCAGATATGCGAAGTCGGACTCGGTCTCGCCGGGAAAACCGACGATGAAGGTCGAGCGCAGCGCCAGATCGGGGCATTGCTCCCGCCACGCCTTGATCCGCGCCAATGTCTTGTCCTGCGCCGCCGGCCGCCGCATTTGCTTAAGCACCTCGGGGCTGGCGTGCTGAAACGGAATGTCGAGGTAAGGCAAAATCCTGCCATCCGCCATCAGGCTGATGACCTCGTCGACGTGCGGGTAGGGATAGACGTATTGCAACCTCACCCAGACGCCGAGTTCCCCAAGCTCGCGCGACAGGTCATAGAATTTGGCGCGGACCTCGCGGTCCTTCCACTGGCTTGCGGCGTACTTGATGTCGACGCCGTAAGCCGACGTGTCTTGCGAGATGACAAGCAGTTCCTTGACGCCGGCTTCGACCAGCTTCTCGGCTTCGCGCAGCACGTCCCCGGCGGGGCGCGAGACCAGGTCGCCGCGCAGTTTCGGAATGATGCAGAAGGTGCAGCGGTTATTGCAGCCCTCGGAAATTTTCAGATAGGCGTAGTGCCGCGGAGTCAGCTTGACGCCCTGCGGCGGGATCAGGTCGAGATGCGGATTGTGCAGCGGTGGTTTGGCGCGATGCACGGCATCGAGCACGCTTTCGTATTGCTGCGGTCCGGTGATCGACAGCACATTCGGATAGGCCTGCTCGATCTGCTCCGGTTCCGCGCCCATGCAGCCGGTGACGATCACCTTGCCGTTCTCGGCCATGGCTTGTCCGATGGCGTCGAGCGATTCCTGCTTGGCGCTATCGAGGAAGCCGCAGGTGTTGACGATCACGAGGTCCGCGCCATCGTGCTTGCGCGCCAGCTCATAACCTTCCGCCCGCAGCCGGGTGATGATGCGTTCGGAATCCACCAGCGCCTTGGGGCAACCCAGCGATACGAAACTGATTTTGGGGGCGGCGGCTGCGGTCATCGATGGTCCATGTCGTTGAAGCGCAGGAGCTAGCCCCGTTGCGGCGGACTGGCAAGCCGTGGCGACGCCATTTGTGCTCTGGTGCAGCAAAAAGTGCGTTGCCTGAGTTGCTCAGTAAACGGGCTATGGAAAAGTCGGCATAATTTTTGTGCGATTCTTACCCGAAGAATAAGCAGGGACAGCGTTGTCTTGCGAGCCGCTGGCACTCGGCCGCCCATATAAGAAGCTGAAAAAAAAAGATGATTTCAGGATTTATGGCGTTTGGCACGTCGCTTGAATGGTGCACTGCGTCAGGTGCTCAGCATGCTGGCCGCGAACGTCCCGACGCTTGGGAACTCGCGTCACCGTTGGCAATCGGTGCGCCTCGTGGCGTGCCAGCAGGAGGCTCGCAATGGATTACAACAAGCCCGCCGATGTCGTTGCTACGATGATCGACACCGGCCAGAAGAAGCTGGCGCTTGCACCGCGTGATCTGCTCATTCGCGGGGCGCTCTCGGGTGCACTGCTCGGCGTCGCAACCACGCTGGCGTTCAGCGCTGCCGTTACGACCGGCCAGCCGCTGGTGGGGGCCATCGTCTTTCCTGTCAGTCTGGTGATGATCGTACTTCTGGGCCTCGAACTGGTAACCGGAAGTTTCGGATTGCTTCCGCTTGCGCGCCTTGAGGGAAAGGCCACGTGGAGCGCGATCGGCGCGAACTGGGCGTGGGTGTTCCTCGGCAATCTGCTCGGCAGCGTGGCTTATGGCATCCTGATTGCGATTGCACTGACCAACATGGGCACTTCCGTTCCCGCGGGCGTGGCCGCGCGGCTCATCGCAGTCGCTGAAGCAAAGACGGTGGCTAACGAGGCGCTTGGAGCCGCTGGCATGGTCAGCGTGTTCGTCAAGGCGATCCTCTGCAACTGGCTGGTTTGCCTTGGCGTCGTGATGGGAATGACATCGAGTTCGACTGTCGGCAAGATTGCCGCGATCTGGTTGCCGATTTTCATGTTCTTCGCGCTCGGCTTTGAGCACGCCGTCGTCAACATGTTCGTTATCCCGACCGGCATGCTGCTTGGCGCCAATGTCAGCGTCTACGAATGGTGGGTGTGGAATCAGATTCCGGTGACGCTCGGCAATCTGGTGGGCGGCGCGGTGTTCACCGGCCTTGCGCTTTACGCAACCTATAAGCCGGCTCGGCAGATCGCTCCACTCGCGCCTTCGGTCACGCCGCAGGTCCCCGCCGAATAACAATGGAAGCGTTGCACTATCATGAAGCTGGAAACCACCACGGCTGACTTCAGCGACGAACAGAAGCGCTATCTCGAGGGCTTTATGTCCGGTCTGCAGGTCGGGCGGATCGGCCGCGGCGCGGCGCTGGGCGCTGGCGTGGCTTCGACCGGGAGCAAGGTCGAACCCGAACTGGAGCCGACGGGACCCGATGCCGCGCATCTCAAGGCGCAGGATCGGTTTCTCCGCGATGGCAAGAAATTGTCCGACCCCGAGAAGTTCAAACGCGATCAGCATCCGTTCGATGCCTATGAGCGCCTGAAGGAGCAGGCGCGCACTAATGCGTCGCCATCGCCGGCGGACAATTTTCGCTGGCGCTATTACGGAATGTTCTACGTTGCGCCGACGCAGAATTCTTTCATGTGCCGCCTTCGACTTCCCAATGGCATGCTCAAGCACTGGCAGTTCGCGGGCGTTGCCGATCTTGCCGAGCGCTATGGCGGCGGCTACGCGCACATCACCACGCGCGCCAACATCCAGGTTCGGGAAATCGAGCCGCAGTACACCGTTGCGATGATCGAGGCCATCACCGATCTCGGCTTGTGCTCGCGCGGTTCGGGCGCCGATAACATTCGCAACGTCACCGGCACGCCGACTGCGGGTATCGATCCGCAAGAACTGATCGATACGCGCCCATATGCGCGCGACTGGCATTTTCATATTCTCAATGACCGCTCGTTGATCGGTTTGCCGCGCAAATTCAATGTTGCGTTCGACGGAGCCGGGACGATCGCCGTGCTCGAGGATACCAACGACATTGCCTTTGCGGCGGTGGAGGTGAAAGACGGCTTTGGCGTTGAACCGGGCGTCTGGTTTCGGCTGGGGATTGGCGGCATCACCGGTCACAAGGATTTCGCGCGCGATACCGGAATCGTCGTCAGGCTATCGGAGGCAACGATGGTGGCGGACGCCATCGTGCGCGTGTTCATTGCGCACGGCGACCGTACCAATCGCGCAAAGGCGCGGTTGAAGTATGTGCTCGATTCAATGGGGCTGGATAAATTTCTTGAACTGGTCGAGGAGCAGTTCGGTCGCCAACTGACGCGGGTGTCCGCGGAAGCGATTGCTCCTCGGCCAGACCACGATCGCTTCGCCCATATCGGTGTTCATGCGCAGAAGCAGCCGGGGCTCAACTGGATCGGTGTGGTCCTGCCGGTCGGCAGACTGACCTGCACGCAGATGCGAGGGCTCGCCAGAATTGCGCACGACCTCGGCGACGGCGATATTCGGTTGACGGTGTGGCAAAACCTGCTCATCTCCGGCGTTGCCGACGGCAATATCGGGGTCGTCGTTGCCGCAATCGAGGCATTGGGACTGGCGGCGAAGGCATCGTCGATCCGCGCCGGGCTGGTTGCCTGTACCGGGAATTCCGGTTGCAAGTTTGCAGCGTCCGATACCAAGCGCCATGCGGATGAGATTGCCTCCTGGTGCGAGAGCCGGGTGCCGCTGGATACGCCGATCAATATCCATCTCACCGGCTGCCATCATTCCTGCGCGCAGCATTACATCGGCGACATCGGATTGCTAGGCGCCAGGGTGGCGATCAACGCCGATGGTGACACCGTCGAGGGCTATCACGTCACGATCGGCGGCGGATTCGGATCGGCCGCCGGCATCGGGCAAGAGCTCTATCGTGACATCAAGGCTGAGGAAGCGCCGGTGGTGATCGAGCGGATTCTGCGCGTGTATCTGAAGCACCGGGCCTCTCCCGATGAATCATTCGCGGCTTTCTCACGCCGTCATCAGAGCGAGGCGCTTCGTGCAATGGCCGCGGAGATTACGATATGAATCAGCTTGCCGCACAGCCGCGCTTGCAGGTTATTCCCGAGACCGCGCCGTTCTCCGAAGGGCAGCGAGCATGGCTCAACGGATTTTTTGTCGGCTTGCTGCAACTCGACGGCAACGTACCGCTGTCGCCCGAGCAGAATACAGCTCTGGTTGAGGGGATCGTCGATGACGCCGACGATGGCGAAGCGCCGTGGCACGATCCGGCGATGGCGATCGCCGATCGCATGAAGCTTGCTGAAGGGCGCCCGTTACCGCGGCGCATGATGGCGGCGATGGCGCAACAGGACTGCGGCCAGTGCGGCTACAACTGCAGCGACTATGCCGCCGCACTGGCCAACAAGACTGAAAGTCGGATCAATTTGTGCGTGCCGGGTGGCAGGGAAACCGCCCGCATGTTGAAGACATTGCATGAAGAACTGGACAAAGCGGCTGCGTCGTCGCCTTCGGTGCTTGGCGCGCCTCCAGCGCCTGCGGAGACGGTGTCTGCGGCGCCGGGGCGCTCGCGTGATAATCCCGCGACCGTAAGCCTGCTCTCGCGACGGTTGCTAAATCAGACCGGTTCGGAAAAGCAGACTTGGCACGTTGAGTTCGACTTGAAGACGAGCGGTCTCGATTACGTCGTCGGCGACTCGTTCGGGGTATTCGCGCGCAACGACCCGGGTCTGGTCGACCAGATCATTGCGGTTCTCGGTGCTGCGCACACAACCCCGATCAATGGCAAGATCCTGCGCGATATTCTGCGCGATGACGTTTCCCTTTCGCCTGCGCCGGACAAGCTGTTCGAATTGTTCTCGTTCGTCAGCGGTGGCGTTCTGCGCGAGAAGGCGAGGGCGCTGGCGCAGGGAGACGATCCTGATGGCGATGCCGCGCAGCTCGATGTTCTTGCGGCGTTACAGAAGTTCATCGGCGTGCGCCCGCACCCGGAAGCGTTCATCGAAGCACTCGAGCCGCTGCAGCCGCGGCTTTACTCGATCTCGTCATCGCACACTGCGACGCCGGGCCGGTTGTCGCTGACAGTCGATTCCGTGCGTTACGCCATTGGCAAGCGCGGCCGGTTGGGTGTGGCCTCGACCTATCTTGCCGATCGCGCGGCCATCGGCGACGAGATCAAGGTTTACGTCCAGAAGGCGCACGGGTTTGCCCTGCCGGAAAATCCTGACACCCCGATCATCATGATCGGGCCCGGAACCGGGGTCGCGCCGTTTCGCGCCTTTTTGCAGGAGCGCGCGGCAGTCAAGGCGACAGGGAAGAACTGGCTGTTCTTCGGGCATCAGCGCCGCGATTACGATTTCTTCTACGCGGATGAGTTCAACGCGATGAAAGCGGCTGGGGTGTTGTCGCGGCTTTCGCTGGCGTGGTCGCGCGACGGCGACAGGAAGTTCTATGTTCAGGATCGGATGCGGGAAGTCGGACGCGAGTTATGGAGTTGGCTGGCCGACGGCGCCCACGTCTATGTTTGCGGCGATGCCAAGCGTATGGCCAGGGATGTCGAGCGGGCGCTGGTCGATATCGTCGCGCAATTCGGGGTTCGCTCCGCTGGCGAGGCGGTGGGTTTTGTCGCTGAATTGAAGCGGAAGGGGCGGCTTCAGCAGGATGTTTACTGATTAGGCAAAATGGCGTGGCCATCCGCGACGAATGAAATGTTCTCCGTGCGCGCACCACGGAGAACAAATATCTCACATTCGAGGGTTCGGGAATTTCGGCATTGCTATTTTTCCGCCGGGGTTGCCGGTTGTCTCAACGATACTTCAGTATAGCGCATCGCATGACTGGAACAGCAAGATGCGCGATTCCGAGACACGACAACTCGTTCATAGCCGAGTGCTATACGAACGAACTGGAAACCGCATTCACGCGGCAGCGATGTGGGGCGCATTCATCTTCATCGCCGCGATACTATTTGGTACGCTGGCCTATCGGCCGTTCTAAGCGGCACGCCCCCAGCGTTTGCGTCCCATTCCAGTCCTCCACTATCGCGATTGGCTGAACGGGCGCACCTCGATTCCATTGTCTTTCAGCGCTTGCCGGACAGCTCGCGCAATATCGACCGCGCCCGGCGTATCGCCGTGAATGCAGACGGTGTCGATCTGCACCTTGATTGTTTTGCCAGAGACCGAGACGACAGCGCGATCCTGCACCATGCGCACGACACGCTGGGCAATCTGCGCGGTGTCGTGCAGCACCGCGCCGGGCTTGCGTCGCGACACCAGATTGGCATCGTCCTCATAGGCGCGATCGGCAAATACCTCGTGCACCAGCGGCAGTCCGGCTGCTTCTCCCGCCTTGACCAGCCGCGAATTGGCCAGCACCACGAATTGCAGGTTACGATCCACCGCCTTGATTCCGGAAGCGATGGCGCGGGCCGTCATATCATCTTCGCAGGCGACATTGGACAATGCGCCGTGCGCCTTGACGTGCGTGACTTTGTGGCCGGCAAGCGCGGCAACTGCTTGCAGCGCGCCGATCTGGTAAGCGACGAGATTTTCGATCTCGGCGGCGGTAAGGCCCGCGACCGGACGCCGGCCGAAACCGTGCAGGTCACGATAGCCCGGGTGTGCGCCGATGCTGACGCCGCGCGCCTTGGCGAGTTCGGCGGTCTTGCGCATGATGTCGGCGTCGCCGGCATGAAAGCCGCAGGCCACGTTGACACTGCTGGCAAGCTCGATCATGGCGGCGTCGTTGCCCATTTGCCATGCGCCAAATCCTTCGCCGAGGTCGCAGTTCAGATCGATTGTCATGAGCTTGGTCCAGATGCAGTTGCCGTTAAGGTTGGAATTCTCCGGAAGGTCCAGTCTCCCAGGTTCCGGCGTCAAAGGCGTTGATGGCGACACCGGCAACATTGGCATTCTGCAGCACGGCGATGTCGAGATCAAAATTTGCCACGTGGGTGATTTGCTCCGGCAATTTCGCCAGCCGATCCAGGAATGCAATCGCTTCGTTGCGCGCCTCCGCAAGGTCGATCGCCTGAAAGCGGAACTCGCGGCCGGGCGGAGTCTGGGCGAAGCGGCCAAGGTCGGCGCTGATAACGGTTGCGATTTTGGGATAGCCGCCGCTGGTGCCGCGGTCCGGCATCAATACGATCGGCTGACCGCTACCCGGAACCTGAATGCTGCCGTTAACGGTGCCGTCTGAAACGATGTTGTGACCGTGCAGGTGACGAATGACAGGGCCCTCGAGCCGATACCCCATGCGGTCGCTGGTTGCGGAGATTTTCCACGCACTATCGAGGAACAGGCGGGCGGCATCGCCGAACTCGTCGTCCTGTGGTCCGAGTATGACGCGGATCGATCCGGTCGGAGGAGGCGGAAGGATAATGGCGCGTTCCGGCGAAGCTGTAGCGGGCAGGGTGTCGAGTTGATCGCCGGCTTGCAATGGGCGTTGATAGGGGCTTCCAAGCCCGGCACGCGCGTTGACCGAGAGACTGCCGAACGTCGGTTCGCCTTGTACCCCGTGCTCAATCGCCAGATAGCTGAAAACGCCTTCACGCGCGGTTCCCAGGATCAAGCGGTCGCCGGCGCCGAGCGTGACGGATTGATCGGGCGGCACCTCATGTTCATTGAGCTTGATACTTCGGCGGGCCCCCGACAGCGCCAGCCGGATTGGCCCTTCCTGTGCCGTGAACGTTGCGCCGAAGGGGCCGATCTCGATTGCCGCGGTAGTGATCGGATTGCCTACCAGGCTGTTGGCAACGGCGAGCGCGAAGCGGTCCATCGCGCCGCTTGGCGTCAATCCGTAACGCTGCTGACCGTAGCGTCCGCTGTCCTGCACGGAAGTGGCGGGGCCGACCGCGGTGACGATGAGCTTGCTCATGAAGCAATCAACTCGGCGACGAATTCGCCATGCTCGGCTGCCTTCTCCATCTGCGTGAATTGCTGTGCGTCGATGGCGTAGAAACTCACCGCATCTCCCGGCTCCAGCAAAAACACCGGATCGCGCTGGAGTTGATAGGTCCGCATCGGAGTTCGTCCCAGCAGGTGCCAGCCGCTCGGGCCGGCGATACATTGGATGCCGGTCTGAACGCCGCCGATCGAGATGGTGCCGGACGGCGTCAGAAGTCGCGGGTCCTTGCGCCGCGGCAGCGCCAGTGCGGCATCAAGTCCGCTGAGATAGGACCAGCCCGGAGTAAATCCGATCATGGCGACGCGATAGCGACCGTTGACGTGCCGCGAGACCAGTGCGTCGCTTGTTATGTTGAGGGCTTTGGCAGCATCTTCAAGGTCGATGCCATGCTCGCCGCCGTAAGTCACGGGAACGCGCCAGCGCCGCGGGTTGGCTCCGTGCGTCAGGGGGTGTCGGGCGAGGCTCGTCAGCCTTGCAGCCAGACCGTCAAAATCAATGTGTCGTGGGTCGTAATGCACAAGCAGCGACCGATAGGTCGGTACCGTCTCGGTGATGCCGTCAATCGGCTGCCGCAGAAGCAGAGCGTCGAGCGCCAGAACGCGCCGGTTGGCATCGTCGTCGATGTGGCGACTGAATTCGACCGTGATTGCGGAGTCGCCGCTGGGCAACATACGGGGCGGTAGAAATTCTGCGGCCATGCCTGTCTGCGAGCCATGCTGAAAGAACTTCAGCAATAGCCTGTTTCCTTCCTCAGTGGAATTGGGATCGTGCGCAATTCGTCTGTGCGTTCAATAAATTAATGCGCATCTTCGTGATAAGGTGAAATGATCGATGATGATGCAGCAGACGCCGGCCGGCGTCCTGATGGTTCGCTCTTGACGCGGCCCGCCGTCGTCGCAAGATGCCGCGCCAGTCCTTCCTTACCGGAGTCGCTTATCTGATGTCCCTGTCACCTCAAGCCATCGAAACCCTGTCGCGGGTGTCTACCGCAACCATCACCACCGTTCTTTTGAAGAAGGGGCTGCGCAATCTTTGGCTGCGCGGGGCGCGGCCGTTGCGGCCGGGGCAGGCGCGGCTGGTGGGGCCGGCATTTACATTGCGTTTCGTTCCGGCCCGCGAAGATCTGGCGACACCGGAATCGTGGTCGTCGCCGATTTCAACCCGGACGGCGATTGAAGCCATGCCGGAAGGCTGTATCGCTGTGGTTGATGCCATGGGCGTGACGAATGCGGGCATCTTCGGCGATATTTTGTGTGCGCGAATGGTGAAGCGCAAAGTGGCCGCCTTGATTACCGACGGCGTGGTGCGGGACCTGGAGGGCGTTCTCGGGACCGGACTGCCGGTCTGGTGCAATGGCGCTGCCGCGCCGCCTTCAGTGGCGGGGCTGACGTTCGTGGGCTGGGGCGAGGGCATCGCGTGCGGCGGTGTCGCGGTTTTCCCCAACGACATCGTGGTGGCGGATCAGGACGGTGCGGTTTTGATCCCGCAAGCACTTCTTGACCACGTGCTGGCCGAAGGACCTGAACAGGAGCGGATGGAGGGGTGGATCGTCGATCAGGTCAATGGCGGCGCGGCGTTGCCGGGCCTGTATCCGATGAATGCCGAGACCAAGGCGCGTTACGCCGAGTTCAAATCAAAGTCGTAACAAGAAAGCATGCACTTTCCGCAATAGCGATATGGCATGGAAAGCAGAGGGACAGATGGATATTCACATAAGCGGTTCCCGGCCAACGCGGCGCGGTCCTTCGGAATATTTCACAGGAACGGTCTGGCAGGACCCGATCGTGGCGACGTCGCCTCCTGCACGTCTGGTCGCAACCCGCGTCGCATTTGAACCGGGCGCACGTACCGCGTGGCACAGCCATCCGCTCGGGCAAACGCTGTATGTTGTCTCGGGTGTCGGACGGGTTCAGACCGATGGCGGGCCGGTGCGTGAAATTCGCGCTGGCGACACTGTATGGATTCCACCGAACGAGAAGCATTGGCACGGCGGATCGCCAACGAACGGCATGGTTCATATCGCCATGCAGGAAGCGCTCGATGGCAGCTTCGCAACCTGGATGGATCAGGTGACGGACGAAGAGTATTCGCGTCCGGCCGCGAAGGAATAAGTCACCGGCGCAGCAACGCTTCTATTGATCACGATGGCCTTGCCGGCAAGCGGCAAGGCCATCGTGACGTTTTGACTTGCTGACAAGTCGGTCAATTGACGCGTGACCAGGTTTGGCCACCGCAGAACATCCCGCCGAATGCGCAGCCTTGCACCCGGAGTCGATCCGGGCTCTTCAGGGCGATCGTGGAGTCGTAGGTACTGCCGCCCTTCGGATCGTGGATGCGGCCGCTCCATTTGGCTCCGGTCGGCCGCATGTTGATGAGCACCTTGTCCTTGTTCTCGCCCGTTCTCGCATCGATCGAGTAACCACAGAGGCTGGTACCGCATTGTTCGATGCGAACCTTGCCCTCGTTCTCTTCCGTCAGCCACAGGCCAATCGGTGAGTTTGTGATTGGTGTCGCGGTCGCGGCAGGTGCTTGCTGTTGCGGGATCGGCACTTCCGCCGGTGCGGTGGCAACAACCGTTGCGGGCGCTGGGGAAGGCGAGGCCTGCGGCGGAGCGGATAATTTCGACTCGGTGCCCTGACTTTCCACCGACGGCGGCGTATTGCTTGCGGCCGGTGCCGGTGCCGGAGGCGGCAGTGGACGCGCTGTCGCGACCTCATTGTTCTCGGCGGGACGAACTGCCTCGTCGTCAATGCGAGTGGTGTTGCGGGCGCGATGAGCCCGCCTGGGTCCGTATTCAAAGACGCCGGGGATCGAGACCGAAAGGCACGATGGTGAATCGCAGCCACTCGGCGCATGAATGAAGACCGAGCGGCCACCGATTTCAAACGAGTATGAATCGCCAGCCTGGGCGAATGTCGTGGTCACGATCAGCGCGGCGATGGCAATGATTGCTTTCATGGAGGCCTCCTCGGCGGGATTGGAATCTCAAATCCAAGCCTACGGAGAGGATGGCTTACGTAATGTGATATATGTCACATTGCGTGATCCGGTCTGTCATCGGGAAGCCCGCGGCTTCAATGCCACCACGGACGAGGTCAGTTGAACCAGCGGTCATAGATGGTCTTGAAGCCGCCGGTCGAGGTCATGATGTGCAGCCACTGGTCGACGAATGCCTTGAGCACGACATCGCGCGGCAGCCAATAGGCTTTCTCGGCAAAATCGAACGGTTTATCCGGATGAATGGCGCAGAGCACGCCGGGATGCAGTTTCTGCTGGTAACGGGTTTCGGATGCATCCGTCATCATCAGGTCCGCGTCGCCCTTGGCGATCTGGTCGAAGATCGTCACGTTATCGTCGTAGACCTGAATGTGGGCGGTTTTGATGTTGGCGCGGGCAAAGCGCTCGTTGGTGCCGCCGGGATTGACGATGACGCGCGTGTCCGCTTTGTCGATATCGGCGATCGTCGCGAATTTATCCTTGTCGGTGCAGCGCGCGATCGGCGTCTTTCCCTCGCGCAAGACGGGTGTCGAGAACAGACCGACCTTTTGCCGGTCCAGCGTGATCGATACGCCTCCCATCGCGATGTCGAACTGGTTGGCCTCAAAGTCCTTCAGCAAGGTCGGCCAGCTTGTTTTGACGTACGCGACTTTGACGCCAAGCGCGCGGCCCAGCGCTTCGGCCATATCGACATCGAATCCGCTGAATGTGGACGTTGTCTTATCGAGATGCGTGAACGGCCGATAATCGCCGGTCATCCCGACGCGCAGCGTGCCGCGTTGTGTGATCTCGTCGAGCCGGGACGAGGCAGTCATCGGCTGCGCGTAGGCCGTGGACGTCACGAGCATCGTGGCGATTGCGGCCAGCATTCGAAGCGGCGCGCGCATGACGCGTTTCTCCTGTTGATGATTAACCCAGGACGTCCGTGTTGATGACATTCTGGCGGATGTGTTCGCCATCGAGCGAGCTCAGGATGTTGCGGGCGGTTTGCTCTCCCATGCGGTCCAGAGCTTCGCGGGTCACTCCGGCGACGTGTGGTGCGACGATGACGTTGGGAAGATCGAACAGAGAATGGCCGAGCGGTGGTGGTTCCCGCTCGAACACGTCGAGACCCGCGCCGGCCAATCTGCCGGCGATCAGCGCGTCGTGCAGGGCAGCCTCGACGACGATCCCGCCGCGCGCGGTGTTGACGAGATAGGCCGTCGGTTTCATCAACGCGAGGCGGGCCGCATTGATCAAGCCGACAGTTTCCGGTGTCTTGGGACAATGCAGGCTGATGAAATCCGCGCGGGGAAGGGCGGCATCAAGATCGTTGACGGGTTCGCATCCGGCCGCCTTGATTTCGGCGGCCGTTTTGTAGGGGTCGTAGACCAGAACGTTCATTTCCATGGCGAGGCAGCGCTTGGCGGTCCGCGTGCCGATCCGGCCGAACCCGACAATCAGCAGGGTCTTGCCATAGAGGTCGAATGGCAATGCGCCAAGCCGTGTCGCCCATTTGCCGTCGCGGACCATGGCGTGAAGCTCGGTGCCGCGTTTGGCCAGCATCAGCATCATGAAAATGGCTTGCTCGGCCACGGACGGAGAATTCGCCGCGCCTGCCACCATCAGCGCAACCTTGCGCCGGCTGAGCGCGGGAACGTCGACGGCATCGAAGCCGACGCCGATCCGTGCCACGACCTTCATGTCCCGCGAGGCGTCGAGTTCCGTTTCGCCGAACGCGGTCGCGCCCAGCGCCACACCGTGAACCGGAGCATGCGCCGCCAGCATGGCATTGAAATCCGTGGCGGAGATCATGTTGGGAAATTCGATGGCTTCGATATCGTCCCGCGCGTTGAAAAGCTTCCAACCCTGCCGTGACATCGATTCCGTGATCAGAAGTTTCTTCTTGTTGGTCGTCATTCCTCGCCCGCGATGGCCTTCTCGTTGACGGGCGCCGTCAAATCACGGCGCCACTGGCTTCATTTAACAGGTGCATGTGATTGAGGTCCACGGCCAACCGAAGCGGGGCGCCAGCACGCGCTTCGATACCCGGATTGATCCGGCCGCATAGCTGGACGCCGGTGAGAGGAAAATAGACAAAGGTTTCCATCCCCATCGGCTCGATCACATCGGGTGTCGCATCGAATGGCACGAAGCTTGGCCCCGTATTCGATTGCGCGTCGACCATATGCTCGGGGCGCAATCCAAGCAAAAGCCTGGTGTCGCGCGGAATGGAATGGTAACGCGCCGCACGTTCGGCTGGAAGCTGAAACGCGACCTTGTCCGTGACCCGGACGTGCAGTGCGCCTGCGACTTCCTCCAGCCGGCATGGAACGAAATTCATCGCCGGCGAGCCGATGAACCCAGCGACAAAACGAGTCGCGGGCTTGTGGTATAATTCATTTGGCGGGCCGATCTGTTCGATACGGCCCTGGTTCATCACGACGACACGGTCGGCAAGCGTCATGGCTTCGACCTGATCATGCGTCACATAGACCGTGGTGGTGCGGACTTTCTGGTGCACCTTCTTGATCTCGATACGCATCTGGACGCGGAGCTTGGCGTCGAGATTGGAGAGCGGCTCGTCGAACAGGAAGACCTTGGGATTGCGAACGATCGCGCGTCCCATCGCCACGCGCTGGCGCTGTCCTCCGGAAAGCTGCTTCGGCTTGCGGTCGATCAGTTCGGTGATGTCCAGCATGCGCGCCGCTTCGGTGACGCGCTGCTTGATCTCGGCCTTCGGATAGTGCTTGAGACGCAGGCCAAACGACATGTTTTCCGCGACCGTCATATGCGGATAAAGCGCGTAGTTCTGAAAGACCATCGCGATGTCGCGATCCTTTGGCGGCACGTCGTTGACGACGTCGCCGCCGATCATGATCTCGCCGTCGCTGATGTCCTCCAGTCCGGCAATCATGCGCAGGGTGGTGGACTTGCCGCAGCCGGACGGGCCGACCAGCACCACGAATTCATGATCCGGAATGTCGAGGTCGATGCCGCGCACGGCTTCGACGTCATCGTAGCGTTTGACGACCTTGCGCAATGTCACGTCAGCCATTGTTCGTTATCCCTTGGTTGCGCCAGCGGTCAGGCCCGAAATGTAGTAGTCCATCAGGAACGCGTAGATGATCAGCGGCGGTGCCGCGCCGAGCAGCGCGCCGGTCATGATCTGCCCCCAGTTGAAGACGTCGCCCTTGATCAACGTCGTGATGATGCCGGCCGGGAGCACTTGCTGATCGATCGACGAGGTGAAAGCGAGCGGGTAGAGGAATTGCGCCCAACTGACGGTGAAGGCGAAAATGGTTGCGGCGATGATTCCGGGCAGCGCCACCGGCACGAAGATTCGCACCAGCGTCTGCATCCAGGTGGCGCCATCGACGATAGCGGCTTCGTCCAGTTCCTTGGGAATGGAGGCGAAATAGCCGATCATGATCCAGGTGCAGAATGGCACTGTCAGCGTCGGGTAGACGATGATCAGAACCCACCAGTGGTTGATCAACTGGATACCGGTCCATTCGGAGAACGCGGCGAACATCTTGAACAGCGGAATGAACAGCAGCGTATCCGGCACCAGATAGGTGAGGAACACGCCGGTCGCTAATGTTGTCGATCCCCAGAACCGCATTCGTGCCAACGCGAAGGCGGACGGTATCGAAATCAGCATGGTGATGATGACGACGAAAATCGATACCAGCGCCGAATTCTTGAAGAAGATCAGAAACTGGTTCGACGTCAGCAGTTCGATGTAGTTCGAGAGTGTTGGATTGAACACCCACCACGGATTGGTTGCCGCCGAGATTTCCGCCGAGGTTTTGAGCGATGTGATGAACATATAGATCGGCGGGAACAGAAAGAAGATCGCAAACAGCGTGAGGAAGACATACGACCAGCGCAGCGCCCACTTGCGGTCGCGGCTCATGCTGCCGGTCTTGCGCGAAGGGCCGGCCTTGTCGAGGGTTACGGCAGTCATCGTCATGCTTCGTTCCCGCGCTTGTTGATGTCCCGCAGAATGAACACGGCCGCGATCGCCAGGATCGGCACCATGAACAGCGATATCGCGGCGCCAAGCGGAATGTCGTTGCCTTCGATGCCGATGCGGAAGGCCCAGGTGGCGAACAGGTGGGTTTTATCGAGCGGACCTCCGGCAGTGAGGATGCGCACGATGTCGAAGTTGGCGAAGGTGACGATCAGCGAGAACAGCGTGGTGATGGCGATGATGTTGCGCATCATCGGCAGCGTGACGTACCAGATGCGCTGCCACCAGTTGGCGCCATCGATCGATGCCGCTTCATAAAGTTGTTCGGGAACCGACTTCAGCGCCGCCAGATACATGATCAGGAAGAAAGGTGCGCCGGCCCAGATGTTGACGAGGATGACCGAGAAGCGTGCCCAACTCGCATCGCCGGTCCACGGGATCGGGCCGATGCCGAATTGCGCCAGGATCCAGTTGAATGCGCTATACGAGGGGTCGAACAGCCACAGCCATGCGAGCGTGCTCATTGCCGGCGGGATCACCCACGGCACCAGCAGCATGCCGCGCCATTTGCGTTGGCCCTTGGCGGGCAGGTTGTGAACCAGATGGGCGACGATAAATCCGATCAGCGCCTTGAAGATCACCGCTGTGATGGCGAAGAAGCAGGACTGCTGCACCACCATCCAGAAGGTTTCTCGCTTGAACAGGAAGGTGAAGTTGCCGAAGCCGACGAAGCGCTGCATCGACTTGTTCAATGTTGCCAGATGCACCGAATAGAACGCGGGATAGATAACAAGAACGGCGATCAACAGGATCAGCGGCAATGCCATGAAGAAGGCGATGGTCGATTTGCGCTGCAGGAATTTTCGCAGGCCCGAGCGCGGTCGGGCACGGGCAGGCGTGGTACCGACGGGGTGGGTCATTTGTTGTGCGGCGTCGACCATGGAGCCTCACGTCTGTAGGTGAATCGGGATGCGTCGCTCACACGCCGCGTGATGGTCGCGGCGTGTGACGGCCTCGTAAGCTGCCATTCCCGGCGGAACGTTGTCCGTCAGGTGCGCATGAAGCCTTCGAGTTCGCTCTCGGCCCAGGCCAGCGTTTTTTCCATCGCTTCGCCCTGGAAATGGCGCACGCACATCTTGGTCATCGTGGCCTGCGCGTAGATCTGTTGTGCAATCTTCGGCGGCGCGGGAGAAGCCGCGATCGACCACGTGTCGAGTTGATACGGGTTCGGGTAGTGGTACAGCGTTCCCTTGGGCGGGCCTTCTTCGGCCCAGACCTTGAACTTGGTCATGTTGGCGAACGAGGGCAGGTCGTAACCGCCGCTGGCGGTGACCATCGCTTCGGCCTGTTCGGGCTGCGACAGGTGGACGAGAAGGCTCTTTGCCGCTGCCTTGTTCTTGGAGAAGTTCCACACCGACCAGAAGAACGGCAGGAAGGGCGAAAAACGCCCCTTCGGTCCGGCCGGCATGCCGTGCGTCCAGCACTGCTCTGCGATCTTCGGCGCGTCCCGTTTGGCCACTGCCCACGAGCTTGGCGGGTTCATGATCAACGCGCCATTGCCGGAAATAAGCCACTTGTTATTCGAGGAGTCGTCCCAGGCCGTGACATCGGTGGGCATGAACGCCATCAGTTTTTTGTAGAATTCCAGCCATTGCCGAACGGGGTCGCTCTTGACCGTGATGTTGCCCTTGGCATCGACCAGTTCGCCCCCGAAGGCGCGCAGGAAAGCACCGGCAGCATCGACGTTGTCCGTCGTCTCGCCGACGCCGATGCCAAACGGCTTGCCGCCCTTGTGGCAGGCTTCCGCGGCTTTGAGGAAGGTATCGAGCGTCCAGTTGTCCGCTTTTGCTTCCGCGCCGGCGGGATACATCGCCTGCACGTCGATATTGGCGAACTCCTTCATCAGATCGATGCGCGAGCAGGGCCCCTTGACCTGACTGCCCGCGGTCGCCGGAACGCCCAGCCACTTTCCGTCAGCCTTGCCGAGATATTCGACGGTCTCGTTGACCTTGCCGTTCTGCTTGATCAGCGGTTCCATGATATCGTTGAGCGGTTCCAGCAAGTCTGCCTGTGCTTGTGGCCACCACGTCGGCATGGCGAAAATGTCATGGCCAGACTTGGCCTGCGACTCCGCCGCAATACTCAGCAGGTTTTTGTTACCCTGGGATGGAATGTAGTCGATCTGGGTTTCGACCTTCTCCTTGTCGGCCCAGTCCTTGACCAGTTTGGTCATCACGTCGTTGGCGCCGGGAACCCAGTGATCCCAGAACGCGATCGATACCTTGCCGGCGGCATATGCGCCACGCACGAACGGCGCGGTCATCAGTGCGGCAGATCCTGCGGCAGTCGCTGCCACAAATTGTCGGCGAGACAAAATCCTCGGCATCGCGTTCTCTCCCTGGTGAGCTAAATGGCGCTTATGACGTTTCTCCGTGCTCTTCGTCTTTTGATCCGGCCGCCTTGTCGGCAGGTCACGCGAAGATGCTGATTTTGCAATCTGAGCAGAAATGCCGCCGTCTGTCGAGAAACCAAACTTGCCGTGAGGAAAAGTTTGTCGTCGGCATCAATGCACCGCAGCATCATGCTTGTAGCGCTCTGGTTCTCGCCCCGTGCAGAGAGTTATTTGCGTTTACTGCGTTGCACTCAAACCGAGATAATCGTATCGCGACGGACGCGGTCCGGTAAATTTGATGACGCTAAATTCTGTATCGCGGAACCGAAACGTCGTGGCGGTAATGAATAGCCGGCTGCGTTCAACGTTGAAGGAAAGATCGGATGACTCTACCGGAGGGTTTCGGCGCCTCGTCATCGCTTGATGTGCAGTGCTGCATCGTTGGCGGCGGGCCGGCGGGCATGATGCTCGGTTATTTGCTGGGGCGTGCCGGCGTAAAGACGCTGGTGCTCGAGAAGCATGCCGATTTCTTCCGCGACTTCCGCGGCGACACCGTCCATCCATCGACGTTGCAGGTGATGGATGAACTCGGCTTGCTCGACGATTTCCTCAAGTTGCCCCACGATAAGTTGCAGAGGCTCGAGGGTTATTTCGGCAAGACCGCGCTTCGCATTGCCGACGTCGGACGCAGCGGTGCCAGGCATCCGTTCATTGCGTTCATGCCGCAATGGGATTTTCTGAATTTCCTTCACGAGAAGGGGCGGCGCTATCCGCAGCTTGACGTGCTGATGAGCACCGAGGCTACGGATTTGATCTGGTCGAACGGCACGGTGTCGGGCGTCAGGGCTCGCGGTCCTGCGGGACCGATCGATATCGCGGCTGACCTTGTTGTCGCGTGTGACGGCCGGCATTCGATCGTCCGTCTCAGCGCCAAGCTGGACGTTGAGGAAATCGCGGCGCCGATGGACGTATTGTGGTTCAGGGCGAGCAAGGGGCGCGAAACCGAAAGCGTGTTCGCCCGGATCGAGGCCGGCAAGATGATGGTGACGCTCGATCGCGGCAGCTACTGGCAGTGCGCCTATGTAATCGCCAAAGGGCAATTCGAGGCGGTGAAGGCGCGGGGGATCGAAGCGTTCCGTGCCGACGTCATTGACCTTGCGCCGATCCTGGAAGCCGGCGTCGCCGATATCAAGAGTTGGGACGACGTGAAACTGCTCACAGTCGCCATCAACCGGTTGACGCGGTGGACTCGGCCGGGGCTGCTCTGCATCGGCGATGCCGCGCATGCGATGTCGCCGGTCGGCGGTGTCGGCGTCAATCTGGCGGTGCAGGACGCCGTGGCCACCGCCAATCTGCTGGCGGAGAAGCTGTTGAAGGGATGTCCTTCCGAAGCCGATCTTGATTCAGTGCGCCGACGTCGCGAATTTCCGGTGCGGGTGACGCAAGCCATGCAGGTGATCGTTCAGAACAACATCATCACCATGGCGCTCAAACCGGGCGGGCAGCCGATCAAGCCACCGCTGTTTGCCCGGATCATCAACGCAGTGCCGTGGCTGCAAGGCTTGACCGCGCGGTTCATCGCCGTTGGCGTTCGCCCCGAACACGTTCACTCGCCAGAAACGCTCAATTAACCGGAGATCGAGAATCCCCCATCCACCGGAATCGCGGTTCCGGTGATGAAGTCCGATGCACTCGAAGCAAGAAACACGGCGGTGCCGGCAAAATCCGTGGCGGCACCCCACCGTGCAGCAGGCGTGCGTGCCAGCACTCTGTCGTGCAAGCCGGGAATGTCGATCCTGGCGCGACGGGTCATTTCGGTATCGATCCAGCCCGGCAGGATGGCGTTGACCTGAATATTGTCGGGTGCCCATGCCATGGCACAGGAGCGGGTGAATTGAACGATGCCGCCCTTGCTCGCCGCGTAGGCCGACGCCAAGCCGGCGCCGAAGATCGACAGCATCGAGCCGATATTGATGATCTTGCCGCCACCACCGGCCTTCATTGACGGATAGACCGCCTGCGAGCACAAGAAAGCGCTGGTCAAATTGGTGCCGATCACCGCGTTCCATTCCTCGATCGTGAGCGCGTCGGGCGGCTTGCGAATGTTGATCCCGGCGTTGTTGACGAGAATATCGATACGGCCGAACTGGCGCTGGATATCGGCGACAACTGTGGCAATGGCCGCCTTGTCGGTCACGTCGGCGGCTAACGCGATGGCTTTGCCGCCTTGCTGCATGATCTCCGCCACCGCCGCCGCGGATTTGGCTTCGTCGCGTCCGACGATGACGATTGTTGCCCCGGCCGCCGCAAGGCCGCGCGCCATGCCGAGCCCGATGCCGCCATTGCCGCCGGTAACAACCGCGATCTTCGCGGTGAGGCCGAACAGTGGATTGTCCATAGGCATCTCCATCGATCGCGAAATTGCCGGTCGGGACGCGCGCCGCCGACCCCGGTCAGACGTCCAGCAGCTCCTCGCTGGCGAATTCGGCATTCTCGGAAATGAATGTGAAGCGCGCCTCAGCCTTGGAGCCCATCAGCCGCTCGACAGAATGTGCGGTGTCTTCGCGGTCCTCCGCCAGCAGCACCACACGTAGCAATGTGCGCCTGGCGGGGTCCATGGTGGTCTCTTTCAATTGCGCCGGCATCATCTCGCCAAGCCCCTTGAAGCGTCCGACCTCGACCTTGGCGTTGGCGTTGAATTCTCTCTTCAACAGCTCAGCTTTGTGCGCGTCGTCGCGGGCATAGACCGTCTTGCTGCCGTGGGTCAGCCTGTAGAGCGGCGGTACCGCCAGATAGAGGTGGCCCTCGTCGATCAGTTTCGGCATTTGCCGGTAGAAGAACGTGATCAGGAGCGATGCGATGTGCGCGCCGTCGACGTCGGCATCGGTCATGATGATGATGCGGGCGTAGCGCAGGTCTTCTTGCCGATAATGCGCGCCGGTGCCGCAGCCGACCGCCTGCATCAAGTCCGCCAGCTGTGCGTTGGCGACCAGCTTGTCCTTGGTGGCGGATGCCACGTTGAGGATTTTGCCGCGCAGGGGAAGGATGGCTTGCGTCTTGCGGTCGCGCGCCTGCTTGGCGCTGCCGCCGGCCGAGTCGCCTTCGACAAGGAACAACTCGGAGCCTTCGGCTGCCGTATTGGTGCAATCGGCGAGCTTGCCGGGCAGCCGCAGCTTCTTGACGGCGGTCTTGCGCGAGACCTCCTTTTCCGCCCGGCGGCGCAACCGCTCGTCGGCGCGTTCGATGACGAATTCCAGCAGCTTGTTGGCCTGGACCGGATTGCCCGACAGCCAGTGATCGAACGGATCCTTGATGGCCTGCTCGACGATACGCTGGGCCTCTGCGGTGGCCAGACGATCCTTGGTCTGCCCCTGAAATTCGGGCTCGCGAACGAACACCGACAGCATGACGGCGGCGCCGACCATGACGTCTTCGGAGGTGATCGAGGAGGCGCGTTTGCCCTGACCGGCGCGCTCGGCGTGATCTTTCAAGCCACGCAACAGCGCGCTGCGCATGCCGGATTCATGGGTGCCGCCGTCCGGCGTCGGCACCGTGTTGCAATACGACGAGAGGAAACCGTCTGCATCGGCGGTCCATGCAACCGCCCATTCGCAGGCGCCGTGTGCGCCGTTGCGGCCGGATTTGCCGGAAAAGATGTCGGGATGCACCAGCGTATCGGCATGGATCGCGGCTTCAAGGTAGTCCTTCAGGCCACCGGGGAAGTGGAACGTCGCCTCGGCCGGAACGCCTTCGAGGCTGCGCACCAGCTCGGCATCGCAGCGCCAGCGGATTTCGACGCCGCCGAACAGAAACGCCTTGGAGCGCGCCATTTTGAACAGGCGCTGTGGCTTGAAGGCGACCTTGGCTCCAAAAATCTCCGGGTCCGGCTTGAAACGGATGCGCGTGCCACGGCGGTTGTTGATCTTGCCGAGGCTTTCCAGCTTGCTGACCGGGTGGCCGCGTTCGAATGCCATGCGGTAGAGTTGCTGGGAGCGCGCCACCTCGACCTCGAGCCGCGAGGAGAGGGCGTTGACAACCGAGACGCCGACGCCGTGAAGACCGCCGGACGTTTCGTACACCTTCGAGTCGAACTTGCCGCCCGAGTGCAGCGTGCACATGATGACTTCGAGGGCTGACTTCTTCGGAAATTTCGGATGGGCATCGACCGGAATGCCGCGGCCATTGTCGGAAACGGTAAGAAACCCGTCGGCACTGAGCTCGACCTCGATGAATGAGGCGTGCCCCGCCAGTGCTTCGTCCATCGAGTTGTCGATGACCTCGGCAAACAGGTGATGCAGTGCCTTCTCGTCGGTCCCGCCGATGTACATGCCGGGGCGGCGACGGACCGGTTCCAGCCCCTCGAGCACCTCGATGTCTGCCGCAGTGTATCCGCCCTCCGCCCCGGACTCCCGGGGCGAGGCTTTTGGCGCCGCCCGGGCCTGGGCATCTCCGAACAGGTCGAGTTTCGCTTTCGTGTTTTTTGCCAATGTCTTAATCGCAGTCTATGATCTAATTTATTAGCGCGCGAAGCGCGAATCGATAAGCCTGACTATGCCACGGTTAGTACGGCAATTGTGGCGATCGGGTGAGGGCCGCGCGATTTGCCGAGCGGCCCCGACGGTGGGGAACTCAGCTCGCGGGCCTATAGGAGGTCCGGAACACGATGATTGCGAACAATACCACCGCGATTGTGACAACCAGCGAACCGACGATCGGCGCAACCACGAATGTGGGGCCCTTCAGAATGACGATGGCTATTCCGGCCGGAAAAACCACTGCGCCAACGATGTGAAGCCAGCCTTGTATTTTCGCCAGCGCGGATTGGCCCGCGGCCGGGACCAGCCGATAGTACAGTCCGAACATGAAAAGCAATACGCCGCCGACCAGATTGAGATGGGCGTGAGCCGGGGCGAGGAGAAAGCTTTCCTGCATGCCCATGACGATTCCACCCAGCATTCCGACCAGAAGCAGCAGCACGCTAACGCACATCATCAGCGATGCGATCATTCGTTTTTCCTTTGGTTTCGAGGTAAGCAAGAGTCGTCTGCGGGGGCTCAACCATTACGGCGTTCTTGAGCGACGCGGGTATTTTTCTACCCGACCTCACGGTCCGATGTTGGCATCCTGTTTCAACTCGGGTTTGGTGTGTGACAGGATCGGGGGGCCGCCTGCAGAGACAGGTTTCTAGTGTGGTTCTGGATTGGACATTCGCTTCGCGAAACTGCAGCGAGGCTGGTAGGGAATGTCGAAATCCATCCCACTGGGACGTTGGAACCTTGGAAAGGTTCAATCCCTTTCGGCTGTAACTTGGTGAGAAGGCGTCAGATGGAATATTATGTGCACGAACTGACCGCCTTCGTGCGCCTTCATCAGGCGTGGGCTGCACCCGTCGTATTTGTGCTGGCTTTCGGGGAGTCGCTGGCTTTCATCTCGCTGCTGGTGCCGGCATGGGGCGCGCTCGTCGCTATCGGGGCGCTGCTGGGGCCAAGCGAGATCAACTTCTGGCCGGTTTGGATAGCTGGCGGGATTGGCGCCGCGCTCGGCGATTGGCTGTCGTACTGGTTCGGCTTCAAATTCAAGCGGAATGTCGCGGCGATGTGGCCGCTCTCGCGGTATCCCGACCTGCTTCCGAAGGGCGAGGCATTCGTCGCGAGGTGGGGCGTTCCCGGTATCTTCATCGGCCGCTTCTTTGGCCCGTTGCGGGCGTCGGTGCCGCTTGCGGCGGGGATCTTCGAGATGCCCTACTGGCAGTTTCAACTTGCCAACTTCACCTCGGCGCTGGTGTGGGCGGCTGTCCTGTTGCTGTTCGGTGATGTCATCTCGCTTCTGGTCGAATGGGGATGGCGTGCCGCTTAAGCAGGCCCGGGCGCGGGGCAGGGAGCCCCATGACCTTGCACTGGTGATCTTGACGTTTGATGACCACGGTCCTATAGCCGCCGCCATGATCAACGCCGCGACCATCGTCATCGCCCGCCGCCGCCGTACCTTCGCGGCATGGCCGGACGCTCGCGCTTAGATCGTCACCCCTGCCGCCGGATATGATCCGCGGCATTTGTCTTTGTCATCTTCCCGCGATCAGGTCCTGGCGGCTCCTACCAGTAGGAGATCGTGATGTATACGCCACCGTTGTTTCAGTCGGACCGCGCCGCGGCGCTGGCATTCGCGGCCGCCCGCGGCTTCGGGCTGATGTGCGCGTATGACGGCGAAAAGCCGATCGCATCGCCGCTGCCGTTCTACCTTGATTACGCGCGCGACGGCACGCCGCTGCTGGCGTTGCATGTCGCGCGTCATAATCCGCTGTTACGATTGGCCGACGGCGTTTCGCCCTGGCTGATGGCGGTCAGCGGCGCGGACGCCTATGTATCCCCTGATTGGTATGCGTCGCCCGACCAGGTGCCGACCTGGCTGTATCAGGCAGTGCATCTCACCGGCGCCGTGCGGTTATTGTCCGACGCCGAACTCGCGGAGCACCTTGATATGTTGAGCGGCAAATTCGAGGGCTGGCTCGCGCCCAAGCCGCCATGGACATCGTCGAAGATGACGGCGGGGCGTCTTGAGGCGATGAAAAAGGCGATTGTCGGACTGGAGATGTCGGTGGACACGATCGAAGGCAGCTTCAAGCTCAATCAGCATAAATCGGACGTCGATCATGTCGCGATCGCTTCGGCACTGGCGCAACAGTCCGGTGAAGCCGCGCAAACGATCGCCAATGAGATGGTCGCGCTGCGGCCGCAGTTGGACTACAACCCCCGCACCGCCGCCAGCGGCCTCGCGGTATGAAGGAGCGCACCATGACTCTCTCCGACACCCAACAGCCGAAGCGCCAGGCGGAGACTGACGGCGCCTCCGCAAAGCCCGCGGTTTTCGTCGATGGCGCCGCCGGCACGACCGGGCTCGGCATTCGCGAACGGCTTGAGCGGCAGGGCGATGTGGCGGTGCGGAGCATCGCTGCGGAAAAGCGCAAGGATGCGGGCGCCAAGCGGGCGTTGATGGAGGAGGTGGATCTTGTCATCCTCTGCCTGCCGGACGATGCCGCCAAGGAAACGGTCGCGTTGATCGACGGCATGGGAAATGCCGCACCCAAGGTGCTGGACGCCTCGACGGCGTTTCGCGTCGCGCCCGACTGGACCTACGGCTTTCCGGAACTTGCGGCCGACCAGGCCGAGAAAATCCGCACTGCGCGCAAGGTCGCCAATCCAGGCTGCTATCCGACCGGTGCGATCGCGTTGCTGCGGCCGCTGGTCGATGCCGGTTTGATGCCGGCCGAATACCCGGTAACGATCAACGCGGTGAGCGGGTATTCCGGCGGCGGAAAATCGATGATCGAAAGCTTCGAGAATGGCACGGCGGCCGCCTTCGAACTGTACGGTCTTGGCCTGCAGCACAAGCATCTTCCGGAGACGCAGCTCTATTCGAATCTGACGCGGCGGCCGATCTTCGTGCCGTCGGTCGGCAATTATCGGCAGGGCATGCTGGTTTCCGTGCCGTTGCATCTCGACACCCTTCCGGGCGAACCGGATGCTGCCGATCTTCATTCGGCGCTGACAAAGCGCTATGCGGGCAGCACGTATGTTTCGGTCATGCCGATGGACAATGCGGCTGCAAAGGGCGGGCGTATCGAGCCCGAGGCGCTCAACGAGACCAACAAGCTGGAGCTCTATGTTTTCACCAACGAGGCGCACCGTCAGGCGGTCCTGGTGGCGCGGCTCGATAACCTCGGCAAGGGGGCGTCCGGGGCCGCCGTGCAGAACATGCGCCTGATGCTTGGTTTCCCCGAGGTGACAGGGCTCGGATAGTTTGGATAGTCAAGGCGCGTGGCGGACGTAACGCCCGCCACGTGCCGCCGTTACGACTTGCTCAAGTTGCCTGGAAGATTGCCCACGCCAGATAGGCCTGAGCAAGGAAGCCGACCGTGAATGCAAGTGTGCGGAAGACAGGGATTCCCAGCGTATAGACGATCAGGTGCGCGACGCGGGCCCAGAAATAGACCGCGCAGGCGATCACCGTCCACTTGGTCGAATAGTCGATGGCGTTGAGGATCAGCACCAGCGGCGCGAAGATGATCAGGTTCTCCACGGCGTTGTCGTGCGCGAACATCAGCCGGTTGGCCCATTCGGCCTGCGGCTTGTCGTTGCGGGAAGGATTGGCCATCGCGCCGCCAAGTCCGCGAACCTGACAGCGATTGAGCACGTATGGCACCCACAACAGGCCGGTGAGAATGACTGTGAGTGTCAGCCAGAACAGTTCCCGCGTCATCAAGGGATCCTTTCAAGGTCGCTATCGCAGTCGAGCTGCGCCGGTCGCGATGATAGACCGCCGCGTCGCCGCCGCCAATCGGGCTCGAGAAAGACAAGAATGCCAATCACCCGAAATTTTCGACGGCCCTGAATCCTTCCGCCATCGATCCGGATCGCGCAGGCGATTGCGTCGCGCTTAACGTTTCGAACGAATGTGATCGTGACCAGTGATCCGCGGCACAATCCCCCGTTCGGAATTGCACATTGTCCTATGCTGCTTCCGCCTCTTGTCTCAGGCGCGGACGCGAACGTAGCTGCCGGGTGCATCCTCGATAGGCGGAAGCATGTCGCTGCCGATCGTTCGGGCTGGAACCTGATCTGCGTCATGGCTGCCGAGCCACGTTCGCCAATCGGGCCACCACGACCCTTTGTGTTCGACAGCTCCCTTCAGCCAATCGGCAAGCGCGGTTTCTCCGGTCCTGTCGTTGGTCCAGTACTGATACTTGCCCGACGCGGGAGGATTGACGACACCGGCGATGTGGCCAGATCCGGACAGCACGTACTTCACCGGTCCGCCGAAGAACTGCGAGCCGTAAAGCACCGATTGCGCGGGGGCGATGTGGTCCTCGCGCGTCGCCAGATTATAGATCGGTATCTTGACCTTCGACAGGTCCAGCCGCGTGTTGTCCAGCACCATATTGCCGCTCGACAGTTTGTTGTCGAGATAGCAATTGCGCAGGTAGTACGAGTGGTTGTTGGCCGGCATACGCGTGGCATCGGAGTTCCAGTGCAGCAGGTCGAACGCAGTCGGCGGCTTGCCCTTGAGGTAGTTGCTGACAACGTACGACCAGATCAGATCGTTCGAACGCAGCATGTTGAAGGCCATGGCCATCTTGCTGCCTTCGAGCACGCCTTCGGCGTGCATCCGCTGCTCCAGCGCTGAAATCTGCTCTTCGTCGACGAAAACCATGAGATCGCCGGCATAGGTGAAGTCGACCTGAGCGGCGAGGAAGGTTGCGGATGCGACGCGGACGCGGCGCTTTTCCGCGAGCCACGCCAGTGTCGAGGCGAGCAGCGTGCCGCCGACGCAATAGCCCATTGTGTGGACCGTCAGCTCCCCGGTGGCTTGTTCGATCACGTCCATTGCCGCCAGCGGGCCTTCCTTCATGTAGTCCTCGAAGGATTTCTCGCCGAGCGCCTTGTCGGGGTTAACCCACGAAATCACGAAGACGGTGATGCCCTGGTCGACGCACCATTTGATGAAGGATTTCTCCGGGCGCAAATCGAGGATGTAGAACTTGTTGATCCATGGCGGGACGATCAGCAGCGGTGTGCGCAGAACGCTTTCGGTGGCTGGCTGATACTGGATCAGCTGCATCACCTCGTTCTGGAAGATGACCTTGCCCGGCGTCACCGCCATGTTGACGCCGACTTCGAGACCGGCTGGGTCGGATTGCCGAATGCGCAGCTGGCCCTTGCCGGCTTCGATGTCCTCGGCCAGCATTTGCATGCCGCGCGCCAGGTTGTCGGCGTTCGACGTGATCGTCTGGCGCAGGACTTCCGGATTGGTCAGGATAAAGTTCGAAGGCGAAATCGCATTGGTGATTTGCTGAACGTAGAACTCCGCTTTCTTCCGAGTATGCGCGTCGAGGCTCTCCGCATCCCGGACCAGCTCGTAGGCCCACCGTGTCGTCAGCAGATAGGCCTGCATGACAAATTCGAAGAACAGATTGGATTTCCATTCGGGATCGGCAAATCGCTTGTCGCGCGCTTCCGGCTGGATCGAGGCTGCGACATCTTCGCCCGCCATCCGGCGCGTCGCCGAGCCCCATAGATCGAGATAGGCCTTGCCCAGTCTTGTCTGCAGTTCGGTCGCCCGGGTTTGATCGGACAGCCAGTATTCGGCCACGGTGCCGAAAGTCTTGATGACTTCCGCGATCTCGCTCGGCGGCCGTTCGCCGGGGTCGATCATTTGTCGCGGCTTGAGGTAGGCTGCGAGGGCGCGACCGCCGTTTTCCATGGCTCGTGCCAGATTGAGCGAGAAGGCCTCAGGGTCGAAGGTCTTGGCGGACTTGGCTTCCGTGGTCATATCGCGCATGGCGTGTGCTTCATTGCTCGCGGTAGGTCGACGGGATTGATGCCGACGAGATTGAATGATGGCACAGGTCACGCGCGTTGGGTGATTTTCATATGCCGCAATGCAAGATGTATCTTCGTTCGGTCATATTGCAGCCTTAAGGCGTTACCTCTTTTCCGAAGTCTAAATGCGTTGTGAAATATTGGTTGAGAGATTGGTGCGAAATTGGCGACCACAATAATGATGTTGTGTCGGTCAAACTGTAACGGGATTTCATGTCAGCAAGCAGACGTCAGACATTGAACCGGAATGCGGGGCTGGTGTTCCGTTATGGGAAAATTTTGCTGGCCGCCGGATTGATGCTGGGGTCGCTGCCGCTGGCTGCCTGTTCGGTATCGATCGCCGATCTGCCCGTCGTCGGATTGCCGGAGGGCGCCCCGGCGCGGCCAAAGGACCCGGGTGAATTCCCGGCCGTTCACGACATGCCGGCGGCGCGCGAGCAACCGGCATTGGACCCGGCCGAGCAGGTCAGGATCGAGGGTGAACTGGCCGCGGCACGGGACCGACAGGCGGGCGCCGCGGCGGCGGCCAATGCCGCCGACCGGCCCCGGTCGTCGTCCGGCAGCAAGAACTAGGCTGTAGTGACGATTTAATCATTTGAGCCAGAGCATGATGCTGACGAGTTTGATGAAGCCGAGGAAGTTTGCGGCGAGTTTGTCATAGCGTGTAGCGATCCGGCGCCACTGTTTGAGCTTCGA